>Ga0256914_1000039_pt1 | contig 134860 bp, 126 predicted proteins | sample HulkmetaG_FD_191571 | JGI IMG/M metagenome (GOLD analysis project Ga0256914, IMG submission 191571) | Hydrothermal chimney microbial communities from Main Endeavour vent field at the Juan de Fuca Ridge, Pacific Ocean - Hulk | ecosystem: Environmental > Aquatic > Marine > Hydrothermal vents ...
GCGGCGCGGGAGATCGGGGATGCCGACGACCGGGCGAAGGCGCTTTCGGGGCTGGCCCCCTATCTGCCGGAGGGGTTGCTGCGGGAGGCGTGGGCGGCGGCACGGGAGATCGGGGATGCCGACGACCGGGCGAAGGCGCTGGCGGGGCTGGCCCCCTATCTGCCGGAGGGGTTGCTGCGGGAGGCGTGGGCGGCGGCGCGGGAGATCGAGCAGGAAGGGGCACGGGCGTATGCACTGGCGGGGCTGGCGCCCCACCTGCCGGAGGGGCTGTTGGGGGAGGCGTTGGCGGCGGCACGGGAGATTCGCCGGGAGTCGGCGCGGGCGGAGGCACTTGTAAGGCTGGCGCCCCATCTGCCGGAGGGGCTGCTGGGGGAGGCGTTGGCGGCGGCGCGGGAGATTCGGGATGCCTGGGCACGGGCGTATGCACTGGCGGGGCTGGCGCCCCATCTGCCGGAGGGGCTGTTGGGGGCGGCATTGGCGGCGGCGCGGGAGATTCGCCGGGAGTCGGCGCGGGCGGAGGCACTTGTAAGGCTGGCGCCCCATCTGCCGGAGGGGTTGTTGCGAGAGGCGTGGGCGGCGGCGCGGGAGATTGAGAGCAGCGGATGGGCACGGGCGAAGGCGCTTTCGGGGCTGGCGCCCCATCTGCCGGAGGGGCTGTTGGGGGAGGCGTTGGCGGCGGCACGGGAGATCGGGAATGCCGACGACCGGGCGGAGGCGCTGGCGGGGCTGGTGCCCCATCTGCCGGAGCCGGAGCGGAGGGAGGTCCTGCGGGAGGCGTTGGCGGCGGCGCGGGAGATTCGCCGGGAGTCGGCACGGGCGTATGCGCTGGCGGGGCTGGCGCCCCATCTGCCGGATGGGCTATTGCAGGAGGCGTTGGCGGCGGCGCGGGAGATTGAGGACGAATACTGGCGGGCGAAGGCGCTGGCGGAGATGGCGCCCCGGCTGGCGGAGATGCCCCCGGCGACCCTCTTCCCTCTCTGGCAGGAGACGCTCCGCCGCCTGGCCGCCCGGCGGCGCAAAGAGCTGCTTTCGGATTTGCGGGCGCTGGCGCCGGTCCTGGCCGCGCTGGGCGGGGAAGAAGCGGTGGGGGCTGCCTTCCGGGCGGTGCAGGATGTGGGGCGGTGGTGGCCGTAGGGCACTACAGCGAATGGGGACAGGAACGAATAGCCTGTTCACGGTTCTCAATTCGTTTCTTTTCCCGTTTGTTTCTTTCCCCATTCGCTGTAGTGTAAAAACAGAACCAAGGAGGAAAACAATGGATCCGGTAACAATCATTCTCTCGGCCCTGGCCGCCGGGGCGACGGCGGCCCTGCAAGAGACCGCTTCCCAGGCGGTCAAGGATGCCTACGGCGGCCTCAAGGCCCTCATCCAGAAACGCTTTGCGGGCAAGCCGGAGGCCGAAATGGCCCTGGCCCAGCACGAGAAAAAGCCGGAGGTGTGGAAGGAACCGCTCAAAGACGCTCTGAGCGAAACCGGCGCGGACCGGGATGAGGCCATCCTCGAGCAGGCGCAAAAGGTGCTGGAACTGGTCCAACGCCAGCAGGAAGCCCCGGGCAAGTACAACGTCCAGATCGGCAAGGCGAAAGGCGTCGTCATCGGTGACGGGGCCAAAGTGGAAATGACTTTCGGAGACAAGCCCAAGTAGATTGCGCCTACAAAAGCAACAACCTGTCTGGGAAAGGAGGGCCGCCATGCCGGAACCCCAACCCTTCATCGTCGGTCGCCGGGCGGAGGTCGAACGCTTTGCCGCCCTGGTCGAGGGGCGCACGCCCCACTGGCTGCTCAACGTCTACGGGCCGGGCGGCATCGGCAAGACCGTCGTCTGCCGCAAGCTGGAGACCTACGCCCGCGAGCAGGGGCTGCCCATCGCCACGGTGGACGGCATCCGCCCCGACCTGACGCCCGACCGCATCCTCCACGCCGTCGCCGAATCGCTCTCCGCCGAGGAGCGGCTGGCCGACGCCTTCCGCGACTTTCGGCGGGCTTTTGAGGAGTATCTCATCGTCCAGGAGGTCTTGCAGCGGGGCGGCGGCGTGCCGACCATGTTCGACGTGGTGGGCAACGTCAAGGACCCTGCCGGTCTGGCCCGCATCCTGGGCAGCCTGGGCAAGGGGGTCAGCGAGAGCCTGCGGCGCACCGTCAGCAACCGCTTTGCTCTGGAACGCTACCTGCGCGGCGTCGAGAGATCGCTCACCGCCCATCTCGGCGACGGCCTGGGCGAGGCCCTGGAGAGAGCGGGCGGGCGGCTGGCCCTGCTGGTGGACACCTACGAGGAGATGGAGGGGCTGGACGACTGGATGTGCCGCACCTTTTTCCCGGCCCTGCCGCAGGGGATCAAGGCCGTCGTCTTTGGCCGCAACGCCCTGCCCAAAGTCAACTTTGACTGGGGCGAATACGGCGCGGCCCTGCACACGATGGAGCTGCCGGAGCTGCCCGAAGCCGAGGCCAAAGCCTACCTGGTCCACCACGGCCTGCGCGATCCGGCGCTGCTGGATGAAGTGGTCCGCTTTACCGGCGGCTACCCCCTGCTGCTGGTGCTGGTCGTCCACCTGGCCCGCGAGGCGGGCGGCTGGCAGCAGGTCGGCGCGCTGGAATCGGCTGCCGACCGGGACCGGGTGGCGACCAAACTGCTGGAACGCATCCTGCGCGAGGAACGCGCCCGCGAGGTACGCGATTTCCTGGAAAAGGGCGTCGTGGCCCGCTGGTTCGACCCCGAAGTGGTCGGCGTCGTGCTGGGCGTCGGCCCCGAGGAAGGCCGGGCCATCTATGACAAACTGAGCCGCCACTCCTTCGTCGAGCGCCACCCCTACGGCCTCAAGTTCCACGACAAGATCCGCGAGCTGCTGCTGGAACGGCTCAAGTTCAACCGGCCCGAATACGAGCGAGTTGTCAAGCGGCTGATGGACTATTACGCCGAAAAGGCCGGGATCGAGCCGGAAGCGGGCGGGACGCCCCGCTACACGGTCCACATTGAGCACGCCCAGGGCGTCGTCATCGGCGAGGGGGCCGGTGCGACGCAGACCTTCGGCGGGTAGGCGCAGAGGCCGGGGAAGGCTTGCTCTCCATGAGCGAAGAGCGTCACCTGGTGGAATACCTGTACCACCTCCTGGCCTATGACCCGGAGACGGGACTGCGCCTTTGGACGCGGGCCTTTGACCGGGCGCTGCGGGCCTGGGACGCCGAACGCTGCCACCTGCTCCTGGCCCTGGTGCGGCGGGGCAGCCTGACCCTCCCCCTGCGGGGCCGGGCGCTGGCCGTGCATCGTCAGGGGCAGTGGCTCATGCAGCAGGGGCATTGGGAGGAAGCGGTCCGCCGCTTCGAGCAAAGCCTGGACATTTTCCGCCGCGCCGGGGATACGCCGGGCGAGACCCAGGCCCTCATTGATTTGGGTAACGTCTATCAGGCCACCGGCGACTGGGAGCGGGCCGCCGCCTACTACCGCCAGGCCCTCCCCCTGCTCCAGGCCGCCGGCGACCGCCACCAGGAGGCCATCGCTGCCAACAATCTGGCCGTCATCCTGGGGGATCGGGGCCGGACGACGGAGGCCGTCGCTCTGCTGCAAAGCAGCCTGGAGATCCTGCGCCGGGAGGGCGACCAATTGGGCGTGGGCCGGGCTTTGCTCAACCTGGCCAAGTTCTCCGAACGGCTGGGGGAGGTCGAGGCCGCCGGGGCCTATTACCGGGAGGCGGTCACCGTCCTGCGCGCCGTCGGCGACCTGGCGGGCGAGGTGAACGCCCTGGACCGGCTGGGCAGCTACTACAAGCACGGCGGCGACCTGGACCGGGCTGCCGATTATTACACCCGCAGCCTGGCCCTGGCCCAGCGGATCCACGACCTGGGCGGGCAGGAACAGGCCCTGGGCAACCTGGGCACGGTCCACCAGTTGCAGGGGCGATTGGCCGAGGCGGAGCGGTGCTACCGTGAGGCGATGGCCCTGGCCGAGGCTCAGGGGGACAAGAGCGGCGTGGCCTTTTGGCTGGGCAACCTGGCCCTGGCCCTCAGCCTGCAAGGCCGCGACGAGGAGGCCCGACCCCTGTTGGAGCGGCAACTGGCCCTCAGCCGCCGGGTGGGCGACCGGGCGGGGGAGGTCGTCGCCCTGCTGAACCTGGGCACGCTGCACCGCGACGGGGGACGGTTGGCCGAGGCCGAAGCCTGCTACCGGGAGGCGTTGCCCCTGGCCCGTGAGATGGGCCATCAACGCCTGGAAGGGCGGCTGCTCGGCGCGTTGGGATCGGTGCGCAGCAAGCAGGGGCGATTTGCGGAAGCGGAGGGCCTTTTCCGCCGGGCGCTGCGGCTGCACCGGGCGCAGCAGAACCGGCAGGACCAGATCGGGACGCTGTACAAGCTGGCGGGGCTGTACTACGAGCAGGAGGCCTGGGATCAGGCCCGCGACGCCGCCGAGGAAGCCTGGCGGGCAGCTCAGGGCTTTGCCAGCGACCGCTGGCAGGCTCAGGTCCTGTGGCTACTGGGCGAGATCGCCCTGGAGCAGGGCGACGACCGGGGCGCGGTCTATCTGGCGGAGGCGGCGTTGCGGGCGCGCCGCAACGGCTACGAGCGTCGTTATCGCAGCAGCGTGCGCTCCATCCTGGAGCGCGTGGCGTTGCACGGCGAAGCCGGGGATGTGGAACGGGCGCTGGCCCTCTGCCGTTCTGCACTGGCGGTCTGGGAAGCAGAGGGCGACGGGGGGATTATGGCCGAGGCGGTGGAGGCGTTCCGGCAGGTGGTTCGGTCTTTGCAGTAGGATTCAACGACGCGGGCGATCATGACGCAGATTGACTACCAATTGGAATTGCTTCACACCTGCCTGGCGGCAGGAGACCCGGCAGCTCTCACCCGCTGGCGAGATGCCTTTGATGAAGCTCTGGAAGGATGGCAGTTAGAGCGCGCCAGGCGACTGCTGCGCTTGGTCAAGGCTCAAACGCTCACCCTTCAGGCTCGCAGTCTGGTGCATTACTCCGAGGGGAAACTCTTGACCAGGTTGGGAGAGTGGCAGGATGCCCGGATTGCTTATGAACGCGCTTTGGCGCTCAAACGGCAAGTGGGCGACCGATGGGGCGAGGTAGCTACTTTGAACGCCCTGGCAAACCTGCTGCAGCACGGCGGGCAGCCTTTGCCGGAAGTGTTCGGCTATTACCAGAGAGCGCTGGAACTCGCTGCCGAATTGGGGGATCCGGACGGTCAGGCTGTGGTGCTGAACGGCATGGGGCTGGTCCATTACGCCCAGGGGCAATTGGATCAAGCCCAGGAGTGCTTTGTTCAAATGCAAACCCTTGCCCAGGCCCAGGGGCAGCGCGACTGGGAGGCTGTGGCCCTGCACAATCTGGGATCCATCGCCTGGGCGCGAGGACAGTTGCAGGAAGCCGAAGCATACCTGAGCGCCGCACTGGATCTGAAACGCTCGCAGCACGATGCACACGGTCAGGCCGAGACCTTGAATAGCCTGGGACTGGTCCGGGAAGCCCGTGGCGATTGGCAGGCAGCGGTAACCATCTATCGGCAAAGTCTGGCCATCATGCAAGCGACCGGGGACTATTACGGCCGGGTTCAGGTACTGGTCAACATCGGGAACGCCGTTTGGTTGATGCGAGAGTATGAACAGGCTCTGGCGTACTACGAACAGGCCCAGGCCATCGCCGAGGAATTGGGTGACGTCAAACTGGAAGGGCAAGCGTTGACCGGGCTGGGGGATACCTATCGCGCTCTGGGTCGCTATGCCGAGGCCGAAGCAGCACTCCGGCGCGCCCTGGACTTGAAAAAGGCTGCCGGCGACGAGCGCAGTCTGAAGCATACGTATATGAGCCTGGGCGCCCTTTATCAGAATCAGAAGCGATTGGCCGAGGCCGAGCAGGCTTATGAGCAAACGTTGAGGTACGCTATCGCCCACGGTGATACCCGGATCGAGGCCATCACACGCTACAACTTGGGACTGGTGGCGTTGGCCCAAGAAGATTTCGACCTGGCAGGCTCACGTCTCAAAGCCGCTGAACAGATCGCCTTGCGGGGTGAATACCGGGATTGTCTGGCGTGGGTTTACCAGGCACTTGGGGACCTGGAGATGATGCGACCGGCGCCCAATGCCGGGCGCGTCCTACAATGTTACGCGGAAGCCTGCGCCTATGCCGGTGATTTCAATCAGGCCGTGCTGGACGAGGTTTTGGATCACCTGGTCAAACTCTGGACGGCCCATGCCGAAGATGGTAGAGTGGAAGAGGCCCTGTGGTTCTGTGACAGCATGATCAACTTGTGGCAGGAAACTGATCTGGCCAAGGGCCGGTCCGACGTGATAGGCAGGCTCCAAGATCTCAGGCGACGACTTTTTGTCTCTGCTGATGACATAATGACTTTAGCGGAAACTAAGGGGAACGACGAATGACCGAAAAACGCATGAGTTTAGAAGAGGCGCGTTCTGTCCTGTGGCTGCGCAACAACTACCGGCCTCTTGGTGAACTCTTGGATGAAGGTTACCTCGACGAACGCCGGTTGGCCTGGGCCGCGGAAAAAGCCTACAATCCTAAGCTCAAAGAGGCTGCGGCCGTTCTCCTGGAGTGGATCAGGCAAAATCCGGCGACCTCCCGGCAGCCGGAGTCCCCCGCCGCCGAGCCTTTGCCCAAGATCCGAGCCAAGCTCACCCTGGCCCAAGCGCGGGCGACCCCGTGGCCTTTCAGGCCCTACAAAGGCCGACCGATGGGTGAGCTGATCGATACGCGCCAGGTGGGACTAAAGGACCTGGGATACGCCGTCGAAAATGCCTGGGATGAGCGGGTGCGCCAGGCGGCTATTGTGCTGCTGGCCGCACGCCTGAACCAGGTAGTTGAGGAACCGCCGTCCCCTGCCGGGCCGCTCAAAGTGGTTTCGGCGGGCAGAAGCTACAGCGAGCACAAACAATTCGTTTGGATCTCTGTGCAAGGCATGTTGATCGGCGCGATGGGTGTTCTGTGGCTCCTTTTGGCGATTTGGGCGATCAGATCCCTGGCATCGTCTCCAAGCGGACCCGATATAAAAAGATTGGCATCTCCGGCAGGGATCACGGCACTGCTCTTGCTTCTGGCCGTGGGTCTGGGCCTGGGGTTGCTGATCAGTCGCCTATTCGACTGGATGATGAGCAAGATAGAGGAACGAATTCAAAACTATCGCTTGGGGCAGGAAGGGGAGGAGCGAGTCGTCGAGGCCATGCGCCAGAGCCTGGACGGCAACTGGACGCTGTTCCGCAACATTACCTTGCCGGGGCGAAATAAGGGGGACATTGACCTGGTACTCGTCGGGCCGACCGGCGTCTGGGCTGTGGAAGTCAAGACCTTCACCGGCGAGTACAGGAACATCGGCGAGCGATGGGAGTATCGCGTCGGCAATCGCTGGAAATTGCTCAAATCCAGCCCCAGCCGGCAGGCTCAAAACAATGCCGCGCGGTTGGCAGGCTTTTTCAGGGCCGACGGCATCCGACAGTGGGTGACGCCGGTTGTGGCCTGGGCAAACCCGGAGAATCCGCCGTCGGTCGAGAACCCCATGGTCGCCGTTTGGACCCTAGACCGCCTGCCGGAGGAACTGGGCAACATCTGGCAGGGACGGACGGTAGAGGAGTCGGTGCGAGCGCGGATCATAGAGAAACTGACTACCTTGTGCCGAACAGAAACGAAGGGGGAGTTGGACTGATGCAAACGATCCGTGACTACTTCCGAATCGCCGTCCGCAAAGCGGCCAGGGTCGACTCCGCGGTCATGCGTCCTGCCACGGCCCGGCAATGGCTGCCGAGTAGAGCCAACTCCCTTGCATCGGAATGTAGGTGATGTCGGCCAACTATTTCTGAGCCGGTGCGTCGGCGGCAAAGTAAGTCTTGCTTCAGCTTGTTGGGAGCCGCCCGGCGTTTGGTGCCGCGCCGAGTGATGACCTTGCATCGGGAAGTATTTGGATTTGGGGGGGATTTGGATTTGGAACGCTGTCCGGAGCCGGTTGCGCGAAATCCCAGATTGAGGTATAATGCCCTGGCCTCGCAATTGCCTGCCGGGGAACATAGAAGCGATACTCTGCCGCGTGGGAACAACCTCTGCCGTAGGACAAGACCCAGGACGCAATCCGATGAGGCTCCGAATCCTATTGATCGAAAAGGATGAAACGACCGCCGATCTGTTGGTCCCCAGTCTGAAGCGTAAGGGCCATCAGGTGACAACGGCACGTACCCAGAGTCAGGCATTGCGCATCGCCCGTGCGCAACATCCCGACCTGCTGATCGTTGACATCGTGTCCTTCGGCGGCAACGGCCACCGGCTCTATGAAGCGGTCCGCAAGAAGTTGGAAAATGTACCGACCATCCTCCTCTTGGGCAAAGAGCAAGCCCGGTCCGGCTTTGAGGCCGAATCGTTCATGTTCCCCCCTTTTACTTCGCGGAAGCTCCTTTACCGCGTGAAAAAGGTAACCCAGTCGCTGATCAGCCGCGATCTGGAAATCGGTCCCTTGCGGCTGGATGTGGACAACCACACCCTTTATCGCGGGGATGTAGCATTCCGCCTGCGGCCCAAAGAGACTGCCCTCTTGGCCTTTTTCATCCGCAACGCCGGGCAGGTGCTCAGCCGCCACGAGATCATGAAGGCGGTTTGGAGGACGGACTATTTGGAGGATACGCGCACGCTGACGGTGCACGTGCGTTGGCTCCGGGAAAAGATAGAACAGGATCCCGGTGAACCGCGCTGGCTGCGCACGGTGCGGGGGGTGGGCTATCGGTTCGCCGAACCGGAAGAGTCTCCACCGGAACAAGAAGGGCAGGATGCCGGGCCTATGCCTCGCGGGGCCGCAGGTGGGGGAACAGGATAACCTCCCGCAGTGAATCCTGATCGGTCAGGAGCATGGTCAAGCGATCTACCCCCATGCCAAAGCCGCCGGTAGGTGGCATCCCGTAACTCAAGGCGTTGATATAGTCCTCGTCCAGGGGGTGGGCTTCTTCGTCGCCCGCGGCCAACGCCTTGCTGGTGGCAAGGAACCGCTCCCGCTGGTCCAGGGGATCGTTGATCTCGCTAAAGGCATTGCCCAACTCCAGCCCCCCGATGAAAAACTCGAACCGTTCGACGATGCCCGGTGCGCCGGGTTTCTTCTTGGCCAAAGGGGAAACTTCCAAGGGGTAATCGTATAGAAATGTGGGCTGGATCAGGTGCGGTTCAACATAGTTGATCAAGGTAGGGTCGATCAGTTTGCCCCACAAAGATTTGCGCTCCGGTGTTCCTCCCAGCTTCTCCACGATGGCTTGGTACAGGCTATCGGCGTCCCGGTACTCCTCATAGTCTATACCGGTGATCTCGCGGATGGCATCACGCAGCCGCCACCGCCGCCAGGGAGGGGAAAGGTCAATCTCGTGGCCTTTGTACGTGATTTTGGTCGTGCCCAAAGCTTCCTGGGCAGCATAGGCCACCATCTGCTCGGCCATCTCCATCACGTCCCGGTAATCGGCATAGGCCATGTAGAACTCAATCTGGGTAAATTCGGGGTTGTGCTTGAAGGAAACACCTTCGTTGCGGAAATCTCGCCCGATCTCATAGACCCGTTCAAAGCCGCCAACGATCAGCCGCTTCAGGTACAGCTCGTCGGAGATGCGCAGATAGAGTCTCTGTTTGAGCTGATTGTGGTAGGTGGTGAATGGCCGGGCTGCTGCGCCGCCGTAGATCGGCTGTAAAATAGGGGTTTCTACTTCTATGAAACCTCGCTCATCGAGAAACCTCCGCAGGGCGGCCACGATCTTGGCCCGGATGCGAAAGATCTCCCGGACGTGAGGGTTCACGGCCAGGTCCACGTACCGCTGCCGATAACGTTGCTCCTTATCGGCAAATGCATCGAACACCCGCCCATCTTTTTGCTTGACCACGGGCAGCGGGCGCAGGGCTTTGGCCAACACGCGTAACTTTTCTACTTGGACGGTCGCTTCGCCGGTATGCGTGTAGAACATTTTGCCCGTGGCCTCGACAAAATCGCCCAGGTCCAAATCCCGCCGGAAGCGATCGTACTCCTCTTTGCCCAACACATCGCGCCGGAGGTAAATTTGCAAACGACCGCTGCCGTCTTCAATGTGGGCAAAGGAAGACTTGCCCATGATGCGGATGCTTACCAAGCGGCCCACAACGGTCACCGCCGGCGGTTCCTCCCCTTCTGCCGTTTCTTCCAGGGCGGCAACGGCTTGGGCATTGGTGTGGGTGCGATTGGATCGGGCCGGATAGGGATCGATCCCCGCTCGGCGCAGCCGTTCCAGCTTGTTCCGACGCTGGCGTTCCTGGTCGGTCAAGGTCTCTTCGGAAGCAACCTTCCCGGCGGGACGTTCGCTCCCCCTGCCTGCTTCCGACGGCGTATCGGCGGTGGCGTTGACTTTTTCGGACATGGGATTGCCCCCCTTGAGCCGCTATTCTATCTTGAGGATGCGCATTTTGACCGGGCCGCCCGGCGATTCAAATGAGACCGTCTCGCCCACTTTGTGGCCTAACAAGGCGTTGCCCAGGGGCGATTCGTTGGAGATACGCCCCGCGCCGGGATCCGATTCGGCAGAACCGACAATGGTATACGTTTCCGGTTCCCAACCTTCTTCCTGGATGGTGACCCGCGAACCCAAACGCACCGTGTCGCTGGGGCCGTTCTGTTCAATGAGAACGGCGTTCTCCAGCATAGCCTGAATGGTCATGATCCGCCCTTCGACGAAGGCTTGCTGGCGTTTGGCCTCCTCGTAGCCGGCGTTCTCCGAAACGTCGCCGTCCATTTTGGCTTCATGAATGGCAGCGGCGACTTCGGCCCTCCGAACGGTCTTTAGATACTCCAGCTCCTTTTCCAGGTTTTTGTACCCTTCCGGCGTTAAAAAAACAGGTTGATTCGACATGATTCTTTCTCCATCAAACAGCAAAAAGAGCACCTGGGACGTGACGCCCCAGGGCCTTATGACCAGGGCAGGTCCTCGCATGACGAGGACCTGCCGGTTACGCCAAGTCAATTGTAGCAAGGGGAATTATACACCAGAAACGGCGGGTTGGCAAATCGGCCCGGAAGAAAGAGCAAGGCCGAACTCCCCGGGGGATCGGCAAAAGCCTGCAGAAGCTCGGGGGCGGTGAACGATCCCTATTCCCCTGTTTCGTCTTGAGGTTGCTTGGACGGCGGCGGGATACGGCTGTTTTCCAGGTATTCGTTGAGCATCTCCAGGCTATAGCGCCGGTGTCCACCTGGGGTTCGGTAGGGGACGATCAAGCCCTGCTGTTCGATTTTGCGCAGGGTAAAGAGGCTGATGCGGAGATAGGCCGCTGCCTCTTTGGCTGTCATCAATTGTTTTTCTTCCATTTGGTTTCCTCCTATTCAGTATATTTCGCGATACCAACGTTCGGAACCGATTGTAACGCGCTCAACCGGTCAAAACTAGTCTAACACATCTTTGCAAAAAGCGCAATAATCCATAGGGTGTATTTCAGGTCTGATCCAGAGGGGACTTGGGGCCTATTCCTTTGTTCTGCACAGAGGGAACATACGCCGACAAAAAAGACCGGGAAGGGACAAGAGTTGCCGATTTGACCAATCCGGCGTAGGAGTGTACAATAAGTTTGGGCACGCCGAGCCGTGGAGACCTGCCACGGTTCGGCGCAACGAAGAGTGCAGGCTGTGACCCGCACCGAGCAATAGCGCAAGTCTCCGGCTTGCGGCTGCAAGGAGACGGATGATGGAGATTCAATTTCTGGGCGCAGTGCGAACCGTGACCGGCTCCATGCACCTGCTGACCGTCAACGGCTCGCGCATCCTATTGGAGTGTGGTCTGTTTCAAGGCCGTCGCAAGGAAAGTTTTGAGCGCAACCGCAACCTGCCTTTTGATCCCACCACCATAGACGCCATGGTCCTTTCCCATGCCCACATTGACCATTCGGGCAACATCCCTTCTTTGGTCAAGAGCGGCTTCCGGGGGAACATCTATGCCACTCCTGCCACCCGCGATCTCTGCTCCGCCATGCTGCGAGACTCGGGGCATATCCAAGAATCGGACATCCGTTACGTCAACAAAAAGAGGGCCAAAAAGGGCCTGCCCCCTTTGGAACCGTTGTACACCGTAGAGGACGCCACCGTCAGTTTGAGAAACTTTGTCACCGTCGGTTACCATCGCCCGCTGCCCATAGCCCCCGGCGTGACCCTAACCTTCTACGAAGCGGGGCATATCCTCGGATCGGCGGTAGTTGTCCTTGACATTGAGGAGGACGACCGGAAACGGCGATTGGTCTTTACCGGCGATCTGGGCCGCAAAAATCGCCCCATCCTCCGCGACCCGGAGCCGGTTCCGGGGACCGACATCCTTATCACCGAAAGCACTTATGGCGACCGCCTACACGAACCGGTCGAGGAGGCGGAACGCACCCTGCGGGATGTCATCATCTCTACCTACCGGCGAGGGGGCAAAGTGATCGTCCCTTCCTTTGCCGTGGGCCGCACCCAGGAACTGGTCTACGCCTTGCACCGCTTGACCGAAGCACGCAAGATCCCCGAACTGCCGATCTTTGTAGACAGCCCCCTGGCCGTCAACGCTACAGAGGTTTTTCGCCTGCACCCCGAATGTTACGACGATGAAGTCAACCAATTCCTTTCCGCCGACCGTCACCGCGATCCCTTTGGGTTTTACCGGCTGACCTACATCCGTTCCGTGGAACGCTCCAAAGAATTGAACTTCCTCCGTGAACCGGCCGTCATCATCAGCGCGTCGGGCATGTGTGAAGCGGGGCGCATCCTCCACCACCTCAAGAACAACATTGAGGATGAGCGTAACACCGTGCTCATCGTCGGCTGGCAGGCTCCCCACACCCTGGGGCGGCGGCTGGTGGAGCGGCAACCTGTGGTCAGGATCTTTGGCGAAGAGTATCGCCTCAAAGCCCGTGTGGTCAAGATCAACGGTTTCAGTGCTCACGCCGACCGGGCCGAGCTACTGGATTACGCCCGACAACTGGGGCCGGAGCGCATCCAGACCGCTTTCGTCGTCCACGGCGAAGAATCTGCCAGCCTGGCCCTGGCCGACGGGCTACGGGACCTGGGCTTGGCCCGTGTCACCGTGCCCAAACCGGGTGAAACCTTTTGGGAAGGAGAGAACTCATGAGCTACCGCGTCACTCTCATCCCCGGCGACGGGACCGGCCCGGAGTTGATTGAGGCGACGCGCCGCGTCTTGGAAGCCGTCGGCATCTCCTTTGACTGGGATGTGCAGGAGGCCGGTGCAAAGGCGATGGCCCGCCACGGGACCCCTTTGCCCGATTCGGTCCTTGACTCAATCCGGACCAACAAGGTCGCCCTCAAGGGGCCGATCACCACACCGGTCGGCAGCGGCTTTCGCAGCGTCAACGTCGCCATCCGCAAAGCATTGGATCTGTACGCCAACCTACGCCCTGCCCGTTGGATGCCCGGAATCCGTGCACCCTACGAAGGAGTAGATTTGGTGATCGTCCGCGAGAACACAGAGGGACTGTATGCCGGGATCGAACATGATGTCATTCCCGATCAAGCCGCCGAGTCGATCCGCATCATCACCCGCCGGGGCAGCGAACGGATCGTGCGCTTTGCCTTTGAGTACGCCCGCGCCAACGGCCGCCGTTTGGTGACCGCCGTCCACAAGGCCAACATCCTCAAGGCCACCGACGGCCTGTTCCTGCGGGTGGCCCGCCAGGTCGCCCAGGAGTACCCGGACATCGCCTTCAACGACCGCATTGTGGACAACCTGTGTATGCAGTTGGTCCAACGCCCCCACGAATACGACGTCTTGGTCTGTCCCAACCTGTTCGGCGATATTGTCAGCGACCTGGCTTCTGGCCTGGTCGGGGGATTGGGTGTTGCGCCGGGCGCGAACATCGGAGCGGAACTGGCCGTGTTTGAGCCGGTTCACGGCTCCGCGCCCAAGTATGCGGGGCAAGACAAGGTGAATCCCACGGCCACGATCCTGAGCGGAGCGTTGATGCTGCGCCACTTGGGGGAAGGGGAAGCCGCCGACCGTATTGAATCCGCCGTGCGGGCCGTCATTGCCGAAGGCCGAAGCGTGACCTATGACCTCAAACCCCGCCGCGATGACCCAACCGCCGTGGGCACTCAGGCAATGGCCGATGCCATCATCGCCGCCTTATAGCTCACGCAGGCGCAGGTAGGTCAGCAAGGTGTACCACGCCATCAGGCCGCAAAAGAGCAAACCGTAGAAATGATCCCGGTAGCCTTGTAACCGGACGAACCGCCGCCAGAATTCGCGCAGGGGCATGGTCACGTAGGTCCAGGGGTGGGGGTGGATGCCCTGTTCCCGCAGCATGAGGGCCTCCAACCGGGTGTAACGCCCCATCTTTTGCCGGAACTGGGCCAGGGTATCATAGTTGTAGTGGATGAAGGGGTTCTGCAGGTAGCCCGCCTCCCCATCGAGCAAGACGATCTCGTGGACCGGGTGGGCCGGATCGTACCGCGCCCGGCCTCGGCGCAACAGGCGGAGCTGATGGTCGGGATACCACCCCCCGCCCCGCATTCTGTGGCCGATCATGTAGTTGTGGCGGGGAATCCACCACCCTGCTTTTTCTCCCCCGATGGCGCGGCGGACCTCTGCCGCCAGCTCCGGCGTCACCCGTTCATCGGCGTCCACAAAGAGGATCCAATCGGCTTCCACCGCTTCCAGGGCGGCGTTGCGCTGGGCGGCAAAATTCTCAAAGGGATGTCGGATGACCCGCGCTCCCCGCTCCGCCGCGATCTCGCAGGTGCGGTCGGTGCTGAAAGAATCGAACACGATCCGCTCATCGGCCCAGCCTAGGCTGTCCAGACATTCGCCGATGTGCCGCTCCTCGTTGTAGGTCAGGACCACCGCCGCCAGCCGAATGCTCACAGGGCTGCCACCTCCCGGTACGCTTTTAGCCGCCGGGCCAACGCCTCATCGCCGATCTCCCCCCGACGGTAGGCGGCCCGCGCCCGCCGGGCCTCGGCCCACAACCCCAGGCGGACCAATCGCCGTGCGGCCCAACGGAAGGCCGCGCCGTTGTGCTTTTGGAACATCAGAAAGCGGCTGCGCCACAGGGCAACGAACATTTGCTCCCGGAATTGACGGGTGCTTTGCCCCGCCAGATGGACGATCTCGGCCTGGGGCAGGCAATAGACCTCCCACCCGGCCTTTTTGACCCGGCGGCACAGATCTATCTCCTCGCAATACATGAAAAAATCCTCATCAAAGGGGCCGACCCCGACCAGCGTCTCGGCCCGGACCGTCAGGGCTGCGCCCAGGGGGTGGTCCACGGCAAAGGGTACTCCCGCCTCGTAACGACGGCGGGGGTAGCGTCCGTTGAGGCGCGAATCGAGCAGGCGGGGGTGGAGGGGAAAGAAATCAAAAAAGATCTGGGCCAGGCCGGGAAAGGCAAAGGCACTGTGCTGAAACCCGCCGTCGCCGTAGACCAGGCGCGGACCGACGACACCGGCGCGGGGTGTCTCATCCAGGAAGCGGACCAAAAGTCCCAGGGCGTCGCCCACAACGCGGGTATCGGGGTTCAAAAAGAGGATGTGACGGGTGTCCAGGTGGGGGAAGCCCATCCGCCGCAGGGCCAGGTTGTTCCCGGCGGCAAAGCCCAGGTTCTCATCGTGGGCGATGAGGTGCACCTGGGGGAACCGTTCTGCCACCATGTCCGCGCTGCCGTCGGCGGAAGCGTTGTCCACAACCCAGACCTGCCCCGCCAGGCCGGAACGGTCCAGACCGGCCAACACCGAGGCCAAACAATCGGCCAGCAGGTCGCGGGTGTTGTAGCTGACGGTGATGATGGCCAAGTCAAGCAAAATCCTCCTCCATCCCCGCGGTGGTAGGAAACAGGCTCAGATGATGCGACCGGGTCGGGTCCAGCGACGGGTGAGGGTCCATTGCCCCGTCTCCGCATCCCGGCACAGTTCCCAAGTCTCTGCTCCGGCGGTTTGGAGCAGATGGCAGCGTTGGAGACGGCCATCGGTTTCGCTCTCCCGGACGCGCCCCCAGGCCGTGATGGGGTAGTACTGACCGCGCCAGGTGAACGCCTGGGGCCGCTCGGTCCCGTCGGGCCGCCGTTGGATTTCCACGCCGACCGGTTCGTTGATGAATTCAAGCATCTCCCTCTCCCGACAAATGGTCCAAGAGCAGCCGCAGGGCGGCCTCCGCCGACCGCTCTTTGTTCTCCCACCGTGTGCCCTGCCAGATGTGCCGCTCGCAGCGCACCATGCCTTCGGCGGCCAGGGCGATGTAGGTCAGGCCCACCGGCTTCTCCGGCGTGCCGCCCCCCGGCCCGGCGATGCCGGTGATCGCCAGGGCCAGATCGACGCCGAACCGCCGCCGCACCCCCTGGGCCATCTCCCGCGCCGTCTCCTCACTGACGGCGCCGTGGGCCAGCAGCGTTTCGGGGTGCACCCCCAGCAGTTCCTCCTTGATCCGGTTGGCGTAGGCCACCACGCCCCCCATGAAATAGGCCGAACTGCCCGGTACGTTCGTCAGGCGGTGGGCCAACAGCCCTCCGCTGCACGATTCGGCCACGGCCAGGGTCAACCCCCGCGCGGTAAGCAGCTCCCCCACCCGTTCTTCAGCCGTCATGAAGCGTCCCTTTCTACCAGTCTCTCGTCTGCATTATACACCGTCCCGGCGGTCAGGCCAACTCTCGGCGGCGGATAGACACCCCTCCCGTTTCGTGGTATAATGGCCCGCGTTCACCCGACCGGCAATGGAGAAATGACCAAATGGATCAACCAAAGATGATCTCCTTTGTGATCCCGCTGCTCAACGAACAGGAATCCTTGCCCGACCTGTACACGGCGATCTGCCGCGCCATGGGATCGCTGCCGTTCCGCTTTGAGATCATCTTTATTGACGATGGCAGTACCGACCAATCGCCCGCCGTCCTGCGTCGGCTGTACGAACAGGACCCGGCTCACGTGCGCGTCATCCAATTCCGCCGCAATTTCGGCAAAACCCCGGCCCTGACCGCCGGGTTCGCCCGTGCCCGAGGCGAGATCGTCGTCACCCTGGACGCCGACCTGCAAGACGACCCCGGCGAGCTACCCAAACTCTTGGATAAGCTGGACGAAGGGTACGACCTGGTGGGTGCGTGGCGGGTGGACCGCCGCGATCCTATCTCCAAGCGGTGGCCTTCCAGGTTCGCCAATGCCACCGTCTCGGCCCTGACCGGTCTTTCCTTGCACGATATGAACTGCGGCTTCAAGGTCTATCGCCGTGAGGTGTTGCAGGAGCTCAAACTCTACGGCGAATTGCATCGCTACATCCCGGTCCTGGCCCATTGGAAGGGCTTTCGCATCGCCGAAGTGCCGGTCACCCATCACCCCCGCCGCTTTGGGCGGTCCAAGTACGGCGCCCGCCGCCTGGTGCGCAGTTACGTGGATTTTCTGAGCGTCCTGTTCCTGACCGGCTACCTGAAACGTCCCATGCACCTTTTCGGCACGACGGGGACTCTGTTCGCCGCCGTCGGCACGTTGATCATGCTCTACCTGGCCGGTCTGTGGATCGTGGAGGGGGGCATCGGCTGGCGGCCCCTCCTCTTTTTCGGCATCACCGCCCTGGTGGTGGGCATTCAGCTCATCAGCGTCGGCCTGCTGGGCGAGATGCTGCGCAACCTGACCTTCCAGGCCGAGGACGAATATTCGATCCGCCAAGTGTGGGAGGATACAACCGCTTCGCTTACATCATAGGCCCGCGCCGGGCAGGCGTATGAAGGGCCCTCTGCGAATGCACGAATGGGAACGCTGCGTAATCCAAGCCTCCGGCTTGCTTCTCGGCGCAAGTTGGGAAACTTGCGCAACAGACCCGCGCCGATCCGCGCTTTTCTAAAATCCGCGGCTCAAACAAGGAAGGAGTCGAATCTGTGAAATCGTTGGTAACAGGAGGAGCCGGGTTCATCGGCTCCCACGTAGCTCGCCATTGCCTGGCCCTGGGCCACGAGGTAGTGGTCCTGGACGACCTGAGCGGCGGCTTTCGCGATCAGGTCCCGGAAGGGGCAGAGTTCGTGCAAGGCAGCGTCACCGACCATGAGCTGGTGACGCGCCTTTTTGCCGAGCACAACTTTGATTATGTCTATCATCTGGCCGCCTATGCCGCCGAAGGGCTTTCCCATTTCATCCGCCGCTTCAACTACACCAACAACCTGATCGGCAGCGTCAACCTGATCAACGAGGCGGTCAAGCATGAGGTGCGCTGCTTTGTGTTCACTTCCTCCATCGCCGTCTACGGGGCCAATCAACTCCCCATGCGCGAGGACCTGACGCCCCGGCCCGAAGACCCCTACGGCATCGCCAAGTACGCCGTAGAGCTGGACCTGCACGCCGCCCGCGAAATGTTCGGCCTGGATTTCATCATCTTTCGGCCCCACAACGTCTACGGCGAAAACCAAAACATCGGCGACCGCTACCGCAACGTCATCGGAATTTTCATGAACCAGATCATGCGCGGCGAACCGATGACGATCTTTGGCGATGGAACCCAGACGCGGGCTTTTAGCTACATTGACGACGTTGCGCCCCACATTGCCAACAGCGTGAACGTCCCGGCGGCCTACGGCGAGGTGATCAACATCGGCGCGGACAAGCCCTACACCGTCAACCATCTGGCCCGGGTTGTGGCCCGCGCCTTCGGTCAGGAGCCGCGCATCCGCTACCTGCCGCCCCGCAACGAGGTGGTCCATGCTTACGCCGACCACAGCAAGGCGCGGCGGCTCTTTGGTCAGGGGGCGACGGTGGACCTGGAAGAAGGGGTGCAGCGCATGGCTGCCTGGGCGCGGCGCGTCGGCGCCCGCCGGAGTCGCGAGTTCCAAAATATTGAAGTGCGGCGCAACCTGCCCGCCGGTTGGCTCCGGGAGGCGTGATGCGAAAAATTTTGGTGCTGTCGCCTTGCGACATCTTTCCGCCGGTTCACGGCAGCAGCACGGCCATCTACCACACTCTGCAATTCCTGGCCGAGACCAATCGGGTCTCGGCCCTGCTCTGCAAGCTCTACTCCCAGCACGGCGAGCCGGACCTGACCGCCCCCACCCTGACCCTCCGCTACAGCCCCGAATCGCCCCTGGATCGCCTGGGCTACAAGGGGTTGCTCTTCAACCCCCTCTACTACCGGGCCGCATGGCAGGTCGCCCGCGAGTTCCGGCCCGATCTCATTCAGGCCGAGCTGCTGTGGACCGCACCGGCGGCCCTCTGGCTGCGGCGGCGGCTGGGCGTCCCGGTGGTGCTGATGCAGGAAAACGTCGAGTACCAAAAGTTCGTCCGCTTTGGGATGACCAGCCCTTTGCTGAAGGTCATCAAGGAATTGGAAAGCCGGGCCTGCCGTGCCGCCGACCGGGTGGTGGCCCTTTCCGAAGTAGATCGTGATTTTATGATTGATCTCTATGGCGTGCCGCCGGAGCGGTTCGCCATCATTCCCCACGGCGTGGACCCCGACCTGTTCGCCTACCGGCCTGAAGGGGCTGCCGCGGCCCGCCGTGCCCTGGGCCTGCCCGCCGATGTGCCGATCCTGACCTTTGTGGGCAAGCTGGATTACCTGCCCAACGCCCGCGCCGTGGGCTATATCGCCGAACAGATCGCCCCGGCGGTGTGGGCGCGCTACCCGGAGGCCCGCTTTGTCCTCATCGGGCAGGGGGCGGAGGGGCTGGGCCGGTACGCCCGCGAGGGCATCATCTTTACCGGCTTTGTGGACGCCCGCGCCGGGGTGCGCCCCAACCTGAGCGACTATCTTTCCGCCTCCGACGTTGTGTTGGTCCCCCTGGATTCCGGTTCGGGCACGCGGCTGAAAATCGTAGAGGCGGCCTCCAACGCCCGTGCCGTGGTCTCTACCCGCATCGGCGCCGAGGGGCAGGATTTCGTAGATGGGGAAGAGATTCTGCTGACCGATGCGGTGGACGAGGCGTTCACGGCGGCGGTGCTCCGCCTGCTGGGGGATGCCGACCTGCGGGCGCGGCTGGGGCGGGCGGCGCGGGCCAAAGTGCTGGCCCGGTATAGCTGGCGAGCACAGGTGAACAAGATGGAGCAGGTCTACCGGGAATTGGGGGTCTGAAGGACTTTTTCCACACCGATCCAACCTCAACCGCGCCAAAAAGTTTGCGTGGGAGGTTGGGAGACCGCTTTTTTACCGCTTGGTCTAGGGACCGAAGAACAGGTTCCACCACATTTCGCGGATGGAAGCGGCGTTGCCTTCCGGAGAAGGATGCCGCCCCACCTGAACCTCATCGGCGACCGGGGCGAGGATGACCACCGGCACCTCACCGGGGCGGGTCAGGCCGTTTTCCCTGGCCCATTCTTCAACCGCTGCCTCCGATTGGGCATAGGCGAGCTGCTCCCGGAGGGCAGACTGCCGGGCCTGGGCTGCGGCCAGTTCCTCTTCCAGGCGGTGCAGTTCTTTGCGCCGCTGGTAGCTGACACCGACCAATCGGCTCAGGTCTATCGTCATGTAGAGGATGACGATTCCTAAAAGGACGAGCAAAACTTGGCCGAGAAACGGGACCTTGCGCTTGGTTTTGTCCATCTTTCGGTCTCCGGTTATAGTCTACCGTAACGTGGGGGAAAAGTCAAATTGACAAGATGTCCACCCCGTGTTACGATCTCGGCAGGAACCGAGTTGGCATGATCCCCGGTGATGCGCCGGGGATGCAAAATCCGCTTTAGGAGGTTCTCATGCCCATCACCGTCATCCTTGGCGCCCAGTGGGGCGACGAAGGAAAAGGCAAAATCACCGACCTGCTGGCCGCCCAGGCCGACGGCGTGGCCCGCTTTGCCGGCGGCGACAACGCGGGGCACACCGTCACCGTCGGCGACGAGCGATTTGCCCTGCACCTGATCCCCTCCGGCATCCTGTACCCCGATGTCACTTGCTACCTGGGCGGGGGAATGGTCGTCAATCCCAAAAACCTGTTGGCCGAAATGGACGGCCTGGCGGCGCGGGGGGTGGACGTTTCCCCCGACCGGCTGCGCCTGAGCGGGCGGGCGCACCTGATCATGCCCTACCACATCGCCCTGGACGGCGCAGCAGAAGCGGCGCGGGGCGGTGCGGCCCTGGGTACGACCAAGCGGGGCATCGGCCCGGCCTACACCGACAAGGCGGCCCGCAGCGGCATCCGCGCCCAGGAAATGCTCCACCCGCCCGACGAGTTTGCCCGGCGCATCCGTGAGCAGACGGCGGCCAAGAACGCCATCCTGGAAAAGGTCTACGGCCTGCCCCCTCTGGACGCCGACGCCATCGTCGCCGAGCACCTGGCCTACGCCGAGCGGTTGGCCCCCTACATCACCGATGTTGCCGATGAAATCGCCCAGGCCCTCCGTTCCCGCAAGCGCATCCTGGCCGAAGGGGCGCAAGGGACCCTGCTGGACCTGGACCACGGTTCCTACCCCTACGTCACCAGCTCCCACCCCACCATCGGCGGAGTGATGATCGGCTTGGGCGTCGGCCCGCAGCACATTGAGCGGGTGATAGGCGTGGTCAAAGCCTACCAGACTCGCGTCGGAGCCGGTCCCATGCCCACCGAACTGACCGGTGAGCTGGGCGAACGGCTGCGGGGCACGGGCGACCGGCCCTGGGACGAATTCGGCACGACGACAGGCCGCCCCCGTCGCTGCGGCTGGCTGGATGCCGTCACCCTGCGCTACGCCGTGCGCGTCAACAGCCTGACCGAAATGGCCATCACCAAGCTGGACGTGCTCTCCCGCTTTGCGGAGATCAAGGTCTGCGTCGCCTACGAGCTGGATGGACGGCGCACCGAGACCTTTCCCACCGACCTGACCGTGCTGGCCCGCTGCCGCCCCATCTACGAGACGCTGCCCGGCTGGCAGGTGGACATCACCCAGGCCCGCCGCTTTGAGGACCTGCCGCCCCAGGCCCGGGATTACGTGAGCTACCTGGAAACCCTGACCGGCATCCCGGCGACCTGCATCTCGGTCGGGCCGGGCCGCGATCAGACCATCCTCCGGTGAAGGCCATGCGACCCATCCGACACCGCTGGCTGGCCGTCGTCCTCTTGCTCTTGGGTGGGCTTTCCGCCGGGCTGCTGACCGGCTGCGAGCCGACGCCCGCGCCGCCCACGCCCCAGGTCGGCCTGCCCACCGACACTCCCTCGGCCCGGCAACCCACGGCCCGGCCGACCGACGCCGCGCCCACCCCGCCGCCGACCGTCACCCTAACCATCTGGACCACCGGGCTGTTTTCGCCCAGCCGGGCCATCACCAGCGGCCAAATTCTGGCCGAGCAGGTGGCCGCTTTCGAGGCAAGCCACCCCGACGTGCGGCTCCGCTTTGTGCGCAAAAAAGAGCAGGGCAAGGGCGGCATCTTGGACTACCTCCTGACCACCAACGCCGTCGTGCCCGACCTGCTGCCCGACTTGGTCTTTCTCAACATGGACGACCTGGGCACGGCGGTACAGGCCGGGCTGTTGCAACCTTTGGGCGACGTGCTGCCGCCCGACCTGACCGGCGACCTCTATCCCCTGGCCCGCCGGGCCGGAACGGTGGACGGGCAGCTCTACAGCCTGCAATACCTGGCCGACCTGGAGCACCTGGTCTACAACACCGGCAAGATGACGGCGGCCCCGGCCTCCTGGCCGGGCGTCTTGAGCAATCCGGGACCCTACCTCTTCCCGGCGGGCGGGCGGTCCGGCCTGGTGAACGACGCCTTCCTGATCCAGTACCTGGCCGTCCACCCCTGGTCGCCGGAGGAGGACACACCCTTTTTGGACGAAGAAAGCCTGATCGCCGTCCTGCAATACTACCGGGACGGCGTCTCGCGGGGCATCTTTCCCACCGACATCCTGAACTACCAGACCAGCGACGACTGTTGGCAGGCCTACCTGGCCGATGAAGCCGCCATGAGCCACGTCAGCGCATCCCGCTACCTGGCCGAGCGGGGGCGCAGCCAGAGCACGGCCGCCGCCCCCATCCCGGCCATTGATGGACCGGCGGCGGCCATCGGGCGGGGCTGGGGCCTGGCCCTCGTCACCTCCGATCCGGGCCGCCAGGCCCTGGCCGTGGAACTGCTGCTGCAACTGATGGCGCCGGAGGTCAACGCCGAGTGGAACCGGGCCGCCGGGTTCCTACCCACCCGCCAGGCAGCCCTTGTCACCTGGGATCTGACCGACGGCTACACCCTCTTTGTGGACCAGCAGTTGCAAACGGCCCGGCCCCGCCCCCGCGTGATCAACTATACCCAGATCGCCGCCGCCCTGCAAAAGGCGGTGGAAAGCGTCCTCATCGGCGCGGCCACGCCGGAAGAAGCAGCAGCTCAAATATTGGAGAGTGTGAAATGAGCATCCGCTTTGGCACCGACGGCTGGCGTGCCGTCATTTCAGATACCTTTACCTTCAACAACCTGCGGCTGGTGGCCCAGGCCATCGCCGATTATGTGCTGGCCGAAGGGGGCAACGGCCGCGATCCGGAAGTGGTCATCGGCTTTGACACCCGCTTCCTCTCCGACCGCTATGCCGCCGAGGTCGCGCGGGTGATGGCCGGCAACGGCATCGTCGCTTGGCTCACCCGCGCCGACGCCCCCACCCCCGCCGTCTCCTACAGCGTGGTGGAAAAGCAGGCAGCGGCAGGCATCATGATCACCGCCAGCCATAATCCGCCGCGCTACAACGGCCTCAAGCTCAAGGCCGCCTACGGCGGGGCCGTCTCGCCGCAGCAGGCCCGCCGGGTAGAGCACTATTTGGAAAAGGCCGAAGCCCAGGGGCGCGGCCCCAACATCATGGACTACCACCAGGCCATCAGGCAGGACCTCATCCGGCGGTTTGATCCGGTCTGGGCCTATTATGAGCACCTCAGCCGCCTTGTGGACCTGGACATCATCTCCCTGGGCGAATTGCGGATAGTGGCCGATGCCATGTACGGCTCCGGGCGGGGCTGCATCGGCGAGATGCTCTCCCGCACCCGCTGCCAGGTTTATGAAATCCGGGGGGAGATGAACCCCGGCTTTGGCGGCATCCACCCGGAGCCGATCGGCCGCTACCTGAACGCCCTCGTCTCCGCCATGCAGGCCCACCACGCCGACGTGGGATTGGCCACCGACGGCGACGCCGACCGCATCGGGGCCATGGACGCTCTGGGCAATTTTGTGGACCCCCACCACATCTTTGCGCTGGCCCTCCGCTACCTGGTGGAAAAGCGGGGCTGGCGCGGCACGGTGGTCAAAACCGTCTCCACGACGATGATGATCGACCGCCTGGCGGCCCGCTACAACCTGCCCCTGGAGGAGACGCCGGTGGGGTTCAACCACATCGCCGACCACATGCTCCGGGGCGATGTGCTCATCGGCGGTGAAGAATCGGGAGGGATCAGCATCAAAAACCACATCCCGGAAGGGGACGGCGTGTTGATGGGCCTGCTGCTCCTGGAGATCATGGCCGAGGCAGGGGTTCCCCTCCACGAACTGGTGGCCGACATCCAGCGTCAGGCCGGACCGACCTGCTACGCCCGCACCGATCTGCACTTGCAACACCCCGTTGTCAAGGCAGAGATGGTCGCCCGCCTGACCGACGACGCCCCGGCCAGCATCGGCGGCGTCCCGGTCCGGGAGGTGAGCACCCTGGACGGCGTCAAATACCGGTTACAAGACGACAGCTGGCTGCTCATTCGGCCCTCCGGCACAGAGCCGGTGCTGCGCGTCTATGCCGAAGCCCCCGATGAGGCGGGGGTGCGCGCCCTGCTTTCCTTCGGCGAGCAGGTGGCGGCGGAGGCGTAAGCATCCCCCATCCCGCAATCGCCGGTATACCCGAATACCCGACCATACCGACCCCGCCATTTGGCCTTTTGCCCCGATTGTGGTAGAATGCCCCGCTCTTGGATGCAGTGAGTGACCGAAGGGGCGGCCTCATCAAGCAGGACGATGAGCCGCCCTTTTGTTGCGTCCAACGCAATATACAACAGAGGTACAACCGTGAACGAACCGACAAATCTCAATACCATCCGCAATATCGGCATCATCGCCCACATTGACGCCGGTAAAACGACCGTCACCGAGCGGATCTTGTACTACACCGGCCTGACCCATCGCCTGGGCAGCGTAGACGAAGGCACGACCGTAACCGATTTCATGGACCAGGAGCGAGAACGGGGCATCACCATCCAGTCGGCGGCCATCACCACCACCTGGCGCGGCTGCCAGATCAACATCATTGACACGCCGGGCCACATTGACTTTACCGCCGAGGTGCAACGCAGCCTGCGCGTCCTGGACGGCGGCGTGGTCGTCTTTGACGGCGTGGCCGGGGTGGAACCCCAGTCGGAGACGGTTTGGCGACAGGCCGACCGCTACGGCGTGCCCCGCATCTGTTTTGTGAACAAGATGGACCGCGTGGGTGCGGACCTGGACCGCACCGTGACCGGCATCCGCAAGCGGCTGGGAACCAACCCCCTGGTCGTGCAGCTGCCCATCGGCGCGGAGGGGGACTTTTGCGGCGTGGTGGACCTGATCGCGCAAAAGGCCATCATCTACTGCGACGCCGACCACGGCGACCCAACCATCACCGACATACCGGCGGGGCTGCAAGCCGAGGCTGCCCGCCGCCGCGTGGCGATGATTGAAACGCTGGTCGAGACCGACGACGACCTGACCATGCGCTACCTGGAAGGCGACGAGTTTTCGCCGGAGGAGCTGAAGGCGGTCCTGCGCCGGGCGACCATCGAGGGTCGGGTCGTGCCGGTGTTGTGCGGCACGGCTTTGCGCAACAAAGGGGTGCAACCGCTTCTGGACGCCGTGGTGGATTATTTGCCCGCGCCCACCGACCTGCCGCCCATGGTCGGCGAGCATTCCGAGACCGGCGAAACCGTCACCTGTCCCGCCGACCCCGATGCGCCGACGGCGGCCCTGGTTTTCAAGATCAGCACCGATCCCTATATGGGCCGCCTGGCCTACTTCCGCGTCTATTCGGGTGTGGTGCGACGGGGAGCGACGCTGCTCAACACCGGCAACGGCCGGCGAGAGCGCATCGGGCGATTGGTGCGGATGCACGCCAACCGCCGCGAGGAGGTGGACGAGATCCGCGCCGGGGACATTGGCGCGGTGCTGGGCCTGAAACACACCACCACCGGCGAAACCCTCTCCGCGCCGGAACGGCCCATCGCCCTGGAGCAGATCGCCTTCCCCTCGCCGGTCATTGAGCTGGCCGTCGCGCCGCTGACCAAAGCCGACCAGGACAAACTCTCCCTGGCCTTGCAGCGGCTGTTGGAAGAAGACCCCACCCTTCAGGTCCGCCACGACGAGCGGTTGGGCCAAACCGTTCTGGCCGGGATGGGAGAGCTGCACCTGGAGGTGATCTTGGACCGCTTGCGCCGCGAATTCAAGGTCGGCACAAAGGTCGGGCGGCCCCAGGTAGCTTACTATGAGACCATCACCCGCACGGCGCGGGCCGAAGGTCGCTTGGTCAAGCAAAGCGGCGGGCGCGGTCAGTTCGCCGTGGTGGAGATTGAGGTGGAGCCGCTCCCCTCCGGCACAGGGTTCGTGTTTGAAAACAAGGTCGTCGGCGGGAACGTGCCCCGCCAGTTCATCCCTGCCGTGGAGCGAGGCTTGCGAGAAGGGATGCAGCGGGGGGTCCTGGCCGAGCAGCCGCTGGTGGACATCAAAGTTACGCTGCTGGACGGCAAAGCCCATGAGGTGGATTCCTCCGAACGGGCCTTTGCTACGGCAGCGGCGATGGCCCTACACCGGGCCGTCGCCCAGGCAGGTCCCATCCTCCTGGAACCGATCATGCGCCTTGAGGTGACGGCCCCCGACGACTATACCGGCGACATTATCGGCGATCTGATCGCCCGCACGGCCGGTATCACCGGCATAGAATCGCGCAACGGCAGCGGCCAATCCATCCAGGCCCACGTCCCCCTGGCGGCCATGTTCGGTTATGCCACCACCCTGCGCTCCCGCACCCAGGGCCGGGGCAGTTTTGTGATGGAGTTTGCCCATTATGCCCCCATCACGCCGGAGGCGGCTAAAGCACGCTCGTAGTTGGTTCTCCGGCAACGACCACAGCCGATTTGACAGAGGCAAAACATCGGGGTATAATGGAGACGCTATAGGGGCCGTTAGCTCAATTAGGCAGAGCAGCTGACTCTTAATCAGCGGGTTGGGGGTTCGATTCCCTCACGGCTCACCAAAAGGCCGTCGGTCAAGGGCCGACGGCCTTTTGCTTTTATTACACCGATTGCTCGGAAGCGCCTAACGATTCCATTCCCCACCGATAGGTGCTCCCGATGCAACACCGCGCCCCTTTGACAAAGGGACGGCGATGTGCTATCCTTGTCATGGGGATAGACCATGCTTGAACTGTTGCCCAAATTGCCGCTCTACTGGAGCTTCTACCGCCTGGGGTGGCCCCGGCTGCTTCCCTTTAGCTTGGTCATCAGCGTTAGCTACCGCTGCAACAGCCGCTGCCGGACTTGCGACGTGTGGCGCAAGCCCAACGATGACATGACCGCCGAGGAATGGCGCAACATCTTTGCCCGCTTGGGCCATGCCCCTTTCTACCTGACCTTCACCGGCGGCGAGCCGTTCCTGCGGGCCGACCTGGCCGAGATCGTCATCGCCGGGGCGGAGCTGTGTCGGCCGGGTGTCATCACCATCCCCACCAACGGTTTGCTCCCCCATCGCATTCTGGACCAGGTGGACCGCATCTGCCGGGCGGCTCCTCGCTCCCGGCTGGGCATCAACCTCTCTCTAGATGGCGTGGGTGCGGAGCATGACGCCATCCGCCGCGTGCCCGGCAACTGGCAGCGGGCGATGGAAACCTGGCAGGGGCTAAAAGAACTCCGGCGGCGGCATCGCAACCTGGTCCTCAGCATTCACACCGTCATCTCTCGCCTGAATGCCGACCGCATCCCGGACATTATCGAGGGCCTGACCGCCCTGGAACCCGATTCCTACATCACCGAAGTCGCCGAGGAGCGGGTGGAGCTGGGGACCGTGGGTTGGACCATTACCCCAGACCCGGAGGTGTACGCCCCCATCGCCGATGATCTTTCGGCGCGGGCGCGGGCTGCTCCGGCCCGGAGCCTGGCCCGCCTGACTCAAGCCTTCCGGGCACAATACTATCAGCTTGCCAAAAAGGTGTTGCAGGAACGACGCCAAGTCATCCCCTGCCTGGCAGGGTGGGCCAGCGGCCACATCGCGCCCAACGGCGACGTGTGGACCTGTTGCATCCGCGCCGAGCCGGTGGGCAACCTGCGGGAAACCGACTACGACCTGCGTCCCATCTGGTTCGAGAAGGTAGGGCGTCTGCGTTCCCTGCGGCGCAGCATCGCCGCCGGAGAATGCGCCTGCCCTATGGCCAACGCCAGCTACGCCAACATGCTCCTCCATCCCCCCACCTTACTGCGCGTCATCGGGCAGGTGCTGCGGCCCTAAACCGGGCATTGGGTCCGTGGCCTGACTTGCGCAAGATGACCGAGTCCGACCTGCAAAGCGCAGATTGATCGCAAAGTGAGGTGTATGATGAAGGTTTTTGTCACACGCCGCATCCCCGCCGACGGCCTGGACTTGCTCCGGCAGGCATGTCGGGTAGAAGTCTGGCCTGATGAGCTTCCACCGCCCGATGAGACACTGCGCGAAAAAGTGCGCGGCATAGACGGCCTGCTTTCCTTGCTCACCGACCGGGTAGACGCCGACCTGATGGATGCCGCCGGGCCTCGGCTCAAAGTCATCAGCAATTATGCCGTCGGCTTTGACAACGTGGATGTAGAGGCTGCCACGGAACGGGGGATCGCCGTAGGGCACACGCCCGGTGTGCTCACCGAGACGACGGCGGATATGGCCTTTGCCCTGCTGATGGCTGCCGCCCGGCGCATCGTGGAGGGGGTCGACTATGTGCGGGCGGGTAAATGGCGCACCTGGGGGCCGACCCTCCTGCTCGGCCATGATGTCCACGGCGCGACACTGGGCATCATCGGCCTGGGCCGTATCGGGCAGGCCGTTGCCCGCCGGGCTGCCGGGTTCGGTATGCGCGTTCTCTATTTTGATCCTCACTGCGACGCGGAAAAGGGCGCATCGGTGGGGGCGACGGTGTGCTGCTCCCTGGATGACCTCCTGGCCGAAGCGGACTTTGTGAGCCTGCACGTGCCGTTGACAGAGGAGACGCACCACCTGATCGACCGTGCAGCTCTGGCCCGTATGAAGCCTACGGCGGTGCTGGTCAACACGGCGCGGGGAGCGGTCGTGGATACCGAGGCCCTGTACGACGCCTTGCGACAAGGCCGGATCGCCTACGCCGCTCTAGATGTCACCGACCCGGAGCCGCTGCCCCGTGATCACAAACTGCTTACCCTGCCCAACTGTCTGATCGTGCCTCACATCGCCAGCGCGAGCCACGCCACCCGGACGCGCATGGCCGTGATGGCTGCCGAAAACCTGCTGGCCGGGCTGCGCGGCGAACGATTGCCCTACTGCGTCAATCCCCAGGTCTACGACCTGGAAACCGGCGGCGGATAAAAAGGCCGATAGCCGCCACCGGACCGGAGCGGTGGTCGTCCCACAGAGGCCCGCCGCTCCGGCCAACGGGATAGATGACATCCTCCTCACCGCTCTATCCCGGCAGCTGCGATCCGGGCTGCCGTCCCGATTTCTTCAAATGGCCGGGGGGAACATCACCGGGAGTACTTTTCCCGTGCAGGATGAAACACACGCGGTCACGGTCGTTCCGGATCATCCGGCGGTGGAGGGAGAGGCCAGCGCAGGCGTTCCATGAGCGTCCGATAAAAGTAGGCCCGGTCCTGAAAGCGGACAAAGCGGCTGACATAACGGCTGGCTTGGACCGTCACCCAGTCGCCGTCTTGCAACTCGTACTCAAATTGGCCGTCTACGGTGAGGATGGCTTGGTGGTCGGTGTGGACCTGCACCCGGACCATAGCCCCTCGCGATAGGACAATGGCCCGGTCCATGCTCAGATGGGGGGCGATGGGGATGAGCAAGATGTTTTTCAACTCCGGCGGCAGGATCGGGCCGCCGGCAGCGTGGGCATAGGCCGTGGAACCGGTGGGGGTGGCAATGATCAAGCCGTCGGCGGCGTAGGTGGTCAGGTAGCCGCCGTCAATGTGGGTTTCCAGGCGGACGATGCGGGCCAGGCTCCCTCGGCTGACGACGACGTCGTTCAAAGCTTCATAGCCCCGCCGTTCCGCACCTCGGCGGTGCTCGGCATAAAGCATCATCCGTTCTTCAATCCAGAAATCGCCCCGGAGCAGGTGCGGTAGGGCCTCGGCCCACTGTTCCGGCTCCAGCTCGGCCAGGAAGCCCAAACGCCCCATGTTCACCCCCAGCACCGGGACCCGGTGGCCGCAGGCCATGCGGGCCGCCCGCAGGATCGAGCCATCGCCGCCCAGCGTCACCAAGACATCCAGGCGGGCGATCTCGGCCTGCACCGCTGCCTCATCCCAAGTAGAACCGACCCAGGCCGCTGCACCCTGGGTTTCTATGTCGCGGGCCATCCTTTCGGCCAACGACTGGGTAGCAGGCAGCTTGGGGTGGTGCAACAGGCCAATCCGTTTCATCTTGTGCCCTCGCACAGTATCGTACCGAGTCCATTATAACCCATTTCCGCCGATCTGTCTATCGTGTGGAGGCAAGGTATGGGCAATGGGCAACGCACACCTCACTACCGACTCGCGGAGACGCCGAGAGGCACAGGGGTTGCCTTTTTTGAGATAATGCGGGCCGTCCACGAAGCGGGCGCGAATACGCGAATGCACGAATACGCCCGGCCGCAGGCCCGAAAGGAGCGACTTGAGTCGCCACCATCCCTTCCTCGGCGAATTCTACAGTTGCGAAACCCTGTGAGCGCGTTTGTCCTACCTTGCCCGGCCGATGAACCTACTCGGACGGCCCGACCTTGCCTCCTCAATTTTGGACAGGGGCGGCGATCATGGTATACTGAGATGGGCCGGGCACATTCGCGTATTCGTGCTCAATGACGGCCCGCGATTTCTGGAAGGAGGCCCCGGTGCGGAGAACCGTTTTCATAAGCATCATACTTTTCCTCCTTGCATCCTGCGGACCCTCTCCACCCGACCGAGACGCTCAGGCCACGAAAATCGCCGCGGAAGTTTTGGCGACTTTGACGGCCTCTGCCCCTACCGCTACCCAACCCCCGCCTTCCCCTACCCCGGCCCCGCCCATCTGCGACGATCCCCTGGGCTGTGTCCGAGTTCCCGCGGGTACGGAGGTCGTCATCGGAGCGGCCCTTGCCCTGGAGGGCCTAAGATTGGGTGTGGAGGAGCTGCGCGGTTTGGAAATGGCCGTTGAGGATTGGGGTCCTTTCAAAGGATACCCTCTCTCGTTCGTGCAAGAAGATGCGGGATGCAATCCCGATGGGGGGGAACGGGCGGCGATGAACCTGGTTGCCCAAGGTGGCCTACTCGGCGTCGTCGGCACGACCTGTTCCGCTTCGGCGATCCCGGCTGCCGAAATCCTCTCCGCCGCCGGGCTGGTGATGATCTCTCCTTCCCACACGGCCCCCTCCTTGACCGATCCGGACCAACGGGAAGCCGGATACTTTCGCGTGGCGCCCAATGACCTCTGGCAGGCCCATCTGGCCGCGCGATTCGCCGCAGAGGAGTTGAAAGCGCGGAATTTAGCAACGGTGGCCGATTCTTCCCCCAACGCCAATGCTCTCACCGACGCAGCCTGTGACCTTTTTCAAGGATTGGGCGGTGCATGTGTGGTACAAGAATCCATTGAAACGGGGACCTCCGATATGAGCGAAGTCTTGGGCCGGATCGCTCCTTACGAACCGGATGTTCTGTTCTTCTCCCTCTTTCCGGCAGAGGGGATTCCCTTCATCGAGCAAGTAGTCAGATTCCCCGGCCTGGAAAATACCCACCTGGTAAGCACCGACGGCCTGTTGGACCCTTACTTGAGCGATCTGACCGACGGGGCTGCCGACGGCATGTACCTTTGTGCCCCTTCTGCCGGGAACCGAGAATTTGCATTGCGCTATGCCGCGCGATACGGGCAGGAGCCGACAACCCCCTTTGCGGCATATGCGTATGATGCGGCGACCTTGCTTCTGAATGCCGCGGACCGCGTGGCCTTTGAGCATGAAGACGTGTTGTACATCCCCCTCCAGGGATTGCGAGAAGCGTTGTACCGGACGACCAACTATCCGGGTGTATCGGGCATGTTGACGTGCACGCCGCACGGCGATTGCGGAGATCGCAACGTATGGCGCATTGCGGTCATCACCCCGGAGCGGATACGGGCGGTGTACCCCAAAGGGGATTCCTCTCCCCTCTCCACCCGGCCTTTGGGCAAAATGCCCCAACCGTCCGCACCGACCGATACCCCGTGAGATAGCGTGAATACTTTCAACGGAGGTAAGCCTGTGAAGAAGCTGTTGTCAGGAAATGAAGCGGTTGCCAGAGGTGCTTGGGAAGCCGGTGTGGCCGTCGCCTCGGCCTATCCCGGCACACCCAGTACCGAAATCCTGGAAAATTTCGCCCGTTACCCCAACGTCTATGCCGAGTGGGCGCCCAACGAAAAAGTGGCCGTGGACGTGGCCGTGGGAGCCGCCTACGCCGGACGGCGGGCACTGGCGGCCATGAAGCACGTGGGCGTCAACGTCGCCGCCGATTCGGTGTTTTACGCCTCCATGACCGGCATCGAAGCCGGGTTGGTCATCGTCACCGCCGACGATCCGGGGATGCACTCCTCGCAGAACGAGCAGGACAACCGCCGCTATGCCAAATTCGCCCGCATCCCCTGCCTGGAACCTTCCGATAGCCAGGAGGCCAAAGACCTGGTAGGCGCGGCCCTGGACCTGAGCGAGCAGTTCGATACGCCGGTCTTTTTGCGGATGACAACCCGCATTTGCCATTCCAGCACGCCGGTTGAATTGGGCGAGCGGATGGAACCGGGACCCGCGGCGGACAAGTTCCCCCGCAACATCCCCAAATATGTGATGATCCCCGGCAACGCCCGCAAAAAACACCCCGTCATTGAAGAGCGGATCGAACGGCTGGCCGCATTCGCCGAAACCTTCCCCTTCAACCGTATTGAATGGGGGAGCCGCGAACTGGGCATCGTTACCTGCGGTGTAGCCTACCAATACGCCAAAGAGGTCTTTCCCGATGCTTCCATCTTGCATCTGGGCATGACCTATCCCCTGCCGCCCAAACTGATCCGCGAATTTGCCGCCGAGGTGAAACGCCTCATCGTCCTGGAAGAACTGGACCCCTTCTTGGAGGAGGAGATCAAACTGCTGGGCATTGCCTGTGAGGGCAAGAATATCTTTCCCGCCGTCGGCGAACTAGACCCCCGCACCGTCCGCGAAAGCGCAATCGCCGCCGGACTGCTGCCCGCCGAGGCCCATGTTCCTTTGCCGGAGCTTCCCCTGCCGGAACTGCCACCCCGCCCGCCGGTGCTGTGCCCCGGTTGCCCCCATCGCAGCGTCTTTTTCATCCTCAACAAACGCAAAGTGCCGGTCATGGGCGACATCGGCTGCTACACGCTGGGCTTGTTGCCGCCCCTTTCGGCCATCCACACCTGCGGTTGCATGGGAGCCGGAATCGGGCAAGCCCACGGCGCGGACAAGGCCGGCGTCGGCGAGCGGGTGGTCGCCGTCATCGGCGATTCCACCTTTTTCCATACCGGGATGCCGGCCCTGGCCAACGTAGCCTACAACCGGAGCAACATCCTGACCATCATCCTGGATAACCGCACGACGGCCATGACCGGCCACCAGCACAACCCCGGAACCGGTCGCACCTTGCAGATGCAGGAAGTCCCACCGTTGGATCTGGAACCGCTGGTCCGGGCATTGGGCATTGAACGGGTCAAAACCGTACCGGCCTTTGACGTCAATGCCGTGGACCAAGCCATCACAGAATTCCTGGACGCCGAAGGCCCCAGCGTCCTTATCGCCCGCGACGAGTGCGCCTTGCTGCCCAGCGCGCGCAAAAAATGGTTGCCCCTCAGGGTCATCGCCGACAAGTGCAACGGATGTACCATGTGCTTCCGCATCGGCTGTCCGGCCATCCTCAAGAGCGAGGAGCTGGACGCCAAAACAGGGCGGCCCAAAGCGGTCATTGATCCCCTGCTGTGTACCGGCTGCGAGGTCTGTGCCCAGGTCTGCCCACGAGGTGCCATTCTGTTCCGCGATCAGGTCGCGGATTGACCGACCGTATACCGACCGGAAAGGAAAAAAAAGATGAGACAAAGACGCATAGAGCGCAGGCAACAAAGGAGGGAAGATCGCCGCTTGGGAACCCGCCGAGGCGGAGGACATCGTTATAAAATGCGCCAGAAGCTGATCTCCATCGGCGACGATTTCTGGATCGAAAACGAAGCGGGGGAACGGGTGTTTAAAGTAGACGGTAAGGCACTGCGCATCCGCAAGACACTGAACTTTGAGGATGCCCACGGCAACATCCTGTGCCGCATCCAAGAGCGGATGCTGCGAATCAAGGACACGATGGAGATCGAGGATGCCCGCGGCAGGCAACTGGCCGTCGTCAAAAAAGCCTTGATCACCCCCTTGCGGGAACGGTGGACGGTCAAGATCAAAGGCGGCCCAGACCTGGACATCCAGGGCAACATCTTGGACCACGAATACCACATCAACGCAGGAAGGGACAAGATCGCCGAAGTGTCCAAAAGATGGTTCCGGGTGCGCGATAGCTACGGCGTTGCCGTTGATCCCGGCCAGAACGATGCTTTGATCTTGGCCATTACCGTGTGCATTGACCAAATGGCCCATGCGGGAAAATAGCGGACCTTCGGGGGCAAATGCCTCCGGGGAGACGATTCGGACAACACGATCAAATTGGAGGGAACAATCATGAGCGAAGAGAGTAATGTAATGGAGACACAAAAAGCCCAAGAATCCGTCGAAGCAGCGGCCGCCGAGGGCCTGGACGAGATGGCTAAAGCAGCCGATTCTCTGGATGCAGCCCGAGACGCCGCGGACCTGGCTTCCGCCGCCGGCGCGGCAGGCGTAGAGGACCTAACCCGTGCTCAGGATGCTGCCGTCGTTTCCCAACGGATGAGCCGATTGAGCGAGATCGTCGCCGCCGCCGGTATCTCCGATGTGGCCCAGGGTGCGGAGTTGTTGGCCGCTTCCGAGGACATCCAAGCCATCAGCGCCATCATGGGGTTGATGAACGCCGAGGACTTGGAGATCGGCTTGGAGATCGCCCGCACCGCCGGGGAGCTTTGGGCCGTCAGCGACGTAGTGGAACTGCTGAAAATGCCCGTGTTGGCCTCTTTCCTGGAGGAGCGAGGTGAGACACTGCAAGAACTGGCCGTGGAGATCATCTTGCGCTTTTCGACGACACGTGCTCTTTCCCGCGTGCTCGGCGAGGCCGGTGAAAAAGTGGCCGATCTGGGCGCCGGCGAAGTGGCCGAAGGCGTCGTCCGGGCGGCGGCTTCTCAAGCCATGGCCGAACGCAGCGATGCGCTGGCCGATGCCGGCGCAGAGTTGGCCGTCCGTGGCATGGCCCAGATGGCCGTCGCCGAAGCGGCCACCGACATCGCCCGCGACCTAACGGCAGAAGGCGTCGGCCAAGCGGTCAAAGGCGCGGCGGAGGTCGGCGCAGCGGTCGCCCTGGCCGATGCGGCTCAAAAGGAGTAGGAGAACTCGATCTGTCCTTTAGGAGCCTGTGCCGACGTACCCGCTTTGCCGCGTAGCGCAAGCCCCGGCTTTTGTAAAGGCGCGGGTTTCAAACTCGCGCCTATGATCGACCGCGCCCAATTGCAGATTGCAATGGGGCGCGGGTCGTGATCCATGCCGGGCAAAGGGAACGAAGATCATTTCGGAGTAGATCAGCAAGATGAATCAAACATTGGAGCATTTTATCATTACTTACGCTACTGCCTCACGCACTACCCTGCAACAAGAAATGGCCAAAGTCAGCCGGGCTACTTTGGAAGCATCTTTTGTCGATCTCTTGACAATCTACCTCAACGACTCTAATTCGTCTACTTTGCGGGAATGGTTAACCCTTCGTATTGCAGGATACCAACCTTTAGAAGGCAAATTGGGTTACAACGGTTACAGGCTGCTCGGCCCGCAAGGTCGAGAAGGGAAGCTAGTTTGTGAAGCTAAACCCAAAAATGTCCGCCGCCGGGAGAATGGCGAGATCAAGCGTCGCCTAGATGGAGGAGGAAACTTCTCGGATTATACGCCGGAGCGATGGCACAAGGATTCGAAAAATCAAGTGCAAATGGTGTTAAGTGGTTTCGCAGAAGGCCGTCTACTGTACGTGATAGAGATTCCTTTTACATGTATCGAAACGCGTTTACGGGAAACGCTGCAGAGAAAATTTCCTGATTGGAATCCAGAATCTGAGATTGGTACATGGCAACGGCCCGCAAATACTTTTCTACGGAGCGCATCTTTCAATTTCAAGCATTACAAAGACTGTCCAGACATAAAGCTGCACTATTGCGCGCCGAACATCAGTGCATTTGCAGACTTTCTTAACCGAGGATTCTTGGAGTTCTTGATCTCATTGCACAAGGAGCTTTCTTAATGGTGAATACTTTGCCGGCCGGGTTAGATGCTTTTCTCGATCGTATAATCCAGGGAGATGTATTGGACGTACTGCGCCAGATTCCCAACGATAGTATAGACGTTGGAGTTACCTCACCGCCTTACAACAAAGGCGAGAATCAGAAAGGTTGGTTGGTGGATCGGGTAAAGTACCGGGGTGCGACGGACAAACGCGCCGAGGACGAGTACCGATCTTGGCAAATCGAAGTTTTGAACGAACTCTGGCGTATAACCAAACCCGGCGGGTCGTTTTTCTACAACCACAAATTACGCTGGCGACACGGCACGATGTTTCATCCCTACGAATGGGTCTCTCGGACCAAATGGGTAGTGCGCCAGGAATTAATCTGGGACAGGATGATTGCAGCCAACCTGCGAGGCTGGAGGTTCTGGCAAGTAGATGAGCGAATCTACTGGCTTTACAAGCCTATCGGCAATCATCGTGTAGGCACGGAGTTGAAATCCCGTCATGCCCTGCTCACATCCATTTGGCGATTTCCACCCGAACGCGATAACCTGCATCCCGCGCCTTTTCCGTTGGAACTACCCTTGCGCGCGATTTATGCTATAATGGATGACAAGCAGGGAGGGGTGATCATCGACCCCTTTGCAGGATCGGGTACTACGCTGGTCGCGGCCAGAATTTTGGGACACCACTACATAGGTATAGAAATCTCGCCAGAATATGTAAGCATGGCGCGAAGAAGGCTAGAAAACGTAGAGCGTGAGATGATTCGTGCTCGGAAAGAAATAGAAAAGCATCGGGTCAGAAAAACCTTCAAACAGCGCAAAGCAGAAGGGGCTTTTACAGGACGTTACGGGCCTTCTAGATCGTTGCAGAAATCACTGTGGGACGATGGCAACAGGAGTGCATAGCCTGTTGCGGTATGAAATCTTGAAATGTACCTGTTTTGCCATCGGAAGTTTGCCGATCCCCAGGCGAGGAAGCCAATCGCGGCGATAGGGGCGATTCGCCGGGGCCGCGGACACAACAATTTTCGATAGGAGGATGATCAATGCGTGGAAGACGAGTTGCCAGAAGGACGGCGCGACGGACGGCCCGCCGCACCACACGACGGACGGTGCGCCGTCGGGCGGTTGTGGCCGGTCCGGCCCGGCGCAGGGCACGGCGGGTGTACCGCCGCCGTAGGCGAAGGAGGCGCATCTTGGTCGGCGGGGCGGTCGTCCTGGCCGCCGGGGGAGCAGCGTACGCCGGTGTCAAGCTGGCCCAGCGGGATGCCGACCGCATCCAAGAGTACACCGGTGTCCCGCCGGAGGAGTTGAGCGATCAAGATTTGCAGGAGGCCATGAACGAACTGGGCATCCAAAGTATGGAGATGACCGAGAGCGACTATGCTGCTCTAGAATCCGGCTCCGAGCCGGGGACCGCTTCAGGGGCCGGGGCTACCGAAGCATCCTACCTCGACGAACTGGAACGGCTGGCCACCTTGCGTGACCGGGGCATCATCAACGACGCCGAATTTGAGGCCAAGAAATCCCAACTGCTGGGCTTGTAGGATAGGGTTCGCCGCAGAGGAGCGGGAGACGCCGATTTTCTGCGCAGAATTTATCGCCTCTTCGCCTTGTACCGTTCGGCGCGCACTCAAACGGCCGGACACCACCGGAGGAGACGATGAAAACAATCCCTGTGGGCTGGATTCTTGTCATTTTGGTTGCTTTGCTCGCGGCCTGCGGCGGCGGGGATTCGACGCCGCTGGTGATCGTTCTCACCGCCACACCGACATCCTCGCCGCCGATCATCACCGTCGTCGCTTCGCCCACCTCTGCCCCGGCTCGACCGACCGCGATTCCTCCCCCTGTGGCATCCCCCGCTGCGACCGTTGCACCTCCGCCGACCGCCATCCCGCCGCCTACGGTCGGCGGCTGGACGGCAAGCTTCGGCGGGCCGGGTAACGCCCGCGCCAACCCCGATGCCCATCCCGGCGATTCCTTGACGCTTCTTTGGGAATGGGGTGTGTTGGGGGATAGCCCTGTAGCTCTGGCCGCCGTGGGAGGACGACTTTTCGTCCTGTCCGACGGCGGCTCTTTTTGTGTCTTGGATGCTGCCACCGGAGCGGAACAGGTCTGCCGCGCCATCTGGCCCGACGAGAAGCCCCTGTCCACCACCGACGGCAAGATCGCCCTGACCGGTGACACGGTCATCATCGGGGCGGAGGAACGATTCACCGAAGCCGGAATGGCCGTGGAATCAACACGGGGCCTTTTGGCCGCTTTCTCTTCCGCCGGGCAGTCCTTGTGGTCCTGGCCGGTAACAATGGATGTCTTTGGCTACATGCCGGTCGTCGCCGGGAACACCGTTGCCGTAGCTCCTACCGTGGGGAGCAACCCGGCCATGATCGCCTTAGACCCTGCCAACGGGCAGGAACTGTGGCGCGTGCCGGGGTATGACCGTCCCCACGCCGGCGACGGCACAACCTTCTACGCCGACACCATTGCTGCCTTCCGTGCGGACACGGGCGAGCGTCTTTGGGAACAAAAGCGGGAAGATGACCCGGTCCTGCACTTGGCCTACGCCGGCGGACGCCTCTTCGCCAGTGCCTTTGATTCCATCGCTGCCCTGGACGCCGCCGGGGGCCGGGAGCTGTGGCGCACCGACTGGGATGCCTACCCTGCCGAGATCGCCGTAGCGCAGGGGTTGGTGTTTGCTGCCCCTTCTGCGGCATCGTCGGAGCGAAGCGGCGATGCGCTCGTGGCCCTGGATGCAGCCGACGGGCGGACCCGGTGGACGGCTCTGCCCGCCGCGCAGTGGTCGGTTGTCAACCTGGTGGCCGCCGCCGATGCCGTCGTCGCCATTGCCCGGGATCGGGATTGGGCCGAATACCTCTTGATCCTAAATGCGACCGATGGCCGGGTGCAACAACAGGTCGCCCTGGGCGAAGCCAAAGCGCGGGATCTGGCCGTGGATGGAGATCGCGTCTACATCCTGGGAGAGACACTGCGTGCTTACGGCCCCGGCGACCGGACTGCGCCTCCCGCCACCCCCACGATTCCTCCCACCGCGCCACCATCGGCTACGCCGTCTGCCGGGGCACAGGGCATCACCCCGGCCAACGTGGGGCAGCTTTCCCAGGTGCAGCAGACCGGCGTGGGGGAAAGTGCCCGCAGCCTGACCTGGTCCCCCGATAGCCGTTTTTTGGCCCTTTCCCAGGATGGAAAACTGCACCTTTACCGGGCCGACACCCTGGAGCCGGTCGCCTTGCCCCAGGAGATCGCCGCCGGTCGACTGGCTTGGTCACCCGATGGTCGCTTCCTGGCCGTCACCCGCGTAGAGGGGACGATTACCAACCGCATTGACCTGTGGCAGGTAAGCGATTGGAGCTTGGTCCGCACCCTAGAAGGCCACGACTATTCGGTAATGGATATGGCCTTTAGCCCCGATGGTCGCCTTTTGGCCAGTGCCTCCACCGACGCGCGGCTGCGGCTGTGGGATGTGGAGCAGGGGACGTTGCGCCATGACATCAAAGCGACATACCAGGGCACGCACCCGCCGATGATTTTCGCCGTCGCCTTCAGCCCCGATGGGCAACGGGTGTGGGCCGGGTTGTACAATAGCACCGTCCAGGGATGGCAGGTGAGTGATGGAATGCAGATCACCGCCTTCCACACGCGGGGTTCGGTCCAAGACCTCTTTGCCGGAACGGAGAACCGGCTCTGGACCCTGACCTCTTTGGCCGTAGATGCTTGGCTGGCCGATGGGACCAATCGGGGCACGATGACTCTCGAGCATGGTGGAAGCGGCGGCGATATGAGCGGTGACGGCGTGTTGTTGGCCGTCTTTGGCTCCGAAGGGATAGAGTTCTGGGATCTGGCCCGGCAGCAGCAGGCAGCGTGGCTGGGGATAGGCTACGTGGGCGAGGCAGCCTTCAGCCCCGACGGCAGCAGCCTGGCCGTGTTGCGCGAGGGGAAAAACCTGGAAATCTGGCAGCCGACATCCGGCGCGCAGGGAGATGCCGCCGCCCGCTTCAACCGCGTCTGGCAGCAACTTGGTGGCGTGGAAGGCCAATTGGGACACCCATCGACGACGTGGTGGCAGAGCACGTCCGAGCGGCTGCTCCACAGCCTGGGAGAGGACTTGTAGGAGGTTTTGCATGAGCGATCCTTTGACCGCCAAAGCCCTGTATGCCCACGTCCAAGCCCTGGCGGAGGGGATCGGTCCCCGTCCCGCGGGGCATCCCCAAGAAGCCCAAGCCCGAGCCTATATCCGGCGCGTTCTGGACGAGATCGGCCTGGACGACGTGGAAGAGATGCCGCTGTTGGCCTGGGATACCTGGGGCTATACCATCGGCGTTCCTGCCTTGCTGGCCCTGACCGGGAACGGCCTGGGGCGGATGGGGCGGGTGGGCAAGTTGGTCGGCGGATTGGCCGCCCTGACGGGGGCCTATCACCTGTGGCAGGTCACCCAGGGGGGCCGTCATCTGCTTTCGCCCCTGTTTCCCAAACGCCCCACGGCCAACCTGATCGCCCGCATCCCCGCCCGGCAGGGGCGGCGGCATACCGTCGTCTTGGTGGGCCATACAGATACCAACAAGCACCGTTTTTCCTTCGCTCCCGGTCTCAAAAAGATGCTGACCGCTTCGGCCACGGCGGCGGAAGCGGCCCTGGCGGCCAACGGTCTGGCCCAGATCGCCGGGGCGTTGGGGGCCGGAAAAGGAGCTGCCTTCGTCCAAAAGGCGACGCTGGTGGGCCTGGGACTGGCTTTCCTTTACCTGCTCAACGATGAACGGGGCGGTTACATCGCCGGGGCGGGGGACAACGCTTCGGCAGTGGCCTGCCTACTGGGCCTGGCCGCCCATCTGCACCGCTCGCCCCTGGACCACACCGAGGTTTGGCTGGCCTTCACCGCCGCCGAAGAGGTCGGTTGCGTGGGGATGCACGCCCTTTTGGACGCCTATGGTGAGCGGCTGCGCGATGCCTGGTTCCTTGATTTTGAAATGGTCGGCACACGCCAAATCGCCTATGTCACCCGCCACAGCAGCTTCTCCTACCTAACCCCCTATGCCCCCGATCCCGAATCGTTGGCCTGGGCCGAAAGGACCGCCCGCTACTACCCGGAGCTGGGCGTCGGGGGGCAGGAAATGGTCATCCTGGAGGAGGTGGGCGCTCTGCGGGGACGGGGCTTTCGGGGCATTTGCTTGGTCGGCGTGGGGGAGGATGGCTGGTTGGCCAACTGGCATCGTTACGAGGACGACTCGGCCCATCTGGAGCCGGAGGGGTTGGAGCGGGCCACCCGCTTTGCTCTGGCTATGCTCCATACCCTGGATTCGGACTAGTATCGCCACGGGCGGGGTGCGAATACACGCAGGCACGGAGTTGAGACCGCACCCTGCAGGCCGTTGGCGGGGTGCATCTGCGCAGGCGGATGTCCGGCCGCAGCTCCAAAAAGGCACGACTTGGGCCGTTTTCAACCTCCCGCAGGTTCAACGGAGCCTCCGGCCCGGCGACCTGCGGGAGGTTCTTTGGCCAAAATCGGCTTAGGGAGTCTGGCGCATCACCAGCGGCAAAAAGAGCCTGTGCAGTGCACCGGGCGGCCAGTATTCGTCGGCTCCCAGGTCCGGGGCCTGGTAGGGGCGCAGCGAATTGTCAATATCCTGCGTGACCCCGGCGTCGATTCCGGCGTCCAAAGCCGCCGAGGCTGCCGTGAGGTGGTATCCGTCGGCGGCAAAAGCAGGGCTGCCCGTTGTCGCGTGGGCGACGGTGACGAGGCCCAGGCCGCCGCTGTTGGCGACATTTCCGTTCCACAAGACGCCGTCCAGTGTCGCCCGGCTGTCGACCGTCGCCGTGATGCCCACGGTATGGCTGACCAGGATGGTGTTCGTCAGCACGGCGGAGCTGTTGTTGGCCAGGTGGAGGCCGCTCCCATCGCCGCCGATGTTCTGGGCCAGCGTGGTGTGAGTCAAGGAGATCGTGCTCCCGCTGAGCAACAGCCCGCTCCCCTCTTCCTCGGCTCGGTTGCCCAAGATGGCGGTGTTGATGAGCTGCATGGTGCTGTTCGAAACACTGAACCCGCCGCCGTAGCCCCAAGTGCTATCACCGGCTGCGTTGTCCCGAATGATGTCGCCGACCAGGACCGCATCGCTCTTCCACAGGTCCAACCCGCCGCCGTAACCGTAAGACCCGACGTCGGAGGTCGCCTTGTTGCTCGTGATGGCGGTCCTGACGATGACGGCAAGGACCTGGTCCAGAGCAATGCCGCCGCCGTAACCGTCGGAAGCGGTGCTGGCCGTGTTCTCCTGGATGGTGTTGTCGGCAAGTAGGGCGTGTCCTTTCGCGGCGTGGATTCCACCGCCGTAACCCAGGTCTGCACTGCTGGCCGTGTTGCTGTATATCTCGTTGTCTGTCAGGACTGCGTTGCTGGCATACAGAGACACCCCTCCGCCATACCCCCATCCGGCGAGGCTGGCCGTGTTGCTGTACACCTCATTGCCGCTCACCGCAGCCCGGTCGTTGTAGAGGGATAGTCCACCGCCGTAGCCCGTCCCCGCTACGGCGGCGGCGTTGTGGCGGAACAGGTTGTTGCGGATGACGGCCTGACTGGAGGTCAGGTACAACCCACCACCCGTCCCTCCCCAGGAGGATGTGCCGCCGATATTGGCTTCCACCACGCAGTTTTGCAGGGTTGCGGTGGCGGTCAGGATATAGATGCCGCCCCCGGCATCGGTCCAGGGGGAGCCACCCAGCCCGGTAGCGTTGCCGTTGGTCAAGATCAATCCCTCAATCGTGGGTGAAATGTCTCCGGCGATGAACAGCACCCGCCCCCGATCTTGGGCATCCAGGATCGTTGGGTGCGCTTCGGGGTCAGAATCCGCCCAATTGCCCGTTGTATATCCTCCTCGGATCGTCACCGATTTGGAGATATAGAGGACCTGGGTGATGGTCGCCGGTCCCGGATAGCCTGCCGGAGCAGGGCGGCTCTGCACCGCGCTATACTTTCCTTCGGCAACCTGAATGGTATCCCCGTCGGCAGCAGCATCTACCGCCGCCTGGATGGAGGAAAAATCGCAGGTAGGGGGGCCTGCGGTACAGACGCGGTAGGTCGTCGTACCTTGAGCCGAAGCGGTTACCAAGCCGCCGAGAACCAAAGCGAGTAGAAGGAGCGTGAAGACGAAGAAAACGTGTTTCCAAATTTTCGCCATGTTATCCCCCTTCGGAAAACCTGCGGCGTGCGCTCGGCGCGCCATCAAGGATCACAACTACCCTCTCGCCGATTCGACGAGAGGGTAGCTGCGAAACTCGTGTCAAGCCATTGTAGGATCCTAACGCCGCCGCGCCAAGCCTTGTCCTGCCTGGAGACGTGCCCGCACCGGCAAGATGCGTGCCCGCTGCTGCGTCGCTTGAGACATCACCACGACTTTGTCGGCGTCAAAGACATCACCATCCCAGGTCCCCGTGACGACGATCTGGCTGCCCACCGTCAGGTCGTCAAAGGAGATCTCTTCCAGCTCACTGTAATTGGACATGCGGTAAAAGTCGGTTTCGTCGGAGGTCTGGACCGTCACTGCCGAACCGTCGTGGTGGTCCTGGACGGTGATCGTCTTCGACACGGCATCCAGGGCGGTGATGACGCCCTCAACCGTCTCAAAAGAGGAGGAATCGGAGGGCATGAGCACAACCTTTTCGGCCTCAAACAGGCCGTCTTCCCATTCCCCCTCGGCTCCTATCCGATCCCCGACGGCCAGATCGGCAAAGGTGATCTCTTCCAGGCAGCCGGGGTGGACGGCGCGGTAGAATTCGGTCTCATCGGAGGTTTGAATCAGCACGGTAGAGCCGTCGTGGCCGACCTGAACGGTGATCGTCTCCGATACGGCATCCAGGGCGGTGATGACGCCGTTGACCACTTCGGGCTGGGGAGGCGGATCGGTGGGCATGTCAATTACGCGGTCTGCGTTGAACAGATCGCCTGCCCATTCCCCTGTAGCCCGCACACCATCCCCCACGGCCAGGTCGGAGAAGGTGATCGGTTCCAAGTTCCCGTGATGACGCGCGCGGTAGAATTCGGTGCTGGGGGAGGTTTGTACCGTCACCACCGCGTTGGTGGGCGTCTGTACGGTGATCGTCCCCGATACGGCATCCAAGGCGGTGATGACGCCGTGGATGGTCTCGGTGGCGGGGGGCGGCGAGGTGGCCGAGGAAACGACGACAACCTCCTCGGCGTTGAACAGGTCTCCTGCCCACTCCCCTTCGGTGACGATGCGGTCCCCCACGGCCAGGTCCCCAAAGGCGATTACTTCCAAGCCCCCTTGGGGAATCTGGCGGTAAAACTCGGTTTCGGCAGAAGTTTGGATCGTCACCGGATCGCCGTAAGGCGGTTGGATGGTGATCGTACCGGCCACTCCGTCCAGGGAGATGATCTCTCCGGCAATGCGGTCTTCTTGGCCGGAGGCCAGGGCCGGAGCGGCGGTCACGATCAAGGCCAGCAATAGCGCAAGAGTCAGAACCTTTTTCATAGTACCCTCCTTTATGTGTGATCTGACACCTTGTTCGTCTATTCGGCTTAACAGGTCAAAGGGCAAAAGGATACGCCCTACGACCGTCAATGTGAAAAAATGTGGCGTTTACCACCCTTGCGCCCAGGCGGTGATCCACACCAGGGCAGCAATGACGCCGCCGAACAGGAGGTCCACGGCCAGCGTCAGGGCAAAGGCAACGGCCAGGGAGCCGACCACTGTGCCTATCCCCTCCACCACCGTCGGGGGGATGGCCGGTACGCCGTTGATCAGCAAGATCGCCGTGGCCACAAGGCCCAAAAAGAGCAACACGGGACGCACGACGGCCAGGTCCGCCTCGCTGGGGAGCATGGCGTTTGAAATGGCAAAAATGACGTACAGCCAGAGCCAGATGTCACGCACGCGCCACAACCGTCCCAGGCCGGTCAGCAAGCCTTCCACCCCACCTTCGGCGAGCAGGTCGCCCAACGTGCCGATGTCCAACACACCGTAGCCGATGGCCAAGATGGCGGCGGAACCGGCAACCAGAGGGGCCAGGCCGATGAGGCTGAAGCGCACCGGGTCCGCCTTCCCTACCTGCACCGATCCCAGTGTTACTTTGCGGCCCCGACGCACCGGCCCTAAGCTGAATTTGCGAACCCTGACGCCCAACAGTTTGGCCGCCAGCCAATGGCTTGTTTCGTGAAGGACCACCCCCGGTAGAAGGACGACGAAATAGACGTACAAGGCCACGTCCCGGTCACCCAGCCAGCGCATACTCAGCTCGCCCAGGTTCTCGGTGATGCGCCGCTTGATCCACAAAAGGGGCAGCAGCGTAGCAACCAGGGCGACAAAGGGGGTCCAGGGGCCGAACACGGCACTCACTCCGGCTCCGGGCCGGTCAGGGTGACGGCCACGATCTCAGGGGGGCAGAAAAAGCGGGCGCGGGGCGTGCCGAATCCTTCCAGCCCGATTCCACGGCTGACGTAGAGGTGCGTTGCCCCATGGCGGTAGTGACCGGCTTCGTAGCGTTTCCAGTAACGGGAACTGGTCAGGATGGCTCCGAAACCGGGCAACCGCCACTGGCCGCCGTGGGTGTGCCCGGCCAGGTAGAGGTCCACACCCAGGGCCGCGACGCGGGGCATCAGGTCGGGCGTGTGGTAGAGGAGGAGGGTAAAGGCCCCCGGCGGCGCAGCCTCCAGCAAGGGACGGAGTCGGGCAGCGTCGGCCTCCAGGTCGCGGGTGCAGCGCAGCCCCATGATCCACAGCGTGTGCCCGTGGAGGGAAACCTCCACGGCTTTGTCTTCCAGTACGGTGACCCCCAACCGCTCCAGCAAGGGATGCAAAAAAGCAGGATGGTCCACCTCCGGCGTTCCCCAAACGGCATACAGGCCGCCGGGCGCGTCCAGGCGAGCCAGCAGTTCCCCCAGATCGGCCAGGGCACGCTGATCCCGGTTGTAGGTGGTGTTGAGCAGGTCACCGGTGAGTACAATCACGTCCGGCTTGAGTCCGGCGACCAGGTCCGGCAGGATGTGCTCGCGGCGGGTGAGCCGCTCTACGTGCAGGTCGGAGAGCTGGACAATGCGCAGCGGGTGGCCCGGATTGGCGAATTTTTCGCTGGGGATCTTGAGCAAGGTGACACGCAGGCGAAACGGCTCGACCAGGGTTCCGTAGGCCAATAGAATCCAAATGCCTCCCTGGACGGCCGCCAGAATCGGCAGGGTGAGCAAGGGCCGGTGCCGGGCAGGCATCACGGCGAGGAGGGCCAGCAGCCAGCGCAAAAGGCTCAAGGCCAACAAAGGGGGCTGGGGCGGCCCAAAGGAAATGCCCCGGCGAGGCAAGGAAACCAGCAGCAGCCCATCGGCCAGGGCACAGAGGGCCAGCCCCAAGGCCACGGCGGCGGCCAGGGCCGGGTCCTCCGTCGCCGCTGCCCAGAACCAACCGGCAGCGGCGGCCAGGATCAGGGAAAAGGCCGCTATCGTCCAAAGGGGCCACTTCCCCGGTCGCTCGGTGAGCAGCAACAGGGTGTGGAACGGTTTGTCACCCGGCCACTTTCTCATATTCCCACCTCACGGGCTGTCGGAGGGATCCTCCGCAGGGACGCCCCCCACCCGATAGACAACGAAGCGCAGCCGCCCCTGGGGGTCATGGAATTCACGCAGATCGCCGTCGGGAAAGGCTTGCTGCAGCCGGGACAATTCGCCGCGGCGGTGGGGCAAGATGATGAACACCGCCCCCCGCTGCGGATCCACGAAATCGGGCGGAGCGGTCAGTGGCTCGACCACATCGTGGCCTTCCACCTGGGGGGCCAGAAACTCCATCGTGCCGAAACTCCAATAGAGGCGCGGCGCACCCAGCAGGTAAACCTGCTCGCCTGCCGCCAAACCCTGCAAATAGTGGCCGATCATGGTCGCCGTCTCGCCGTTGGCCCCGCCGTAACGGCGTTGGGGGGTGTACTCGACAAAATAGTAACGCACGTTGCCCACGGCCAGTAACAGGATCGGCAAGGCAAGGGCTATATTTTCCCACCTTCGCCGAGCGGCCAATACGCGCCTGCCTAACTGCACCGTTTTGAGCAGGCCCAGGGCCACCAACACCGCAACCGCCGGGGTTGCGATGACCAGCCGCTGGCTTGAAGGCGGACTTTCGGTCAGCATCCCGCCGATGATGATGACCGACCAGAACCAGAGCAGCACCAGGAAATAGCGGCGGTCGCGCCGGCGGGCCACGGCCCAGGCCATGCCCAGCAGGGCAAAAATCCCCGCTCCGAAACTCAGCAAAGGCCGGTCCGCGCCGTACCACACCGTCCGGTCGGGGAAGACGTGAAAAGCCCCCGCCGCCCGCAGGAACTGTTCGGCCAGGATGACGGGCACGCTCTTGCCGGTGAGGGCCGGTTCCCGCGCCAGCCAACCGGACTGGATGATGCCTACCTGGTTGATACGGGCGTTCCAATCGTCGGGGTGGGCCAGGGCGTAACTCAACATCGGCCCGGCGGCGATGAGAAAGGCGATCAGAAGCAGGCCCAGGTGCAGGCCCGGCCGCTCCACCCGCCGCCTTCGGAGCCGGACAAAGGCGACGTACACGACGATCAACAGCGGCAGGAGACGCGCCCCGGTGTAAAAGAGCATTCCCAGACCCGTGATCAGCCCCACGGCCAAAAAGTAGCCGACGGCTTGGCTCCTTTTCCCCCGCCCGACCAACCCCCGGTCCAACGCCCAAAAGGCCAGCAGCACAAAGAGGGGGTCCCAGATGTTGTTGGCTCCCAGGCGACTGTAGTGGAGGGGGTAATCCCACGTCGCCAAAAAGAGGGCGGAAAGGAAGGCCAACCGTCGTCCCCACAGATCGCGGACAAAGAGATAGAGCAACGGCACGGTCAGGCTGCCGACCAGGGCCGCCGGAACGCGCAGACCGGTCACGCCGTCGCCCACCAGCCGCAACGACCAGCTCAACGGCCAGTAAAAGGCGGTGGGCATAGACATATATCCCATGACAAAGGGGTTGCGCAGCTCGCCGCGGAGCACCTGCCGGGCCAAAAGGCCGTGCCACGCCTCATCACCGCCCACGGTAAAGGGCACATCGGCCAGGGCGGAAAGGCGCAGAACGGCGGCCAGCAGCGTCAGGGCGAGGACGGTCGCCGCCTCCGACCGGGTGCGGCGCAGGAAACGACGCAGGCGCGAGGCCCATTCCCGCCGAGGAGGGAGCGACTGTAGAGTCGGCCACAGGGCGGCCAGGCCGGCGGCCATCAGCCCCAGGAACCAGAAGAACACCACGTCACCGGTGGCCTGATCCCAAGTTCGCCCCCGGCCGAGGATGATGGCGGTCAGGGAGAAGAACAATCCCACGGCCGGGAGGACCGCCGGAAGCGGTCGCCCGCCCGGTCGGTGGGTCAACGCCGAAGGGGAACGGCGGCGGGGAGGCAGGCTCCATCGCCAGGCCAGCACAAAGCAGAGCGCGGCCAGCCCATGCAGAAACAGGCCATCCCAAAGATAAGCACGGCGGTAAAAAAAGTAGACCTGGCCCCCCACGGCCAGGACCAAAGCAGCGGCCAGCAGCAAACCTGCCGCCCGACGGCGACCTCCGATCACGTCCTCCTCTCTGCCTTTGCCGAGATGGCGGATGGTTCCCCTTTCAGGGACGGGATGCGGTAGCAAAGCGGCGGGCGGCGGCGATCAGCTGTCTCCAGACGGGGCCGCCGACCATTGTGTCGGCCACGGCCAGGATGCGGCGGATCAATTCCAGGATGTCGGTGTTGCCTTCCCAATGCTCGCGGATGATGGCCGGATCGGTAGTTTCCAGCACGTCATGAAGGACCAGGGCAGCCAGGGCGATGTCGTCTATTAGGCCGGGCGGCCCCAGGAGCAGTTCGGGCATGAGGTCCAGGGGGTTGACGAAATAGGCCGCCGCGCCGGCCAGCTTGGCCCGGTCCTCGCGGCTCATCCGCTCGTCCCGCGCAAGGCGGCTGAGCAGCATGAACAGGTCGGGACCGGCCAAGATGAAATCCAAGTACCGGTTGGTCTGGCTTTGCTCGCCTCCGGCCCAGATTTTGATCGTCCTGCGTAATTTATGGTAAAATTCAATGTCCTTGTCCATGCTTTCCTCGAAAATAATGCGGGCCGTCCACAAAGCGGGCGCGAATACGCGAATGCACGAATACGCCCGGCCCGGTGGCGCAAGAAAATCGCGGTTGGAACCGCCAAGACGCTAAGGGCGCGAAGGTTTTCTTACTTTTTCTCCTTTCCCTTGCGTCCTTTGCGCCTTTGCGGTTCAAATCTTGGAACCGCAAAGACGCCAAGAGCGCAAAGTTTTCTTCTTTCCTTTGCGTCCTTCGCGCCTTTGCGGTTCGAATCTTGGAACCGCCAAGACGCCAAGAGCGCGAAGGTTTTCTTACTTTTTTCCTTTGCGTCCTTCGCGCCTTTGCGGTTCAAATCTTGGAACCGCCAAAGCGGGCGCGAATACACGAATGCACGAATACGCCCGGCCCCAGGCCCAAAGGGAGCGACTTGAGTCGCCACTTGCGCCCTCAGAACAGCGTCGGGGCTTGATACTCGCCGAACACGCCGCGCAACACGCCGCAGATCTCACCCAGGGTGGCGTATTTTTCCACGGCGTCCAAGATGAAAGGCAACAGGTTGTCGTCGCCCCGCGCCGCCGTCTCCAGGCGCGAAAGGGCCGCCGACACCGCCTCGTTGTCCCGCCGTTGCCGCAGGGCGCGGAGCCGGGCTGCCTGCCGCTCCCCCACCGCCGGGTCCACACGCAAAAGGTCCAGGTTCAGCTCCTCTTCCACCTGGAAGCGGTTGACGCCGACGACGATCTTTTCACCCCGGTCCACGGCCAGTTGCCACCGATAGGCACTTTCCTGGATTTCCCGTTGGATGAAACCTTGTTCAATGGCCCGTAGTGCGCCGCCCAGGGAGTCTATCTTTTCAATGTACTCCACCGCCCGTCGTTCTATTTCGTCGGTCCACTTTTCAATGAGGTAGCTCCCGGCCAGGGGGTCGACCGAATCGGCCACGCCGCTTTCGTAGGCGATGATCTGCTGGGTGCGGAGGGCGATCTGAACCGATTGCTCCGTGGGCAGGCTCAACGCTTCATCGCGGGAGTTGGTGTGCAGGCTCTGGGTCCCGCCCAGGACCGCCGCCAACGCCTGCAAGGTGACGCGCACTACGTTGTTTTCCGGCTGCTGGGCGGTGAGCATAGAACCGGCGGTCTGGGTGTGGAAGCGCAGCCGCCACGATTTGGGGTTTTGCGCTCCGAACCGCTCGCGCATGATCCGCGCCCACAGCCGCCGGGCGGCCCGGAACTTGGCGACCTCCTCCAACAGGTTGTTGTGGGCGTTGAAAAAGAAGGAGAGGCGCGGGGCGAAATCGTCCACGGCCAGCCCGGCCTCGATGGCCGCCTGGACGTAAGCGATGGCGTTGGCCAGGGTAAAGGCCACCTCCTGCACCGCCGTGGAACCGGCCTCGCGGATGTGGTAGCCGCTGATGCTGATGGTGTTCCAACGGGGGATGTTCTCGTGGCAGTAGCGAAACAGGTCGGTGATGAGCCGCATGGAAGGACCGGGAGGAAAGATGTAGGTTCCACGGGCGATATACTCCTTCAGGATGTCGTTCTGAACCGTGCCCCGCAGTTTGGCCGGGTCCACCCCTTGCTTTTTGCCGACGGCGACATACATGGCCAGCAGCACCGCCGCCGGGGCATTGATGGTCATGGAGGTGGAGACCTTGTCCAGGGGGATACCGTCGAACAGGGTTTCCATGTCCTCCAACGACGAGATGGCAACGCCGACCTTGCCCACCTCCCCGGCGGCAACGGGGTCATCCGAATCGTAGCCGATCTGGGTCGGCAGGTCAAAGGCGACCGAAAGGCCGGTTTGTCCCTGTTCCAACAGGTATTTGTAGCGGGCGTTGGTCTCCTGGGCCGTGCCGAACCCGGCATACTGGCGCATGGTCCAGAAGCGGCCCCGGTACATGGTCGGCTGGACGCCGCGGGTGAAGGGGTAGTCGCCGGGAAAGCCCAGGTCGCGGACATAATCGGTTTCAACGTCCGCCGGTGTGTAGATTCGCTCCACGGGGATTCCCGATTCGGTTTGGAACGAGGTCTGCCGCTCCGGGAAGCGGGTCAAGGTCTTGTGCAAGGTAGTGGCTTCCCATTCGGCCTGTAGTTGACGGATCTGTTCGTCGGACATACCTGTATCTCTCCTCTTCGGCGCAACGATCAGCTCTCAATCTCGGCCAACACCGCTCCGCGGACTACATCTTGGCCCGGCTGCACGTGCAACTTCTTGACGATGCCCGCCTGGGGCGCCTTGAGCTCGTTTTCCATCTTCATCGCTTCCAGGATGCAGATGACATCTCCCTCGGCCACCTCATCCCCCTCGGTGACCAGAACGCGGATGATCTTGCCCGGCATGATGGCCGTCACCGCCCCCTCGCCGGCCGGAGCAGAGGGCTTTGCTCTGGGGCTGCTCTTGCCGCCCTCCAGTCCCTCAACTTGCAAACTGTAGGTGATGCCGCCCACCACGACCTGGTCGCCTTTGAGCTGCACATCGTAGGGCGCACCGTCCACCAGCACCCGTTCATCCTCGAACCCCACGGTAAAAGGCTGCCCGTTGACCAGGAACGAGTTGCCGTCCACAACGATCTGGTAGGCCGTGCCGTCCAGAGTCAGGGTGAACTCCTGCCTTTGTGTCATCGCATCCCTCCCGCGCCGTCAATCAAGCCCATCCATCGCCCCTGTCGAGGCCGCCAGGCCATCTTCCAGGGCGAAACGGTCGGGCCGGCCTGGGCGGTTGCGGCTACCGGTTTGGCTCGGTGCTGCCGGACCACCGCGGCGGCCACTGCCGCGACCATCGCTTCCCTGGCCCCGATGCCCTTTTTGCGCCGTTCCAGGAAGGGACGGGCTACCTGGGGGAACAGAGCGTAGCTGATCACGTCTTCTTCACTTTCGGCCAAGTCGCCGATCTCGGCCCACGCCTTCTCCATGCCCGGCTCCAGCAGGTCGGCGGGGCGGCAATCAATCGGCTCCTCATCGCCGATCACCTTCTTTTTGATCTCCGGGTCAATGGGGGCCGGGGGACGGCCGTAGTAGCCCCGCACATAGTTTTTGATCTCGGCAGGGATGACTTTGTACCGTTCGCCCAGGACAACGTTGAGGGTGGCCTGTGTGCCTACGATCTGGCTGCTGGGCGTGACCAGGGGCGGGTAGCCCATCTCGGCCCGCACGCGGGGGACTTCTTCCAACACTTCGGCGTAGCGGTCTTCGGCCCCCTGTTCGCGGAGCTGGGAGACCAGGTTGGAAAGCATCCCGCCGGGGATCTGAAACTGCAGGACGCGCACGTCCACACCCTTCATGCCGCTCTCAAAGGCGGCATATTTTTTGCGCACCTGGGCAAAGTAGCTGCTGATTTCGGCCAGCAGGTCCAGGTCCAGGCCGGTGTCGCGGGGCGATTCTTGCAGGATGCGGACCAGGGTTTCGGTCGGCGGTTGGGATGTGACCATGGACAGGGCCGAGATGGCCGTGTCCACGATGTCTACGCCGGCTTCTACCGCCTTGAGCACGGCAGCCATAGCCATCCCGCTGGTGTAGTGGGTGTGCAGGTGGATGGGCAGATTGACCTCCTCCTTGAGGCGACCTACCAATTCATAGGCCACATAGGGCGAAAGCAGCCCGGCCATGTCTTTGATGCAAATGGTGTCGGCTCCCATATCCTCCAGGACGCGGGCCATTTCCACAAAAGAGTCCACGCTGTGGACCGGGCTGATGGTATAGCAGATTGCCATTTCGGCCAGGGCGCCTTCCCTCTTGACGACTTCAACGGCTTTTTGCATGTTGCGCACATCGTTCAAGGCGTCGAAGATGCGGAATACGTCAATGCCGTTTTCGTGGGCCTTGACGATAAACCGTTCCAGCACATCATCTGGATAGTGTTTGTAGCCCACCACGTTCTGCCCCCGCAGGAGCATCTGGAAAGGGGTGTTGGGCATTTTTTCCTTCAGCTTGCGGATGCGTTCCCAGGGGTCTTCGTTGAGGAAGCGCATGGCCGAATCAAAGGTGGCCCCGCCCCACATCTCCACCGACCAGTAACCCACCTGGTCCAGTTTTTCGGCGATGGGCAGCATGTCGTCGGTGCGCATTCGCGTGGCCAACAAGCTCTGGTGGGCGTCGCGCAAGATGGTGTCACAAATGCGGACAGGCGTATTTTCCATAGACTCTTGACCCTTCCTACCTGATTGAACGGACAAACCTATTTGCGAAATCCCGCTTTGCGTGATATTTTATCCATCCAGGCCGCATCTTTCTCGCTCAATTCGGGCGGCGGTGTGGTCAACAATGCTCCCGGCGGCGCGGCAACGTGGACGTCGGGGTAGAAAGCGCGCTCCGGCGGCAACCCAAAGATGCCCATGATGGGGTGGTCAATCACGTACCCCTTGGACAGCAAGGCCACATATTTGGATGGCAAGCGAGACATGAGCCGAGCGCGGATGGCGCCCGCCGGTGTCTCGCGGAATTCCTGCCCCATTTCGCCTTCCAAATAAGGGTCCATGCCGGGAAATGGTGATGGCATGTTGACTTCCTATTCCGCAAAGCGAGCTGACTTTGGCAGAACACGCCGCCTACTCGGCGAACAGATGGGCCGCTTTGAACATTAGCACCAGGGCATCTTTTTCGGCGCGGGAGCGATGCCGTTCTCCGGCCTTGACCACCAGTGTTTCTCCCTCATCCAGGGGGATGCTGGGGCCGTCGTAGAAATCTATGAAAATTTGCCCCTCCAGGACGATGTACATTTCATCCTGGGCGTGTTCGTGAAACTTGTACCTTCCCCGGAAGCGGCTCAGATAGGCGCAATAGTCATCCACCTGGCCCAGCACGGTGTGGGTAAAAGGCCGAGTCAACGACCGAGCTGCCTGGGCAATGCCGACCTTGCGTTCGGGCATTTTGCTTCCTCCCCTCTCTACGCTGAGCCGTTTTGGCGCATTGCCCACGGCTCAACTACCTGACGCCAGGCCGTAGCGGCACGTTCGGCGTGCTCCGCTGCCTGGAGCCATTCACCCATCAAGCGGTAGGTATCGGCCATGGCCCAATAGGTTTCGGCAATGAGGACCGGGCCGCCGACGGCTTTGCGCAGTGACAATGATTGGCGATAAGCCTCCAACGCTTCCTCCAGCCGCCCTTGCCCCTTTTCCCAGTTTCCCCGCGTAAAGTGGACGTAAGAAAGGCCGATCTGGTCGTTGACCTCGCGGGCGATCTTTTCGCTATCGCGCAGATATTTGTCCGCCTGACGCCAGTATCCCTGCGCTGCCATGACTTCGGCAATGTTATGCAGGCTGCGTCCCTCTTCCAAGCGCAGCCCTTCCTCACGGCGGATGGCCAGGCTGGCCTGGTGGGCATCCAGGGCTTTGGCTGCGTCGCCCAGACGCAGGTAGACGATGCCCAGGTTGTTCAACGCCCAGGCTTCGTACTCGCGGGAACCGATGCCCTGGCACAGATGAAGGCTGTGCTCAAAGGCGACCAATGCTTCCTGGATGCGGCTTTGGCGCAGGTAGGCCCAGCCCATGAGGTTGTAGATGGCTGCCCGCTTGCTATCATCGTCCAGCACGGACGAAAGGACCAATGCCTCCTGTTCCAAAAGGAGTTGCTCCTGCCACTGGCCGCCATAGTGCAGCGATTCGCCCAACCAGCGAAGCACCCGGACACGCAGGGCAATCGGCAGGTCCTGTTCCAGCAATCGCCGGAAGCCGCTCGCAGCGGTGCGCCAGTCCTGTTGCGCCCAGGCCAAACGGGATTGGTAGTAGCGAAGCCACAGACGGTCGGTTTCGCTCAGGTCCGGGTCCCCTTGCACCTGGGCCAGCATCGCTGCCAGCTCGCCCAGCTTATTGTCCCCCAAGAACTCCGCTGCCTTTTCCTTCCACATTTCGGTTGCCATGCCGACCTCCCCTCCGGTCTTACAAGGGGATGTTTCCGTGCTTCTTCGGTGGATTGGTATCCCGCTTGTTCTGCAACATTTGCAATGCCTCAATGAGCCGAGGACGGGTTTCCTGCGGCTCTATCACGTCGTCAATATAGCCCCGTGCTGCCGCTACATAAGGGTTGGCAAACTTGGCCCGATATTCTTCCACCAACCGCGCCCGTTCCGCCTCCGGGTCCTCCGCCGCGGCGATCTGTTTGCGGAAGATGATGTTGACCGCGCCTTCCGGCCCCATGACGGCGATCTCGGCAGAAGGCCAAGCGTAATTGATGTCGCCCCGGATGTGCTTGGAACTCATCACGTCATACGCGCCGCCGTAAGCTTTGCGGGTGATGATGGTGATCTTGGGGACCGTTGCTTCGCAATAGGCATAGAGTAGCTTCGCCCCGTTGCGGATGATGCCGCCGTGTTCCTGGGCGACGCCGGGCAGGAAACCGGGAACATCCTCAAAGGTGATGATCGGTATGTTGAAGGCATCACAGAAGCGGATGAACCGGGCAGCCTTGATGCTGGAATCAATATCCAACACCCCCGCCAAGACCATAGGCTGTTGCGCGACGATGCCCACCGAAAAGCCGCCCAGCCGGGCAAAACCGACGATGATGTTCTGCGCCCAATGGGCATGTACTTCAAAAAAATCGCCGTCGTCCACGACGCGGCGGATGATGTCCAGCATATCGTAGGGTTTGTTGGGGTTGTCGGGCACGATGGTGTTCAACGCTTCGTCCATGCGATCGGTGGGGTCGTCGGTCGGCACAAAGGGCGGGTCCTCCATGTTGTTCTGGGGCAGGTAGCTGAGCAGCTTGCGGATCTGGTAGAAGGCGTCGTCTTCATCCTCGGCGGCAAAGTGGGCCACGCCGCTCTTGCTGTTGTGGACCATGGCCCCTCCCAGCTCCTCCGACGTGACCTCCTCCCGCGTCACGGCCTTGATCACCTCCGGGCCGGTGATGTGCATGAAGCTGGTCCCTTTGACCATCAGGATAAAGTCGGTCATGGCCGGGGAATAGACCGCGCCCCCGGCGCAGGGTCCCATGATGGCGCTAATTTGGGGCACAACACCGGAGGCCAACACGTTGCGCAAAAAGACATAGGCATAAGCCGCCAAGCTGACCACGCCCTCCTGGATGCGTGCCCCACCCGAATCGTTCAGCCCGATGATGGGTGCGCCGTTCTTGATGGCCAGGTCCATCACCTTGCACACCTTTTCGGCGTGGACTTCACCCAACGAGCCGCCAAAGACGGTGAAATCCTGGCTAAAGATATAGACCAGACGGCCGTCGATCCGCCCCCAGCCGGTGACGACGCTATCGCCCAGATATTTTTGCTCTTCTATGCCAAACCCCACGGTGCGATGGGTCACAAAGGGGTCCAGCTCCCGGAACGTGCCGGGGTCCAGCAGCCGTTCAATGCGCTCGCGGGCGGTGAGTTTGCCTTTGGCGTGTTGCCGTTCGATGCGGGCCTGCCCGCCGCCCAGTTTGGCCTGCTCCCGCATTTCGCGGAGCTTTGCGATCTTGGGATCAACCGCCATCCTGCCCTCCTCGGTAGGTATTCTCCGGAGCCGCTGCCGGCCCCCGAGATTTTCAGGAAACTTTCTCCGCTGCAATGCGCACCAGTTCGACGAAATCGGGCTTGAGGCTGGCCCCGCCCACCAGTGCGCCGTCAATATCGGGGTGGGCCATGAATTCGGCGACGTTGGCCGGTTTGACGCTACCGCCGTATTGTACCCGCACCGCCTGGGCCGTCGCCTCGCCGTACATCTCGGCGATGGTCCCCCGGATGGTCAAGCCGATGACGGCCCCTGCTCCGGCAGGTGTGGCCGCCTTGCCCGTGCCGATGGCCCACACCGGCTCATAAGCGATGACCAGCCCGGCCACCTCCTCCGCGCTGAGGCCCGCCAGGCAGCCGCGCACTTGGCCGCCGACCACCGCTTCGGTCTGCCCGGCGTCATGCTGGGCCTCCGTCTCGCCTACGCAGACGATAGGCGTCAGGCCGTGGGCCAGAGCCGCTTTGACCTTGCGGTTGACCAGTTCGTCGGTTTCGCCGAAATAGGCCCGCCGCTCCGAATGGCCCAGGATGACATATTGGCACAGTTCGGCCACCATCTCCGGCGCGATCTCGCCGGTGTAGGCTCCCTTTTCCGCCCAGTGCATGTTTTGTGCGCCGACGGCAATCTCGGTCGCTTGGAGCAGTTCACGCACCGCCGCCAGGGCGGTAAAGGGTGGGCAAAGCACCCGGTCCACTCCCTTGATCTCGTTCAGCCCCCGGCGGATGCTCCGCACAAAGTCGGTCGCCTGGGCAACGGTCATGTGCATCTTCCAATTTCCGGCCAGAATGGGTCGTCGCATGGCGTCACCTCTCAGATTGATCAACCCCCATTATACTTGAAAATCGGCGGAATGTCATATCTTGTCGCCGCCGTCTCCCCCGGCCATCCCGGTGTGCGCCCAGGATTGCTCTTTGACAAACGGTGCCGGTTGTGATAAACTTCCCGATGTCGGCGACGTGACAAGCCGGGCAAGGTCGCTTACGATGATGCAAGGAACGAACGCAAATGCCCAGTGACTATGTACCCATTTTGATCTTTTCCCTGGTAGCGGTGGCCCTTTCCGCCGTTGCGGTGCTGGCCCCCGCCCTGTTCGGCCCCAAACACCCGACGGAGACCAAGCTCGCGCCCTATGAATCGGGCAAGCTGCCCATCGGCCCGGCCCGCCCCCGCTTTCCCGTCCACTACTACCTCTATGCCGTGTTGTTCATCCTGTTTGACATTGAGATCCTCTTCCTCTTCCCGTGGGCGGTAGTGTTCCGCGACCTGGCCCCCCGCTGGCTAGGGCTGGTGGAGGCAGGCGTCTTTGTGCTGATCCTGGTGTTGGGGCTGGTGTACGTCTGGAAAAAGGGGGGACTGGAATGGGATTAGAGGCGCGCCTACCCGAAGGGGCGGTCATCACCACTACGTTGGAGCGGCTGGTGGATTGGGGCCGAGGCCGCTCCCCCTTTCCCTTTCTGTTCGGCCTGGCCTGCTGCGCCATTGAGATGATGGCCGCCGGCGGCCCCCGCCATGACATCGCCCGCTTTGGTGCGGAGGTCTTTCGCGGCTCCCCCCGCCAGTCGGACGTGATGATCGTCTCCGGGCGGGTGTCGCAAAAGATGGCCCCCGTGGTCAAGCGGCTCTATGAGCAGATGCCCGAACCCAAGTGGGTAATCGCCATGGGGGCCTGCGCTTCCAGCGGCGGCCCTTTTGAGAACTATGCCGTCATCCAGGGGGTGGACAAATTGATCCCGGTGGATGTCTATGTGCCCGGCTGCCCGCCCCGGCCCGAAGCGTTGCTTTACGGGATCATGCAGCTGTACGAAAAGATCCAAGGGGAGAGTTTCCAAGATTGGGAAACCGGGGGGCAAAGGTGAAAGAGCGGGAGATCCGCGAGCGGTTCCCGGAAGCGGTGCTGGATGTCGGCACATTCCGGGGGGAAACGACGGTCACGGTGCGGGCGGCGGAGCTGCTGCCGCTGTGCCGCGCCCTGCGCCATGAGCCGGACCTGGCCTACGACCTGTGCCTCTTTGTCAGCGCGGTGGACCGGCTGGACCTGGGCCGGGAGCCGCGCTTTGTGGCCGTCTATCAGCTCTACTCGCTCAAGCACAACCGTCGGCTGCGGCTCCGGGTCCCCCTTTCCGGCGATCCACCTACGGTGGATAGCGTTTCCTCCGTATGGCCTGCCGCCGATTGGCACGAGCGCGAAACCTACGATCTGTTCGGCATCCGCTTCCGGGGCCACCCGGAGCTGCGCCGCATCTTGTTGCCCCACGATTGGGTCGGCCATCCGCTGCGCAAGGATTATCCCCTGGGCGGACCGCAACCCGAAGCGGTCCAGTTCACCGTCAACGCCGACGATCCGACCCTGGCCCGCCTGGGCGAGCAGGTGCTGGATGCGCCCAGCCCGCCCTCCGATGTGCCGCCCTGGTTCAGCGGGCGCGGCGATACGATGGTGCTCAACATGGGGCCGCAGCACCCGGCCACCCACGGCGTGCTGCGGGTGGTGGTGGAGCTGGACGGCGAACGGGTGGTCAACGCCGCCCCGGACATCGGCCACTTGCATTCCGGCTTTGAAAAGATCGCCGAACACCGCACCTACCAGCAGTTCGCCGCCTACCCCAGCCGCATGGACTATGTGGCCGGGATGTCCAACGACCTGGCCTACATCCTGGCCGTGGAAAAACTGGTGGAGGCCCAGGTCCCGCCCCGCGCCCAGGTGATCCGGGTGATCTTGGCCGAGCTGCAGCGCATCGCCGCCCACCTGATCTGGCTCGGCACGCAAACGCTGGACCTTTCGGGCACGATCCACGCCCTGCTGCAGTACGCCTTCCGCGAACGGGAGATGATCCTGGACATCTTTGAGATGGTCTGCGGGGCGCGGATCACGACCAGCTACTTTACCACCGGCGGCCTGCGTTGGGATGTGCCGCCCGCCTTCCCCGGCAAGGTGCGGGCCTTTGCCGATCTCTTTGAAAAGCGGTTGGATGAGTACGAGACGATGCTCACCCGCAACCCTATCTACCGCTCGCGGTTGGAAGGCATCGCCGTCATCGGTGCGGAGGAGGCGATTGCCCTGGGCTGCACCGGCCCGGTGCTGCGCGGTTGTGGCGTGGCCTATGACGTGCGCAAAGCGCAGCCCTACAGCGGCTACGAGGAGTTTGATTTTGAGGTCCCCACCCAGACCGCCGGTGACGCCTACGCCCGCTACCGGGTGCGCCTGGCCGAGATGCGCCAGAGCGTGCGCATCATTCGCCAGGGGCTGGACAAATTGGCCCAGATCGGCCCCGGCCCGGTCAAGGACCCCAATCGTAAGCTCGGTCTGCCGCCCCGTGAGGAGCTAGAAACGAGCATGGAGGCCCTCATCCACCACTTCAAGCTGGTGACGGAGGGGTTCCATCCGCCGGTGGGCGAGGTCTATGCCGGCGTGGAAAACCCCAAAGGGGAGCTGGGCTTTTACCTGGTTTCCGACGGCGGGCCGAAACCTTACCGCTGCAAAATCCGGGGGCCGTCCTTTTCCAACATCTCGGCCTTGCGGGTCATGGCGCCGGGGAGCATGTTTTCCGACCTGGTGAGCATGATCGGCAGCATTGACATTACGATGGGAGAAGTGGATCGGTGAGTCGGTAGATTGGTCGCTGGTAAATTTGGTAGGTTGGTGTCCTTGGGAGGCAAGATGGGTGTAGCGACGGCCATGACAGCTGAAGAATATGTACGCAACATCCCGCAGAGGTTCTGGGATGATGAGAAATGGGCCTATGAGCATTACGCCCGGTTGCGGCAGCAATTTCCCAACCAGTGGGTCATCGTTTACAACCGCCAGGTTGTCGGCGCAGCGCGGAGCCTGGAAGACGCCGAGATGATGGCCGAGGGGCGATACGGTCGCTATCCGATGATCCTGTTCGTTGAAAAGGGAAGGCATGTCTACTAAAATCCGCCTTGTCTTTCAGGTGTTTCCACCCGATCCTCAGGATCCTTTATCGGTGCCGGTTGTCCGGTTGATGGGCCGGGCGTTCTTCAAGACATGGGACGGTTATACACACCCATTCATGGCAATTATTGACACCGGTTCTCCAACTTCGGTGATCCCGTTCCGAATCTGGGCCAGATGCGCTGTCGAAAGGCTCGGGGAAGACAAGATTCTGGGATTCGTGGATAAAGAAGAGTGTGCTATCTCTGTCACAGCGGGTTACATTACCTGTGTTCTTTATGATGAGGAACACAACCAAAGCGGCGAGTTGCGGATTCGTGCAGATTTGGCTGCAACCAGTGAAGTCCCTTTCATCATCGGATTCAAGGACGTGCTAGAGCGCGGACGGTTGGTCTGTGATTATCAACGCCATGAGGCGTTTTTAGAAATTTACGACCACGGGGATATTTAGGTGTCAGAAGGGATTGGTGGGCTGAAAGAGCAAACGCGGGCGGAAATTCGCAAAATCCGCGACGAATATCCCGATGGGCGGTCGGCGTTGCTGCCCGCGCTGCGGCTGGCCCAGGAGGATTATGGCGGTTGGTTGCCGGAAGCGGCGTTGGAGGAGATAGCCGCCCTGCTGGACCTGCCGGCGACCTATGTGGCGTCGGTGGCGACGTTCTACACCATGTTCCACCACAAACCGGTCGGGCAGCACGTGATCTGGGTTTGCACCAACATCTCTTGCTCGTTGTTGGGGGCGGAGCATCTGTTGGACTATCTCAGCCGCAAGCTGGGGATCGCCGTGGGCGAAACGACGCCCGACGGCCGTTTTACCTTGCTCGAAGCAGAATGCTTGGGCGCGTGCGGCGGCGCGCCGGTGATGCAGGTGGATGACACCTACTATGAAAACCTGACCGAAGCAAAGATTGATCGGATTCTGAACCTTTGACGTCTTCCACCGCAAAGACGCCAAGAGCGAAAAGGAAACGCTTGTTTCAAGCAGAAACTCTGGGCGGTGAAATCTACCGAAGGGTGAGTGTCGGTATTTGCCTGACATGAAGGGGGATGATGTGACGCGCAATTTGGGCTTAGAAGAGGCATTGGATGTTGCCATGGATGCCGAACTGAAAGCCCGGTCCTTCTATGCCCAGGCTGCGGTTGCAGTGCAAGACCCCCGCGGCAAGGACCTGCTCAGCCGCCTGGCCGCTTTTGAGCAGCATCACTACGAGAAGCTGGCCGAATTGAGCCGTTCCCTGCAGGAAACCGGCCAATTCATCGAGTACGAGACCTACACCCTGGCCCGGTTTGAGCCGTTCCGGGGTACAGGCGAAACGGCGGGCACGCCGTTCGATGACCTCCAGGACGAAGCGGGCATCCTGACCAAAGCCATCGAAGACGAAAAGATTGCCAAAGAGCACTACAGAGCTTTGGCCGCCGAAACCGACGACCCGGCAGGGCAGGCCATGTTCAAAAAACTGGCCCAGGAGGAAGACATGCACCGCCGCATCTTGGAGGACGAATTCTTTGCCCTGAGCAACCAGGGTGTGTGGGGCCGGTCGGGCATGTATGGAGAGTAGATGCAGATCAGGATTCTGACGCACAACGTAGGGGTTCCCAACTCCCACGAGATTGAAACCTACATCGAACGGGGCGGCTACCGGACGTTGGAGGCGGCCCTGCGGGAGCGCACGCCCGCCGAGATCGTCCAGATCGTGCTCCATTCGGGATTGCGGGGCCGGGGCGGGGCCGGGTTCCCCACAGGGCGCAAGTGGATGTTCCTGCCCCAAGGCCGCTACCCGCGCTATTTGGTCTGCAACGCCGACGAAGGCGAGCCGGGGACCTTCAAAGACCGGCTGCTCATGGAGCATGACCCCCACGGCCTGATCGAAGGCATCATCCTTTCCAGCTACGCCTGCGAAGTGGAACATGCCTTCATCTACATCCGGGGCGAATACGACCTGAGCTACCGACGCCTGCGCCGCGCCGTGGACCAGGCATACGCCCACGGCTACCTGGGCCGCGACATCCTGGGCAGCGGCTACAGCCTGGAGCTGAGCATCATGCGCGGCGCGGGGGCCTACATCTGCGGCGAGGAGACGGCCCTGCTGTCATCGCTGGAGGGGCGACGGGGCCATCCCAAGCTCAAGCCGCCCTTCCCCGCCGCCGAGGGCCTCTACCGTCGGCCGACGGTCGTCAACAACGTCGAGACCCTGTTCAACGTGCCCTTTATCGTCCGCGAAGGAGCCGATTGGTACCGCCGGTGGGGCACAGACCGCAGCCCCGGCCTCAAGCTCTTTTGCGTGTCGGGCCACGTGGAACGCCCCGGCGTCTATGAGCTGCCCTTGAGCACCCCGCTGCGCACCCTCATCGAGGACCTGTGCGGCGGACCCAAAGACGGCGTTCCCCTCAAGGCCATCATCCCCGGCGGCTCGTCTACGCCTATGCTGCCCGCCGAGATCGCCCTAGAAGCCCGCCTGGATTACGAATCGCTGGCCGAAGCCGGTTCAATGCTCGGCTCCGGGGCCGTCATCGCCGTCAACACCCAAACCTGTATCGTGGGCCTGACGGAGCGGCTGGCCGCCTTTTACAAACACGAATCCTGTGGCAAGTGCATCCCCTGCCGCGAAGGGACCGATTGGATGCACAAGATCCTCAAGCGGATAGAAGAGGGCCGGGGCCGGGAGGAAGACCTGGACCTGTTGCTGGACATCTGCGACAACATCGCCGGGCGGAGCTTTTGCCCCCTGGGTGATGCCGCCGTCGGCCCGGTGCGGAGCAGCATCCGGTGGTTCCGTGAGGAATACGAATTCCACATCCGTGAGAAAAGGTGCATGGTCGGGGGATAAGGGAGTATGAGGAAGGTGCGCGATGGCTGAAGAGGTGACCATTTCGCTGCAAGATTTGCCGGTGGTGTACGAAGCCGGTGAGCCGAAGTCGGTGATCGTGGACATTGGGTTGTTTCGATATATGCTGAATCGGTTGGCAAAGCAAGAAGACATGGATCTGTTCGCAGACCCGGAGGTGATCCAAGGGCTGCTGGCCGGCCAGGCCGACCTGGAAGCGGGACGGGTGGTCTCGATGACAGACCTGATCGCCGAATTGGGGCTTGAAGATGAGCTACGACCTTGAATTTACGCACCAGGCTCGTTCCAGGCTCAAGAAATTGGATCGCTCGGAGGCCGTGCGTATCCTGAAAAAGATCCAATGGCTGGCCGAGAACGCGGCTACCGTGCAGCATGAGAGGTTAACCAATCCACCGCCAAGCCTGACCGGTGTGTGCAAATACCGTATCGGCCCTTACCGCGTCGTTTACTGGGTGGATCATGCCGCGGCCAAGATCTCGGTTGTGGATATTGTATGGCGGCGCGAGAGGTACAAGACGCTGTATCGCTGAGTTGCATCGAGGCTCCGTGCTTATGACGACAGATCGGGCAATTTCTTTGACCATAGACGACCGGGAGATCACGGTCCCGGCAGGGTACACCGTCTATGAGGCGGCAACCGAAGCCGGGATCCATATCCCGACCTTTTGCCACCACGAAAAACTGGTGCCGGTGGGGGCCTGTCGCATGTGCCTGGTCGAGATCGAAGGGGCACGGGGCTTGCAAACCGCTTGCACCACCCCGGCGCGGGAGGGGATGGTCGTCCGGGTGCATACCTCCCCGGCGGCGGTCAAGGCCCGCCGGGCCAACATTGAGTTCCTGCTGACCAACCATCCCCTGGACTGCCCGGTGTGCGACAAGGGCGGTGAGTGCCTGCTCCAAGACCAGGCGATGGAGGACGGCCCCGGTCAGAGCCGCTACATCGAGGAAAAGCGACACAAGGCCAAGCGCAAGCCCCTGGGCGACCGGATCGTGCTTGACCAGGAGCGGTGCGTCCTCTGCCGCCGCTGCATCCGCTTCCTGGACGAGTGGGCCGACGACCACGAATTGGATCTCTTTGGCCGAGGGGCAGAAACGGTGGTGGATACCTTCCCCGGACGGCCCCTGACCAGCAAGTGGCAGGGCAACATCATTGACCTCTGCCCCGTGGGTGCGCTGACCAGCCGCCAATTCCGCTTCCAGGCGCGCGTCTGGGAGCTGACCGAGACGCCCGGCATCTGCGGCCTGTGCGCCGTGGGCTGCAACATCACCCTGGGGGTCAAGAACAACATCCTGCGCCGCGTCACCCCACGCCCCAACATGCAGGTCAACGATGTTTGGATCTGCGACCGGGGCCGCTTTGAACACGCCTTCGTCAGCTCCCCAGACCGCCTGCGCACACCCCTCATCCGGCAGGGGGACGACTGGCGGGAGGCTACGTGGGATGAGGCGTTGGACCTGATCGCCCGACGGCTGGGTGAGACCGCCGCCGCCGGGGGGCCGCAGGCGGTGGGCGGCCTGGGATCGGCGCGGATCTCCAACGAAGCCAACTATCTTTTGCAACGCTTCATGCGCACCGTCATCGGCACGAACAACGTGGATCATCCACAGCGGATACCCGCAGAGGCTGCGCCCCTTTCTGCCCTGCCCGCCCTGGAACAAGGGGATGTCATCGTCCTGCTGGGGTTTGATCCCAGCACAGAAGCTCCCCTGATCGAATTGTGGATCAAAAAGGCGGTGCTGCGCCACGGGGCGCGGCTCATCATCGCCGCCCCCCGGCAGATGGAGCTGAACCGCTACAAAGGGCCGTGGCTGGCCTATCGGCCCGGCAGCGAGGATGTGCTGCTCCACGGGCTGCGGCGGGCCGTGTTGGAAGCCGGGGGTGGACGGCGGGCAGCCCGTCGCCTGGATCTGGAAGGGTTGCGGGCCGCGCTGCGCGAGTATACGCTGCCCCAGGTAGCCAAACGAACCGGCGTGGCGGCTCGGACGCTGGAGGAGGCGGCAGCCCTGCTGGCCCAGGCGGAGCGGCCCATTCTCCTCTACGGGCCGGGCTGGGGGGGCGGCATCGGCCCCGTCGCCGACCTGGCCCTGCTGCTGGGCGGTGCGGAAGCGGCCTTTATCCCCGCCGAAGCCAACAGTCGCGGCGCGTTGGAGATGGGCGTCGCGCCCCATCTGTACCCCGGTCGCCGCCCGCTAGACGACCAGCGGGCGCGCAACCGCCTGGCGGGGGTGTGGAGCGGCCGTCTCTCGCCTGTCGCCGGTTTAGATTGGGCCGAGATGCTGACCGCCGCCCAGGAGGGCGACCTGCGGGCGTTGTGGATCCTCGGTGCGGACCCGGCCCACGGCCAACCGACGACCGCCGAAGCGTTGGCCCGCGTCCCCTTCCTGGTGGTGCAGGACCTGTTCCTCACCGAAACGGCCCGGCAAGCCGATGTAGTGTTGCCCGCCGCCGGCCTGGCCGAGATCGAGGGCAGCCTCATCAACCTGACGGGCCGCTGGCAGGCCCTTCACCCGGCCTTGCGCCCGCCCGGTCAGGCCCGCCCCCACTGGCAGGTCATCGCCGAGGTCGCCCGGCGCATGGTAGAAGCCAAACGCCGCCGGGCCTGGGCCTTTGCCGATGCCGCCGCCATCCTGCGCGAGATGGCCCGCATCCTGCCCGGCTGTCGCGGCCTGGACTATGGGACGATGGGGGCGGAGGGTTGGCAGCCCGGGTGAGCCGTGAAGGCGTGGAGAATGTAAAGAACCGAGATCGGGGTTTTTGATGGATTGGATCGCCGATTTTTGGATTCCGCTGATCAAGGCTATCGTAGTTGCCCTGCTCCTGCTGATGGGGGGGGCCTATGCCACCCTGTGGGAGCGCAAAATCTGCGCCCGCTTCCAGGTGCGCTACGGGCCGAACCGGACCGGGCCGTTCGGCATCCTGCAACCGCTGGCCGATGCGGTCAAGGCCATCTTCAAAGAAGAGATCGTGCCGGGCCACGTGGACAAGGTCCTCTACCTGCTGGCGCCGGGCATCTCTTTCGCGGCGGTGATCATCACCTTTGCCGTCATCCCCTTTGGCCCAGAAGTCACCCTGTTCGGCCAACGGATCGGCTTGTGGATCGGCGAGGTGAACGTGGGGCTGCTCTTTTTGCTGGCCGTGGCCGGGCTGGGCAGCTACGGTGTGGTCCTGGGCGGCTGGTCTTCCAACAACAAATACTCGCTGCTGGGGGCGTTGCGGGCGGCGGCACAGATGATCAGCTACGAGCTGCCCATGGGCCTGGCTTTGCTGGCCGTGGTCCTCATCGTCGGCAGCCTGAACCTGAACGACATCGTGCGCTTTCAGGGCGGCTGGCCGCTGATCGCCTTGCAGCCGGTGGGGTTCCTGCTCTTCCTCATCGCCATCATCGCCGAAAGCAACCGCTCGCCCTTTGACCTGCCCGAAACGGAGAATGAGCTGGTCAGCGGCTTTCTGACCGAGTACGGCGGCATCAAATTCGCCCTCTACTTCATCGCCGAATATACGGCCATGGTCGTCAACAGTGCCATCGTCGCCACCCTCTTTTTGGGCGGCTGGAAGTGGCCGTCGGTCATTTCGGACCTGCATCCGCTGGCCGGGGTCGCCCTCTTTGTGGGCAAAGTGGTGTTCGTTATGTTCCTTTATGTCTGGATCAGGGCCTCCACGCCCCGCGTCCGCTATGACAAGTTCATGCGTTTCTGTTGGAAGTTCATGGTTCCGCTGGCGCTGATCAACCTGGCGGCGACGGCGGTGGTGGTGGCGTTGGTGTGACCTGATTACCCGATACCGGGGAACGGGTATCGGGGAGCGGGGAGCGAGATGATCCGAGATTCGGTAATTGGGTTCTGGCAAATCTTGCGGGCCATGGGCCTGACGCTGCGCTACTTCTTCAGCAAGCCGGTCACGGTCCAGTACCCCGATGAGCCGGTGCGCCTGTACCCGCGCTTCCGGGGGCGGCACGAGCTGCGCCGCTACGAAGACGGCCCCTACGCCGGGCTGGAGCGGTGCATCGGCTGTGCTCTGTGCGCCGCCTACTGCCCGACCCGGTGCATCTATGTCCAGGCCGGGGAGAACAAGGACGGCGTGCAGCGTTCGCCGGGGGAGCGGTACGCAGCGATCTATGAGATCAACCTGCTGCGCTGCATGTTCTGCGGCTACTGCGAGGAGGCGTGCCCCACGGGGGCCATCGTCCTGCGCCGCGAATTCGCCCTGGCCGATTACAGCCGCCAACGACTGATCTACACCCAGGAGCGGTTGCTGGAGCCGACCCGGCCCAACGCCGTCATCTTGGACGATCAGACTCCCTGACGCCCGGTGTCGGGGACCGGGGCCTTGCCGAGGTGTGTATGGAAACCGTCATCTTTTTCATCCTGGCCGCGATTGCCGTGGCCGCCGGGGTGGGCGTCATTGCCCGGCGCAACGCCTTCCACAGTGCCCTGTTCCTGCTGGTCAACTTTTGCAGCCTGGCCGGGTTGTACCTGCTGCAAAACGCCCAGTTTGTGGCTTGGGCGCAGATCATCATCTATGCCGGGGCGGTCGTCGTCCTGTTCCTTTTTGCCGTCATGCTGCTGGGGGCGGAAGGGGCCGAGGAGGGGGCCGATCCGCGCCCCTATCAGTGGATCGTCGGCGGGATGCTGGGGCTGCTCCTGCTGATGGGCCTCATCTGGGCGGTGCTTTCCACCCAACCGGGGGCGGTCACGGCGCTGCGCCGCAGCGACAACGTGCGGCAGATCGGCGCCGCGCTGCTGACCGATTTCGCCGTGCCCTTTGAAATGGCCTCTGTGCTGTTGCTGACGGCCATCATCGGCGCGGTGGTGCTGGCGAAAAGAAAGTTGAGTGGATGATCTAGCCAAGCAGACGCTCAAGTTCCCGATAGACATCTTGGCGGGAACCGGCCTTGCGGATGCCGACCGTGACGATCCAGACGGTGTCGGTCTCGGCCTGGTAGCGATACACAATGCGGTATCTTCCTAATCGAACACTGCGATAACCCATCAGGTCATGGGTGAGGGGTTTGCCATATTGAGGGTTGACGGCGAGGAGTTCAAGTTTCTTGAGAAAGCCGGGGATCAAGGCTGTTGGGAGACGAGGGATCTTTGGTCCTTACACCAGTTAGTAATCCTGACCTCGGCCATCAGAATCCCAATTCGGTTTTGAGTTCGTCAAGGGTCACGTACCGACCGGCAGCGATGTCCTGTTCACTGCGCCGAATGTCGTCCATCATCTCCTCATCGGCCAGGATCTCGTAGGTTTCGATCAGAGATTCCAGGTCGTCGAGAAACCGGCGGGTGCGGTACATTTCGGCCAGATCGGCTTCGCGGATCAGGACAACAGGCGACTGCCCATCCTGGATGACAGAAACGGGTTGCCCGCTGCCCGCCTGGGCCAGGTAGGTTGCCAGGTTTTCACGCAGATCACGGACGGTGACGGCCTTGGGTGTGTAGCGGATGCCCATAGCACAGCCTCCTTTCCTGTGTGTGGGATATTATACCCCGGTTTGGGCGGGAAGCCAAGCCGGGGGCAACGGTTTTGAGGTGTCGTGATGGTTCCGATTTCATATTACCTGATTCTGAGCGCGATTCTGTTCACCCTGGGCGCGGTGGGGGTGCTGATCCGGCGCAACGCCCTGGTGGTGTTCATGTGTATCGAGATGATGCTCAACGCCGTCAACCTGACTCTCATCACCTACGGGCGTTTGTGGGAGCAGGTGGACGGCCAGGTGTTCGTCCTGCTGGTCATGGCCGTCGCCGCCGCCGAGGTGGCCGTGGGACTGGCTATTGTCGTGGCCCTGTACCGCCACAAAGACACAACCGACGTAGACGAAATGGACTTGCTGCGGGGATAAAAGCAAAGGCACCGGCTACAAGCCGGTGCCTTGGGGCAGGTTCGTGTCCCCTCGTCTGATAAGCAAACACAGTATAACATGAAAGGTTCAGATGTCAAGATGGGAAGAAAAAAACGGAGCGGGGAGGACCCGAACCTCATGCCCGCAGGCGCCCTTCGCTTATCAGACGAGGCCCTACACCTGTAAAGTTTCCGCTCCTACCGGTATCGTACCAAAATTTGGGTAGAAGCGCAACTGTTGGAAGAGAGCCGCAGAGATGCTGAACTATGTCTGGCTGATCCTGTTGTTTCCCCTGGCGGGGGTGCTGATCAACGCAACATTGGGCCGTCGGCTGCCCCGGCGGGTTGTCGCTCTGGTGGCCACCCTGGCGGTGGCCGCCTCTTTTGCCGTGGCGGCGGGGGTTTTGGTTGAACTGCTGGCCCTGCCGCCGGAGACCGCCGCCGGGGGCAACGGGCGAGAACGCCTCATCCCCCTCTTTTCCTGGATCGTGAGCGGCGATTTCGTCATCGAGGCCCGCATCCTGTTGGATCAACTGTCTATCACCATGGCCCTGGTCGTCACCGGCGTCAGCACCCTGATCCACATCTACTCCATCGGCTACATGGCGGACGAACGCTACCACAACCGCTACTTTGTCTGGCTCAACCTGTTCGTGTTCATGATGCTCATCCTGGTCCTGGGTGACAACTTTTTGACCATGTACGTCGGCTGGGAAGGGGTGGGGCTGTGTTCCTACCTGCTCATCGGCTACTGGTTCGAGCGGGAAGCGGCAGCGGAAGCGGGCAAAAAAGCGTTCATCGTCAATAGGGTGGGCGATTTCGGCTTTGCCCTGGGCATCCTGCTCATCTTTGCCAACCTGGGCAGCCTGGCCTTTGCCGATGTCTTTCCGGCGGCGGAGATGTTGTTGCCCGGCACGGCGACGGCCATTGCCCTGCTCCTCTTTTTGGGGGCCACGGGCAAGAGCGCGCAGATCCCCCTCTACGTCTGGCTGCCCGATGCTATGGAAGGTCCTACGCCGGTCAGCGCCCTCATCCACGCGGCAACGATGGTCACGGCGGGCGTCTACATGGTCGCCCGCTGCCACGCCCTGTTCCAGGCTTCGGCTGCGGCCCTGACCTGGGTAGCCTGGATCGGCGGGCTGACCGCCTTTTTCGCGGCGACCATCGCCCTGGTGCAGCGGGATTTCAAGCGCATTCTGGCCTATTCTACCATCAGTCAGTTGGGGTACATGTTCCTGGGCGTGGGGGTGGGGGCCTATGCCGCCGGAATCTTCCATCTGACGACCCACGCCTTTTTCAAATCGCTGCTCTTTCTCTGCGCCGGGAGCGTGATGCACGCCCTGGGCGGCGAGCTGGATATTTTCAAGATGGGCGGGCTGCGCCGTAAGCTGCCCTGGACCTTTGCTACCTTTCTGGTCGGGGCGCTGGCCCTTTCCGGCCTGCCGCCTTTTTCCGGCTTTTTCAGCAAGGATGAGATTCTGAGCCGGGCGCTGACCGGAGGCCACACCGCCCTGTGGGTTCTGGGCGTCGTCACCGCCGGGTTGACGGCGTTTTACACCTTCCGCCTGCTCTTTGTCGCCTTTGCCGGGCAATCGCGCCTGGAAAAGAAAAAGGCCCGCCACGCCCACGAATCGCCCTGGGTGATGCTCGGCCCGATGGTGGCTCTGGCTCTGCCGGCGGCGGGGGCCGGGGTCCTGGGCCTGCCCCAATCGTGGGGCCTGGGCAACGCCATCGAAGGGTTCCTACACCCCGTCTTTGCCGATGGGCCGTCGGCGGTGCATCCGGGCGGTGGCCTGGGGGCAGAACTCGCGCTGATGGGCGTTTCGTTGCTGGCCGTGGCGGTCGGTCTCCTGGCGGCCTATTGGCTCTATGTGCGGCATTGGGGGGCCGCCGCACGGTGGACGCGGAGCGCAGGGTGGCTCTATGACCTGCTTGTCCACAAGTACTATGTGGACGAGGCGTACACCGAGGCCATCGTCAACCCCCTGCGGTCCCTGGCGACGGCGCTGGACGGGGTTGTGGAGGCGCGGGGCGTCAACGGCGCGGTGGACGGCCTGGCGCGGCTGGTTGGAATGGCAGGCGAAGGGCTGCGCCGTTTGCAGACGGGCCGGGTGCGCAACTATGCCCTGGTCATGCTCCTCGGCGTGGTGGCGGTGGTGGGGTATCTGATCGCTTGGAGCACCGGCTGGTAAATCAAGGCATGGAACCTTTGTATTGCTACGTAGACGAGACCGGGCAAGATACTTTTGGCAAATTCTTTCTGGTTTCAGTTGTCGTCACCGGATCGGCGCGGGAAAGCATACGTCGCACACTGCGGGCGATTGAAAAAGAGACAGGCAAGAGGACCAAAAAGTGGACCAAATCCACCTTGCGTCAGAAGGTTGCGTATATTGAGCGGGTTTTGGATGACAAACTGTTCAGCGAGGGTATCTTTTACGCCGAGTACGCAGGCACGACCGACTATCCGACGCTGGTTATGAAGACGTTGGCGCGGGTGCTCAATTCTTTGGACCCCCATAGCCGCAAAATTGTCGTGTTTATAGACGGCATCGGGCGTACAGAGCGCAGGCGGGTCGCCGTTACGCTGAGGCGACAGGGAATACGGACCAAAAAGGTTCGGGGATTACATCACGAAAGCGACGAGTTTATTCGCGTCGCCGACGCCGTTGCCGGATTCGTGCGGGATTATTTGGAGGAGAAAGAGTATGCCATCGGGATTTACAAGCGGGCGGTCAAGCACCGCATCCTCCGGCCCGTATAAAAAAACCCCCGTGGCTAGGGGGCACGACCTAGTCCTGGTTGCCAGGACACCAACCCAAAAGGGAAGTTTTCGGTCGCCATTTGCAACCAGTATACACCTTGGGGGGCAAATTGTCAAATCTTGACAGGATCGTAGGGCGAGCGTGTTTATCGTTGCCAACTCCGGTTCATCGCAGAGGCGCGGAGAATGCAGGGAGAAATTGCATCGGTCCCGTCGTTCCTCGGCGCTCTCTGCGTTTCTACGGTGTGAAACCCGGTAAATGCGTTCGCCTTGGGAGGGACTAACGGGATGAATCAAGCAGGCTTCCCGCTGTTGTCCATTGTGATCTTTTGGCCGCTGCTGGGCGGATTGTTGGCCCTGCCGTTGGGCCGCAGCCGCCGGACGGTGCGGGCCTGGGCGTTGGCCGTCGCCCTGGTGGAGCTGGCCCTGGCCGCCCTCCTGTGGGCCTGGTTCGATTACGGTCGGGGCGGGATGCAGTTCGTGGACCGCGCCCCCTGGATCCCCACCCTGGGCGTCCGGTACCACGTTGGGCTGGACGGCATCAGCCTGTGGATGGTGCTGTTGACCGCGCTGCTCGGTGTGGTGGCCGTGCTCGCCTCCCGGCGGCCCCCGGAGGAAGGGGGCGTGTACTTTTTCCTCCTGCTGGCCCTGGAAAGCGGGGTGCTGGGCGTGTTCACCGCCCTGGACCTGGTCCTTTTCTACATCTTTTGGGAGGCGATGCTGCTGCCGGCCTATTTCCTCATCGGCAGGTGGGGCGGCGGGCGACGGCGGTACGCCACCCTCAAGTTCTTTCTCTACACCCTGGCCGGCAGCGCGTTGATGCTGGTCGCCATCCTGGTCCTGGCCGCCCTGCACAGCCGGGATACCGGCCTGCTGACCTTTGACCTGGAGCTGCTGGTCCGCCGGCAGCTGCCCTGGGCCGTGCAGATGGGCCTGTTGATCGCCTTTGGGCTGGCCTTTGCCGTCAAGACCCCCCTCTGGCCCTTGCACGGCTGGCTGGCCGATGCTTACACCGAGTCGCCCGCGCCGGTGACGATCCTGCTGGCCGGAGTGCTTTCCAAGATGGGTATCTATGGCTTGCTCCGCTTCTGCCTGCCCCTCTTTCCCGATGCGGTGGCGGCGGCGCGGCCCTGGCTGTGGGCGCTGGCCGTCATCGGCATCCTCTACGGCTCCCTGGTCGCCCTGGCCCAGAACGATCTCAAACGGCTGGTGGCCTTTTCCAGCCTGGCCCACATGAACCTGCTCTTTGCCGGGGCGCTGGCGGCCAATGTCCAGGGGGTGCAGGGAGCGTTGCTCTATTCCCTCTCCCACGGGCTGACGGTGGCGGCCCTCTTTGTCCTGGTGGACCTGCTGGAAGGGCGGCGGGGCACGCGCCGCATGGACGATTTCGGCGGGCTGTGGCGGAGCATCCCCCGGCTGGGTACGGTGCTGCTCATCGTCCTCTTTGCGGCCATCGGCCTGCCGGGGCTGAGCGGCTTTCCCGGCGAATTCACCCTGTTGATCGGCCTGGTGCAGGAAAGCGTGGCGGTGGCGGCCCTGGCCGCCCTGGGCATCGTCCTGGGGGCCTGGTACATGCTCGGCCTCTTTCGCCGAACCTTTGCCGGGCCACTGGACCGGGCCGAAAACCGCACCTTGCCCGACCTGCGCCGCCGGGAAGCGGCGATCCTGCTGCCGCTGGTGGCGTTGATGTTCATCCTGGGCATCCTGCCCAACCTGGTCGTCCGGCCCACGACGGCGACCGTCCATGAGATGCTCAACCAGGCCGAGGCGCACCGCATCGTCCTGACGCCGGAGCCTTGAGAGGGAAGGGGATGGAGATCTCGATTCCAAGCTTTGATTTGGGGGTTATGGCCCCGGAATTGATCGTGCTTGCGACCGCCCTGCTGGTCATGGCTGCCGATTTGGCCCTGCCCCGGTCGCAAAAAAGCCGCCTGGCCTGGCCGGGCTTCGTCGGCCTGTTGGCGGCGGCGGTCGTCTCCTTTGTCCTGTGGGATGGGAGCGATCCGGTGCTGCACGGCATGATCGCCGCCGACGGCTATGCCCTCTGGCTCAACCTGGTCATCCTGACCGCAGCGGCCCTGACGGTGCTCCTCTCCGTGGGCTACGTCGGCCGCCTGGGGCCGGTCCGGGGCGAGTTCTACACCCTGCTCCTGCTCGCCACGGCGGGCATGATGCTCCTGGCCGGGGCGGTCAACCTGATGACCATCTTTCTCGCCCTGGAAATCCTATCGGTGGCCCTCTATGTTTTGACCGGCCTGCGCCGGACGGAGCGTCGCTCGGCGGAGGCGGCCCTCAAATACCTGCTGCTGGGGGCCTTTGCCGGCGGGTTCTTGTTGTACGGCATGGCTTTGGTCTACGGGCAGGCGGGCACAACGGCCCTGAGCGGCCTCCGCGCCCACGTGCAGGGGCTGGATGCCCTGCCGCCCTTGCTGGCCGTGGGACTGGGGTTGATGGTCGTGGGCTTGGGTTTCAAGACAGCTTTGGTCCCCTTTCACATGTGGGCGCCCGATGTCTACCAGGGTGCGCCTACGCCCGTCACGGCCCTGATGAGCGTGGGGGTCAAGGCGGCGGCCTTTGCCGCCCTGGGCCGGGTGCTCGTGGGCGTCTTTGGCCCGTTCCGTCCCCAATGGGCCTGGGGGCTGGCCCTCCTCGCCGCCCTGACCATGACCGTAGGCAACCTGATCGCCCTGCGCCAGAGCGGCCTCAAGCGGATGCTGGCCTATTCCAGCATCGCCCACGCCGGATATGTGGCCGTGGGCTTGGCGGCGGGCACGGAGGCCGGGCTGGCGGCGGTGCTCTTTTACCTGTTGGCCTACGCGGTGATGAACGTGGGGGCCTTTGCCGTTGTCGCCGCCGTGGAACCGCCCGACGCCAACGAGGTGGAGATCAACAAGGTAGCCGCGCTGGCCGCCCACCGTCGGGGGCTGGCCGTGGCCCTGAGCCTCTTTCTCTTTTCCCTGGCCGGGCTGCCGCCCCTGGTCGGCTTTGCCGCCAAGCTGGGGGTTTTCGGCGCCGCCGTTGGAGCCGACCTGACCTGGTTGGCCGTGGTGGGGGTGATCAACAGCGTCGTTTCGGCCTACTACTACCTGCGGGTGGTGGCCGTCCTGTGGTTGGGTGAGGGGGTAGATGCCGCCGCACAGGACCGCCCTCCGGCCCCTGCCCTGCAGGCAGCCGTGGGGCTGGCGGCAGCGGCGACGGTCCTCCTGGGGGTTTGGCCCCGGCCGCTGTTGGAACTGGCCCGATGCGCGGCGGCGGCCCTATTCGGCGGTTAGGTCAGAAGCTCCACCGCCAGCCGCGCGTAAACCCTGGCGGCATCCACCACATCGTTGAGGCGTACCTGCTCCTCCAGCGTGTGGGCGTAGCGTTCTTCTCCAGGCCCGAATCCCACGGTTGGGATGTTTGCCACCCCGGCGGTGTAGGCCCCGTCGGTCGAAAAGGCCCAGCGGCCAAGCTTGGGCCGGTAGCCCAACGTCTCGCGCACGCTGCGCACCAGGGCCTGCACCAGGGGGTGATCTTCGGGCATGACCCAAGCAGGGAAAGAGTTGCGGGCTTGGACCGCATAGCCGGTGTAGCTTCGGGCGCGATACCGGGTCACCCGCACGTCGGCTTCTACCTCTTCGGTGCTGATGATGTGCTGGACCTCGGCCAACGCTTTGCTCTCCGTTTCCCCCAGTGTCAGACGCCGGTCAATGTAGAAGCTGCAACAATCGGGCACGGCGTTGCGGCTGGCGGCCCGACTTTCTATCTCGGTAACGGCGAGCGAACCCTGTCCCAGGAAAGGATCGCTGACCAAGCGGGCGGTGAGCAGCTCCAGGCCGAAGATGAGTCGGGCTGCGTTATGGATGGCATTCTCCCCCAAATGGGGAGAAGAAGCGTGGGCCGCCTGCCCCCGCACTTGTACCTGCATCTCCAACCGCCCCCGATGCCCCAGGCGCACTTGGAGGTCGCTCGGTTCGGCCAAAAGGACAAAATCGGGGCGAAGGCCCTCTTCTTCAATCAGAACCCGCATGGCCAACCCCTCGCACGGCTCTTCCTGGACCACGCCTACCACATACAGGTCCCCTTTTAGTTCAATGCCTGCTTCCAGGAGGGCCTTGACGCTGTAGACCATAGCGGCCAGCCCGCCCTTCATGTCACACGCACCGCGCCCATAGAGAATGCCGTTTTCAATAACCGCGCCGTAGGGGGGATGGGGCCATCGGTCCACGTCACCCACATCCACCGTGTCCATGTGGCCGTTTAGGAGCAGCTTGGGACCGCGCCCTGCCCCGATCCGCCCGATGACGTTGCCGATGCGGTCGGTATACACCTCGCTAAAACCCACACGTTTCATCTCTTGGGCCAGACGTTCGGCCACTGCCCCTTCCTGGGTAGATAGGCTGGGGATACGCACCAGGTCTTGCAGAAAGGTTGCCAAAGCCGTGGCTTGGTCGGCCGGGAAAGCGATCTTCACCTGAATTCCTCCGTGTGTGATGATTGCCCGGTTATTGTACGTCAAGGCAGGTTGGATGTCAAACACTACCTACCCCGATACGTCCGCGCTTTGCCAGGATTGCAGAGAGGTGGTATACTGGGCCGCGTTTGCTCGCATGGGAGGCTGTTGTGTCGTTACTGGGTTTGGTCTATCTCGTCGCTGCGCTGTTGGTGGCCTTGTACGGGGGGAATGCCTTGTTGCTGGCTTTCCTCCACCTGCGTCGCCGGTCCGAGCGTCCACCACAGCCTGCAGAGCCGGACACCTGGCCGATGGTGACGGTGCAATTGCCGGTCTACAACGAACTGTACGTGGTCAAGCGGGTGATCGACGCCGTGGCCCGTCTGGATTATCCCCGCGAAAAGTTGCAGATCCAGGTGTTGGATGATTCCACCGACGAAACGACGCGCTTGGCCGCGTCGCGGGTAGCCTACTACCGGGCGCGGGGGCTGAACATTGTGCTGCTACATCGTGCGGACCGCCGTGGCTTCAAAGCCGGGGCACTGACCGGGGGGCTGACCACGGCCCAGGGGGAATTCATCGCCCTCTTTGACGCCGACTTTGTCCCGCCGCCCGACTTTTTACGCCGCACCATCCCCCATCTGGTGCAGAATCCGCGTCTGGCCTTTGTGCAAACCCGCTGGGGCTACCTGAACGCCGACTACTCGGCCCTGGCCCGCGCCCAGACCATCGCCCTGGACGGCCACTTTGTGGTGGAGCATCTTGCCCGCAATCGCAACGGCCTGCTGATGAACTTCAACGGCACGGCGGGCGTTTGGCGGCGGGAGGCCATCGAAGCGGCGGGCGGTTGGCAGAGCGATACCTTGACCGAGGACGTGGACCTGAGCTTCCGTGCCCAGTTGGCGGGGTGGCAGGCCCTTTACCTACCCGATGTGGAATGTCCTGCCGAGCTGCCGCCCCAGGTTGCGGCCTTCAAACGGCAGCAGGGCCGCTGGGCTGCCGGTGCAGCCCAGTGCCTCTTCAAACTGGCCGGGGAGATTTTACGGGGTGGCTCGGCTTCCATCCCCTGGCCTGCCCGGTTAGAAGGGCTACTGCACCTGGGGGTTTGGATCGCCCATCCTATGTCGCTCCTTTTGCTCCTGCTGACTCTGCCCATGCTCCTGGGGCGCATCCCTTTGGCCTTCAACCTGACCATCTTCTGGCTTATGGCCCTGGGGCCGATCTTTGCCTACGCCGTTTCCCAACGCTATCTCTATGCCGATTGGAAACGGCGGATGTTGCACATGCCGACTTTGGCCATGCTGGGTATCGGTCTGGCCCTCTCAAACACCTGGGCCATCGCCCGCGGCCTGTTGACGCGGAACCGGGCTTTCCAGCGGACACCCAAGTTCCGCATTGAGCGGCGGGGCGACCGCTGGCTGGGCAACCGTTATGCCTTGCCCTTTGAATGGATCACCTTGCCGGAGCTGGGGCTGGCCGCCTATGCTTTGGCAACCGCCGGAATCGCCCTTGCCCAGGGCAACTATTTCGCCGTGCCTTTCCTATTGCTTTATGCGGGCGGCTATGGTTACATCGGCTTCCACGGCCTGCGCGACGGCCTGATCGCCCACCTGGCGCCCCGCCGCATCACCCATCCCCCTGTGGCCGCCGAAAGGACCGGGCCGTAACCGTTTTGTCTCCGGGCCGCGCCCTGTGGTATAATGGGCGAGGAGGCCAAATCATCATGCCTTACGACGTATACGATCTGAACCCGGCGGACTATGCCACCGTCGGCTCCGTCGGTGAGCCGGGCAAACGGACGTTCTACATCCAGGCCCGTAAAGGGCAGCGACAGATCACCCTGCGTTGCGAAAAAGCACATCTGGTCCTCCTCATCGCCGGCATTGAGCAGATCTTGCTGATTGTAGCCGAAGGGGACCTGGACACCATCCCCGATCCCGACCCCGTTTTAGAAACGGGCATGGCCTTGGAACTCCCCCTGGACCCCGTTTTCCACGTAGGCCAGATCAACCTGGGGTATGACCCGGTTACAGAGCGGTTGGTCCTCATCTTTTACGAGCTGCTGGACGAAGAAAGCAAAGCCCTCCCCTCCGTAGCCCGCTTTTGGATCACCCTGCCCCAAGCCCGCGCTTTGGCCATCCGCTGCAAAGAGGTGGTCGAAGCCGGGCGGCCCATCTGCGTCATGTGCGGTGAGCCGATAGACCCCGATGGGCATTTTTGTCCCCGCAAAAACGGGCACAAAACGTAACCAAAAGGGAAGGTAGCCATGAGCGACGTGCGTTACGAACCGTCCGCTTGGTCCCTGGATGACCTATTGCCTGCGCCCCACGGTCCGGAACTGGACCGCATCCTGGCCGACTTGGAAACAACCGTTGCCGAGTTGGAAGCCAACCGCGATTACCTCTCCCCCGATATACCGGCCGACCGATTCGTACATCTGGTGGAGCTGATGGAGCGAATCGCCACGCTGAGCGCACCGCTCGCCTCTTACGGTCGGCTGTGGTTTTCCGGCGATACCCAGAACCAGGATGCTTTGGCCTTCCGCGGGAGGATGGAAAAACTGCTGGCCGAGATCAAGAACCGCGTCCTGTTCTTTGACCTGTGGTGGAAAGGGTTGGACGACGGCCCTGCGGAGCGGTTGTTGGCGGTTGTCAACGACGATCTCCGCTATTACCTGGAATCGCAAAGGCGGTTCAGGCCCCACACCCTTTCCGAAGCGGAAGAAAAGGTCATCAACATCAAGGACATCAACGGCGTTCACGCCCTGCGAACCCTTTACGACATGATCACCAACGGCTACACCTTTGAGATGGAGGTGGAGGGGGAGATCAAGCATCTGACCCGCAGCGAAATAACGGCCTACATCTACAGCCCTTCCCCCGACCTGCGGGCCGCCGCTTACCGGAGCATGTACCGAGTCTACGGCGGGCAAGCTCCCATCCTGGGCCAGATCTACCAGCACATCGTGCGCGATTGGGCCGGCGAGAACCTGGTTTTGCGCCGCTTCGCCTCCCCCATTGCCGTCCGCAACCTGGCGAACGACATCCCCGACCACGTGGTAGACACCCTCTTGACCGTCTGTCGGGAAAACACCCCCCTGTTCCGGCGGTATTTCCGGCTCAAGGCCGGCTGGTTGGGGATGGACAAACTGCGCCGCTATGACATCTACGCTCCCGTGGGCGGATCGGATCCCAAGTACACCTTTGACGAAGCGGTGCACATGACCCTGGACAGCCTGAACGACTTTGCTCCCATCCTGGCCGACCACGCCCGCCGCGTCCTTGATGAGAACCACTTGGATTCCGAAATCCGCCCTCGCAAGGAAAGCGGGGCCTTTTGCGCCAGCGTCTTGCCCGGTCTGACCCCTTGGGTGCTCGTCAACTTTACCGGCCAAGCCCGCGACGTGGCAACATTGGCCCATGAGTTAGGCCATGCCGTCCATTCTATGATGGCCCAAGAACATTCGCCGTTGACCTTCCATGCCTCTTTGCCTTTGGCCGAAACGGCATCGGTGTTCTCCGAGATGCTGCTCATGGAGCGGCTGCTGAACACCGAACAGGACCGGGCAGTGCGGCGCAGCATCCTGACCCGCTTTGTGGACAATGCTTATGCCACCGTTCAACGTCAGGCATTCTTTGTCCTTTTTGAGCGTGTTGCCCACCGGATGATTGAATCCGGCGCGACCACCGACGATCTGGCCGAACACTACTTCGCAAACCTGCAAGAGCAGTTCGGTGATGCCCTGGAGCTGAACGACGAATTCCGCTGGGAATGGACCTCCATCCCACACATCTACCACGTTCCCTTCTACTGCTACGCCTACGCCTTTGGGCAACTGTTGGTGCTGGCCCTGTTCCGGCGATACAAAGAGGAAGAAAAGACCTTCATCCCCCGTTACCTGAACATCCTTTCCTACGGTGGTTCGGCCGGCCCGGCCCACATCCTCGGCGAAGCCGGATTTGACATGGCCGACCCCGCGTTTTGGCAGGGGGGATTTGACATGATCGCGGAAATGATCGCTCGGCTGGAAGAACCGTCCGCCGACTAATGCGACCCACGCCCGGCCCACCGGAGCGTAGACCGCTGTGTCCGTTCGGTTTGGCATCTGCCTTTGAGCATGTTATAATCCGGCTATGAGTGAGCAAACGACAAACACGGTTCGCCTGCACGCGATCATCCATGGGCGAGTCCAGGGGGTGAGCTTCCGTTACTACACCCGGCGCCGGGCCGGGGAACTGGGCTTGAAGGGCTATGTGCGCAACCTGTGGGACGGCACGGTGGAGGTCGTGGCCGAAGGTCCACGGCCCGCCGTGGACCGTTTGCTTGCCTTCCTGCACAAAGGCCCCCCGGCGGCCTTTGTGACCCAAGTGGACGTCCGCTGGGCCGCCCCGACGGGGGAATTCAGCAGCTTTGAGGTGCGTTACTAAATGCGCCGCAACCCTGAGCGTTTGGCCTGGACCGTTCTCTCTTTGGCCTTTGCGACCTTTTGCGTCTTGGCCGTAAGCATCCCCTTGGGCATCCGATCCTACCTACTCAACGCCACGAACACCCAAGAAACCCACCTTCAGGTGATAGAAGGAACGGTCCTGGTCCAAGAAGAGCGCAAAAGCGATCTGACCGCCGTCACCGAGAGCGCATCTCTCCTGCCCGGCGATGAAATCCTGACCGACAATACCTCTTGGGCCACCCTGGACCTTTTTGAACGCAGCCATCTCATCCTCTACAACAACACCAACATCTACCTGGAGGAAGTCAAGTCACCCCGCTTTTCCCTTAGCGACCGACCCAACCGCATTACCCTGGATGTCACGGGGGGGATGGTACGTATCGGTGTCGCCTTGCCTACCGAACGCCCCACCGAATTCGTCGTCAACACCCCCCACATCTCCTTCGTATTGGAAGAGGGGAGCTACCGTATTGAAGTGAACAACCAGGGAACCCAGATCACCGTCGTTCGGGGGCGGGCACTGGCCAAAGGGGATGGATTTACCCTGGTGATCCCCCAGGGGACCCGGACCCAGGTGGACCTCAGCGGCCAACCGGCTGCACCTTTGCCCGCCGCCCGCAACCTGATCACCAACGGCAACTTTCAAGAACCGCTGGCGGGGACCTGGATCACCGGCACCCTGATCCTGGATGCCTCCCGCACGCCGCCCCGCGTGGAGGTGGTGGAAAACGGCGGGCGGCGTTCCGTGCGCCTGGTGCGTCGCGAAGAGGACGACGGCGTACACAGCGAAGCCAGAATCTTCCAGCCCCTGGATCAAGACGTGCGCGATTTCGTGCGCCTGGAGCTTTCCCTGGATGTTCTGCTCAATTTCCAAAGCCTGTCCGGTGGAGGATTACTTAGCTCCGAATTCCCCATCATCGTCCGGCTGGATTACAAAGACCTGTGGGGCAACGACAAATTCTGGACCCACGGTTTCTACTACCAAAACAAGGACGGATATTCCATCGCCATAGACAACTGGGGGCAACCGGTGGGCGAGCAGATCCCCCGCGGCGTATGGTACCCTTACGAATCGGGCAACCTACTGGAACTGCTGGGCGACAACCGCCCTGCCCATTTGACCGGTATCACCATCTACGCTTCCGGCTGGAACTACGATAGCCAAGTCTCCGAAGTGCAGCTAATCGTCGAATGACCCCCGCAATCTGACCCGGACGCCGCGCGCCGCAACGGCATCGAAAGGCGGTTGATTTTGCGCGATTTCTCCTCGCGCCCTCGGTCCCTCCGCTGCCCCCTTTTGGGCCGGGCCGCCAGTTGACACCCAGGCGAAAAGGGGTATACTATCACCAGGAGGGCAAAGGCAAAGCATGAGCGTCACGGGAATTCAAGAGCGCATTCACTTTTGCTGTCTCCCAAAAGGGTTGACAGAACGGAGCTTCTCCGGTCGGCGTGCGTCGGATTACACGCCGCGCTCTGGGGGCGAAAAACCGGAGGGCATTGTGTGGTTTTGGATCGGTCCCCATGCCGAACACGATCAATTACACGGTTAGCCCATGTTCGCACAAGAAATGACCGGCAGCGAGGCCCTGGCTTACGGGGCCATGGAATCGGGTGTGCAATTCGTCACCGGCTATCCCGGCTCACCGGCGACCGGCGTCGTGGAGGCGTTGTTGCGCCTGAACGACGGCTCGGTGCGCATTGAATGGGGGGTCAACGAAAAAGCGGCTTTTGAGGCCGCCTTTGGCGCATCCCTGGCCGGGGTGCGGTCCTTGCTGTGCATCAAGAGCGTGGGCCTCAACATCGCCCTCGATGCGCTGATGGTCGGCAACCTGGCCGGGGGCGAAGGCGGCTTTGTCATCGTCGTCGGCGACGATCCCGGCGGCTGGGGTTCCCAAAACGAAGAAGATTCGCGCCCCCTGGTTGCCGCCGCCGAAGTCCCCCTCCTGGAGCCGATCCATGCCGGGCAGGCCCGCCCGGTGATGCACAGAGCATTTGACATCTCGGAGAAATTCCGCGTGCCGGTCGTCGTGCGCCTCACCCGCGCCCTGGCCGAAAACCGTACCGCCCGCCCCGAAGCCCCTCCGACCATCCCTCCCCGGCCCCAGGCCGATTTTCAACCCCAACCGGAGCGGTACAACGTCCTGCCCGTCCGCGTGGTGGAACTCCACCGTCAGCTGCAAACCAACATGAGCCGGGTGCGCACCATTTTTGAGCACAGCAAGCTCAACGTGGAGGAAGGGACCGCGCCGCGAGGGGTCCTGGTCGCCGGACAGGTAGCCGACAAACTGTACCAGGTGCTGGGCGGCAGCCGCGCCGATGCCCTGCGCATCCTCCAACTGAGCACCCTCAATCCCCTGCCCACCAGCCGCATCGCCGTCTTTTTGCGGCAGGTGGATTCCGTCCTGGTCTTGGAGGAGGTGCAGCCCTACGTCGAAACCCAAGTGCTGGCCATTGCCCAGCGGGCCGGGCTGACGTTGCCCATCTACGGACGTTTCACCGGCCACGTGCCCGGCGCGGGCGAACTCTTTGCCCCTCATGTCGCCCTGGCCCTCACCGCCCTGCTGCCCGATTGGACCCTGCCGCCCTTCCAGCGCACTCATCGGGCCATGCCCAGCCGCGAACCGCTGTGCGAAGGCTGCCCCTACATCCCTACCCTGGAAGCGTTGCAGGCTTTGATGCAAGACCACGGCGGACGCAAGTCCTTTGTCGTGACCGGAGAAGCAGGCTGCATGGTCCGCGCTCAACTGCCGCCCTGGGAGATCCTGGACGTGAAATACGGCCTGGGGGCCAGCATCGGCCTGGCCGCCGGGCTGGCCCGGACCGGCATCCCCCAGCACATCGTCGCCCTGGCCGGGGATTCGGCCTTGTTGCACAGCGGCCTGGGGGGATTGATCGACGCCGTGCAGGCCGGCGTCCGCCTGCTGGTCATCGTGCTGGACAACGGGACGACGGCCCTTTCCGGCAAGCAGCCCCATCCCGCCAGCGGCTACGATGTCCAGGGCCACCCGCGCCCGGCGGTGGATTTGGCCGCCCTGGTCCGCGCCGCCGGGGTGGATACGGTGCGCGTCGTAGACGCTTTTGACGCCGGGGCGGTCCGATCCGCCCTGGAGGAAGGGCTGGCGGCGGAGGACGTAGCCGTCGTTATTGCCAAAGGTGACTGCCCCTACGCCCCAGGAATGAATGAGGATGTTGCAAGAGGATGAAACGCAGGCGTTGGAGTAGCATTGCTGCATTGCTTTTCGTGCTCTGGGGAATCGCGGCCTGCGGCGGCCAGGCCCCCGAAGGCCGCTTGCGGGTGGTGACCACGACCAACATCATCGGCGATGTGGTGCGCAACGTGGGCGGCGACCGGATCGCCCTGACGGTGCTGATGGCCCCCGGCGTGGACCCCCATAGCTACGTGCCCACCCCGGCGGATACGGCGGCCCTCCACGACGCCGACCTGATCTTTGCCAACGGCGCGGGCCTGGAGGCCAACCTGGAACAGGTCCTGGGCAACGCCGAAGGGGACGCCGTGCGGGTGCAATTGGCCGATGACCTTGACCTGTTGACCCTGCCTTCGGGCGAGGCCGACCCGCATGTCTGGTTTGACGTGATGAACGTGGTTCGCTGGGTGGACCGCATTGAAGGGGAGCTGAGCCGCCTGGACCCGGCCCACGCCGAGGACTATAAGCAGAACGCCCAAACCTACCGGGCCGAGTTGGAGGAACTGGACGCCTGGGTGCAGGCCCAGATTGACCGCATCCCGGAGGGCAACCGCAAACTGGTGACGAACCACCCCGCCTTTGGCTACCTGGCCGCCCGCTACGGCCTGGAACAGGTGGGTGCCGTCTACCCGGTCAGCCCTTCGGCAGAGCCTTCGGCCCAGGAGATCGCCGCGCTGGAGGATGCCATCCGCCGCTACGGCGTCCCGGCGGTGTTTACCGAAAGCACGGTCAACCCCAAACTGGCCGAGCAGGTGGCCCAAGATACGGGCGTGCGCCTGGTCCCCCTCTACACCGGCTCCCTGGGTGGGCCGGGCAGCGGGGCTGAGACCTATGTACAACTGATCCGCTACGACGTGACGGCCATCGTAGACGCGTTGCGCTGAAAATCGGAACCGCCGGGCACGCCATCGCGGTTGAAACCACCTAAAGAAGTGGTAGGACTGCTTACGGATCTGGGAAAAAGGTTGGGTAGTAATTAGGAAATACCGCCTCTGCGGACCGGGTGTCTTGGGCACCGATGCTTTCGGACAAGGAGTGTCGAGATGCCTCCCTGGCTTGAACTTGTGCTCACTCCTATTTCCCTCTATGCCGTCCTGTTTTTCCTGATCTGGATTTTTGCCCGAGACAAACTGTCTCGCCGAGCGTGCGTTCTAGGATGGACGGCTGTAGCCATAGGGGTCGCCGGTTTTCTATGGTCTTTGTGGTATGAGAGCCTGCTTCCGTACATCCGCGCCGGACGCTGGACGGCGGTATTGCTCACCATGCTGCAATTTTCTGCGATGCTTTCAGGAGTGGCCTTGATGGTCTACGGAACCGTTCGCTTCCTCCGCTCATGGCTAAAATTTCTGATGTGGAGGGATTCCTCACCGTTTTCGGGCTTCTTGAGGTATCTCAGGGGCGATCATCCGGCCTTGGAACGTGTTCGGAGGGGGATAACATACCGACAGCGTTTTGGGATGGCTGCAAAGATCATAATCGACATGCTCACCATATCGGGCCTGGGATGGGTGCTCGTCGGACTCGGGATCACAATTGCCGGTGGTCAGGTTCTTGAACCCGATCCGAGCATTGCCCCCGACGCGCAACTTGTTGTGCTTGCGCTCATCCTGATCCTGGGAGGCGGGGTACAAGAGTGGGCGGCAAGGCGGAGGGGGCAGTATACGTGGCAAGAAAAGGGAAGGTAGATGGCGGTGAGACGGCCCAACCATGGCTGCGACGGGCGGCGGCTTTGCCGCTCCCAGACCGCGTGCTCACTTCTTGGGGGAAGATCGAAGTTCGCATCGGACCGCACCCTGCGCCGGGCAATGGCGCAAGTTTGGAAACTTGACCGGGCCGGGCGCATTCGCGTATTCGCGCCCCATTCGTGGACGGCCCGCTTTGGCGGTCCCGGAGATCTGAACCGCAAAGGCGCAAAGGGCGCAAAGGAAAGGAGAAAAAGTAAGAAAACCTTCGCGTTCTTGGCGTCTTGGCGGTTCCAACCCGGGCCGGGCGCATTCGTGGACGGCCCGCTTTGGCGGTCCCGGAGATCTGAACCGCAAAGGCGCAAAGGGCGCAAAGGAAAGGAGAAAAAGTAAGAAAACCTTCGCGTTCTTGGCGTCTTGGCGGTTCCAATTTGAACCGCAAAGGCGAAGAGAAGTTGGGAGTTTATTTCCGAGGAGGCATGAATCCTATCCTGGAAGTGGACAACTTGACCGTAGGCTACAACGGCACGCCCGCCCTGGAAGGGCTGAGCTTCGCCGTTGACGCCGGGCAGCGGGTAGCCATCGTCGGACCGAACGGTGCGGGCAAAAGCACCCTCTTCAAAACGATGGTCGGCCTGCTCCATCCCCAAAAAGGGCAAGTGCGTGCCCAGGGCGAAATCGGCTATGTGACCCAACGCTCGGCGGTGGATTGGCGGTTTCCGGTCACGGTCCGCGATGTGGTGATGATGGGCCGCATTGCCAAAATGGGCTGGCTGCGCTGGCCCCGCGCCCACGACCGGGAGATGGTAGCCCGTGCCCTGGAACAGGTGGGCATGAGCGATTATGCCGACCGGCAGATCGGCGAGCTTTCCGGCGGGCAGCAACAGCGGGTGTTCATCGCCCGCGCGCTGGCCCAGGAAGCCGCCATCCTGCTCATGGACGAGCCGTTCAGCGGCGTAGACGCCCCTTCCCGCCAGGCCATCATGGACATCCTGGACCGGCTGCACGAGCAGGGGGTCACGGTCCTGGTCTCCACCCATGACCTCAACCTGGCCCTGAGCCATTTTGACCGCATGGCCTTGCTCAACCGGACGTTGATCGCCTACGGCCCGCCGCGGGAGGCGATCACACCCCAGACGCTGGTAGCGGCTTACGGCGGGCGGGCCTTGTGGCGCGGCGATGACTATGCCCTGGTGCTGGGCGACATTGACTGCTGCGGCGAAGGAAGACACCACCATGACTGACCTCTTGGAACTCCTGGGCCAACCGATGCGTTATCCCTTCATGGTGCGGGGCCTGCTGGCTTCCCTCATGGTGGGGACGCTGTGCGCCGTGGTGGGGACCTATGTCGTGCTGCGGGGCATGGCCTTTTTCGGCGACGCGCTGGCCCACGCCATCCTGCCCGGCATCGCCATCGCCTACCTGCTGGACATCAACCTGCTGTGGGGGGCGTTGGTCATGGGGCTGCTGACGGCGGTGGGCATCGGCTCCTTGAGCCGCCGGGGGCACGTCCGGGAGGATACGGCCATCGGCGTCATCTTTGCCGCCAGCTTCGCCTTGGGGGTGGCCTTGCTCTCAACGGTGCAGACCTACAGCGTGGACCTGACCCACATCCTCTTTGGCAACGTCTTGGGCGTTTCAACCGCCGACCTGTGGCTCACCGCCGGGTTGGGGCTGGTGGTGTTGCTGACGGTCATCCTGCTCTACAAGGAGCTGCTGGTCGTCTCCTTTGACCCGATCCTGGCCGCCACCTTGCGCCTTCCCCTGGATGCGCTGAACTATTCGCTGCTGGTGCTCATCGCCTTGACCGTCGTCGTCTCCTTGCAAACGGTGGGAGTGGCCCTGATGATGGCCATGCTGGTCACACCGGCGGCGACGGCCTATCTGCTGACCCGCCGCCTGTGGCAGATGATGGTCGTTGGGGCGGTCATCGGCGCGGCGTCGTCGGTGGCGGGGTTGTATCTGTCATTTTATGTCAATGTCGCTTCCGGGGCGGCGGTGGTTTTGGTCTGCACCTTCTTTTTCGTGCTGGCTTTTCTCTTTGCCCCCCGGCGGGGCATCATCTGGTCCCGACGCAAGAGATGAGGATCTCAAGAACCGTCGTTGCGTACAGCGTCATCCTCCTGCTGCTCCTCATCCTTGCCTACCCGGCCCTGGGCTGGCTGGTCCGTTCCTGGCTGAGCAACCCCTACTACAGCCACGGCTTTCTCGTGCCGGTGATCTCGGCGTTGCTGGCCTGGCGGCAGTGGCGGTTCCTGCGGGCAGAACCGCGCCGAGCGGAAAACCTCCTCGGTCTGATCGTCCTGCTCCTCAGCCTGGGTGTCGTCATCTGGGCCATGCGTTGGCAGGATTACGCCATTTCCCTGGTGGCCCTGGTGGGCCTTCTCGGCGGCATCTTTCTTTTTCTTGAAGGATGGCCCCGCCTGCGGCACTGGCTGTTTCCCCTTCTCTTTTTGCTGCTGATGATCCCCTTCCCCTTTGTGGATCAGCTCAGCCCCTGGCTGGCCTCCTTCACCGCCCGCTGGGCGACGGCTCTGGCCCGCTTGTTCGGTGTGGCGGCGGTCCAATCGGGCGGCGAGATCACACTGCCGGGGACCACGCTGGTTGTGGGTGCGCCGTGCAGCGGGCTGCGGTCGCTGGTGACGATGTTCACCGTCGGCGTGTTGTGGGTTTACCTGGTTGAGGGCCGTCCGGCGGCCAAGGCGGTCATGCTGGCGGCCATCGTGCCCCTGGCCGCCTTGAGCAACATCCTGCGCATCACCTTGTTGCTGATCATCGCCGTCGCTTTTGGCACGGAAGCAGCCCTGGGCTACTATCACGATTGGTCCAGTCCGCTCTTTTTCCTGACCGCCTTGGTCCTTTTGTTGCTTTTGGGGAAAGGGTTGAAATGCTGGCGCATACGCGACGATATTTTCTAGTCATCGGGTTGCTTGTCGTGGGGATCGGCTTGGCCGGGCTGCCGACTCGGCACGCCCCGGCTCCGCCTCCGCCCCCGACGGAGGGCGCGACGGCGGAGGCAACCTTTACCTATTTTGTGGACATAGAGGGTTGGTATCGCATCACGCCTTACGAAACCGTCGTGCTCAGCCCCTATGACCTGGGGGCCGATTCGACACAGGCGATGGCTGCAGCCCTGCCCGCCACCCTGGGCGCATGGCAGCAGGTCGGCCCCGATGGCTACATCGGCGACGACCCGGCGGTCGTCTACTACCTGGGGCAGCCCACCGTGGCCCTGCAACGCACCTATCAGGCTCCCGATGGGCAAACGGTCACGTTGGCCCTTATCGGCAACAAGGGAGAGGAAAGTTTCCTGCTCTTTAGCCACACGCCGGAAACCTGCTATCCGGGGCGGCTATGGCAGGTGGTCGAGCACCGCCGCGAATCGGCCCTGCTGGATGAGCGGCCCATGTACGCCCAATATCTCCTTACGGAACAGGCGCAAACGGGGGAGCGGCTGCTGACCCTTTATTGGTACTTGTGGGATAGCCCCCAACGCGATTCGCGGGAGGGGGTGCTTTCAATGCGCGTCAACCTATTTTTGCAGCCGGGGCAGAGCGAGGAGGAAGCGTTAGCCCGCGCCTGGGATTTCGTCCGCGTCCTGTTCCCCCACACTCTGCCCTGGGAGCGGTTCTGATCAGCGGCGGCGGGCACGCCATTGCATGGTGGCATACCCGGCCAGCCCCCCCAAGCCGGTCAGCGTCAGGAGCCAGGTGGCCGGTTCGGGCACGACGGGTACGGACCCCTCCGGGATGGGGGTGGGAGTGGGTGTGGGTGTCGGTTGCTGGACAGGACACTCACTCACCGAGCGGTTCCGCAACCCTTCGGCGGATGAGATCTCGCTGACGATGATGACGGAGGAGATGGACGTGCCCAAGCGCAAGGTGAATTCCAGCTGATCGCCGTCGCCCGGCCCCACTTCGCCCAGGTCCCAGGTGATGACACCCCCCGCTTCGACGCCTCCACCGCCGGCACTGACAAAGGTCGTGCCGTCCGGAACTTGAACCGTGAGCGTGACATCGGTTACCCCTTGCTCGGCATCGGGAGGAATGGCATAGGCTACGGGGAAGGTGGCTTCCTCACCGGCCACAAGGGGCGCATCGGGGCAGCTGGTGGAAAGGTCCAGGGCGGTCACGAGGGTAGCCACGATCTGATCGTCGGATACCCGGTCGTTGTTATCGCCCACCTGGGCCGAAAGCCACAGCTGGGGGCAATAGGAGCCGTCGGGGAAGAGGGTCGTTCGGTCAAAGGCGAATTCAATGACGCCGGGGATGGTGGTGCTGTAGACGCCCTGCCCGATCACGCCGTCCGTGGTGGATGCGATCACCCCCGGCAAGATCGCCGTTCCCGGCCCCAAGCTGGCCGTTTGCCCTGCGGCTCCATCCGCACACTGGAAGCCGAGTTTATACGCTTCCGAGGTTCCCAGACCGTCGCCGTCCACAAAGGGGGCGACGACCAACGGCCCGTCGTCTGCGCCGTGGGTTCCTACGCCCAGGGAGGAGGCCGTCCCCACGGTGCTATCCGAATCGCCGGCCCGCCCATCCACATCCAGCCGGAAGTACCAGCGGTCGTCACCGGCCTGGTAGTGCGCCCAGAGGGCCGTTGCATCGTAGCCACTGCGGGCGTAGGTGGGGGATTCGTGGGGGTGGACGCCGGTATCGGTCAAAAAGACATCCAGCGGATCGGTTGCTACCTGCCAGGTCGGATCCCACTCGCCGTTGCTTGCCACGCCGTCCAGGGTGATCGGCCCCTGGGCGGAGGCACCCCCCGGCGATAGGACCCATGCTCCCAGCAAGGCGATTAGAACCAAACTCTTGGGCCACCATCGCTTTACTTTTCGGACCGAAGGCATAATCAACTCCTTTCCCTCTTGCAGTCCTGCCCAATTCCGCAGGGGTAGTATAACACAGAAGCGGTTTTCTTTCAACCGGGGTTTCAAAGCGTAGCAGGGCAAAGTCGTTCACGAATTGGGTGCGAATGCGCGAACACGGCCGACCCGGTGGAAGCGTCCGCCTGCGCGGACGCCCGGCCCCAGGCCCGAAAGGAGCGACTTGTCGCCTCCTGCCCGGACTTGCAAAGCATAGGCGGACCGCCGAGTTGCCCCTTTTAGGGAAAGTTGGTACAATGCCCTTGCTGGGCGGAGGGGTGGCCCCATGTCTCATCTGCCCAAGCATGAACACAAGGAGGTGTGCCGTGTATAAGAAGCTGTTTATTCCCGGTCCGACCCATGTCCGCGATGAGATTTTGCAGGCCCAGGCCGCGCCGATGATCGGCCACCGGGCCAAAGAGTATTCGGATTTGCAGGCAGAGGTCACACCCAAGCTCCAAAAGCTGCTTTACACCCAACAAAGAGTTTACCTGTACACCTCATCGTCCAGCGGCGTGATGGAAGGCGCGGTGCGCCAGGCTTCGCGCAAGCGGGTGTTGAACACCGTCTGCGGGGCATTTTCCAAACGCTGGCATCAAATGACCGTTGCCAACGGCATCCCCTGCGACAAACTGGAAGTGCCCATGGGCCAGGCCATCACGCCGGAGTTGGTGGACGAAGCCCTTTCCCAGGGGGATTATGATGCCATCACCATCTGCCACAATGAAACTTCCACCGGCATCATGAACCCGGTCAAAGAGATCGCCGCTTTGATCCGCGAAAAATACCCCGATGTGCTGATCTTGGTAGATGCCGTCAGCAGCATGGCCGGAGTCAAGATAGAGTTTGACGCTTGGGGGCTGGATGTTTGCTTGGCAGGTGTGCAAAAGTGCTTCGCCGTGCCGCCGGGCCTGACGGTAGCCGCCGTGAGTGACCGAGCACGGGAACGGGCGTTGGAAGTGCCCAACCCCGGTCACTATTTCGCCTACGCCCAGATGGACAAAAAGTATGACAAGCACCAGACCCCGGCAACCCCGGCCATTAGCCTGATCCAGGCCCTCAACAAGCAAATGGATGCCATCCTGGCCGAAGGGCTGGAGAACCGCTTTGCCCGTCATATAGAAATGGCCGAGATCGTCCGCGATTGGGCACGCAAGTATTTCGCCCTCTACGGCGACGAGCGGTATCTATCCAACACCGTGACCAATATCGCCAACACGCGGGGCATCAGCGTTGCCGCCCTCAACGAGGAGCTGGGCAAGCGAGGCGCCATGATCTCCAACGGTTACGGCGAATTGAAGGAAAAGTGCTTCCGCATCGGCCACATGGGCGATCACCAGGTAGAAGACATCCGCTGGCTGCTGGGTGAGATTGAGGACATCCTGGATTTGTAAGGAGAGGGAGAAGATGAAGGTCCTGATTTGCGATCCCGTCGCTCCGGAAACCATAGAGGCACTGGTCAAGGCCGGAATCGAGGTGGACAACCGACCCGACATCGGTGCGGAGGAGCTGCTGCAGGTCATCGGCGAGTACGACGGCATGGTCGTCCGCAGCCGTACCAAGGTCACGGCAGAGGTGATAGATGCGGCGACCAATCTCAAGATCATCGTGCGCGGTGGTGTCGGTTTGGATAACATTGACGTCAAATACGCCCGTGACAAGGGGATAGAGGTGCGCAACACCCCCAAAGCCAGCTCCAACTCGGTAGCGGAGTTGGCCCTGGGCTACATGCTGGCCCTGGCCCGGCACATCCCCCAAGCGACAATGAGCATGATCGCCGGGGAGTGGAAAAAGAAGAAGCTCAAAGGGACCGAAATTGCGGGAAAAACGCTGGGCCTCATCGGGTTCGGCAACATCGGCGGGCTGCTGGGCCGCAAGGCGGCTGCGTTGGGGATGGAGGTCATCTTTTACGATGTCATCACCCCCGCCGATCCAGGCCCGGCTACGCAGGTCGGCCTGGATGAGCTCCTGGCCCGCAGCGACTTTATCTCCTTGCACGTCCCCTTGCTGCCGACGACAAAGAACATGATCAACGCCGAGGCATTCGCCAAGATGAAAAAAGGCGTTTACCTGATCAACTGTGCCCGCGGCGGTGTGGTAGACGAGGATGCCTTGTACGACGCCCTCAAGAGCGGCAAGGTGGCCGGTGCGGCTTTGGATGTGTACGCCGATGAAAAGGTCAATCCCGGCAACGCGAAGCTCTTTAGCCTGAAAGATGAGAACGGCTTCAATTTGGTCATCGGCTCGCCCCACATCGGCGCATCTACCGTGGAAGGCCAGGCCCGCATCGGCCAAGAGGTCGCAGCGATCCTGATTGAGAAGCTGGGGAACGGCTAAAACCGGCAAACCGATCTAACCCTGCTCCCACCGGACCACGGTCCCCGCCCCGTTGCCGGGCCGTGGTCCGTTCCGAGCAGGGAATTCAGATGAGCAGGGAGGAAAACCGTGGCAAACATTTCACCTTTTCGCGGCATCCGCTACGATCCGGCCAAGGTAGGCGATCTAAGTCGGGTCGTCAGCCAGCCCTACGACCGGGTACGTTATGGGCTGCAAGATGAGTATTACAACCTGCATCCTTACAACATCGTGCGCATCATCAAAGGCAAAGAGTATGAAGACGACGGGCCGGAGAACAATGTCTATACCCGCGCCCGTGACTATTTCCACGACTGGTTGGCGAACGGCTACCTGCGGCGCGATCCGGAGCCGTGCTTCTATGTTTATCACCAGACCTTTACCTTGCCCAACGGGGAAGAACGCACCCGCAAAGCCTTTATCGCCGCCCTGGAGCTGGCCGAATTTGACGAAGGCATCGTCTTGCCCCACGAACGCACCCATGCCGGTCCCAAAGCCGACCGCTTGAACCTGATGCGGGCCACAGAAGCCAACTTTGGGCAGATTTTCATGCTCTACCCGGATGCCGAAAACCGGATCAACGCCCTGTTTGACGCAGCCATTGCCGGGCGCGAGCCGGATGTGGACGTGCGCGAACTGTTTGAGAAGGATGTGCGCCAACAGTTGTGGGTCGTGCGCGATCTGGCGGTCATTGCCCGTGTTGTAGCAGAGATGGCTCCCAAGCGGGGGTTGATCATTGCCGACGGACACCATCGCTACGAAACGGCCCTCAACTACCGACGTGAGATGCGGGCCAAATACCCCGACGCTCCATCCAACGCCGCCTTCAACTACCGCATGGTTACGCTGGTCAGCATGGATGATCCGGGGCTGGTTATCCTGCCCACCCACCGCGAGATCCACGGCTATACGGCCAAGACGACGGACCAGATCCTGGCCGACGCGGCAGCCTACTTTGAGGTAACGCCCATGGCCGACCGCGCCGCCCTGGAAGCAGCGTTGGCCCAAGCCACACCCGATGCGCCGCGCATCGGCTTTTATGACGGCGCGTATCACCTGCTGACCCTCAAAGACCTATCCATCATGGACGAGATCGCGCCGGACCGGATCCCCGCTTGGCGACGGCTTGATGTCAGTATCCTTCATGAGCTGCTCATTGAACGGGTGATGGGCATCGGCAAAGAACAGGTAGCGGCCAAAAAGTACATCAACTACCACCGCGACCTAGACCTGGCTCTTTCCAGGGTAGACGGTGGCGAGGCCCAGTGCGTGTTCATCATGAACCCAACGCGCATGAGCGACGTCAAGGCCTGCTCGGAACAGGGCGAAAAGATGCCGCAAAAATCTACCGATTTCTACCCCAAAGTCATCACCGGGCTGGTCGCCATGAGCGTTAGCAAGGACGAACAACTGTAAAAGTCATGGATTTTTGGCAGGTTCTGGAAAACCGCTATAGCGTTCGCGCCTTTGACCCGGATGGCGAAGTCTCTCCGGAGCAGGTGGATCGTCTCCTCTGGGCGGCCGTTCAGGCCCCCTCGGCGGGCAACCGCCAGCCGTGGCATTTCTACGTCGTCTGGGATGAAGATGTGCGCCGTCGGCTGGCCGCTGCGGCCTTTGGGCAGATGTTCGTCGCCCGCGCCCCCGTTGCCATCGTCGTCTGCGCCGATGCCGAGCAATCGGCAGCCCGTTACGGTCAACGGGGGCGCGATCTCTACTGCCTGCAGGATACCGCCGCCGCTACGGAACACATCCTCTTGGCCGCCGTCGCCCTGGGGTTGGGCGGCTGCTGGGTGGGCGCCTTTGACGAGAGCCGGGTCGCCCGCATCCTGCGCCTGCCGCCTCGCCACCGTCCCATCGCCATCTTGCCCATCGGCAAACCGGCCCATCCGCCCACCCATCGTACCCCACGCCGACCGCCGGAGAGCGTGACCAGCCACATAGGCGAGGCGGGCGCAGCCGCATAAGCGACCGAATCTCTCCTTTTGGGCCTGTGGCCGGGTGCCCGCTTGCGCAAATGCTGCTTGCTCCGCTGTGCGAGCTTCCGGCCTGCAGATTCGGAGATATGTGCCATAGTCCGCGCCGAACAGGGGGTATCTTGGGAAACATGTCCGGCAATAAATATGCCTTTTTCCGGGGTGGAATTGTACCCATAGAGCAAGCCAGGGTCGGCATCATGACCCACGCCCTCAACTACGGAACCGGTTGTTTTGAGGGCATCCGCGCTTATTGGAACGAAGAGCAAGAGCAGCTATACCTGTTCCGCTTGACCGAGCATTACGAGCGGTTGCACCGTTCCTGCCGTATTCTGCGCATCGGGCTACCCTACAGCGTCGGGGAACTGAACGCCATTACCGTTGAGCTGCTGCGGAAGGAAGGATTCCGCCAGGATGTCTACGTTCGGCCCCTGGCCTACAAGGCATCGGAGGGGATCGGCGTGCGGCTCCACGGCCTGGAGGACGGTTTTGCCATCTTTGCCGTGCCTTTTGGGCGTTACATTGAGAACGAAGAAGGCGTTCACGTTTGCATCTCCTCGTGGCGGAGGGTTGATGACAATGCCGCCCCGGCACGGGCCAAGATCACGGGGGCGTATATCAACTCGGCCCTGGCCAAGACCGATGCCGTGCTCGGCGGTTACGATGAAGCGTTGGTTCTGACCCAAACCGGTCACATTGCGGAAGGCAGTGCGGAGAACTTTTTCATGGTGCGCGATGGTCGCCTGATCACCCCGCCGGTCACCTCCAACATTTTGGAAGGCATCACCCGCGATACCATCATCCGGCTGGCGCGCGAGGAACTGGGCTTGGAAACCGTTGAACGATCCGTCGACCGCAGTGAGGTCTATGTCTGTGACGAAGCCTTCCTGACCGGTACAGGCGTGCAGATAGCGGCCATCACCCACATTGAACACCGACCCATCGGCACAGGGCGCATCGGTCCGGTCGTCTCGCAGCTGCGGACGCTCTACTTTGATGTGGTGCGGGGCAGGAACCCCAAATACCGGCACTGGTGCACACCGGTATACGGCGGTTCCTGAAAGACGGCTTTCCGCAAGGGCGCGAAGAACGCGCGTGATCCGCCGACAGGTTGCGGCTTCTTCGCGCCCTTTGCATTCACGGTCCAAGAACGCGCGATTTCGGGGAGGAGCAGATTTGACTTGGCGTGCCAGATTCTCGATTGGTTGGCTTTTGGGCATAGTGTTTATCCTGGCGGTGCTGGCCCTAGATGCCTGGCTGCTGGGCCGTTTCCTGCGCGACATCGGTGAGCAGCGGATCGGCCTCTGGACCTTCTTTCTGGGGCTGGGCCTCTTCCTGAGCATCCCTTTGCTCTTGCTCGTGGCATACCACACCTTGAGCTGCCTGACCCTCCGCTACCACCTGGACCGTAACGGCGTGATCGTGCGCTGGTTCGGCGTGGAACAGGTCATCCCCATCCGCGACATCCAGCGTATCGTGCCGGGCCGCGAATTGGGCGAGACCGTCGTTCGACGGAGGGGGCTGCGTTGGCCGGGCCATGAGCGGGGCCTGGGTTTGGTTCCGGGCATTGGGCGGACCCGTTTCCTGGCCACCCGGCCTCTGGCCGAGCAATTGCTCTTGGTGACGCCCCGCCGCGCTTACGCCATCTCCCCCCGCGACGCGGAAGGCTTTATCCGGGCTTACGAATCCCGGCGGGAGCTGGGGCCGAACCGCCTGCTGGAACGGGGGCCGCGCTACGCCGGCTGGCTTGCTTGGCAATTCTGGCGCGATCAGACGGCATGGGGATTGCTGGGCACGGCTTTGGCGATCAACCTGGCCCTGTTTGCCTATCTGTGTGCCCGTTTTGCCCGCCTAGACCTGCAGTTGGCCCTTCACTTCAACTCGCTGGGGCAGGTGGATCGCATCGGCCCCCGGACGGAACTGTTCGCCCTGCCCATCATCGGCTTGATCGTGTTGGGGGTCAATTTGGTGCTGGGCTTGATCCTTTACCGCCGGGAGCGGGCCGGTTCCTACCTGCTCTGGGGAGCGGCTGCGGCGGTCCAAACCCTCTTCTGGCTGGCCGTTTTCAGTCTCGTGCCATGACTCAGCTTGTGTTGGGTATCACCCTGAGCGTGCTGATCTCCGCCGCGGGTTACCGGCGGCAATCGCTAACCGCCGGTGGGGCGTTGGGCGCAGTTCTGATCGGTAGCCTGGTCTTTGGCCTGGGCGGCTGGGTGTGGGGTTTGTTGCTCATCACCTTTTTCATATCCTCCAGCTGGCTTTCCCATCACCGCCGGGCGGAAAAGGAACCGATGGCCGAAAAATTTGCCAAAGGCAGCCGTCGTGACCTGGGGCAGGTGTTGGCCAACGGTGGCTTGGGGGCGGTGTTGGCCGTTGCTTATGCCCGCCATCCCGATCCTCTCCTTTTTGCCGCCTTTGTGGGGGTGATGAGCACCGTCAACGCCGACACCTGGGCCACCGAACTGGGCGTCCTCAGCGGGACACCGCCTCGCCTGATCACCACCGGCCGGCCGGCAGAACCGGGCACATCGGGCGGAGTGACGCAATTGGGCCTGTGGGCCTCCGTCGCCGGGGCATTGCTCATCGGGACGGTCGCTACAATTCTGACCCAAACGGTTTCCCTGTGGAGCGGTCGCGGCTGGAGCATGGACGCCGTCGGCCTCTCCCTAATCGGTTTGGTCGGCGGGCTGAGCGGCTCCCTCTTTGACAGCCTGCTGGGAGCCACCTTGCAGGGCGTCTACTATTGCGATGTTTGCGGCAAGGAAACGGAGAGCGCGATCCACCGTTGCGGCCATCCGACCCGCCTTCTGCGCGGCCGGGCTTGGTTGAACAATGATCTGGTGAACCTGATCGCATCCCTGGTGGGGGGTGTGATCGCCGCTGCACTGGCTTGGCTTCTGTGGAAATGAATGCATCCGTGCCCGATTCGTGGACGGCCCGCGATTTACGGCAAGGCCGTGTGGGCGACTCAAGCCGTCCCTTGCAGGCCTGCGGCCCATCAGGCGCGGTTTCAACGACGGTTTCTTTGGAAAGATTCGGATGAGAGAACGCACCGTTCCCCGGACAACTATCCTTGTGCTTACCGGTCTGTGGGCATTCCATACCCTTGCCAACTGGGTCTGGTTGAGCAAAAACGTGATGACGCGGGGCTGGGATCGGATCGGCGCGCTGATCAACAGCCTCTTTTACTATGATACCCTCTCGACGTTGAGCTGGCAGGCACTGTTCAAGGCCACCGTCCAAGATGACTTTCGCCCGCCTCTCTTTGGCGTCTCCATGGCGTTGATGTACAAACTGTTCGGCGTATCCCCCGACGTGGCGGTTATGGTCAATGCCATCTACTGGATCATCCTTCTGGTCGCCTGTTACGGCATCGGCTCCCGATTGGGAGGGCAACGGTTGGGCCTGCTGAGCGCGGTGCTGGTGGCTTTGCTGCCCCTCGTCTACGCCATGTCCCGCTACTCTTACTTTGAGTTTGCCCTCACGGCTCTGGTTGCCATGAGCCTTTACCTGTTCCTCGCCGGAGAAGGCTTTACGAAACGCCGCGCTTCGCTCCTTTTGGGCCTCAGCTTGGGGCTGGGAATGCTGCTCAAGCGCACCTTCCCCGTTTTTGTGATCGGGGCAGGAACGGTTGTCTTTTTCCAAGCAGGATTGCCCCGGCGGTTGTGGCGCAGCTTGCGATCTCTCACCCTTCCCCGCCTGCGGGATGTGGGGTTGGCTCTGGGCGGCGGGCTGTTGCTTTCTGCCCTCTGGTACTGGCCCAACCAAGACCTCGCCCAAACGCTGCCCGCGGGGGTGTGGATGTTTCCCGTTTGGTGGCTGCTCTCGGCTACGACCATCTACCTACTCCTGCAACCGGCGACCGTCGTAACCAACTTTCTGAGCAGCATGGCCCTGGGCATATCGCTGGCATCCCTTTGGTATCTCCCCCGCGCCGACTTTGTACAGCAGATCCTGCGCATCGCCTGGGGAGTGCACGACCCACGGGGGCGGACCGTGGACCTGGGGGCGGTGTCCACATATACCGAATACCTGGGCAGCATCGTTACGGGCATATCACCCTTCCTCGTGCTCCTCCTGTTCCTCGTAGGCGGCATATTGTTGATCTATCGGCCGGTGAAAGAGCACTCCCTCTTCCCCAAACGGTGGTGGGCTTCGGGCTGGACCATGCTGATCGTTTCCGCCGTTGTGGCTTATCTCATCCTGTCTACCTCCATCTACAAAGAACCGAGGGCCATCACCCCCCTGTTGCCGACTCTGGCCGTCGTCCTGGCCGGGATGCTCTTGGCGTTGCCCTGGAGATGGTTACGCACGTCTCTCATCGTCCTGGTTGTCCTTTTCGGCGTGATCCAATTTTTTGCCGTCTCGTTTACCGAAACCTCCTGGATCGTCATCAAGACCGCCTTCCCGCGACCGGTGTTCGGTCAATGGAGCTTGTTCGCCCACGGGCCGTACTTGGAGCTGCCCGATTCCGGCCTCAACGATCCGGGGTACTATATCGGCGGGGACGTGCTAAAGCGTGTGGAAGAGGAGCGTTTGCGACAAGGATGGGACGAGATCTCCCTGGGCGTTTTGGCCAGCAGCAGCCACGTACACGAAGGGATGTTCGCCTACGAGAAACACAGAGCCTACCCCGCGATCCGGATTGAGAACCCCGTGCTGGCCCATCCTTTGGAATCGCCTTACTCAATGACCTACCGCTACGATTACGTCTTGCTCCTGGACGGTCACAACCGCGGCGCAGCGGTGCGGGAAACGGTAGACCTGCTTTTGGGGGAGCGACGCAGCCTGTTTGAAGCGGCCTTTGAACCGGAAACGACTTATGACCTGCCCAACGGCGACAAGGTCTACCTATACCGGCGACGGATGCGGCCTGCTACCGAGTACCCCGACGCTTCTCTGTACCAGGCAGCCGAGATGTTGCACGAGACGGCAACGGCACAGGACCTTGTCGTCGTCGCCCCCGCCGACATGGTGAGCCGCTTATTGGAATATTACCGGGGCAAAGCCCCGGTAGTCCCGCTGGACCGGTTCACCCCGGAACAAGGAGGGCGTGCTTTGCGTCTCTTTTTGGTGACGACTTGGGATGCCGATGGAGGCGCTCTATCCGCCCGTTACGGGCCGCCGAGCCGGGATGTCCCCCTGGGCGAGCTGCACGTTTTGGTCTTTGAGGTTGCGGATTCTTGATCGTGGACAAGTACGAACACCGTTGGACCGGGGTGTGGATGGTCATCGTCCTGCTCCTGAGTTCTGCCTTGTTTTGGCACGACTTGGGTGTGCGTGAGGTGCTGGGGCAGGATGAGAATTTGACCATCACCCAGTTGGATCAACCTAACCTCCGCGCCGTGTGGGAAGCGGCCTTGCTCAAGGCTACCGGACAGCCGAGCAACATGCAACCACTCTATTTTTTGCCCCAACACCTCCTCTGGCCGTTGGTCAACCACAACGCCTTTGTGCTCCGCTTTCTGCCCGCGGCCTTTGCCATCCTGGCCGTCGCTTGGACCTTTAGGCTGGGGAAGGTCCTCCTGAGCCATCGAGCAGGTCTGGTCGGTGCGCTGCTGACGGCCGTACTACCGTTGACGGTGCATTATGCCCAGATCGCCCGACCCTACACCCTCTTGCTTTTACTCACCCTTGCCACGGCAGACCTGTTGCTGCGGGCACTCCGGGCCAATCGCACGCCCTTGTGGGGGGGATTCGTCGCCTCCGCCGCTTTGAGCCTATACACCCACTATAACGCCCTCTTTGTCCTGCTGGCCGAAGCTTTGTACACTGCCGTCATCTTGCTAACGATGCTCCCAACCGTTCTCAAAAAGCGAGCCTCGGCCCGTATTCTGCTGAAACCGGTGCTGGCCTGGGGGGCGGTCGGGCTGCTTTGCTTGCCCGGACTTGTCCGCCTGAGTCACCTCCCCTGGGTGGGAAGTCAAGGCCGGGTTCAGGTGGAGCTAACGGTAACGTTCTTTTATCGCTTTCTGTATAAAATCGGGTTGACCGGTCCCTGGCTGCAAGGGGCGATCCTGGGGCTGGCCGCTTTGGGCTTGCTCGCAACGCTCTACCGGCGGCGGTGGCGGTCCGTTGTGTTCGCCTTCCTCTGGCTGGCCCTTCCCTTTCTCATCCTCTCCGTTCTGAAATCTCCACGGCCCTTTGCCGAACGCTACCTGATTTTTGTGCCGCCGCTGGCCTTGCTGCTGGCAGGGGAAGGTGTGACAACGGTAGGTCGCCTGGCGGCCATCAGGGACCGGGGAACCCCTGCTGCAGGCCGCATTCTCACCCTGGCCCTGGCGGCAGGGGTAGCCTTGCTGTTTACAGCCCCTTTGCAGACCTATTATGCCCGCAACCGGGCCGCCGACCGCCTAGAACAGACCGTTGCGGTCCTGGAGGATCATGTTCGGCCCGGTGATCTGGTCATTGTCTCCCCACGTTTCTTCGTGCGCCCCCTCCACGTTCCCGGACGGGTGCTGTATCTGAAGCATCATCCATCGCCGACCGAGTTCAACGCGTGGCTGGCAGACCATCGGCGTATCTGGGTGCTCTACACCTCCTACCTGCCCGCCCCGCAGCTGCAGGAGCCGCTGGACCGCTGGATTCAGGAGCGGGGAGATGTCTTTGTACGTGTGCCGATCAAGGCCATTACCGCCCTGGCGTTCTACAGGGCAGGGCCTCCCGAAGACCGTTTGCAGGAGCAGATCGTCGTCTTGGAAGACCTGGCCGCTGTTTCCGCCGACCGCCAAGAAGCATGGCTGCGCTACGAGGCCCTGGCCCAGGCCCATGAGGCCCTGGCGGAGCTACTGGACCGCCGGGGGGAGACGGCTTTGGCCGCGGAACATCGGCGCAAGGCCCGGGAAGCACGGGAGACGGCTCCGCGCCCCTGGTGAGCGATAAGCAGCACGTATTTGGTTAAAACGCGAAACTTGCGTTTTTCACGCAAAGGTGGTATGATTACGCTTGTTATTCGGAAGCGTCCGATAGCTTCACCCTCACCGACCGGTTAGCACACGGCCAGTCATTCGTATCCAAAAACCAGAAGCCAAACGTTATAGTGAGTACGGAATCAAGCAACCACAAATGGCAAACGGTGCGTCGCTGCCTGGTCATGCTACGGCATTTGCAACGCGGCCCTGCCGACCGCAAGACATTGATGCAGGCGGTCCGCGAGGCGGTGTCCGATGCCTACGGGCCGGGCAACGACGACGCCCGCCGCAAACGCTTCGAGCGAGACCTGTGGAACCTGCGCCATCGGCTCGGCGCGTGGGTAGAGTGGGACCCGGTACAGAGGGTGTACCGTCTGGTGGACGGTGGGCCGTGGGCCAGCCTGGCATTGCCCGAAGAGGCGATGCGGGGGCTGGCCTTTTTGCTGGAAACCTTTGGGCCGGAAAGCGGCGCAGCCGAGATCGTCCAACCGTTGCTGAATGCTCTGCTGGCCGTGCTCCCCGCCGACCAGCGACGGCGCCTGGAAGGGCAGAGTGCGGAGCTGCGTCTGGACCTGCGCCGCCTGGATGAAGGCGAGATCGCACCTCTCGTTTGGAGGGAGGTGCGCCGGGCGGTGGCCCGACGGCGCGTCCTGCGCTTCCGCTACCTTTCCCCCCGCCATGAACGGCCCAGACCGCGCACCCACACCGTCGAGCCGTATGAACTGCGCTTTCATCGGGGGCATTACGAGCTGCGGGCCTATTGCCGCCACTGGATCAATCCCTTTGGACAGGAGCGGATCAACGCCGGGTGGTTTCGCTATCGGCTGGACCACATCCTGGCCGAAGGGTTAGAGGTGCTGCCCGATGTTTTGCCCCCCGGCCAGCGGCGACGGCGGCAGGAAACGGTGCGCTACCGGCTCGCGCCCCAACTGGCCCGGGGTGGGGTGAGCCGTCACTTTGCCGAGATGACGGTCTCCGCGCCGGATGCGGAGGGCTGGGTGGAGGTGACGGGCAAGACGGACGATCTGTTCGAGGCGCGGCGGATTCTGCTGGCCTATGGGGAAAATTGCCGGGTGCTGGCTCCGCCGTCGCTGGTGCGCGAGATGGAGCAGGCGGCGCGGGGAATGGCCGACCTGTACGGAGTCCACGGGTGAAAATCTCTTACCGTGGATCGCGCTCCGGCAAGGGGGATACCACCTGCTGCCCCGGCGACAGCGCGGGGATGCGGGAACTGACGACCACGGGGTGCTCTTCGTGCTGGGCCTGACAGACGGCCAGCCAGGGGACGAGAGGGGCGTAGGTCAGGGCCAGAGCGGTGTAGAGCCAGAGGGGAATTTTGCCGCTCAGGACGGCTCCCCGGTCGGTGGGGATCTCCGGTACGGTCAGTCCGTCGGCCTGGCTGTAATCCAGGTACGCATCGGGGAGGATGAATTCCAGGTGGACATGGTCCCGGCGCACGGCGATCCGCGCCTGCAAGGGAGCATCCTCGGCCATCGTGCCCAGGCGCAAGGTCGGCGGCACGACCCAGCCCAAGCGGGGATCGAATTGGTAGAGCGTGGCGGGCGGCGTGAGTAGAGCGACCGCCGCGTAGAGCCAGTTGGGACCGCGCCCGTAAAGGGCCAGGGGGACGGCCTGGGGCAGATACTCCAGGAGGTGCGGCAGGTGGTGGGGCTGCCAGGTGGCCTGTGCGCCGGTGAGGGGCACGCCCAGGGTGCGCGCCAGGCGGTCCAGGTCTATGGTGTTCTCGACCGGGGCGGCCCGCAGATGGCTGCGGCGCAATTCGTCGGGGGCGTAGGCGAAAAGGCGGGCCACCCGCTCGACCAGGGCCTCGAAGGTAGGGCCGGAGGCGGTTGTGCCCCGCTCCAGGCCGGTGATGGTTCCCCGCAGGATGGGGCCGTCGTCGCTGATCTGGTCTGTGCCGGTCAGCCGGGAATGTAGATCGGCCAACAGGATCAAGCCGTGACGCGATACGATGGCCTGCCACAAGCGGTGGGATGCCTCATCACGGGTCAGGAGGATGGCATGGGTACAATCATCAAAAATGCGCTCCTGATCCAAAGTTGGCCGTCCGCCCACATCCACGATCAAGGGCAGATGACGGGCCGCAATATCCCGACAGATGTGCGTCACCCACTGTGGTGTTCCCTGCCCTTTGATGCGGATGCGCCGGACGAATTCCTGATCGGCCTCATTGGCCCAATCTCCTTCGCCGTCGGGGTAGGCCCGCAGGACGTAATGGTCCACCCCTCGTCGGCGCAGGGCGTGGGTCAGGCTATAGGCCAAAACCGATTTGCCCGCGTGGGGCGGGCCGCCGATCATAATCGCCGGAAAAATCTCCATGGGCAACCTCCGTGAAAGGTGATGATCGCAGATGAGCCGCACAAGCACATTGATCAGCACGATGGGCGGTCAAGCCCAGGTCGTGACCTTTGCTTTGGATGCGCTGCTGGCCCAGGGTGAAGTGGTGGATCAAGTTGTCGTGTTGCACCTTTCGGCGGAGAATCCGCGGGTGCAACGGGCGTTGACCCAACTGGGTATGGAATTCGCCAATGACATTTACGCTCCCACCGGTGCAACCTGCCGCTTCCGGCACGTCGTGATCCGCGACGGCGATCACCCGCTGTTGGACATTCAAGATGAAGCCGCGGCTTCGGCAACCTGGCGGGTGGTACATGAGCTGATCTCTTCCCTCAAAGCGCAGGGACGGCGGCTCCACCTTTGCCTGGCCGGTGGGCGGCGGATGATGGGCCTGCTGGCCATGTCGGCGGCGATGCTGATTTTCGATCACCACGACCGTATATGGCACATGTACACCCCCACCGCGTTCCTGGCCCGCGCCCGCGATGGAGCCATCCTGCACGCCCGCCCGGAGGACGGTGTGCGGTTGATCCAGGTGCCCGTCGTCCCCTGGGGGGTGTACTTTCCCGCGCTGCGGGCATTGGCCCAAACGCCGCCCGATCAAGCCCTCGCATTGCAGGTTCGCTGGCTGGATCAAACCGAGCGAACGCGCTGCCAGGCGGTAGTGGAACGGCTGACACCGAGGCAACTGGACGTGTTGCGGGCCTTTGCCGCCGGGCTGACCCCCCAAGAGGTGGCGGAGCATCTGTGCATCTCGCTCAAGACGGTGGATACACACAAAACGGCCATCCTGGGCGAGTGCCGCAACGCCTGGGCCGTGCCCGACGACGCCTGGCTGGATTACCACTTCCTCCGCGACCGGTTCGGACCGTTCTTTGTCCAGGCAAGAGGATGATAACATGGAACGAGAAGGGAAACATCGGAGGTTTCTCTGAAGTGGAATCAGGAGTTGCTCCGATGTATAAATTTATCAAAGATGGTATGCTTACAAGGGGTAGCGTGACTAGATGAGAGACAAGTGAGGAGGAGAATCAATGATAGATGAATGGGTACAATCGGTTCTTATCCCGATCCTCTGTGGCGAGGGAGTCAGTCAAGGGGAAGTGGACCAAGCAGGCGGAATAGCTCTTCTCAGCGCTGACATAGATAAGATCAAGAAATACGTTTTTGAGTCGCCTCGGTTACCTGAGATCCGAGGAGCCAGTACTATTCTCGATGAGCTCAATCGAGGGTGGACAGGCAATGGGCGATTAAACATCCGCCAGATATTCTCTGATAAAGGCCTACCTGTTGGCGCTGAGGAGGATCCAGATTCCCTTAGCTGCATTATTTATGCAGGAGGGGGCAGCTTGCTGGCTTTGGTGCCATTTGTTCTTGCAGAAGAGATCAAGATCGAAATTGAGGCCCTGTATCCTCGTACAACTGGCACAGCGACAATCACTTGTGTCTATCAGCCAATAGTGGCGGACGATTTAAGACGATTCGATGAATTGATGGCTCGCCAACGGTTGCTACTGCGCAAGGCAAAGCAAGAGAAGCAGCACCAACCTTTTCTAGAAGCCATTCCACCGGTTCGACGTTGCGAATCCTGTAATTTCCGGCCTGCGTCCGAACTAGAAATGGAGCCTGAGCCACGTTGGCTATGTTGGCCGTGCAAAAGAAAGGTCGAGGGATCGTATGGGATGGAAACTTTATGGATACAAGAGTTTAACGAATTTATCAGCACATTGAAGACCGATCGACTAGTTGAAATCTATTTTAGAGGAATTGATCCAGCAGATCGAGGATCAATACAAGTAGCCAAGACTATCGGAGAGATCGCCCAGGTCTCTGGAGACGAAAAATCCATCGGCTTTATATACGCAGATGGCAATGGAGTCGGCCGACTGGTAGAAGAATCGAAGACGATAGGCGAATACCGGCGCAAATCGGACTGTCTGCATATGGCCATGCGCCAAGCTGCTTTTACCGCTCTCGGACGTCACTTACAAGTCGGGCGCAATATCTTGCGCAAAGTAACCGAGGGCAAATATGAAACAGTAAGCGCAATACACCCTTTTGAGATCATCACTATCGGCGGCGATGATGTCTTGTTAATCGTGCCGGGGGATAGGGCGCTGGACGTAGCCATTACATTGGGCAAGACATTCGAGGGAAAGCTATCCAAATGTAAGGAATTTGCTGATGGCCAAGCTACATTGTCGATTGGAATGGTGATAGCTGACCAACACAATCCAGTGTACTTCTTGCACTCCTTGGCCGAGGACCTTCTGAAAAGTGCCAAGAAACGGGCCCGGAATCTTGTAAAAGAAGGCCGATCGCCCCTAGAAGGTACGCTAGATTTCCTTGTGCTAAAGTCACAGACAATGCTCTTCACAGACCTGCATGAGCTGCGTGGCCACTTTCCTTGGACAATCACTTCAGCAACACCACAAGAACAAAATATTTTGACAGGTCGGCCTTTTACCTGGACGGAGGCAGGGCGGCTCAAACGTACGGCACAGGTTGTAGGCAGGGGGCTGCCTCGCTCTCAGCTTCAGGCCCTGCGTCAGGCGCTACGGCAGGGGCGTCTGGCTGGCTCGATGTTCTACCTCTATCAATGGGCACGGGCTGATGAATGGCGCAAGGCACTTCTGCGATGGGTTGAGAGGGAATGGGGTGTGCAAGCTATTCAAGTTCCGCCTCCTTGGATTAGGTTAGAACCAAAATCAAGGTGTGAGCGTTACGGAACAGTGTGGGAGGACATCTCTGAAATATTAGAGTTAGTGCCACGGTTGAGTGATGAGGAATGGCAAGAGATTAGAGAACAGATTCAGCGCGAAATAAAGGCGAGGTGAGTTATGCATGTTGAAATTGACCTAAAGGCAATGTTTGATACGCCCTTCAGCATAGGTACGGGGGCAATGGCTGACTCCATAGCCGACAAACCCCTGGTCAAAGATGCAGGAGGACGGCCCGTCATCCCCGGTTCATCTCTTAAAGGGATCGTTCGGCACGAGTGTGAGCGCATAATCCGATCTTTGATTCCCGCCTTTGATAACCTGTGGTCCTGTCACCCACCGCACGCTAAGAACATGTGCAAGGCCGATCCACTCTGTCCTATCTGTCGCATCTTCGGATCTCCCTGGCGGGCGGCACCCCTTACCTTCGACAATTTGGTTCTAGCGACCGAGAGTGAAAAGCAATCTCGTACCTGGAAAGAGTTGCGCAGCGTTCGCGAAACAGGTATTCGCTTTGGGGTAGGCATAAACCGCTCGCGGAAAGTGGTAGCTGAAGAATTACTATACTCGACCGAGACTTATGCCCCGCCGCAGGCTCTGGTCTATCGAGGACGGATCTGGGGAAAATTGGGAGAACGGCGAGAGGTAGCATTGCTATTGGCGGGGTTGCGATCAGTCTCCACCTTGGGCGGAGTCCGCAGCAGAGGATTAGGCTGGTGTCAGATAGAAGTGATAGTAGCATTGGACGGCATGGCCGTTCCGCCAGATGAGTTGCTTCAGGAGTTGGATCAATGGTCGAACTAGAAGTTACGATAGAATTACGTACACCGCTGCTCCTGGGTGCACGCAAGCTAGGGACGGTTACGGAATCTTTACAATTTTTACCGGGTGCTATGTTGCGTGGTGCATTAGGTCGGTTGTTGGCTCGAGAGTGTGGTCACCCTCCAGGAAACCATATAGGCTGTGACTTCGCAAGTATTTTTCATGCGGATGTCCAACCTCGCTTTGGTCCTTGTTACCCCGCTCTGAGCACGCTCTCGTTTCCTTTCCCGGCCACTGCTCGACAATGCAAATATTACCCCGGATTCCGGGATCAAGATGAGGAAGCTCACGGCATCCACGATGCGCTGATCCCTATCTTTGCTTATGAAGAAGTCAGCAAGGAGCGGCGAATAGAGGTATACCGGCCACGCTGTAGGGATTGTGAAGCCCAATTGGACCCGGTATCTGGCTTTTACGAACCATTCGGAGAAACCTACTGGCAACCTAAGCCACACTTGATGCGCCTCTCACGCACAGCTATCAACCGTCGTCGTCGCGTGGCTGCAGAGGAACTGCTTTACACATTGGAAATGCTTAGTGAACAGATGTCTGGTCCGCCTGATCATAAGGGGCGAGTGACCCCTGTGCCTACCCGCTTGCGAGGTTTGGTCTGGGCAGCCGACGAGTCTCAGGCAGTGCGCTTACAAGAGCTACTGAAGAAGGTGAAACAACTGGGCGGTTCTACTTCCCGAGGATTGGGAGCAGTGACCATAACAGTTGAGCCACGGTGGGAAACACCACCGCCTGACCCGCCCGACGCTGCGCAACAATTGGTCAAAGCGGCCAGCAAACTGGATTTCGAGCATGTGAATGTTCCTGAAGGCAGTCTAGCCTACCGTGTGGCCCAATTCAATGCAGCGTTGTTAAAAGCATTGAAAGCGTACTCGGGCTACCAACCGCCACCAGGATGTGTGTTCTTCACCGTGGACTGCCTCTCAGACGTGATCTGGCCGAACGGAGGCTTGCCCACTGCACTGCTTCCAGAGCGATTCGCCGGGGCGCAGCGTGTACGTGCGTTTAGTCTGCCACAGAGGGTAAGCGGTTTCTCCGGCGCGACAGGTCTGATGCGCACACCGCAACTGGCAGCCGGGCGGGGAAGCGTCTTTCTTTACTGTCTGAACAATATCACGCCCGAAGCGGTGAAATCAATGCTAGATGTCCTACAAAAGGCCGAAAGGGAGGGGCTTGGCCGGGACAGAGAGCGAGGCTATGGTTGGGTACAAATCTGTTCCCCATTTCATCAGGAGGTGAAGCCAAAATGAACACCAATCAAACGAATGAAGCAAGTCGTAAGCATACATTGTGGCCGTTGGTGGCCGATGATATTGTAGACCAGGCAATGAACAGTCTGATCCCCCAGGCAAAGAGCCTGATTGAGGACCTGTTCCGTTACCCACACCGAATGGAACGCAGCCAGCTCACCAATTTGGTCGCAGTCTCATTGGAGACTAATAGCGTAGCAGTGGTGCTGGACTATGTACGCTACCAAATGGGGCGGGATAGCAAAGCCGAAACCTGGCGCAAGGGACACCCCAGTTTCGGTTCCCAATTACTGGAGCAACTGGAAGGGCTACGCCAGAGAGCGGGAGGCTTGATTGATGATGCTGTTCGCCAGTACAAAATTGAACCACCGGATCGTGCTGCTGAAGAAGAGCACCTGTGGATGGTGTTAGTACGCCGTTTTGTGGGCGCTTTGCATCGCAATTTTGTCTATTACGATGCAAAGGCAAAGGAGGGGAAAAAGTGAGCGACTTTCACGTTTTCGGCTATCGCCTGCGGCTGACCGGACGGATACGTCTGGAGACCGCCTTACGAGTGGCTTCTGGGTTGACTGACGAACTCAGTGGTGCTGATATTGCCGTGATCAAAGACAGACAACGACGGCCATACATTCCCGGTTCATCTTTCAAAGGCGCGTTGCGAACTCACGTTGAGAGACTGATACGATTGGTGGAGCCGGAAGCACCAGGGAATGGCCGAGGGGCGTGCAATCCGGTAGATCGGCACGAGTGGTGCATTACCTCCGACCAAATGGAAATCTTGCGGCGAAATCCTGAGACGCTGGATGATCAAGTGTATCAGCTTTCCTGTCGTGTCTGTCGCGTTTTTGGCTCCCCCTGGTTGGCTTCGCGAGTGTTAGTCAAAGACCTGCTGTTGGCCGAACCGGAGTTGTGGTTCGAGCGACGATATCAAGTGCGCCACGGTGTAGGAATCGACCGGGATAGCGAGACCGCAGCTCGTAATATCCTGTACGATTACGAAGTGGTGCCGGCTGGAACCGAGTTCATATGGGAAATCATCATCGAAAACGCCGATCGCGAACAGGCCCAAGATGGACTGGTTATCTGGGGCCTGCGCGAGTTCGCTTATGGCCGAGTGCAGCTAGGCGGTGGACGGTCCCGAGGTCTTGGATGGATCACGTTGTTCTTCGATGATCAAGCTGAAGAGGTAGACGCCACTGACCAAGCTTCTCTATTGGAATACTTGCAAGCCGGTCACGGCCGCCCCGTGAGCCGCGAAGATGTATTGGGCCGTGCTGCCGCTTTCGCTCAGATATTGGCCGGAAGGGAGGGATGAACGATGTTTAAGCGTTTGTTTAACGAATTGACCTTGGTGTTTGATCTGTCGCCCCACGAATCGCCACTGCTGATCAAATCGGGACGTGAGTCCGGGGCCGATCCTACCTTGCTAGACATGAACTTTGTACGGACAACTCACCCGCAAACTGGCGAAATGACCGTCTTTCTGCCCGGATCGAGCCTAAAAGGGACACTGCGATCCCATTGTGAAAAGATCGCCCGCACCGTTCGGCCCAGGGGGGGAGCAGAGTGGTGTTGCGATCCCTTCTCAAACTCTACCTCTTGCAGTAAGCGGCTAGAAAGCGATCTGTCGGCTGCTGCCCGCTACGCAGGCTCGTGCGTGGCCTGCCGCACTTTCGGCAATACAGGTCTGAGCAGCCGCCTGGCCCTGACCGATGCTTACCCACAGGCCGAGCCTCGGCTGGAACAACGAGACGGGGTAGCCATTGATCGCATCTCTGGAGCAGTGGCGGCAGGTCCCTTTAACCTAGAAGTAGTCACTCAAGGCACTTTTCGGGCCACCCTGACATTGCGTAATTTTCAGTTGTGGCAAGTAGGACTCCTTGCCATAGCACTTCGCGATTTGGGACAGGGGCGAGTGCCCCTTGGGTTTGGCAAATCTAAAGGTTTCGGCCGAGTATCGGTGAATTATCGGCAACTGGAGGTAGCATATCCGGGCCGCTTCACACTCCAGGCAGATGGTCACGACTTTAGTGCCGAGTTGGTAGATTTGGCTGCGTTCGATTTTCCTGGTCGAGCCGATTACCGCCTGGTTCCGGCTGACCCGCCATCATTACCATTACCGGAAGAAGGGCGCGAAATAATAGACGATGGGTCTTTCGGTCGCGTGGCAGTTCGCTGGACAGAAGCAGCAGCTATCGAATCCGCGCTGAGTGCGACCGTAGGCCATTGGCGTGCCTGTGCCTTGGGTGAGTGGCCGCCATCGGGGGAGGCTGGCGATGAATAGAGGGTATCTTTACCGTCGTCGAAATCCAGCAACGTCCGAGGAGTTGGTCGAATTGCTGAGAGAGCAACCAGGGGCGCCAGCCTGGCGACTCCAGGAACAGACCGATGCCCTGGAGTTCGAGCAAGCCGATGTATCATGGCTGGAAGATCTACCGGCTGGCCTCTGGCCCCAAGGACGAGTTTTCGGCCCGCGGGCTGAGGTGCGTTGGTGGATGACAAACGATGGAGGCTTCGAAGTATTGGTGGTGAGTGAGTCCCGACTGGAATTGCCGGGGAAAGAGTGGCACGAGCAGCAGATGGAGGTCAGCGACGAGTACCAGTTATATCTGTGGGGAGAGCGTAAGCCAAGCGACGCTTTCTGGATCGAGACTCGCATCCCACGTCCATTGCACCACCCCGTGGATGAGCAAGAATGGCAGAGACAACCCCTCCTTTACGTTGTTGCCGTGGCACGAGATTATGCAGAAAATGGGATAGTACGATTGACCCGACTGGTGCGACTGAAACTAGCGGATAAACCGTGAGGAGGTCACAATGACTAGAAGAGCGTCACGAGGCGGCTACAGACGCGGTCCAGTAGCTCCCAAGCCCTATGATTTTGTTTCCTTCCCTAAAAGGGTGATGCGCCAGGAAGTGCCTGGACACCACGTCCTCGATCCCACATTACTCACAGGAACCCTGACATTCCACCTGCGACCGGTGACCCCCCTGTTCATCAGTTCAGGACAGGTGGCGCTGAGCGAAGACTTGGGGCTGCCACCGGGTAGAGTGGTGCAGGCCCACTATCGCATTGACGGTCGGCTAGCCATCCCTGCTTCCTCGCTCAAAGGCACAGTGCGCAGTATAGCCGAGGCAGTTTCTGCCTCATGCCTGGGGGTAACACGAGCGAGCCGCCGTGACTTGCCCGATACCTTTCGCCGCGCCTGCACTCGCTGTGCCGCTTGCCCCGCGTGTACGCTGTTCGGAATGGGTGGCAACGAGGCCTACCTGGGACAAGTGCGCTTCGAGGACGCACTCTTGCAAGAAGGTGAAACGATGGTTTACCGGCTGCCGGCCCTCTATCGCCCGCGACCGGGGGCAACCGTCTACCGTGACCGAACACGTCGTTACAAGGGACGCAAGTTTTACAAACACAGGCGGCCTAGCCCTGCTGATAAAGGCGGTGAAAGTGAGGTGATTCGCCCTGATAGTCTGCTAAGCGGGCAGGTTATTTTCACTAACTTGACTCCTGACCAATTAGGACTGCTCCTCTATGCCTTGGGGTTGGAAAGGCGTTTTCTAATCAAGCTCGGCGGCGGCAAGCCAGCCTGTTTAGGCTCATTGCTGATCGAACCGGCGCGGCTAGTACTGCGCGATGAGCGAGAAGCGTTCCTGAGCAATGAGAACATCGCCCAGGTTGAGACAATTTGGGAAGGAAAAGACCTAAACACCCAAGTGCGCCAATACATTGCAGATGCCCGCCAGAGCGGCTACATCCTGGCCCGGCAAGCCGAGGAACTGGAGCGAGTATTGCGCTTCGACCCAAACGCTTTGCCGGAGTGTCCAGCGGGTGCATATTGACCTAGGAGGGCGATGATGGAATTGACAGAAAGAGAGCGTCAAGTTGCCGATGCCCTGGCACGGACAATGGCCTCTCACGTAGATGCCAATGAGGTAGGTAAAGTGCTGGCCTTTTGGCGACGTTGGCGGGACCCACAAAAGGTTCTTGCTTTACTCGAGCGACTGCCGAACTCTGGATTGGTACGTACCGGCCGTACACGCGGATACTACGAGGCGATGCACCGCGCTTTTCATCAGCACCTGCGGAATATCCGTCCGGAAGCCTTTGGCGCGGTTTTAGGCTGGGCCTTTCGGTTGATGCGATATTACCAACTGGAAAGTGGCCAAGGTCGTCCGCAGGGTCGAAGGCGAAGGTAGCACAAGGCAAATCTATTGATGTAGTGGCCGGGGGGAGTGCTGCTATGCTTGATGAGACACGGGCCCTACCAGAATTCGACAGCTTATATGCTGCTTTGAAGTACGACTTTGAGGAAATACAGCGAGAAAGTGACCCTTTCCGCCGATTGGCTTGGCTCATTGAGCGACAGGAAAGTTACTTCCAGCAAACCGGTCGCGGGTCACGTGTCTCCGAAATACTTGGCCTACCAAGCACTGAGGTACTGCTTGAAGACTGCGAAAAAGCCTTGCGTGATTACTACGAATTGAGATGTGAACCGGGATTCCCCCGCCGCTTGATTCAACAAGGGATAAAGCCCGCCACACGCAGAGACTTCCTGACAATTCTAGGTGAGGTTGAGAAAGGTGATCCTGACTTTGGGATTGATTTCGATGACGAGGCAATACTCGATGAGATAGAGTATTGGTCAGGGTTCCAGCCTGCGGGCCTAACGTCCCAGCCGCCGAGGACTGGTCTAGATTTTACACTGAACGAGTTGTATCAGGCACGTAATAGACTGGAAGAACCCGGGATAAGTCGGGGAGATATTTTCGGTCAGGTTATAGATGCCTTCGTACAGGCCGAGTCTTTGCTGCGGCAACTCCTCTCGTTTTATGGACGGGCTTTCTACGGTCCCGACTATATAGACGCCATCTTGCAGCAATATCATCGAGAAGCAAAAGAGAAAGCCCAACACAAAGACGGCATGACATCATTGCCTGAACTGGTTGATGAGCTGGGTAAACTGCTGGAGTTGGGCGAGAGGGAGCGAGAAAACGCTGTACGAGATTTCTTGGAAGGATTGTTGCGAGCACCCCGGAAGGTCAAGTTTTTAGCAAGAGAGGCCAAGAGACTGCACGATTTGCAAGAGAAGAAAAAAGGGCTGGGCTTCTTGGGTTACACCCAAGTTCTTCATAGTCTGGATCGTTGGATATGGCGTGCTTGTGAATCTCCACAGAGTGACGAGGAACAAGAACGCGGCCAGAACTTTGAATGGATTTTCCAGCGGAGACGGCTATTCCCAAGTCAAGCGGAAGCTGGTAAGACGGTGAGTGCGCCGGCGAAGGAAGGCAATCGCCTTGTGATCAAAACCGTAGACATTGTAGAACAAAATACTTCGCCATTTGTTGAGGTACTGCGATTGCTCAATAGGGTTCGTCCGCTCTATGCTCACGAAGGCGATCCGCATTTTGTTCATCCAAGCAACTTTGAGAATATACGCGATGGCGCCAAGAAGATACTTGATACCTTCATCACCTTATGGGGCAACGCCAAAAACATGATTTTTCCATCTGTTGTGCTTGTCCGCCGTCTTATTCAAATCGAACCTAACGTGATGCGCATTGATTATGTTCCGGAAACTGGTTCTTCACTGACCTGCATCCGTGTTGCTACCACAGACTTACCGTCCGATATAGATGTATCTTGGTTACTCGGACAAGAGGTATTCCTGTACACGCGCAATGGACAAGGTGGTATGGTCTCTGTACTATTACTGTATCTTGTTGAGTAACTCAGGAGGTGAATGAAAGTGAGAGTTCTAATTTCTTTACTCGGTCTCTCCCCCGGTGTGGTGACGGGAGCCTATTACGCCTTCTATCACGGTTGGGGCATCGAAAGGCCGGTCCAAGTGGACAAAGTGGTTACATTGGGAACCAGCGAGAGAGGAATGGAGCGCCTTGAAAACGAAGTTGCTCGTGAATTCACCCGCTGGCGTCACGAAGAGAACGTCCAGGTTCAATACGACGAAACATGCCGTATACGCATAAAAGCCGAGGATGTCAACAATGAGGACAGTATTTCGCAGTTTCAAGCGCGTCTCATCGAACTGTTGTGTGAGTATCAAAACGATGAGGCTTATTTAGTCGTTGCAGGTGGGCGCAAAAGTATGGCTGCGTTGGCTGCCACCGTCGTACAGGTTTATGGAAAGGGCGTGCAAGGGATGTATCACCTGTACATAGATCAAGAACTTGAGGAAGATGGCTCAAGTCGTTTTTGGGTCATTGACTCGCAGCGGCGGCAGCAAGTGATGCGACCGCCTGATGGTCAGTGTTGGCTAGTGCAGATTCCGTTTTTCTTCATTCAAGAAGACGGCAGGTTGGACCTTCGGGGAAGTGTGGACGAAAATCTCGTAGGAGCTGTTGAGAGCCGTTTGGATGTCTTGAATGAAAAGGGAAGAGAAATATATTGGGACTATGTTTTCGAGGCCAAAACGGCGGCTTATGTACACCAACACAAGAAATATCCGATTAGCAGACATAATTATCGCCACCCCAAACTTCCTCCTGATTGCAAAGAACTGGATGTATATGCCGAGTTCTCCCACGAACGTTTCGAGAAACGCCTAGTGGTGGAATGCAAACTACGGCATATTCCGAACCCAGATGACAAGCCGATTGACGCAGAAGCGGTGAATCAAGTCATTCGACGGCTGAAAGCACTGCGAGAACTCCTAGCTCCCGAAGTTGAAAGACAGGGCAAGGAGCTTCGGTTAGAAGGTTGGGTGGTCTGCAATGCCGGCACCGTTGAAGAAGAAGCTCGGCGGAAAGCTCAAGAAAAGGGCATAAAACTTTTCCGAGCGGTGTTGCCAAGAAAATGGAAAGAGCAGGCCAGAGATTGGCAAATCGCTGGTCTAGAAGAAATTTAGGCGCAAGATCGCACTGCCGATACCCCAGAATTCTAACGGTACAGGAGGACACTGCATGATCATCCTCAACTTCTCCCACCCCCTCACCGCCGAACAGGTGAGGCAGATCGAAGCACTCACCGGCGAGAGCATCGCCGAGGTGCGCCACGTCCCGGCGCAATTCGACCAGGGGCAGCCCTTTGCGCCCCAGGTGGTCGCGTTGGCCGATGCGTGCGGCCTTTCGCCGGAGGAATGGCAGACGACGCCGCTGCTCATCGTGCCGCCGGCCCTCAATTTTATCGCCGTGGCGCTGCTGGCCGAGCTGCACGGGCGGATGGGCTATTTCCCGGCGGTGGTGCGCACCCGCCCCGTGGAAGGCAGCCTGCCGCCCCGCTACGAAGTGGCCGAAATCCTTAATTTACAAGGTCTGCGCGATCAAGCGCGGAGCAGGAGATGACGGGACCAATCCCCCAAACCGGGACGGTGTCCTCCTACGCATAATGTTTGCAGATTCAAGCGTCTCCCCGGATTGGTGGGGGAGGGAGTGTGATACAATGAGGATACGGCCAACAGGCACAAAGAGATGAGGAGGCGAGCTTGGCACAATTGGATTTGCAACGAATCGCTTTTCTGATCGGCAAGCGGGAGCCGTCGGTCCTGCAAGATTACCTGGACCGGGTGGCCAACAAGGGGCTGGTCGCGTACAAGGCGGTGCTCCAATGGGGGGGCAAAGGCGGGGAGAGCCTCTATGTCCATGTGCTGAACGGTATTTTCGTGCTGGAGACTCTGCGGGATGCTCTGAAGCTGAGCGATGCCGAAGCCCGCGTGCTCTACACCGCTTTTACCGTACATGACATCAACAAGGCCCTGGATCAAAAGGCGGCCTTTGGCAAGCTGGCAACCCGAGAGAACATTGCCGCCGAGATCGAACGGCTGCAATTGGGCGATTTCTTCCCCGATTGGAAGCTCTACCTGGAGGACATCACCAGCCTGGTGCGCGGCCATTCGGGACATCACCACAGCGGGGGAGAGCGGTTGATCGCCAAGCGGGCGCCGGTGTACGCCCTGGGGCTGGAGCGGGTCAACGCCCTGCTGCATCTGATGCGGGCCGCCGACGTGATAGACCTTTCGCACAGCCTCATAGAGCGCAAGCACAAGGCCGACTTTTTGGGGAACCTGAACGCGGCCCTGGCCGATATGGGTCGCGCGGTGCAGTACGAGTTCTTTACCCACCGCCTGACCGAACAACGCGGCATCCTGACCAACGTCATCCACAACGCCATTGCCGATGAATTGCGCACGCAGTACGGCCTTGTCCCCCTGCTCTACTACCCCGATGGGATCGCGTACCTGGTCGAAAAGGGCCGGGCACCCACCGTTGGCGAGGAGGACCTGGCGCGGATGGCAGAGCGCGTGGCCCGGACGATCTCGGAGGTCACCGTGTCCAAATTCCGCCAGTTCATCCAGCCCAGGGGGTATGGCATCACAGTAGACGCCAAGTGCCTGGAGCTAGGCGTACCCTTTGCCCGGATTCTGCGCGAGATTTACAATATCATCCAGAGACGGAACCCCGACCCCGCCGCCCTGGACGCCAAGGCGCGGGATTGGGCCGACCGCGGCTTTGAAAAGGCCCAAAAAACCTTTCCCCAGGCTGCCCCGGAGGTGCAGGCTGCGTTGGAGAGCGACGAACTGCTGGTCAGCCGGGATGTGAGTCGCCTGCGCCAGGCCGAACTGATCCGCTCCTACTATATCTTTTTGAACAAACACTTGCGCAAGCGGGTGGGCGATCCCTGGGAGCGGATTTACGATCTGCTGGACCTGCCCCAGGCCCGTCGTCCCTTTTACGCCTATTTTGACGCCCTGTGGGCGCGGGCCTATGTCATCTCCCGCGACCTGACTTTGAGCGAGGAGGAGATCTACCGGCGGATCGAGGCCGACGGCACATCCCTCCTGCAAGGCACGGCCCAGGCGGTGGACCCCAAGGTTGCGCTGTTTACCGACTACTTGCGGCTCTACGCCATCTTTGGCGTCAACGGCCGGTCTGCAACGCGCTTTGACGAGCACCTGAGCCATTACGTGGAGAACCAACACAAACAGTGCGTATATTGCAGCGGTCCGTTCCCTACCGGCAAGTGGATGTCCGCCGACGTGCGGTCCGATATTTCGGTTCAGGCGTTTTCCAACAGGCTGCGGGGTGGGCCGGGCGAACCCAAAAAGTATATCTGCGCGGTATGCCATCTGCAATTTTTGCTGGAAAAACTGAACTACCCCCAGGTGCGGGGAGAAAAGACGGTGTACCTGCACCTGTACCCCTATTCGTTCTTGACCGAACCCTTTATCGAGGGCCTCAAGGCCACGATCAACCGCATCGTCACCGAGGACACCGCCGTCCAGGCCCTCAACCTGCGGGCTGCCGAAGGGATACAGGAATACCTGACCACCCGGATCGCCACGCCGGTCTTTCGCAGCCGCACCAAGAAGGACAAGCCTCAGCCGTATGGGCTGTACTTGCCCCGCTATGCCGAGACGGTGGGCAACCTGCTCATCTTTCCCATCAACCCCGGCGGGGATAACGATACGGAGCGGTTCCTGTTCGCCTTGTGGAACGCGCTGCTGCTTCAGCGGCATTTCGGCGTCAAGGTGCTGATGAGCAACGCCGCCGTCCCGCCGCTGGGCAAGGAAGAGATCCCGGACCTGTATGTGGACAATATCCCCCTGGCCTGTAGCGGGCTGTTGCCCCGCAACGACTATGCCCAGTTCCAGGACGGCACGCAGCAGGAGGGGACGCTGCCGGCCCTGTGGGAGGATGTGGGCCATCTGTTTGCCCTGCGGCAGTTGACGTTCACCAGTGCGGACAATACGGCCCGTTTGGTGCGGGCGCTGGTGGGCAGCCCGCTGACCATTTTCTACGAAACAGACAAACTGTTGGAAGCCCGTGTGCGCGGACAGGAGCCGGGGGGATTGCTCACCTGGCTTTCGCAGCAGGCGTTCCCCCATGTCCGGGCGTTAGCACTGAGCAAAGGAGGGAAATTCATGGTAAAGTTGAGTGAACAGTTGGAACGATTGGCCGAGATTGCGTGGCAGGGCGGGCTGCGGGGCCGCTCCCTGGAACGAAGCTCCCTGCTCTATCCGGTCAGCGAGGTATTTGCCAAGCTAAACCACACCAGCGGCTATGTGGACCGGGAAGCCCTCAAGGCCGCTGCCGTCCAGGACATCTTTGATCATCTGTCCCGCATCGCCGACGAGCAGTACAAGCCGGGCCGCACAAAGTGGGAAGCGACCAAAGATTTCGTGAACCTCTGGTTCGATGGGGTCTGGGATGGCGTCTATGGCGGCAACCTGCGCAAGATGCTGGCCGATGAAAAGTTGATCCGCTCGGCCTACCTGTTCTACGTGCGCGAGCAGATCCCGCAGAAATCAGCAAATCAGCAGAAGGACAAAGAGGAGGATTAAAACCATGTCAATCGTAGCCAAATATGCCGATCATTTCCTGCCGACATACAGCAACTATCCCCAGGGCCGTTACATCAGCCTGCTTTTGGTGCGCCGCATCGAATCGGAGGCGATCTTTCGCACAGAGGGCAGCGGCGAACCGCTGAGCCGCGAGTTTGTCCACGCCGGGTTGGAGGGCGACGAGATCATCCAGCGGGTGGTCATCAGCAAGCGCAAGCAGACGGCGGTCGAACGCCGCACCGGGCGGGAGCTGCTGCGCAAGTACGAGAAGCTCTTCCCCGGCAAGCGGACGGGCGTGCTCTGCGCCCTGAACCGCAACGATCCCTGCGAGCGGTGCATGGACTGCATGATTTACGGCTATGCCGCCGGTGGGGGCGGGGCGCAAAAGTCGCGGGTTGTGACCGATGATGCTTTCAGCCTGCACGATGCGGCGGTGGTGACGGCGACCAAACAGTTCAACGCCCTGTACGACAACAGCACCATGCGCGATCCGGAGACCGGCAAGCCCTCGGCCAGCATCGGCACCGATGAGTATATCAAGCCGGAAACGATCTTTTTGGACATCGAGACGGTGCGCGACGTGACGGCCGACGAGTTCCGGTATGTGCTGGGCAACATTCTGCGCTCAACGCGCTACGGGGCCATCTCCTCCCGCATCGGCAAGGTCAAAAACGTCCTGGCCGGGGTCATTCTGAGCGATTGCGAGATGTTCAGCAACCTGGAGCTGACCCAAGCGGTGTACGACCATCTGCGCGGCGACCGGGCAGAGCCGGATTTTCCTCTGCGCACCGATGCGGTGGTCCAGGCGGTGGAAGCGGTGACGGCGGAGCTGGCCGGGCGCGTCGTGGGCCAGGTCACCATCCTGCCGGGGGAAGAGGTGGCGGCGTTGGTGGACGAGATCACGGCCTTGTACGGCGATGAGGATCGGGTCCGGGCCATGTTGGAGGCGGCGACGGAGATGTACGCCCCCCAGGGGTAGGAGGTGCTGCCGATGCACATTTACCGCTGTGAGCTTTTGTTGATGGAGGCCACCTTTTTCAGCAGCCGGGAGGTCAGCGCCACCTACCAGACGGAGCCTCTCATCGGCAACATTGCCCTGGCCTACGCCTTTGGCTTTTGTCAGGCTCCCTACTTTAACGACGGTACAATCTATTACCGGGAGCACCTGGGGGCTTTAAACGAGCGGGGGGTGTACGTCACACCGGCCACGGTGGTCGGCGAGCCACGCTTCACCGTCGGGCAATTCAACGCCCAACCGGACGCTTACTGGTACGCCATGGGGGCCGGGAGCCTTGTCACCCGGCCCGATGGCGGCTGGGCGGAGAGCAAAGGCAAAGCCTGGTGGATCCATTATCCCCATGGCCGACGGTCCAAAGCCGGGGCGGAAAACCGGCCCCAGTTCGGGCGCATCCGCTACCTGGCCATCGGCAATCGGGCGGTGGCCTATGTGCTCAGCCGGGAGGCGCTGACCATCCCCCGCTATGTGCGTTTGGGCAAGTTTATGAGCAAGGCGCGGGTGACGGTGGAAGAGGTGGCGAGCCGGGAGGTAGAGCGGGAAGGAGTCATCGTGCCCTTTTTGCTCAACCCGGCGGACCTGCCGCCCGAAATGCCGCTGACCACCTTTGACCTGATCAGCGTCCCGCCGACGCCCCTGGTGCGCCACGCCCGGCTCAGCGGGCGGTTTTACCGCCTGCCGGACCGGACGCTCCTGCCGGTGGGGATGCGGTTTGGCGTGGAGGGGTTGGGATGATATAATAGAAGCGGAGCGGCAGCCGGGGACATTGTTCATGGGTTGCCGCCAGAGGCGGGGGAGGGTGAACGGCAAAATGGAGATCAAAATCAAGACCCTGACGCCCTTGTGGACCGGGGGCATTGACGGCACGATGGAACGGGTGCACGAGGCAAGTATCATCGGCAGCCTGCGCTGGTGGTACGAGGCCATCGTGCGAGGGTTGGGAAAGTATGCGTGCGAGGGGCCAGGAGGGCAAAAGTGCGAACTGACGGGTGAACGTCTACAAGAGTTCAAAAAATCGCGTCAGAACGGAATGGACTGGTGGACGGCTTTAGATCAGGCCCAAACTCGCCAAGATCGGGAGGAAAATCGTCCCGGCATTTGTGATGGGTGTAAAGTATTTGGTACAACCGGTTGGCAGCGGCGGTTCCGGCTGGAAGTGGTGGACGACACCAGGCCAATCTGGACACCCGGCGACCGTATGCTCAACGTCCGTCCGCCGGGCCGCAACCGGGGTTGGTACCTGCCGCCGGGCCGGATGGGGACGTTGACGTTGCACGTGGACGGAGATGGAAGGTCGCTCTCGCTGCTGGCGACGTTGTTTTTGTTCCTGGAGCAGTGGGGGGGCATCGGGGCCAAGCCACAGTTGGGGTATGGGGTATTCGAGATTGAGAATCGTGAGGAGGTGCAGGCGTGGGCCGGGGGTTGGGAATGGAAGAGCATGGGAATCCAAGATGCAAACGACACTCTCCCTGATTTGCGGCGCTTTGGCTTCTTCCGCCATCGTTTCTCGCCAGATCTTCCCGGCTGGTGGACGCGAGTGCCGGGCATAGAGAGAGTAGCCTCCAAGGTGCAGCCGCTGGTCAGCCGCTACGGGACGGTGCCGGTTTCGCCCGCGCTCAAGAACGAGTGGCGGTTCCACCGCTGGCGGGGGTCAAAGCAGGATGAACGCAAGATTTTTGGCGCGTTACGCCCGGACCGACGGCGGAGCAAAGTGGCGGTGAGTTGGGCCTATCGCGTGGAGCAGGAATGGGAAGTGCGTGGATGGGCATGGCTTTCCCCTCGGCGATTGGCCGATCGCACCTGGAACCTGCTCACGGACCAAGCCGGATGGAAAGCATCCTTGCGGGTGGTCGGCGAATTGAAGACCCTCCGCCTCGGGACAAGGGAGCAAGTAGTGGCTTTGTTGGAGGGGAAAGATGATTAGACGATTGGTGATCCACCGTTTTCGGGGTATCCGCGAGGGCGTGCTCGACGACCTGGGCAAGATCAACCTGCTCATCGGACCGAACAACAGCGGTAAGACGGCGATCTTGGAGATGTTGTACCTGGGGGGAAGCAGCAGCCGGCCGATCAGCCTGATATTGGACGATGTGCCACTGCAGGAAGGCGAAGAGGTTACGTTTCCTGCTACGACTTCCGCTCGCTGGGATTTCTTGAGGATGGAACCTTTCCCTCGCTTGCGGCTGCGGCATGGCTATAAGGGGGAGCGGTTGGCGAGCCAAGCCGTAGTAACAAATGAGGGAGGGCTTGAATTCAACTTGGCAGCCCTATCTGACTATCGGGGTCCGCTCAAAACCTTCCGCATGGGAGCGCCACTTCCGGAATGGGGAGCCAAAGATCGTTTGCGATTCTTCAAAAAAGATGCCGGCAGGATCGCCGTTTTCACCATAGAGCCTAGTCAGGCTGGGATTCCAGAAGCGATGCTGCCAACGCTGTTTTCGGAAAAAGGGGTGCGGAGCGAAAGCGACCGGTTACATTACTTGTGGGAACCCTCTTGGGTGTACCAGGGGCATCGTGAGGAGCCTATAGATTCTCTGGCTATATGGGCAGAGCGTGGAACTCTTCCGACTGCCCATCACGTCCTGTTTTTCGACTTTCACACTGCCAACAATCATTTTACTCCCGGATTTGCTCAATGGGCGAAAAACCAAAGATGGGACTGGACGGGAAAGATACAGGAACATCTGGAGCGTGTTTTCCCCGATATGAAGATCGCGCGGGTCGAAATTGATGATGCACCTGATGGACAAAAGAGCGAGGCGGGATACATTCGCACCAGTGACGGCAAGTTGATTGTAGACCATTTCGGTGATGGCGCCCGCCATGCCTTCAAAGTGCTCGCCGGCCTCATCGCGCTATGCGAGACGGTAGACGATGAGCATCCGGGGCTTTTCCTGTGGGAGGATCCTGAGTTGTTTATGCATCCGGCGACGTTGGGAAGGTTGCTGGATGAGGTGATGGCCTTGGTGGGAGAAAAGTCCATCCAGATATTTCTCACCACGCAAAGTTTGGAGGTGTTGGCCTGGCTGGTGAAGTATCTGGATCACGCTCCCACGGAAGAGGCTAAAGAGGTGCGTACATTCTACCTGGATCTTAGGAGTGGAGTACTGCGCACACGTCGGTTCACGGGAAGGGGAATCGGAAGTTGGTTCCGCCTCTTTGGTGATCCTCGCCTCTCCGGTGAGGAAGAGATGACTTCCCCATTGCATTACTTGATTGAGGGGAGGGAAGCATGATGGCAACACCGGCAATCCATATTGTGACCGAGGGAGCTACGGAGAGGGTAGTGGGCAAGATGCTGTACGACGATCCACCAGAGGGTCGTAATCTTCTTTCACACGCAGCTTCGCCCAGGCCACGTGACTGGAAAAGCCTCTACGGAAGATCACGAGAAGGCTACGGACAGGTTATCGAGGCATTACGAGAAGATGAGAATCTGGTCCAAGCCGGAGGTCGTCTGTTACTGATGTTTGACCAAGAAGACAGCCCCTCTCCACGGGCACGTGCCAACGAGATTAGGCAAGACTTGAGCCAGGGGAACCCTGCCAGCATTTGGAGCACTGTTTCGTGGAAACAGGTGGGAAAATTGAAGAACGTGTTTGAATATCGGTTAGATGGATTACACATCGTACTCCACGTGGCGAACGCCGTCGCGCCAATGGCGGAAGAACTTTCGACGCTAATTTCCAACCGTGACTTTGACGGTTACATCCTTCAACTACTGCAAGGTCAGCACAGGGAGGCGATAGCACAACGACTTGTTCCGGGCGGGCAAAACCCGACGGAGTTGTTGAGGAAAGCCGAGAGGGAAATCACCCAATTGATGCAAGGCAACAAGTTTCCATGGCAGCGTAACAAGTCCTGGGTATATGCTTACATCACCACTTTCCAGTTTCGCCAATCCCATGTCTGGTTCGCGCGTGATGTGGTCAAGGCAGCCCCCAGGGACGCCCTAAAAGAGGTCTTCGCTCCTCTTATCTCTGCCTGGAACTTGCTGGCTGAGGGAGGCAACTGATGAAACACGAATTCCACACCGAATACCCATTTGCCCTCCAAGATGGTGTGACCCAAGCCTTCGCCATGGAGTGGCTGGCAGGCAAATCCGACCGCTTGCCCTACCACTGGCGGGAAATCGCCGCCATCCGTGACCCGCTGCAACGGATCGCCCTTCTCTCCCAGGCCATCATGACCGCCTACAAAGAGCAGGCGCGGATAGGAACGCGCAGGGACGCCGGTGGGTTGAAGTTTTGGATTGAGAACCGTTCCCGTGGTTTTTTGGAAGAGCAACGCAAGATGATGAAACGGTTTGGACTCGTTCACACTCTACCCGCCCTTTCCACCTTTCCCCCCGGCTCCTGGTCCATCCGCTTTGCCTTCATCCTGCGCAAGCCCTACCTCAGCCGCGACGACACCGACTTTTACCTTCTCGACAACCCGGTGAAGAAAGAGTGGGTCTTCAAAGTGCCCTACGTTGCGCCCAGCCAATGGAAAGGTGCGCTGCGGGCGGCGATGCGAAGGGAACGGGGTTACACCACCTGGGAGGAAGAGGCCAGGGATAAACAGATGACGCGGCTTTTCGGCAACGTGAAGGGTGAGGAGACGGAGTCCAGCGCGGGGTGTCTTTACTTCTACCCTACCTTTTTCGGCCAAATCGGCCTGGAAGTCATCAACCCCCACAACCGGGAGACCGGCGCGGGCGAGCAGCCGATTTACTTTGAGTGTGTGCCAAAAGGAGCCACGGGCGAGTTCGCACTGCTCTACGCGCCCCTGGCCGAGGCGTCGGAAAAAGAAGCCCTGGACGACCTGCAAGCGGTGGTACAAGGCGTTCACGCGATGATGACCCGCTACGGCTTTGGGGCCAAGACGAGCAGCGGGTATGGGGTGGCGGAGGAAGTATTCGTGAAAGATGAGCGGGGCGAATCGCAGGCGATCATTGGAGTCAAGGATGGGGAAACCCGTCGCTGTCGCAGCTTCACCGGTCTGCGCCAGGCAGCCGAGAAACTGGCGGAGGAGTTGGGCCGTGCGCGTTAACCCTCCCCGCCACATCGTCTGGAGCACAGATTCGCTGGATCTGGACGATCCCTTTCAACGCCGTTGGTACTACCGACAGGTCCTTCTGCACGGACGGGAGGAGGATGTGCGGACGCTTGATCTTTCCGAGTTGGCCGAGTTGCTCGACGACCTGGACTTGCCCCGGGATGTGGAGAGCATTTGGCGGGCATTTTTGAAAAGGAGAGACCATTTTGGTTGGCTCTCCCCTTCTTTCCGAGTACGAGGTCTGGGTGAACGATTACGATGATTTGCAGGCAGAAAAGACTCTGGCATACTATGGGCGTGCCGAACCTAGAGATGCGGTGGATTTGTACTTTTTGTCGCAAGAACAAACCCCTGAGCGACTTGTGGCCCTCGCGGCCCAAAAGGATTCTGGGTTTAACCGCTATTGGTTTGCCGTGGCTCTAAACCGGGCCGATCGGTTCCCCGACGGGTTGGGGCGTTGGCCGGTGATGATGCTCAAGCCCTTTGACCCCAAACGGTTGAAAACCATGTTCCGATCTTGGGCTTTGCAGATGATGGAAGAGATTACCGGAGGACAGGACAATGGGTGATCTAAGCAAACTGGCCGCCCCCCAGGTGCGCGAAGCCCTGCTGCTGGCCGAAGTGGCGGCGTGGCTGCATGACTGGAAAAAGTGCTCTGATGAACACATTCGTGTGATTTTGTGGCAGCAATACAACGGTTCGCAAACGAGACAATCTTTTCGTCGCGAGTGTCCTTCGTTTCAACCCCAATCAGCTTCTGGCCTTCCTAGCTCAAGGTTTGGCTCGCTCTTTTCCTATGTGTCTAATGGTTTGATCGTTTTACTTCAGCAACCTCCGATTAACATTGCAGATCTGGTTCGCCAGGGACGGCGTGGTCGCGAAGATACGAATTTATCCCTTGCAATTTGGCTTCTACGTAAAGCACACCATGCAGCACATTTCGAAAAGGAGAAACGAGATACGGAGATAGAAGGTGTGCAATGCACTTACGCTCCACTGTTGAGCACTTCTTTCGGCCTTGAGAAGTATCAGGTTTCAGGGCTCACCGCTCGATTAAATCAGATGGGAAGGCGTATCACCACTCGCGCGGATATTGCTGAGAACCTCCGGAGTCTGTGGGAACTATCTCCCGGGGATACCCGTCGCCCCATCAACGAAGTCACCCTCTGGGACTGGTCATCCATCGTCGCTGCCCTCTACAAGGCGGAACTGGCGCGGTGTGTTCTTACTGGCCAACAGAGACAACCCAACCAGATTGCCTGGCGTCTCCTCTCCGTCCGCACCGACGGCCTGGGCTACCTCCTCTCCGCGCCTTCTATCCCCGACATGCTGGCCCACAAGAAACTGCTCACCGATGCCTGGAATCGGGTGCAGAACTTCCTGGAAGAGACCTATCCTCTGGGCCTGGAGGTCTATCGGGACGAGAACGGCAGCCTCTTTGTCGTGCCGGATGTGGCACAGATTGAAACCTCGCTGGTGGACACGACGAACGGGAAGACGCTGCATCAACTCATCCGGGAAACGTTCGACAAGGGCACGGTCAAGGATGACCGTCGCTTGCGCGTGAACGGGGAAATCGTGCCGGAGATACACGCCGACCCGCAGCCCTGGAACGGGCAGCCTCCCGGCGGCCTGCCCCCCGTGGGAGAACACCTGCGGCGCCAAGTCGCACTGACGAGTGATCCCCACATGGTGGCCGATGCTTGGCGCTCCGTTTCCGGGCAAACCTGCACCGTCTGCGGCTTGCGGCCTCAAGGGCCGTCCCCCAAGGCCAAAAGCCGTGGGGTGTGCGATGTGTGCGAGCAGCGTCGCGCCGACCGATCGGAAGAATGGATTGCAGAGGGGTTGGACACCACGATCTGGCTCGACGAGGTGGCCGATGCCAACGGGCGATTGGCCCTCCTGGTCGGGCAGTTTGACCTGGCGCATTGGCTGGACGGCTCGTTGGTGCGCACCCTGGCCGTGCGAGAGCCGAATGACGCAAACGGACACACCGCCGATCAGGTTGCCAAGAACCCCTCCTTCGCCCGCTTGCGCCGCATCTGGGAAACGACTCGCCGCTTCTGGCAGGAGGTAGCGCCAACCGGCGAAGATAAAGATAAAGATATCGCTGCCTCGCTGGTGGGCCGGGTGGTCGGGCAGGGCGGGCCGCGGTTGGAGATTCGGGGGAAGTACGATCCCCCTCGCTCGGAAGATACGCTGGGGTCTTACCACACGTACGAGTTGGTCCTTCCCCGTGGCGTAAGGCTAAGCGCGGTCTGGGAAGGAAAGAAAAAGCGCTTCATCACTTGCGACAATTTGGATTACCTGGCCGGAGAAGGGCAATTAGGCCGACCGGTGCGAGAGGTGTTGCAGGAAGGAACCAAGCTGACCGTTGAAGAACCTGTCGGCTATGGCGCCCGCAACAAGGTGTGGGGGACGATAACTTTGACCCAGGAGGCCAAAGAAATCCCAGGCAGCACGTATACCCCCGTCATCCCCATCCTCGCCGAACCGCGCACCTTCATGGCCCTCGTCCCGGCAGGCAGGGCTTTGGATGTGGTGCGGGAGATCAAGGCCAAGTATGAGCGGGAGATGGGCAAGGTGCGTAACCGGCTACCCCTTCACTTGGGTATCGTCTACGCCCATCGGCGCACGCCGCTGCGGGCCGTATTGGACGCCGGGCGGCGGATGTTGAAACACAAAGTATCAGGCTCGATGCAAAAGTGGCGTGTCGCCCAGGATGTCAACAAGCAGACCGACCCCTTACCTGAAAAAGCCAAATCTCTGGCCGATGGAACACAGCAGTTTGCCGAGTGGTATGCTGTGCAACTCGAAAACCGGGAACAGGAGCGCTCCCTCACCTGGTACGTCCCCGCCGTGATGGGGGATGGTTCAACACCGGATAAATGGTATCCCTACGTCTTTGTGGAAACGAACGCCAAACCCACCGGCCGGACGCGGTATTTCCAGGCCCCCAATCCTTTCAACCGGGATGATGGGGACAGGTCCCGGCCGGGTTGGCTTGTCCACGTCAAAGAGCTCAAGGAGGGCGACGTCGTCTACTTTACCCCCGCCACGCTGGACTTTATCTGGCTGGACACGTCGGCGCGGCGGTTCGGGATCGCCTATGATGAGCAAGGCCGCCGACGAGGTCTCCCTCGTCGGCCCTACCTGCTGGACGATCTGGAGGTGTTGGAAACCATCTGGGAAACGCTCTCCACTTGCCTGACGACGACGCAAGTCCACGCTCTAAACATGCTCATCGAGGGCAAGCGGGAGGCGTGGCAGCCTGGGCCGGGTGATGGAGCGTTCCGCCATTTCTGCCGCGACGCGCTTTCCAACGCCGAATGGCGCCAAGCACCGTGGGGGGATGACAGGGAGAGTTGGCTGGACGCATGGTCGGATTACGCCGTCCGGGGCTGGATCGCCGATGCGCTGGAGTTGCACCACCACGTAATGAAACAATCGGCAGAACGATGAGAGGAGGAAGCGATGAATACGTACCGTTACCTGTTGATGACCATAGATCCCGTCCACATCGGCACCGGAGGGATGCGTTTGGGCCGGGTGGATAACAGCATCGTCCGCGAACCGGGAACAAAGCTGCCCAAGATTCCGGGCACTTCCCTGAGCGGAGCCATCCGTCAGTACGCTGCCGTCCGCTACGGCAAGCGGCGTTGCGCGGGGCAAGGGCAGCCCGGCAAGGACAAAGAGGGACATTGCGGACGCCCCACCTGCCCTATTTGCTATACTTTTGGTGCCGTCACCGGCGAACGCTCTTACTCCGGCGTTGTCTCTATCGGTGACGCGCGGTTGCTTCTCTTCCCGGTCTATTCGATGGTCGGGCCGGTGTGGGTCACAAGCCCGTCTGCGCTGGCCGATTTCGGCATCACAGGGCTGCGGGTGGACAAGGACAAGGCGAGATGGAAGCACGGCGTCACCGGGCAGGGCTATCTCAACCTGGGCTGGTTGATGGTGGAGGGCGAGGGCAATCTGGGCCTCGACGGTCTGCCCACCGAGATTCCCCAAGATGTCCGCGAGCGTATCGTCCTCATCTCCGATAAGCTCTTCTCCCAGGTGGTCAACTCCAACCTGGAGGTGCGTACCTCGGTGGCCATCAACCCGGAGACCGGCGCAGCGGAGGGTGGGGCGTTGTTCACCTACGAAGCGATCCCCCGCGCTGCGTTTCTATGGATGGATGTGGTAGTGGATGACTACCGCGCCAATTTTCCGGTGACTGAACGCCAGTATGACAAGGGGAATGATGAGGACAATGCCGGAGATGCGTTGAGGACGATTTGGAGTACCCCCGCCGATGTCGTCACCGCCGGTCTGGAATGGACCGAGCATTTGGGCATTGGCGGGATGGGGACGCGGGGATTTGGACGCATCCGCAGTTGGGAGGTGAACCGATGAGCGAAGCAACGCTGAACCTGGACAGATTGGCTGCCAAGAGGGCGCAGGCGATGGTCGAAGCGGCTCAACAGGCCACCGCCAACAAAAAGTCGGTGGAGACGCTAGAACGGCTGAGCACCAAAGCTCTGGGTGTGTTACAGGAACAGGGCGTTTACGCGATGATGCTCTTTCTGTTCTCCCGCAGCAGTGATGAGGCCCAGATCGCACCGCTCATCCGTACCCAGCTCTTTGAGGCATTGCGTGGTTTGCCCTCTCTGTCCAGAGGCGAGATACCGCAGGCAGGAACCGATGCCCAAACCGCTCTTAGATTCTATGCGGATGAGGTACTGAATGATCTTGACACATTGCTTCTCGTCCGCGATCTCTATGAGCAAACGCTGATCTACGCCCGCTACGGGGCCAAAGCAGCAGGAGGGTAAAATGGCCCGGCAACATTACCGCCTGGTTTTTCGTCTGCTCAGCCCCTTGCACATCGGCTACCGACGGGTAGGCAATCTGATGGAGACGCGCCGTTATGTGCCCGGCAAGGTGCTCTGGGCCGCCCTCACAGCCCGCCTTACACGCGATAAGCACGACGGTCGGCAAGGAAGCGAGTACCGGGATATTGGCCTTCTGATCCATCGGCATTTCCGCTTCAGCTACCTTTGGCCTTCGACGGACGGGGAGCTCCCCTATTTTCCGTGGGATGGTGGTTTTGACTACCTGTTCCTGGGCAGTTACGCCGGCACCGCGCTGGATTACGACCGCCGGGCCGCCGAGGAGGGGTTGCTCCGCGAAGCCGAATTCATCGCCCCCGTGACGCGGGAAGGGGAAAAGGTCTACCTGCTCGGCGACCTGTGGGTTGACGAGCCGCTGCCTCCCGATCTGGCGAATTGGCGCGATGTTCTGGAAGGGGTGCAATTGGGCGGCGAGCGGGGCTATGGCTGGGGGCGGGTGCACCGGGAAAAGTGCGATGCGGATGGGACGGACCACGGCGACCTTGGGCGGGGGATACAATGGGAAGTGCAAGGAAGTGATGTGATTTTGGCGATCCCCGAAGGGGTGCATATCACCGCCCATGCCCTCGCTGCCGGTGATGGCGCTTTGCAAGGCGTCACGGGGCCGGTGGAACCGCTGGTGGGATGGGAGCGACGGGAAAACGGGGGGTATCGTCTGACCGAGGATGTTCGGATCGCCTATGCCCCTGGAGCAGTGGCTACGCGGCGGCTATCCGTCCGTGTGGGCGGACACGGTGTGTGGGAGATGAAATAATGGCCGTGCTCACCCTCCTCCCCCAATCCGAAAAGGTGTCGCCCGTCAACCCCTGGAACCTGACGCGCCGCCCCCTGTACCACCAGTGGCGCACGGTCGAGGCGCTGCGCGACCATGACCTGGTGGTCAACACCTACAATACGGGGACCGGCAAGACCATCGCCAGTTTGCTCTATCTCTTTGACCTGAACCGGACCGGCAAAAATGTGCTTTTCATCGCCCCGACCAACGCCCTGCTGGCCCAGCACGCCGAGGACATTGCCCGGTTCGTGGCGGAAAACGACCTGGATTTCCAGGTGTTGCGCGTCAACGCGGCGGAGGTGCGGGCGTTGCGCCTGGCGCAGGACCCGGAGGCGACGCCGGACCGCCCCGGCGAGGTGCTGCAACGCTTGATCCGCAACTATTTGGAGTTTGAGGCAGAGGCTATCCGCCGTCGGCCCATCATTCTGGTCGTCAACCCCGATATTTTCTACTACGCCCTCTATTTCCGTTACGCCGGACACGACCGACTCAATGTTTTTGAGCGGTTCCTGACCGCTTTTGACTATATCGTGGTGGACGAGTTCCACTATTACGATAGCAAGCAGTTGGCAAATTTTCTGTTCGCCTTTGCTCTGTTCGATCAATTCGGCTATTTCGCGGTGCGCGGGCGCAAGGTGTGTTTGCTCTCGGCGACGCCCACCGAGGAGGTCAAGACGTATCTGGCCCGGCTGTTCGGGGACCGCTGGACGTTGGTCGGCCCGCAGAACGAGCCGGAAGAGAGCGAGGCGTTGGAGACGACGCCGGTGTTGGCTCCCCTGGAGTTGGAGGTGGTGGAGGGCGACCTGCAGGGCTGGTTGGCCCGGCATCGCGCCGACCTGGTCCGCTGGGTCACGGAGGAGGACCTGGATGGGGCGCTGATCAGCAACGGGTTGTGGCGGATCAACGCCGCCTACGGGATGCTGCGTTCGGTGCTGGCCGAAAGCCGCATGGGGCGCATCACGGGGCCGGAACCGGCGGAGGAGCGGGCCAAAGCCACAGGACGCGATTTGATCCTGGCCACGCCGACGGTGGATATTGGCTATAACTTTCAGAAGCTGGGCAAAAAGCGGCAGAATCTGGATTTCGTGATCTGCGACGCCCGCTACGGCGATGAGCTGATCCAGCGGATCGGACGGGCCGGACGGGTGTTGGGCAAGCCGCAGACCGACCGGCCCAGCCGGGCCGTGGCCTTGCTCACGCCGGAGGCGGCCCAGGCCCTGGCCGCCCACGATGGGCAAACGCTCAGCCGGGCCGAATTCGCGGCCATCGTCAACCGCTGTGCACACCTGCCGCCCAAACACAGCCTAACCGCTTATATCCGCACCCATGCCATTACCGAATCGTTCTGGCCCATCTATCAGATCCGCAAGGTTTTGCCGCCGGAGGAGCAAGATGAGATAGAGGCGTTGTTCGAGCGGGTGCGGGAGGTCTTTGCGCCCACCGGCCGACGCACGGCCAGGGGGCTGACCGCCTTTTTCCGCAAGTTTGAGGCGCGACAGCGTTGGCTATACGCCACCCGCACGGGCAAGATTCCCCTGGACAAAGACACTGCCTATCAGGTGGCGGATTGGTTTGAGTGGATGGACCCCCAGGCCGGGCGTTATAATCCGACCGATCTGATGCCCCAGCTAGGGTTCATCTTGGGCGACGAAGCGCAGCGGCGAGCACTGCGGGCTTTTGTCCAGAGTCAGGTGGCCGTCACCCGTGCTCTGTTCGCCTTCCGCGACAGTTTCCAGGGGCCGACGGCGGTTGTGTACGACCCACAGCATCTGTTTTCCAGCCAGACGGTCAACGCCTACGACCTGTTCCACCTGCTCTGCTATTACCGCCTGTCGCCGCCGTTGAGCCGCCGCCGGTTCCAGGAACGGTGGGGCCAAACGGATCTGCGGGGGGCGTTCTACTTCCGCCTGCTGGAACCGCGCGAGCATCCCCTGACGCTGGAGCTGGTTTACGAAAGTGAGGACCGGCGGGAGGAGTTCGAGGCCAAGTGGTGCGGCGCGCCGGTGGCTTTGCAAGGGGTCCGCCTGCAAATGCGGGAGCGCGGCGGGGATGTGTTGGCCGGTGCGCTGGACCAACGCATTGTTGAGGCCCTGGCGGATCGGTTCTTGCCGATGCTGATCGTGCCGCCGGATAGCGTGGGGGTGGTGATCGGGCGGCTGCGGGGTACGAATCTGTGGCCGCGCCGCCTGACGGTGCGGTTCCCCGACGGCACGGTGGAGGAGGAATATCGGGCGCTGCTGGGCACGGCGGCGTTCCACGCCCACGCAGAGTTGCTGGGGTACTTTTTGATGCGGGAACGTCTCAAGCCGGAGGCGATCATTATTTGACGGGGCCGGGGATGGGTTGGCGGCGATTCGCTTCCGGCGGACCGCGGCGACGGGTCTACTGAGGAATGCCGGACTCACCGCGGAGACGCAGAGGCCGCGGTGAGGGTGTGGATTTGGTTGTTCCTCTGCGGTGCAAGACTCTGACGTCCAGATGTCGGAAAAGCAGCCCACCGGGGCGGCAACACGGGGTTGCCGCTCCGGCGGAGCCTGCCTGGAAAGGGAAAAGGAGGTGTGTACAATGAATTCCGATCCGGGAATGGTGTACTCAATTGCGATTCAGCTCTCGCCGACGCGGGCGGGGCGGATTCGGGCGACGGTGGGGCATCAGGCGCACGCGGCGTTTTTGCAGGCGGTGCGGGAGGCCGACAAGGCGTTGGCCGATGTGCTGCACCATCCGGTGCTGAACCAACGGCCCTTTACGGTGTCACCATTGTTGGGGGTCCGACCGGCCCACGATGGGTGGGTGACGGTGCTGCCGGAGGAGACGTATACGCTGCGCTTCACGGTGCTCTTTGAGCCGATCTTTCAGCAGTTCATGGGACGTTTTTTGCGGGGCGACCGACCGGTTTTGCGGCTGGGACGGGTTCTGTTCCTGATCAAAGAGATTCTGGCGACGCCGGAGGGTTCTCCGTGGGCCGGGTATACTTCGTTCGCCTCGCTGGTGCAGCAAGCCAGCGTGACGGAGCGGTCCGTGACGCTGGATTTTCGCTCGCCGACGGCGTTTAGTTTCGGGCAGCGGGCCTGGGGCAAGCAGTTCCACGTGCTGCCCGATCCGCGTTTGGTATTCGGCAGTCTGGCGCGGACGTGGCGGGCTTTTGCGCCGCCGGAGTTTGCCTTTGATCCCCGCGAGGTGGAACGGTACGCAGCGGACCATGTGGTGATCCAGCGGATGGAGGGCCTGCAAACCAGGATGCTCCACTTCCGACGGCATCCGCAGGTGGGGTTCGTGGGGCAGGTGACGTATCGGCTGATGGACAAGGGGGATGGGGCAGAAGGGTGGCGGCAAAGGCTCAATGCGCTGGCCGATTTTGCGTTCTACGGCGGGGTGGGGTACAAGACGACGATGGGGATGGGGCAGTGTGTGCGGGTGAAGCCAAGAGCCGCGGATAGGCGGAAGGGCGCGGATTGAGGGGATGGGAGGAATAACGCGGGTGGGCGGAAAGGCGCGGATTGAGGGGATGGGGGGAATAACGCGGATGGGCGGAAGGGCGCGGATTGG
>Ga0256914_1000040_pt1 | contig 133494 bp, 108 predicted proteins | sample HulkmetaG_FD_191571 | JGI IMG/M metagenome (GOLD analysis project Ga0256914, IMG submission 191571) | Hydrothermal chimney microbial communities from Main Endeavour vent field at the Juan de Fuca Ridge, Pacific Ocean - Hulk | ecosystem: Environmental > Aquatic > Marine > Hydrothermal vents ...
GGTGGGCAGCTCCCCGCCGACCACTTCGCCGGAGACGAAAATGTACTGCAACCCCGGTTCCGTCTGCATCTGGTAGAGGACCGGCAGCGCACCGGCCAGGCGTTGGTCCTCCAGGTGGACTTCCACCGGTTTGATGCGGGCTGCCGCGCCGGTTTGGAGGGAGATGTAGGTGGGGTAAAAATCATCCTCCGCCCCATGCCCGGCGCGGAATACCCGGCCCGTGTAGCGGTCGAGCAGGATCAGCGACGAACCTTCGGCGTTGATCACCTCAAAGCGACCGCTGCTCCGCCGCCCGCCGATCTGCCAGGAGCCTTCGACATAGACGAACACCAGATTCCGGCCCCGCAGCGAGTAGTAGCGGTCCACCACCTGGGCAAAGGTCGGCGCGGGAGCCGGCGGGGGCGGCGGCGGACCGAGCCGCACCTGGAACAGCAAAAGGGCGGCGGCCAGGGCCAATCCCCCGGCGACCTGCGACCAGGGCAACGGCCCTTCCCGCAGCCGGTAGCGGGTCTCGCGCAAGGGCCAGAGCCACATCACCCCCGGCGGGTGGAGGGTGTCCACGGCCAGGCGGACCAGGAAGCCCAGGGGCAGCGACAGCCAGGCCGTCCCGTTGACGAGCAGCAGCGGCAGGCTCACCAGGGCGACGAACCCGGCGGCCGGGGGCGTGCGCCACACCGGCAGGTCCCCCCACCGCGCCTCCAGGAAGCGGGCCAGGGGAGGCCACCCATCCAGCGCGGGCAGCAACGCGCCCAGGCCCAGGGGCAGGAACAGCCACGGCTCCAACGAACGGTCCAGCAGCCAGGCTCCCAGCAGGAGGATGACGGCTGCTGCCAAGAGATATGTCAAGCTGCGGAGGAGCCGTCGGCGGGTCGGGCCGGGGGGCGGTCGGTCGGCCTTCTCGGCGCGGCGGTGGAGATAGGCGCGCAGTAGCGAAAGGGCCACCGCGCCGAGGGCAAAGGCCAGGTAACCCCAAGCAGGCTGCGCCAGGCGTTCGCTGTAACGGGCGGCGACCACCCCGGCGGCAAAGAGCACCGGCACCCACACCACTATCGCTGCGTTCCACCGCAGGCGGCGGTTCACCAGCCACTCGGTTGCCAGCGTGGCCGCCAGGCTCAAAGCGAACAACCCCAACAATTGCCAGATGCTCAATGGGTCCCAGATCATATTGATAACTCACCGATGGATCCTCCCGCAAGCTGGCCGGGCGGGCGCGTGGGCACGTTTTGCCCACGGTTCCTGTGCGTTTCCGCACGAATCTGCCAAGCCTGTGGGAGGATGATCGCTCTGTGCTCTCCGTGCCTCCGTGGTTTGCCCTTCCTCTGCGCCCTCGGCGTCTCTGCGGTGGGATGGCTACCGCAGCGGGCCGACGATGACGGCGTCGCCCACCGGCCGACCGTCGCTGCCGATCAACGGCACGGGGACCAGCGATGGGTAGCGGTAGACCTCCACCCTGCCCCGGTGCGCCCCGGTTTCTCTCTTTTGCAGGATTATGTCAAATTTATTGATGATGCGATCCCCTTTGCGCCGCCGGGCGGTGGGATAGCCCACGGCGTCCTGCTGGCCCAGCAGGTCCCCTTCCCCATCCACGATCCGGACGGAAAAGTGGCTGTCTTCCCCGTCGCGCCACAGCACCTGCCACAGCAGCCAGAACGTGCCGGAGCCGTCCCTTTCCTCCCAGCGGTAGCCCTGGACCTCGACGCCGTTTTGGAAAAGACGCGGCCCGGCGATCCCGGTCAGGCCCTCCTGGGGCCAGCCGCCGTCCAGAAAGACCAACCGGTAGCCGCCGACGATGGGGCGCATCGGCCAGGGAGCGTACCAGCGGGCCGCCTCCCCCGCGTCGGGCGTCAAGAGAACCAGCGTTTTGTGGGGCGGGAAGAGGGCCGCCGCCCGCCCATCTACAAAGCGGTAGGCTACCCGCCCCCGCAGCAATATGTCAAAGATGGCGGGGGTCCCGTCCACGACGACCGAATCCCCTTGCCCCACGACGAGCACCTCTGCCGCACCGCTTTCCTCGGCGGCGGCGACCAGCGCATCGGCCACGGCCCGGTAGGTGCGCAGGGGCGTGCCGAAACCGCCGGGCGTTTCGTGCTCGGCGACGAAGCGGGCCGTCAGCACCAGGGCCGCGACCTGGGCGGCGGTCAGCAGCCCCAGGGCGGTGAGGACAACGGCCCGCACCGCCCGCGACGGCCGCCGGGCGAACAACGCCTCCATCCCCCGCCCGACGATCAGGCAGGCCGGGGGGATGACCAGGGCGAAAAAGTGCAGGTGCAGGGTCAGGTTGTGGCGCAGGTTGAGCAACAGGGGCAAAATCAGGGCGGTGAGGAGGATGAAATCCAGCCGGGCGGCGCGGCGGCGGGCTTGAAGCTCCTTGCGCTCCCCGCCGTCATCCAAGACCGGCGATTGAAATCGCGCCTGGCGGGCCGTTGGCCGGGCGTCTGCCTGCGCAGACGCATCCCGTTCGGTCCGGGGGACACGCCCGCGCAGGCGGGCGGTCAGCCGCAGGCTCTTTAGGGGCGATTTCAATCGCTTCTTGCGCTCCCCGCCGTTATCCGCCTGCGCAAACGCGTTCCGCACCATCCGCCAGGCCAGGCCCAGGGCCGCCGCCGCCACCCCCAGGCCGACGGCGTCGAAAACCCGGCCCAGGTCGGGCACGATGGGCAGCAGCGGGGCCGCCTCCCCCGCCAGGGCGGCGATGCCCCGCCCGGTGATGGCCTCCCACCCCAGGCGCAGGGCCTCCAGGTCCCAGGTCGCCTCCGGCAGGGCGCGGAGGGCGGCCAGCGCAGGCCAGTCGTTCTGCACCTGGTGGAGCAAAAAGGGTACGGCGGTAAGCAGCCCCAGCAGCCCGCCCACCAGCAGCGGCCCCGGCCGCACCTCCCGCCAAAAGAGGAGAAGCCACAGGGCCAAAGCCGCCGCCAGGGAAATCGCCGAAGGGTGGACCTGGATCAGCAGGGCCAGGGCGACGACGGTCCCGGCCAGGCTCCAGCGGCGTCGTTCCACCAGGGCGGAGACGACCAAAGCGAGAAAGATGAGGACCAGGAGGGGCACAAAGGCCACCTGCCAGATTTTGCGGCTAAAGGCCACGGCCCAGGGATTGACGGCCAAGAGCAACGCGGCAATAGGAGCCGCCCGGCGTCCTCCTAGGGGCCAGCGGCGGGCCAGCCACCAGGTCAGGGCCACGGCTGCTACGCCGACCAGCCCGCCGTACACCGTGGCCGGGATGGGATCGGCGGTCAGGAGAAAAGCAGGCAGGTAAAGATAGACGCTGACGGGCGAATGGTCAAACCCGGCGGAGGAAGGCACGCCGACCAGGGGCAACCGCCCCGTGTGGGACCAATCCAGGGCCAACGCCGCCAGGCGGGCCTCGCTGAACTTGAATTCGGTCAGCGTCGGCCGGCCTACGCGCAACAACGTCGCCAACAGCAGGATAAAGGCGAACGAGAGAACCTCCCCACCGCGGAGACGCCTTTGTCCCTCGGCGAACTCTGGGTCCCTGCGGTGCAAAGTCCGGGGAGCCATCCCTGTCTCAGCCATAGATGCCGCTCCGGGTGCGGGTGCGCAGGGCCAAGAGCAGCCCGGCCAGCACCAGGCAGGCCAGCCCGGCCAGGCAGACGCCCAGGCCCCAGCCCACCGCCGGGGGCCGACGGTACACCGCATCAACGGCCGGTTTGACGAGCCAGAACTGCCACGTGGCCAGCAGCGCGGCGAGCAGGGCCAGAACCGCGCTCAGCGCCCCGGCCAACCAGGGTGGGAGCCATCGCCCCAGCGGTCGGAAGCAGAGCAGGAGCAGCCAGGAGAAGCCCAGGGCGACGGTCTGGGCGCGGAATTCGGGGGTTAGCAGGCCGGTGGGTGACCAGGCCGGGGGCAGCAGTTGCAGGCTGACCGGCACGGCCAGGAGCACGAAAACGGCCTGCAAGGGCCAGGGGTAGCGCAGCCGCCGCAGCCCGGCCAGCATCGCCACCGTGACGGTCACCACCCAGGGCGGCAAGTAGAAAAACTGGCGCGTCACCGTCAGCGAGCCGTCGAGCACGCCGGGCAGGAACTTGACGAATTCGCCCATGTCCACCCCGCCGAGGGTCAGGGCAGCCGTGGGATGGGCGATCCAGGGGCCAAAGTAGCCCACGGCGGCCAGCAGCCAGCCCAGGGGCAGGAGCAAGCGCACGGGCGTCAGGCGGCGGCGCGCTTTGGCTTCGCGGTCAATCGTCCCCAGCTTGTGTACGCTCATTGCCTGTCCTTATCAATCGCCAAAATCAACGCCGAACCGGAGGCGATGTGCCTGCATTATATCACAATTTAGGACACTCCGGAAAAGTCCTCGCCGGGCGAGAAGGTGCAACGCACCTATGAGATGCGTCGCGCCTTCTGGGCATTTGCTTTAAAGCACAAATACAGATACAATGTATCCGGTACGGTTCAACCGGCAGTGAGAAGGAGGCCAAGATGAAACAGAGGTGTCTCTTGTGGGCGGCGGTCATACTGGGCCTGTGCCTGACGGTGGGCACAGTGTCGGTTTGGGGGTTCGCCGAGGAAGAGCTGGGGTTTCGGGACCGGGACGGCACCTATTACCCGCCGACCGGGAATTTCCCCGAAGGCCGGATCAGCACGGTGCATGATGACCTTACCCTGGCCCTGGCCATTGCCGCCGGGTTCACCATCACCGACAGTCACACGCTGCGAATCTGGAACCAGTTGGTCGATTCGGAGGTGTTGCCGAGCACGCCGGTTTCTTATACCTATGGCAACGCAGGGTTCTACGAACCGCCAAACCCTCTGGTGGCCTGCAAGAATCACACGAATCACGCGCGGCAAATCTGGCCCACCGGTGAATTCGACCCGGACACGTCCGCCGTCACTTCCCGCTTTGGACCTTATTCGCCCTTTTTCCACTTTCCCCATCTGAACGGTTCCGACCTGAGCGCCTTGCGCGATTGGGCCTGGGGATACACCGACACGCTGGAAGGGTACGAAGCCTACGCCTGGGGCCGGCTCGTCGATTTCACCCTGATGCAGGCCGTTCAAAATAACGGTTGCACCATCACCCGCACGGTGACGATCAGTATGCCTGTGTCGGCCGGTTCGCTGGAAGCCTTTGCCACCTACCTGCATACCCTGGGAGACGCCTACTCCCACGCCGATTGCATGGACGCGCTGGCCGCCCATACGCCGTCCGCTCCCTGGGGCACGCACACCGTGCCGGTGCTGGGCGACCCCAGCATCTATGCCTGCGATTACAACCCCATCAACCCCCAAAACGACGACGCGCACGGTCGAGAGTTTGGCGGCGTGTACTCGGACACGCAACGGACGATTGAGGCCGCGCGGGCGATCTATGCGGAACTATCGGCGCGCAGCCTCTCCCGTGAAGGGGTTTACGTGCCGTTGCCGCTGACGACGACCCTGACCGTGAGCGGTACGGAAACGACCCTCGACGGAGCCATCGTCCACTTTGTCACCACCTGGGATTATGACGAACCGGCCCGGCGACGAGAGTATATAGACCATCTCGTGGAGGCGTTACGCGCCCGGCCGCGAACGGCGATCAGGCGCGTGTATTTGCCCCTTGTCATGATGCATCCGTTGAACTCCATCTCTCGCCCACACTGAGGATATCTTGGCCCTTCCGCCACATCTCCCGCTGGCGTCATACCACTCGTTGAAAGCACCCCGCCGGGGCAAAGGCAGGTACAGTACGACCATGTTGGATGAGCCAACCCCATAGGCTCAAATAGCGACTACAATCCATGCCGGTAGAGGAAACGATGGGAGCGATCCGTGTGTTGCTGGCCGACGATCACGCCCTCTTTCGGGAAGGGTTGGCGAGCATCCTCACCGCCCAGCCGGACTTTGAAGTCGTGGGGGAGGCCGGCGACGGACTGGAAGCGTTGGTCAAGGCCCGGGAGCTGGCCCCCGACCTGATTTTGATGGATATCGCCATGCCCGCTTGCGACGGCCTGGAGGCTACGCGCCGCATCAAACAAGAGCTGCCCGATGTCACCATTGTCATCCTCACCGTGCAGGATCGGGATGAAAAGCTGTTCGAGGCGATTCGCAGCGGGGCGCAGGGTTACTTGATCAAAAGCATCAGATCCAGGCAAATGCTCGATCTGCTGCGGCGGGCGATCCGGGGAGAGGCGGCCATCACGCCGGCCCTGGCAGGCCGCATGTTGGAAGAGTTTCGGCGATTGAGCCTGCACACGCCCCTGCTTTCGGAAGGGGAGACGGTGGCCCTTACCCACCGCGAGCAGGAGGTGCTCAGCCTGGCAGCGGAGGGGGCCACGGACAAAGAGATCGCCGCTACCCTGGTGCTCAGCGTCCATACCGTCAAAAGCCACATGCGCAACATCTTGGCCAAGTTGCATGTCAGCAGCCGCTACGAGGCGGCCCAACTGGCTCGGCGGCAGGGCCTGGTATGAGACGCGAAGCCATGACCGCCAGCCTGCAAACGCGAATGGGGATTCTGCTTCTGGCCTTTTTCGGCCTGCTCTCGATCTCGGTGGCTGCGACCTTCTGGGCGATTGACACGCAGAAGCAAGATGCCCTGATCATCAACCTGGCCGGTCGGCAACGGATGCTCGTTCAGCAGATGACCCGTGATGTCCTAAACATCAAGCACGACGGCGCAGAGGCTTCGGTGCAATCACTGGTGGAGGCCGCCCACACTTTCGAAAGGACGCTGACGGCTCTCGTCCTGGGCGGCACGACGACCTATCCGCCGGGCCGTACCGTCGCCATCCCGGCGGTGCAAGATGCCGAGACGCTGACAGCACTCCGGCAGGTCCAGGCCACATGGGCCACGTTTCGCGGCCACCTGAACCGGATCGTCGCTGCACCCCCGGCAAGCCCGGAGCGACTGACCGCCATTCAAGCCGTCGAGAACCTGGCTCCGATCCTGATCTGGCAAGCCGACGAGGTGGTGCGGCGGTACGAGGCCGCCGCCAGGCACAAACTCGCCCGCCTGGGCCGAATCCAGATCGCTTTCCTGGCCGGAGCGTTGCTGTTGTTGGTCTTGGATTTCCTGTTGTTACACAAACTGATCGTCCGCCCGCTCCGGGAGCTGGGTTCAACCGCCGAGCGGATCGGCGGCGGCGATTTTGGGCCGATTGAACTGACAGGCCCCCGCGAGATCAAACGCCTGGCGCACAGTTTCAACCAGATGCAGGCTCAATTGCAAGCCTGGACGGAGGAATTAGAAACGCGGGTTGAGCAACGAACTGCCGAGCTGGCCGCCTTGCACGAGGCCAGCCGCGAAATCGCTTTGCAATTAGAGATTAACAAGGAACGCCAGCGCATCGCCGCCGAGATGCACGATGGCCTGGCCCAAATGCTGAGCTACCTGGGGCTTCAGGTAGAGCAGATTGTAGATCTGGTGGAGGCCGATCGGGCCGAGGAAGTGATCGGTCGGTTACAACGCTTGTATAAAGCCATCGAACAGGCATCTCAGGATGTGCGTCGCTCCATTATCCGGCTTCAGGAATCCCCCCAGCCTCGCCGGGCTTTGCAGGATCAATTGGCTGCAATCGTCAAAGAGTTTAGTCGTCAAGGAGGGCCGCCGGTTACGTTGTCGCTGGGAACCATCCCCTCTCTGTTCCTATCCCGTGATCAGTGCGAGCAGGTGACGCGAGTGGTACAAGAAGCGCTGCTCAACGCACGGCGTCATGCCCAGGCCGGGCGCGTTATCGTCCGCCTGGAACGGCAAGGGACCGAAGCGACGGTGACGATAACGGACGATGGACGGGGTTTTGACCCTGACGCTCCCCACGATGACGGTCGGCCCCGCTTCGGCTTGAGCGTCATGCGCGCCCGGGCGGCCCGACTGGATGGAAGGCTGGACATCCGGTCGTCGCCCGGTCGGGGCACACAAATTACGCTGACTTGGCCTTTGACGCCCAATACTTGTTGAACGCGGACTGCCCGGTCTGCGAGACGGGAACTAGCACCTCCACACCCGAAAAGAGCGAGGAAATCGCTCTTTTTTCATGCCTTGTTTTCGCCAAGAGGGATTGCGTTGCAATCGCCGGCGTATTAAACTTGCTTTGGACAAACCGTGCCCAACCCTCCCGCAGGTTGGCAAACGGCTAAAACCGGTTACTATGCACAATATCCCACCGATTTTCAACCTGAACCGCTGCCAAGCCTGCGGGAAGGTCCAAAGTCCAAAATTTATCCGGGGAGGTGTGAAATGGATTCGGCAAGCAATGCTCGTGTGGACCGTCGGGCGGTCCGATTTCTCTCCATCACGGTCGTCGTTCTGGGCTGTTTTTTGCTGATTGGGGCAGTGCTGACGCTGTCCGTGTCCTCTCTGCCGGCCTACGCCGACGAGGACACGGTTCAACGGCAAAAAACCCTCCTGGGACCTGAGAGCGGTCCGCTTACAGATGTGAGCATCAGCGGCCCCACCACCGGCGATGTCGGCGTTGGCTATGGTTTTACGGCGACCGTCAGGCCCGTCTCGGCGACTATGCCCATTGCCTATGTCTGGCGTACAACCGACCAGTCGCCCGTGACGGATACCGGCAATCGCATCACCGGCACCGTGGTCTATACCTGGACCACGCCCGGCACCAAGACCCTCGTCGTGACGGCGACGAACGCCGTGGCTGCGGCCAGTACGATCTTTACGGTTACCATTACCCAGGGGACCACTCCCCCCATGATGGCAACGCTGTGGGGGCCGAAAGCCGGGGGTACGAACAATCCGGTGTGGATTGCGTCTCGCGTTGATCCCCTCACGGCAACGCTGCCCATGACCTACGTCTGGCAGACTGACGGCCAGAAGCCGCTCACCTTTGTACGCACCCCAACCTACGACTCGGAATGGTCCGGCAGGGGCGGGTTCAACGGTCAGTGGACCTGGGCTTCCTTTACCTGGGAGACGGTCGGCCCCAAGGTCATTACCTTTACGGCTACCAATGCAGGGGGCGTCGTCACGGCGACGCATACCGTCGCCATCAGCCTGTCTCCGGTCGTCGTCATCACCGGTCCGGTCATGGGGCAGGTCACGACAACCTACACCTTTACCGCCGCCATCACCCCCATCACAACATCCTTGCCCATTTACTATAGCTGGAAGGCGACCGAGCAGCCATATACGAACCGCACAGGGGAAATTAGCGACACGATCACCTATACCTGGTCAACGAGTGGAACCAAAGTGATCCAGGTTTGGGTCCATAACCAGAACGGTTGGAGTGAGGATGCTCTTCTTTTTGAAATTCCGACTCCCTGGCCCCCGCTATCGCCGACCATCGAGTCCAGCGGCAGCGGTGATTGGAACAGTCCGACGACGTGGAATCTGAGCCGGACGCCGGTCCTGAGCGACGTGGTGCTGATCCACGCCGGACATACGGTCACCACAGCCGCCCCTCTCGGCGTCGAATCCCTGGTCAACCGGGGGACGCTGTTGAGTACCGGCGGCGTCCCTCTCATCATCACGGCCACCAACGTTCTCTCCAACAGCGGGCTGATCCGGGCCGGCGACGGACTGGTCTCTGTCACTACTCTGGACGTTTCTGCGCCGAACTGGCATCCGGCCTGCAATGGGACAGGCGGGATGCCGGGTGCTCCCATCATCATTTCGGCCTCCTGGACCTATAACAACGGCGTCATCCAGGCCGGTAATGGAGTGAACGGTGGTTCCGGCGGAGATGTCACCTGGGCACCCACACCGAATACTACGCTCTGGAATGACACGGGAGGCGTGATCCGGGGAGGAGATGGCGGGAACGGCACATCGGGCGGCGGGGGCGGCCCCGGCGGCGATGTTACCATCACCGGGAAACCGATAGACAATGATGGCCTGATCCAGGCCGGCGACGGAGGCGATGGCGATCAATGCGGCGGGGACGGCGGCTCGACGTACATCTTTGGCGAAAATACCACCAACACGGGCGACATCTATGCCGGCGATGGTGGAGACACAACGGACAACTTGGCTACGGCCCACGGCGGCGACGGGGGAGATACGGAGGTTTGGGGCAAGTTCTTTACCGGCAGCGGCTTTCTGATCAACCTGGGCGATATTGCGGCCGGTGACGGCGGCGATGGCAGCCCGACGGCCACCACCAACCCCCAACATGCCGGTTGCGGCGGCGACCTGACGCTGATGGCCATGCCGAATGTCTTTCTGAGCGGCGGGACGCACGCGGCCGGCGTCGGCGGCATCCCATCTGCCGGAGGAAGACGTTGCGCCGGTGGCCGAGTGATGATCGACCCCGCTTCCATCTCCCTGATGGGCAGCGGCACGCGCATCACAGGCCTCAACGTCTCGATCTACGGCGGCGACGATTGGACTCTCGACTTGAAGAATCTCAATAGCGAGGTCGTCTCGGCCACGGGCCATATTACGCTGGCCGTGGGCAGCGGCGGCGTGATCGATCTATCCGGGAACACAAGCCGCATCTTGCAGGCCGGGGGGCAGGTCAGGCTTTATGCCGACCGGATCATACTGGACCCCGGTGTACCGTTGTTCGCCCTGGCCGGGACGAATGTCATCACCGGCCCCGGCCGTATCTTGCGCCACGTCTCGGTCGTCGCCCCCCGCCAGGTGAGCGTCCGGCCTGGCGATGAGGCGCAGCTCACCTTCACGGTACTCAACGCCGGCGCGGTTACCGACACCTTTACCCTGAGCGCCGCAAATTCGGCAAGCTGGAGCATGAGCGGTTTGCCCGCCTCGATCACAATCGGCGGTCTTGACCACCGCGACGTGACCCTCACGGTGACCGTTCCTGCCGGCGCCTCGGACGGAAGCGTTGGCGAGGTGACCTTTGTAGCCACTTCCCAGACCGACGCCGACGCCAAGGCCCAGGAGGATACCCTCATGGTCGTGCAAGCCCGGAGAGAATTCCGCATCTACTTGCCGTTGATCCTGCGTCATTCTCAATAAAGCGGCAGAAACCCGGCGAAGGTGAGAGAAAAGATGCGACGCACTTTGCGTCGCATCTTTTCATTTCCGCGTGGAAAAGCCAACTGTCCGATATGTTGACAATGGGGCGGGGGCATGGTACACTACAAGCCACACTTTGCCGGGCGTATTCGCGCCCGATTCGTGGACGGCCCGCTTTGGCGATCCCGGAGATTTGAACCGCAAAGGCGCAAAGGGCGCAAAGGAAAGGAGAAAAAGTAAGAAGACCTTCGCGCTCTTGGCGTCTTGGCGGTTCCAACCCGGGCCGAGCGCATTCGCGCATTCGCGTATTCGCGCCCGCTTCGTGGACGGCCCGCATTATTCTCAAAGAAGGTGAATCGGCTCAATGCAGGATTTGGGGACAAAACGATTCAAGTGGTACACATACCTGCTGGCGGTCGGTCTGGTGTTTTGCCTGTCTCTCTGTCATAATCCCTCCTCCTATGCACGAGATGCCGAGATCCTCTTGCCCCTGCCCGGCAGCACCTTGTCCGGCGCCGTCGTAGAGTTTGTCTGGACCGATGTAAACGCGGACCAATACGCCCTGGACATCGGCTCTGCCCAGGGCGGAACCGACATCTATTCCCAGAACCTGGGCGCGGCTACAAGCGTCACCGTCTCGGGCCTGCCCACCGACGGCCGCACCCTCCATGTGCGGTTGTGGACCGTGCGGGACGATCAATGGAACTATACCGATTACACCTACACCGCCGCCGACAAAGAAGACACAGAGATTCCCCCCTTGCCCCGGCTGCGCGCCCAGGGCGAGAGCTTTGTTGACGAGAAAGGGCGTACCTTCCGCTGCTGGGGTGTGAACCTGGTCGCCTTTTACCCCGACGACCAGACCGCCGTCAACTTTGCCCGCAACTTGGCGGAACGGGGCGTCAACTGCGTGCGCTGGCATCACATGCTGCGGCCCAGCCCGGATTGGATCACCCAAAGCGACATCCTGGCCCTGAACACCTACGAGGGCCTGGAATTCTACGATCCCGACGACCCCCGCGCCCGCCCCTGCCCCGACTCTGACAATGTAGATGTTGTTTCTCCCCACTATACCTCCCGCATCCCCGACGCGGAAGCTTGGCGGCGCTTTGACTTTCTCAACGCCCGGTTGCAGGAACACGGCATCTATATCCTGCTGGGGACCCATTGGACCCGAGACTATGGGACCAACGACGTGGACGTACCCCCCTTCGGGCCGGATTCCCCCGACCGGGAACAATGGCGGCAGGCCGTCGCCGACTTGCAACACCGCTCCTACTGCTGGGGCTATGGCAGCATCATTGACCTGCAAAAGATGCTGCCTGCCTTTGACGAGCGGGCTTTGGCCCTGGAAAAGGAATTCCTCACCACCCTGCTAAACCATGTAAACCCCTATACGGGCGTGGCCTACAAAGACAGCCCCCAGGTCCTCACCCTGGAGATCACCAACGAGTTTTCCTCCATCTACACCATCGTCAACGGCAACCGCTACTACGACGACCGCTGGACCCAGGGTTTTCCCGGCCTGGCCTATTTTCAGAACAAGCTGGAAACCCAATGGGCTGCCTTTTTGACCGACCGGGGTTACGACTATTTTGACCTCTACCTGGAACAACCCAGCGACATCCCCTACGAGACTCGGGAACGGCTGCGGGTTGAATTCCTCTACGGGCTGGACCAGACCTACTATGAAGCCATCCGGGATCATATCGCCGACCTGGAGGCCCAAGTGCATGTCACCTTTTCCACTCTGTGGCGCAGCGAACCGGATACGCACCGCTCCGCCCAGGAACCGGGCATCACGCACACGGAAAACCACATCTATGCCAACCCGGCGGTGGTAGAGCCGTTCTTGGACTACCCCGACGAGGACGGTGCCTTCTTCCGGGATCCGGCCCACCCCATGGAGGATCTATTCTACAACCTGGCCGTGACCCAACAGGTCCGGGACAAGCCCCACATCGTAGGCGAGATCAACATCAGCGCGGGGGTGGACGGCTCTTTTACCGAGCTGCTCAAGACCCGTTTGCACAAACGCACCATGCAACTCCTCGCCGCCGCCGCTTACGGCCGCCTGCACAATTGGGCCGGCGTCGTCTGGTTCGCCTGGAACCACGGCGACGCCCGGGTAGGCTCCGACGGGTGGGGCGTAAATGAACGTATTCCTCAGAACATGGATAACATGGAAGACCGGCAGACCGTGGGGGGCAATCTCATCGAGGATGCGGTGTTCCTGGATCATCTGCGCACGGCGGGTTTGATCTTTACAAAGGGCCTGGTCGCGGCCTCCACAGACCCCATCACCCTGTATGTGGAGGATGAGACGGATGACCCGCTGTACCAATATGTCTACGGCTACCCGGTGCGTCCCAAACTTCTGCCCAAACCGGGCTGGCAAAACGTCTCCGCCGTCCGTAAGGTATACGGCCCGCCCCCTCCGGGCTACGACCAGGACGCCCAACCCCACATGACCCACGAGCCTGTCAACCCCATCACCTCGGATACCGGCCAGATCGTCAAAGACATCGCACGCGGGCAGCTTACGGTGGATGCCCCCCAGGTCGAGGCCTTTAGCGGCTACCTGGACGGGACGCCGCCCGCGAACCTGGACGTGTTACAAATGGCCGAAAGCGCAGGCTTTGCGACCGTGATCCTGGTAGCCCAAGACGACCGCGCCCTGGAGCAAAGCCGCGAGCTTCTCATCAGCCGCACATACATAGACGGCGTGACATCGCCGGAAGACATCCGCCAGGGCCGGGACGCGGACGGTCCCGCCATCACCCTGGCGGGGTTGCGGCAGCCGACCGAGGGAGAAGGGTGGTACATCCGCTTCACCCGACCACGAGAGCGTTACGCCGAGAGCGCGCCCTTCCTCCTGCAAATGCAGGATGGCCGCCTTTCCTTGCCCAACGGTCCGTGGCGGGAGGCGGAACTTGTCCTGGGCACGACATCGTCTTTTTGGTCCCGGACCAATCCCGGCGGAGGTGGAGCCTTTAACACCATCGGCGCCGGCCCCACCGGCATCATCTTGGCCGCCAGCGACCTGAGCGGCGCATACCGCTCCCTGGACGGCGGGCGGACGTGGGACGCCATCGGCTCTTTTCGTGGCCTGACCGTCACCCATGTCGGCGGCCTGGGCTTTGATCCGGAAGACCCGGCCATCCTCTACATCGGTACGGAGGAAGGCATCTTTCGCAGCGATGATTTCGGCATGACCTTCTCGCCCGTCTTGACCCACGGCTACGTCACCGACATCGAGATTGCCGTCGGCAACCCCCATGTGGGCTATGCAGCCTACCATTCCCGGTACAACGTTGCCGACGGCGCCGTTTTCAAGACGACCGACCGGGGGAAAACTTGGGAGCGTGTCAGCAACGCTTCCCTCCCCAACGGCCTGCACATCCTAGAACTGATCGTGGATTGGGAAGATGAGGATGTGGTATACCTCCTGGCCGGGGAAGGTCGCTTTGCCTGTGGCCCGGCTGCCCTCTACGAAAGTGCCGACGGCGGCGTCACCTGGGCCCGTCTCGCCGCCGACCTGGGCCAGATCGCCGATATTGCCCTTGACCCCAACAATCCCAACATCCTCTACCTCACCACCTATGGCGATGTGTGGGACCCCGGCTACGAATGCATCGCCGACGATCCCGGCGGTGGCTATCTCTACCGGGGAACCTTTGATGGGAGCTGGAGCTGGGAGCAGCTCACCGATGAGAGCAATCTAGGCAGCCGCAATCTGCTCATCTGGCCGGACGCCGACGACGACCATGCCATCCGGGTGATTGACATGGACTATCCCGAACTGTGGGAGTCCACCGACGGCGGCGTCACCTGGGACCGGATCGGCAGCAAGGAGGACTGGGACCCCGGTTGGGCAAGCGTGGATTTTGCGTACGGCATGAGCTTCAACGGGGATGCCAAGACTCTGGGCCTGGACCTTTCCGATCCGGACGCGCTGCTGTGGGCCGATTCCCAGTTCGTCTATGCCACCCGCGACGATGGGCGCACCTTCGCTCCCCTTCACACCGACGAAGTTGCTTCCGGCAAGTGGCGGTCGCGCGGGGTGGACAATATCGTCCCCTTCGACTTGGCCATCAACGCCGATTCCACCCACGTCTACTTGGCCATGCCCGACCTGGGCTGCTTCCGCAGCGATGACTACGGCTCAAGCTGGCAGAACTGCAACGACGCCGATTATGTCGGCACTTGGGAAGGAAACGGCGGCAATAGCCTGACCGTCGCCGCCGATCCCACGCGCCCCAATGTGGTCTGGATGACTCAGGCCAACGAGATCGAAGGCCACCCCCACACCCTGCTGCGCAGTGACGACTATGGCGCTACGTGGACGCCCGTGGGCACCGGTCTGCCCGACGGCATCCCCTCCGGCCTGAGCGTGGACCCCCACAGCGCGGCGAACGCCCGCACCCTGTTCATCACCGTGGACGGTGACGTGTACCGCAGCCGGGATGACGGAAACACGTGGACCCCGGTCCTGGATTGCGACGGCTGCCGTTACACCGCCGTAGATGCCCATGATGGGAACCTGGTTTATGCCGGGGGGGAGGCAGGATTCTGGCGTTCCACCGAGGGCGGGGAGCCGGGGACGTGGGAACAGACCGGCCTGCCGGAGATGATGGGCACGTTGGGAGGCGAGTTCTGGGATGTGTATTGGGAAGGAGTGGCGGCCATCCGGCCCGATCCCGTCCGGCGGGGGTGGGTATATGTGGCTGCCTTTGGCGAGGGGCGGGGGCTGTACCGCAGCAAGGACGGCGGCCAGAGCTGGGAACGCCTATTGGCCGACGACTACCTGCATGACGTAGCCATCTCCCCCCTTGATCCGGATCACCTGTTTGCCGCTTGCAGCAGCGCCCTCTATTCCGGCGGTTACGATCCGGCCTCGCGGGGCGTGCTCTACAGCGACGATGGAGGGCAGACGTGGACCCCCTTCAACGAGGGGCTGGCCTGGCCCTTTGCCGTCGTGCTGGCGGTGGACCCCAATCCACCGCACACCCTCTGGCTCGGCTCTCCGGGGACGGGGTATCACCGGCGCACCTTGCCGTCTTTTACGTCGGAGGTCTATTTGCCTCTCATCATGCGTCCGTGAAAGCGGTTTCGGAGATTTGAACCGCAAAGACGCAAAGGGCGCAGAGGAAGAGGAAAAAGAAGCCCTTCGCGTTCTTGGCGTCTTGGCGGTTCCAACCCGGGCCGGGCGCATTCGTGCATTCGCGTATCCGCGCCCGCTTTGTGGACAGCCTGCTTTGGCGGTCCCGGAGATTTGAACCGCAAAGGCGCAAAGGGCGCAGAGGAAGAGGAAAAAGAAACCCTTCGCGCCCTTAGCGTCTTGGCGGTTCCAACCGCGATTTTCTTGCGCCACCGGGCCGGGCGTATTCGTGTATTCGCGTCCGCTTCGTGGACGGCCTGCTTTGACGGTTCCAACCACGATTTTCTCTGCGCAAAAGGGGAGATTGACGAGGTCTACTCGCGGGTGGACGCCGGTTGAACCGCCGGGCTGCTTTTTTCGTTCTTACGCTCCAGCGTGGGAACGGGCGGTTCCGCCCAGGATCCGGGCGGCGATCTCCCCTGGAGGTGCGCGGCCAGGGCTTTTTTGATCTCTTCGTCCTCCGCCTGGGCCGCTTGGGCGTAACGGCGAATGAAATCGCTGCGCCGTTGGCGTAAGGCCATAGGCGCAACGGCGGCTACGTCTTGGGCCGTGGCTACGGTGCGGTTGTCGGCGGCGGCGTAGGCGCGGGCTGCCTCCAGGGTGACGATCTCGGCCCGGTGGCTGCTGATCTCTAACCGCTGGACCAGGTCCAGGGCCAGTTGTTCCGCTTCCGGCGCGAGCTCCACGCGGGGCAGCAGCTCGCGGGCCTGATTGATCTCCTTGCCCAGGGCAATTGTATCCTCAATGAGGGCGGCGATCAGGTGCTGAGGGTGCTCGCGGAACCAGCGCACCCGGCGGTAGACTTCCAGGCGGTCGGCGGGATCGGTCAGCGCGTTGACGACGACCCGCAAGCCAAAGCGATCCTGAATCTGGGGCCGCAGCTCCCCTTCCTCCGGGTTCATGGAACCGACCAGGACGAAATCGGAGGGGTAGGTCGCCGCCAGCGGCCCCCGTCGGACCGTGACGCGGCCCTGGGCCGCCGCGTCCAGGATGGCGTCCACGATCACGTTGTCCAGCAGGTTGACCTCATCCACATAGAGCAGGTTGTGGTGGGCGTAGGAGAGGATGCCCCGCTCCAGGCGAACCCGCTTTTGCTCCAGGGCCAGCCGTTCGTTGAGGCCGCCGATGACATCTTCCAGGCGGGCGTTGAGGGGCAGCTCAATGAAGCGCATCCGGTCCAGACCGGTCAGCGGCTCACCGTGGGCCATCTTGACGGCGCACTCGCGGCAGATGGCGTCCATGCCCCACGTTTCGGCGGCCTCTTCATCGCAGCCGTAAGGGCACAGGCTGCGGCGCACCTGGGGCATCAGGTCCACCAGGCCGCGCACCGCCGTCGTCTTGCCCGTCCCGCGCGGGCCGATGAGGAGCACTCCCCCCACCGCCGGGTTGATGACGCCCAAAATCAGGGCGATCTTCATCTCCACCTGCCCGACGATGGCCAAAAAGGGGAACTGGGCCACCTCGCCGCTGATGACCTCCGGGCGGGGCGTCCTTTTGAGGATGGCGCGGGCCGAATACCTTTCCAGAATTTCCAACAGTGCAGATCGGGCCATATTTCTCTCTTCTTTGGAACCGCCAAGACGCCAGGAGCGCAAAGCCTTTTTTGCTTTTCCTTCGCGCCCTTTGCGCCTTCGCGGTTCAGATTTTGGAACCGCCAAGACGCCAAGAGCGCAAAGCCTTTTTTGCTTTTCCTTCGCGCCCTTTGCGCCTTCGCGGTTCAGATCTTTGGAACCGCCAAGACGCCAGGAGCGCAAAGCCTTTTTTGCTTTTCCTTCGCGCCCTTTGCGCCTTTGCGGTTCAGATCTTTGGAACCGCCAAGACGCCAAGAGCGCAGAGCCTTCCTTCCTTTTCCTTCGCGCCCTTTGCGCCTTTGCGGTTCAATCTTCCAGGCGGTAGATGCGCACCGGCGCAAAGTGATAGACCGCCACGCTGGGATACCCGGCGACGACCAGGGGCGGCGGGTCGGGGATGAATTCGGCCAGGAGGGTCCCCTGGGCTGCCAGGTCGTCATAGACGGCCAATTGATCGGGGTAGAACCGAGCCTGTTGCTGCAACAGAGGCCACACCCCATCGCTGACGATCACCACGTCGAACCCCTGCTGCCGGTACCACGCCAGGTCGTGGTCGCTCAGGCGGATGATGTCCTCCACCCGGTAGGGCGTGTGGTCAAAGGGAATGGCATAGTGCTCGATGGCGATCTTGCTGCCGGGCGGGATGTTTTCCTCCACCCACCGCCCGGCGATCTGGCGGTGGTCGGTGCGGCTGAGGATCGCATCGAACCGGACGGCGGCCAGTAGAGGCAGGGCCAGGATGACGGCGGCGGCCACCGCCGCCAGGAGCGGGGCCGACCGCGCCCGGTGGAAGCGACGGGCCGCCCACTCGCTCCCCGCATCCAAGAGCCAGCCGCCGCCCAGGGCCAAAAAGGGCAACAGGGGGACCATGTTTCGCTCAAAGCGGACGGTAAAGCCGGAAACCAACAGAAAATAGAGGGCGGGAAAGAGGGCCAGGAGCAGGCCCTTCTTCCACCGCCTGACCGGCAGGACCAGCAGCCCGGCGGCCCCCACCGCCACGGCCAGGGCGTCGGCGGAGGTGGCAAAGATGGTGAGATACCAACGCCAGTTGCCTTTGCCCTCAAAACCGGGTTGTTCCGTACCGTAGTGGTGCAGGACCTGGGCCAGGCCGTTCAAAAAATCGGGCAGGTTGCCCAGGGCGAAAGGGTTGCCGCCGAAAAAGCCCAGCAAGAACCCGCCGAGGGCGACGAACAGGGAGCCGGTGAGCCAACCCCACTCCCCCCAGGGGGCGGCCAGGACGTGGGCCAACAGGGGCAGGATGACGACCAACGCGCCGTTGTACTTGGTCGCCCCGGCCAGTCCGGCGCACAGCCCGGCCAGGAAATACCAGCGCGTCTGCCGCCGGGTGCGGAGCAGCTCGCTGAACAGGTAGGTCAGGGCGACGAGCAGGCCGACCATGACATCAAAGGTAGCATAGTGGGAGTGAATGATGTGCAGGTAGTTGCCGCCCAGGAGGGCCGCGGCCAGCAGGCCGGTCCGCCGTCGGTGCAGGGTGCGTCCGGCGAGATAGACGACCAGGACGGTCAGCGTGCCCGCCAGGGCGGTCATCCAGCGGCCCACCCGGTAGTACTGGGGGATGGGAAAGGGCATGATCTGCTCCCAGGTTCCCCTCGCCGCGCCGTAGAGAAAGTAGGCAGCATACCCCCCCGCTTGCAGGTAGGCGTAAAAAGGCGGATAGTTGAAGCGGTGCAGGTTCCAATCGCCGGTCCACAGGATGGCGGCGGCGCGGTCCACCAGGGCGTGTTCGTCGGGGTGGTAGCGGGTGTAGGGCAACCCAAAGCCGCTCCCCCACAGGCGCAGGGCCAGGGAGATGAGCAGAACGGCGATGAGGAGCAGCGCAGGGATGGTCTTTCGCATAGCCTAATTCCCCTTCTGAGGAAAAACTTCACCCACCGACTGTTGTTCTCCCCCCTCTATGACTATGCGAAGTGAACTCCAAACCCACCACAGGCCCCCTCACACGCCGAGTTTCCACCCACGCCCCATTATAGCAAACTTTGGCGGCGGTGCAAGTACCCATCGGACGGCGTCTTTGCCCCACGCACGACCAACCCCACCGCCAAGGCCAGGCAGGCCAGGGTGAGCACCCTGCCGCTCAGGCGCAGGGGCGTATCCCCCCAGCGCAGCAGGACGCGGTGCTCACCGGGGGGGATGTCCACCGTCAGCAGGCCGTAAGGCCCTTCAGGACGCAGGGCGTCGTCGGGCAGTCGCTCGCCATCCACATAGACGCGCCAGCCGGGGAAATAGTAGGTGTAAAAGCGCAGGGCCGTCCCCTCCGGCGAGCGAACCCACAGTTCATCGGACGCGCCTCCGGCCCGGATCATCTCCACCGATGCGCCGGGGGCCAATGCCTCCGCCGTGATCAACGGCTCCCCGGCCAGGTACTGCTCCACCAAAGGCGAATCGGCGGGCATCTCCCGGGTCCAGGCGGTCATGCCCCGCATATCGGTATATTCCAGCTCAAACTCAACGGCAAAGACCGGCTCCTCGGCATGGGGCGGCGTGGGGGTGTATTGGGGCAAGGTGTAGGCAAAGCTGCCCAACACGGCAACCAGGGAGAGGACAAGGAGCCGGGGATTGGCGGATCGGGAATCGGCGGTCGGGAGCGGGGGGGCAAAGGCGGCCAGGGTGGAAAGGGCCACGGCGGTCAGGGCCAGGAGCCGCCAGGGGAATTGGATCAGGGCGGCCAGGGGCAAGGCAGCCCACAGGGGAGCCGAAAAGGGCAGCATCAAAAAGATGATGCTCAGACCGGCAAGGGTGAAAAAGAGGATGAGGGATCGCTCATGGGCCGGACGGTGGAACGCGCCCAGGACGGCGATCCCGGCCAGGATGAGAAGGACCGCCCCCAGTTGAAACGACATCCCGCCCGGCGTGCCGGGGGAGCCGGGGGCATAGCCCCACGCCCCGGAGAGGAGATGGGCCGGTTGGACGAAATGCCGGGCATAGTCGTACCCGGCCCGCACCCATTGTTCCTGATTGACAAAGCTCCGCTCAAAGAGGTTGGGCAGCAGCAGCGTCGCCGCAACCCCCATGCCCAGCAACGCCCCGCCCAGGGCCGCCGCCGCCCGGCGAACGCCATCCTCCCAGGTCCGGCTTTCCACCACCAGGCGAAAGAGGACATAGGCCGCCAGCAGCAGGGTGAAGGCCAGGCCGGTGACGTTGTGGGTCAGCCACAACGCACCATAGGCCAGCCCGGCCAGGCCCAGGCGGCGGGGCGTGGGCCGTTCGACCAGAAGGTGAAAGGTCAACAGGGCCAGAGGCATCCAGACAAAGGCCGCATACTCGGCCAAATCGGCCCGGACGTACATATCGGCCAGGTGGAAGGGGGCATAGACATAGAGGACGGCGGCCAACAGGCCCCGTCCCCGGCCCATGATGCGCCGGGCGTAGGCGTACATGCCCAACCCTGCACCCAACGTAGCCAACGCCCAGACGATTTTGATGGCCGCCAGCTTGCCCGCCCCCAGCAGGTGAAACCCTTCGGCCACATAGTAGGCCAAAGGCGGGTAGAGGACAAAGGTAGGGTAGCCGTAGCCCAGGGCCTGGTCGGTGGCCCAGCCGGGGAACCACACGCCGTCGCGGATGGCCGCGTCAAACTCGGTCAGAAAAAAGAGGGTGTGCCGGGCGTCGTGGGCATTGAAGAAATAGTCGGGACCGGCCAGGGGCAAGACGGCAAAGAGGGAAAAGGCCAGGACCAACCAGATGTACGGATCGCCCTTGCGGATAATGCGCATCTTCAAATCGCAGCTCCCCACCCGGACCGCCTACAGCGGCCCTCCCTCCCCCCAATGCAAAGCCCGCGGGCCATCCAGCCCAACGACCACAATGGGCAGGAACACCGTTGACGTCATCCTTGGAGGCCGAACCGTGTTGCGCTGCCAGGCAGTCCGAATGACGGTGATTAGATCGCTCTCCGACACGTCCTGATGATTGTCCGGATCGGGGCCGTGGCGAAAGTTGAAAGCGTCAATCTCCTCCTGAATCGGCTCCCAGGAGGTCTCCCACAGCCAGAGGGCATAGTTGAGGCCCCGCTGCTCAAAAAGGTCCATCTGGTCGGCCATGAACATATCGGCCCCCGGCTCCCAGCGCATCACGCCGTACTCGTTGGCCGCAACGGGGACGCCGTGGGCGGCCATGAATTCATCCACCGGAGCGAGCAGGTCCGCCAGCCAGTTCCGGTCCACCCGGTCGGGGACGCCGTCCCAGTCGGCGTCGAATGTGCCGGGGTAGGTGTTGTCCAGGTCGGGCGGCTCCTGATGGGTGTAGACAAAGGGGTCGTACTGGTGGATGGTATAGACGGTGCGGGCGTCGTCGGTCGGCGTCAGGTAGGGAAGCCAGTCCACCGCGCTGTAGCCGTTGCCGCCGATGAGGATCGGCGTCTTGGGGTCCACCTGGCGGATGGCGGCGACGATGTCGGGATAGAGTTGGTTCCAATCGTAGAGTGTGCCGCCGTATTGGGAGTAGAACTCGGCAGGGTCCCAAATGTCCAGGGGGTCGCCCAGGGGGTAGCTCCCCACCTCGTTGGAATTGGGTTCGCACATCAGGTCGTAGCCGATGACAATGGGGTTGTCCTTGTAGCGTTGGGCGGTGTAGCGCCACATGGCAACCCAGGCGTCCTGGGCGGCCTGTTCGCCCCAGACGCGGTTGTTGTAGTAGCCGGGGTCGAACCAACCGCCGTCGGGGTCGCTCTCGGTATCCTCTCCCCAAAAGGCCCAGAACTCGCTGCGGCCCGGCCCGGTGCGGAAGGTGATAACGGCGAAAAGGTCGGCCTGGGCGGCCATGCCCAAGAGGCGATCCAGGTTGGCCTGGATGCCCTCATCCAGGGCATAAGGCGGCTCCTCCTCAAAAAGGCCCGGATGGGAGATGTTCACATAGTTGGCCCCCATGGCCGCCAGGGCGTCGAAATCGGCCTGCTTATAGGGCGGGCCGACGGGACCGGGGCCGTAAAAATCGGGGCCGTCCAGCTCCGGGTAGACGCGACGCTGGTAGATGTTGGCCCCGCGTAAATGGGTCCCCCCACTCCACAGCGTCCATTTGTCCAGGGTGGACGGGACGGCGGGCGGGGGCGTCTCCGACCGCGTGACCACCGTAGGCGTGGGTCGGGCGGCAACCGTCGCATCGGCCTGCCGCTCCCCCGCCGCCAGCCCGCAGGCGGCAAGCAAGCCGAGCAAAAGCCCCAAAGCCCAAAAACGCGACATACCCCCTCCTTTCCGCCGTCCAGTATACCACAATCCCGGGATTTTTACACAGATTTTACGTTTCGTGAACGATGGGGCAACACAGGTGGGCGAATATGGAACCGCAAAGGCACGAAGGAAAAGTAAAAAAGGCTTCGCGCCCGTGGCGGCTTCGCGGTTCAGATCCTTGAGGCGTGAAGGAGATTCGCAACGCAGGATTTGGGGGGGACCGACGATGAAAAGAGCCTGGCCCGATGTGGTGATCGCATTGTTGATTTTCATCCTTTGCCTGGCCGTCTATGATGCTACGCTGACGCCCAGCCTATCCTACAAAAGCCCCGATGGGAACGAGCTGGCGACGGTGTGCTACACCCTGGGGCTGGCCCACTCAACCGGCTACCCCCTCTACACCTGGCTGGGCAAACTGTTCACCTTTCTGCCCATCGGCGACGTGGCCCACCGGGTCAACCTGATGTCGGCGGTGTTGGGAGCGGCGGGGGTGGCCCTGCTGTACCTGATCCTGCGCCTGCTCACCGGCAACCACACCCCCGCCGCTTCGCGGTTGGCGGCGGCCTTTGGCGCGTTGCTCTTTGCCTTCTCCCTCACCTTCTGGTCCCAAACCGGCATCGCCGAGGTGTACGCCCCCAACCTGTTCATGGTCGCCCTGACGGTGCTGTTGCTGCTCCAATGGGCGCGGAGCCGCTACTTCCTCTGGTTCTGGGCCTTTGCTCTGGTCTACGGCCTCAGCCTGGGAACCCACATGTCCAACCTGGGGTTTGCTCCGGCCTTTGCCCTCTTTGTCCTGCTGGTGGAATGGCGCATCCTGCTCCGCCCCTGGGTCTGGCTGGGGGCCGCCCTGCTCTTTTTCCTGGGGGTGCTGCAATTTTTGTGGCTGCCCTACACGGCGACGACGCTGAACGATGTCAACATGCTGCGTCACGCGCCCACCACCCTGGCAGGCATCTACAATTATACCCTGGGCGCATTCCCCGAATTCAAATTCGCCTTTCCCCTAAAAGCCATCCCGGAGCGGATCGTGCTCTATCTCTACCTGCTGGCCCAGAATTTCGGCGTAGTGGGCATCCTGGCCGGGCTGGGAGGGATGGCCGCCCTGCTGTGGCAGCGGCCCAAACATTTCTTCCTGCTGATGGGCATGTACCTGGTCAACGTCTGGTTCTTTGTCCAATACCGGGCCTTTGACGTAGACGTGTTTTTCATCCCCTCCCATTTCGTGTACGCCATCTGGATCGGGTTTGGGCTGTCTGCCCTGTTGAGCGGGCCGGCCGCCCTGCTCCACCAGGCGGAGGGCCGGCGGCGGGCAGCCTGGGCCGGGCTGGGGGGCCTGACCGCCCTGATCCTGGCCCTGGTGCTGGTCGGTCAGGTGCAGGCCAATTGGGAAGCCAACGACTATTCGGACGATACGGCCATCAACGATTTCTACGAAAACGTCTATGAGCTGCTGCCGCCCAACAGCGCGCTGCTGGGCCGGGGCGGAGTATTCGGCTACGACATGTTCTACTTTCGCCTGGTCTACGACTACCGGCCCGACGTGGCGATCCCCATGATCGACGGCCCCCACCCGGAGCCGGAGGAACTGGCCGGGCGGCCCCTCTACACCACTCTGCCGTTGCAACCGGGACGCGGAGGAGGCAGCCCCTGGTCGCCTCCGTCGGAGTTGGTAGCAAACGACGCCTGGTACGTGCCGGTCCTCTTGGGCCAGAGCGGGACGGCGACGGGGATGATGACCCGACAACGGCCCCTGGTGCTTTATGCCGTACAGGAGGAACCGCCCGACCTGGTGGTAGGCTCCGCCGCACCGGAACACCCCCTGGGGCAGCAGCTGGGGAGCCTGGAGTTGGTGGGCTACGACCTGGACGACAGCCTGGCCGTGCCCGGCGGTCGCCTGCACCTGACCCTCTACTGGCGGGGGAAACTGCCACACCGCTTGCTCATCGCCACCGCCCTGGGCGAAACGCCCCTGGAAAGCCACCAACCGGGCCTGGGCAATTTGGCGCGTTATGTCAAGGAAATGCAGCCACCCCGCGACGGCATCCTCGTCGAGGATTACTGGGTGGTTCTACCCTCCACCCTGGAGCCGGGCGAGTACCCCCTGACGGTGCGCCTACAATCTTCGCTGCCCACGGGGGCGGAGGAACCATCCGCCGGGGAAAGCATCACCCTGACATACGTCACCATCGTTCCAAAGGAGACGCTATGAGCCGAGAACGCACGTTGTTGATCGCAGCAGGGGCAACCCTCATCGCCCTGATCATCGCCATTGCCGGTTTCAGCCTGGGGGTGTACGTCGGCGTCCACGGCTGGACGGCGGGGCCGCCGTCGGTGGCCGGTCCCGGCGGGCGGCAGCCCAGACAACCGGCCCCGCCGCCCGACCAGGACCGGGGGGCCAAGCCGCCGCAGGACGGCGGGCAGCCCGGCCCCCGGCCCCAACTGGTCGGACGGGTGCGGAGCATCAGCGGCGATTCCATCACCCTGGACACCCCCCAGGGGCCGCGCCTCTTCCGCCTGAGCGCGGAGGTGCAGGTCTTTCGCGCCGCCGAAGGCCGGGAGCAGCCCGCCTCCCTGTCCGACATCGTCCCCGGCGAGCACTTGGCCGTTTTCGGTTACTTGGAAGGAGACGGAACCAGGCAATTGATCGCCGAGCGGTTGGTGCTCCTGCCGCCACCGCCGGATACGCCCAAACGATAGCTGCGTAACGAGTGAGCGGCTCAAACGCAAAGGCCGCGTGCACCGAAGAACGGGCACGAAGCCGGGCTTGTGCAACCGAAAGCGGTGTGGTATAATCCCCGCGCTATGTGGTGGAGAGGGGAAACGCTCGGCGTCTACATCGGCCTGGGAATAGGGCATCTCATTTTGCTGATCCTGGCCGTCCGGAGCCGCAACGGACACAATCGGGTCCGGCGGTGGCTGGAGGTCAACCTGGCCCTGTCGTTGGTCTGGGTCGTTTCCCTGGCATCGCTAGAACTGCTGACCACCGGCAATTGGTGGGCTTGGGCCTGGCACCGGACGGTCCACATCGGCCTGACCATCCTGGCCTTGACCACGGCCGAATTCAGCGATGCCTTTGCCGAACTGCCTCCTTTGCGTCTGTTTCGCGTCGGGCTGGTGGGCCTCTTGGCGCTGATCGCCGTCGCGTTGGACACCTTGCCCGCCTACTTGCCTGCTGCCGGGCAAACGATCCCCTATTTGGGCCGGAGCTACACGACCCTGGCAACGCTGTTTTGGGCAACAGCCTGGCTCACTTCCACCCTGACCGCCTGGTGGACGGCCCTCCTCGCCCTGAGACAGGCCATCGGCGCCAAGCACCGCAACCGTATCCGCTACTTGACAACGGCACTGGCAGCCTTTGCCGTCGGCGATCTACTGCTCTGGATCGGCGGTGTGCCCGACAGATATGTGGGCTTGGCCGCCCGCCTGTTCGGAGCCGCCGTCCTCTGTGTAGCCGCCTTGCGCCACAATCTGCCCGACTTGCGTCGCTCCGCCCAAGTGGTGCTTCGGGCAGTGCTGCTCATTATCTTGACCGCTTTGCTCTACCTGGTCATCTTGCTTCCCTTTGGTCTCTTCTCCGGGCTGCTGCCGTGGGGAACGGAAACGGCATTTGCCCTGCCCCCCCTCTTCCTGGCTTTGATGGTCGCAGCGGCGGTGGAAACGGCGATCAACACCCGTTTGCGCCACTTTCTCGACCGGCGGATCATGGGGCAAGACTATGACGTGCAGAAAGCTCTGCGCCGCTACAGCGAGCAGGTCGGCTTGATCCTTGACCTGGACCGCCTGGCCGATACCACCCTCAATTGGCTGACAACCACGATGCACGCTCGGCACGCGTCCTTCATCCTGTTGACCCCCCAGGATGACGACCGCATTGAGCTAAAAGTGCTGCGCACTACGGCCGATTCCTACCCTCCACCCGTCGTTTGGAGCATGGACAATCGCTTCATCCTGCACTTTTACAAGGTGGGCAGGCCCCTAAGCCAATATGACCTGGACATGCTGACCTGGTTCGAGACCCTTTCAGATTCCGAACGAGGGTGGCTACGGAGCTTGATCGCAGAACTGTATATCCCGGTTCAAGTCGCCGACTGGCCTGCCGCCTTGCTGGCCCTGGGGCCCAAAGTGGGAGGGCAACCTTATGACGAAGAGGATATTGAGACCCTGATGCTCTTGGCCGGGCAGACGGCCACCGCCCTGGAAAACGCCCGTCTGATGGGCGATTTGCGCACCGTACAAGTCGATCTCCAAAGGCTCAACGAGGAGTTGGCCGAGACGAACCGCCAACTGGCCCGCTTGGATCAGACCAAGACCGATTTTATCACCATTGCCTCCCACGAACTGCGCACCCCTTTGACCCAAATCTACGGCTACTCCGACTTTTTGGCCCGTATGGGGGCCGAAGGCTTGGACAACGCACAGATCATCCAAGAATTCATTGAAGGGATCTCCAGAGGAGCGGCCCGCCTCAAAGACGTGGTGGACGCCATGGTGGACGTCTCTCTCATTGAAACGGGTGCACTGAAAATACAAACCGCCCTGATCCCGGTGCGGATCGTGGTGGAGAATGCCATCGAGACGGTGCGCCGGGCTGCCGAAGAGCGCAGCCTCCAGATCACCACCCGCGATCTGGGGGACCTGCCCTACATCCAAGCCGATGGCGCACGGCTGGAGCAGGTCTTTGTCAGCCTATTGAGCAATGCCGTCAAATTCACCCCCGATAACGGCAAGATTGAAATTTCGGGCCGGTTGACCAGTCAAGCATCAAAAGCGTATGTGGAGATTCTGGTAAGCGACACGGGCATCGGCATCGATCCAGACCAGCAAGACCTAATCTTTGAAAAGTTCTACCGAGCCGAGAACCCCATGCTGCACAGCACCGATTCGACCCGTTTCAAAGGCGCAGGGCCGGGCTTGGGGCTGGCCATCGCCAAGGGCATCGTCGAAGCCCACGAAGGCCGTATCTGGGTGGAAAGTCCGGGCCGTGACGAAGAAACATGCCCCGGCAGCACTTTTCACGTCCTCCTGCCCCTGACCGGCCCCGAAGGGGAAAAAGTTAACGAGACCTCGGCCCACCGCGAAGGATGAAAAGGGCAGTGGCGACTCAAGTCGCTCCTTTCGGGCCTGCGGCCGGGCGTATTCGTGTATTCGCGTCCGCTTCGTGGACGGCCCGCTTTGGCGGTTCCGGAGATTTGAACCGCAAAGGCGCAAAGGCCGCAAAGGAAAGAAGAAAAAGTAAGAAAACCTTCGCGCCCTTGGCGTCTTGGCGGTTCCAACCACGATTTTCTTGCGCCACCGGGCCGGGCGTATTTCGTGCATTTGCGTATTCGCGTCCGCTTCGTGGACGGCCCGCTTTGGCGGTTCCGGAGATTTGAACCGCAAAGGCGCAAAGGCCGCAAAGGAAAGAAGGAAAAGTAAGAAAACCTTCGCGCCCTTGGCGTCTTGGCGGTTCCAACCACGATTTTCTCTGCGCAAGTTGGAAACTTGCGCCACCGGACCGGGCGTATTCGTGCATTTGCGTATTCGCGTCCGCTTCGTGGGCGGCCCGCTTTGGCGGTTCCGGAGATTTGAACCGCAAAGGCGCAAAGGCCGCAAAGGAAAGAAGCAAGAAAACCTTCGCGCCCTTGGCGTCTTGGCGGTTCCAAGATTCGAACCGCAAAAGCAAAGAGAAGTTGGGAGTTTATTTTCGAGGAAGATGGTGGCCAGACGCTTCCCAGACCTGGCGGTATGTCAAGGAGCAACCCCGGATGACCTGGACCCGGTTCAGGTCAAGCGTTACCGCGAAGAATTGGAGCAACGTCGCCCCGGTTCTCCATTGCTCCACCAACCGGATCAAGAGCTGCTCCAACAAGTTGGCGCGCTGGTCAAATGGCGGGGCCGATTGCGCCCCACCCTGACCGGCATCCTCTTTTTCGGGCGGAACCCGCAACATTTCTATCCTTCCCTGACCATTACCTTCCTCCACTTTGCCGGGACGACGACGGCCCAGAGCAACCCCCAAGCTCCCCTCTACCTGGATAACCGCGAGTTCCACGGCCCCCTGCCCCAAGTGCTGGAAGCAGCACGGGCAACCATTTTTGAAAAGATCAGCAAGCGGGCCGTGGTAGAAGGCTTTGTCCGACGCGATGTCCCCGAATACCCCGAATTTGCATACCGCGAGGCCATCGTCAACGCCGTGGCCCACCGCGACTACACCCTGGAGGGGAGTTTCATCCAGGTACGCCTCTTCGCCGACCGGCTAGAAGTCCAGAGTCCGGGAGGGTTAGGAGGTCACCTGACGGTAGACAACCTGGTATATGAACAATACACCCGCAACCCCCACATCGTCCGCCTGCTGGAGGACTTTGGCTACGTTGAACGCAGAGGATTGGGCGTAGATCAAATGATCCATGCCATGACGGCTGCCGGGCTGCCCCCGCCCGTCTTTGAGGATCGCGGCTCCTCCTTTTGGGTCACACTGCGGAGCACCCCACCGGGGCCACCCTTGCCCGATCTTTCCCGCTTGAACCTAAACGAGCGACAGCGACAAGCCGTTGCCTATTTGCACAGGCAGGGTCGCATCACCAACCGCGAATACCAGAAACAGTTCGGTGTATCAGAACGAACCGCCCTGTACGACCTGCAGAAATTGGTAGAAGCCGGATTGGCCTTGCCGGTGAGCAGCGGTCGGGGACGCTACTACATCCCCCGCGATTAGAACATTTGTTCTACATTTCTGCTTTTTTGCGGGTTTAGTTGCGGGTTTTTGCGGGTTTTTTGCGGGATTGCGCCCCTTGTCACGCCGTTCCCACCGTCGGCAAGCCCGCTGCAACCTCATAGCCTCTGGTCGCACCGCCGCCGATAGCCACAGCCCCGGCAGCGGTTCGGCTCACTATGGTTGCGATCCACCCGGCGGGCACGCAAATCACGGCGGATGCGCTCCAGCGTAGACAGCAGTTCCCGACGCAGGGCCGGCGTGTACTCTACCTCAAAAGCGCGGTCGCGGTACTTGAGGATGCCATACGGGGGTGGACGACCTTCCTGCTCTTCCACCAACAAACAATAGGCGGCCAGTTGCAGCAGATGACTCCGATAAGGCCGCATCGGAGCTGCCGCAGATTTGACCTCAACCGGAATCGGTCCCTTGTCGGTGTGCACCAGGTAGTCGGGCTTGCCGGTCAACCGGTATCTGGGGGAAAAGAGGGGCCGCCCGCAGCGGCTCCAAGCCCCCGTATCTGCATAGATCACACGGCCCGGCGGCAGGCCCGTCTCCCGCCGGACCCCTTGGGAACGCAGCAGCAGCCATAGCCCCAGGCCACCCAGTGCCAGGGCAAGCAGCAGCAACCACCCCACGCCTTTACCCTCCCAAGCCCAGCAGCAGCCAGATCACAAAAAACGCCCCGCCCAGGATCAAGAGCACTACGGCCAGCCACCGCAGGAAGTAGGATCGGGTCACCATCCGGCCATGCCGACGATGCCGGGCTGCCCCCTGCCGCATCGTCGCCAAGTTTTCCGAGCGGTAGCCTTTGACACGGGCATACCACCAGGCGCGGGCACAAAAAACGTACTGACCGATCTCTCCGGCCCGGATGATGGGTTCCTCAGAGCGACTACTCATCACCGAATCTTGCCATCTTGGTCTCAAAATCTTGCAACGCCTGGCGCATCATCTCCTGGCGGATGGCCGTGGTCAGATCGCCACGGGTACGGTTGACGACACCGCGCAGCATATCGGTCGTGCGCCGCAGACCGGCGGTGATGGCATCGGGAAAATCCATCGTCATCAACCGACTGTAGACTTCGTCCATGATGTCCAGCATCGTCTCGGCCCTATCCAGCCGGTTCTGGCGCATCAGGTCCAGCGAGTGGCGACGTAATTCGCTGGCCGCTTCGGCCAGCCCTTTGAGATAGGCCGCCGCCTCAACGCCCAGGGCCTCCGGGGTAGGCAGTTCACCGTCACAGACAAAGGCGTAAACGCAGCAAGCTTCCACATACTCCTTGAGTGAATCCTGGGTATAACCGGCGTAATACAGATCGGGAAACGGTTCCAGATCGGCGATCATCCGGCGGGCAGTTTCCCGGGCCGTCGTCAGCAACCGTTCCGCTTCCGCAAAATCGCCCCGATGGGTGGCGCGGATGGCGTTGGCACAATGACGGATCAAAGCACGGGAACGCTGCAAGGCCGCATCCCGCGCTGCATTTTTGGCCTCAAACTCAAGGCGGATCTCCTCAACGATGGTTTCCAACTGCTCCACTTTTCCCTCCCGGCGGCAAAAGGTCGCTCATTCCTCAAAGGCCAGCCGACCGTACACCGCCCGATGGTCCATCCCTTGCCCCCCGTCCAGCCGTGTCGTCCCCGGCGATTCGCCCAAGACCCACACTACACCCTGCAAAAAAGTGCTGACCACATGATCGTAGGTTCGTCGGAAAAAGACATAACGCAGGGTAGGGTAAGGCGGTTGGTGCTCGGCAATGCCGCTGTGATAGACGTAGGCCGTGCTGCCGGAAACGCCGATCTTTGCGTTCCAGTAGCGGGTACTCACGTCATCCTCCCGCCAGGGGTCCATGTTGAGATCGCCCACCAGGAGGACATCATCCTGCTGCACCAAACCACCCGGTTCCAATACCTGGCGGAGGGAGTCACGGCGACAGGCAGCACTGCGGCTCTCCGGGTGGGCATTTACCAGGTCAAAGGTGTGCCCCCGGATACGCACCGTTGCCGCCACGATGCTCACGTTCCAGCGGCAGCCCGGCGCGTGGGAGTCAATGCGCTCCGTCCGGCACAGCCCACCCGGCGGGCAGTCCTCAACCTCGCCTACATCTACGCGGACGGCGATACACTCAAAGCCGTTGCGCCCGTCGCAGACGATGGTGTACTCCGGCCCCAGCAAGCGGCGGACCTGGGGTTCGCTTTGCTTTTCGGCACAGACGCTGCCCGGCAGGGCGACGGGGTATTTCGCGCACAACCAATCGGGCATAACCTCCTGCAAGGCCACAACTTCGGGGCGCAGTTTGCGGATGTTGGCCGCCAGTCGCTCTTCCACATCCCGGCGGCAGAGTTTGAGCACGTAAGGCAGGCAGAACGGATCGGCGTTGCCTACGTTGGCCGAAAGGAGGGTAAAACCGTCGGTCTTTTCCCCATCCACCGGCGGAGGCACAAAGGGCCGGATGGCCGCAAAGGGTCGCCGGAACATCCAAATCCCTCCCAACAGGGCCGCCGCCAGGACCAGGAACAGGCCCCGGCGGAGGCAACTACTGCGCAACAGACTCTGCGAATCCAAACTACGCCCTCGGTCCCCTACTGCCCGGCCCTGGCCCAGTGATAGTCAAAGAGCTTCCGGAAATCCTCAACGGCCTGCGGATCGGTTGTGCCGATGCTGTATTCGGCCAGGGTGTTGCCCGGCCCGAACGCGCTGTAGTGCAGGTTCTGGCTGCCGACGACGAGGAATTCATCATCCACGAGCATGGCTTTGGTATGAAGCAAGCCCTGGAAGAAGCGGATCTCTACCCGGTCGCCCAGCCCCCGTGCTTCTACTTCCTTGCGGAGCAGATCCACGGCGACGACATTCTCAATGCCCTGGAAGGGCAGGACGCCGATCAGGATGCGCACGTGTGCTCCGTTCTCTGCCGCCTGCAGGAGGTTCTCCACATACTCCGGGGCCTGGTCAAAGGTGCATAGATCAAAAAAGTGGTTGAGGTTGCACAAGATGGGGAAAGAGAAGCTGACATGCCATACATCCACGCTTTTTTGCGCCGAAGCAAGGAGGGCATAGACCTCCTCATCGGCTTCCCGGTGGACGTTGGTGCGGAACATGGAGATCGCGACGGAATCGCCGTCGGTGACATAGTAACGCACTACCTCCGGCACATGGTCCACCCTGGCGGTGCTATCGCGGCAGGTAGCCTGCCAAACGCGGTAGACCGGATCAAAGTCGCGGCAATGGCGTTGCACCGCACCGTCCCAAAGCTCGTCGAACACCCGCCGGGCGTCCTGGGCCACAGGACCGGTGAACTGGATGCCCAGGTCGGTATCCCCCTTGCCCAGGCCGGAAGGATGGTCAACGGGCATAGGCCGGAACTCAAAGTTGAAGCCGTTGACGATCACCGCCCTGCCGTCCACGACCATCAGCTTAGAGTGGCTGTGGGGGAACGCACCCTCATAGTTAGCCACCTCCAGACGCCAACCGATCTCCGGGTCCACCATCTTTTCAATGCCCGCCGCCCGCAGATCGCCGAGGAGCAGCCACAATTGACTGTCCAACTCCATGGTGGAAATGGGCGGAGAATTACCCAACAGGATGCGGACCGTCAGGCCACGGGGGAACCGCTCCGGGTGCGCCTTGAGTTGATCGTACAGATCGGCAAAGGCCCGGCCCAAGATGACGCCCGGACTGTCCTGGCCTGCGCCTTCATCGTAGGCCATCGTCGCCAACAAGACTTCGTATTGGGCGGTAGAGGCCAGCTCGGCCAATTTATCAAAGGGACCGTTGACCGTCGGTTCTTGATGGCTAAAGGGCGGCGGGTTTGGGGCGTAGACCAACTTCTCGTAGCGGTTCCGGCAATAGGCCAAAGGATCATCGGGGGAACGGAATTGGGATTCGGCGGCGACCTGCAAGACCGCCTCCGCCGAGGGAGGCAGGGAGACACCCCGGCAAGTGTACTGCACCTGGGAAGCGTAAAACAAGCCGGGCGAATCGGCTCCTTGGGGCCAGGCTAGGTGCAAAACGCCCTGCCCATCGCTGCGCAAGGCGGGTTGCACCGGGGCATCGGTACGGGCGACGATGAGGGGTCGGGTCCAGCCCTCATCACGACGGATGCTTTCATAGAGAACGGGCAAGCCGGGGGTCCATAGGCCGTTGTTCTTGCGTATCCCGTCGGCGGCAAAGACAAGGTGTATCCGGCCCTGATCGTCGGCGGCCAAAGCCGGGCGGCTGCCACAGGCGATCCGGGCCACCGTCTCCGCAGGACCATCGCCCTCCCGGTAGCGCACCCGTTCACCGTCGCACCAAGCCACATGGACCACACCGGCGTCGTCAAGCCAGATTTCGGGCCGGTCGCCGTCGCCCAGGGTCTCGTCCTCCACATCCCAACCACCTTGAAAGCGACGGAGGACGATCCGGTCGTTATGGTCAAACACTAGGGCAAAGGACCCACCCGGTCCTGCGCTCAGGCGCGGTTGGCGGCTTGTCCCCGGCCCGGCGGAAGGAACGCAGCCCTGTGTAGGCGACGGATCTGTTTCGTCGGCCTGCCAAGCGGCGAACTCCAAACCACCGCCCGGTTCCTCCCACACGGCCAATACCGTCCCTTCATCGCCGACGGCCAAAGCAACGGCGTCGGCGGGAGCGGTCCCCGGGTTGGTAGCCTGGCAGGCCGAGCCGACCCGATCCTCCACCGGCACGGGTGCGGAGCAGCTCACCCCGTCGCAATGGGTGTACCATACCCGTTGCCCTCCGACCGCATCCCCCTCCAGCCAGAGGAGATGCAGGATGCCGGAAGGATCAAAAGCGAGCCGGGGGTGGCGCGGAGGGCGATCCGTCGGCAGCGTGACAACCGGTTCCCATTCCACCCCCTGCCGCTCCCCGGTCCACGCCCCCCGGGCCATGTACAGGGCGTCGGCTCCGGCCCAGACCAGGGCCACATGCCCCTGCCCCTGTGCGGCCAGACTCGGCCCCCGGACCGGCTCCTCCTGCCCAAAGGGCAACTCCGTCGGGGGAAACCAATGGGTTCCATCGGCATCGGTGTTCAGGATAGGGGAGTGGTTGGCGTCGCGGGGCACGAACACCTGGCGCAGATCGGTGAGCAGAGGCCAAAATTTGCCGACGACGAACAAAACGGCCCCGGCGATCAAGAGGCCACGGATGATCTTTGCCCGACGGGAAGGGGGCTTGCGCACACCGGGCAGTACGTAAGCCAAGCGGTCATAGACGTAGCCGAAGGCGCTCCCCCCGCCCAGGCCAAAGGCAAAGATGCCCAGGAGCAGTATAGGATAGGACCCCTCATGGGCCAGCCCTCCGGGTGGGATGGAATCGAGAAAGGCCCAATAGCCCAGACCGAGACCGACTCCGCCCGCGCTAAAGCCGATCAACCCGGCCAAGGCAACCCGCCAGAACCGCCGCCCCACGGTGAGGAGGCCCAACAGCAGGCCGACCATCAAGCCGATGAAAGCCCCCAAAACGGCAAAGAGAACGGCGTATTTATCGGGCGGTACGGCGATCAGGTCACCAACGGCCAGGGTGTAGATGAGGAACACCAAAAGATAGAGGATCGTACCGAAGGGAACACCCACGCTGGGTGCACTGCGCCAGGCATATCCCCAACGGCCCCTTTCGCGGCCCACGACCGGTAGGGTGTAGCCGCCGATAAAGCCGCCAATGCTGCCGCCGATCATGGCAATGGCGAAAACCAGCAAGAGGCCGATGGTGAACAGTACAGATTCCTCCACCCGACCCTGGAACCGTTCTAGGGAAAAGGTGCGAAAGAGGAATTGGGCGACGATACTGCCCACCACCAGCCCACCACCGTAGGCCAGTCCGGCGGTCAGCATGTTCTTCCAACGTCGCTTATGATCGTTCATTATTTTTCTCCGGGGCCTATCCTACCACGAGATCGCATTGGACACAAGTCAAAAGCAAAGGAGGACGGCCCTTTCCGCGAACCTGTACCTTTGCAGTGCAAAATTTTGAAGATGCCCCCCTGCCCTCCCGTCGCCGAACGCTTGACCAGCCGTGCAGCGTAGGCTATAATGGAACGGCCAAATCGGCTTGCAGAAGGAGGAGCACAATGAAATTGGATCACATCGGCATCGTTGTCCACGACATCGGGGCGGCCCTGGCCGTCTACCGGGACGCCCTGGGCTTGCCCCTCAGAGAGATCGTCCCCGTCCCCGACCAAAAGGTGAACGTGGCCTTTTTGCCCCTGGGCGGAAGCAACATTGAGCTGGTCCAACCCACAAGCGACGACACCGGCATCGCCAAATTCCTGGCCAAGCGGGGCGAAGGCATCCACCACATTTGCATTGAGGTTGAGAACATTGAAGCGACCCTGGCCCGCCTCAAAGAGCACGAGGTACAGCTCATTGACGAGGAGCCGCGCCGGGGCGCGCACGGGCGGGTGGCGTTTATCCACCCCAAAGCCATGCACGGCGTCCTCATTGAACTGGTTGAGCACGAATCCTGACCGTCCGGCCGGTTTGTGGTATAATGGGTGGGGTGATCGAAATGAAAGTAGCCCGAAAGACCATGATGACCGTACAAATATCCGAACAAATCGCCCGGCATTTGACCAACTTGCCATCGCCAACGGACAGTCTGGATGCCAAACTGACAGCCCTGCTGGAATCAGAGTACCGGCGACGCCTGGCGCTTTACTACCTGACAGACCGCCTGATGCGCCAAAAGTACGGCATGACATTCGACGAATTTGAACGTCGGCAGATGACCAAGCAGCAGGGCTACACCTGGGAGGTTGAAGCGGACGCCATCGAATGGGATCTGGCAATCAGCGGCATCCGCACCCTGGAACGCCGAATTGCAGAACTGGGCACAATTCCCCATGCGCGTCAATGACCTGCTGCTTGAGCTGTACCGGGTCGAAAGCCAAACATGGTTTATCCGGCGAATCTCCAACCTGGATATTACCGATGACGCGTTGCGAGCCAGATTAGAGATCGGCGAGGGACTGTTCGTCCAAATATTTCTGAGTGAACGGTCGGGCCGCTTCAGCATGGCCCTCATCCAGGGCAATCAACGGTTGTACGGCCGCGACCGCGAGTATGGAACCTGGCATCGGCACCCCTTTCACGATCCGAGCACCCACGAGTTGACGCCGGAAGGTGTATCCCCACGTCCATTGCAGCAATTCATCGCCGAGGTTGAAGAGATTCTGCTAAAGCACGGACTCGTTTGAAATGCACAGGGGGTAAATCATGTCCAACCTGGAAAATCTCCAAGCCGCAAAGGAAAGGTGGGAACAGACGACGCTCCAACGGACCCTGGACCGTTTCCCGGAGCGGTTGGAAACATTCATGACCACTTCCGGCGCACCGGTGGAGCGGCTCTACACCCCTCTGGACGTGGCCGACCTGGACTATGAGCGCGACCTGGGTTTCCCCGGCGAGTACCCCTTTACGCGGGGCATCCACGCCACCATGCACCGGGGGCGGCTGTGGACGATGCGCATGTTTGCCGGGTTCGGCACGGCGGAAGAGACCAACGCCCGCTACAAATACCTGCTGGAACACGGCGAAACCGGCCTTTCCGTGGCCTTTGACATGCCCACCCTTTACGGCTACGATACCGACGCCCCCGAAGCCCTGGGCGAATTCGGCAAATGCGGCGTGGCCGTTTCCAGCCTGGCCGACATGGAAATCCTGTTTGACGGCATCCCCGTAGACCAGATCACGACCTCCATGACCATCAACAGCCCGGCAGCCGTCATCTGGGCCATGTATATCGTCATGGCCGAAAAACGCGGGATTCCCATGGAGGCGTTGGGCGGCACGATCCAGAACGACATCCTCAAAGAGTTCATCGCCCAAAAAGAGTTCATCTTTCCGCCCGAACCCTCCATGCGGCTGGTGGTAGACACCTTTGAGTACGGCAGCCGGTATCTCCCCAAGTGGAACACCATCAGCATCAGCGGCTACCACATCCGCGAGGCGGGCGCGACGGCGGCGCAGGAGTTGGCCTTCACCCTGGCCGACGGCATGGAATATGTCCGCTGGGGCATGGAGCGGGGGCTGGACGTGGACCGCTTTGCGCCCCGGCTTTCCTTCTTTTTCAACTCCCACAACGACTTTTTCGAAGAGATCGCCAAGTTCCGGGCGGCGCGGCGCATCTGGGCGCGGGAGATGCGCCAGACCTTTGGGGCCAAGAACCCGCGCAGCTGGCTGCTCCGCTTCCACACCCAGACCGCCGGGTGCAGCCTGACGGCCCAACAGCCGGAAAACAACATCGTGCGCACCGCCTGGCAGGCCCTGGCCGCCGTCCTGGGCGGGACTCAATCGCTCCATACCAACAGCATGGACGAGGCGTTGGCCCTACCCAGCGAGTATGCCGTCAAGATCGCCCTCCGCACCCAGCAGCTCATCGCCCACGAGAGCGGCGTGGTCAACACCGTGGACCCTTTGGCCGGTTCCTACTTTGTCGAAGCGTTGACCAACCGCATCGAAGCCGAGGTCTATGACTATTTCCGCAAAATCGAAGCCCTGGGCGGCGTCATCCCCGCCATTGAAAAGGGCTTCTTCCAACGTGAAATCGCCGAATCGGCCTACCGCTACCAGCGGGAGATTGACACCCACCGGCGCACCATCGTCGGCGTCAACGAATACGTGGAGGATGAGCCGATCCGCATCCCCTTGCTGAAAATGGACCCCCAGGGCTACGAGCGGCAGGTCGCCCGGCTGGAGCGAGTCCGCCGCGAACGGGACAACGAGCGGGTAGGCGTCACCCTGGCCGCCCTGCGGGAAGCCGCCCAGGGCACAGAAAACACCATGCCCTACATCCTGGATTGCGTCCGCGCCTATGCCACCCTGGGCGAGATCATGGGAGTCTTTCGGGAGGTTTTCGGTGAATACCGGGAACCGACGATCATCTAAAGGCCACTAATGCGCATCGACGAACTGATCTGGGACGATTGGAACATTAAACATATCGCCAGGCACGATGTCAGCGAGCAAGAGGTGGAGCAGGTCTGTGAGCCAGGGCAACACCTTGCCCGCCGGGCGACCAAAACCGATTACGGGCTAACGCGCTACCGGGTCTACGGCCAAAGCTACAGCGGACGTTATCTGTTTATCGTTCTGGATCGCGTTCGGAACCACAAGTTCTATGTGGTTACGGCTCGTGACATGACGGAACGGGAGAAGCAAGCTTTCAAGAGGCAACGGAAATGACCGAGATGGCAAAGAACAATCTGGTGGTACCGGAGTTCCGATCAAGGGCAGAAGAAGCGGCCTTCTGGGATAACCTGGATACAGCCGATTACATGGAGGACGACGGCGAATGGTTCACCTTTGAATGGACCGAGCGGGAAGATCGCTGCGACCGCTGTGGTGGCGGGATGGAGGCCCGCCAAATTGACTTGCACTTGGCCGGAGGGCGGGTGACGCTCCACAACGTTACCTGGTATGTGTGTCGCACACCTGGTTGCGGCCAAACCAAACTCAGTCCCGGCATCGAGCAGCTGGCACGCGAGATAGAGGACTGCGTGACCCGCAACCAGGCGCCGACCAAGCAACTTTCCAGACCGATTTCAATGCCCGTGTCAAAGCCGGAATTGGTCCCGGCGTAAACAATTGCGTCACCCTGAATGATGACGGTCCCTTTCCAACCCCGCCCCGCCCAACAAGAGGTCCTGGCCTACACCGGCGGCAAGATGGGCATCGCTGCCGTGCCGGGCAGCGGCAAAACCCACACCCTGGCCGTCCTGGCCGCCCGCCTGGTCGCCGAGCGAATCGGCGATGATCAAGAAGTACTCATCGTCACCCTGGTCAACTCGGCGGTGGACAATTTCAAGCGGCGCATCAATCAGATTCTCGGCGCGGGCGAACGACGCCTCCTGCCCGGCTACGGCTACCGGGTCCGCACCCTGCACGGCCTGGCCCACGACATCGTCCGCGAACGGCCCGGCCTGGTGGGCTTGGCCGAAGACTTTGGCATCATAGACGAACAAGCCGCCGACGCCGTGCTCCAGGACGCCGTAGACGCCTGGCTGCGCGCCCATCCAGACATCGCCGATCCCTACCTGGCCCCCGACCTGGCAGGCAAGCAGGCCGAATGGATCAAGCGCAGCCGCTGGCCGCTCCTGGCCCGCGACATTGCCGCCGCCTTTATCAAACGGGCCAAAGACCGACAGTTCGGCCCGGAGGTGCTGTTGGAACGCCTACGCCTTTGGGAGGAGCGGGGAGCCGATCCCTCCACTCTGCCCTTCCTGCCCCTGATCCGCATGGGAGCCGAAATCTATGCCGACTACCAACGCAGCCTGGCCTATCGCGGCGTCGTGGACTTTGACGATCTGATCCGCCTGGCCCTCCAGGCCCTGCAACAGGATGAGGAGTACCTGGCCCGCCTGCGCCGCCGCTGGCCCTACATCCTGGAGGACGAAGCCCAAGATTCCAGCGAACTCCAGGAGAACATCTTGCGCCTGCTGGCCGGGGAGGAGGGCAACTGGGTGCGCGTCGGCGACCCCAACCAGGCCATTTATGACACCTTTACCAACGCCGATCCCCGCTTCCTGCGCCGATTCCTGGAGCAGCCCGGCGTCCGGCGGATCACATTGAACGAATCGGGACGCTCCCAACCGGCCATCATTGAGCTGGCAAACTTTCTGGTGGATTGGACCGTTGATAAGCACCCTACCCCCCAGGTGCGAGGCGCGTTCCGGCGGCAACACATTACCCCCACCGGCCCCGGCGATCCCCAACCCAACCCCCCTGCCGACCGGCACGCCGTCCAACCGGTGGACCACCCCTTCAGCCCGGAGCGGGAGCTGCAAGCCGTCGCCGACTCGCTGGACCGCTGGCTGCCCAACCATCCGGACCGGACTGTGGCCGTGCTCATCCCCCGCAACCGACGGGCCACGGAACTGAGCCGCCTGCTCAAGCAACGGGGCATCCCTTACGTGGAGCTGCTGCGCTCCACCGACACCACCCGTGAGACGGCGGGCGCGCTGGGCAACCTGCTCCACTGCCTGGCCGATCCCACCTCTGCCAAGAAGCTGGCCGTCGCCTTTCAGGTCTGGCGGCGGGCCGACCGGGATGATGCCGAGAGCAACGCGCTGGTGCAAGAAGCCGCCCGCCACATCCGCGCCTGCCCGGCGGTAGAAGCCTACCTTTGGCCCCGCGCCGACCACGATTGGCCGGCAACCCTGGCCGACCAGGTGCCGGAGCCGGTCTTGGCCCTGTTGAACGATTTCCGCCCCGTGGCCCAACGCTGGCACAAGGCGGCGACCCTGCCCATAGATCAACTGCTCCTCACCTTAGCCGCCGATCTCTTCCAAGAACCGATGGAGTTGGCCCTGGCCCACAAACTGGCCGTCCTGCTGCGCGATGTAGCTACCGCCCAACCCACCTACCGCCTGGCCGAATTGGTCACCGAGTTGGAAGCCATCGCCCGCAACGAACGCCGTTTCCTGGGCTTTTCCGGCGAAGAAAGCGGCTTTGAGCCGCCCCAGGGGACCGTCACCGTAGCCACCATGCACAAGGCCAAAGGACTGGAATGGGACCGCGTCTACCTGCTTTCGGTCAACAGCTACAACTTTCCCTCCGGTCAGGCCCACGACACCTACATCGCCGAACCCTGGTTCATCCGCGACCGGCTGAACCTGGAGGCAGAAGTCCTCGCCCGGCTGGACGACCTGCTCTCCGATACGGCGGAGCCAAGAAAGGCCGAAAGGACGGCGACACAACAGGCCCGCCTGGCCTACATCGCCGAACGGCTGCGGCTGCTTTACGTGGGCATCACCCGCGCCCGGCGCGACCTGATCATCACCTGGAACACGGGGCGGAGACAAGGCGAGCCGCTCCAAGCCGCCGTGCCCTTCGTCGCCCTCCATGATTACTGGGAGCACGCCGACCATGACTGATCCCCAACGCCCCCTCTCCCAAATCCCCGGTTTCCTGCTGAGCCAGGGGAAATTGCAGGATTATGTGGACTGCCCCCGCCGCTTTGAGCTGCGCTACCTGCTGATGCAGCCCTGGCCGGCCCCCATCACCACCGAGCCGGACGCCTTTGAGATGCAGATGCGGCGCGGCGCGGACTTTCACCGCCTGGCCCATCGCCACGCCCTGGGCATTGCCCCGGAGCGACCGGCAGCCACGATCCACGACGCGGAACTGGCCCGTTGGTGGCGCACCTTCCTGACGCACCCCCCGGCCCGCCTGCCGGAGACGCTGCGCCGCGCCGAAGTCGTCGTCACCGCGCCCCTGGCCGGGTTCCGGTTGATGGCCAAGTTTGACCTGCTGGCCGTCGAGCCGGGCGAGCGGTTCGTCATCGTGGATTGGAAAACCTCGCGCAAACGGCCCACGCGGGCGACCCTGGCCCGGCGGCTGCAAACCCGCGTTTACCGCACCCTGGCCGTGGAGGCCGGAGCCGAATTCAACGGCGGCCAACGCCCCGCGCCGGAGCAAGTAGAAATGGTCTACTGGTTCGCCGCCCACGGCGGCGCCACCGAGCGGTTCCCCTACGATGCCGAACAGTACGCCGCCGACCGCGACTATTTGGCAGGCCTCATCGCCCAGATCGCCGCCCACGACCGCCCCGGCTGGCCCCAAACGCGCGATGAACGCCGTTGCCGCTTTTGCAACTACCGCTCCCTCTGTCGGCAAGATGTCCAACCCGGCCCCCTGGGCGAACTGGAAACCGACGCAGAGCCGGAAGAGATGGACGCCGACCTGGAACAGATCGCCGAAATTGCGTATTGACACACCCCCTCATGGATGATATAATCCCAAGCGGGAATGGCTCCAAAGACACCGAGAACGCAGAGCGTGTTGGAACCTCGGCGAACTCGGCAGTGTGAAATTCGTAGCGGAGCAGCAAATTCCCCACGCCGTTGATTATCACAAGAGCAAGTCATGATCCTGACCGTTCTCACAATCATTGCCGTTGTCGCGGTGTTGATTTCCATCAACGCCCTCTATGTAGCCGGGGAATTTTCCTCGGTCAGCGCGCGCAAAACGCGCATCATGCGGCTGGCCGAGGAGGGCAACCGCCTGGCCCAAATCCTCCTGCCGGTCCTAGAAGACCGCCACAAGCTGGACAACTATATCGCCGCCAGCCAGGTGGGCATCACCCTCTCCAGCATCGTCCTGGGCATCTATGGCGAGCAGCAGATCGCGCCCCACATTGCCCCCTGGATCGCCCGGTTGCCCCTGGGCGGACAGGCAGCTGCCGCGGGCCTTGCCTCTACCCTGGTCCTCATCTCACTGACCACCCTGCAAGTGGTCATGGGCGAACTGGTCCCCAAATCTATCGGCGTCCAGTACCCGGAGCGGCTGGCCCTACTCACCGCCCTGCCCATGAAATGGTCGGCGGATTACCTCCTCAAGCCCCTCATCATCCTGCTGAACGGCAGCGGGGCCTTTATCCTCAAACTGTTGGGCATCACCCCCAGCGAAGGCCACGCCCACGTCCATTCGCCCGAAGAGATCCTCATCCTGGTCAAGGAAAGCCGCCGGGGGGGGCTGATAGATCCCGATGAGAGCCTGTACCTGCAAAACGTCCTGCGCCGCAGCCGGGTCCGCGCCGGGGAGATCGCCATCCCCCGCACGCAGATGGTGGCCGTCCCGGCGGACCGCCCGGTGGAGGAAGTGTTGCGCCTGGCCGCCGAATCGCCCTACAGCCGCATCCCCGTCTATCGCGGCGACATTGACCACATCGTGGGCTTTGTGCACCTGCGCGACCTGTTCACCCTCTACCGCACCGACCCACAGGCGGACATCGGCAAAATCGTGCGTTCCCTGCCCTTTGTGCCCGAAACCCTGCCCATCGCCCAGGTGTGGGAACGCCTGGACGAAGACGGCAGCTACCTGGCCATCGTCCTGGATGAATTCGGCGGGACCGCCGGTCTGATCACCCGCGAGGACTTGATCGAGGAACTATTCGGCGAAGTCCAGGACGAATTTGACCAGGAGGAAGAACCGCTGACCCCCGTAGACGGGGAACACGTCAGCGTGCGGGGCGATGTGCTCATCGGCGAACTGAACGACCTTTTGGGGACCTCCTTGCCCCAGGGCAAGGTCCACACCGTCGGCGGGTTGCTCATGGACCGCCTGGGGCGCATTCCCGAAAAGGGTGAAGCCGTCGTCATCGGCAACGTCCGCCTGGAAGCGGAAGCGGTTGAACGCCGCCGTGTAACCCAGGTGCGCGTCACCCTGCTATCCCGGTCGGAGGGGGGAGAAGAAGCATGATCGCCGCCATCCTGCTCCCCCTGGTCATCATCACCGCCTTGATCCTGATCAACGGCCTGTTCGTCGCCGCCGAATTCTCCATTATCGGCGTGCGGCCCAGTCGCATTGAGCAGCTGGCCGCCCAGGGAAACCGAGCAGCCCGTTGGGTGCAAAGCGTCCTGGCCGACAGCCGCCACACCGACCGCTACATCGCCGCCGCCCAGCTGGGCGTCACCCTGGCCAGCCTGGGGCTGGGCATGTATGCCGAACCGGCCATCTCCCACCTGTTGGAAGAACCGCTGCACGACTGGTTCGGCCTGGAAGGGGGAGCCATCCATACCGTCTCTTTCATCATCGCCCTGAGCATCGTCACCTACCTGCACATCGTCCTGGGCGAGATGGTCCCCAAGTCGCTGGCCCTGCACAACACCGAACGAACGGTCCTCACCCTGGCCCACATCATGCAGCCGGTGGGCAAACTGTTTGCCATCCCCATCCACATCCTGAACCACATCGGCCTCTGGACCCTCAAACTGCTGCACATCCCCCCACCGGGCAAGAACAGCCGCCTCTACACCCTGGACGAGTTGGAATTGGTCGTTTCCGAAAGCTACGCCGAAGGATTGCTGGAACAGGAGGCGCGGGAGCTGCTCATCAACCTGCTTGACTTTGCCGAGGAACGGGTGGAACGGGTGATGACCCCCCGCCCTCTGATGACGGCCATTCCCCGCACCATCGGCGAGGAAGAACTGTTGCAAATTTTCGAATCCACCCCCTACAGCCGCCTGCCGGTCTACGGCGAGAACATTGACGACATCGTAGGCGTAGTCCACCTCAAAGACCTGGTGCGCCAACAACTTTCCGGCAAACCCTTCGACCTGGATTCCCTGCTACACCCGGTCGCCTACGTGCCGGAGACGCTGCCGGTCAAAGAACTCCTGGCCCGCCTGAAAGAGCAACACCAACAGATCGCCATCGTCATGGATGAACACGGCGGCACGCTGGGCCTTGTGACGATGGAGGACATCCTGGAAGAAGTCGTCGGCGAGGTGCGCGACGAATTCGACGCCGAGGAGGAGCCGGTACGCCGCATCGCGCCGGGGCATCTCCTCGTCCAGGGCACGGTCCAACTGGACGACCTGGACGACTATATCGTGCTGGACCGGGCAGGATACGATGTCCACACCGTCGGCGGGCTGGTGTGGGCGGTCCTGGGCCGCCGCCCCCAGGTCGGTGATACGGTCACCCTCGGCAACGCCACCCTGCGCGTGGACGAGATGGAAGGGCTGACCGTCCGCCGCGTCTCCATCCGCTATTCCCCGTAAAGCAAAATCCACCCGCGCCCTCCTCGTCTGCCCGGCTTTGCCCCGCACCACTTGTGACCCCCAATCATGCCTTTTGGCACTGGACAACATGACCGCCGATGCCGTACACTGGACGACGATGCACTCTGTTCGAAGGAGGTGAGGTCCATGACTGCACCGCTGCTGGTCGCCCAGAATCTACACAAGGCTTACGGCGACATCCTGGCCGTGGATGGTCTCTCATTCCAGATCGCACCGGGCGAGATCTTTGGGCTGCTCGGTCCCAATGGCGCAGGCAAAACGACGACTATCGCCATGGTGACCGGCCTCCTGCCTCCGGATCAAGGCCGCGTCATCATTGACGGCCTTGACCTGAGCCGGAACCCCCAGGCGGCCAAAGCCCGCCTTGGCCTGGTCCCTCAAGACCTGGCCCTCTACTCCACCCTTTCGGCCCGCGACAACCTGAACTTTTTCGGACGCATCTATGGCCTGCGAGGCAAAACGCTCCGGCGGCGCGTGGATGAGGTGTTGGACATTGTCGGGCTGACCAAGCGTGCCGACGATCCCATTGAAACCTATTCGGGGGGGATGAAGCGCCGGGCCAATATTGCAGCCGGCTTGTTGCACAAACCCCGCCTGCTATTCCTGGACGAACCAACCGTCGGCGTGGACCCCCAAAGCCGTCACGCCATTCTGGAAAGCATCCAGGCATTGAACCAGGAGGGGATCGCCGTCCTCTACACCACCCATTACATGGAAGAAGCCCAACGCCTATGTCACCGCGTGGCCATCATAGACCAGGGCCGGATCGTGGCTCAGGATAGCCCGACAGCTTTGATCCAACAACGAGGCAGTGGGATCATCTTGCTCGGCTTGTCCAACGGCGCCGCCCCGGCTGTGGCGGCACAGATCAAGGAATTGCCCAACATCCAAAATGTCACCGCCGCCGACGACGGGTTGCTCACGATTCAGGCCCACCGCGCCCAGGAGGCGGTGATCGACATCCTGGAGACCGTCAACCGTCTTCAGGCTTCCATCATCTCGCTGAAAATTCTAGAACCTAATCTGGAAACCGTCTTTTTGTACCTGACGGGCAAGCGATTGCGCGATTAGGAGAGCACCCATGATACGTCAGATCCTGGCCATGACCTGGAAAGACCTCAAAATTTTCTTCAAAGACCGGGGAGGGATGATCCTCATCTTTCTCCAGCCGTTCATGTTTATCGTGGTGATGAGTTATGCGCTCTCCGGCCTGTTCACGCCGGGAGAGGAGGAAATCCAGATACTGGCGGTGAACCAAGACCGGGGCGGTCGGGCAGCGATCATTCTAGAACAGATGGATGGCCTGAGCGCTTTTCGGGTAGAGACAACGTGGGAAGGCCAACCCCTGAGCCGCCAAAAGGCGGAGGACCTGATCGTCGAAGGGGAGCGCGACCTGGCCCTGGTCTTTCCGCCCGATTTCTCCGAGGCACTGGAACAGGATTCGGCGACGGCAGGGCATTCGGCGATCCAGATACAGGTGATTGTGGATCCCGCTACCTCCGACCGGCTCGTCCAACCGGTCCTGGGCACGCTCCAAAGTTTCATCGCTTCGGGGCCGGTCGTCTCTTTCGAACGGGTGACACCGGCCGAGATGCCGGTGACCGAATACCCTGACACGTTTCAACAGAACGTCCCCGGCTACACCATCTATGGCATCTTTTGGATCGTAAGCCTGCTGGCCGGTTCGGTGTTGCAGGAAAAGCAGAACGGCACATTCCGCCGCCTGCTGGCCGCGCCGCTGAGCCGCACGGCGATGCTGGCCGGCAAGATGCTGCCCTACTACCTCATCAATCTGCTCCAACTGACCATCATGCTGGGGGCTTCCAGCCTCCTCTTTGGCATGAGCCTGGGGAACTCGCCGTTGGGCCTTATTGCCGTCAGCCTGGCCGCCGCGGCATCGGCAACCGGCCTGGGGGTGCTGGTCGCCGCTCTGGCCCGCACGGAGGCTCAGGTCGGGGGTATGACGGTCATGCTGTTGCTTACCCTTTCTGCCCTGGGGGGCTGTTTTGTGCCCCGTTTTGCCATGCCGGAATGGCTCCAAACCCTGGGACTGGTGACACCCCATGCCTGGGCGCTGGACGCCTATCAGGACCTGTTGGTGCGGGGCTACGGCCTGGCCGAGGTTTTGCCCAGGGTAGGGGTGCTGCTCGCTTTTGCTGCCCTCTTTTTCGGTATCGGCGTGTGGCGTTTTCGATTCCGCTGAAGGCGGAGCCTCTGCCAATCGCCGTCGCAATCCGGCATTTGCCCCCATCGGCCAAAGGGAGTATAATGCAACCATGACCCAGGAACCGTTTTCCCGCCGTCAGGGACGCCTGCTTGACCTGATCGCTTATCTGACCCTGGCGACGGTCGCCGCCGGCGCCTTGGGCGTCATGCTGGAAGGCCAAGACCGTTGGATCGCAGCAGCCTTGTTGTTGACCTTTGGCCTGCTGCTGAGCCGTTCGCCTGCCCCGCAAGGGCCGCCGCGGACGGCCCATTTGTACCTGGCAATCCAGACCGTGCTGGTCACGTGCCTGCTTCTGTTGCGACCGGGCTGGACGCTCTTTCCCCTTCTGTTCTTCGTCCTGAGCGCCCAAGCCATGCTCATCCTGCCGCTGCGCACCGCCGTCGGCTGGCTCATCTTCTTTGTTGTCGTGACAGGAGCGACCTTTGTGCATGCCGTCGGTTGGAGCACCGACCTTCTGGTTCTGCCTGCCTATGCCGCCGGCTATTTCTTTTTCGGCGTCTTTGCCCAGGCCCTGGCCCGCGCCAACGCCGCCCACCGGGAAAGCCAGGCCCTGTTGGCAGAACTGCAAAAGGCGCACCGCAAGTTGCAGGAACAAGCCCTTCATGCCGAAGAAATGGCCGTGATCCAGGAGCGCAACCGTCTGGCCCGCGAAATGCACGACACCCTGGGGCACCGCCTGACGGTCGCCGCCGTGCAGTTGGAAGGAGCGCAACGGTTGATCCCCCGCGACCCGGAACGAGCGGCCCAAATGGTCAACACGGTGCGGCAACAGGTCCGCGAGGCACTCTCCGAACTGCGGAGCACCGTGGCGGCCCTCCGCGCCCCTGTGGAAACCGATCTGGCTCTACCCCACGCCCTGACACGGCTGGCAACCCATTTTGAAGAGGCCACCGGCCTCACCGTGCACCGAGATCTGCCTGCCCAGGATGGACTGCCCCCGCTGCCCGAAACCTACCGCCTGGCCCTCTACCGCGCGGCCCAGGAGGCGCTGACCAACGTCCACAAGCACGCCGGGGCCGGTCAGGTTTGGCTGGTGCTGGCTCTCCGGGAGCGGGCCATCGTTTTGCAGGTGAGCGACGATGGGCAGGGGATGGCTTCCGGCGGGGGACAGGGCTTTGGTCTGCGCGGCCTGCAAGAACGGGCCGCCCAACTGGGAGGCGAGTTGCGTATCGAATCCAGACCGGGTGGCGGGACCACGCTGTCGTTCCGCCTGCCTTTGGATGGAACAGATGCACGACCGGGAGGACGAGATGACAGAACCGACCCGCATCTTGCTGGTGGATGACCAGCGCCTCATGCGCGAGGGGTTGCGCATCTTGTTGGAACTGGAACCGGATTTGCAAGTCGTCGGCGAAGCGGAAGATGGGCACTCTGCGGTGGAACTGTACGCCACCCTTCAGCCTGATGTCGTGCTGATGGATGTGCGTATGCCCGGTATGGATGGCGTGGAGGCCACCTGGCGGCTGCGTGAACATTGGCCGGAAGCCCGCATCATCATCCTGACCACCTTTGACGACGACGAATACGTCTTTGAAGGGCTGCGCGCCGGGGCCAGGGGTTACCTGCTCAAAGATGTCTCCGGTCACGACCTGGCCGAAGCGGTGCGCACCGTGGCTGCCGGTGGGGCACTCATCGAACCGTCGGTGACGCGCAAAGTAATCGCCGAGTTTGCGCGCGTGGCCCCCCCGGCCCGCCCTGCGGGCAACGCCCTCCCGGAGCCGCTGTCCGAGCGTGAGCAGCAGGTCGTGACCCTGCTGGCCCAGGGTTTGAGCAACCGCGAGATCGCCGCCCGCCTGCACCTGGCCCCGGGCACGGTCAAAAATTATGTAACCTCCATCCTGCAAAAGCTGGGCGTCCGCGACCGGACCCAGGCCGCCTTACGCGCCCGCGAACTGGGTCTGATTTAGCGAACGCCCTCCCCATTTCCTACCCTAACAACAGGTATGGGTTTTCCACCAATTTTTTGATCCGCTGCAAAAAGCGGGCCGCCGGTGCGCCGTCCACCAGGCGGTGGTCAAAGACCAGACTCAGGGTCCACATCTGGCGCACCACAATCTCGCCTTCCCGGACCACCGGTTTGGGCCGGATGCGCCCCACGCCCAGAATGGCTGCTTCCGGCAGGTTGATGATGGGCGTGAAAGCATCTATTTCGAACGTGCCCAAACTGGTGATGGTGAACGTCCCACCGCTCAGGTCATCGGGCAGGGAGCGGCCTGCCCGCGCCCGCTCCACCAGGGCGCGGAACTCGGCCCCGAATTCGCGCAGGCCCCTCCGGTCGGCGTTGCGGATGACGGGGACCAGCAAGCCCCGCTCCGTGTCCACGGCCATTCCCAGGTTGACGTGAGGCAGCCGCTCGATGGCGTCGCCATCTGCGCTCAGGCGGGCGTTCATGTGATGGAGGACATCCTGGAAGAAGTCGTCGGCGAGGTGCGCGACGAATTCGACGCCGAGGAGGAGCCGGTACGCCGCATCGCGCCGGGGCATCTCCTCGTCCAGGGCACGGTCCAACTGGACGACCTGGACGACTATATCGTGCTGGACCGGGCAGGATACGATGTCCACACCGTCGGCGGGCTGGTGTGGGCGGTCCTGGGCCGCCGCCCCCAGGTCGGTGATACGGTCACCCTCGGCAACGCCACCCTGCGCGTGGACGAGATGGAAGGGCTGACCGTCCGCCGCGTCTCCATCCGCTACCCACCGGAGCACGGGCGACGACACCAAAAGGGGACAGAACCGAAGGAATCCCAGGGTGAAATGTGATCGCCCTTACTTTTCCATCCCCTCCGGATCGGTATAATAAACACACTCCTTTCTCCTCCTTGTGAGGAAGAAGAGCAGGGTCTCCGCCGAGGTCCCTGCTCTTCTTTTTTCCCCACAACTTGCCGGAGTGACTTTTTGACAGAGTCCGATGCCTGTGTTACAATACTTTTGTCATACCCCCAGGGGGTATCAAATTTGCGCAAGCGTGGGGACTTGCGCTGCAAGGGGACACAGGCCGTGGCCGCGCCAAGCGACGTAGCGCAAGCCTCCGGCTTGTGTCCGAGTTTGCGAGGGGAAACATGGAAGAGACGAACAACCCTGTGCGAATAACCGTATTCGGCAACCGTTTTCTAGAAGCCTGCTCCAGCATCGGTTGAGGACCGCCGCGGTCTTCGGCGGAGACCACGCAGATCACGGCTTTTTACCTGAAGGCCCGCTTTGGCGAAGCGGTTCACGTTGAATACGTAGACCTGGCCGATGCCGACCAACAGGCCCGGTATCCGGAGCTGATGGCCGTCATCCAGGAACAAGGTCTGCCCTACCCGCTGGTAGCGGTCAACAACCGCGTGCGGATCGCCGGTTCTGCCGACTATTACCGCATCTTGCCCCTGGTAGAAGAAGCACTGGCAGAGGCTGCGGAGCAGCCGTTAACGGAGCAAGGGTGAGCGACAACGGTACGTTTGCGACGGAGGCCGAGCTGCTGGACGGACTGCGGGCCGGGGACGCCGCAGCCTACCGCCGCTTGGTGGAACTCAACTCGGCCAACGTGTACAACGTGGCCCTCAAACTCTTGGGCGACGAACAAGAAGCCGAAGACGTCCTCCAGGAGACGTTCCTGAACGCCTTTGAAGCCATCGACCGCTTCGAGGGTCGCTCGCAGCTTTCCACCTGGCTGTACCGTATCGCCTACAACGCCAGCCTCATGCGCTTGCGCAAGCGCAAACAGATGACGACTTTTTCCCTCGACCAGCCCCACGGGCCGGATGACGACCCATTGCTGGAATCGCAACACCTGGTCGATTGGTCTACCTTGCCCGATGACCGGCTGCTCAACGCCGAAGCACGGGCCGAGATGGACCGAGCCATTGCCGAACTGCCGGAAACGCTCCGCTCTGCTTTTGTCCTGCGCGACATCCAGGGGCTTTCCGGGGCAGAGACGGCAGAGATCCTGGGCATCACCGTCCAGGCGGTCAAGAACCGGCTGCACCGGGCACGGCTGAAGCTGCGGGACCGCTTATCGGACTATTTTGCCGAACGGGCACGGGGGTTACACGTCACGGCGTAGGAGGAAAACACCTTGTCCACCGACGATCACGAAACCTGCCGCAAACTCCTGGAGCAGCTCTCCGATTACCTAGATGGCGAGTTGGAAGACACCCTCTGCGCCGAGCTAGAAGCGCACCTGGCCCACTGCCCTGACTGCCGAATCATGGTGGACACAACGCGCAAGCTCATCCTCCTGTACCGTTCCCAGTCTCCGGCTGCACTGCCCGCCGATGTCCGAGACCGCCTCTACCGCGTCCTAAAACTGAGCTGAGCATCTTTTCCGAATTCACAAGGAGATCCTTGAAACCTCTACTCCCCTTTTGCATCTAAAAGCATAGTGTGGGGAAACGATCCACAAAAAACCAGACGAGCATGGAGGTAAGAAATGCCACTGATTTCCGAGAAAGATGCAGAATTCCTGCGGAATGAATTTGCCGAAAAGTTGGTCAAACCGGTTAAACTGATGATGTTCACCCAGACCATTGAGTGCCAATATTGCACCGAAACGCGCCAGATCGTAGAAGAGATCGCCGCCCTTTCGGACAAGATCACGGCAGAAATCTATAACTTTGTCACCGACAAGGCTACTGCCGACCTGTACGGCATTGACAAGATCCCGGCCATCGCCATCCTCCGCATGGAGGACGAAGGGGAAAAGGATTACGGCATCCGGTTCTACGGCATCCCTTCGGGCTACGAGTTCACCAGTCTCATTGAGGACATCATTGATGTCTCGACGGGAGAATCGGGACTTCAACCCCAGACAAAAATGGCCCTGGCCGAGATCACCAAGCCGGTGCATATGCAGGTCTTTGTCACACCTACCTGCCCCTATTGCCCCCGTGCCGTGCGGTTGGCCCACAAGATGGCCATTGAAAGTGAGCTGATCCGCGCCGACATGGTGGAAGCCATTGAATTCCCCCACCTGTCCAACAAGTACTTTGTCCAGGGCGTACCGCGCACGGTCATCAACGAAACGGTCCACCAAGAAGGGGCCGTACCCGAACCGATGATGCTGGCCAAAGTGCTGGAAGCCGTCCAATAAAAAAAGAACCCTCCCGCAAGCCTACCGTTCGCCGGGCCTGCGGGAGGGTGAGGAAGGTCACCATGAGCGACAAGGTTGTTTGGGTAGACGGTCTGCAGTTTGTTGCCGAATCGGCCGGTCATGCCATCGTCATCGACGGTGCGCCGGGGTTTGGCCGCGACACCGGCATACCGCCTATGCGCCTACTGCTGCTGGGAACGGCAGGATGCTCGGCGATGGATGTCATCCACATCCTCAAAAACCGAATGCGCCGCGACGTGACCGGCCTGGAGGTAGCGGTGGAAGCCGAGCAAGCCAAAGAACACCCCAAGGTCTACACGCGGATTGAACTCAAGTACCGGATCAAAGGGCGTGGCCTCAAGGAAAAGGACGTACGGCGGGCCATTGAACTTTCTAACACCAAATTCTGCTCGGCCGCCATCATGTTGGGCAAAACGGCGGAAGTGACTTGGAGCTACGAGATTGAGAACGAGGAGTAAGGGGCGATGGGGGACCTGATCGCAGTAGGCGCACCTGCGCCACCCTTCCGCGGGCAAACGGCAGAAGAGATGCCCCTGGCCCTGGAGGACTTTCGGGGCCAATGGCTGGTGCTCTACTTCTATCCCAAGGCCCACACCTCCGGTTGCACCCGCGAGGGCCAAGCGTTCAACGCCTTGGTGGATGAATTCAAAGCGTTGAACGCGGCCATCGTCGGCGTCAGCACCGACAAGCCGGGGACGCTGGCAAAATTCAGAGACAAGCACGGTTTTCGTTTCACCCTGCTCTCCGACGCCGGGAAAGAGATCGCCACCGCTTATGGCACACTCAAAGAGCACGGCAAATCGGCCAACCGCATCACCTACCTCATTGACCCCGAAGGGATCGTCCGGGCCGTGTGGCCTAAGGTCAAAGTGGATGGACATGCCGAGAAGGTGCTGGCCCGACTAAAAGAACTAACCGGTGGGGCAGAGGAGTAATTTTTGGGACGGAATCATCCCCTGGGTGGACCCGGAGCGTTGCCGTCGTTGTGCCGAGTGTCCGCCCATTGCCGCCTGCTTGGCAGGCGGCTTTCGGCGCGACGCACCGGAGGAGCTGCCCTACGCCGATCCGGATACCTGCTTTGGCTGCTACTCCTGCGTCGCCGCCTGCCCCTTCGGGGCAATCATCATCCCACGCAGAAAACGCCCCCCCGATCACCCAACCCCGCGTAAACCCTCTTGATCCATTACCATCCGCGCCCAATGATACCCTTCCCGCAGCCAGAAAACATACTGCTGCAACGTCTGCCGCCGACAGGGGTCACGGGTCAGCTCATACACCCGGACATCACCCAGCTCAACGGCGTTCAACAATCCTCGTTCAACCAACCTATCCAACGCCGGTTTGAGCCGAGAAAGGGGATGACCGATCCGTAAGGACAACCCCTCCGCCGAATCGCAAGCATAAGGGTTCAGAACAAAGAACGTGATCGCGTCCGCCCCGGCCAAACCGACAACCGCCTCCTCTATAGAACGCCACAGACCATTCCCCTCGGCCCAGGGGATCACAACCTCTCCTTCCCCCCGAGTCGGTCTGATACGATCCATCACCCGATCCACATTCACCTCTCATCGCTCCGTTTTACACCATCACTGTACCACCAAACCGTCCCGGTGTCAATAGTACCCGATTCCCAACCCAGGGCACGTGCATCTATCGTCCTCATTACCGCTTGCATCGCAGAGACGCCGACAACCGCTCCCCGGCGGACCCTGCACCTCTACCGCGGCAGACACACCCGCATCGGTCGCACCGGTCGGCGCAGCTTGCCGTTTGCTTCCCCCTTTGAAATGAGGTATAATGGCGCAGGAAACACTGCGACCGGGATCGGTGTGCGGATCCGGGTGGCGGAACGCTCACATCCACGCCTATCCGCCGAAGCACACCACAAGCAAGGAGCCGAAAACCATGAGTTTGCAGATCGGCATTGTCGGCCTACCCAACGTAGGCAAAAGCACCCTCTTCAATGCCCTCACACAAGCCGGGGCAGCCGTCGCCAGTTACCCTTTCACCACCATTGATCCCAACATCGGCGTCGTCGAAGTGCCGGACCCACGCCTTCATGACATCGCGGCCATCGTCCGGCCCCACGAGATCAAACCCACAACCATTGAATTCGTAGACATTGCCGGGTTGGTCCGAGGAGCACACAAAGGAGAAGGGCTGGGCAACCAATTCCTGGGCCACATCCGCAACGTGGATGCCGTGGTCTTGGTCGTTCGTTGCTTTGAAGACCCCGACATAGCCCACGTCAGCCCGACGCCGGACCCGGTGGCCGATTGCGATACAATAGACCTGGAGCTCATCCTGGCCGACCTGGCCACGGTAGAACGACGCATTGAAAAGGTACGCTCTTCTGCCAAAGCCCGTCCCAAAGAATATGCCGCCGAACTCGCATTCCTGGACCGCCTCAAAGCCCATCTGGAAGGAGGGCAACTGGCCGCCCGGTTTCCCCTTTCTGCCAAAGACGCCGAATTCCTCCGCCCCCTTTTTCTGCTGACGGCCAAACCTCGGCTCTACGTCGCCAACGTGGGTGAGGACGACCTGCCCGACGGTAATGCCCTCTCCGAGCAGGTGCAAGCCCGCGCCGCCGCCGAGGGCGCGCAATCCGTTGTGCTCTGCGCCCAAGTGGAAGCGGACCTGGCCGAATGGGACCCCGATGAGGCCGCCGAATACCGGGCCGCCCTGGGGTTAGACGCCTCCGGCCTGGAACGCCTCATCCACGCCGGTTACCGACTTTTGGACCTGATCACCTTCTTTACCGCCACGGGGACCAACCTTGTCCGTGCTTGGACCTTGCGAAGAGGCCAAACCGCTTACGACGCCGCGGGGAAAATCCATACCGACATGCAAAAGGGCTTCATCCGTGCCGAGGTGGTATCCTACGACGACTTGATGGCCGCAGGAGATTTCATCTCCGCCCGCGAGCGCGGCCTGCTCCGCCTGGAAGGGCGAGACTATGTTATCCAAGACGGCGACATCGTTCACATTCGCTTTGCGCCCCCCCATTAGCCCCCGCGGGGAAACCGGAGCCTAACCGTTGCCCGGCCGTCGTTGACCCGACACCGGTTCGGGGGTACAATAGCCCCATGTCCGATCCAAAGATTTCCCTTGAACGGCGTCGCTTCCTGCAAGGTGCAGGAGCAGCAGCCCTGGCCGCCTTCCTGGCGGGATGTGGCCTCCCTGCCGCCGCTACACCCACAGCCCGGCCCGACGCACGCCGCACCACCCCTCCGACGCCGCCCGACCGGTCCTTCTCCCCCACACCCACCGCTACGCCAACGCCTACCGCCACACTGCCCGAAACCTTCCAATCGCCCCTTGATTCCCCTCTCCAACCGACGGTCGGCCCGGAGCCACCCACCGCCACGCCGGAACCCAGCCCCACCCCGCCGCCGACCCCTTTCCCTGCCGGGCCACCCACCAAATTGGGCCTCTTTGTGGCCTGGTATCATCCCCAGATCATGGACCTGATCGCCACCGGCAACGTAGCCATCCTCAAGACCCTGGAATTTGATCCCAACTTCTTGGCCGATGTCAAAGCCCGTTCGCCCGATACGCTGATCGTCGGGCGGACTCCCCTGGGGCAGCTGAACCTGGGCGGCGCAGACCCCGTGGCCGAGGCCCATCGCGCCGTCGAAAAAGTATTGCCCCTGGCCCTGGATGAGCGACGCGCGGGGCTGGTGGACGCTTGGGAGGGGTTCAACGAGCCGCTGCCCGGCGACGAAGGGCAGATGCAACGACTGGCCGACCTAGAGGCCGAGCGGGTACGGCTTCTGGCCGCGCGGGGGTTACGGGCGGTGATCGGCAACTTTGGCACAGGCCAACCGCCCCTGGAATGGTGGCCTGCCTTCCGTTCGGCCCTAGAAGCGGCCCAGACCCACGATGGCTATCTGGGCCTGCACGAGTACGCCGCGCCGACGATATGGTATCACACCAACCGTCGCCCCCTTGATTTCCGCACGGCGCCGGACGATGAGGGCTGGCTCACCTTGCGCTATCGCAAAGTCTACCGCCAATACCTTCGCCCCTGGGGGTTGCACCTGCCGCTTCTCATCACCGAATGCGGCATAGACGGCCTGGTGACAGACCGTCCCGGCCCGCCGGGACGGGGTTGGAAAGATTTTGCCGCTTATTGGGAGGAACTGGGCATGGGCCGGGACACGGCAGGAAACTATGTTGAGCAATTGGCCTGGTACGATGCCGAACTACAACTGGACGATCAAGTGCGCGGCGCAGCGATCTTTGCCATGACCGCTTTCCGGGAATGGGAGAGCTACCAGCTCCAGGGGGAGGCGGCTACCATTTTGCAACAATACCTATCCGTCCACCCTCGCAAGTAAAAAACTTGATCGGGACTATCCTCTCACCGCCGGCCATACAAGCACATCCCGCAGGCTTGCACCTGCGGGATGTATGCCGACTTTCCGGAGCTCAGCGGTGCGCCTGCGCCGAAGCAGGAGCCAGCCTGGGCCGAACCGGCAACAGGCGGTGCAACGGCTTCAGCCGGACCGAAACGGGGCCGTGCAGGGTCGCCACCCCGTAGATGTCCACATCCTCCAGCCAGTAGAGATAGGTCACGCCCGGCATGGCCGTCTCGTCGTTGAATTCGTAGCTCGCCCCAAAGGGGCTGCCGGGATGGACGGCTTGGATCAGTGCGTCGTTGAGCCGCACCCGCTCGGCTCCTACCCCCTTTGTCTCCGCAGCACGATAGAGGTTGAACCCCAAGTTGTTCAACTCGGAAGCGGTCTCCCAGCGAAGGAGGACGCTCCGTCCATTCCCTTCGGCGGTGAAAGAAGCCAGGGTCACGGCGGTTGGAACATCACACGGAGTGCCGTTGGAACCGACAGAGGTAAAATCGTTGCTACAATCATTGGTATCGCTGCCCGGCGGATCCCTTTCCACCGAATTGCCTGCCGGCACATCCGCATGGGCCGTGACTCCAGGGTATGAACCAGAGCCGTAGGTCATCACATCCACTACGGTATCTTGAGGATCAAGGAGCAGAATCTCGTCACTGGAGTTGCCCAACGCCCAGCTCCCTGTAGCCCAGTTAGTGTACTTGCTCATGTCAGGGGTCGCATCGGTGTCTGAAACCTCGAAATCCGGCGAGCACCCGTACCCCAGACCACTAAAGGCAGTGGCCTGATTGGCAACTATGACCGAATCATGCGAAGCGACGCTGAAACCGGCAGGGAACTGGTACATTCCTTCTCCACCATCCACCGTTTCCTCATCGCCTATCTTCCAGCCATCCAGACTCATGCTGCTATTCGTCGCATTGTAAATCTGAATCCATTCCTCTGCCGGTTCGCTCCCCGGCGCATCATAGAACACTTCGGAGACCAGCAACGGCGGAAACGGCTCCCCGTTCGTGCCAAAATACACATCAAAATAGTAGTCAACGACGCCGTCAGAAACCTCGTCCCATGTGCCGCCGGTCAAACCGGGATCCCCATAATTGGTGACAACGTCCAATGCGTCGCTCACACCACTGATGTCTTGAACTCCACCACTACCGTTGTGCTGGCAGACAATCACCGTGAAACGCACCGTAGCGGGCCAGGTAAGCCCCAAGTCGGTGAGAGGCATACCGATCTCAATCACATCATTGGTAGTATCAATGTAGCTGGAACCGGCGCTGGTCCAGGTCCACCCTGTATCATAGTAGCCGGTTTTGTTCAGATTGACCACAATGAGTCGCTCCCACTCGGCATCGGCACTGGTTTGGGTGTCTGCGTAATCCCCAAACCAACTCTCACCGCTGCCGTTCGTCCGGTCTGTATCTACGGCGATAGAGATGTAGGGTAAGTTACTGGCAGTGATGTCATCAAAAGTGGCCAAAAAATACAGGTTGTTGGCATCGCCGGTGACACGGAATCCTGTGAGATCGTAGTTGCTATCGGGATCGGTGCCATCTGTGCGCACATCACCGGTCCAGTCGTTCCAGACATATTCGCCTCGCGAGGATGAATCCCGGCCGATATGTCCTGTATTCGCGTTCGTCGGCGCGGCCATCGTCCAGTCAGACGCATCGCCGTCTACGGTGATAGCATGAGCCAGCACAGGCGGAGCGGTGGGCAGCAAGCCCAGCACCAAGATCGCCAGAACCAGGGATGCAGATAGAAACCTCTTCATCACTCCTCCTTTCGCGCTTTTTTTACAACGGTTCCCAAAATCTCAATCCCCCGCCGGATCTGCTCCGGCGTGACGTAGCTAAAAGCCAGGCGCAGGTGTTGACCGGTAGGCGGTTCGGCGAAGAAAGGATCGCCGGACAGCACCCACACCCTGGCTTTCTTGGCCTGCGCCACCACCCGGTCGGCGCGGAGCGGTTCGGGCAGCGTCAGCCAGATGAAAAAGCCGCCGCCGGGCTGCGTCCAACGCGTGCCGGGGGGCATAAAATCGGCCAGGGCGTTGAGCATGGCGTCTCGGCGACGGCGGTAGACGGTTCGCAGATGCGCAATGTGGGGGTCCAGTTTCCCCGCGCGGCAGTAAGCGGCCAGGATGTTGGCCATGAAGGGATTGACGCCGCCGCTCATGCAGCGTAACCCGCTGCCCACCAGCCGCTCAATGATGCCCGGCGGCCCCAGGAGCCAGCCCATCCGCACGCCGGGGGCCAGAATCTTGGAAAAGCTGCCGATGCGCAGCACCCGGCGGCCCCCATCCAGGGCAAAGAGGGAGATCGGCGGGCTGCCCTCAAAGGCCAGGTCGCGGTAGACATCGTCCTCAATGACCAACAGATTGTACCGCTCGGCCAGTTCCAGGATGGGACGGCGGCGTTCGGCGGCCAGGGTGACGCCGCCGGGGTTTTGGAAGGTGGGGATAAGGTACAGCAGTCGGGCCGCCTCGCCGCGTCGGGCCAGGGCGGCCAACCGCTCGGCCAGGGCGTCCACCCGCAGGCCGTCATCGTCGGCGGCGACGGATAAGGCGCGCAGGCCGTGGTCACGGAAGAGACGCAACGCTTCGTGGTAGGTGGGGGCCTGGACCAGCACAATGTCGCCGGGTCGGGTCAAAAGGGTGCAGAGATGGTCCAACGCCTGGGCCGCCCCGGCGGAAAGCATGATCTGGGGCCGTTCAACGTCCAGTTCCTCCTGACGGGCCAACCGTTCGCGGAGGAAATCAATCAGCGGGCCGTAGCCCTGCTCCGGGCCGTATTGCAGGGCCAGTTCAGGCCGTTCGCGGAGCACGGTATCCGCCGCCCGGCGCAAGTCCTCCGCCGGGAAGGTCGCCGGATCGGGCAAGCCGTAGATGAAGGAAATGGTCCCCGGCGGCCCGGCGGCCTGCACCGAAGCCAGCGGGTCATACTCGGTATTCGGGGACATCATCCTTTCCCTCCTTGAAAATAGCGGTTGAAACCACACCAGGCGGGCCGTGGCCGACCGCCCGCCTGTGCGTGCGCGCCTGCCATGCAGGCGGAGGAAGCAGGAACGTCCGCGTAGGCGGACGCCCGGCCCCAGGCCCGAAAGGAGCGACTTGAGTCGCCACTAGTCCAGGATCTCTACCACGCCGTTGGCTCCATCCACCCGCACCCGCTGTCCATCGCGGATCAAGCGGGTCGCATCGGGGATGCCGACGACGGCGGGCAGGCCGTTCTCGCGGGCGACAATGGCGGCGTGGGAGATGACGCCCCCCAGCTCGGTGACGACGCCGCTCAGGCGGCGAAAGAGGCTGGACCAGGCCGGATCGGTCAGGTGGGTGATCAGCACCGCCGGGCCGTCCAGTTCCAGCAGCCGCCGGGCGGCATCCAAGGGGTCATTGGTCACAACGGCAACACCCCCCGCCGGACCGCTGCCCGCGCTGGCCGCAATCCCCTCCAGGCGAGAGATGGATGCCTGTAGGCTTTCCTCCTCGGCCTGAGCCGCCGGTCGCCAGCGCCCCGTCTCGGGGTCATACCAGATCAGTTCTGGCGGTGGGGGTTGGGTCCGCCGCAATTCGTATTGCGCCCGTCGCCATTCCAACGTCTGCCTCTCTACCCGTTCCTCACCCCGGCTGCGGGCAAAGGCCAGCAGTTCGTCCACCGTGTAAAACATCATCGCATCGTCAGGGTCGTTGGGGTAGTAGTGGCGGGAAAGAAGGCGTGCCGCCAGGCCATAGACCGCCTGACGCAGGGCCAGGTTGCTCTTGGAATCTTCACGCCAGGAGATGAGCCGCCGGCTCCAGCGGAGGAACCGCTGCCAGAAGGCCCGACGGAAGGGGTTCATCCGGTCCAGGGCTTCCAGGCCCAGGCGGCGGGCGGCCTCGGCCCGCGCTTCGGGCGATTCTGCCTCCCCCAGCCGCAGCTGCCCGGCCACGGCCAACAGCACATGGTCTGGGCGGTCGGCCAGCCGTTCGGTTTCCAGGTCGGCTTCATAGCGAAAGCCGCGATGGCCGTAGGCGCGCAAAAAGTCCTGCACCCCGGCTACAAAGGGTTCGGCCTGGGGCAAAAGCCGGTAAACCGCCAGATCGGTTTCACCGGCCAACAAGAGTTCCTGCACCTCCGGGCCGCACTCCCGCGCCACCCGGCACAGTTCCCAGATGCGCTGACCGATGAGGGAAGTCGTGGTCTCCTGTCCGGCAAAGAGGCTCAGCAATTGGGGCGCGTGCTGCCGCAGGAACCCATCCAGGGCGATGATGGTCAGGGCGGCGACGACGTGGGCGCGGTCGGTATCCCGCGCCCGGCGGTAGAATTCCGGCTCGAACAGAGACCAGATGAGGGGCAATGGGTTTTCACCTTCGCGCAACCGCCAGTAAATGTCGTATAGCTCGCGGTCCAGGTCGGGCAATACGTGCTGGTAAAAATCGGCTGCCCAGCGGTAGGTACGGCGGAAGCGGGGAAGCAGCAGCAACCGACGGCTCAGGGTTGCCCGGCCCGTTACCTCGACCATACCCGCCGGGGCGCCCACCGACTCTGAATCGAAAGGCAAGACCGCGGCCATGTTGCGGGCGTAGTAGTTGATGTTCAGGTAAAGCCGTCCCTGGACAACCCCCGTCGGCTTCAAAGAGCGGTCGAAATCCGATGTATCCCCGGCCAGCTGGCTCAGGAACCAATCGATCTGGGTGTCCAGTCCTTTTTCGGTCATAGTCACGGTCACCGGGCAGGCGAGGCCGGTGGATTCCTGGGTATTGTGACCGCTCAACAACCATTCTGTCATGCAAGCCTCCTCGCCTGTTCTACCCGGCCCGTCGGCCCTTACTCTCCCCGTGGGGGTTGGGCCGCTACCGCCTCTATCGCCTCCACAATTTTGACATAGCCGGTGCAGCGGCACAGGTTCCCGGCAATGGCTTCTTTGATCTCATCCCGGCCGGGGTGGGGGTTGCGGTCCAACAGGGCTTTGGCCGACATGATAAAGCCGGGGATGCAATAGCCGCACTGCACCGCTCCATGTTCAATGAACGCCTGCTGCAAGGGGTGCAGCGTTTCGCCGTCGCTCAGCCCCTCGATGGTCGTGATCTCGCGGCCCTGGGCACGCATGGCCGGGATCAGGCAGGAAAGCACTGCCTGGCCGTCCATGATGACGGTGCAGGCCCCGCATTCGCCCTCGTTGCAGCCGATCTTGGTTCCGGTCAGTCCCAGGCGGTCGCGGAGTACGTCCACCAACAACTCATCGGCTTCAATTTCAACGGTCACCTGCCGACCGTTGACGGTCATGGTCAAGGGATAGGTTTTCGGTTCCATAGGGTTGGCTCCTGTTGATCGCGTACTATGCGCTGCGGGCTTGGGCGGTGGCGCGGCGCAGGGCGTTGCGCAGCAGGACCGGCAGCACTGCGCGGCGGTACTCTTTGGAAGCGCGGAGCAGGCTGGTGCGCGGTTTGGCCTCACCCAAGACGACTTCACCCGCCCCGGCAAAGGTCTCCTCCTGGGCCGGGCGACCGGCCAGGTAGGCTTCCGTCTCCCGCGCCCGGAAGGGAACCGGGGCCACCGGCCCCAAGCCGATCCTGGCCCACTTGATACGTTCGCCATCGGCGGTCAGGGCCAGGGTGACGGCGCAGTTGAGGATGGGCAGCACCAGGGCACGCCGCCGCCCGATCCGCTCCCAAGCCGAGCCTTGACGCGGACCGGCTGTGGGGAAACGGATGGCGGTGATCATCTGCCGCGTGGAATCCACCGCCGAGCGGCCCGGCCCCAGGAACATCTCTTCAATCGGCCGCCAGCGTCGTCCCTCGCCGTCGGCGATCTCGGCTTCTGCCCCCAGGGAGACAAGGGCCACGCTGCCGTCGGCCGCCGGTAACGCGCTGGCCACATTACCGGCCAGGGTAGCCATCGTCTGAATCTGCAACGCGCCGACGCTACCGGCCGCCTCGGCCAACACCCGCGCCTGCCGTTGGATCAGGGGCGATTCCTTGATCTGGCGGAAGGTCACGTTGGAGCCGATGACGATCCAACCGTCCCGCTCCTCAATGCGGTCCAAGCCGGGGATGCCGGTCACATCTACCAGGCAGGCAAGGTCGTGGTCGCCCTCCTGTAACTCAATCACCAGGTCGGTCCCCCCGGCGATGATCCTGGCTTCTCCGTCGTAGCGGGCCAGAATATCTAGGGCTTGTTCAACCGACGTTGGTCTTTCGTATGCTTGCCACATGGTCCGCTCTCCGTCTCTGGTGGTACGGACAGGATAACACAAGGAGGGCACTCTGTCAACCCGCTACCGCAACCTTGCCGGAATGCCGTGACGGAAGTACGAGGCACGAAGGTTCTCTTTCAACGATCGTTTGACAACTTGCCGTGGGCGTGTTATACTCCTTGCCCGTTTGGAGAACGCTGGGGGGAGATTGATGCGATGCCCGATCTATCGTCTGTGCCCTTTCTGCTGATTGTCATCGTTGTCATTGCACTGATCTTTGACTTTTTGAACGGTTTTCACGATTCCAGCAACATTGTGGCGACCATGATCTCTTCGCGGGCCATGTCGCCCCGCGCCGCGCTGACGATGACCGCCATTGCCGAGTTCTCCGGGCCGTTTCTCTTTGGCGTGGCGGTAGCCACCACCATCGGCAGCGAAGTGGTTGACCCGGAGGCCATTACCAGCCCGGTGATCATTGCCGCCCTGCTCAGTGCCATTGCGTGGAACATCTTTACCTGGTATTTCGGCTGGCCTTCCAGCACCTCCCACGCCCTCATCGGTGGGTTGGTCGGCTCCGTAGCCAGTGCAGAGGGGTTCAGCACCATCAACCTGGCCGGCATGGAAAAGGTCCTCATTGCCCTGTTCATCTCACCCATCCTGGGCCTGGTGCTCGGCTTTCTCACCCTCAAAACGATCTACTTTCTGGCACGGGGGGCGACGCCGGGGATCAACGCTTGGTTCAAGCGGGGGCAGCTGGGAACATCGTTGGCTCTGGCCCTAAGCCATGGGACCAATGACGCGCAAAAGACGATGGGCATTATCGCAATGGCCATGGTGACGACCGGCTATGTGGATGAGTTCCATGTGCCCTGGTGGGTTGTGACCTTGAGTGCGGCAGCCATTGCCCTGGGCACGCTGTCAGGCGGCTGGCGGCTTATCGAAACGTTGGGAGCCAAGTTCTACAAGATCCGTCCGGTGCACGCTTTTGGTTCTCAGTTGACCTCGGCGACCATCATCTTGGGGGCTGCTTTGCTGGGCGGCCCGGTGAGCACAACCCAAGTGGTCAGCTCGGCCATCATGGGGGCCGGGTCGGCAGACCGGGTTTCCAAAGTGCGCTGGACGGTGGCCCGCGACATTGCCGTCGCCTGGCTGCTGACCATTCCGACATCGGCCTTGATCGCAGCCGGTCTCTACCAGATCATTCGCTTGGTTGCGTTCCGAGTCATCTGAGGAGGGGGAAAAGTGGGTCTCAAGGATTTTTTCAAGCCCCGCCAGGACAAGTTTCTGCAGTCGTTGATCGAGCAAGCCGAGATCACATTGCGGGGCATGGATGCCCTGGAATCGTACATGAAAAAGCGTTCGGCCAAACATGCCGCTGCCGTGCGCCAAGCAGAGAAGGACGCCGACGAGGTCCGGCGCATCCTCATTGACGATCTCAACCGCACCTTCGTCACACCCATAGACCGGGAAGACATCTTTGCCCTGTCACGGGCCATTGATGATGTGATGGACTATGCCTATACCACCGTGGAGGAGATGGAGGTTTTGGACGTGGAGCCGAACGATTACCTACGCCGCATCGTCTCCCTCCTCCAAGATGCCGCCGTGGAGATTCACCTGGCCATGCTGCGGTTGAAAGATCATCCCGGCGTCGCCAGCGAGCACGCGACGCGGGCCAAAGCCCTGGAGAATCGGGTGGAACGTGTCTACCGGGAAGCCATCGCCGATCTCTTTTCCGGCCCGGAGGACATCCACCACGTGATGGAGATGCTCAAGCTGCGGGAGCTGTACCGCCACCTAAGCAACTGTGCCGACCGGGGCGATGAAGCGGCCAACGTCATCCACGACATCGTGGTCAAAATGACCTGAGAGGATACCATGCGCCTATCGAACCTTTTGGGTAAAACGTTACGTCACCCCCCTTCGGAAGCCCACCTGCCCGGCCATCGGTTGCTCATTCGCGCTGCCTTTGTGCGGGGGCTGGAAGGGGGACGGTTTGCCTACCTGCCCTTGGGTCTCCGTGCTCTGAACCGATTGCAAAGCGTGCTCCATCGGGAGCTATCTTCCCTGGGGGGACAGGAGATCCTCCTGCCCCCTTTGGCCGAGGCCGATCCCACCGCTACTTTGGTCCGTTTGATACGCCGTGAAGTAGATTCTTACCGTCAGCTGCCGGTCCTCCTTTGGCGGGCGGACCACCGTGCCCGTCCGGGAGCAGGCACGCGCCTCGGCCTGTTCGGTGCGGATCGGTCCCCCCTTGCGGAGATCGCGCTGTTTGACGCCGAAACAACGGCCACCGTGCAAGGGGTAGAGGCTGCCTTGGGACAGATGCTGGCCGCCTGTGACCTGTCCGTCATCTGGGCCGATGCCGAAGGAGGACGGCGGGCTTACTTCCTTCATCCTGCCGGTGACGAAAAAGTGGTCCACTGCCCGGCCTGCGGCTATGCTGCCGAACGGTCCTGGGCGACAACGAACTGGCCTTCCCCCCCCGATGAAGCGGAATTGCCGCTGGAGGAAGTGGAAACACCCGGCTGCGACACCATCGCGGCCCTGTGTGACTTTTTGAACATCTCCCCTTCCAAGACGCTCAAGATGGTGTTCTGTTCGGTGGAAGGGAAGGTCACATGCGTCGTCATCCGCGGGGACCGTCAGGTGGATGAAGCCAAGCTGGCCCGCCTCCTGGGGACCGATCAATTCTACGCCAGCCTGGAGCACGAACTGGAAGCGGTCGGTGCGGTGGGAGGTTACGCATCTCCCATCGGTTTGGACCAGAGCCGCGTCCGTGTGGTAGCCGATCCTTCGGTGCGGGCGGGGCGCAACTTTGTCGGTGGGGCCAACCGGCCCGGCTATCACCTGCGCAATGTGAACCTTCCCCGTGATTTTGTGCCGGGGGAATGGGCCGACCTGGCCCTGATTGAGGCAGGTGACCCTTGTCCCCGCTGCGGGGCGGCGATGGAGATCGGATCGGCCTTTGCCTTGATCGCAGGGCGTCATCCTTCCCCCTGCCGACCGGAGGCCGAGTACCTGGATCGGGAAGGGAGAGCACAACCCTTGTGGATGGCGGTCTGGTGGGTGGATTTGGGGCGGGTGCTGGCCGCCGTAGTGGAGGCGCACCATGACGAATACGGCATCCTTTGGCCTTCGGCCTGTGCCCCCTTTGACCTACACCTGGTCGGTTTGGACCTGCGCAGAGAAGAGGTGGCCGCCCGTGCCGATGCCCTGTACGAACGGCTGCAGGCCGAAGGGTTTGCCGTGCTCTACGATGACCGGGCGGCCAGTGCAGGAGTCAAGTTCAACGATGCCGACCTGATCGGCCTCCCCCTGCGTCTGACGGTCAGCAAGCGTTCGCTCCGGGATAACTTGATCGAGGCCAAATGGCGGGGCGACGGCGAGCGACTCAAGCTGGATGAGGACGGCTTGGCAGCCGAATTGGAGCGGTTGAGACGGGAAAATCCACGATTTGCATGAGGGAAAGGAGCGGGCCGTGAATCCCATAACCATCGTCCCGGTTATCCTACTCTCGCCGATCTTGGCCCTCGGCGGCTTGATCTGGTTCCTCCGCCGCTTCTTGCCCCAGACCGAAGGCACGATCACCGTGCCCGGCTTGGAGGAGCCGGTAGAAATCCTCCGCGACCGCTGGGGTGTGCCCCACATTTACGCCCGCTCGGAACACGACCTCTTTTTCGCCCAGGGCTACGTCCATGCCCAAGAGCGGCTGTGGCAGATGGAGCTACAACGGCGGCTGGGCAGCGGGCGGCTTTCCGAAATTTTCGGCGAGGCGACACTGGAGATTGACCGCCTTTTCCGCGTTGTGGGGCTGAACCGGGCCGCAGAGGCCGAAGCCGCCGCCCTGGAAGGCGATACCCTCCGCGCCCTGGAAGCCTACGCCGCGGGGGTCAACGCCTATCTCAAGCAGCGCAAGGGGCGGCTCTCCGTTGAATTCGCCTTGCTGCGCTTCGAACCGGAGCCGTGGCGTCCCGTGGACAGCCTCTATTGGGCCAAAGTGCTGAGCTGGAACCTGAGCTGCAACTGGGCCAGTGAGCTGATCCGTGCCCGCCTGGCCGCCCGCTTGGGCGCGGCGCGGGCGACCGACCTGGAACCACTTTTTCCCGCCGACAACCCGCCCATCGTCACCGGGCCGGGCCTGCCCCCCGGCGTCGAGCCGCCGCCCAACGGCTGGCGCAGTGAGGCGTTGCGCCAGGCCCTGGAACTGATCGAGGGCCTGTTCCCCGCCGACTCCACCGGCGGCGCGGCCCCCGCACCGCCGCCAGGCCTGACGCCCGCGCCGGGCAACAGCAACCAGTTGGTCGTAGATGGTCGGCGTTCGGCCAGCGGCAAACCGCTCCTGGCCAACGATACCCACATGCTCTTGCAGATTCCTGCCGTCTGGTTCCAGGTTCACCTGGTCGGCGGCGAATACGACGTGACCGGCGTTTCGTTACCGGGGCTGCCGGGCGTGGTCGTGGGCCACAACCGCTACTGCGCCTGGGGGCTGACCACCGCCTGGCAGGACGCCCAGGACCTGTACATTGAGCGGCCGAACCCGGAGAACCCCCATCAGTACGAATATCAGGGCCGCTGGGAGGAAGCCCAAGTGGTCCGTGAGGAGATCCGGGTCAAAGGCCGGGCGCAGCCGGAGGTCCAGCAGGTGCTCATCACCCGCCACGGGCCGATCATCAGCCCCGTCGTCGGCGAAGAAACACCCCTGGCCCTGCGTTGGGTAGCGTTGGAGCCGAGTCCCCTGCTGCGCAGCGTCCTGCGTTACAACCGCGCCCGCAACTGGGACGAGTTCCGCGCCGCACTGGGCGATTGGGCCGGTCCGGCCCACAATTTCGTCTACGCCGATGTGGAAGGCAACATCGGCTTCTTGCAGGCCGGATGGGTTCCCATCCGGCGCAAAGGCTACGGTTTGGCCCCCGTGCCCGGCTGGACCGACGAGTACGAATGGCAGGGCTACCTGCCCCTGGATGAATTGCCCCAGGCTCTCAACCCGGAAAGCGGCTGGCTGGCCACGGCCAACCATCTGGTCGTGGACGAAAACTACCCCCATTTCCTCAGCGGCGATCTGGAAAACCCCTGCCGCGCCCGTCGCCTGGTGGACCTGCTCACCGCCCAGGACACCCTGACCGCCGATGATTGCGCCCGCTTCCAGCGCGATACCTACAGCGCGCAAGCCGAGCGGTTTGTCCACCACTTGGAGACCGTCGAGCCGCAGAGCGAAGCGGAGGCCCGCGCCCTGGCCATCCTGCGCGACTGGGATTACCACCTGGAGGCGGATAGCGTGGCCGCCAGCCTCTACCAGGTCACGCGGCTGCGTGCCTTGCACCTGGTGTTCGGTCCCCACCTGGGCGATCTGACCGAGAGTTACGTCGGCGTGGACACCTTTACCGCCATGGCCGGGCCGACGCCTTATCACGCCCGCAGCTTCGTCCGGCTGCTGGACCTGTTGGACGGCGAAGGCGACGATTTTTGGCTGCGGGACCCGGCGACCGGGCGGCTGCGCGGGCGGCGGGATCTGTTGCGCCGGGCATTGGCCGAAGCGATTGATCTGCTGACCGACCACCTCGGCCCGGAGATGGACCGCTGGACCTGGGGGCGGATCAACCGCGTCCATCTCGCCCATCCCCTGGGCACGGTCAAGCCGCTGCACCTTCTCTTTAACCGGGGGCCGTATCCCTTCTCCGGCGATCAGGATACCCTGCTACGGGCGGCAGGCAAGCCCGAATTCCCCTTTGAGCCGGTGGCCGTCGCCGATGCCCTGCGCTTCATCGCCGACCTGAGCGATTGGGAACAATGCCGTATCATCATCCCCGGCGGCCAGTCGGGGCACGTAGCCGACCGCCACTATGCCGACCTTCTCCCCCTCTGGCGCGAGGGCCGCTTCCTGCCCATGCCCTTTGCCCGCAAGGCGGTAGAACGCCATGCCGCGCAACGGCTGATCCTGACCCCATAGAGGGCCGGCCCGGTCTCCCTCTGCAATCCCTTTTTTTGACGAGACCCCACTTGACAGGGGCGGTCCGCTGTGCTACCATACCCCCGTACCGATCATCCTGTGCAGAGAGGGACGAACATGACGAAAACGATAGCGGTCGCCGGCAAAGGCGGCACGGGCAAAACGACCATCACGGCGTTGGTCATCGATTACTTGATCAAAAACAACAAGGGTTCGGTGCTGGCCATCGACGCCGATCCCAGCACCAATCTGAACCTGGCATTGGGCGTCCCGGTCTACGACACCGTGGGCGACGTGCGCGAAGAGACGGCCACCCTGGCCGGAGGATCGGCGGCCATGGGGGGCATGACTAAATGGGACTATTTGGATTTTCGCATCCAGGAATCGCTCACAGAGCAGGAGGGCTTTGACCTGCTGGCCATGGGCCGCCCGGAAGGCCCCGGCTGCTACTGCGCGGCCAACAACATCCTGCGCACCTCTGTAGACCGCCTTTCCGACTCTTACGATTACGTGGTCATTGACAACGAAGCCGGGCTGGAACACCTCAGTCGGCGCACCACCCGCGACGTAGACCTGTTGCTCATCATCTCCGATCCGACCATGCGAGGCATCGTCGCTGCCGGGCGGGTGGCAGAGTTGGTAGACGAGTTGAAAACGTCGGTCGGGGCGTCCTACCTTATCGTCAACCGCGTCAACGGCGACACACTACCGGAACCATTGCAAAAGGCCATAAAAGAGTACAACCTGACCCTGGCGGGCTTGCTCCCGGCGGACCCGACGGTCAACGAACTGGATGCCCTGGGCGAACCGATCATCAAACTCCCGGACGATTCGCCCATCCGCCGGGCGCTGGAGGAAATTCTGACATCGGTGGATGCCGGATTGTGATCCGGCCAAAGCCGTCGCTACGCCGTGCTTTTGGATGACCAAGTGTACCGTACCGTCGAACGAGTTGCGGCCCGGCAAGGGATGGCGCCGGATCGCTTTGTCAATCAGGTTCTACGCCAGGAGTTTGTCGGCGTGTGAAGGATGAAAAACGGCTGACCCGTCGCAAGTTCCTCAAAGGTTCTTTGGCTGCCGGGGCAGCTTTGGCCGTGGGCGGCGCCGGCTGTCGGCTGACCGGCAACGCGCTGGGCCGCGATTACGACCCGGCGCGCAGCGAATCGCTGCTGGCCGGGGTGCAGCCCGCGCCCAACCCCGCCGACCTGCCCAATCTGATCGTCATCACCGCCGATGACCTGGGCTACGGCGACCTGGGCTGCTACGGCTCCCGGACCATCCACACGCCCAACCTGGACCGCATGGCTGCCGAGGGGGCGCGCCTGACCGATTTCTACTCCTCCGCGCCCCTCTGCTCCCCGGCGCGGGCCAGCCTGCTGACGGGCCGCTACGCCCTTCGCAGCCATATCGCCGTGCCCCTCTACCCCTCCGGCGCGCCGCTGGACCTGATCTTCCGCCTGGGGGTGTATCGCTACGGCGTGCGGGGCATCCCGCCGGACGAAGTGCTGTTGCCGGAGCTGCTGCAACGGCGCGGCTACCGGACGGCTTTGCTGGGCAAGTGGCACCTGGGCGACCGCCCGCCCCACCTGCCCCGGCAGAACGGCTTTGACTACTTCTACGGCGCCTATTTCAGCAACGACATGGAGCCGTACACCATCTACCGTAATGAGGAGGTGGCCGTCGCGCCGCCGGTGGACCAATCCACCTTGACCCAGGACCTGACCCGCGAGGCGTTGGATTTTATCCGGGAGAACAAGGAGCGGCCCTTCTTTTTGGACTATGCCCAGCCCTTCCCCCACGTGCCCCTGCACGCTTCGGCGGCGTTTCGGGGCCGGTCGGCGGCGGGGCTGTACGGCGATACGGTGGAGGAGATTGATTGGAGCATCGGCCAGATCATGCAGGCACTCCGGGACCTGGGGCTGGACGACCGAACCCTGGTGATCTTTACCAGCGACAACGGCCCCTGGTGGGAAGGAAGCACCGGGCCGCTGCGGGGCCGCAAGAATCTGCCCTTCGAGGGTGGCTTTCGCGTGCCCTTTATCGCCCGCTGGCCGGGCGTGATCCCGGCGGGCCTTGTCAGCGACGCCCTGAGCGCGAACTTTGACATCTATGCCGCCTGCCTGACCGCTGCGGGCATCCCCTTGCCTGCCGACCGTATCGTGGACGGCAAAGACCTGTTGCCGGTGCTGCGGGGCAAGGCATCGTCGCTGCACGACACGTTCTACTACTACAAAGGGGCGCGGCTGGTGGGCGTGCGCTACCGGAACTGGAAATACCTGCGGCGGCACATGACCGACAACGGCGGCTATGCCGGGCTGTCCCAGGGACCGTTCCTGTTCAACCTGGAAACCGATCCCGGCGAATCCTACGACCTGATCGAGGCCGAACCCCAGATCGCCGCCTCCCTGGCCCGAATGCTGGATCGCTGGGATGCCGCCATGGACGCAAATGTGAGGGGTTGGTTATGAGAGGTGAGCCATGAAAGAAGCCCTGCTTTACGAAAAGCTGGATGAGGGGCGCGTCCGCTGCAACCTGTGCGCCCATCGCTGCGTCATTGCGCCGGGGCGCAAGGGAGTCTGCCTGGTCCGCGAAAACCGCGAGGGCGTGCTCTATACCCTGGTTTACGGCCTGCCCCTTTCCCAGGCGGTGGACCCCATCGAGAAAAAGCCGCTCTTTCATTTCTACCCCGGCAGCACCGCCTTTTCCATCGCCACCGTGGGTTGCAACTTTCGCTGTACCTTTTGCCAAAACTGGGACATCTCCCAGATGCCCCGCGAGCGGGGGCAGATCGTGGGCCACCGGGCAACGCCGGAAGAGGTGGTCCGGGCGGCGGCCCGCTACGGCTCCCGTTCCATCGCCTACACCTACACCGAACCGACCATCTTTTTCGAATACAGCTACGACATCGCCCGCCTGGCCCACGCCCAGGGCATCGCCAGCGTCTATGTGACCAACGGCTATATGACCCGCGAGATGCTGGAAATGTTCCAGGGCGTGACCGCCGACCATGAACCCTGGCTCGACGCGGCCAATGTGGACCTGAAAGCCTTCCGCGACGAGACCTACAAAAAGGTGTGCGGCGCCCGGCTCCGGCCGGTGCTGGACGCCCTCAAGGCGATGAAAGAGTTGGGCATCTGGGTTGAAGTGACCACCCTGGTCGTGCCGGGCATGAACGATTCGGAGGCAGAGCTGGACGACATCGCCCGCTTTATCGCCGAGGAGCTGGGCGTCGAGACACCGTGGCACGTCAGCCGCTTCCACCCCGATTACAAGATGCGCGACCGGGGGCCGACGCCGCTCTCCACCCTACGCCGCGCTTACGAACTGGGTCGGGAAGCAGGGCTGCGCTACGTCTATGTGGGCAACATGCCCGGTGCGCACTTGGAAGACACCCTCTGTCCCGGTTGCGGACGGATCGTCATCGGGCGGTGGGGGTTCCAGGTGACGGAGCGGCACACCCGCAACGGAAAATGCACCTACTGTGGTACAGCGATTGACGGAGTGGGGATGTAGTAGGAGAGTAAAGATCAGCACCGATCTGGCAAACGGCTTGGGGTTCGAGCCGGTCAAGGTGTATGTGCTGCCCTAGCGAAAGGGGAACAGCAGTCAGCAGATGGGCCGATTCGGGCAGGAAGCCCTGCGCAAGAGCATCACGGTTTGGAGAAAACCCTAACCTCAAAGGAGGCAGTATGTCGTTGTCCGGGGCAGCGTAGAATGGGACGGAGAGCTGGTTGCTTGATCAAATCGCCAGGAGCGAGTTCTTTCACCAAAAGTTGCACGAATTATGAGCAACGTCGGGCTACCTGTTGAGAAGTTTGAAACAGGCCAAAGCAAGAAACCGCTAGATGATCAGAAGGCAGGGGTGATTGCACGCCATTTGAACAAATTGATCAGCCGCTTGATCGAGGCCGATGAGCACATTGATCCCCGCGAGTTTGACCTATGGCGAGGGATGACGGCAGGTTCCACCGCTCAAGGTTCGTGGCAAAACCGCAAAGGCAACATAGCCGAGGACCTCATCAAGGGGTTCATCAAGCGTAGGATCCACAGCAAAGGGTTGCTTGCAAAGGAAGACAACGGTGGTGCTGTGGCCGTCCTAACCGACGGTCGGACGGTTCGGTACGGGAGTGAACCGGATATTGCTTTCTATGCAGGACAAAATATCCTGGCTGCTGTAGAAATCAAGGGCGGCATAGATACCGCCGGCGTTTTGGAACGTGTGGGGGCCGCGATCAAGAGTTTGAGCCGTGCCAAGTCCGAGAACCCAGACGCCGTCACCATGCTGATCATGTACCGGACGGCGGTGACCGAGCAAGCCCGTCAGGATCTAGAGGCACATCGGAACGAAATAGACTGTTGGTTCACCATTGAAGATGCGTTGAACCGCGAAGAAACAAAGCAGGAAATTTTCAGACGGCTGGGCATCTGATAAAGGACGGCGACTTTTTGTCGTCTTGGCATTGCCCCCGATCATTCATTATTGGGATTTAGCACATGCGCATCCTTTTCATTGAAAAACAGATTGACTACGAACCTTTGGGCTTACTCTACCTTTCCGCCGTGCTGCGGGAGGCCGGGCACAAAGTCCGGCTGGCAGTGGCGTCGGAGGAGGACCCGGTGGCCGTGGCGCAGGAATGGCAACCGGGCATCGTCGGCTATAGCGTCTACACCGGTTCTCAGACCTACTACCGCGACCTGAACCTGCGCCTCAAAGCGGCGTTGCCCGATGTCATTTCGGTGTTCGGCGGGCCACACCCCACCTACTTTCCCGAATTTGTGGAAGAGCCGGGCGTGGATGCCGTCTGTGTCGGCGAAGGGGAAGGGGCCATGGTGGACCTGGCGGCGGCGGTGGAGGCCGGGCGTCCTCTGACCGGCATTGAGAACTGGTGGTTCAAAGATGGCGACCGCATTGAGCGCAACCCCACCCGTCCCCTGGAAAACGACCTGGACCGCATTCCCTTCCCCGACCGGGAGCTCCTTTACGAAAAGGACGATTTCACCCGGCAGAGCGGCATCAAACATTTCATCACCAGCCGGGGCTGCCCTTACGACTGCACCTACTGCTTCAACCACGCCCTGGCCGATCTATACCGGGGCAAGGGCAAACGCCTGCGCCAGATGAGCGTGGACCGCGTCATTGAAGAGGTACGGGGAGTGCAAGAACGCTACCCCCTCCAATTCGTCGTCTTTCTCGACGACCTGTTCATCGTCTATGTGGATTGGTTACGGGAACTGGCCGAAAAATTCCCCCAGGCGGTGGGATTGCCCTTTTTTTGCAACGTGCGGGCCAACCTTCTTACGGCGGAAAAGGTGGACCTGCTCAAGCGGGCCGGGTGCGTCAGCGTAGGCATGGGACTGGAGACCGGCAATGCGGAGCTGCGCAACCGGGTGCTTAACCGCAACCTTTCCGATGAGCAGATCATCGGTGCAGCCCGCCTGCTCCGCGAGGCAGGCATTGCCCTGCTGACGACCAACATGCTGGGTTTGCCGGGCGGCTCCCTGGAGCTGGATTTCGAGACACTGGCCCTGAACCACGCCTGCAAGCCGGCCTATGCCAATGCCTTCCTCTACCAGCCCTATCCCCGCACCCAGCTGGGCGAATACGCCCGCGAGCAAGGTTACATGGAAGGCTCGCTGGACGATATTGACCCTTCGGCCTGGGAGCGGTCGGTCCTGCGCTTTTCCTCGGCGGCGGAAAAACGGCAGATAGAGAATTTCAACAAACTGTTCGCCCTGGCCGTCGAATGGCCCCGGCTGACCGGCCTGGTGCGATGGCTCATCAAACTGCCGCCCAATCCCTTCTTCCGATTGGCCTACAAGATATGGAAAGGATACGCCATCAAGAACCGCATCCATCCCTACCGGCCTTCCTTCCGCGAGTTCGTCCAGACCGTGCGGCGGTTTATGCAATTCCAATGAGACTGGGTGAGGAAGAGATGCCGAAAGGAACTCCGACCGAGCGGGTAGACCTACACTTGCACACAACCGCTTCCGACGGATGCTGGCCCCCGGAGCAGTTGATCGCCAAAGTGCGGCAGGTAGGAATCGGCCTGTTTGCCGTCACCGACCACGATTCCCTGGACAACCTGGCAGCGACGGCACGGCTGATCCGGGGGAGTGGTCTGCGCTTCCTGCCCGGCGTAGAGCTCTCCAGCAGCCTGAACGGACGGTGGTATCACCTGCTGGCTTACGGCTTCAACGCAGAGGATGCTGCCTTCCGGGCTTTTGTCGCGGCCAACGGCGCACGCTTGAGCGGGGTAAGCGACAAAGTCATTGAGATCCTGGCTCAAGCCGGGTTGCCGATCTCCCTGGACGCATACAGGACCTATACTTGGGATCGTCGCCGGGGAGGGTGGAAATCGCTCAACTTTTTAATCGACCAGGGCATCTGCGCCGACCTGGGACAATACTTTGATCTGTTCCGCGAGAGGGACTACCCCCAGGCCGAGTTTCCTCCACCGGATGAAGTAGTGGCCGCCGTGGAAAAAGCGGGAGGCATCACGATCCTGGCCCATCCGGGGGCCTATTTCCGCAACGGCTTGGATACAGACCGCTTGGATCAACTGATCGAAATGGGCGTACGGGGCCTGGAGTGTTACTCGGCGCACCATGACGAATCCCGCACAAAGGAGCTGGTGGAATATTGCCGCCGCCGGAACCTGCTCATTACCGGCGGCTCCGACTGCCACGGCGGATTTGCCGGACGACAGCTGGGGCATCCGCCCCTATCCCTGCAGGACCTGCACCTGGGAGAACTGTTGGAGATGACGATCTCCTGACGGGTTGCCGGGACGAGATCGCTTCCGTCGCACCTGCGTCATGACCAAGATCATACCGACGGCGTCGGCCTTGTGCTAGAATCGGTAACAATGCAGATGCAGCGATCCAAACACCCATAAAGGAGAGGTTCAAGGTGAGCCAACAGAAGAGCGAAAAACCCGTCTGTTTCCATTGCGGCAGCGACAGTGATCGCGTCCCCCTGTTCCGCATTCTGATCAGGAACGTCCAAAAGTGGGTCTGCGCCCGCTGCGTGCCCATCGTCATCCACGGCGAGGCTTGATCTTATGGGAGTGGTGTACCGGTGGAGGCGCATAATGGAAGGCGAGCGAACGGCTACCGATCGGATCCACGGCGATAGCCTGGTCCAATCGGTTGTGGAGCAATATCCCCAGACCATTGCCATCTTTAACCGGCATGGATTGCAGTGCGCCGGTTGCTACATCGCGCCGTTCCACACCGTTGCCGACACCGCCCGCGAATATGCCTTGCCCCTGGAGCCGTTGCTGCGCGACCTCAACCAGGCTTTGACCATCCCCTGATCTGGGAGCAGGGCAAGTACATTGAGCGGTAAAGCCGGCGCCGGGAACGACAAACGTACTTGTGAGGGGGCAATGTTTCGTCCTTTGACCGATTGTGGTACAATAGATCGGCAAACGGCAAGGGCCGGATGAATCACCGGATGCGGCGAGAACGGCGCACGGTGTCTGCCATGATTGCTCTCTACTGCCGCCGACAGCACGGCAGACGTGGGGAGCTGTGCCCTGAGTGCCGGGAGCTACGTGCTTATGCTTTGCAACGTCTGCAAGCCTGCCCCTTTCAGGAAGGCAAGACAACGTGCGCCAAATGCCCTGTACATTGTTACAAGCCCGTGATGCGGGAGCGGATTCGTCACGTAATGCGCCGTGCCGGGCCGCACATGATCTACAGGCATCCGCTTATGACCATCCGGCACATGCTTGACGGTCTGCGCCAAGAGCCGATCCGACGTAATAGAAAGGAGGGTAGAGTATCGGACAAACAGGAATAACGTGACTCTATGCGATGAAGCGACAACCAAAGGAGGGAGAGAAATGCACATCACCGATATTGTCTGGTGGGCGTACACGGCGGTCATCGTCGCCATCGCCCTATTCATGCTCGTATTCGGCTGGAAGGTGACCGAGAAAGGAGACTGACGATGGACCCCAGAGAACGCAACTGGCTGTTCGTGCTCATCGCCATCTTTTTGGTCTTCAACATCATCACCCTTTCGCCGTTGGTCCCCTGGCAAAAGTGGTTGTTGTGGTCCAAGCCGACGCCGGACCAAACTTTCTACATTGAGTACGGCGACTATGAGATCAGGCTGCCGGAGGGCGGCATTGAGGTCAAGGTCGGTGAGTACGTGGAGTTCGTTGCGACTTCCGATGACGTGACCTATGGTTTCGGTGTGTTCCGCAAGGATGGCAGCATGGTCTTTCAGCAACAGGTCTTGCCGGGTCGCGAAAACCGCATCATCTGGAAATTTGACGAGCCTGGCATGTACGACGTGCGCTCTACCGAGTATTCGGGACCGCGCCATTCCGAGATGTACGTTCCGGATGCCATCCGTGTAACCCAGTGAGGAGAAGCGAGATGAAAGAAATTGGCTGGACCGAAAAATGGACTCTGCGCTTTGCCGTGGTCGCCTTGCTCTTCCTGACCCTATCCGGTTTTGAAGGGATGCTGATGCGCACCCAGCTCTATGACAAGGATGCCTTGCATGGCATGGAGGCTGCGCTGAACACCCTTCGTCCCGGCGTTGGTGAACCGACCACGGAAGAGCTGTACTACTCCATGCTGACGGCTCACCCCATTGTCGGCATTTACGGCTTTGTCTACATGGCCGTTTTCGGCGCCTTTTACTTCCTGGTTCCTTTGCTCCTTGAAAAACCCCTCAAGCACAAAAAATTAGTGCCGGTCAACTTTTGGTTGCAGATTATCGGTGTGATGACCTGTTGGGCTGCCGGCTTCTTCGGCCTGTTCAACTCCCTCTACACCCTCTATTGGCCCCTACCCGTGACCTATGATCGTGTACCGGTGTGGGGGAGCATTGCCTTCATGATCGGCGCGGCGATCATCATGGTCAACATCCTCCTCTTCGCCTTCAACCTGTTCAGTACCGTCCTCAGTGCCAACGGCACACGCAAGTATAGCTTCTTCCAGTTCTTGCGGTCTGCCTTTGGCATCCCACGGCTGATGAAAATGCTCGGCAAAGAGGACAAGAGCGCGCCCAACCTGGATTACAACGGCTTGCCGGTCTTTATCGTCGCCGTGGGGCGCGGCTCCATTGACACGGTCATCAACGCCCTGGTGCTGGCCGTGGCCGGGGTGGTGATCCTGGTCTACGGCCTGGCCTATGTTTTCAACTCGCCCCTCAACCCCGATTGGATAGACCCGCTCCTCTTCAAAAATGTGTACTGGTGGGGGTTGGACATGGTGGCCGACGGCAACGCCCTGATCTACACCGCCGGTGTCTGGTACCTGCTCATCCCCCTGCTGACGGGGCGTAAACTCTTCGGGGCCAATGTCGTCAAAACGGTGATCATGGTGGACCTGTTGGTGTCAATGGCCGTTTGGAGCCACCACCTGCTGGGCGATACCTCCCAGCCGATGATCATGCGCTTGCTCTCCGGGCAGTTCATCACCTGGGGCGAGTTCTTTACCATGGGCCTGACCATCTTTGCTTCCCTGATGACCGTCTGGCTGGCCCGCCCCGTCAAGATGACGCCGGCCCTCAAATTCGCCCTCGGCTCCATGTTCGGCTTTATGATGGGAGGCGTCGCAGGACTGATCCAGGCCAACGTCGGGCTGAACGTAGTGTTCCACAACACCCAGTGGGTTGTCGCCCTGCACGCCCATACCTTCCTACTTACCGGCGTGGGAACCATGCTCTTCTCCGTCATCTACGCCCTCGTGCCGATGCTGACCAAGCTGGAATTCAAGAGCAAGGCCTTGGTGGACGCCCACTTTTGGCTGTGGATCGGCGGTTCGGTGATCATGGCCTACGCAATGGGGATGGCCGGTGCGCGGGGAATGCTGCGCCGCACCATCTACGAAGGTGGTCAGTACCAGCCCTACTCGCTGGTGGCCATCATCGGCGGGTTGCTGGCCTCTCTGGGCTTTTTGGCCTTCCTGATCAACCTGATCAATACCATCGGCCTGCGCAACGTGCTCTCTCTCTTCCTGCCCGAAAAATGGATGGGCGGTGAAGCGGCCCCGGCGCAGGCATAGCCCCGGTGTAGTGCAGCGCATACCCTCCCGCGGGTCCGCCACCTGCGGGAGGGTATTTTTGCGGGAACGGATGATGCAAACGGCAACGACGAAACGGGTGATAGAGTGGTTGGCCCAACGGTCCACTCCCATCTACCTGGTCGGCGGTTGGGTGCGGGATCGGCTGCTGGGGCGGTCTACCCACGACCTGGATCTGGCCGTAGAGGGCGACGGGTTGGATTTGGCCCGTCGTCTGGCAAACCGCTTTGGTGGGGCTTACTACCCTTTGGACGTGCAGCGCAACACCGGACGGGCCATCCTGACCGGGGAGGACGGCAGAGAACTGGTCGTGGACGTAGCGCGCCTGCGGGGTGCAACCCTGGCCGACGACCTAGCCGCCCGCGACTTTACCATCAACGCCCTGGCCGCCGATGTCCGCTCTCCCGATCAGGTGATAGATCTGTACGGGGGGATGGCCGACCTGAGGGATCGCCTGCTCCGTCCGGTATCGGAAACATGCATCCGTGACGATCCTTTGCGTGCCTTGCGGGCCGTTCGGCAGGCAGCGGAGCTGGGATTTACCCTGACCGCCGAAGCAGAGACTCTGATCCGGCGTGATGGGGCGGCCCTGGCCCGTGTCGCCGGGGAACGGGTCCGTGACGAGTTCATCCGGCTGTTGGCATTGCCCCATGCTGCCCCTTGGCTGCATCGTTTGGATGAGCTGGGCCTGCTAACCGTCGTCTTGCCCGAATTGGAACCTTTGCGCAACCTGGAACAACCCCCGCCGCATTTCTTGCCGGTCCTGGCCCATACCCTGGAGACCGTCCGCGCCCTGGAGGACCTTGCCGAACGGTTCCCCCTCCCCCGGTTCGCCGGGAGATTGGAAGAACACCTGAACCGGGAGATGGGCAACGGCCGCCCCCGCTCGGCGATCCTCAAACTGGCGGCTTTGCTGCACGATAGCGGCAAGGCGGCGGCGCGGACGGTGGAAAACGGGCGGATACGGTTCATCGGCCACGAACGGATCGGCGTCCGGCTGACGGGCCGGGCGTTGCGTCGGCTGTGCTTGAGCCGGACCGAAGTACGATTGGGGGAAACCATCGTCCGCCATCACATGCGACCTCTGCTCTTGGCAAACCAGGAGGTCGTCTCCGCGCGGGCGATCTATCGCTTCTTTCGCGACAGCGGTGAGGCAGGGGTGGATGTACTGCTCCACGCCCTGGCCGACCACCGGGCGACGTTCCCCCCTCACGATCCCGGTGATCGCCGGGAGCGTCTTTTGGCCCTGGTGGAGCGGATGCTGACCGACTACTATGAACACCCCACCCGGAAGATCTCCCCACCCCCCTTGCTCAACGGCCATGACCTGATGCGCCGGTTCGGTTTGCAGCCCGGTCCTACCATCGGCGAGCTGCTGGAGGCGGTGCGGGAAGCCCAGGTGGGCGGTGAAGTGAGCAATCGCGAGGAAGCACTGGCCCTGGTTCGGGCGATCCTGGCCCAATGAATGAGGGTCCGCTTCACCGGTCCTGTTCCCGGAGTACGGCGACCAACCCGTTGCCGTCTTCCGGAGCCAGGCGATGGTACAGAACCCGCGTGGGGAAAGCGATCTCAATCCCTGCCTCGTTCAACGCCCGGTAAAGACAGGAATTCATCTTGTCCAAGATGCGCCGTGTTTCCACATAATGCTCAATCCAGCAGCGCACGCGAAAGATGAGGGCCGATTCACCGAACTCAATGAAAAGGGCCTCTATCTTTTTATCCTGCATCACCCAATCTTGGGCGCGGATGGCCTCGACCATGACCCGGCGGGCATGATCCACATCGGTTCCATAGGCCACCCCCACATGCGTTTGCACCCGATAGACGGTGTTGGGTTGGGAGTGATTGACCACCAGATTCTTGCTGATAACCGAGTTGGGCACGACGACGGTTCGGTTGTCACGGGTCAGGATGCGGGTGCTGCGCAGGCCGATGTCCAACACATCCCCCCATGTGTCCAGCTCCAGGATCTCTATCCGATCACCGATGGCAAAGGGCCGGTCGGCAATGATGGCAAAGCCGCTGATGGTGTCGGATAAGGTGTTTTGGGCGGCCAGGGCGATGGCCAGCGAGGTGATGCCCAGGGTTGTCACCAGGGCGCTGACGTTCACCCCAAAATGGCTCAACAGCACGATCAGGGCAACAACGGCCAACCCAACCAACGTGACGCGCCGGACGAAGGGGATGATCTGCTCATCAACGGGGGATGCGGTGCGGCGGGCCATTTCCAGCTGATACCATCGCATCAGGTTGCCGATCAGCTTATGGGCCAACATGTAGACGATCAGCAGGTGTAGGACGAACAGAATGTCTGCCCGTCGTTCCCGCCAGTCGGGCGGCAGGAAGCTAAGCCGGTTCAGGGCGACCTGTAACGCGATAAACATGATGAACCAAAAGAGGGGAACGCGGATGGCATCCAGGATAGAATCGTCAAAGGAGGTGGGGGTGTGCCGGATGATGCGGACGAACACCCGGTCCAGGAGCCACAACGCCATCCGGCCCACCACCGCTGCCACAACGAGAAGGAGGACGGCGCGCCCGATCTCCAGCCACTCGCCGGGCGATAAACCCAGAAACTCCATAAAATCACCTCCTGTGGTCTCCGGTCATATCCTCAAAAAGCCCCCCGCCCTTTGAGCACCGCCCCTACCGTTGCCCACAGAATCCGCACATCAAGCCAAAAAGAGTAATTCCGGATGTAATATAGGTCTTCTTCGGTATGAAGGTGCATCGGCTTATCGCTGCGCCCGTTGACCTGCCACCAGCCGGTGATGCCCTGGGGGACGGCGAACCGTTGATGCTGCCACGGCTCATACTGCTCCACAATCCAGGGTAGCTCCGGGCGGGGGCCGACCAGGCTCATATCGCCTTTGAGGACGTTCCATAGCTGGGGCAACTCATCCAGGCTGAAACGGCGCAGCACCCGCCCCACCCGCGTCACGCGGGGATCGTCGCGCCGTTTGAACAGCAGCTTCCCATCCTCCGTATAGTGGATGACCCGGTCCAACTGCTCATCGGCGCCGACGACCATAGAGCGAAATTTGTACATCCAGAAGGGCTTTCCTCCCTCGCCGATCCGCCGCTGCTTGTAGATGACCGGCCCCCGTGTGTCCAGGCGAATGGCAATGGCGATGAGGACCATCAGCGGCAGGGAAAGAAGCAGGGCCAAGCCGCCCACCACCAGGTCAAAGGCCCGCTTTACCTGCCGCTCAAAAGGAGAAAGGGCCGGTTGCCGCAGGGTGATCAGCGGCACGTCGGCAAAGTCTTCGACAGAGGTGCGGAACAAGGTGAGTTTAACGTAATCCGGCAGCAGGCGGATGCGGACCGGCAGCTCCCGCAGGTGGGTGATCAGACCGAAGATGCGGTCGGATTCCTCGGCGGGCAAGGCGATGACGACCTCATCAACCCTCTGGGCCTGGACCTGGGGAGCAATGTCGTCGGTACCCCCCAGCACCGGGTAACCGCCGACCGTCGTCCCCGGTGGGAGTTCATCATCGAGAAAGCCCACCGGCTCCAATCCGGCTTGGGGGCGGCGGAGGATCGTCTCCAGCATCTCGCGGCCAGCTTCACCGGCCCCCACGATCAACACCCGGCGGGCGGGCATTTTTGCCCGGCGGACCGCCCGGCCCAGGAGGCGCAACGCCAGCCGGTAGCCTACCAGAAAAACCAGGTCCAGGGCGTAAAAGGTGAGGAGTTGCAGCCGGGAAACGCCCCGGTCTGTGAAATAAAGCACCCCGGCCAGGGTCAAAGCGGCAACGGTCACGGCGGCGATGAGGGACAGGGCCTCATCAACGGCCCGCCAGGGCCGCCGGGTGTAGACGGACAAGAGCAAAAAGACCAGCACCCAGACCAGCAGCAGGGGAAAATAGAGCAGGAGGGAGTGGCTATAATCGGCCTCCAGGGGCTTGCCAAAGGGCAAATAAGGCCGCACAACGGCCGCCAGAAACCAGGCCAGCACCGTGAGTATCAGGTCTGCCGCCAGATGCGCCCAGGGAGACCCGTTCCCCCCACGGCGCACGGCCTCGGTTTCCGGCTTCATCCGATCTACCAGTGACCAAAACCTATTTTACAACGATGTTGACCAACCGCCCCGGCACAACGATCACCTTGACGATCTCTTTGCCCTTCGTGTGGCGTTTCGCGCCCTCGGTGGCCAGGGCCAGGGTGCGGGCCGTCTCGTCGTCCACATCCACGGGGACCTGCACCCGGTCTCGCACCTTGCCGTTGACCTGGACGACCAGCGTGGTGGTCTCCTCGGCGGCTACGGCTTCATCCCATTCCGGCCAACGCTGCAGATGGACCGAATAGGGCCGTCCCGTCCGCGTCCAAAGTTCCTCGGCGATGTGGGGGCAGGCGGGAGCCAGCAGCAGCAGCAGCGTCTCCACCGCTTCTTCCCAGGCATCCGTGCCGTAGAGGGCCTTTTTGACCTTGAGCATGGCGTTGTTCAGCTCCATCAGGTTGGCGATGTAGGTGTTGAAACTGAACGATTCCATGTCCTCCGTGCCCTTGCGGATGGACTGGTGAACCTTGCGCCGCAGGCTGCGGGCCGTTTGCTCATCGGGCTGCTCTGCGCCCGGCTCGACCGGTTCCAGCACGCAATCCCACACCCGGTTCAGGAAACGCACCACCCCTTCGATGCCTTGCGGGTCCCAAGGGCCGCCCTGATCCCACCGCCAGCCGAACATCAGGTAGGCGCGGACCGTATCGGCCCCGTAGCGTTCCACCAGGTCGTCGGGGGCGATGACGTTCCCCTTGCTCTTGGACATCTTTTCGCCGTCTTCGGCCAGGATGATGCCCTGGTTGCGCAGGACGATCATCGGTTCGTCCAGGTCCACGATGCCCAGGTCGCGCAGGACTTTGGTGAAAAAGCGGGTGTAGATCAGGTGCATGGTGGCGTGCTCAATGCCCCCGGTGTAGACATCCACCGGCAGCCAGTAGGCGGCCTCTTGGGGGTCAAAGGGCATGGAATCGGCGTGGGCCGGTTCGCCCTCTTTGTAATAAGGGCTGAGGTAGGCGTACTGATACCAGGAGGAGCACATAAAGGTATCCATGGTGTCGGTTTCGCGGGTGGCCGGGCCGCCGCATTTGGGGCAGGTGGTGTGCAGGAAGCCTTCATGGAACTTGAGGGCGTTTTCCCCGGAGGGCGGGATGACGGCATCCTCCGGCAGGAGCACCGGCAGGTCTTCGTAGGGAACCGGCACAATGCCGCATTCATCGCAGTAGACGATGGGAATGGGCGCGCCCCAATAGCGTTGACGGCTGATGAGCCAGTCGTGGAGGCGATAGTTGACCCGGAAGCGACCGATGCCCTGTTCCTCCAGCCATTCGGTCACGCGCCGGATGGCCACATCGGCCGGTGTGCCGTCAAAGGGACCGGAGTTGATCATGGGGCCAGGGCCGGTATAGGCTTCCTCCAGCTCACCGCCATCCCAATCGGGCGGTTTGATGACGACAGGGATGGGCAGGCCGTACTTTTTGGCAAAGGCAAAGTCGCGCTCATCGTGGGCCGGGACGGCCATGATGGCCCCCGTGCCGTAGGTCATCATCACGTAATCGGCGATCCAGATGGGGATGCGCTCGCCGTTGACGGGGTTGATGGCATAGGCACCGATGAAAACGCCGGTTTTTTCCTTCTCCGTGCTCAGCCGCTCAATCTCGCTCCGGCGGCTGGCTTGGGCCACATAGGCTTCCACCTCGGCGCGGCGGTCGGGCGTGGTCAGTTTGTCCACCAAGGGGTGCTCCGGGGCCAGGACCATAAAGGTTGCGCCCCACAGGGTATCGGGCCGCGTGGTAAAGACCACAATGTCGTCGCCCGCTTCCGACTTGAAGACGACGTCGGCCCCTTCGCTGCGACCGATCCAGTTGGTCTGCATGGCGACCACCCGTTCCGGCCAGTCAATTTTGGAAAAATCCAGCAGTTCTTCGGCGTAATCGGTGATGCGGAAGAACCACTGTTCCAGGTTCTTTTTGACGACCGGTGTGCCGCAGCGCTCGCAGTGGCGGTCTTCGCCCCAAACCTGTTCTCTGGCCAACGTGGTGTTGCAGTGGGGGCAAAAATCCACCGGCGCAGCAGCTCGGTAGGCAATGCCTGCTTCGTAAAATTTGAGAAAGAACCACTGGGTCCAGCGGTAGTAACCGGGTAAGCAGGAAATGGCTTCCCGTTCCCAATCAAACATGGCGCCCATGCTGCGCAGCTGTTTGCGCATCTTTTCAATGTTGCTTAGGGTCCAGGTGTGGGGGTGGACGCCCCGCTGGATGGCAGCGTTTTCGGCGGGCAGGCCAAAGGCATCAAAGCCCATGGGGAAAAGGACGTTGTAGCCCTTCATGCGCATAAAGCGCGCCCGCACGTCGGAAGGGGCCATGGCGTACCAATGGCCGATGTGCAGGTCGCCGCTGGGATAGGGTAGCATGGTCAGGGCGTAATGCTTGGGTTTGGATTCGTCAATGACGGAGCGGTAGAGGCCGTCGGCCTCCCATCGTTTTTGCCATTTGGGTTCGATCTCTTGGGGAATGTATTTGTCGGCCATGATTTTTCTCCTCCCAATTTTCGCTCCGCATTCTACACCAGAACGGCCCGTCCGTCAACTTGGCAGCCGTAGCCCCACACAACGAAACCCCCTTCGCTCCCGGCGAAGGGGGTTCCATTGGTGGACCCGGAGGGACTCGAACCCTCGACCCCCACAATGCCATTGTGGTGCGCTCCCAACTGCGCTACGGGCCCCTGCTTTTGGTTGGTAAAAGACGGCTGGTGGAGCTGAGGGGATTCGAACCCCTGACCTCGACAGTGCGATTGTCGCGCTCTCCCATCTGAGCTACAGCCCCCCGCGCCACAGCGGGGCTTAGTATAGCCCAGAACGGCTTCTTTGTCAAAAAGCGACCAGGTGCAGGCAAAACGAGACGATGCGGCTGCCCCATCGCTGCCGGGGCGTGATGTGGTATAATTGCCCCTGCCAAATCAAGACCGTAGGTTTGTGGTATGCAGACAAACACAAGCCCGCCGACTACCCGGCAGATGCTGGCCCTTTGGCTGCCTTTGGCGGCCAGTGTCGTGATGATGGTTTTAGAACCGACAATTATCAACATCGGTCTGGGGCGCACCGCCACGCCGGAGTTGGCCCTGGCCGCTTATGGTGTCGCCTTCAGCCTGGCCTTGCTGGTAGAGGCCCCGATCATCATGCTCTTGGATGCCTCGGTCGCCCGCGCCGTGGACCGTCCCTCCTTCGTCCTCATCCGCCGCTTTGCCTTTTTGCTGGGGTTGGCCGTGACGGTCATCGGTCTCATCCTCTCGTTTACCCCCCTCTACGACCTGGTGGTACGCGGCTGGATGCACATCCCTGCCGACGTGGCAACCCAAGCCCGACCTACGCTCCGGGTCCTCTCTTTCTGGTCGTTCCCCATTGCCTGGCGACGCGCCCACCAGGGAGTTCTGATCCGCGCCCGGCATACGGCGGCCATCAGTGCGGCCACCGTGGTTCGGTTGCTAACGCTGGCCGGAGCAATGCTCGGCGGGTTGGTGCTCTACCCGGAACAAGGGGCGTTGGTAGCCGGGATCGCCATGGTCATCAGCGTCAATGTGGAGGCCCTGCTCATCACCCTGGCCACCCGCCCCACTTTGCGCAGCCCGGCCTATCGCCTGACGGACCCTACCGCAGGGCATCCGCCGCCGACCATGCGCAGCCTGTGGCGGTTTTATCGCCCTCTTTTGTGGACGACCATCCTGCGCCAATTCGGACGCCCCTTGCTCAACGCCGGGATCGCTGCAGCCGCCATGCCGGTCGCCTCCCTGGCCGCTTGGCCCGTCACCTGGGGGTTTGCCATCCTGATCGCCGGTCCGGCCTGGAGCTTGCAGCAACTTTCCACCGCTCTTGTTTCCGATGCGGCGGCGTATCGTGCCGTCAAGCGTTTCGCCCTGAGCCTCGGCGCGGTGATGGCCCTCTTGCTGGGAGCGGTGGCCTTTACCCCTCTCTACGGCCCGGTGATGGGGGATGTCTATAACCTTTCACCGGCCTTACAAGAGCTGGCCCGTCCCGCATTGCAACTGCTGGTCCTGTATCCCCTGCTGATGGGCGCGCAGTCGTTGCTGCGGGGGGTGCTCATCCGCACAGGCCGCACCGATCCGGTCCGTTGGGCAATGGCGATCAACATCTCGACGCTGGGGGCAACGTTGCTGGTGGGGGTAGCCCTGTTTACGATCAACGGCGTAGTGCTGGCCGCCATTGCCACCCTAACCGGAGGGCTGGCCGAGCTGGCGTTCCTGTGGTGGAAACGGGAATCCATCGCCGACGGCAAGGCAGCCCTCACAACCCCTTGACTATCGGTTCCCCAGCACCGCGTCCGCCGGCATCCCCGGTTTGAGGGCGTGGTCCGGGTTGGGCAAACGCACCTTGACGGCAAAGACCATGCTCACCCGCTCCTTTTCGGTCTGCACATTTTTGGGGGTGAATTCGGCCTGCTGGGAAATGTAGGACACCGTGCCGCCGAATACCCGCCCCGGAAAGGAATCCACCGTCACCTCCACTTCCTGCCCCAAATAGACGCGCCCCAGCTCATCTTCGGGGATGTAGACGGTCAGTTCCACCTCGTCCAGATCGGCGACGGTGAGCAGCGTCGCCCCCGCCAGGGCCGATTCCCCGGCGCGGATGGAGCGGCTGGTGACGATGCCGCCGATGGGCGAGCGCAGGGTCATCATGTCAATCTGGGTTTGCACCAGGGCCGCCGCCGCTTTGGCCTGGGCCACCTGCGCCTCGGCGACGGCGATCTCCTCCGGCGTCGGCCCCGCCTGCAGCTCCTCCAACTTTGCCAGGGCAACCCCCACCCCCGCGGCGGCCAGCCGGTACTGCCCCTCGGCCATGTGGACCTGACCGAGCACGGCCAGGGGATGATCGCGCACCGCTTCCAGGGCGGCCAGCGTCTGCTTTGCGCCTTCCAGATTGGCCTGGGCTGCCTCCAGGGCCGCTTGCGCCGCCTGCACCTGATAGTCGTAGACGGCATAGAGCCGTTTTTCCTCCAGCGAACCCCGGGCGCGGTAGCGATCCCGCTCCACCTGGGCGGCGGCCACCTGAGCCTGAGCCTGTTCCACCTGAACGGCGGCCAGGTCCACCGCCGCCTGGGCTTCGACGATGCGGGCTTGGATCTCTTGCGGATCGGCCAAGATGGCCAAAGCGTCTTGCCAGGCCGTTTTGGCGGCATCCCGCTCGGCGATGGCCTGATGGAGGGCGGCGCGGGCGGCCATGATCTCCGCCGGATGCGCGCCCGCCTTGACGTTGGCCAGATTGGCTTCCGCGGCGGCGACGGCGGCCTGGGCCTGGGCCAGTTGCGCCTGCAGGTCGCTGCTATCCAGCACGACGAGTACCTGCCCCGCCGTCACCTTATCCCCCTCGTCCACCTCCAGGCGCACCACCCGCCCGCCGAACTCGGAGGCGATGGTCACCTCCTTGCCCTCAATGACGCCCGAAACGACCAGGGGCTGCTCCTCCTCCGCCGGCTGCCCGCCCAGCCCGGCGACGATCTCTTGGGCGCGTTCGCTTCCCAATCCCGCTTTCACCAGAGCCTCCACCGCCCGGTCCGGCTCGCTCCGCGCCCACCACCAGGCAGCCCCCAACACTCCGACCAACACCAGGACGACCAGGATCGCAATTCCCTTTTTCATCTTTCCCCCGATCCCCAATCTACCGCTCCGCCAACACCGCGTCCGCCGGCATCCCCGGTTTGAGGGCGTGGTCCGGGTTAGGCAGCGAGACCTTGACGGCAAAGACCATGCTCACCCGCTCCTCTTTGGTCTGGATGTTTTTGGGCGTGAATTCGGCTTCCCCGGCGATGAACGTCACCGTGCCCGTGAACACCCGGTCGGGGTAGGCATCCACCGTCACCGAGACCGGCTGCCCGATCCGCACCCGCCCGATCTGGTCCTCCGGCACATAGACCGTCAGGGTCAGGTCCTCCAGGTCGGCCAGGGTCAGCAGCGGCGTCCCCGGACGGGCCACTTCGCCCACATGGGCCGACCGCTCCAACACCAGGCCGGAAAGGGGCGCCCGCAGGGTGAATTTCTCCTGCTGCACCCGCAACGTCTCCAGGGCGGCCCGCGCCATCTCTACCTGCGCTTCCACGGCGGCGATCTGTTCCGGCGTGGCGCCCATCTTGAGTCCGTCCACCTGGGCCTGGGCCATCTCGACGGCGGCGGCGGCGATCTGGACCTGGGCCTGGGCGGCGTTGGCCTGGGCCTGTAAGGTCAGGGGATTGGCCGCCTGGCGGGCGAGCTCGGCCAGGGAGTTTTCCGCGCCCTGCCGGGCGGCCCGGGCCTGGGCCAGCCCCAACCAGGCCAGCCACGATTGATTGGTGGCCGTCGCCTGCCGGTAATAGGCTTCGTCCCGCTTGTCGGGCGGGACGGCGATGCGCACCTCTTTGTACAGGGTGACGATGCCGTCTTTGATGACAACTTTGTAATCCTGAAAATAGTACTCGCCGTCGCCCCAATCGGGCGGCAGGGGCAGTTCGGGTGGCAGGTTCCCCACTTCGTAGGAAGCGACGGCTACCCATTCGGTGCGCGGCTCAAAATCCTCCAAGATGCCCACCATTTCGTCGGCGAGATCGCGGCCTACCTGGGCGGCGTTGGCCAGGGCCGCCGCCTGCTCTTGCTGATATTGGAGGACGCGGGCTTGGGCCTGGGCCGTTACCAGGGCCAGTTCCAGGTCCTGGGGATTTTCCAACATGGCCTGGGCGTCCTGCCAGGCGATTTGGGCCACCTGATAGGCCGTCTCGGCCTGGCGGAGCATGGCTTCGGCGGAAGCCAAAGTTTCCGGGCGCACACCGGCCTTGACCTGGGCCAGTTGGGCTTCGGCGGCGGCCAGCTCCGCCTCGGCGATCCCGATCTGGGCCTGGAGCAAGGCATCATCCAGCTCCACCAGGACCTGCCCCTCCGTCACTTCGTCGCCTTCGTCGGCGTGGATGGCGACGATGCGCCCGCCCAGATCGGTTGCCACCGACGCCTGTTCCGCTTCGATAAAGCCGGAGGCAACAATGGCCGTCGTTTCCTCCTCCATCCCCAACCCGAAACGGGCAGCAGCCCGGTCAAGCTGCCCTTCGGCCCATTCGGCCCAGGCCGGGTTTTCGTCAAGGAACCACCAACCGCCGACGGCAACGGCGGCGAACAGCAGCAATGCGATCAAAACGATCCACCTTTTCCTCATTTTCCTCTTCCCGAAAATAATGCGGGCCGTCCACGAATTGGGCACGAATGCACGAATTCGGCCCGGCCCGGTGGCGCAAGTCTCCGGACTTGCAAAGGCGACTTGAGTCGCCACTTCCTTCTCACGATCCCGGTGTTCGCACGCTGGAGATGAACACATCCTCCAGCGATGGTGCGATCTCGTCCATGGCCCGCACGTGCACCCCTTCGGCCTGCAAGCGCGCCGCGATCTCGGGCTTGAGCGATTCCACATCGGGCGCGACGGCGTGGATCAACGCCCCGTAGAGGGCCACCTCCTCAAACACACCCATCTGCCGCAGCAGCGGGATGGCGACATCGGGCCGGTCGCAGTCAATTTCCAACACCTGCCCCCGCATCTGGGTCTCTTTGATCTCGGCGGGGGAGCCACGGGCCACGATACGCCCCCGCTGGATAAAGGCCAGGCTCTGGCAGTGCTCCGCCTCGTCCATATAGTGGGTTGTGACCATGATGGTCGTCCCCCCCTCGGCCAGGGCGTAGAGCAGGTCCCAAAAGGCCCGCCGGGAGATGGGGTCCACCCCCGCCGTCGGCTCATCCAGGAAGAGCATCTCCGGTTCGTGGATGATGGCCGCGCCCAGGGCCAGACGTTGCTTCCAGCCGCCCGATAGGTTGCGGGTCAGCTCCCGCTCCCGGCCCACCAGCCCGGCCATTTCCAGCACGAACGCTTTGCGCTCCCGGAGCCGCCGCCCACGCACGCCATAGGTCCGCCCGTAAAAGTTCAGGTTTTCGTCCACCGTCAGGTCATCGTAGAGGCTGAACCGCTGGGACATATAGCCGATGTGCCGCTTGACCTGGGCGGTTTGCTTGACAACGTCAAAGCCCAGGACCGTCGCCGTGCCGGAGGTAGGCTTGAGCAGGCCCAACAACATGCGGATCGTCGTCGTCTTGCCCGCGCCGTTGGGTCCCAAAAAGCCAAAGATGCTCCCCCGCGCGACGGTGAAGCTCACGTGGTCCACGGCGGTAAATTCGCCGAACTGCTTGGTCAATTCGATGGCCCGGACGGCATAACCGTCTTCTCTCAAGGTCTGGCTTCCTCCTGCTTGCGAACCAACGAGATAAAGGCTTCTTCCATGCGGGGGCGGGTCTGGCGCAGGCCGATGACCCGGATGCCTGCAGACGCCAGGGCTGCCCGGATCGCTTCCTGCCGCCGGGCGACGCTATCCACAAAGACGTGAAGCAGGTCGCCGTAGGTCTGCACCTCCAGCACACCCTCCTGGGCGGCGACGACCGCTTCGGCGCGGCGCAGGTCCGATGTGCGCAACTCCAATAGCTCGCCTTCCACCAGCCCCTTGATCCGCTCCGGCGCGTCGCAGACGATGATCCGCCCCCGGTACATCAGCCCCACCCGCGAGCAGCGTTCCGCCTCGTCCATATAGGGCGTGCTGACAAAAATGGTGATGCCTTGTAGGTGCAACTCGGTCAAAATGTCCCAGAATTCGCGGCGGCTGACCGGGTCCACGCCGGTAGTCGGTTCGTCCAGAAAGATGATCTCCGGCTCGTGGATGAGCGTGCAGGCCAGGGCCAGCTTCTTTTGCATCCCGCCGGAAAGGTGGGCGGCCCGTCGCTTGCGGAACTCGGTCAGGCGGGCGAATTGCAGCAGCCGCTCCTTACGCTCGCGCCGCTCCCGGCCCCGCACCCGGAACACATCGGCGAAAAAGTCCAGGTTTTCCTCCACCGAAAGATCGCCGTAGAGGTTGAAACGCTGGGCCATGTAGCCGATGCGCCGCTTGATCGCTTCCGCCTCGCGGACGGTATCAAACCCGGCCACCCGCGCCGTTCCCGCCGTGGGGTCCATGATGGCGCACAACATGCGAATCGTCGTCGTCTTGCCCGCCCCATCGGGGCCGACCAGGCCGAACACCTCGCCACGTTGGACGGTCAGGTTCAGGCCGTCCACGGCGGTGACATCTTTGAACCGCCGGACCAGGTTGTGGGTTTCAATGACGGATTCTTGGTTCACGATTTGCCTTTGTCGCTCTCCGATGGTATAATCTTCCCGCTTGTCAGCCCGGCGCGGCCATGATGGCCCCCGTCGGGCATTGCCTGAGGCAAGCCGTACACTGCACGCAGTCGTCCATCCGCGCCACCCGCGATTTGCGCCCGGAGAGTTCGTACACCCCTTTGGGACACACCTCCACGCAGGTCGCACAGCCGGTGCAGCGATCCGCATCCACCCGCAGGGTGAACCACGGCTCAAAGGCAAAGCCGAATCCGGCCCACAGGTCCAGCGTGCGCGGCCACCTGCGCCCCCAATAGGCCACCGTCGCCGAAGCATCCAGGGGCGACATCCCCTCCAGGTCAAACCCCAGAACCAACGCCACGGCCAAAATCCCCAATCCCCAGCCCACCAATCTTCCAATTTCCCAATGACCGATGACCGAGGACCAAACAACCAACCCGGCTGCGCCCGTCAGCCCCAGCAGCAACGTTTTGACCACCCCCACCGGCCCCGGCAGGCAGCGCATCACCGGGCCGTAGCCTCCAAAGAGCACCAGGGGAAACCCCCACAGCAGCGCCAGCACGCCCGGCAGCGACCGCGCGTTGATGATCGCCGTCGGAATCCCGACCAACAGAGAGAGCATCGTCGCCCAGGCGACGGCCATCTCCAGCCTCTGGGCCAAGGGGAACACAACGCGGCGCATCTGGGGCGTTTTGCGATAACCGTCGGCCAAGTAGGCGGGGATGTCCCGCGCATAGACCGGCCCGAAGCTGCAATGCCAGCCGGTCTCTTGCTCCACCTGCGCCACGTCCACCCCCGCCGCCGCCAGCTGGGGCAGGATCAGGCGGCGGTGGTGTACCCGCTCGGCGATGCGGCTGGTCTTGAGGACCGAGATGACCGCGTGGGCGTTGAGCATCCCGCCCACCGACGCGCACCAGACGTTGATCCCTTTGCTGTTGGCCACCAGCAGAAAGCAATCCACTCCCTCCAACGCCCGGAGCAGACGGCGCACCGTCAGGTCAAAATTGCAAGTGAGGAGCACCGGGGCTTCCGGCCCCGGATGGCCTATCACCCGCAGCCCCGTCCGCGTGGGAAAGGGAAAAAAGCGAAACAGCGTCTGCAAAATCGTCTTGAACACGTGCATTTCAGGATATTGAACCGCGAAGGCGCCAAGCACGCGAAGGCTTTTCCTCCGGTCCTTCGCGCCCTTGGCGTCTTTGCGGTGAATCTTTTGCCAAAGCAGGTGGTTCCGCGACGACAAGCCGCAACATCCCCAGCAAAAACTTTTCGACGGCTACAAGCCGAAACCCGGCCCCGACGATCCGCGCTTCCAGCCCGACCACCTGATGGGCCGTGTGTTGGGCCAGGATGAAAGCCGGCAGGACAAAAGGCAACCGCAGGAGCCAAGCCGCCGCCCGCCCCAAGGCCGCGTCAGGTTGCACCTCATCGGCGACGAGCAGTTGACCGCCGGGCCGCAGCAGGCGGCGGCATTGGGCCAGAGCGTACCCGATCTCGTCATCCGAAAGTTCGCCGAACAGGAAGGTGGCGACCACCGCATCAAAGGCGGCGTCGGGGAAGGCGGTATCCAGCTCGGCGACGCCCAGCTCACGCAGCGTCACCCGGTCTGCCAGCCCCGCCGACCGCACCCGCCGGGCCGCCTGGGCCAGCATGGGCGGCGCAACCTCCACACCGACGACGGAGCACCCCCGGCGGGCCAGCATCACCGCCAACGCCCCCGTCCCGCAGCCCAGGTCCAGCACCCGCCCGCCGGGCCGCACCCATTCCGCCGTGGCGGTCAACACCCGCTCCCAACGCCCCAGCGTCAGCAGCCGCATCCCCCGCTCATACCGCTCCGGCGCCGTCTCCAGCACCTTCATATACACGACCGACATGCTCCACCCACCAATCCCCCAACTTCCAACCTACCAACTCACTCCAGCCGTTTACGAAAGCGCGTCGCCGCCAGGGCCATCACCACCAGGCCGAAAATCGCCAGGGCCGTCACCTCGCGGGTCAGCATCTCCAGACCGACACCTTTGAGCACAATTCCCCGCACGATGGTCAGAAAGTAGGTCAGCGGGATCAATTTGCTGGCTTGCTGCAACAGGGGCGGCATGGCGGCGATAGGGAAAATATAGCCCGAAAGAAAGATGGCCGGCAGCATGATGAAATAGGTCAGCATCATCGCCTCCTGCTGGGTCTTGGACACCGTTGAGATCAGGATGCCGAACCCCAGCGAGGTGAACAGAAAAAGCCCGGAAAGGGCCAACAACAGCGACACGCTGCCGTTGATGGGCACGCCGAACCACCATACACCCACGGCCAGGACCATCAGCAGGTCCCAGAAAGAGATGACCACATAGGGCGCCACTTTACCCACGATCAGTTCCAAAGGGCGGATGGGGGTGACGATGAGCTGCTCCATGGTCCCCTGTTCCCGTTCGCGGACGATGGCCATGGCCGTCAACATCATGGCCAGCATCTGCAAGATCATGCCGATCAGGCCGGGGATCATGAAATTCGCGCTCTCCATGCTGGGGTTGTACCAGACGCGGGGATGAACCTCAATGCCCGGCGCCATCTCCAGCCGCCCGCCCATCGCCTGGGCGATCACCTCCACCGACTGGGCCTGGCCCACCCCCTGCGCCGCCGCCAGGGCCGTGTTGGCGACATTGGGATCGGAGCCGTCAACGGCAAAGCCCACCTTGACCACCTCTCCTCGCGCCAGCGCCCGCTCGTACCCGGCGGGGATCATCAGCCCGGCCCGCACCTCGCCCCGGTCCATTGCCTCGGCCAGGTCCCGCTCGCTATCCACCACCAGCACGATGTCAAAATAGCCGGAGGCACGGTAGGCGTCGATCAGGGCGCGGCTGCGGGGCGTGTGATCGTGATCCAGGACGGCGGTGGGCAGGTGCTTGACATCGGTGGTGGCCGTATAGCCCAGCAGGAGAAGCTGCATCACCGGCATCAGGAACATGACCACCATCGTTCGCGGGTCGCGGACGATGTGCAGAAATTCTTTGCGCATCACCGACAAGGTGCGGATCAGCATCGCTTCACGCCTCGTCCTCCGGGCGGACGGCCAGGCCGTCAAAGATCAAGGAGGCCAACACTTCGGGGACCTCGGCCCAACCGGCCTGAATCTCCGGATCGCCCATGATGCGCAGGATCAGCAACCCGACAAAGATGCTCTGCACCATGCGCACCGCCAGCGGTACGTTGATGGAGCGGATGCGGCCCAGCGCGATCTGCGCGTACAGGTACTGTTCCAGCAAAGCCGAAATGCGCCGCGTGTACTGCCGATAGAACCGCTCCCGCAGTTCCGGGTTGACCAACATTTCCGGCAGGACGGCCCGCAGCATCTCATCGCTGGCGTCCAGGCGGCTCAAGCGGTGGCGAAAAGCGGCAACGAAAAAGGCGCGGGCGTCATCTCTCTGCAATGCCTCGGTCAGCTCGCCGGGGAGCTGCTCCAGTTCGGCCAGGCGGGCCATGATGCCGATGAGGAGATCAAATTTGGTGTTGAAATAGTTGTAAATGGTCCCGTCGGCCACATCGGCCAGGGCGGCGATCTCCCGGATTTTGGCCTGGTGGAACCCTTTCCGGGCGAATACCGTCGCCGCCGCGTCCAAGATGCGTTCTCTGCGTTCCTGTTTGAGCCGTTCCCGACGGGAAAGGGGCAAAGTATCCATGCCTATCGTTCCCTTACGTGAATCGCCGTTCGAAAATGAATCGTCGTTCATATTCTACCCCCGCTTTCCCTCCTTGTCAATTTTCGCCCGACCCGAATCCAAGAAGCGGGCCGATCTCGGCAATGTGCCGGGGATGGAAAGCGATGTTCGCCCCCCCGTGGACCCTGCAGGCGGGCTGAGCGGAGATGGGGGAGAATCCGGCCATCTGCCGGGCCGGGCGCATTCGCGCATTCGCGCCAAACCGCGGACGGCTTGTGATTTCCAGAGAGACCGAACGACGCAGAGCAAGCCGGAGGCCCGCAAATCAAAACCTCCCGCAGGCTGCCGGGCCGGAAGCCCGGTTGAACCTGCAGGAGGTTGAAGGCGGTCGGCGGCCCGTCGGGTGCAGGGGGCCTCGGCCCGTGATGCCCCGTTGGGCACGATGCGGCAGCAGTGTTCGTTTTTTCTATGGGACGGTGTGGGCTTGGCGGCGGAGGTAGAGCAGATAGGGCGCGAGTACGACCAAGCCGGTCAGGCCGACCAGAGCCATGCCCGTTGTGTCGTCGGGGCGGGCAGCATTGTCAAATTCTTGCAGGATGGCCAACAGGCACAAAAAGAACCATGCACCGGCGGCCAACGTGCCGCCCCCGACGAGCGACCGGTTGTCGTCGGTCTGCAGCCGTCGGTAGGCGAACAGGAGCAACCCGGCGGCAAAAAGACCGCTGAACAGGGCCGTCGCCGGGGCCGAGCGGGTCACATCGGCGACGATCCAGGAGCCGATCAGCCACACCCCCCAGCCAAACCCGGCCAGGAACAAGGGCCAGCGGCGGGTCCAGGCGGTCGGTCGGAGCCGAGGGCGAATGCGGGCGGCGAGCAGGGTCAAAAGCCCGGCGGCGACTATCGCGCCCACGAATTGCCCCCCGCCGGGCAGGTAAGGTGGCTCTTCCCCGGCAGGCGAGAGGAAGAACCAGCCGAACAGGGCCAGCAGCCCCATCAGCACCGATAGAACGACGACGGCCCTCTTGGAGAGCCAGGAGCGGTTGCGCTCCTGGGGCCACAGGCTGTGGACGGCCAACACCGGCAAGGTGATGCTGATCACGGCGTGGTAAATGGTCAGCATCAGCATCCAGGGCCAATTGGCCCCGGCCCACCAACCGAAACCCTGCATCACCCCCAGGTCCACGGCATGGGGATCAAAAAAGGTCTTGATCAAGATCCCTTCTTCCCAGATGCCAAAGGCCGCGCCCAGGAGGAACAGACCGGGCAGCCCGCTCCCCCAGCGGATGCTCAGTTCACGGCAGAGGATCGCACCCACGCCATACCAAAAGACCAGCAGGACAAAAGCCGGAGGGACAAAGAATTCGGTCGGCGGGGCCGAACCGCTCAGCAGTTCGGCCATCACCGGCGAAAGGAACAGCAAGGTGAGCAAGGCAGCGATGCGACCGCGGCGGGATGTCTTGGTTTTCGGTTCCATCGGCGATACCTCCTCTACGGCTACTACTCGGCCAACCCTCCCGCAGGCAGGCAACCCGATTGAAACCGCCAAGCCCGCAAAAGGGCGAGCAGCCACCTCTATTGTAGAATACCCGCGCAAAGCGATAAAGTTGCGCGGGAGGCTTTGATTCTGTTTGACTTTGTGCTATAATCACCACGGAAGCGTCAGGCGCGGTGATGCGCGCGACGGAGGAGGAGCAAAGGAGGCGATATGGAAGAAAAGCGCGTTGTCGTCACGGGGATCGGAATCATCTCGCCGGTGGGCTTGGATGTGCCGACGGCTTGGGAGAACCTGGTCGCCGGGCGTTCGGGCATCGGCCCGATTACGTTGTTCGATACGACCGGCTTTGCGGTGCGCATCGCCGGAGAGGCCCACGGTTTTGATCCGACCGATTACATGACGGCCAAAGAGGCCCGCCGCGCCGACCGCTTCGTGCAGTTCGCCATCGCTGCTTTGGAGCAGGTGCTGGCCCAATCGGGGCTGGTGGTTGACCGCAGCAATGCGCCCGATGTGGGGGCCATTGTTGGCTCCGGCGTAGGCGGCATCCAAACCTACTCAAAGGAATTGGACGTTTTGCACGCCAAAGGGCCGCGCCGGGTCAGCCCCTTTTTGATCCCCATGATTACGGTGGATGTTCCGGCGGTACACATTGCCCTGCGCACCGGTGCCCAGGGGCCGACCCTGGGCGTGGCGTCTGCCTGTGCGACCGGAGCCGACGCCATCGGCCAGGCGTTTGAGGCAATCCGCCGGGGACATGCCCGCGCCATGTTCGCCGGGGGGTTCGAGGCCGCGGTAACGCCTATCGGCGTTGCCGCCTTTGACCGGATGCGCGCCCTTTCCCGCCGCAACGACGAACCGGAGGCAGCCAGCCGCCCCTTTGACGCCGACCGCGACGGGTTCGTCATGGCCGAAGGGGGAGCACTGCTGCTCCTGGAAGAGTTGGAGTTCGCCCTGGCGCGGGGTGCAGAACCGCTGGCCGAGATGTTGGCCTACGCTGCCACATCCGATGCCATTCACATCACCGCGCCGGACCCGGAAGGAGCGGGGGCAGCCCGCTGTATGAGCCTGGCTTTGCAGCGGGGCGGGGTGCCCCCCGCCGAAGTCTCGTACATCAACGCCCACGGCACGGGTACACCTGCCGGCGATCCTGCCGAAACGGCGGCCATCAAACGGGTGCTGGGAGAACATGCGTACCGCGTGCCGGTCAGCTCAACCAAGTCCATGACCGGCCACCTGATCGGTGGGGCAGGAGCCTTTGAGGCAGCGGTCTGCGTTCTGGCCTTGCGCCACGGCATCATTCCCCCGACCATCAACCTGGATACGCCCGACCCGGCCTGCGATCTGGACTATGTGCCGAACCGGGCGCGGCAGGCGGACCTGCAGGTGGCCCTGACCAACTCCTTCGGCTTTGGCGGCCACAACACAACGTTGTTGTTCCGCACCTTTCGGGGATGAAATCCACAGTTGACGCCGGGCCTGCAGTGTGGTACAATGCCGCCAGACGGTATCCCTCAAGGAAAAGGGCCGTCCGGGTGGGTCATTGCCGCGGTTGTTGTCTGACGCCGTCCGGCCACACGATAATGTATGCCGAGCGTATCGTCCCCTATGCCGCCGACGGCCCTTCCACGAGGAAAACTTTCATAACATCCGGCGCGGAACCGAGATCATGACCAAGTTGCACGAATTGGAAGAGTCGTTGGGCATCGTATTCGGCGATAAAAGCCTCCTCACCCGTGCCCTCACCCATCGTTCCTACCTCAACGAGCATCCGGACGCCGCTTTTGAAGACAACGAGCGACTGGAGTTCCTAGGCGATGCGGTGCTTGATTTCCTGACCGCTGCTTACCTCTACCATCGTTTCCCGGAGCTGGCCGAAGGGCCGCTGACGAGCCTGCGCTCGGCTCTGGTGCGACGCGATACGTTGGCCCGTTTTGCACGACAGTTGCACCTAGATCGTTATATTTTGATGGGGCACGGCGAGGCGGAGGCAGGGGGTCGGGAGCGACCGGCCCTGCTATGTGCCGTGTTTGAGGCATTGGTCGGGGCCGTCTACCTGGATCAAGGAATAGAGGCAGTGCAGCGTCTCATCAGACCGCTCATTGAGCCGGAGATCGTCCGCATCCAGCAGCAGCATTTGGACAAAGACGCCAAGAGTCTCCTGCAGGAATTGGCCCAGGGACAACTGCACCACACACCACGCTACCGGACGGTGGCCGCCCGCGGCCCGGAACACGCCAAAGAATTTACCGTCCAGGTGAGCATCGGCGGCAAAGTCTACGGCGAAGGGCGCGGCCCAAGCAAGCAGCAAGCAGCCCAAGCTGCAGCGCGGGCTGCGATCAAGCGGCTGCAAGGCGATCATTCCGACTAGCACGGCAGTTTGTGGTCACCCTGTAGTTGTGGTATACTTGCCCGGCAGATAGGCAAAGGGTACGGGAAGGGATGGCAGAGGACAAGATTCGGTGCAGTGTAGGCATTACCGCCTACAATGAAGAGGCGAACATCGGTCGGCTGTTGCAGGCCATCTTGGATCAGCGGCTCTACGAAGTTGAGATTACCGAGATCATCGTCGTTGCTTCCGGTTGCACCGACCGCACCGAGGAAATTGTGCGCGAGTACATGGCCAAAGACCCGCGCATCCGACTCTACGTTCAAGAGCGACGCGAAGGGAAAACATCGGCCATCAACGTTTTTCTCAAGCACGCCCGCGAACAGATCTGCGTCTTGGAAAGCGGCGATACGCTTCCCCGCGAGGACACCATTGAAAAAATGGTGCGCATGTTCCGCGATCCGGCAGTAGGCATGACCGGAGCACAAAAGGTAGCCGTCAACACGCCGGATCATATCGTTGGGGTTCTTTCCCACTTGCGCCTCAAATTAGAACATCAGCTTTGCCTGGAGATTCCCCGCCTGGGTGAGTTGATCGCCTTCCGTAAGGTGTTTGACCAGCTGCCTCCCGACGTGGCAATGGATGAAGCCTTTGTCGAAGCCCTCATCATCCGCCGAGGGATGCAGGTTCGCTACGCCCCGGATGCAGTGGTCTACAACATGGGGCCGGAAACGGTAAGCGACTTTATCAAGCAACGACGGCGCAATTATGCCGGTCATCTTTACCTGAAAGACAAATACGGCTATCAGGTATCAAGCCTACAAAATGGCCGGGTGCTCCGTATCGCTTTGGAAGAGGTATGGGGCGCGATCCGGCTGGTGCTCACCCTCTTTATCCTGGCCGTCCTGGAAGCCTACTCACGGGCTTTGGGGGCCTGGGATTATTATGTCAAGAAAAAGACCCACGTTGTCTGGGATATGGCCTGGACCACCAAAGATCCCGGTCGGGGTATCCAGGAGCGGGAGGCATCCCTGCCTCATGGGTGAACGACTCAAGCAGTTCTTCGTAAACCTCCTCAAGGTAGCCATCAGCCTGGGGTTGATCATCTATATCTTCAGCCGACCGACCATCCGCGAGGCCGATTGGGGTGCGCTGCTGGCCCAGGTGCGCCTTTGGCCCTGGCTCCTGGCCCTGGTCCTCTATTTTGCGGCAATCGGCTGCAACGTGCTCAAATGGCGATTCCTGTTGCAGACATTGGGCGTCCGGGTGTCCTTTTCCCACCTGTACCGTCACAACCTGGTGGGGTTGTTTTTCGCCAACCTGCCGCTGAGTATGGTCGGCGGCGATATTGCCCGGGGCTGGGACCTGGCCCGCCATGTGGAAGGGCAGGCGACTTCCATCGCCGTTTCGGTTCTGGTGGACCGGTTGGTGGGGCTATCCGCCTTCCTGCTCATGTCGGTCTTGGGCATGATAGGTGCGGTAATGCTCCTGGGCCGCACGGAGCTGCGTTGGCTGTTGGCGACGGTGGCGGGGGTCTTGACCGTTTTTGCTGCGGCCTTTGCCGTGCTGATGAGCCAGCGGCTGCGTCGCCTGGTGGAACGGCTCTTTGTCCGACAGCCCTTGCGCCCCTTCTTGCCTTTGTACCAGAAACTATCCGATTCGGTTCAGGTCTACCGTTCCCACGCCGACGCCCTCCTGGTGGCTTTGGGGTTCGGCATCGTCACGGTGTTGACGACAAGCGTTGTCAATTACTTGGCAGCAACGACGGTAGGGGCAAAGGTTCCCCTGCCTTGGGTGTTCATCCTGACGCCGCTGACGCCCTTTGCCCTCTACATCCCTTCCATCGCTTCGGGATTGGGGGTCAACCAATTTGTTTTTGTAGCCTTGTATCACAATCTGACCGGCCTTTTGCCCCAAACGGAAGCGTTGGCCATGTCTTTGGTGATGCAAGCGACGATCTACGTTGCCAGCCTGCCGGGAGCGGTGCTGTGGTGGCGGAGACCAAAGTAGGTAGTTTCGCTTGTCGGAATTGCCTCTTTGCAAAAGTATGGTATAATCGGTCAAACAAAGACGACCAATGGGAAATGGGCAACGAGGAACGACCAAATGAGGAAGAATATGAGAGGAGGAAGAAAAATGAAAAAGACACTGTTTAGTTTGCTTGCTCTTTTAGTTGTAGTGAGCTTGGTGCTGGCCGCCTGCGGCCCCACGCCGGAACCGACCCAGGCTCCCGAACCAACGAAAGCCGCCGAACCGGAACCGACAAAGGCTGCCGAACCGGAGCCGACCAAAGCCGAGGAACCGCCGGAGCAGGTAACCATTTCCATCTGGCACCAGTGGAGCGGCGACTATTTGAAAGCCATCGAGCAGGCTTTCAAGGACTATGAAGCCGAGCACCCCGGCGTGACCATTGACCTTTCCAAGCCGGAGGACACGGCCAACGCCCTGAGCGTCGCCATCCCCGCCGGAGAAGGCCCCGACATCATCGGCTGGGCCAACGACCAGATCGGAGCACAGGCATTGGCGGGCAACATCGTACCGCTGAACGACTATGGAATCGACATGACCTTCCTCAACAGCACCTACGAACCGGCTGCAGTGCGGGGTGTGGTGTGGCAGGAAAAGATCTGGGCCTTGCCGGAAAGCCAGGAGGGAATCGCCTTCGTGTACAACAAGGACATGGTAGGGGAAGAGTACCTACCCACCGACCCCATGGACTTTGACGACCTGCTGGCAAAGGCGGAGGCGTTCTACAAAGACACGGGCAAGTACCTGGTCTGCAACCAGGGGTTGGGCAACCCCGATGCGTACCACGTGGCGCCCATCTACTTCGGCTTCGGCGTGCCGGAGTATGTGGACGACCAGGGCAACGTCTACCTCAACACACCGGAAGCACTGGCCGCCGGAGAATGGATGGTCAAATTCCGGGAGTACGCACCGGCAGAGACAAGCCACGACATCTGCAAGGCAATGATCGTGGACGGCGAAGCAGGTGCCTGGTGGACGGGACCCTGGGCCATCGCCGACCTGGAAGCGGCAGGCATCAACTACGGCATCCTGCCCATGGGCAAACCCTTCGTGGGAATCAAAACACTGATGCTGACGCAGAACGCCGTGGACCGGGGCAACGCAGAGATCGCCCTGGACATCATGAAGTACTTTACCAGCCCAGAAGTGCAGGCCAAGCTGGCAATAGCGAACAAGACGATCCCCGCGGCAACCAAGGCACTGATGGACCCGGAGGTGCAGCAGTTGGAGACGCTGAAAGGGTTCGGTGCGTCGCTGAACCTGGGTGTGCCCATGGCGAATACACCCTACGCCAGTGCCCAGTGGGGACCGGTGGGGGATGCCACCACCGCCATCTGGACCGGCGCGCAGACGCCGCAGGAAGCGTTGGAAGCCGCCCAGGCCGCCATTGAACAAGCAATCAAGGACATGCAGTAAAACGAACCGTCGGGGGAGAGGCTCGCTGTGATGGGAGCCTCTCCCCCTAAAAATTCCAAGCCCCTGCCCCCGGCACAGGCCGACCGGGGGTTTCTTGAAAATTGTGGGCCGTCCACGAATCGGGCGCGAATGCACGAATACGCCCGGCCACAGGCCCGAAAGAGCGACTTGAGTCGCCACCGCCCTCGGCGGCCCGCTCGTAAACCGCCCACGAAATCGGGCACGAAGCGGGAGGGTTCCCGCGTAGAGTTTTTAGATCCTTTGCGCTCTCGGTTCAACTTTTGAGGAGGTGGCTCATGGTCGGCTGGTCTGGCCGCCGCAAGACGCTAACCCTCTTGCTCTTTGTCATGCCCACCCTCATCGCCATTCTGATCTTTAGCGTCTATCCCTTTGTCTTCAACGTCTTTATCTCTCTGACCAACCGGGGCAAGTTCCACCCCAACCCCGATTGCTCCGTCACCATTTGGCGCATCGTCGAACCTTCCTGCTGGCTGAACAAAGAGCAGCGGGGCATCGCCCAGCCCTTTACCTTTGTGGACCCCTTTTACAAAAACTATGCCGACCTGCTGGGCGGGCTGTTCACCAAAGAAGCGGTGCTGGCCCTGGGGCGCATCGTCCTGGTGCTGGTCCCCCTGGGGGCTGCCGCTTACCTGAACAGACGCTGGGGGCAAAGACGCGTCACCCGCCCGGTTCCGGCGGGGGCGGTGTGGCTGGGCGGTCTGGCCGTTGCCCTGCTTTTGGGCCGGCGATTGGATGTGATCGGAGCCTACAACACCCTTTTGGATACGGGCAACTTTATCATGGTCAACATCCGCACCATCCTCTACGTCATCGTCTGTATGCCCCTCTTTTTCGTCCTGGGCCTGACCGTAGCCCTCATCCTCAACAACGATTACCTCCGAGGTCGGACCTTTTTCCGCGTGGTCCTCATCGTCCCCTGGGCTGCGTCCACCGTCGCCATTATGATGTCCCTCATCTGGCAGTTCTTTTTCCGGGAAAACGGGACCATCAACCAGTTCCTGGCCGTTTTGGGCATCCAGGGGCCGGCCTATCTGCGGGAGGATTGGTGGGCCTTTTTCGTCGTTGTCCTGGTCAACCTGTGGTACACCTACCCCTTTTTCATGGTCGTCATCCTGGGCGGCCTGCAATCCATCCCGCCCGATCTCTATGAAGCCGCCGAGGTGGACGGTGCGGGTTGGTGGCAGCAGCTGACCAACATCACCCTGCCCCTGCTGCGACCGGCGGTCCTGCCCGCCGTCGTCTTGAGCACGCTGACGACCTACAAGGTGGACGCCGTGGTGTGGAGCATCACCCAGGGCGGGCCGGTCAAAGGGGCGGGGACCCCCGGCTTTACCGAGTTCGTCATGGTCCACGCCTACAAGCAGATCTTTCAGACCCAGGCCTTTGGCCGTATGGGTGCTTTTGCCGTCATTCTGTTCGTTGCCCTCTTTATCGCCACCCTTTACAGCCTGCGCATCACCCGCATCACGGAAGGAGTCTACGAATGAACCGACCGCCCAAACCCTGGACCAAAATGCTGATGTATGCCTTTTTGGGGCTGATGACCCTCTTTGCCCTTTACCCGGTCTGGTTCGCCATCCTCGCCGCCGGGCGACCGGGCCAGCGGCTCTACACCTTTGATCTGTTGGGCATGTTCATCCCCACCGAATGGACCTGGGCCAACCTGCAAGACCTCCTCACCCAGACCTCCTTTTTGATCTGGATCAAGAACAGCCTCCTGGTCGCCACGGCGACGGCCCTGGCCGCCCTCTTCATCGGCACCTCCGCGGCCTTTGCCTTTTCCCGCTTCAAGTTCTACGGGCGGCAGGCGGGGCTGATCCTCTTTCTCGCCATCCAGGCCTTCCCCGGCATCCTTTCCCTGGTCCCCATCGCCCAGATTTTGGCCGCCCTGGGCCTGTACGCCAACCACTGGGGCCTGGTCATGGCCTACCTGGCCGGGACGCTGGTGTTTGTCATCTGGAACCTGAAGGGCTACTTTGATACCATCCCCATAGACCTGGAAGAGGCGGGCATGATTGACGGCTGCGGGCCGATCCAATCCTTTGTCTATATTGCCCTGCCCCTGGCCCGCCCGGCCCTGGCCGTCACCCTGCTCTTTGGGTTCATGGCCGGTTGGGGCGAATTCTTTTTGGCCAACATCCTCATCCCCGCCCCCGACGCCAAAAAGACGGTCATGGTCGGCATGTACCAGATCGCCAACGAGGTCAACATCCCCTGGGGACGGTTCGCCTCCGGCGCGGTGCTGGTGCTGATCCCCATCATCCTCATCTTCCTATGGCTGCAACGCTACCTGGAATCGGGGTTGACCGTCGGCGGGGTGAAGGGGTAGGCCGGGACGCTCCTTGACGACGAGGAGGATAAGTGAAAGGGATCGCCCATTTCATAACCGGCGTTGCCGTGGCAACCTTTTTCCCGGAGATCGTCCACAGCGCCGCTTCCGATCTGGCTTTCGGCCCGGTGCTGGGGGGTATCGCCGGGCTGCTGCCCGATACGCTGGATTTCAAATTCGTCCGCTATTTTGAACGTTTGGACGACGAAATAGACCCGGCTCAGATTACACGGGCGGACGGCCATCCCGACCCCCAGGCCATCGCCGAACGGATCGCGGCAGCCATGAACCGCGCCCATGCCGAAGGTCGCCCCGTCAAGGTCCACTTGCATACCGTCCGGCTGGGGGCCGACCTGTGGCGGCAGTGGAGCGTCACCTTTGACCTGGAGCGGAACCAGGTCGTCGTCCGCATCGGCCCCGTGGTGACGACGGGGCAGGTCCCCTTTGTTGCCAGTGAGATTCCCGGCTTGGGTGAAGGGCGGGCGCAGGTGGCAGTTCCCATCCTGCACACCTACGATGCCGAAACCCGCATTGATATTTTCAGCGGCCCTTCTTTGACTTTTGAGCCTGCGGGCGAAGCGGTGGAAGTGATCTTTTTGCCCTGGCACCGCTCCTGGAGCCATTCCTTCTTTTTGGCTCTGCTGGTGGGCGGAGTGGGAACGCTGATCGCGCCGGTCTACGGCGTGGCAATGGCCCTGGCCGCCCTTGCCCACATTGCGGAAGATCAATTGGGTTTTATGGGAAGCAACCTCTTTTTCCCCTTTACCCGCAAGCGGATGATGGGGTTGAAGCTCCTCCGCTCCGGCGATGCCATCCCCAACTTTTTGGCCGTTTGGGTCAGCCTGACCGTGATCCTGCTCAACCTGGATCGCTTCTCCCCCACCCCTCTGCTCCCCTTCTGGCCCTATGTGCTGGGCGTCATTGTGGCCCCCTGCATCCTGCTGATCGGCGGTAGCGCGTTGCTCAATCGCCTATCCCGCCGCCGCCCGGCCCCTCGGCTCCGGCCCCAAGCAGCCGCTGCCGTTGAGGCATTGGATGAAACCGCCCAAGTGGAAATTTAGCCACACACCGACGCGATGAAACCGGCAGCGAGGAGGATAAACGCTCCTGCCCTGCGCACACCTGCGAGACGGGTTGGCCCGGCGGTCGCATTTGTGTTATAATTGCCCCGGAGGTGGGCGATGGGACAGAAGGACTGTTTCGCCGAAGCGGAGTTGGACCGACTGCGCCGGGCGTGTCAAGGGGAATCGCGCTTGGTCGCCCTCTACGCCTTTGCCCTGCGCCGGGGCCACGATTGCGATCTGGCCGCCCTTTTTACCGAAACCCCTCCCTGGCCCCAACGCTTGGAACTGGAGATGGCCGTCGCACGCGCTTTGTCTTTGGAAAGCGTGGAACTGATGGACCTGCGACGGATGCCCCTTGTTACCCGTTTCAACGTCATCAACCGGGGTGAACCGATCTATGTCGGGCAGCCGGAAAAGTTGGCCCTTTTCATTGAAGAGACCATCGTCCGCTATTCCTCTTTTTACCCTCTGCTGGAAGCCCTCTACTGGAAAGTAGAAACCGGCCCACTGCACGAAGAATGACCGGTCGCCCGACATCAAGGAGAAGCAAGTGATCATTTCGGTTTTACCCGTCGGCCTGATTCAGACCAACTGTTACATCGTCGGTTGCGAGGAGACGAAAGAAGGGGTCGTCATAGATCCCGGCGGCCACCCGGAGCGCATTCTGGCCGAGGTGGAACGGCACGGGTTGACGATCCGTTACGTGTTGGATACCCATGCCCACTTTGACCACATTGACGCCAACGGCCCTATTGTCGAGGCCACCGGCGCGACTTTGGCCCTTCACCCCGCCGACCTGCCGTTGCTCAAGACGGCAGGCGGAGCGGCCCTTTTCGGCCTGCCCGCCACCCCCGGCCCTCTGCCCGACCTTGAGCTCCGCGACGGCGATGAGCTGACGGTCGGCGAACTGCGCTTTCGGGTGCTCCACACGCCGGGGCATACGCCGGGCCACGTCTGCTTCTACGAACCGAAGGAGGGCGTCCTTTTTGACGGTGACGTACTCTTTCATCGGGGCGTAGGCCGCACCGATCTGCCGGGCGGGAGCTGGGAGCAATTGATGCACAGCATCCGGACCATCCTCTTTGCCCTGCCCGATGAAACGGTGGTGTATTCCGGCCACGGCCCGGCGACGACCATCGGCGAGGAGAAAAGGTTGAACCCCTGGGTACGATAGACGACACGATGCGCAAGCATGAAGAGAAGACAAGCACTCTTTCCGTTTCCGTTCGTCGTTCCCATTCCCATTCGCTAAAATCATAACCGAGGAGGACCTATGAGCAACCCCAACGAAGTGGTGATCGTCGGTGCAGCACGCACTCCTATCGGCAAGTTTATGGGCAGCCTGTCCGCCATCCCTGCCCCGCAGCTGGGGGCCGTTGCCGTTCGGGAGGCGGTCCGGCGGGCAGGTGTGGACCCGGCCCTGGTGGATGAGGTGTTCATGGGCTGCGTTGTGCCCAGCGGCATGGGGCAGGCTCCGGCCCGCCAAGCGGCCATCGGCGGCGGCATCCCGCCCCAGGTCGGCGCGGTGACGCTCAACAAGGTGTGCGGCTCCGGACTCAAGACCGTGATGCTGGCCGCCGGTCTCATCCGGGCCGGAGACGGCGAAATCTATGTCGCGGGAGGCATGGAGAACATGAGCCGCGCCCCCTACTACCTGCCCCAAGCGCGGGGGGGTTACCGTTTGGGCAACGGAACGCTGGTGGACGGCGTTGTCCATGATGGCTTGTGGTGTCCTTTCATGGATCATCACATGGGCAATTCGGCGGAGTTTATCGCCCGGCAGTACGGGCTGACCCGTCGCCAGCTGGACGAATATGCCTACCACAGCCATCGCAAAGCCATTGAGGCCATTGATGCCGGCAGGTTCCGCGAGGAGATCGTCCCCGTAGAGGTTCCCCGGCGCAAAGGCCCGCCCTTGCTCTTTGATACCGATGAGTGCCCCCGCCGCGACACATCCCTGGAGGCCCTGGCGCGATTGCGACCTGCCTTCCAGGAGGACGGCATCGTCACCGCCGGGAACTCGCCGGGCATCACCGACGGCGCGGCAGCCGTCGTGGTGATGAGCCGTCGCAAGGCCGATGAGCTGGGTGTACAGCCACTGGCCCGCATCACCGGTTACGCCCAGGCTGCGGTAGACCCCCAATGGCTTTTCATTGCCCCGGCCCATGCCATCCGCCGTTTGTTGGAACGCACCGGTACGGCTCTGGCCGATTATGACCTGATAGAGTTGAACGAAGCCTTTGCCGCCCAAGTCCTGGCCGACGGCAAGGAACTGGAGAAGGACGGCTGGGATTGGGAGAAGGTCAACGTCAACGGTGGGGCCATCGCCCTGGGGCATCCCATCGGCTGTTCCGGGACGCGGGTGCTGGTCACCCTGCTTTACGCCCTGCGGCAACGGGGATTGAAGCGGGGGATCGCTTCCCTCTGCCTGGGTGGTGGAGAAGCGGTCACGTTGGCCGTTGAGATGGAATGAGTTTGCCGGGACACCGGCCATGGCGGCAAAAGCGGACCGGAGATGAAAAGACCTTTATGCCCGGCGATGCCTCTTGCGCTCCGGCAGGCGACGGAAGGGCGGCAAGCGCAGCAGCAACAACAGGACGGTAACGGCCAGATAGCGCAGCGGTTCTCGGATGTCCTTGCTCAGCCATAAAAAGTGCGCCGTGGCCAAAAGTGCGGCGAGGTAAACCAGACGGTGGAGCTGCTTCCATCGTCTCCCCAGCCGTCGTTGCCAACCCCGCGTTGAGGTAAGGGCAAGGGCCAACAGAATCAACCCGGCAGCCAGGCCTACGATCACATAGCCCTGGCTGCGCACCGCTTCCCGGAGCAGGGCCAAATCCAGGCCGTAGTCCAGCCAGACAAAGGCGCCAAAGTGCAACCCGGCATACAGGGCAGCATAGAGGCCCAGAGGCCGACGCAGGCGGCCCACCGACCGCCGACCGGTCAGGGCGGCGACCGGCGTGCAGCTCAACGATAGGAGCAACAGGATCAATGCCGCCTTGCCGGTCAACGCCGTGACCGCACCGACCGGGTCTATCGCGAGCTGCCCCCGGCCTGCCGCCCCCAGCAGCCAGGCCAGGGGCAGCCATGCGCCAATGTGGACCACCAGGCGCAACAGGTTCTTGTGCCACCAACGGCGGGTTAGTAGAACCATTCCCGGTTGTCCAGATCGGGGTACATGGCCGCTACCTCTTCGGCGTAACCGTTGAACGGCAAGGTGGGGATGCGCCCGCTTTGCCCGATACGGCGTTCCGTGGCCTGGGACCAGCGGGGGTGGGCGAATTTGGGGTTGACATTGGCGTAAAAACCGTACTCTTGGGGCGCGGCGGCCATCCACAGGGAGATCGGCATCTCGGCCACCAGATCAATTTTGACGATGGATTTGATGCTCTTGAAGCCGTATTTCCAGGGAACAACCAGCCGCACCGGCGCGCCGCTCTGGGGCAACAGGCTCTTGCCGTAAAGGCCGGTGGCCAGAATGGTCAGGTCGTGCATGGCCTCGTCCAGCCGTAGCCCTTCCACGTAGGGCCATTCGTAATAGGACGCCTTTTGCCCCGGCATTTGGGAAGGATCGTAGAGCGTCTCAAACCGCACATACTTGGCTTCGGATTTGGGTTCTACCTCGGCCAGCAGCTTGTGCAGGGGGAACCCTACCCAGGGGATGACCATGGACCAAGCTTCGACGCAGCGCAGCCGGTAGATGCGCTCCTCCTGTCCAAACCTGAGTAGGTCGTCCAGGTCAAAGGTGCGGGGCTTGCGGACCAAACCGCCGACCCGGACCGTCCAGGGGGAAGTCCGGAAATCGCGGGCGAGGTCGGCCACCTTGTCCTTGCGCGTGGTGAATTCGTAAAAGTTGTTATAGTTGACAACCGTCTCAAAGGGCGTCAATGCTGCGCCCAGTTCATCGGTGTTGCTGCTGAGGGTGGGGAAAGGAGGTGGCGTAAGGTTGCCCGGCGATACCGCTCCCGCGGGCGGGGATGTCGGCATTGCCGTTTTCCCGCCCGATGTCGCCCCGCCGCAAGCGGCAAGGAATAAAGAAGCTGCCGCCACCGCCCCCGCGCCCCGCATGAATTTACGTCGGGAAAGGTACATCTCCTCCGGCGTGATCTCGGATGGATGGATCGGAATCATCGTGCCTCCTTTTGAAATGCCAGATGACGATATGATACCACACCCCCCTGTGCAGGGCAGTAGAATAGGTTACATTCCGACGGATCTGCCGACCGGCACAGGGTTTGGCTCCGGGCGGAAACCTGCCTCAGGGCCGGCGCAACCGCAAGACGGCGCCGAGTTCGCCGAGAAGCAGCGGACTCCACACGGTTTCTTTCCACACTTCCCGCGCCTCGGCGGCAGGGCCGGTGACGGAGCGAATGATGCCCCCGTTCGGAATCCGCGCCGTTGCGTTGTGACAGTCGGCCCGATTTATGATACAATGTCTTTGCGTAAACCCCGAATCTGAACGCAAGGAGGAAGGACCGATGGATGGTGATCTGCGCAGTCGCTTGAGAATTTCCGAAAGTCAGCTGGCCGAAGTCAATGCCCTGCTGTTGGACCCGAACAGCCGGGTGATCAACGATTTCCTGGCCGTCGTGGAAAAGTACGGCACGCCGGAGGAGATCAACCGCAAGGCTGCCCAAGCCCGCAACCTGGACAACCTCCTGGCCCGACTGCGGGAAGTCAATCCGGATTACATTGCCGACCTGGAGTGGCTCACCGAACAGCGGGATAAAGGTGCGTTTATCTCCATTGCCGATTACCGGCGCAAGGTGCTGGGCGACAAGGCCGATACGATGACCTTCAAGGACGATCTGGCCGTGACGTTGGAGATCAGCGCGTTGCAGTACTTTCCGTTCCTCATCGCGGAAGCCAAGCAGGCCATTGCCAACGGTGAGCTGATGCCGGGGCGGTATATCCGCGTGCGCAAGATGAAGGAGCAAGAGGCCGATGGCGACCTACTGGCCGTTGCCGCCGCCATGCAGATCATCGGCGCCAGCTACGTCGAAACGTTGGACACCAAAGGGACCGACGGCTCCAACATCCACCTGGGCGGGCCGGAAACGATCACCGGCTATTTCGGCGGTGTGGGGCAGCCCAACGACTATGCGCTCAAGTGGTTGGACGAATTCCTCTACTACTACACCACCTACGGCGTCAAGCAGGTGCTCAACATCAACCCCGGCACGGTATTGCTGGGCTATCTCCTTCATAAGCTAGGAGTGGACATTGAATTCAAAATCTCGGTCTACATGGGCAACGACAACCCCTATGCCGCCCTTTGGACCTTGATCGGTGCCCGTCTCTTTGGCCGCGACGACGGGACGACCTCGCTCATCGGTTTCAACTGGAGCAACAGCGTCAACAACGAGACCATTGAAATCACGGCCCAGGTCCGCAAGGCATTGGGCCTGGAGGAGATCGTTCGCTTTGAGCATCACATCACGGAGACCTGGAAGAGCATCGTTCGCCAGCCCTACGACCGCACCGAAGAACTGATAGAGCTGGCCGATCACGTCCCCAACATCTCGGCCAAGCACGAAGGAGCCGGGCCGGAAGTGGACCCCACCCGTGAGCATCCCTCCGACATTCTGGACTATTTCCGCGACAAAGAAGAGATCATAGAATCGGGCGATTGGGAAGCTTTGGAGCGCAACTATCTGGACAAGCATGACGCCTTGAACCGCACCGCCCGCGCCCTGACGGAACACGGGCTGTCCTTCGTGGCAGCGTGGAATCTGCACCGCTAAGGAGGGTACAATGCCATACGGCTACAGTGGGAAGATCTTGCATGTAGACCTGACCACGGGGAAATTGGAAGTTGAAGAGCCGGGAGAGACCTTTTACCGCCGCTACCTGGGCGGCAGCGCGTTGGGAATGCACTATGCCCTGCGCCTCATTCCCCCCGGCGCGGACCCTTTGGGGCCGGAGAACGTCCTGATCCTGAGCCTGGGCGTGACCACCGGTGCGGCCATCTCCGGGCAGAGCCGTGTGACGGCGACGGCCAAATCCCCCCTTTCCGGGGCCATCGGTGACGCCCAGGCGGGTGGCTTTTGGCCTGCCGAGGCCCGCTACGCCGGGTTTGACGCCTTTGTCATCCGGGGGCGGGCGGAAAAGCCGGTCTACCTTTGGGTGCAGGATGGAGAAGCGGAGCTGCGCGACGCTTCCCACCTGTGGGGCCGGACGACGGGGCAGGTCCAGGCAGCCATTCAGGAAGAATTGGGCGATCCCAAAATTGAGGTGTTGCAGTGCGGCCCGGCGGGCGAGCGGGGTGTGCGCTTTGCAGCCTTGATCAACATGAGCAACCGGGCCAACGGACGGACCGGCATGGGAGCGGTCATGGGCAGCAAGAACCTCAAGGCCGTTGCCGTGCGAGGCCATCACAAGCCGGAGATCGCCGACGGAGAGAAACTGGCAGCCCTGGCAAGATGGGGGGCGCAGCATTTTGCCGAATCGGGCATCTATGACATGGGCATCTACGGGACGGCAGGGGTGCTGGCCGGGCAGCAGCAAAAGGGCGGCCTGCCCACCCGCAACTGGTCCGGCGGTGTCTTTGAAGGCTATGCGGCCATCAGCGGCGCGACGATGAGCGAAACCATCCTCAAAAAACGGGATACCTGCTATGCTTGCATCGTGCGCTGCAAGCGGGTGGTGGAAGCCGAATGGCAGGGCCACAAGATCGACCCCCACTACGGCGGCCCGGAATATGAGACACTGGCAACCTTCGGCTCCTACTGCGGCGTCGACGACCTGGCGGCCATTGCCTATGCCAATCAACTGTGCAACATGTACGGTCTGGACACCATCTCCTGCGGGGCGACGGTGGCCTTTGCCATGGATTGCTTTGAGCGGGGCTTGCTGACCCTGGAAGATACCGGCGGCTTGGAGCTGCGCTTTGGCAACGCCGAAGCAATGGTCCGCACCGTAGAGGCCATTGCCCGTCGTGAAGGCTTGGGCGATCTGTTGGCAGAAGGAACGGCGCGGGCGGCAGCCCGCATCGGACAAGGGGCAGAAGAATTGGTAGTCGCCGTCAAAGGGCACGACCTGCCGGCCCACATGCCGGAGGTCAAACGCAGCTTGGCCCTCATCTACGCCGTCAATCCTTTCGGCGCGGACCATCAATCTTCCGAGCACGATCCCAGCTACGAAAGCGGCTACAAATACTACCGGGAGCGGTTGGCGGCGTTGGACCTGCTGGACCCCCAGCCCAAGTTGAGCCTGGGGCCGGAAAAGGTGCGCTACGCCGTCTATACCCAGCGGTTCTACAGCATGTTAGATAGTCTCAACGTCTGCCAATTTGTGTGGGGGCCGACGTGGCATCTTTACGGCCCCGACCAACTGGTGGAAATGGTTCGGGCCGTCACCGGGTGGCAGGTGAGCCTGTGGGAACTGATGAAGGTCGGTGAGCGGCGGTTGAACATGATGAGGGCGTTCAACGCCCGTGAAGGATTCACCCGCGAACAGGATACGCTTCCGCCCAAACTGGCCCAACCCAAAGTGGGCGGTCCCAGCGACGGATTCGCCGTCGACCCCGCCGAACTGGAGCGGGCCAAAGACATCTACTACGCCATGTGCGGTTGGGATGAACAAGGCGTACCCACCCGCGCAAAGTTGGAAGAGTTGAGCCTGGGTTGGGTAGCCGATGCCTTGGGGTTGGAATGAGACAATGTAGCTAAAAAGGCAGACCGGTTCCGGGAACCATCACCGGCGCATAGTTGTACTAAGCGTGCAGTCGCAGCCCAGGCGTCTTTATCCCGTGGCAACGGGCCTCTGGGCAGTACGGTCATTCCCCCTCCCCTCGCTCATCGGCGAGCGAGAGAGGGGGAGATTGTTTAGGGCGGTGTTGACGGCAGCCCAGGAGGGAAAAGCCGGAATGCCTGGGCCGCCGATCTCAAAAAAGGGGAGGAAAGGCCGATGTTGGTTCTGGAGCTGTTTGGAACCGGTCATGCATACTATGCGGAGCAGCCGTTGCCCGGCTTTCCCGGACGGCAGCCGTGGCTCTTGTTCTGCTATCTTTTGCTCCACCGAAGACAACCCCTCTCCCGCGAACGTTTAGCCGCCGTCTTTTGGGGCGATTATTCCACAAGCACCTCTCGCAAACACCTGCGCAATGCCCTTTGGCGGATGCGCCGTGCTCTGCAGTCCGCCGGGGCCTGCCCCGATGACTATCTCCGGATCAACGACGACTCTGTTTCCTTTTCCCCCTCCGGTCGCTACTCGCTGGATATTGAAAAGTTTGAAACGATCATCACCTCCTACCAGCACCTTTCCGGCCCGGAGCTAACGCCGGATATGGCGTTGCAGCTGGAACAGGCGGTAGACCTCTATACCGGCGACCTGCTGACCGGCGTTTATGCCGATTGGAGCCTGCTCGAAAGCGAGCGGCTCAACCTCCTCTATCTGAATACCCTCGCCAAACTGATGGATTTTTACGAATCCCGGGGCGATGCCGAGAGCGGTTTGGCGTGTGGACGGCGGATCCTTGCTTGTGACAACACCCGCGAAAAGGTCCACCGCCAGATGATGCGCCTCTATTGGATGGCAGGAGACCGCAGTGCAGCCCTGGCCCAGTACGATCTGTGTGTCCAAATCCTGGCCGAGACCCTGGGCGTCTCCCCCTTACCCGAAACCGTGCAGCTTTACCGGCAAATGAAAGAAGGCTACTTTGAGCCGAATGTTGCGGGGCGTCGGCGACGCGGACGCCCGAGCTTCAGCCCTTGCGCCAAAGAGGTCCAAGAGGCCCTTTTCCGCGTCCGGCAGCTGCAGGCGACCGTCGCGCAGGTCGGTGCCGAGTTGGACCGGATCGAGCGACAGCTGAATCGCGCCCTGCGCCCCTAAAGACGCCCTTCCCTCCCCACGGAGACGCCGACGAGATGCTATAGAGACGCCTGTGTGCTACCCTGAAGGCTTGAAAAGATATGGGGAGGGGAGCCGTGCAAGGCGATACGCAGTCTTTTATCATCCGTATCTGGCATGAAGCGGTCAGCGACGACGGGCGCGTGCTCGCCTGGCGTGGCTCTATTGACCATGTGGGCAGTTCCCGACGCATCTATTTTCAGGATATGGAACAGGCCATCCACTTTATCGCCCAGGAGGCCGGTATCCACACCGGAGAGGAAGAGGCGGAGGCGAAGTGAAGCAGGGTTCGGTACTGTGGCAGGCAACCGAAGCAAATCTGAATTTGTTGCACTTGCAGTCCGAGCTGGCGCGGATTGATGTGCTGGTACGCCGCGAAATCCGGCGCTGGCAGCTGGCCGGGCAAGATGCCAACGACGCCTTTCGCGGCCTGCACATTTCGGATCAAGAGGCCCGGCAGCTGGCCCAACGGCCCTTTGCGGTCAGTTGGGGCCAGTCGGTCTCGTTGCCGCCGGAAGAGGAAGCCCTGTTTGCCGAAGCACAGGATCAAGCGGAACGGCAAGTGCAGCTGCTGGTCAGCATTGCACGGGAAAAGAATCGGCCTTTGCGCCTGGAACGGTTGGTGCAGCTCTTTGGGTTGGATCGGTTTGATTTTGACACCTTTTTGATCTGTCTGGCTCCGGCTCTAGACCTAAAGTACGAACGCCTTTACGGCTATCTCCAAGATGACGTGACGCGCAAGAATCCATGCGTCAACCTGGTCCTGGACCTGTTGGGAGAACCCGGCCCTGAGCGGCTGCGGTTGATTTCCCGCTTTGCCGCCGATGCGCCCTTGTTCAAGTACCATATTTTGGAGCAAGCTCCCGGCTCCGGCACAGATTCGCCCAACCTGCTGAACCGGGAACTGCGCGTGAACGATGCCGTCGTCACCTGGCTCCTGGGGGAGTACCACCCCGGCGGGGAATTGGGCAGGCAGGCCGTGTTGCATCGGCCCCAACCCGATGAGGCCGATGCCCTGCTGGCCGAGGAACATCGCGCCGTTTTGAAACGGGTGCTGCAGGTGGCACGATCCGCCGGACGCCCGGAGGAACGTCCCCTGGTGACCTTCTACGGCATAGACGGGGCCGCGCAGGAAGCAGCGGCTCGTTGGCTGGCCGCCCAATGGGGGCGTCCGCTCCTGGCGGTGGACCTGGCCGCAGTAGCCTCTGCCGACGTGTCGCCTCGCCGAGCCTTGCAATTGGCCTTGCGCGACGCCCTCCTCACCGGGGCGATTCCGTACCTATCCCGGTGGGATGCTTGCTGGACCGCCTCCCAGGGAGGCGAAACCGTCCGCAGCGTCCCCCCGACGGACCTGGTGGCCGAGCTGTGCGCTTTCCCCGACCTGCTCATCGTCGCCGGCAAGGATTGGCAGCCCCAAGACATTGCGCGGGAACGCCCCTTGTTCCGAGTTGAATTTGCCATTCCTTCCTACCCTCAGCGGCACGCCCTGTGGTCCTATTTCCTGGACCGTGTTTCCCGGCGGTATCCGGATCGGGCGGATGAATGGGACCTGAAAAATTTGGCCGGGCAGTTCCTCCTGACCACGGGGCAGATCCGCGACGCAGTGGCCTCGGCACAGGACCGGGCCGTCCAGCGCGGTGAGCCGTTGGATAACCTGGATCTGTTCGCCGCCGCCCGTGCCCACTCCAACCCCCACCTGGGCAGCCTGGCCCGTAAGATCGTGCCCCGCTACGAATGGAGCGACATCGTGCTGCCGGACGATCAACTGGCCATCTTGCGCGAGATCGTCGCCACGGTGCGACAACGCCCCCTGGTGCTGGAAGAGTGGGGCGTAGGCCGCAAGTTGGCCTCCAGCGCAGGGGTGACGGTCCTCTTTGCCGGGCCACCGGGCACGGGCAAGACGATGGCCGCCGAGATCATTGCCAAAGAGTTGAACCTGGACCTGTATAAAATTGACCTGTCCACCATCGTCAGCAAATATATCGGCGAGACGGAGAAAAATCTGGAGCGGATCTTTGGCGAAGCCCAAAGCAGCAATGCCATTCTCTTTTTCGATGAGGCGGATGCCATCTTTGGCAAGCGGTCCGAAGTCAAAGATGCCCACGACCGCTACGCCAACATTGAGATCAGCTACCTATTGCAGCGCATGGAAGCCTACGACGGCGTGACCATCTTGGCCACCAACTTACGGGCTAACTTGGACGAAGCATTTACCCGCAGACTCCAATTTGCCGTGGATTTCCCCTTCCCGGAAGAGGAGGATCGGTTGCGCATCTGGCAGACTCTTTTCCCACCGCAGCTTCCCCGCGATCCCGACCTGGACCTTGGCCTGCTGGCACGCCGGTTCAAACTGGCAGGAGGAAACATCCGCAACATCATTGTCAGTGCGGCATACCTGGCTGCCGAGGATGGAAACGATGGAGATCGGCGTGTGACGATGAAGCACCTGCTCCACGGCACACGCCGGGAGTTGCAAAAGATGGGCAGGTTGGTCAACGAACAGGATATGCGGCTTGAGGCGTTGAGAGATTGACACACCGGCCTGGCCGGTGCCCACCCGCCAGAGCGTTTCGCCCCCGCGGGGACGCGTCCGGCAGGAAGGGAAAAGGAGGGGGCTATGGCCGCGCAGATGCCGGTCAAAAAGGTGGAAAAGGCACACACAGACCGTCCCAAAACAAAATCACCCGACCGATCCGGTGAGTCGGGTCCGCCATCCCGTTTCATAGGCAATCCGGCCCTGATGATGCCGGATGAGTTGCTGGCCGTGCAGCGCATGATCGGCAACCGGGCAATGGCCGCGCTGATTCAGACCAAGCTCACCATCGGTCCACCGGGGGATCGTTACGAACAAGAAGCGGACCGGGTGGCAGAACAGATAATGCAGATGGGCGATTCTGCAGCCGGACCGATGGGCCAACCGGCAGCAGGAGTACAGCGCGAAGAGGTCCAAATGCAACCCCTGGCGGCAACGATCACGCCGTTGGTGCAACGGCAGGAGGAAGAAGAAGAGGTCCAGGCCAAGCTCCAATTCCCGATTCGGCGGCAGGAGGAGGAAGAGGAAGAAGTCCAGGCCAAATCCCAATTCCCGATCCGGCGGCAGGAGGAGGAAGAGGAAGAAGTCCAGGCCAAATCCCAATTCCCAATTCGGCGGCAAGAGGAGGAAGAGGAAGAAGTCCAGGCCAAGTTCCAATTCCCGATTCGGCGGCAAGAGGAGGAAGAGGAAGAAGAGGTCCAGGCCAAATCCCAATTCCCAATTCGGCGGCAGGAGGAGGAAGAGGAAGAAGAGGTCCAGGCCAAGTTCCAACTCCCGATTCAGCGGCAAGAGGAGGAAGAGGAAGAAGAGGTCCAGGCCAAGTTCCAACTCCCGATTCAGCGGCAAGAGGAGGAAGAGGAAGAAGAGGTCCAGGCCAAGTCCCAATTCCCAATCCGGCGGCAAGAGGAAGAAGAGGAGACGGTGCAGGCCAAGTCCAGATCGCCCAGCGTCCAACTCAACTTGGAGCAACGGCTGGCTACCCAGAAGGGCAAAGGACAGCCCCTTTCCGCCGAAGTGCGTGCTTTCATGGAGCCGCGCTTCGGGGTGGACTTGGGCGGCGTGCGGGTGCATACGGGCGGAGAGGCGGTGCAGTTGACACAGGCGTTGAAGGCCCAAGCCTTTACCCACGGTCAAGATGTCTACTTTGGGGCCGGCAAGTACGATCCCGGCACAGACGCGGGCAAACGGCTGCTGGCCCACGAGCTAACCCATGTGGTGCAGCAGAGCGGCGGGCGGCTGCAGCGTCGGGCAGCCCAGGTCGTTTCCCTCAGCACGACGCCGGAGATGATGCTCCAACGGTTAATGACCAGAGAGGAAGTAGAAGAGAGAGGCGGCAGCCCTTCTTGGAAGGCCAAAATAGCCAGAAGCTCCTATAAACGCATTCTCAAGTCTTTGGAAAAGTATGCCAAAGAGACCAAGAGGGAAAAGAAGCTGGAAATTCTGTCCAACCTCTGGTCCGATGTAAATTTCTGGTTGAAAACCCATGATCAGACTTCAAGACCGGCCCGCAGGCAGGTGTTGCTGGACCTCAGGCAATCCATCTCCGCCGAGATAACCACCCTGGCCCAGGGGGGAGCCGGATTGGCGTCGTCCATCGTGGAGCAAGCGTGGCAAAGCGGAGATGCAAGTACCATCTGCAAGGCATTCGCCACCGCATTGAACATCTTGGAAGCCCGTGTCAATTCGTTGGTCAGGGCCAAAAAGCAAGGTCAAGTTCCCGCCGAAGAAGTGCAAGCAACGGGGAAAGACTTTTTCCGTGTCTACAGCACCTTGTACCAACTGATCAGCGTCATCAAGTTCCCCAATCAAAAGCGGTTGCGCGGGAAGCTGGAGGAAAGCATCCGGGCGAGCTTGGTAGGTGATGCGGAGTCCAAAAAAGGGGACCCCCGGCAGTTGTACCAATATGTCCTGGTCGGCGATGCGGGCAAGCGCATGTCGGCCCGGGAACTGCAAACTCAGGCGGACGCGGCCGCTCGAGAAATCCTTAGAACCCGCGGCATATCTACATTATCCGACTGGTATAATACGAATGAAGGGCGTAACTTCCGCGAAGCGTATAGTTGGCTGACCAAACCACCGATCAAACGGTTGTACGATCTGTACCTGGATAACCCAAAGAAATTTGCCAAGTACGAAAAACTGCTCGGCAAACAAAGTGTTCTCGACGCTCTACTGGAGCGGGCCGAGAACCTGAGGATGACGATGACCGAACTTCCCGGAGGCAGCCAGGCGGTCACTGTGTTGCAGAAATATTATTGATGATTTTGCAGGAGAAAATCCATGACGGCTCACCCCGCCAGACAAAATACCAAGCAACAGAACATGACAACACAGGGGAACCGGAACACCGCCCGTGGGCCACAAAATCCCGTTTCCCCGGAACCTGAGGTCATCGGCCTACCCCAAACCCGGCTGACGCTATCCGAACCGAAGGCCGGATCGCCACGCGCCGTCTTGCAGCTCCAGCGGCTCTACGGGAACCGGGCGATTGCCCGGCTGCTCCGGACGGATGAAGGAGAGGAACCTCAAGAGGCACAACACCTGGGGCCGATGGCACGCATATCCGAGACAAAGCCACGCGTTCAGCGGTATACCACTGCATCGTTGAGACAACAAGATCCGCTAAAGTGGCAGGAGGAGACGCTCTCGGTCACCAGGCCGGGCGAGGGGGTCAGCGGCGGGGTCTTTTTCTTCAAAAGTGACGAGGAGGTAGTGATCAAACCGGATGTGGAAGCCGTTCCGGCGGGAGTGCGTGCGATGGAGAAGGCGCTACAGGCGACAAATATCCCCGTTGCGGAATCCATGCGGATTGTGCCCGCCACCGATCCGGAAGCAGAAGAGATCCGGCAAACCGTGAGGGACAAGATCAAGCTCTCGCCGGAACAGACGTTGCCGGGATTTGCAGGGCTCCCGGAAGCCCAGAGGGAGGAAATAGAGGGCGTCTTGAGTAGGGCCAGGAACTTTTTCGCCCAGCCCAAGGTGGGAGGAGCAGGCAGCCTGGCATCGCTGCTGCACAAGGCAGACTCGCAGGAGAAGGTAAACGCCGTGATAGCGAAGCTCAGCAGCCCGACGTTTCTCAATCAATTGGGACGACTGACGGTCATTGATGTGTTTATGGGCATGTCGGACCGGATAGGTTCTTACCTCTGGCAGCCCAAGATAAATCTCGGCAATATCATGATCTCCGGAGATGAGGCAGCCGGCTTGGTGGCTATTGACAATGAGGCAAAGTTGCGAAAGCTGCAAGAACCCAAGTCCATGAAGAATGATCCCGCCACCAAAGATATGCAGACCTTGCTTCAGGACCCGGACCGTATGATCGACGGGTTGTTCCAGATGATCAGAGAGGATTACTTGGCCAAACTGGCTACGGAATCCTTCAACCCGGCTACGTACTTTGAGGGGGCGTTTGACCTGGAAGCCGCCCGTACTCATATCAAAGCGGGCGTCAACCAAGGCGTGGCCGATCTAAACCGCTTGGTAACGAGCAAGAGCCGCAAGGCCATGATCAAGGAGGTGGTGGTGGGGCAGGAAGGACCCGGCGTGTACTGGGAGACCTTCCGCGCCAGAGGGGCTTGGATCAAGGCCTATCATGAAGGGGCCACGCCCGAACAGGCGATGGCCCAGGCCACCCAGTACTTACAGGCTCGCCGCGCATACAGAGAGTGGAAAAATTACATTGATTCTATGTTCAAGGTCCCTCCGGAGATTGCGACCGTCCCGCCCAAACCCCGTGGTTTGTGGAAAAAGCAAGCCCGGGAATACGCCGAGGCTCTGGATATTTTCTCGGATACGATTTCACGCTACGCGAGCAACATGGAGGCCCTGCGCATTGAAACCGACAAGATGATTCCGCAGGCGCAAGGGACCGGCCCGGAGGCCCCAACTATGCGGCGGAAGCTCCGGTATATCAAAGCAAATGTTGGGAAACCAAGTGCCGAGGTGGTCCGGCAACTCCACCCGATCCTGGCACAATGGCTGAAAAACGAACGAGAGACAAAAAACCGGACTAAGCTACTGATGTCTTTCAAGACCTTGCAAAGAGAACAACAAGCTCTGACAGAGAAGATAGCACAGATCCCACTCCGAATTTTGTGGGAAGGGCGTCTTGGCCGACGCTAAGGTGCGTTGCCACATGGCCCAATACGCTCCCCAGCGTCGGCCATCAAGTTGTCACGGCAGTAGGAGATGGTTCACATGTCGTATGTACATCAAATTCTCAAGATGTCCCGGAGACACATCGCGGTGCGACCGGAACGGCATGGCCCATCCGCCCGGTCGGTCCAAACCGATGGCATCTTGCTGCGACAAACCATTGACCATCCGACCTTGGCTTCGCCATCCGCCGTTCTCTCTCTGCAGAGAGCTTATGGGAACCACGCCATCACCCATTTGATCCAAGCCAAGCTCACCATCGGCCCGCCGGGGGATCGCTACGAGCGGGAAGCGGACCGGGTGGCAGAACAGATAATGCAGATGGGCGATTCGGCAGCCGGACCGATGGGCCAATCGGCAGCAGGAGTACAGCGCGAAGAGGTCCAAATGCAACCCCTGGCGGCAACGATCACGCCGTTGGTGCAACGGCAGGAGGAGGAAGAAGAGATCCAGGCCAAATCCCAAATCCCAATTCGGCGGCAGGAGGAGGAAGAGGAAGAAGTCCAGGCCAAGTTCCAACTCCCGATTCAGCGGCAGAAGGAGGAAGAGGAAGAAGAGGTGCAAACCAAGCCCCAATTCCCGATCCAGCGGCAGGAGGAGGAAGAGGAAGAAGAGGTGCAAACCAAGCCCCAATTCCCGATCCAGCGGCAGGAGGAGGAAGAGGAAGAAGAGGTCCAGGCCAAGTCCCAATTCCCAATCCAGCGGCAGGAGGAGGAAGAGGAAGAAGTCCAGGCCAAGTTCCAACTCCCGATTCAGCGGCAGGAGGAGGAAGAGGAAGAAGAGGTGCAAACCAAGCCCCAATTCCCAATCCGGCGGCAGGAGGAGGAAGAGGAAGAAGTCCAGGCCAAATCCCAATTCCCAATCCGGCGGCAGGAGGAGGAAGAAGAGGTCCAGGCCAAGTCTAGATCGCCTAACGTCCAACTCAATTTGGAGCAACGGCTGGCTACCCAGAAGGGCAAAGGACGGCCCCTTTCCGCCGAGGTGCGTGCTTTCATGGAGCCGCGCTTCGGGGCGGATTTTAGCGGCGTGCGGATCCACACCGACGGGGAAGCGACTCGGCTGAACCGGGCATTGCGGTCCAAAGCCTTTACCCACGGTCAAGACATCTACTTCCAATCCGGCGAGTACAACCCGGATACTCCTGCCGGTCAGAGGTTGTTGGCCCACGAACTGACGCATACCATCCAACAAGGGGCCGTGTCCGGGCGGATTCAAGGTTGGTGGCCGAAAGGGCACCGCTTGATCACGGAACTGGCCCTCCGGGAAGGCAAGTTTCAAAAATCCTACAGCAAAGCAGCGAGGGCCTTCCTCATTGATAGATCGCCAGATATAGATTTCATCCAGGATGAATTTGACACCATGAACGAAGGCATCCAGGAAGCCGCTTCGATTCTGGAGCGATACAACAAGCTGGCCATCTCCGACCCGGCTGCTGCCCAGAGGATGTACCAGAACAATGAACTGCACAAACGAAGACCGGCTTATGCTCTGAGCCACGGAGAAGCGGGACTCTACAAGGAAAGCGACGCTGCAGCGAAAAACGAAGCGGTCACCAGCCGCATGGTGGATAAGGCGATCTCGCTGTGGAATTGGGACGACGGCAACTCGTGGGGACGCAGCCTTTCCGTCCTCAGCGATGCCCTGCACCAGGCCGCAGATCGGGGAGCTCACGGCGAAGGAAACGCCTTTTCCGGTCATGACGTGCGGATCCGCTTGGGGAAGCATCCCTGGGAAAAAAGAGGCCAGCAAATCTTTAAAGCCAGATCGGGCGACATTGAGCCGTCCAAGTGGGAGCCGGATAACATATCCATCAACAGACGGGGGGCCGCTCTGGCCGTAGGGTTTGTCCAGGGCGCATTGAAAAAGTTTGAAGAGGGAGTCAAAACCAAGACGGGAGCACCGGAATCAAAAGCGATGATCAGAATCGCCATAAAGCGTCCACCGAAGCGGGTGCTGAGGATACTGGCGGGGAAACAGGCATTGTTAGGATCAAGCGGTTTCGAACGCCACTTTGCAGGGAAGACCGGTGGAGGCATGGGAACGCTGAAAAAGATCCTCAAGGAAAGCAAAAAGGATCGGTGGCTGAAAAAGCAATATAAAGCGGCCCTGGCCTCGCCCCAAGTGCGTGAATCCCTTGACAGGACCTTCCGCACAGGCTTGCTGGAAGAGGGAATCACTTTCTACGAAGTGGGCGCCCGTCTTTTCTCACCGGAGGACAAGGAACTCTTTGACGAGCAGCTACAGACCCACAGGCAGCTGTTCGGCGAATGGAAGAGTCGCGAGTCTTATGCCGTAATCAAGCAACGGTATCGGGAAAGGTATCAAAGCGTTGTCGGCCAGTATGAGGGGCGGGAGCAAGAGGTGGTAGCCAGTGCGCTTCGCACCGCTTACCACATCGTCTTCAGGAGGCCGCCCTGGGATCCGTATGACAACCCATAAGCGGAACAACCGGGCCGCACTCGGTTTTGCCCGCACCGGGAGAAACGGTAGATGGCAACTCACTCCACGGCACAGAGCACCAAACAATCGCATACGGTATCTCGGCAACCTACGGTTGCCGCGCCGACGCCAAGTACTGCGGTCCTAGACCTAACCGGCTCCGACCCACTGCAGTTGCAGCTGGCCCTGGCCCAACCGGGGACCGCGTCGCCCCAGAGCGTCCTGCACCTCCAGCAGCTTTACGGCAACCAAGCGGTGGATAGGATGCTTCACCTGTCTTCTGAAAGAAACGGACGGCAGGCGCATCTTTCCAACATAGAGCAACGCCTGACCACCCAAAGGGGCAACGGCCGACCTTTACCTGCCGACATCCGCGCTTTGATGGAATCCCGCTTTGGGACCGATTTCGGCGATGTGCGAATACATACAGACGCCGAAGCGGCCCGGTTGAACCGGGACCTGAATGCCAAAGCCTTCACCCACGGACGGGATGTCTATTTCGGTGCAGGTCAATTCACGCCCGAAACGACGGGCGGAAAGCGTTTGCTGGCCCATGAGCTGACCCACGTAGTACAGCAAACGGGGGGCAAGCGGCCTTATCTTTCCGGAAACGGCGGTGTGCTTCGACAGAATGTGGCTTCCCCACCGGTTGCGTCCTCGGTTGTAGTCGGCAACCGGGTGGGGAAACCGGTTGTCCAACGTTTAAGCTGGTGGCAACGGGCCAAAAAATGGGCTTTTGAAAAAGCGTTGAGTGCCGCCGGTGTAGACAGAGAGGCCGTCATGGGGTTGATCGGCAGAGCCGGTGACGCCATCATGCAGATCATCTACCACCCCGGTCGCTTTGTCAACACCTTGATCCGCGCCGTTACCCAGGGCTTCCGCCAGTTCATGACCAACATCGCCAAGTACCTCAAAGCGGGGATCATAGGTTGGCTCTTCGGCACCATGGCCAAAGCAGGCTTGCAGACACCCTCGGACTTGAGCGTCAAGTCCTTGTTGATGATCGTCCTGCAAGCCCTGGGTATCTCGCCGGAGCAGCTCAAAGACAAAATCCGGGCCAAACTGGTGAAATGGATCGGTGAAAAGAACGTAGCCCGTCTGGAACAGGCCGGAGGATTCTTGCGCAACCTCATCGGCGGGGGTGGGATCGCGGGTTTCGTCTCCATGCTGGCAAGCTACGCCCATGGCCTCAAGACGGCGGTACTTGACACCATCAAAGCATGGGTCATCACCAACATCGTCCAATCTGCCGTGCTCAAGGTCGTGAGTCTCTTCAATCCGGTATCGGGCTTTTTCACCATCTTGAAAACCCTTTACAACGTCATCAAGTTCTTGGTTGAGCAGGCAGGCAAACTCAAGGCTTTGTTCGCCGCCGTCATCGGAGCCGTTGTTCCGCTGGCAAAGGGCAAGGCCAAACAGGCAGCAAATCGGATTGAACAAGCATTGGGTCAGTCCATTGCCCTGGCCCTGGGTTTCTTGGCCGGGTTCTTAGGACTGGGCAACGTCGCCGAAGCGGTCAAAGGGGTTCTCAAGCGTGTCAAGGGCTGGGTGGATAAAGCCCTCACCTGGCTGTGGAAGAAGGCCAAAAAGATCATCAAAAAGATCGGTCGGAAGCTGGGAATTGGGAGGAAAAGGAGAGGAGGGGGATCTGCCGACCTCATTGCCCAGGTAAAGGGCGCGGTAAAGGCCGTCGGCCATCAGCCGTTCCAGGATGAATCCCAAGCACGCGCGGTGATCCGGCAAATCTGGAACAAGTACCGCCTTAAAGGGCTGAAATCTCTGCGTCTGGTGCCTAAAAAAGGAGGCGGTGGTCGGGTTTTCGATGTGATCGCTACCGCCAGCCCTGATACCAAAGTCGGCGAGGTCGGGGTGGGAGGTACGATCTCCCTAAGCGAGATCAAGCAAGAGATTGCAGATGTGGCACACAAGCTGTACGAGCGGTCAAAGAGTCCGACCCTTAGCAAAGCCGAAGCGGCACTTAAGTCTTTGCACGAGAAATACAACGAAACGGTCGAACTGACTCTGCGGCCCAGTATAATGACTCCCTCAGGCCCGGTATATTTTGTACGGATCAAGATTACAGGGAAAAGACCGGTAAGTGTCCGGTTTGGCCATCTGAGCAGAACGAAGAAGGATGAAGAGACTGAACTAAACAGGGCCATGGCCGAGGTCCAAAAGATTCTGCTGGACAAGAAAGCGACGGTGGAGAAAGTTAAGAAAGAGCTGGAAGAACTCAAACGCCTGTGGCGATTGTCGGAACTGAGCCTACAAAGAAAAAGAATCGGGCAAAAGGACTACTACTACGTTCGAGGAAGGATAGGATCGCTGAAGCGGGAAACCACCAAGGTCCCGCTGATGACGAAATATGCCCTCACGATCCAAAAAGCCAAGGATTTTATCCGACGGGCAGGCCAAGATTTCGGCAATGCAATTGTCAAAGAAAAGATCAAGCAAGTCTTGGCCGGTGAGGATCTTCCCCAAGATGTGACGGAACTTTTCATCACCCGTACGGCCGAAACAGCCAACGCGAAGATGCAGTCACTGGCCAAAACCAAGCCTACCGATCAACAGATCAAAGAATTTGTTTGGGATGCGATGAAACAGGTTGTGAGCCGGGACCCCACTCGCTTCCTGGCGAGGGGGCCCGTCATCCCACCAAAGGAACTGACCAAATCGGGGACCCTAACCCGTGTGCTCTCTCTGGAAACGGTGTGGGAGGACAACTTGGCTTCCTCCTATAGAGAACAATTTGCCAAATTTGACAGCTGGATCAAGGCTCTCTGGACAAAGAAGGCAGCTTTTGATCCCGAGATCCATCTAAATCCGGATAGCACCATCCCCGGACGGTATGCCACGGGTTGGTGGACGTCGGCTCCTCTGAGCAAGGGAAACCTGACCATAGCGAGTGTGACCAAAGCCCTTGCCCTTGATCCCAATCGCTACCAATTCGGCTTCGTCCTGCTTAACCTGAAAAAGAACGCTGTTTCTAAATTCAAGTTCAGAAAACCAACGGCGTTGGACGGCATATTCTTTAAGGAATGGAAACCGGCACCGGGGGCGAAGGTCGGCATCACCGAAGGGGGGTTGCCGGAAGTAGTGACGGGACGAATCAAGGTGAGCGATACGGAGAATCGGCGTTTTATCCGTGTCTGATCCGATCGGATTGACGACCAGGAGCGAACTCTAAATGATCACCGATATTGACCAAGTTTTGCGGCGGTTGCTCATCCGCGAACTGCCCATCAAGAACGGCGAGGTGGAGATCAAGTTTGACCAACCCAGCCGCGAATGGTCCTCGCGGCTCAGTCGGCCCACCCTCAACCTTTTTCTCCACGACATCCGCGAGAACCAGAAATTGCGCCAGAGCCAACCTGCCTGGGAGATTGAGCGCAACAATGACGGCAGCATTACCAAGCGGCGCCGACCCGTCCGCGTGGATCTGCACTACATGATCACCGCCTGGGCCAACGACCCGGAGGATGAGCACAACCTGCTGAGCCGTACCCTGGTGGCCCTCTTTCGCTTTCCCAACCTGCCGGAAGACCTGCTCACCGAACGGTTGCGGCAACAACCGGGGCCGCTTCCCATCATGGCCGCCCAGTATGACGAACTGCGCACCCCCACCGATATATGGAACGTGTTGGACAACGAGATACGACCGGCCATCGCCTGTACCGTCACCGTGGCCATTGACCCCTACCAGCCCGCCATCACCCCATTGGTGCGCACCCGTGAACTGCGGGTCGGCCCGGTGGCGGAACCGAGTCGGCAGCGGCTGGAGGCGCACACCGTACCGGATCAACTGTGGACCGTCGGCGGTTGGGTGCGCGGCGACCGATCCTGGGAACCGGACCAGATCCGCCTGCGCTTGCTTGAGCGGGATAAGGACATACCGGTACAACCTGACGGTCGCTTCGTCATCGGTGCCCTGGAAGCGGGTACATACACCCTGGAGCTGCTCGCCGCAGACCGCCCTGCACGCCGCTACCCCATCACCGTACCCGCAGCCGATTATACCCTGGAGATATGAGGTCCGACCCTCGGCTCCCCGATGTGTCCGGCTAGAAAGGAGGTGATCGCCCAACCGGAGTCGTAGTTCCAAGCGAGATGGAAGGTGTAACACGAAACATGCGGTAAGTAAGGAGGTCACAAATGCCCGAATACCTATCACCGGGAGTCTATGTTGAAGAAGTGGATCGAGGCCCAAAGCCCATTGAAGGCGTCGGTACCGCCATGGCGGCCTTTGTCGGATTCACCGAAAAAGCCGAATATGTGCGGGAGGTGGACGGTGAGCTGATCACCGAAGACCTGCTCAACAAACCGCAACTCATCACCAACTGGACCCAGTACGTTGAGCGCTTTGGCGAATTCGCCGAAGGCGCCTACCTGCCCTATGCCGTCTACGGCTACTTCCACAACGGCGGGACGCGGTGCTACGTCGTCAGCGTCAAGACACTGGGCAAAGCCCAGGCCCCATTGCTGGGCGTGGACGGCAAACCCCACCTGCTCGTCCGGGCCAAGCAGGCCGGCTATGCCGGATTGCGCCTGCGTGTCAAGGTGGAGGTCCCCGAACTGCCCAAACCCAAAGCACCGCGTCGCAAGACCAAAGCCAAAGAGGGGGAAGCCGAGGCAGAGCCTGCAGCCGAAACCGGCGCGGTCGCTCCTTTCACCATCATCGTAGAGCGGCAGGGCGCGAGCGGCACCTGGCAAGTCCGGGAGAAAATCTCCGACGTTACCCTGGTTGAGGTAACAGACAACGGCAGCAAGAAGGTAGAGGTCGCCTACAAGAACAACAAAGCCCCGCAGCTCATTGATCTGCTGGTCCCGGAAACCGATGCTCCTTTGGCCCAGATATGGCCCCGTGCCCAGGAGCAGACCCTCAACCTGGAGAAAAAGATGCTGGCCCCTGCCACATCCCAGGAATTCCGGGGCAGCGTTGTGGAGCGCAGCGGCGTAGAGGGACTGGAAGCCCTGGATGACGTGACCATGCTCTGCGTACCCGACCTGATGTCCACCCCGCCCGGCGGCGAACTGGACCTGGACATGGTCAAGGCGGTGCAGACGGCCATGATCGCCCACTGCGAGCGGATGGGAGACCGCGTGGCGATCCTAGACCCGCCGCCCAACGCCACCCCCCAAGAGATCAACGATTGGCGCATGAACGTCGCCGGTTACGACTCCAGCTACGCGGCCCTCTACTACCCCTGGATCCAGGTGGACGACCCCCTCCAGAATCGCCCCATCTACATTCCGCCCTGCGGCCACATCGCCGGAATCTGGGCGCGCAATGACAACACCCGCGGAGTCCACAAGGCTCCGGCCAACGAAGTGGTGTTGGGAGCCACCGGCCTGGCCTACAACATCACCAAAGGGGAACAGGATGTATTGAACCCCAACGGCATCAACTGCATCCGCGCCTTCCCCGGTCGGGGCATCCGCGTCTGGGGCGCCCGCACCCTGTCCAGCGATCCGGCATGGCGTTACATCAACGTCCGCCGCCTGTTCAACTATGTGGAAAAATCCATAGAGCGCGGCACCCAGTGGGTGGTCTTTGAACCCAACGACAAACTCCTCTGGGCGCGGGTGCGCCGCGATGTCGGGGCCTTCCTGACCACCGTCTGGAGCGATGGCGCCCTATTCGGCTCCAGCCCCTCTCAAGCATTTTACGTCAAATGCGATGAGGAACTCAACCCGCCCGAATCGCGGGATCTGGGCCGCCTCATCATTGAGATCGGCATGGCGCCGGTCAAGCCGGCCGAGTTTGTCATCTTCCGCATCAGCCAGTGGGCCGGCGGCGGATAAACCTGCTTTGTATGGTCAAGCATCCCGGCCTTGCCGGGAAAACATCAACCAAACGAAGAAAAGGAGGTAGTGTACCATGCCAAGCCCTTACCTGTCTGAAAGAAAAGACGCTCTCACGGAAGACCCCCTACTTGGGTTTAACTTTATGCTCCAACTGGAGGGGAAGCTGGCCGGATACTTCACCGAATGTTCCGGGATCGGCTCCGAGCACGAGGTCATAGAACACAAAGTCGTGGACGAACAAGGCCACGAGATCGTCCGCAAGATTCCCGGTCGCCTCAAATGGCAGGATGTCACCCTGAAACGCGGCATCACCTCCGACCTGCAGATCTGGGAATGGCGGCAGGAGGCTGTGGAAGGCAGAATGTCCGACGCCCGCAAAAACTGCACCATCACCATGATGGACCGCTCCTACAACCCCGTTGCCGTCTGGCACTTTCACAACGCCTGGCCTTCCAAAGTCACCGGCCCCAACCTCAAGGCCGACAGCAACGAGTTCGGCGTCGAGGAACTCACCATCGTCCACGAAGGCATGTGGCGCGAATCGTAGCCCATACCACCGGATGGCAACCCGTGGGAGGGGCTTTCACTCTCTCACGGGTTGCCTGCACCGACCGCTGCTGAAAAGTGAGGGAACAAGATGAGCCTGCAAACCGAATTTGAGTTCACCCTGCCCCGGGGATACATTGACCGGGACGGCAACTTGCACCGGCACGGTGTGATGCGCTTGGCGACGGCCATGGACGAGATCGCCCCGCTGCGGGACCTGCGGGTGCGTTCCAACCAGGCGTATCTGGTGATCGTCCTGCTCTCGCGGGTGATCGTCAAACTGGGAACCTTGCCCCAGGTCACGACCGGCGTGATTGAAAACCTGTTTGCCGCCGACCTGGCCTACTTGCAGGCATTCTACCGCCAGATCAATGAGCAGGGAACCAGCGTTTTGTCGTTGACCTGCCCTGAGTGCCATGCCGAGTTTGAGTTAGACCTGGCCGACTTGGGGGGATCGTAGGCTACCCCCTCGACCGCCTGCACGAGGAGGTAGCCTATATCGCCTATCACTTCCACTGGTCGCGCCAGGACATCTTGAACCTGGAGCATGGCGAGCGGCAGCGATGGGTGGAAGAGATAGCCAAGATCAATCGCAGGCTGAGTGAAGGGTAGACCCATGCCACCGACCGATGCAACGGCGATCCAGGAGCCGGAGGAAGAAGCCCAGGCCCACCCGCCGACCGAGGCCGAGATAGATCTGGAAGCCCTGGCGGAGAAGGTCTTTCGGCTGCTCAAAGAGGAAATTGAGGTGGAAAGGGAGCGATTAGGCCGCCACCGAGTCTGGTAAAGGAGTTGTCTTGTGGCCAAAGGAACGTGGCAACCGCCGTTTGCTCTGAAACAGGCCAACGGCGCCGATCCTTTCCCCACCTTTAAATTCTGGGTGGAGATCAAAAGCATCGTCGTCGCCGAGTTCAAGGAGTGCACCGGCTTGAGCATGACCCGCGAACCGGAAAAGGTAGAGGAAGGCGGCGTCAACGATTACGTCCACTACCTGCCCGGTCGCAACGAGTACTCCCGTATCGTCCTCAAGCACGGTCTGGCCGACGCCGATGCGCTGTGGGATTGGTATCAGCAGGGGTTGCGCGACGGTCGGGTCAAAATGATCAACTTTTCAATCCTCCTGCGCAACGTGCAAGGGGATGTCGTCAAGCGGTGGAACGTCATTGAGGGCTTCCCGGTCAAATGGGAAGGCCCTTCCCTGAACACCGAGGGCAACCAGGTGGCCGTTGAGACTTTGGAGATCGTCCACCACGGATTGGTGTTGGATAAACCATGAGTCGGGAAAAGGATCGTTCACCGACAACCCCACCGACGCCGCCGGGCGACCTGGCCCAAAGCCTTCTGGACAGGGCCGGGGGCATCCGGTCGCTCCTTTCGCCCTGGGTGCAACGAACCCTGGCGGCAGGAGAAGGAACCGGATCGGATCGGCCGACCGAGCGACGATCGATGGCCTTCTCGGTACGGCACACCTACCGCTGGCTGAACAAAGTGCAGCGTCGGGCGGAGGGCAGCCGGGTGTGGCAACCCGATGTCGGTTCGGTCACGCCCCAGACCTTCGACCGCTTTGCCGCCGAGATCACCGAGCGGCATCGGCCTCTCGCCGCCAAGTACCGTGTAGAATCGCCGGAGGAGACGGGCGAAGAGAGCGAATTGGTATTGGCCCCCGCTCCTATCTCCGGTCCGGGAGCCGGGGCGGCGGTGCAACGCGCAGAGATCGGCAGAGAGTCGCTCCCATCGCTCCCCGACATTTTGCCACCCCAAGGTCCGGAACCGCCCGTACCTCCTTCCCGACCGGAAAGGCCGCCGACCCCCCCACGGACGGTCGCCCGTGCGCCGGCCCAGGTCATCCGACGCAAGGGTGTCCGCCCCATGTCGCGGGTGGAGGAGATCACACCCCATAGCAGGGCTTCCGCAGAGGGTACACCTCCGCCGGGGCAGACGACCCTCCGGCGTGCCGCCGAGGAAGATGTGCCTGAGCCGGAGGAAGAGGAGATTGAAGCGAAAGCCCCGCCCCTCCAACGGATGGAAGAGGGCGCACCCCCCTCCGCCGGGCTGGAGGCCGAAGCCCCCACCGGGCGGCGTGAAGCGGAGCGGCAACTCCCCCCCGCCGAACAGGAGAGGGAGGCCCCGCCCCTCCAACGGATGACGGAGGGCGCACCCCCCTCCGCCGGGCCGGAGGCCGAAGCCCCCACCGGGCGGCGTGAAGCGGAGCGGCAACTCCCCCGCGCCGAACAGGAGGGGGAGGCCCCGCCCCTCCAACGGATGGCGGAGGGCGCACCCTCTTCCGCCGGGCCGGAGGCCGAAGCCCCCGCCGGGCAAGATGCGGCGGAGCGGCAACTCCCCCGCGCCGAACAGGAGAGGGAAGCCCCGCCCCTCCAACGGATGACGGAGGGCGCACCCCCCTCCGCCGGGCCGGAGGCCGAAGCCCCCGCCGGGCAAGATGCGGCGGAGCGGCAACTCCCCCCCGCCGAACAGGAGGGGGAGGCCCCGCCCCTCCAACGGACGGCGGAGGGTACACCCCCCTCCGCCGGGCCGGAGGCCGAAGCCCCCGCCGGGCGGCGTGAAGCGGAGCGGCAACTCCCCCCCGCCGAACAGGAAAGGGAGGCCCCGCCCCTCCAACGGATGGAAGAGGGCGCACCCCCCTCCGCCCGACCGGAGGCCGAAGCCCCCACCGGGCAGGATGCGGCGGAGCGGCAACTCCCCCGCGCCGAACAGGAGGGGGAGGCCCCGCCCCTCCAACGGATGGAAGAGGGCGCACCCTCCTCCGGGCCGGAGGCCGAAGCCCCCACCGGGCAGGATGCG
>Ga0256914_1000041_pt1 | contig 132751 bp, 109 predicted proteins | sample HulkmetaG_FD_191571 | JGI IMG/M metagenome (GOLD analysis project Ga0256914, IMG submission 191571) | Hydrothermal chimney microbial communities from Main Endeavour vent field at the Juan de Fuca Ridge, Pacific Ocean - Hulk | ecosystem: Environmental > Aquatic > Marine > Hydrothermal vents ...
ATCCACCTGATCTTTCATCAGGGCAATCAACGGCGAAATAACCAGCGTTAAATCCGGTAGCAGCAATGCCGGAAGCTGGTACAAAACAGATTTGCCCGAACCGGTGGGCATAATGGCCAGCACGTGCTTTCCCTGCAGTACCAGTTCGATGATTTCTTTTTGCGGCTTGCGAAAATTTTGGTAGCCGAAATATTGTGTTAAGGCCTCTTCCAACGTCATGTTTTTCTCCGAATGCATTGTAAACTATTGGCAACTTCTGCGTCCCGGCAATTTAGAGATGTTCCGGACAATACGCAAACATTGCAGGCACGGAAAGCAACCGGGGCCGCGCCCACGGCCTGAAAAAACCGCACTTCAACCGCCCCAAAATGAATGTTTTAAATTTGACTAAAAATTCATAAATTAGGGCTGATAAAACGGAGGTAACGTCATGGGGTTTGATTTAACAAAAAGCGAAAAAGAGTATTTGCTGCGTCTGGCACGCGAAACCATTGCCGCAAAGCTGGACAACCGCCCTTTACCCGTACCCGAGCCCATCACAGAAAACCTAAAAACACGCACGGGCGCGTTTGTTACCCTGAATAAACGCAAGCAACTTCGGGGATGCATTGGCTATGTACAGGGCATTAAGCCTCTCTATCAGGCCATTCAGGATTTGGCGCTTTCCGCGGCTTTTAACGATCCCCGCTTCCCGCCTTTAAGCAAAGACGAACTGCCCGAGACTGAGATCGAAATTTCGGTACTTACGCCATTAACCCCGGTGAAGGACATTGCGGAAATAAAAATCGGCCGGGATGGTTTGTTGGTTAAAAACGGCTTTTACGAAGGCCTTTTACTCCCGCAGGTGGCCACCGAGTACGGTTGGGACGTACTTACCTTTTTACAGGAGACATGTATTAAGGCCGGTTTGCCACCCGATGCCTGGCAAGACCCGAACACGGAAATTTACAAATTTAGCGCTTTGATTTTCAGTGAAAACGATGAAGACTGATTTACCGCCCACTTTTTCTTTGCAAGAACGCGCACGCATTGCCCGCCGGGTGACCTGGTGGGGCATTTTATGGAATGTGCTGCTTATTGCCATAAAGTTTGCCGCCGGCGTGGTGGCACATAGTTCGGCTTTGATTGCCGACGCCTTCCATTCCGTTTCCGATTTTGGCAGCGACATCGCCGTATTATTTAGCGTACGTCTGGCAAATCGTCCCGTGGACGAAACTCACCACTACGGACATGGCAAAATCGAAACTCTGGCCTCGATTATCATTTCCATCTTTCTTTTCTTTGTCGCTGCGGGCATCCTGATTGAAAGCTCGCTCAAAATTTTACAAGTGTATCAGGGAAAGGTTTTACAAACTCCCGGCTTAGCCGCCTTACTCGCCGCAATAATCTCCGTCCTTATTAAAGAAGGCCTTTACCGTTACACCATAAAGCGCGGCAAGATGATCCGCAGCAATGCTCTAATCGCCAATGCCTGGCATCATCGCAGCGATGCCCTAACTTCGATCGGCGTGTCTCTGGGCATTGCCGGTGCTTTCCTGCTGGGTAAAAAGTTCGCCGTTCTGGACCCGATCGCCGCCGTTCTGGTTGGCCTATTTATTTTAAATTATGTCCGCGTTTCTCTAAAGGACTCTATTAACGAACTCCTGGAGGCTTCATTAAGCAAAGAAGAAAACGAACAAATATTACAGGTTGTAAGCCAAACGCCGGGCGTGTACTATCCCCATCATTTGCGCACCCGACGCATTGGTAGCACTATTGCTATAGAAATTACAATTAAGGTCGATCCTACGTTATCGGTAGTAAAAGCGCATGATATTGCAACCGAAGTTGAGAATCGTTTAAAGCGGGTTTACGGAAAAGATATTTTCGTTTCTACGCACATCGAACCGTTTTATCAAAATGAGCACCTGAAGTAGGAAAACTTTACCGTTTGACCGGCAGAAATTCTTGATCTATTTGTTTGAGTTAATCCATTATGTTTATTAATTTATTCGTGCATTTTCGCCTGAAACCTAACCAAACCACACAAAGAAAGGAGTGTTTTATGAGGCGTTTCTTACAACCCTTTACCTTGGGGGCATTGCTCTTGGCCTTCCTTGCCCTCACAGTGCACACTGCCAATGCTCAAACATTGGTAGAAGAATTTACCGACGGCACCCCGGATTTAAGTTGGGGATTTAACTCCGCCACTTTTACGGCCGGTGATACTTTAACCGTGGCCGATTCCACCGCAAGTGCCTGGGGCAGCTATGTCGGCGTCTTTAAGGATCAGGGATACACCGGGCTTCTTTACGCCAAGGATGCTTATTACGAAAATTTCACCGCTTCCGCCGATATTTATTTGATTGGTCCGCCCAGTGCCGATGCTCCGCTGTATGCCGGTTTGGCCATTAAAATGCTAAACGATCAGGTGAAGTACTACCGGTTTATCTATCGGAATTCATCTTCTTCCGACCACGGCATTCTAAAATTACAGGGCTACGATGGTTCCTCCTGGCACATCGGCAAGGTCTGGACGCCCGGTGTGGATTTTGACAGTGTTACTACTGGCTGGCACAATTTTAAAGTGACCGTAAAAGGAAATCAGTTCTGGGCATACTTTGACGGCAAACTGCTGCCCGGATGTCCGGTTGTTGATGACAATCTGTTCATCGTGCAAGGCTACCCCGGAATTTTTAAGTACAATTCCGGCGAAAGCCAAATCCTGTTCGACAACTTTAAAGTAACCAAAATGAACCTTACCTCCATTGCCACCATCCAAACGCCAACCGATCCCAATACCAGCGATGCTTCACCTTTGGTCGATTCGGTTGTAACCGTTCAGGGTATTGTTTCCGGAGTGAGCAAATACGGTTATTTTCTGCAAGATGACGCCGGCGCCTGGAATGGCATCTATGTTTACACCGGCAATGTCGCCGATTCATTGCGACCCAGTGTTGGCGACGAACTGCTCGTTACCGGTACCGTAGCCGAATACAAAAACTTAACGGAATTGAAAAACCTGACGCAAACATTGCTCGTTTCCAGCAATAACACCCCCTATCCTCCGGTTAAAATTACCGCTGCCGATTTTGGCGAACCGTACGAATCGGTCGCCGTAAAAGTCGATACGGTAACCTGCACCAATCCCGACTTGGGTTACGGAGAATGGGAAGTTCAGGATGCAACGGGCACCATGCGCGTGGATGATCTGTTCTACGCTTTCACCCCTACTCAGGATGCCCAGTACAACATCGCCGGAATCGGTTACTACTCTTACGGCAATTACAAGCTTGAGCCCAGAGATTCGAGTGAAATTACCGAAGTTGTCAATGAAATTAGCTTGCCGCTCTACGAACGATTCACGGATGGTAAATTCGACCTCGAGTGGGATTACAACACCACTACATACGCAGCCGGTGACACGCTGATGATCGCAGATTCGACCGCAAGCGCCTGGGGCAGCTACGTCGGTGTTTTTGAAGATCAGAGCTACACCGGTTTGCTCCATGTCAAAGATGCAGTTTTCGAAGATTACACCATCTCTGCCGACATTTTCCTCTATGGCGATCCCGATCCGAATGCCGCTCTTTACACCGGCTTAGCCATTAAAACCAAGCACGAAGGGCTTGGCTACTATCGTTTTGTTTACCGCAATTCTTCCTCTTCCGACAATGGTATCTTAAAACTACAAGGCTATGATGGCTCTTCCTGGCATATTAGCAAAGTATGGCAACCGGGTGTTGATTTTGAACCCATTAAAACCGGTTGGCATAATTTGAAAGTTACGGTAAAAGGCAACAAATTCTGGGCTTATCTGGACGGCGAAGAATTGCCCGGTTGCCCTCTGCAAGATGACAATCTGATTTTAAGCGAAGGTTATCCCGGCATTTTCAAATACAATAGCGGATCTGCCCGCATTATGTTTGACAACTTTTCCGTTACCAAACCGGAAAATGTTCTGCCCTATTACAACATCGTAATCAACGAAATTAACTACAATCCGGCAGGCACCGACACCACCGAATTTCTGGAACTGTACAACGCCGAAAATTTTGCCATTGATCTTTCCGGATATTATTTCTCCGACGGAATTACCTTTACCTTCCCCGATGGTGCAACCATCAATCCGGGTGCGTATGTGGTCATTGCTTCGGATACGGCAGCTTTCCGGAAATTCTATGGCTTTGCCACACCTTATCAATACGAAGGCGGTTTAAGCAACAAGGGCGAAACCGTTGTCTTCAACAATGCAGAAGGTATGGTTTTAGATTCGGTTACGTATGATGATAATGATCCCTGGCCGACTTCTCCGGATGGTGACGGCCCGTCACTTTCGTTGAAGAGCCCGGATCTGGACAACACGCTTCCCGAAAACTGGGCCCCCAGTTTGCAAGACGGTGGAACGCCCTGTGCAATTAACTTCCCGCAGAATACCGCGCCGACGGCCGTAACCTTGCTTGCACCTCCCGATAGTACGGTATTCACTGCAAGCGATTTCCCGAGCGACACTTCTATGGTTACCTTCTGCTGGACATCTGCTTACGATCCGGATATGCAAGATACCGTGCATTATGTCTTCTCTGTTCTGAACGAAAACAAAGAAGCCCTGTTCGATACCACCCTGGCAAGTGGTGATACCTGCCTGAGTATCGAGCCACCGGATTCCAGCGGATTCTTCTACTGGTTTGTCAAATCTGTGGATACAGAAGGGGCTTACAGCGTAAGCGATACCTTCCGCGTTATTTTCGAGCTTGGCGTTGGTATTGCCAATGAATCCATGCTGCCGGATAAATTCGAACTGGCACAGAATTACCCGAACCCCTTTAACCCGACGACGACTATCGAATTTAAACTTCCGGTAAAAAGTGATGTGAAGCTCTACATCTACAATGCCATCGGGCAACGGATCCGCACTCTGATCAACAAGCCCATGACACCCGGAACCTACAAAGTAATCTGGGATGCCAAGAATGAAAGCGGACGTAAAGTTGCTTCGGGTCTGTACTTCTACGAATTGCGCGCCAAGAATTTCCGTCAGGTTCACAAGATGATTCTGATGAAATAATTCGCACATCTCGATTTGCATCAAAATAAAAAGGCTGCCCGCGGGCAGCCTTTTTTGTTTACATCTTCTTTTAGCGCAATAGCATCATTTTCCGGAACTGCACTTTCCCGGGCGCACGTAATCGGTAAAAATACAAACCACTGGACACAGGCACGCCCTGTCCGTTCGTCGCATTCCACTGCACGCGGTACGTCCCCGCTTTCAAAAAGCCATCTGCCAAACGTTTCACCAGCCGGCCATTTACATCAAACACTTCCAGTACCACGTGTGCCGCTTTGGGCAACGAAAATTCAATGGTCGTTGTCGGATTAAACGGATTGGGATAATTGGGCCGCAGAGCAAAATCTTCGGGTACGGCAGCTTCGATTGGTTCTACCCCGGTTAAAATCAACCCGGCCGGCGGCGTGAATGTTTTTTGGTCGGTAAAAATATGAAACTCTCCGGCCAACAGGGTAATGGTCGTATCTGTTTTTTGCACGTACAGGGAATCGCCGCTGAAAAAGTCGTACCACCAGCCACCGTGCGTGAATAAAGGCTGAATCGTTCCTGTGCGCACATTAAAATTGCCCACAACGGAAACGTTTAGAGTGGCAAACATCAAATTAATGCGCTTCATGCCTCCGGCCACGGACATGTTCACCGTGGAATAGGGTTTGTTGAACACATCGTATGTTTTCCGCAGCCGCATTAAAGCCGCAAACGTTTGGTACAATTTGCGCCGACGCGAATCCTGAAAATAATCCCAGCGAATGGGTTTGTTGCCTGTACGACCGTTGTAATCAATGGAATAATCGTAACCCAGCTCGCCGAACTGCCAAATCATTTTGGGCCCGGGTAACAAAAAGAAAAATGCACCGGCCATCTTCACCCGTTCCAGGGCTGTGGACAATTCCTTAATATTGTAATCGCCGCTGGAATTTCCGTATTTTAAATTTTTGTACATGATGCGTTCTTCGTCGTGGCTTTCCATGTAAGTCACCAGGCCGGGTTTGCTCCAACCGCGGGTTTTGAAAAATCCCCAGCTAAAATCCGATTTTCCGTTGGAATTGTAACCCATGGTGGCTTCGTTGTACGGGCCGTTCAAATTGCCCCAAATCATCATCCCATAATTGGCCAGTTCCGTTTCCTCGCTGTTGTCCGTAAAATGCTCCAGAATTACGTAGGCCCTGGGATCGGTTTGCCAGAGTTTATCGGCCATGCGTTTTAAGATGCGAATGCGGGAGGCGTCGTAATTCCAGCCGTCACCCGGAGTGTTGGTGAAGCCCTTGGTGAAATCAAAGCGGTAGCCGTCCACGTGGTATTCTTTTAGCCAAAAACGATTGACCCGATCGACAAACTTTTGCGTGGCCGGACTTTCGTGATTGAAATCGTCAAACCAACTGTAAGCCGGATTGGGCGATTCGGTATTAAACCAGGGATTTTGCGCTGTGGGCGGCCCGTAATCGCCCACATTGTACAACCGCACCAACGGGCACTGGGATGTGGCGTGGTTAAGTACCATGTCCAGAATGACAGCCATGCCGCGTGCATGGCAGCTATCGACCAGTGCCTGCAAATCGTGCTTGGGACCGTAATATTTGTCCGGCGCAAAATAGAAATCGGGATTGTAGCCCCAGCTTTCGTTGCCTTCAAATTCGGTCACCGGCATAAGCTCGATGGCATTAATGCCCAAATTTTGCAAATAGTCCAACGAATCGATGATGGTTTTGTAATCGTGGTTGGCCACAAAATCGCGTACCAGCAGTTCGTAAATCAGCAATTGATCCTGCGGCGGACGCACGTAGTTCTGGTCGTGCCATTGGTATTTCGGCTGCGCCGTTTGCAAAACGGATACCGGAAAATCGGTTTTTCCGTAAGGATAAGGCTTTAAATTGGGATAGGTAGAAGAAGAAATGTATTTGTCGTTCCAGGGATCGAGAATTTTTTCCGTGTACGGATCGGCAATGCGAATTTGGCCGTCCACCAAATATTGGTAGGCGTATTCCGTGCCGGGCGAAAGGTTGTCTAACTCCAGCCAAAAATAGGCACTGTCCGCATCCACGGAATCGCGATGCATTAAATACTTTTCGTCCACTTTCCAGTCGTTAAAATCGCCGATGACGTACACGAACTTTTTGTACGGTGCAAACAGGCAAAGCGTGGCTTTGAGCACGTTGTTTTCGTCATAGGTTACGCCTTCGATGAGTCCGGCCGGGCGGTCTTCGTCCGTAATCGGCGGATTGACCATTATCACGAAATTTTGCGAGCTGGTCAGGCCGCTGGTATCGGTAGCCGCAGCATAGACCGTTTTTTTGCCCGGGGCGTCGGCCTGAGCGCGAAAGGTGTAATGCAGTGTGTCTTCCGTATCGGTCTGGGCCACCAGCGTTCCGTTAATGCGCAATTCAAGATGCGCGGTTTGTGTGCCAATGGCCGCCGCCGTGATGGCGATGGGAACAGAATCGCCCGGCATGGCAAACACCGGAGAGCGTTCGGGATCGCCATAGGTGGTGGTAACGGTTGGCCGGACCACTACCACATTTATGCCCGGTTCGTACAATTCGTAAAAAATATCGGCGCCGCCCACGTCACGTCCGGTTACCGAACCGTCCGAATTGCGGAAGACAAAAGCCAGCTTCAAAATTTTTTCGCTGCTGGGTACGCCGTAATATTGGTGTGGATAACCGATGGTCAGCTTCCACAAATTATCGCCGACTTTGGTCATGTGGTTGGCATCCGTGTTTTCGTTCCAATCGGTTTTCACGTATTTCCAGTCCGAAGGGCCGGTGCTCAAATTGGTAATTACTCCGGTGTGGGCGTACACATCGGTTCCGGAATAGTTCATCAGTCCCTGATCGCCGCGATCGGCGTGGAAATAGACCGTGATGGAATCTTTTTCCGTGGCGTAAGAAGGTTCGGTCGTTACAACCTGAGCCCACCCTGCTCCAATCCAGAAAAGTAAAAATACAACTTGGAAAATGCTTTTATTTTTCATGTATTCCTTTCCTTATTTGTTTAAAATTACTGCTTGATAGGGTTTTAATGCTTCCATTTGCTCAAGCGACTGCTCATCTCCCCGGGAATTAAACAGCACATCTTTAACGTCGCCAAACCATTTGGGATCCGGGGGAAGCGGATGCGGAGAGAAATTTACCATCACCCGTAACGTATTGCCTTTATCAAAGACGAGCACATTATCCCGCAGCGCCGTGTCGAAAAAGGAATACTGACCGGAAGAAAGGGCAGGATGCTTTTTACGCAATCCGATCAACTTTTGCGTTATTCGCAAAAAACGTTCGTCACTTTCATTCCGTTCGATGGGCTGTCGCTCAAACAGTGAAGGTGTCGCGGAGGCTCCCCATTCCTGCCCGTTGTAAATGAGCGGAAGGCCGTGCAAAGAAAACAAAACAGTGAGCGCAGCCGCCCATTGCTCTCCGGGAAAAATCGTCCGGGCCCGGGGCAGATCGTGGTTCTCCAGAAAACGCAGGGGAAGAGCGTTTTGGGGATACATGAGCTGCTTGGCTAAAATCCAACGGGCCAGAAGTGCAACTTCGCCGTGAAAAGCCCTCCGCAACAAACGGAGTGTGCTCCAATCGTAAGTGCTGTGAAACACCCGGTGCAAACGCGGGCTTTCCCATTCGGCCAGCAAATAAAAATCGTGTTTCTTTTCTTTTAATTGCGGAACGACCCACTCCCAGAAATCCAGAGGCACAAAGCCCGCCACATCACACCGGTAACCGTCCACATCAAATTCGTCAATCCAAAACTTCATGACCTGTGCCATGTGTTCGCGGGTACGGGCATTGCCGTAATCCAGATCCACAATATCGCTCCAATCGGCTACTTTTCGTCTGGGACGGCCTTGGGCGTCGCGTGCGATTAAATGCGGCTGATCCTGCAACGCCACGTAATCCGGTGCCACGTGGTTGGGCACCATGTCGATCACAACTTTCATCGACATGGCATGTGCTGTTTGCACCAGTGTACGGAAGTCCGCAGCCGTGCCGTATTCGGGGTTCACATTAAAATAATCACGAATGGCATAAGGCGAACCCCATCGCCCTTTGCGGTTTTGTTGCCCGATGGGGTAAATGGGCATTAGCCAAACGACATCGATTCCAAGCTCTTTTAATTCGGGCAACCGCTCGGTTACACCTTTGAATGTACCCGCTTCCGAAAAAGCACGCACATAAATTTCGTAAAGTGTTCTTCCCTGCAACCAGGCCGGCACCTCCGGGCCCTGCCAATCTTTCAAAAGAATAAACTCGCGGTCAAAGGCCATCTCGGGCACGCGCTCTTTTACCTGCGCAAATATTTGCCGTATGTTTAAATCCATCCCTTGCTTTCGTTGTTAACCTTTTGTGTGCAATGTTTATTCAAAGATCGGCTGTACCTCTTTGTGCTTGTACTTTTCAATGAGACGATCCAGATTTTCAAAACCTTCCTTTTGCATGGCCGTTACCGAGCGGCTCACGTCCTCACGCATGCGGATGCCGTAAAGGGTAATGTCTAAAATGATGTGGTTCGTGGCAATATCCACAATGGCTTTGTTGTCGGTCCAGGCCGTTTTTTTGGAATAGCGATCGTCGGCTTCACCCATGAGCAATTCATGGTGATCGACTACCAAAATGATTTTTCTCTCCCAAACTTTGAGTAGTTCCCGTTCCGGGATGTTGTAACTGTATGCTTCGTCGATGCGCAAAGCGATAGGCGTAAACGAAAAGGCAATAATACGCACGCCGCGACGAAGTGCCTCTTCCAAATCGCTTTTCAGGCGCAGACACTCGCGTTCCCAGGCCGAGATGAAAATGGTTTCCTGAGCCTTGTTGATCATTTCACGGGCTTTGTGCAACATATTTTGATAGCCTACGATGTTCCACAAATGTCCCGGCCGAATTTCCGTATCAAAATGGCTTAATGCCTTCCGAGCTTCTTCCAGGCGTTCTTTAAATTGCCTTTCCAGAAGTTCGATCAATTGCTCGGGGGGTAAAGGTACGTACTTTTCGGGATTGGTGTACATGGCGTTTACCGCCCCCAAATTCTCCAATTTACGAATCACATCGTAAATGGCCGAACGCGGAACGCCGGAATTTTTGCTAAGCTCATACCGCGTACTGGGATTGTTCTTCAAAAGCGTGATGTACGCTTTTGCTTCGTAGGAGGTAAATCCCAAAGCTTTTAATCGCTCGGTTAAACGTGTCTCATTCATGGTCGTTGCTCCCATAAAAATATTCGAGAATCTCGCTCAATTGATCACGCCAATTTCCCCAGTTGTGCCCCTGCGGGAAACAACGCGATCGATGATTTATTTTTTTCTCATTCAAAATCTTTTCGAAACGCTGGTGGCTTTGTGCCATTTCGGGGTTCTCAAACAACCCGTAACTGGTAAAAATTTGAGCCTTAAACTGAGGCATTTTCTCCAAAATGTCAAGTAGCTTTCCCTGTTCAATCCACAAGGCCCCCGACTGCGAAAAGACCCGCCCGATTAGCGGGTAGTAATCTTTTAAGGCATACAAAGAAATTTCTCCGCCTAAAGAAGCGCCTCCCAAATCAATCGACCGGGGTTTCCAAAGAAATTTTTGCTTAGCCCAGGGAATCAATTCTTTAAAGAGCATGCGCAAATAGCGATCGTTTAGCCAATATTCCGAACGCCGGTCTACCGCATCGACAAACAGCACATTTATGGGATAAATCTTCCCTGATCCGATCAGATTGTCCAGAATGATCCGTGCTCTGGCAAACCGCAGATAGTCTCCTCCATCCTGCACTACAAGCAGTGGCGCCGCAGCATCGCCTCGCGGGTGGCGGTACGCGTAAACTTTGCGCTTGTTTTTTAGCAGCCGGCTTGTAAACGTTAAGGTGTCTAATGTACTTTGCCGCCACTTCAAATGGAGCAATGCCTCGGCAGGAAAAACATACCCGGGCATCATCAGCACAGAATTTTCCCCGAAACCTCCCTGTGCCCGATACGGATTCAACGGATCGAGTAGCCATCTTCCGCCAACCACAAATTTATATTCCAACCTTGCCCGATAAGGAAATACCTTCTGCAGATAGTAATAAGCCGTTCCGGGGATGTGTCGCATGGGCAAAGAGTCCGCTTTCCATTCCGTAAAATCTCCGCTTAAAAAAACAGACGCGCCGGTTGTATCGTAAAAGACAAAACAAGCGGTAGAATCATTGACCAAAGGCCAATGATTACGAAGAACAAATTGTTTGAGTGCCGTTTGCTTTTGCCGGGGTGATGCGTTTTGAATCTGGCGGAGCAGTTCATTCCACGTTTCCGGTGTTCGGGCACACGACGTGGCCAAAACTCCTATTGCCAGCATGGCAACGATAAACGCTCTTTTTTGCCTGCCCCGTACTTTCATTTTCATGCTTTTACACTTCCCAGGGTTAATCCCGAAATCAGCCAGCGGCTTAAACTTAAAAACAAAATGACGACCGGAATACTCACCACAATGGCCCCGGCAGAATAAAGCCCCCAGGCAACTTCCATATTCGAGGAAAACATCTTTAAACCCAATGGCAAGGTGAAAAGGTCTTTGTCCTGAATGAGCACCGCCGCTACCAAATATTCCGACCAGGCCGTCATGAACGAAAATAGCGAAGTGATGGCCAGCGCGGGCAAGGCCAAAGGCAAAATAATTTTGTAAAACGTAGTGAACTGGCTGGCCCCGTCAATGGTTGCAGCTTCTTCCATGCTGTAGGGAATGGTATCGTAATAGCCCTTCATTTGCCACACGGTAAAAGGTAACGCTGTTGCGGAATAGGCAATTATCAATCCCCAATAACTATCGTAAAACCCCAAGCCAATCATAATGATGAACAGCGGCAAAAGCAGCATGGTAACCGGAAACATTTGCGTGGTGATCAATGCCATCATCGAGGCATCGCGGCCCTTGAACTTAAAGCGGGAAAAGGCATATCCCGCCGTTGCCGCCAAAGAAACGGCAAAAATCGTCACAGAAAGAGAAACGACCAAACTGTTAAACATCCAGCGTAAAAAAGGTTGCTGGGTAAATAAATCGACGTAGCTTTGAAATGTAAAATCCGGCGGAATGATGGCCAGTGACTTGCTCAGTAAACGGTCGCCCGGCCGCAGCGAAATGGAAAACACCACCAGAATCGGATAAATGGCAAACAGAGAAAAGGCGGTTAAAATGGAATACGCGATTATTTTTTCTATGCCCGAAAGTTTACGTACACTCGAAGCCATCGGCTTCCTTCCTAATGTTGTTTCCGTTACCTGTCATTAACCAAATTTTTATTACGCATCGGCTCCCCTTGGCTGTTACCTCACATCTCTCACGAATACACATTTTCCGTGGCCTTGGTATGTTTGATAAAACGCCAGCCGAACACCAAAAGGATGGCAAAAATAATCATGGAAAATGCCGCGGCGTACCCCATGCGAAAATAGGTAAAGCCCGCCTTGTACACCCATGAAACCAGAATGTGGGTTTTGTCCGAAGGTTCGCCCCCATTGCTGACCAGCCAGACCACATTAAAATTGTTAAACGTCCAGATAACCCCTAAGGTAATAGCCGGTACCATCACCGGTTTTAACAAGGGAACCGTAATATCCTTGAATTGTTGCCAGCGTGAGGCCCCGTCAATTTCCGCCGCTTCGTACAAACTTTTGGGAATACTTTGCAGCCCTCCCAGTGCAATAATCATCATAAAAGGGAATCCCAGCCAAATGTTCGTAATCAAACACGCGGTAAACGCCCCCCATTCCGTAGAAAGCCAGGGGACCTGCAAACCAAAGAGATGATCCAGCAATAAATTCACCGCGCCGTATTCGCTGTTAAACATGCCGCGCCAGGTTAAAGCGGTAATATATTGGGGTACGGCCCAGGGCAAAATGAGCAACGTACGGAAAAACGATTTGGCTTTAATGTCTTCGTTAATAATTAAAGCCAACATTACCCCAATGCCCACATGAAAGATCAGGTTCAGAACCGTCCACAAAATGGTCTTGAAAAAGAAATACCAAAAATTTGTGTCGCTAAGTACAGCTACATAATTGCGCAGCCCAATAATCTTCCAGTTTTTAAAATGGGTCAAATTCATATCCGAAAAAGAAATGACCACATTGTACACAAACGGCCAAAGCACAATCAGGGCCATAACCAGCATGGCTGGCATAACGTACAAATAAACCAAACGATTTTTTCGACTAAAAAAGTAACCGCTCATAATTTCTCATTGTTTTTTCGGGAACGCTGTTCGCATTCACTCTCTGTTTTCTTTGATAAGCTTTTCCGCCAGTTTCTGCATTTGCTTTACGGCCTGTTCGGGGGTTACCTGTCCCGTAAAAATCCCCTGGTACGCCGGACGCATGGCATCAAAAATCCAGCGCATTTCGGTAACTACCGGCATGGGCCGTCCTACCATCACCTGGTCCAGCGAGGCCTTGATTAGCGGATTGTTTTGCACCAGGCTGTCTTTAAAGGCCGCCTTTACCGAAGGAATGGTTCCGCTCACCCGCGTGTAACGCAAAACGGCCTGTTTGCTGGTCAAAAATTTCAGGAGCTCTTTGGTGATTTCCAGTTTCTTCCCTCTTAAATTCACATTCATCGAATAGCCCATAGGAGAAACCAGCGGCGCCGGCCAAAGTCCCGTTTCGTCGATTTTGGGAATGCGGGCAATACCGATGGGAATCTTATTTTTAAGGTACGTTCCCCAGGACCAGGGGCCATTAATAATCATGGCCGTTAGCCCGTCTTTAAACAAAGCATTGGCAATTTCGTAATCGCACTCTTTGGGCATAATTTTGTATTTGTTGACCAAATCGTAAATCAATTGGGCCGCTTTGCGTGTGGCCTCCGTATTCAACGTCGGATGATAATTTTTGTCAAAAATCCAGCCGCCGTAGCCCGTAATAAAAGGAATAAAGAAAAAAGGCTCTGTGTAGTTCCAGGCGATGGCGTAACGGTCGGGCTTGCCGTCCCCGTTTTCGTCCACGGTAAGCTTTTTACCCATTTCAATAAGTTCCGACATGGTTTTTGGCGGCGTGGGTACGAGTTTTTTGTTGTACACCAGACACAGGTGATTTCCCACGCGGTCGGCAATTTGGTACAAATGTCCGCGAAAATATGTTTTTGCCGGAATGGGCTTTTCGATAAACGTGTTCAAATAGTTTTTGGAAAACAAATCTTCCATCGGGCGGATTACCCCCAACTCCACGAACGGCCCGATGTTGTCGCTGGCACCGTGGATAAGCGCCGGGCCTTTCCCGGCCAAAGCACTGATGATAAAGTTCGTTCGCGCCTCCTCCGGGGCATAAAAGAGCTGGGAGAATTCAAATTGTGGATAACTTGTGGAAAACTCCTTCAAAAGCGAATCCAATACGGCCCGTTCCACCGGGCGCATTGAAGACCAAACGATTATTTTTTCTTTCTTTTTTGCACAACCCATTAATATTAATACACTTACAAACACAAGGTGTATGATTGTAACCCAAAGTTTCGTACGAAAAAGAAGTTTTTTATCCTGTTTAAAATCGTCGGTAAATTGTGGATAACTCATTTTTTTTGCTAAAAAATTTCCTTTAACGTCTTAATTTTCATCAACTTTAACTTCTGTGGACAAGTGACGGAACCAATTAAAATACAACCCTGTAGAAAGCAAAACCAACAACACAAACAACCACAAAAATTCATCCCAACGACGCAACACAATGGTCATCCCGGTTAAAAATAAAATCACCTGCCAGGGGACGGCCAGAAAGGTCGATAAAATATCTCTGTGATTTTCCTTGTCGATTTGTGCCAGGAGCCGCGGATCGATCTTTTCCCGTACCGGTTTCCAAAATCCGAACGGCCGGGTACGACGATAAAATTCGAACAAAACCTTCTCATCCGTCGGCGGGCCAAGATAGGTACCCACGATCATCCCCGCAAGGGAGGCCAGCGTGGCAATAATAAACGAATAATATTCCGGAATGCCGGGCAGAAACATTTTTTGCAGTATCGCAGCTCCCATTCCCGTGACCGTACCCAGAGCAAATCCGTAGCCGTTCATACGCCACCAGTACCAGCGTGCCATGGTCGGAATAAGCATGCCTGCCCCCAGGCTGGAGGTAATCCAGCCCCAAATTTCATTGATGTTATTGATGAGCAGCATAAAGCCCAGCCCCAGCAAAACGATAGCCACCGAGGCCCAACGACTATGGCGCAAAAGCGTTTTTTCCGACGCCTTCGGATTAATATAAGCCTGATAAATATCTTTCACCCAATAGGCCGCCCCGGCATTAACCGTGGAATCAAAGGTAGACATGGCGGCCGCCATCAGCCCGGCAATGATTAATCCCTTTATGCCCACGGGAACCAATTCGTTAATTACGATGGGCAGCACTTTCTCGGGATCGCTGATTACCCCCTGCTGAGTGCCAAAAACCACGCCCATCATGGCAATGGCAGCGATGAACGGCCAGCGAAACGAAAGCAGAAACGTCCAGAACAGTGAAAGCAAACCGGCTTCGCGGTCGCTTTTGGCCGCAAAATAGCGCTGAATCATGTACTGGCTTGTTCCGCCGCTCCCTTCCAGCGTAACCTTGAGCAGATAAAACAAGATAACAATGCCGAACAAGTTGTAAATGGAATAGGCCGATTCCGGCGGCAAATTTAGTTTCCAGTGGGGAATAATGCTTGTCCAGGCCTCACGTGTAGTAGCCAGCGACATAAAACCGCCGTCTTTCAGAGGGACGGAAACGTTAAACGTTTCCGGTAAGTGGAATTTTGTCATGGCCAAAACCAGCATGTAAAGAATGGTAAAAAAGATTAACGTGCCCTGAAAAACATCGGTCCAAACCACTCCGTAAAGCCCGCTGGCTACGGTGTAAATCATGGCTAAAACAATCATGATCGTTGCCGCCCAAAACTCCGAAGACATTCCTCCAAATGCAGGAATGCCCAAAAACTCGCCCACGAATTTTCCCGCACCAATGGCAAAATAGGTAATCATGGCAATGGTAACTATGATCACGGAAACGGCCGCAATTAAACGCGCCACATCTCCCTGTTTATCTTTTCCAAAACGAAAGTGCATCCACTCGGCTAAAGTCATCACCAAAGCCCTGCGGTTCCACTTTCCCTGAAAAATCATCAGGAAGGCCATGATCAGAGTTACCCCGCCGCGAATCTCAATAAAAAATCCACTGGCTCCCAGGGCAAAGACAAAAGCGGTATTGATCATCGTCCCGCTCACATCCAGATTGGAGGCCATGCCCGAAGCACCCAAAGCCCACCAGGGAATTCCTCGTTCGCCCAAAAAGTAAGAATCGATACCGCTGGAAGCTTTTTTCTGAAAATACAGACCGACCCCAACCATGCCGGCCAAGTACACAATAACTATTAAATAATCGATAATTGTCATGGACCGTCTCCAAGTACTGTGTTCGCAATAAAAAAAACCGGCCCCCAGCCAAACGCCAGCAGGCCGGTTTTCATATTCGTGTTATTTCATCATAACCATTTTCTTAATGGCCGTTTGATGATCGGTTTTCAATTTGTAGAAGTAAATACCGGAAGCAACCTGATGACCGAAGTCGTCTTTACCATCCCATTGCTGGAAATGGGTACCAGCCGTAGCCATCTTGTTGTCGATTAAGGTACGAACCTTTTGTCCCAACACATTGTAAATCGCCAGGGTTACATGCGACGCTGCCGGCAATGTAAAGCTAATGGTCGTCGTCGGGTTAAAGGGGTTCGGGTAATTCTGGTTAAGCTGGAACTTGGTCGGCAAGGTTTTCACCTCGTCGCCAATGGCGGTTAACGAGGTGTAAGGATCGGTTTCCTGATCGGTTTTCACTTCGGAATTCGTCCACGTATCAAGCGGCATGTTCCAGTCTTTGTACGGGAAGCTGCGTGCAGCATCCTGCCCGACAAAACGAACGCGGTAATTGAAATTACCAAAGCCGGCCGGTTCCATTTGCCACGTGCCGCCATCGCTCTTGCTGATGAATGCGTAGCGATACACAAAACCATTCCAGGAGGGCTCTTTCACTTCCAGCGTTCCGGAATAGATCATGTCACCATCCGGGTCGGTTAACTGCAACACGCGCATTTGATCGGTGTCTTCCCAACCCTGGGTAACCACAAAAGCAGGCTCTTCACAAATCCAGTACACAGTGTCTTCACCAGCGGTAAAGGGGATGGGTTGCAAGTTCGGATCGGCCGCGGGCTTCATATCCACATTAAAGGTTACTTTCAGGCCGGTGCCCGTCGTTACCACTTGATCGGGTTGAATATGATCGTAGTAATCCGCCTCAACTTCCTGATCGTCTTTACCTTCGAAATAGGCCGTACGGTTACCGCCACCGGTCACGGTCGGACGTTCCCAACCGTCTTTCCATTCCACACCGTTCACGATCGGGTTCTTCTTGTAAATCCAGAACTTGTAGTACACGGGATCGCCCACGCCAAAATCGGTGAAGGGCACATTCAGGAACCAGTTGAATGGATTGGTCAGGTTTTGGTTCATGTGCGAGCGTGCGGCATCATCGGAATTCCAACCATTGAAACTTCCGCGAACATGGACGGAATCTTCATTAGGATTGAACAAACCAACTTCGGCCAGAACATCGGTATTGACGCTGAACTTCATGTGGCCGTTGGCCTTGACGGTTACGATGCTGTCATCGTCAAAATAAACCGGCGGTACCGTTACATCCGAATCGCCGATGACAACCCGACGATTATCGCGCGTTTCCCAATTGGTAGCATTGATAACGAACTTATATTCGTAGGTAGCTTTGCTCGGAACTTTGTAGGTGCCCGTGTAAATGCTGTCGCCATCATCATCGGTCATGTGCGGTGCGGCACCCGGGTTCCAGCCCTGAAACGAGCCGGCGGCAACCACAAAATCACTGGCCGGATTGAAGTCGCCTTCCAGTGTTTTTACGCGCATATTTACATTTAAGGTCAGCATTACAGAATCTGTGCTAACCGGCGGATTCACAACGTAGGGTTCGTTGTCAAAATAAACCGGGAACAGAGCGGTGTCGCCCGTAACCGTAATGCTGCGGTTGGGTTTACCCTGTAATTCATCGCGTCCCCAGGCACTGCCGATCAAATATTTGTATTCGTAAGTTCCGGGAGCAATTTGCAACGTGGTCGTGTACACCAGGTTGCCGTCGTTGTCCTGCATAATCGGCGCGGTCGCCGGATCCCACTGGGGATCGGTCAAATTACCCGTCACACGCACGGTGTCCGCATCCGGATTAAAAGCTCCTTTTTGCATCCAGCGACTCATGTTTACATTAAGCATCACATTTACTTTGCCGGCCGGAGCCTGAGTAAAGGGAACCGCTTCCACGTTGTTAAAATAGACCAGAGCAAGCGTGGTGTCGTTGTCGCCCACGGTCAGAGTCCGGTTGGGCTGGCCTTGCAATTCATCGTTGCCCCAGGCATCGCCGATCAAATATTTGTACTGATAATCACCGGCGGCAATGTCCAATGTGGTGGAATAGATGTAATTGACGGAATCGACCATGTCCAGAATCGGGGCATTGGCCGGGTCCCAATTCGGATCGACCAAATCACCGGTAATACGTACATGCTGGGTCATGGGGTCAAATTCGCCCATTTGCACTTTGACTTTCATGCTTAACTTGAAAGTCACCTGGGCCGCTTGCGCGTTGCTGGCAAATGCCAAAAAGGCAAAGGCCAAAAGCAATAGCGTGAACTTCTTCATTCTTACCTCCTTAATTAGGTTGACTTTAAAAAAACTGTTTGGGGTTTTGGGTACATTTTTTCCGATCGCTACACCTCCTTTCTTCTATTTAAAAAGACAAAATAAAACCGAATGTATGTACATCGCCGAGATGTACGAAATCCTGAAAAGAATAATCCACACTCAAACTGAAGTTGCCGAAGTGGGGTGTGTGGTAACCAACCCCCAGGGTTAATCCTTCTTCCCGGTCTTTCATGAAAAGCGATTTAAAACCTCCGCGAAGGAAAACGCGTTCATGGAATAGTCCGAGCTCGCCTCCCACATTCATGTATTCGGAATTGTCATTGGGATGCGCAGCCTCAACGGCCAGTGTAAGACGCTGCCCTTTCAGAAAGCGAAAATCACGCGAGAGCCCCAGTTGCAAACGCAAGGGCATTTCGTAACGCTCGGTTTCGTAGTAGGCGTTCAAGTTCGCATTGTCCCCATGAATATTGGGATTCGGATCGTGTTGAAAAAGCAGATCGTCTCCCTGCATTTGCATTTTAGTTCCGAAATTGCTAATGCTGGTTGCCAGACGAATACCGTAAAACGGGGTGACAAAAATCGTTCCGATATCCACGGCAATGCCCTGAGCCGATGAATTGGAAATATCTTCCCGCACATACTTGAAATTTGCACCAATGACAAACTTTTGCGTTAAATGGCGGGCAACCGAAAAGCCAAAGGCGTACATGCCGGCCGAAAAATAATCGCCGGTCCCTTCCGGATAATTGGGCGTGGTCACTTCCATGTCCCCCATGGTCAAAGCGGTTAAGTTCACCCCAACCGTGCCCAACAAACCGGCTTTGAAAACGGCACCCACGTAATTGAGTTTAATATCCACAAACCAGTTGCTTTGCACAAAAATAATCTGATTTTGTCTTAGCAGGTCGATCCCGGCCGGATTCCAGTACATGGCCGAGGCATCATCGGCAATGGAAGTAAAGGCGCCGCCCATTGCGATCGCACGCGGCCCGATGCCGATGCTCAAAAATTTGCCGGCCGTCGTTCCCGTTTTGGTAACTTTTTGCGACCAGGCCAGACCGCTGCTTAAAGCTATTACAAACAGACCATTCAAAATGATTTTTATGATGCGCACTTTTTTCTCCTTCATTTTCAAAGTCACTTAAAAGCGCTTTATTTAATGATCGCAAATTTGCCAACTTTTTCACCTATGCCAGGCGCTTCGACGTGGTAAATGTACACCCCGTACGAAACCGCCAAGCGATCTTTGGTCAGCACATCCCACTCGGCTGTTCCGTTGTCAAAGGGATTGTTCACCTCGATTTTGCGAACCAGTTCTCCGTTAATCGTAAAGATGCGAATGGTACACCTTGCCGGCAAATGGATGAAGTGAATGGAACGTGGCCCGCGGCCCGAATTGTACGGATTACGCGGTTCCCAGGCCGCCGTGGCTACGTAGGGATTGGGTACCACTTTAATTTTATTCAACTCAACTTTGGCCTTGCGTTTCTCCACAAACCCCGCATGTGCCGTAAAACGATAGACATCCTCTGACAGGAAGGGTTTTTTGAGAATAATCTTTGCCGTGTCACCCGCCATGGGAATACGCTGGGTCGAATCGGGCACACTACTCAGGAAGAATTGCCAGGTGTACACCAAAGTATCGCGCCCATCAACGGTTTTGGGTTCAAGAAAGGCAATCACGTCTTTGTACGGAATAGTAATCGTGCCAAAAAGCGTATCAATACCGGCAGAAAAGATGCCTGGCCCGACTTTCGCCGTATCCAAATCGACAAAGACGAAATCGACCTCGGAATGGTCTGCCAGACGCAAAATTTTAAAATTCACCGGCTGAGCATCGAAAAATTTACCTTCGTAATATCCCGGTGTGGAGGTTGCCATGCCACGTTCACCGAAAATGATTTCATAGTCATTCAAACGGAATTCACCTTCCGGTCCCACACTTTGCGTTAGTTTTTGGAAGGTAAAGGCAGGAATATTGGCCGTCGGCGGACGCCACCCGGACAGGGCCTGATTGACCCCCACCTGACCTTCGTTAAAAAAGTGGAGTCTAAATCCATCCACCAAAGGCTGTTCGTAATCCGATTCCAGATGAGTGTTGTCTTTGATTAAAACCGAATCGGCGGTGGAATCGGTTAATGTGTAACTGTAAGTGGTTAAAGTGTCCGGTTTGCCGTTTTTGCCGGGTTTCAGCGTATCCCGAAACGTGATGTAATACACGTGTCCGTCCCGCACCATGTTCGGATCGACAATCTCGTAAGAAATTTTACCGGTGGACGACCCTTCTTCATGTTCAATGGTGCCCAGAGTGGGCGGAACGTATCCGGCAGACGGGGCTTCGGGCTTTACACGTACCACGTTGGGCCCCAACACAACCGAGCCGTCCGGTTGCAAATTAACCCGAATGGGGCATTCCGTTGGAAGAATGCCTCCCGAGGGGAAGCCGAAATCATACGATGTAATGGCGTAATAATAAGTGAATCCGTTTTTGGCCGTGGAGTCAACAAACATGTGCTTCAGTCCCGAATCGTTGCCCAGGTAAAAATGGGCACCGTCTAATCCCACAGAATCCAGGCCGGTAATCCCATCCACCTTATCGAATTGGGCCAGAGGTGTCCGGAAGCGCAATGTGCCGAATGCATCCGTAATGTCCAGAGGATCCTGAAATGCCGGATCGGTTGCGCGATAGATGCGGTAGCCTTCAAAATCGTAGGGATTTCCACCGATTTTGTAGATGTAGTTGTCGTACGATTGCTCAGCCAGATCGTCCCAATAAAGCGTTACCTTGTTGTCGCCGGGCACGGCCGTTAGGTGCGGCGTGATGGGCGCATTGGCAAATTGGTAATCGTTGTTGTAGGTTTCCTGAGCCCGGATTTTCTTTTTGAGCACGGCTTTTTTCCGCAATTCTCCGTTGGGATCGTCTTGTTTGGCATTGGCCAGAATGACCGCCACCGAAATGGGCTCGCGCTGCCCGGCCTTAATGGGAAAGTAGCCGGAAGTTACCCACAGGTCATACTCTCCGGCCTGCACCGTGCGCGGGTCGTAAAATTTACCGGGAATCATAAAATCGAACCACAAAGTGGCGTCACTGTTCAGGTTCAACCCACCGGCCGGGGTACGTGCCGAAGCCGAGATACCGATCTGGTCGGTTTCCGAAACGTCGGTCTTGTCCACATCGGGCTCACCGGGGCTGTCAGTACCGGCGCCGGAGGTCGGTTTGCCGTCCCCCTCGCCAAAGTCGTTGGTTCCGGCAATGCCGTCAATTCCCACGTCATCCAATAGCGGATTCCAATCGCCGTCGTTGTCAATAAAGTCGTCGCGGCGTTCATCGATCATTTCGTCGATGCCTTCGTCGATGTTTTCATCCACCGCACCGTCACCGTCGTTATCAATGCCGTCGGCGTATTTCTTACCCAAATCTTCTTGTTTTACATCATAGAGAATAATGTTCGAATTTGGAACGACATAACGGTAGTACGGTGCATCTTGCGCAGCCTGGTCGATTATTTCCTGCGTAATGACCGGGCTGTTGTCTTCGCCGTCGCCGTCATTATCGATGTAGTCCCGAAAGGCATGCCCGATGTCGGTTTCGTCCACCATGATCAGATTGATTCTACCCTTCTGGATGGGATCGCTTTCAGGATTTGGCGGCCAGCGGTTCCAGTTGTACGTTTCGTTTTCCTGCGGATCGTGATACGCATCGGTTTTTGCTTTGTCCAGCATTTCTTGGGTGACCAGCGGACTGCCTTCCTCGGCATCGCCATTATTGTCGATGTGGTCGGCATACGAAACACCCACCTGCTCGCCAAAAGCGATGTGGGCAATCGTTTCGTCCACCAGGCCGTTGTGGTTGTTGTCAATCCCGTCCGAATTGCGTTGATCTCCGGGATTGTTCAAAATTTCCTCGGTTCCTTCACCCTTTAACATTTCTTCGGTCACAATGGGACCATTGGGCTCGCCGTCGCCGTCATTATCGATGCGGTCACTGGCATTTCCGGGCGTCTCCAGCAATGCCACTCCCACAATACCCACGGGATCTTTGCCAAAGGTCGGTGCCTTGTTATCCGCATCCCGGCTCCACATGATGTCGTTTAACAGGTCGTATTCGGAAATATCGTCCTGCGAGTCTCCATCGCCGCCGACGAAATCGGCCACGCCTAATGTTACGGCAAACTTTTGCAAGTCTTTCGTGCCGTCGTTGGTCAAAAAATGCAAAAGGTAAACCACGTCGCTTACCAAAATTTGGGACCAAGCCATGGCGCGCACATCCATTAAAATACCCAACCCGTGGCGGGTCAAATCCGTTGAATCCGGAAAATACAAATAATTGTCGTAGCGGTCGTCCGATGCGCGATAAAAGATTTCCTGATCGGCATTGAATTTGTCCCGGCCGAAATAGCCGTTCCAGCTTCCCGGCCAGCCAGGTTCGGCCCCGCTTCCCGGAGCAATGTTCATTTTGTCCGGCCAGTAGGGTGGCCAGGTGTTAGGATCAACACTATTGGCAATGCTGTTTGCCTCGGGATTAAAATAGCCGGGGCAGGGTTCGATGTTCCAGCTTTTACCCTGATCGGAAGTACGCCCGTTATCCACAATAACAATCCGTTGGCGTTCTCCGTTGGCGTCCACGACTTCTGCTCCCCACCAAATGGTCGTTTGTGCCAGGTACACTTCGCCGGTGTTTTTCGGCCATTCGTACGGTGTTTCTTCGTAAATAGGTACGGCTCCTGTTCGTCCCGTATGCCCGAAGTTGAAAATCGTAGTGCGAATATTATTGCCTTCCAGTTGGGCTTTTCTGCGGTACCGCGGATCGCCACGTTCTTTGCTGGGAATATGTTCGGTAACCTGAGCTAACAGGCCTTGCACGCTAAACATGACAAAAATGAAAAGCCAAATTTTTAGCACCTGCTTCATGAAATCACCTCTCCTTAAAAATTGAAATCCACACCAAACAAAACGCGTCGCGGCTCGGCATAATGCCAGGGATATTTGCGATATTCCGCTACCGTGTTGGGACGTTTGGTGAAATCGTCGGGTGTTTTGTCTGTGGTGTAATCCGGCTTGCCGGTATCGGCAAAAACATTAACCGGAATGTGATTGTCTAACACGTTGTACACGTTAACAAAAGTAGTAAATTTGTAGCCCCACACTTTGAACGATTTGTGCAAACGCAAATCCATGCTAAATTGATTGGGTTTTCTGCGGCTATTTTTTTGCAAGCCCCAGCGAATGCCACGATCGGCCGTGTACTGTGTAATTTGCGGGGTGTAAGGAAGTCCCGTGCCAAAGCGGGCTATAACACTGGCGCCGTAGGTTTCCCCTCCGTAATAAAGCGAAGCATTGACCAGATGCCGTTGGTCCCAATCCAGCGGCAACAAGAACAATGTGGGCTCCAGATTGGACCGAATGGCATTGAACTCATCTTCCGGAGATGAATTGCTCCCTTCCGCCACCTGAAACGTGTAACTGATGTCAAAAGAATAATTGTGACTGTAACGCTTTTTCAAGACGAGTGTAATTCCTTTTACATTGGCATAATCTTTATTGATGTACATGGAATACGTAACCCGGTTGTAAGTAATGTAAAGCGGACTGGTAGAAATCCAATCGCGTACGTCGCGGTAGTAGCCGGTTACATCAATTTTAAAATCTCCCCACAACCCTTGTTGCAAACCAATTTCGTACATCACGGTTTTTTGGGCATTGATGTCGGGATTGCCGTAAGGGCCGTAAAATTGTCCCGATTCTCCCACTTTGTAATAGCCCCCATTGTACAAATACTGGAACGAAGGAATTTGCAGAAAATGCCCGTAGGAAAAATGAATGACTCCCTGCGAGCTGATGGGATAGGCAATGCCCAAACGTGGGCTTAATTGCATTTTGGGCGTTGCGTCTTTGTAAAAATACTTTTCACGTTCGCTCAAAGGAATTTCGTCCAGGCCGGGCCTGAGCGGAAAATAGATGTTGGGATCTTTAAAGTCCTTGGGAATTTTCCCCTTTGAGTCGAAGTAATCGAACCGCAATCCGATGTTAATGATCATGTCCTGAAATTCGATTTTATCCTGAATATAGGCGGAAAATTCCATAGGCCGCCGTGTGTATTTGGTTCGGCGCAAACTGGTGTCGGCCGGAACTGCGGGTTGGTAGGGCGAAATAATCTGCCCGCTGGCATCGCGCTTGGCCTGCAACCAGTAATCATCAAAATTCAAAACGTAGGTCTTGTAATCCATTCCGAATTTTACCAGATGATTGTCGGTCACCTGACTGGTAAAATCCATTTTCAACCCGTAGGTGCGCGTCATGCGGCTAAAGCGATGATTGTTTGTTCCGGCCGTCCTGAAGGCATAGGCGATGGGTTGCAGCGTGTCGCTGTACACATAGCGCGGGTCATACGGATTTTTGTACAAATATTCATGGAATTCATTCTGGAAAAACGAGGCCAAAACCGTGTAAAATGTTTTTGCGTTCAATGTGTGCGTCATGGAAAACCAGGTGTTGTAGCTGTCGAAATATTTGTGCACATTCCCGTCCGGTTCCCATTTGTAACTGTGGTCGTAATCCTGATAGCGTTTTGTGGAATACAGTAGCTCCGCATTGAATTTTAGCGTGGGCAAAGCGTAAAAAGTTAACTTGGTTTGTGCATTCCATCTTTTGCTGGCATTCATGGGTACCGGCTCGCCACTCATGGGTGGTACCACCTTGTACAGTTTTCCGTCTTTGGTCACGTAACGTGCATCGGGATCATCCTGCGTTGTAACAGGCAGCAAGGTGTCGGCGCTGGCCCAACTGCCATCGGGATTGTAGCGACGCTGACCGTACAAATAGCCGTCGTTTTTGTTGTAGCGAATGTTGGTGAAAAAAGTAAGGCGCTTTTTTGTCCAGGGGACGGGTCCGCTCAGGCTGGACTGAATGTTGTACTCCGACAACGGATCGAAATGATCGATGTAATAAAAATAATCCGTAAAATTACTCAGGTTGTCGCCCATGTAAATCTTTACGTTTCCTTCGTAGTTGCGTCCACCCTCTTTGGTTACGGCATTGATGATGCCCGACATGGCGTTTCCGTATTCGGCGTTAAACGTTCCGCTGATGACCTGCAACTCCTGAATGCTGTTGTTGTCCAATTCGATGCCCATGCTGTTATCAAACATGTCGGTAACGGAAACACCGTTCACCCAATAGGCAATTTCGTTGCTGCGGCCGCCCCGAATGTGGAAGCCGCCTCCGGCATCCCGGGTTACACCGGCCTGCAATTGCAACACATCGGACATTTCGGTAACAGGAAGCACCTTAATCTCGTCGGCAGAAACGCTGGCCTGGCTGGAGGTAATGTCTTTTTGGATGAGCTTGCGTTTACCTTCCACCACAATTTCTTCCGTCGATTCGAGAGTTCCTTCTTCCAATTGAAAATTCAAACGCGTCGTTAAGTCGATTGATACGTGCACATTGGACATGCGAATTTCCCGGTACCCCACATATTGCACGATAATGGTATAAGTGCCGGGAGGAACATTCAAAATGATGTAATTCCCGTTCAAGTCGGTTGTGGAGCCGTAAACGGTTCCTTCTAAAAATACATTTGCACCCGGCAGCGGTTCGCCGGTATTTTTGTCCACAACTCTTCCGGCAATCTTTCCTGTTGTTCCCGCCACGCTCAGGGTAACCATTAAAAACAGCGCCCCGATTACCGCAAAGAATCTTTTAAACATACAATACCCTTTCATTTATTAGTTGGGGTCTTCTGCCAAACGAAACGATTTTACTAACGGCAAATTTCGTTTTATCTGCACTTTTGCGCGCAATTGTTCGAGATAGGCTCGAATCAATTCCGTCTGATTTTCTCCTTTGTATTCTTTGAGCACCGCCTGTTTTATCTGATCAAAGGGAAGCGGAGCCGCATCTTTTTTGCCTTCCACGCGAAAAAGCCCGTACAAGCCCGGTTTAATTTCCAACGGACCAATAATTTGCCCGATTGGGGCTTTCCACAGTTTGTCCTTTAATTTTCCAAAACGTGCCCATTCGGAATAGCCTATTTCGCCACCATTTTGCGCCGACCAACTGCGCACCGAATACTGGCGCGCCAGGGCGGAGAAATCGGCACCGTCCAGCAGGCGTTTCTTCAATGTTAATGCTTGCTGCCAGTTTTCCACCAGAATTTCTCGCACATTAATCATGCGCGGGCTATTGAATTTGAAAATTTCTTTCTTGTAATAATGGCGCAGGGTGCTGTCCGGAACGGTCGCGGCCGCCAAAATTTGTGCCCGTTTGTATTTTAGATAAATGTTGTTCTCGGCATTCTCGATGGCTTCCTGCACTTCCGGCACCTGATCGTAATGTTTGGCCAATGCCATTTTCCAGAGTTTTTGATTGATCAGCAAACCTTTGATGGCGGTTTTTAGAGTGGACAAATCGACGATTTTTTGCCGGTGAAAAGCCGGTATTTGCATGATCTCTTTGTACAGGGCTCCCACCGTGAACGTGTTTCCCTGGTACGTTGCCGCGGTTAAACGCATTTTTTGCGGTGCAAGCTCTTTTTGCCCGTTCGGGCTGTTTTTGAGCAAATCCAGCAGAGCCGTCAGACCTTTTGTGTCAAAATTCAATTCCTTTTCATTGAAAACGGTTTTTAAAAAAGCCCGCTCGGCTTTTTTCTTGCGCCGCATGCGCAGCAGCCGAATAATTTTCTCTTTTTTGTTCAGGTATTCGTTCTCAGTGATGATGGGTACTCTCTTTCGATCTTCCACTTTGATAATGGAATAGCCGTGCGCCGTTTTTACCGGGTGAGAAATTTGCCCGGGTTTCATTTGGTAAGCCGTGTCTTCAAACGCCGGATCCATATCGCCCCAGGTAAAGTAACCCAAATATCCTCCGTTGCTTTTAAGTACCGAATCGGTAAACACCACCCGTGCCAATGAATCCCAATTGGCCCCCTGCACTACTTTGCGGTAAAGGTTCTCGGCCTCTTCTTTGGTTTTGGCGTACAAATGCCGGGCGGCAATCTTTTCGTTTACACGCAAAAAAGCCTGGCGCGCCTCGGCATCGCTTACTTTTATTTTGTCGTAAACTTCCACGCCCTTCAAATAACCCAAAACCATTTCTCGTTTGGCCCAGGCAAGCTCCTTTTTGTATTCCGGATTATCGTAAATTTCTGTGTTGTCGTCGTAGTGTTTTAGAATGATCTCATTGATCATGTTGCGCAAAACGCCCAGCCGCAAATACAAATTGTCTTTTTGCGAAGTAGCATCCAGATAGTCGGCATAGCGTTTTTTGTATTTTTCAAAAGGAATGGCATAGCGGCCGACCACGGCTACCGTTTTCCGGTTGAGTGTTGGCGTTTGTTGGCAGGTCGCTGCCACAAGGCCGGCGACCAAAACCAAAACAACAAATCTCAATAGTTTTTTATCGTTTTTCTTTAAATGCATTGGCTTTGCGTTCGCTTAAATTTTTTTGAGCATTCGGCACGAAACGGCCGGAACGGTAACATTTTTTGTCTTCGCTTTGAACTTCAACTTTTTCCCATTCCACAAATCCCGCCACGCAGCCCGTGTCTTCTGCGGAAGCGTGACAGTTTGCTCATGCTCGGAATTATTAAACAACAATAAAATTTCTTCGTTTTCGAATTTTCTGCGAACGACCAGAACGTCCTTTCGATCGTTTGCTTCCACCACTTCAAAGCTGCCCCGGCGCAGGGCAATTTCCGCTTTGCGCAAATGAATAAGTTTTTTGTAAAAATAGAACAAATCGTAATCGAATTTTACGGAATCTACCGGCCGGGGTTTTTTACCCACATTGGCTTTTTCGGGTTGATATTGCAAATCGTCCCAAACCATCGGTTTGCGGCAATCGGGATCATCCGCACCCCACATTCCCGATTCTGTTCCATAGTAAAGCATGGGCGCCCCGGGATAGGTAAATTGAAACATAGCGATTAACTTCTGGCGTTGACGTTCCCGCGCGTTCGGCTTGCGCACATCGTAATCCGGGTTGTCTTTCGGGGAAACATTTTTGTCGTAAAACAGATCGGGATTAACGATGTTGGAAGCCAGCCGATCGGTGTCATGGCTGTCCATCAAGTTGAGCTGCTGGTAACGGAAGGGATAGGCGTAACGCTCATCCAATTCCCCAAGGCGACGGGCAAAGGCGCTTGCACTTATTTTTTTCTTTTTGTCAATGAAGTACCGGGTCATTAGCGCGGCCCACTGGTAATTCATCACTCCGTCAAACTCGTCGCCCCTTAACCACGGCGCCGGATTCATCAGTTTGTTGTTGGCCCAATCTTCCCAAAAGATTTCTCCCACAATGTACGCTTGCGGATTTAGCGCTTTGACCAGAATCCGAAAGTCCTTCCAAAAGTTGTGATGAATCATTTCCGCCACATCCAGACGCCAACCGTCAATTCCGTCCGCCGGGTCTCCGTCACCATCGGGATCCATCCAGCGGACGACTATGGCAAAAATGTGGTTGCGTATCGGCGGAATAAGCCCGTTTTCGTCTTCGCGAAATTCCGGAAGTTCGGGAACTCCCATCCATCCTTTGTATTTGAACTCGTTTTGGGGCGTATGCGGGTCATCCCAGGCATAGATGGTAAACCAATCTTTATATGGTGACTTGGGCCCATTCTTTTTCACATCTTCAAACGCCCAAAAGGTCATTCCGGCATGATTGAACACACCGTCCAGAATGACCCGCATGTGCCTTTTATGTGCTTCTTGAACTAATTTGAGGAACAGACTGTCGGCGGTGGTCCAACGCCAGGTTCGCGGATCTGCCGGATTTTCCGTACGAACAATTTCCCGGTCTTTTGCCGGGTCGGGTCCGAAATTATCGTCAATGTGAATGTACGTAGAGGCGTCATATTTGTGAAGCGACGGCGCTTCGAACAACGGATTGAAGTAGATGGCATTAACGCCCAAATCGCACAGGTAATCCAATTTTTCAAGGACGCCTTGCAAATCGCCGCCATACCGCCTGCGCTGTGCGTTGTACCAGAACCCCTTGCCGTTTTCCCTTTCCCAGGGTTGTAATTCGTACCAATCCGATGTCCAGGGACTAATGTGCCAGGCCGAGGTCGTATCGTGCGGGTAACTACCGTACAGCGATTTCTTGTCAGGATCATTCAGCGGATTTCCATTTCGAAACCGTTCGGGAAAAATCTGGTAAAAAACCGCATCTGCAATCCATGAAGGCTGTGGATGTTGTAATAATGAAATATCCGACTTGCACGAAACGAGCAACCAGAAGAGAAAGACAAAAAATGTGGTCTTTTGTAGCAAACGGGCCATACACAATCTCACATTTTACCAGAGATCATTTAGTAATACAGAATATAGTTACTAATTTCAAGAAATGAAAGTCTTTTCTTAACTTTTTTTAGAGTGACGTGCATTTTTTTGTACAAAAAAGAGCGGGGTAAAGAAGTCGCAAGGCCTTGCTCGAAACTTCGACAAGCGAAAATGCATTAAAAAAGGCCACCCAAAAGGTGGCCTTTAAATTTGCGAAGTTGCCTGTTTGTTATTTTTTAATTCCGGCAATTTCTTCGATCATATCCGTGGTAATCGATTTGGGACGTTCGATGGCCTGGCCAACAGCACGATCCCAAACGATGTTGCTCAAAACGCCAATGGCACGGCCCACACCAAACATCACCGTGTAGAAGTCATACTCTTTAACACCGTAATGCCATTGAATCACTCCGGAATGCGCATCCACATTCGGCCACGGATTCTTGGCTTTACCATGCTCTTTCAAAATGGGTGGAACCACTTCGTAAAGCATGCTCACCAGTTTGAAAATCGGATCGTCGGGCAGATGTTTGAGTGCGAATTCACGTTGTGCGGTGTAACGCGGATCGGTTTTACGCAATACGGCATGGCCGTAACCCGGAATTACCTGACCGGAGTTCAGCGTATCCCAGACGAACTTTTTCAATTCTTCTTTGGTCGGCAATTTTCCGCCCATTTTTTCCATTACGCCTTGAATCCAGCGCAGCACTTCCTGGTTTGCCAAGCCGTGTAACGGTCCGGCCAGACCATTCAATCCTGCGGAAAGTGCGTAGTAAGCGTCCGACAGAGCAGAGGCTACCAGGTGAGTGGTATGGGCGCTTACGTTTCCGCTTTCGTGGTCGCTGTGCAAAATAAAATACAAGCGCGCAACTTCATCGTACGGATGGGCGATTCCCATCATGTGGGCAAAATTGGCACCAAAATCCAATTCGGGATTGGAGGGAATTGGTGTGTCGGCTTTGTACTTCATGCGGTAGATGTAGGCCGCAATTTCCGGCAATTTGGCCAGCAGGTTCAGGGCATCTTCGAAATACGGATCCCAATAATCCATTTTGCTGATGCCTTCGTTGTAGCGTTTGACGAATACCGATTCGCGTTGCATGGCCAAAACAGCGGCCGAGAACATAGTCATCGGATGGGTATCGCGCGGCATGGTACGCAGCGTATCATACACATAGTGAGGCACCCGGCTGCGCGCCTTGAATTCTTCCACCACGTCTTGAATGTCTTCTTCGGTGGGGATTTCGCCGGTGAGCAGCAAGTAAAAATGGCCTTCCACATAGGGCATTTCGGCACCTTTGGGTTTGGGCAGTTTTTCAAGCACTTCCGGGATGGTGTATCCGCGGAAACGGATTCCTTCCATCGGATCCAGATAAGAAATATCGGTGGTTAGTGCTTTAACGCCACGCATTCCCCCATAAAGCTGACGAATATGCACGCGGTCAACCTCGACATCCCCATATTCCTTCATCAGTTTGGTAATTCGTTCACGATATTCGGGGATTTTCTCCGCTAACTTCTGTTTTAACTTAGACATAGCTAAACCCTTTCGTTTAATAGGTTAAAACTTTATTTAAAAAGTGAGCTTTTATTCTTTTTTGGCTTCTGTCTTTTTTTCTGTTTTAGCAGATGCCGAACCATTGCTACCACTTTCGGATTTTTTCGTGCTCATGCTGTTGTGTTTGTTTTTGTAATCGGTAATGTAAAACCCGCTACCTTTAAACACCAACCCTGCGCCGGCACTGATTTTTCGCTCTACACGTCCGCCGCATTTGGGACAAATTTTGATTGGTTCCGCAGAAATGCTCTGAAATTCTTCGAACTCATATCCGCAATCTTTGCAAACATATTCATAGGTCGGCATTCCGTTTTTCCTCCAAAGGTTTAGTCTTTTGCCAACAAGCTGCAAATGCAAGCCACGTTAATAATATCATCAACGCTGCAACCGCGAGAAAGATCATTAAAAGGTTTGGCCAGGCCCTGAATCACCGGACCAATGGCCTGAGCACCGGCCAAACGCTCGGTAATTTTGTAGCCAATATTTCCCGCATCCAGATCGGGGAAAATGAAAACATTGGCCTTACCGGCCACCGGGCTGTCCGGCGCTTTGCGTTTTCCGATTTCCGGGATAAGTGCCGCATCAAACTGCAACTCGCCATCCACCATCAATTCCGGGGCCAGTTCTTTTACCTTTTTCGTCGCTTCAACCACTTTTTCCACATCTTCGTGTTTGGCACTGCCTTTCGTGGAAAAGGAAAGCATGGCCACGCGTGGTTCGCTGCCTACCAGCTTACGGTGGGTGTTGGCACTACTGATGGCGATGCTGGCCAACTGTTCCACATCCGGGTTGGGGATGACGGCACAATCGCCAAAGGTAAATTCACGCCCATCTTTTAACACCATTACAAAAGCGCTGGAAACCGCTTTCATTCCGGGGGCCACCCCAATCACCTGAATGGCAGCACGTAAGACGTCGCCGGTTGTAGCAATCGAACCGGCCACCCCACCGGCCACTTCGCCCAGGCGCACCATCATGGCACCAAAATACAGATGATTTTCTACCGTTTTACGGGCTTCTTCTTGGGTGATGCCTTTGTGCTTGCGCAATTCGTAAAATTCCTGGGCATACCGTTCCAGCTTATCGGATGTTTTGGGATTCTGGATTTCTATTCCTTCTAAATTAACGCCATTTTCACCGGCTAATTTTTGCAGCTCGGCGGGATCGCCCAAAAGAACGGGTTGAACTAATCGATTTTTATGTAAAAATTCTGCGGCTTTTAAAACGCGAGGGTCAAACCCTTCGGCCAAAACGATTTTTTTCACATGCTGGTGCGCATTATTGCGAATTTTTTCTATGAAATCCATCTCAGCTTCCTTTTTGTTTTAATTTCTCTATTAGTTTCTTGTAAACCAATTTGGTTACAAATTTTTCTATGTCACCGCCAAAGTTAGCAACATTTTTTATTATTGTCGAATTTAAATACGTGTATTTTTCATGCGGCATCAAAAAAACCGTCGTAATTTCTTCGGCCAAATAGCGATTCATCAATGCCATCTGAAATTCGTATTCAAAATCGGTAATGGCGCGTAAACCGCGAATTATTACCCTGGCCTTAACCTGCTTGGCAAATTCCACAATTAGGCCATCGAATTTGGCGACTTCCACATTATCGAACGGTTTTACGGCGTCTTCAATCATTTCGAACCGTTCGTCCACATCAAAGAGCGGTTTCTTCGACGGGTTAACTGCCAATGTAACGATGACTTTGCTAAATAGTTTCGAACTCCGTTCAATAATGTCGATGTGCCCCAAAGTAATGGGGTCAAATGTTCCCGGATAAATGGCAATTTTGTGATTACTCATTTTCTCTTTTCACCAAAAAACTTATTAAACTTCTACCCATTTTTTTTTGAATGATGATTTCGTACAGTGCACTCTCTTTTTCAATCGGATTGATCGTCTCGTGCTCCAGCACAAGCAGACTTTTTGGGGTCATTACAGGAGACTGCACCAGCGTATCGATTAATTTTTGCAATTCGGGATATTTGAAAGGAGGATCTAACAAACAAAGGTCAATGGCAAAATTAGCCGTTCGGGCAAAGTCGATGGCCTTTTGTTTGATAATGGAATATTGCGTCTCGGGAATACCGATGTTTTTGATGTTCCATTTAAGAACGTCGATGGACTTGTTTGAGCTGTCCACGAAATAAACTTTTTGCGCTCCCCGGCTTAGCGCTTCCAAGCCAAGGCTACCGCTGCCAGAGAACAAATCGAGAACAGTTTTCCCCTGGGGAAAATCCTGAAGAACATTAAAAATAAGTTCTTTAACCCGGTCCGTTGTAGGACGAATCGAGAGATCATTGCTACTTTTTAGTTTCCGTCCCTTATAAGTTCCAGAGATAATGCGCATTCATCCATTCGTCTCATTTAAATAAGTCCAACGTCAGCTCGATCTGATAAACCTTTTTCTTTTCCGTGGCCGTAAGCACCAGTTTACGGATTTTAATGTTTCGTTTGGCAGCCGCCAAAGCGCTTACCAAACGAAGGCAGCCATCATAAGTGCCTTGCAAGCGGAACCAATTGCGGCTACGGGTCAATCCAAAATTTGCCGATGCGGTGCCCAGTGCTTGCTGCGCCGTTATTTTTAAAGAAAACTGTTGGGCCAGCATGGTAATCCATTGTTGCAGTTCACTTTCATCGGCCAATTTTGTCCCGGGCTGGCCATTGGCAGCCTCGGTGCTTATTTTTGCATGAAAAACAGCACTTATCCCACCGTTTGCTTGCGGTTCGGTGGCGACCAACTGCAAATTATTAAGCCCTGAAATATTTCGTAATCGCATGGTTACGGCAGCCAGGTGGCTGCGGTTCTTGCTTTTAACTTCAAACGTAATTTCGTCGTTGTAAAACAACAAACTGTTCAGCTTGCTGTTTTGAGTGTGTATCGCCTCTTGAATATTTTGAATCAATTGCACGTTAGCGGAATTAAGGGCCGCAATCTGACCTAAGAATGTGTTCTGTTGCTGTTGTAAGGGGTTGACCTGCTGAGGTGCTTTTTGTTCGGCGCCTTGCTGGTCGGCCGTCGTTTGTTGTTCGGTTTTGGCCGCTTGCTCGCCTTCGGTTCCTTTTTTGAAAAACATACCCCGGAGAATAAAGAAAAGTGCAATTAAAACAATAACGACAACAGCGCCAATAATAACCGGTTTGTAATTAACCGGGGCTAATTTTTCGTCTTCGTAATCATCTGTAAGGACAAATTTCTTTTTGGGTTCTTCTTCCTGGGGCTCTTCGCTTGCCTCTTCTTCTTCGGAAATTGGCGCTTCTTCCGATGGCATGGCGGCAACTTCCGCTCCGAAATCCTGTCCATCGACATCAAAGGTACTCTCTTCTTCGGCCGGTAATTCGTCAAAGGCTGGTTGGGGTTCTTGCTCTTGTTCCGAAAATGCTTCTTCCTGTTGCAAAGCTGTGTCTTCGTTCTGCGCAAAAATATCTTCTTCCGCAGGACTTTCTTCTTCCTCGAGAGACAGTTGATCTTCCTTCTGGAACAAATCGGTTTCTAACGTTTCTTCATCGAGTGGCGTTTTTTCAAGCGGAGTCTCTTCGGGTGACTTGGATTCATCGGCAGCTTTTTTTTCTTTTTTTAATTTTTCAAAAAAATCATCCTCACTCCAAAGATCATGTTCTGCCATATCACCCCCAAAATTTATTTACAAAATAACAGCATAGGCTTCGATATTATTTGATGAGAACCCGTTTTCGGCCAATTGTTTTTCCAGAGAAAGATGCGTGGCCTTTACTCCCGTCTCATCCAGGCGCCTTGCCAACAAATCGGTCACCAAACGCGTTGTAAACACTTGAAATTCCTGGTTCTCCTGCGGAAGTTGAGCAACAACGGACTTCACGCGTTCCATTTCCGCGGAGATCACTGTGATAACCTGCTCTTCAAATGTTTTGTCTTCGGCCTTTTGTGTTAGCGGCTGCAAGGAATAATCGTAAAAAAGTCCGTTCAAATAAACTAATGTGGTTACATAAAAGGCGTCGATCTGAAATACAATTTGATTTTTTTGCTCATCGAGCAAATCGAAATGGGCCAGGTATTTGTGAATGGAATCAAAATCAAGTAAAACCTTTTTTAGCTCCAGCGCGTTTTTTTCGGCCAGCTTTTGAACGGTTTGCAAAATCTTTTTTTGGACCAGCACAAAAACATATTCCTGGTGCGTGCCAAACAAAAATGTGTGGTCGAGTTTGATCACTTTGTATTCATTTAACTCCCGGGCACTTAAATTTTCAACTTCCCATTGCAGATGTTTCTGCACAATCTTTTCATCCAGATCGGCAGGCAAGGCGGCACGTTTCATTTGGGCCATGTACATGGGCAACGAAAACGCACAAAATTTACCCTGAAAGTTGTTACTAATGTGATGCCCGATGCGATCGGTTAATAGTTCTACGTTTTGCTCGTTTAAAATCATGTTAAACTCAAAAGGGAAGGGATACAAAATGTCGTGAACGGAAACACCATTCCCAATTTCGTTTTCCGGATTTATTTGAGCAATTGCAACCGACCGATTGGTAAAAGATAATCCAAGGATTTCTTCCATAAGCTACTTCATTTTAAATGAATAAAGGGGAGAGGTAACTCTCCCCTGAGTTTATTTTATTTGTTTTTTTCTTCCCAGCTTTTTACGTCTTTGAAAATGTAACCGAAATTTTTGATCTTTTTATCAAAGACACCATATACCCGAATCTTTTTGCCTTTTTGAGCAAAAATGAAAATATCTTTAAGTTCCTTTTCCATTTCTTTCAATTTACTCAACATCGCATCATTTTTAGCATTGCGGAAGGCATTGTACAACGAATCCAACGCCTGCTGCTCCGGGGTCAGTCCCACAATTTTATTACGACGGCGACGTTTGTTGATTTTTTCAATAATTCCATTTACTTCGTCCAATTTGGCTTTTACCTTAATCTGGAGCGAGTCCAGATTTCCAAACGTATTTTCGGTGTAAGCCTGGTCGTAAATTTCAACGCCTTTGAGAGCATTCTCAACCAAATTTTTAATGGTGCTATAGCTTTGGCACTTGGGAACGATGGTGCGAAAATCTTCCAGATCGCGATAAGCGGTTACCACGCTGATATTGTCGTAGCGGCCGACCAAATCTTCCAGTTCTTTGTACGCAATAAACAGGTCGGTATTTTTACGGAATTTTTTGCGGAGCAAATCGGTCTTGGTTTTAACCGAATCCAGCATCTTTAAATAATCTTTCATGATGTTCATGAAGGGAAGCTGATTGATTTCATCAACCACCTTCATGGAGCGCTGCTTTAAATCGTCCAGCAATACCGGACTTTCGACCTTTACAAACTGCGAATCGTTCTCGAAAAGCAATTTGTACATTTGATGATTTACCGGGCTGTAAAAATTTTCTTCGGTTAAATGGATGATCAATGAATCGGCTTCGGGCAGTTTGGACAAAGCCAGCTCGGAAGTAATGTTGTAATTTTTCAGAAACTCCTGATAGAGCTCATCCAGTTCCTTGCTGTACGTTTCCAGCTTGGACAATTCGGCATTGGCATCCAGATCGGTCAATGTTTTAAAGGCTTTGTCCACATTGTTCTTAAAATCCTGCACACGATCGGCCACGCTGGTTACACGTACCAGCTCGGAATGTTTAACCGTTTTTATGAATTTTTGAATGCGATCAGAGAGCGGAGCCCAACTGATGGAGAGTTTGGTCATATTGACCAAGGGCAGATATTTCTGCAAAGAATCGGTTACGTTGGCAATACGCAAAGCATTTACCTGCAACGAATAATCGGTTAGAGTCTGACGAATGTCCAGCAAAGAATCGATGTATTTGAGCACGACCGGGAAATAGGGCTGTTCCGGGGTGTTCAGAAATTCTTTTAGCTGTACCTTAATTTCATTGGCTTCGTTGTTGATGTCTTCGATGGTGCGAAAGTTGTAACGGTTGCTTTCCAGATCGTCATAAATTTGGTCGATGTTGCGTTTAATGCGGATAATGTTGTGAATGTAGTCGTTGTGCAAATACGTATCGAATTTCAGCATAAGTTTGCGGGTAAAATTAACGACTTTTTGTTCCCGGATTAAGTTGGAATCGGCATGGATGGTTTCGATCAACTGACCCGGATCTGTCGTAAATTTTCCGGTTAGCTTTTTATAATACTTTTCCGCTTCATAAATGCTGGTCATATTGTGGTGCGCTTGCAATTCTTCCCGGGCTTCTTCTTTCCAAATTTTACCCGGAATTAGAATTACCGCAACCAAGGCCGCACTTAAAAGAACGATTAATATCTCTAATACGATTGAGCCTTTTGCACTTTCGTTAGCCATTCTTCCTCCAAAACTATTTTAAATATATTTCAAAACGTTTTTTAATAATTTACAAATTTCAAATTAAGCAATTAATAAAATAATGTCAATCATTTTTTAGATTGTTTAATTGTCATAAAAACAATAGGTTTGAGTTTCTTTTGCCGGTTTTTTATTTTTTGCCTGCCTTTGTTTTACACGTTGCGTAAAAGTAATATTTTACTTAAAATAGGTGTTCTAACCTAATTTTAACCGAGGACTTTTTTATGCGTTTGATTTTCGGCTGGCTTATTTTGTTTTTTTTGCTTCTTTTTGCCTGCTCTAAAAAGGAGCCCAAATCCCTTGGACTTGTGCAACAAATTAAAACGCTCGAATTTACACGTGAACCCGATGCCCAAAAGTGGCAGACGCTTTACCAGAGCCTGCCGAATGATGCTAACTTGCTTAAAACCTTTGTATTAAGCGCCGGTCAAACGCGCAATTCCGCGCTTTTCCCTTTGCTCAAGCAAATTTTTCATCATAGTTTATCCGCAAAGGATGATTCCCTTTTTACGCTTTGCGTTTTTAGCCTGACCCAAGTTGCCCCATCCGAAAGTGAATCTCTATTCCTGAAATATTTGAAGAACGATTCTCTTTCATCTGCCCAGCGTCCCAAACTGATTCAAGCTTTGGGTTATTGTGGAGGGCGTAAGTCCTTGCCCCTTCTTGCAAAGTTAGCCCAGGAACGATCGTTCCGCTCTTACGCATACTACGCCTTGGGCTTGTTAGCCAAAAAGCATGTTTACGACGATAGTACACGTTTTAACTTTACGGATTCGACCCGAACCGCTCCGCCTTCCGTGGATGAGGCTTTTTACCTGTACCAAATTCCCTTTACCCCCTCTTTGTTGAAAAAGGTGGTTGAATGGCTACCCCGAAGTAAAGCAAGGGTAAAGACTCTTTTGTTAAAAAAACTGGCCAAGGAAGACGGTTTGGCTACTTTATTAGCGCGCGACTCGTTGCGTGCACAAACCTTGAAACGTGCGCTTTTCGGCGTGTTGGCAAAACAAAATCGGTCTTCTCATCTTTTATTGCCCGCTTTGAAGTTGGCTGCCTTTTTTGCCGACAGCGTAACTTTCTCAAAGGTTCAGCCTTTTATTCGCACCGGCACTCCTGCCGTGCAGGTGCAGGCTGCCCAAACATTGCTGCGCCTGAACCGGCAAAAGGCGTTACCCTTGCTGACAAAACGGATCGCCGAACTTCCTTACACGGCGCAACGCGCCTTTTTGATCAAAACCTTAACTTCTGCAGATCCGTCTCTGGGCTATTTGTTAATCAATCAAAACCTCGATAAGGGTTCCGCCCATTTCCGCGCAATTCTTCTGGAGGCTCTGGGACAAACCCGGATTCCCCTGGCCATGAAGATGCTTCGCCGCTTTCTTTCCGTCGATGATCCCGTCATCATTCAAGGCGCACTGAATGCTCTGGAAAAGGCTCATGCCCTTACTCCGGGCATACTCCGCCCTTTGCTTCAAAACAAGCACTACCCCGTAGTGGCAATGGCTGTGGATTGGTACGCACGGCATGATAAGGCCCCGCAAAAAGATCTTCTTTTTCATCTGTACAAAACTTTCCGTTCCCCGGGAAACTGTGAGATTCAGTTGAGTGTAGCAAAACTGCTTAAAGAACATTACTCTTTAACCTCTGCTGAAAGCGATACGCTCCGGAAATATCTGGCGCACCCTTTTTTGCAAAAATCTCTGGCCCAAATTTTAGGCCAAAATTTGGAACCCCGTCCTGCGTCTTTAGCGCTTTTCCCCGCGTTTCTTCAGCCCGATAGCCTTATGGCAAGTGATTCTTTACCGATTGTACGTATTAAAACCAGCAAAGGAAGCTTTCGGGTGCGGCTTTTTGCCAACGTTGCGCCTCTTACCGTGAAAAACTTCTTACATCTGGCTCAATCGCATTTTTACGACCACCTCGTCTTTCACCGGGTAGTTCCCGATTTTGTGGTACAGGGGGGTGATCCTACCGGAACAGGGTGGGGTGGCACCAACTACTTAATTCCTTCGGAACATTCTCCTTATCCCTTCAAACGCGGCACGGTTGGCATTGCGACCGCCGGCTTTGATACGGGCAGTTGCCAATTTTTCATCTGTCTTTCCGATCAGCCACACTTAAACGGGAACTATACGGCCTTTGGCCGAGTTATTGATTCCATGAATGTGGTCGAAAACCTTGAAATCGGCGACACGATTATTCACATAAAACGGATTGAGTAATTTGAAAGTTAAGTTTGACATTTCCAGCGATCGGGCTAAGGTTAATTTTAAAGCCTTTCTTTTTTTGGTAGGCATTTTTCTCGTCATTTTCAGTATTTGGTATTCCCAGCTGCTTGTTTCTAAACTGGAAGAAAAGGCTACGGAATATGTTAAGTTCCGCATCAAATTTCTGGAAGTCAGTTTAAACAATCCAAGCTCAAATACCGACATCGATTTTCTGTTTAACGAAGTCATCCAGAACGCGGATTATCCTTTGATTTACACCGATACGGAAAACAATCCGCGAAGCTGGCGAAATATTTCTCCGGAGATAGACAAAAAACCCATCGAAGAATTTACCAAAAAAGACAGCCTCGTTTTATTCAAAGCGCTGGAGCGCATTAAAAAAGAGAATCCTCCCATTCCTATTAAATATCAGAACAAAATCGTTCTGGGCTATTATTACTACGGCTACCCGGATGTCATTTATCGCCTGCGCATTTTCCCTTACCTGGCAATTTTGGCTGTGGCCGCTTTCGTTTTGCTTGGTTATCTTGGTTTTTCGTACATCAAAAAAAGTGAGCAACAATCTATTTGGGTGGGCATGGCAAAAGAAACAGCCCATCAATTGGGCACCCCGCTAACCTCCATTGCCGGTTGGGTGGAACTGTTGGGCATTAACGATGAACTCCGCGAAACGGCCATTGCGGAAATCAAAAACGATCTCGATCGTCTTACCAAAATTGCCAATCGTTTTTCCAAAATCGGTTCGAAGCCCGAATTAAAACCGGTGGCACTTTTTCCTTTAATCGACTCTGTCGTGTCTTACTACCGACGTCGCCTACCCAACATGCAAAAAAAGATCGAAATAAAAACTTTTTATCCCACCGAACATCTTGTTTTGCAATTAAATGAAGACCTGTTTGAATGGGTGCTCGAAAATTTAATCAAAAATGCCATCGATTCGATCCAAACGATCCGCAATGGGGTAATTACCATTACTGTTTCGGTGAACCACGAAAAGCAACAGGTTTACATCGATATTAAAGACAATGGCAAGGGAATCGCCTCTCAAAACAAGCGCCATATTTTTCGTCCCGGATTTAGCACAAAACAGCGGGGCTGGGGCCTGGGGCTAAGTTTGGCGCGTCGTATCATCGAAAACTACCATGGCGGGAAACTTTTTCTGAAAGAGACAAAATTGAACCAGGGTTCGGTGTTCCGCATTGTGTTAAAGTTGACTACCGACTGATTTTCCGACGTTGATTCACAAATCGTTTTTATTTAATTTTTGTTTTTCACCAAACGAGGGGTCTAATTTGGCTGAAGATAGAAAGAAGCAAACAGAATTTTCCAAAGCAATCGAACCACATTTAACTTCCCTTTACAACACGGCATTAAGAATGACACGCAATCAGCACGATGCCGAAGATCTGGTTCAGGATACCCTTTTTAAAGCCTATCGGGCCATAGACCAATTTAAGAAGGATACAAATTTCAGAGCCTGGATTTTTAGGATTCTTATTAACACGTTTATCACCGGATATCGTAAGTCGATCAAAGAACCCCAAAAAATTAGTTTTGACGACCTGGAAGAATTTTACCTTTTTAAGCGTTTAGATGAAACAACAGAGCTTCAGGAAGTTTCCAAAGACGATTTTCTGGAAAATCTGTTTGATGATGACATTAAAAGCGCTTTGGAGAGCTTACCCTATCAATTCCGTCTGGTCGTCCTTCTGTGTGACGTAGAAGGATTTTCCTACAACGAAATTGCCGAAATTATCGATGCGCCTTTGGGTACCGTGATGTCCCGTTTGTATCGGGGCCGAAAATTATTGCAGCGCTATTTGTGGAACTACGCAAAACAAAGAGGATACATTGGAGATGACTTCAAACAAAAAAAGTGAACACAAAGATCATTTTGACTGTGCGGATGTGGAAAAATATGTGCAACAATATCTGGACAATGTTCTTGATGAAGAGAAAAGGCGTCTCTTTGAAGAACACATAGAATATTGTTTACCCTGTGACAAAAAGGTGGAATTCGAACGCAAGTTCAAAGAAATTGTACGATTAAAAGTTAAAAACCTGGAACCTCCGGAAACGATCAATTCCAAGCTAAAAGATTTACTTAAAAATATTCAATAATCCTATTTTTGCCCCTCCTTTTTTGCCCCCGTAATGGTAATGGTTTGATCCAGCATATAATCGAAAAGTTTTAATTCGTCGTAGAAAATGCGATCCTTCTTGTCCTTCTTCTGCACTTCGATGTAAAAACTTTCGGGAAGCCAATAGCCCAGATACTTTTTGTAATTCACCGTCAACTTAAAGCCGCTCACCACCTGTCCTGCCACGGCAGTCTGAACGGTCCAGCCTTTGCACAACCATTTTCCCTCAACCGTGTTAAAAAACGGGTAAAGGACCATCGCCTTGTTTTGCAAAGGATACTCGATGTCGATCATCAGGCACAAGCCATTCAGTCCCAGCAAATATTTCACGGTCGTTCCTTGATTGTCAATCCCGGTAAAAGTCATTTGCACCTGCTGCTCATTGTGGCGCAAAACATACTTGCTCATTAAGTTTTCGTCCAGCAGTCCGTTTAAGTAAAAGCGCTGCAAATCCAGAAGGATGCCTTTCAACTGTAACTTCATGGCATCCACAATTTCACGGTAGGTTTTCTTTTGGCCGGGATTCATCTTAAACGGGAATTTTAATTCCGAAATGTAAATTTTATCCGGCCGTTGCCAAATAATTTTTATCGGGGCCATGCCAATGGTGTCCCAATTTTGCTTGGTGAAAACATCAAACTTGGCGGAAGAAACCGAAGCAATAAAATTTTGGAGCTGAGTGTTTTCCAGGGTGTAATACGACGTTTTTACTTGCTGTAAAAACGTGGCTTCGTCAAACGGCGTTTGGGCAATTGCCTGATTGAACAGATAAAAAGCGATTAAAAACAGAAAAAAACCTTTTTTCATGGTCATCCTTACAATTTATTTGTTGTAATCCTTGCTTTTTAGTAAATTTAAAATTTGTAAAAAGTAAATTTGAAACATGAATTTAGAAACAATTCGATTTAAAAACAATAGATTGGTCATTCTCGACCAAACTCTTTTGCCCAATCGGAAGGAATTTGTAACCCTTGCCGATTTGCAAACGGTTGTGGATGCCATTCGTTCTTTAAAAGTGCGGGGCGCCCCTGCGATTGGCATTGTTGCCGCTTACGGGCTGGTTGTTCATGCCCGAAATTTGGCCCGCGAAGGAAACCTTACCGTGCAAGCCTTAACAGAAGCCGGGGAGCTTTTGAAAAAAAGCCGGCCCACGGCAGTAAATCTGGCCTGGGCGGTCAACCGCCTTCTGGACCGCATTGCCGGTTTAAACGACGGCGAAGCAATACTCACCTCGTTGACAGAAGAAGCCTTGGCCATTCATGAGGAAGACCGTCAGATGTGCGAGGCCATCGGTTCTTTTGGCAACCAGCTGGTACCAGAAAGGGCTACGATTTTAACCCATTGCAATACCGGCTTTTTGGCCACAGGTGGCATCGGTACAGCTTTGGGTGTTGTTTACAAAGCCTGGCAAAGCGGTAAAAATGTGGATGTGTTTGTGGACGAGACTCGTCCCGTGGGGCAGGGTGCGCGATTGACATATTGGGAATTGCAGGAAAACGGGGTGCCTGCCACCTTGATCACCGACAGCATGGCCGGCCTGTTGATGCAGGAGGGCAAGATCGATCTGGTAATTACCGGTGCCGACCGCATTGCCGCCAATGGTGATTCCGCTAACAAAATCGGAACTTATGCTTTAGCCGTTCTGGCGCATCATCACCAAATTCCTTTTTACATTGCGGCGCCGTTTTCCAGCTTTGACCTGGCTCTAAAATCCGGGGAAGAAATTCCCATTGAACAACGGCCCAAAGCGGAAATTTTGAACTGCTGGAATTTTACGCATCCCGAAAACTATCGAGTGTTTAATCCGGCTTTCGATGTGACACCGCATTCTTTGATTTCGGCCATAATTACGGAAAAGGGAATTATTGAAAAACCGAATTTTGAAAAAATTAATAAGTTGTACCAAACATTTAATAAAGGAGATCTTTTATGAAAAGATTGATGCTTTTGGCAATACCACTTTTGGTTTTAGCTTTGTTAAGCTCATGCCGTCCACCAGAACTGGAAGGCGCTTTTGTTGATTACAATGCCGGACGTTTCGACAACGCCTTAAAATTGGCAAAACAGGCGACCGAAAAATATCCGGACAATGCCGAAGCGTGGTATTTGCTCGGCGAACTGTACGGCAAAAAGGAGCAATACCTGAAAATGAAGAAAGCCTTCGACAAGTCGCTTTCTTTGAGCCCGACTTTCAAAGACAAAATCGATCGTGCCACCATGTATTATTTCCAGACGCTTTTTAACCGGGGTGTAAACAGCTACAATGCCTACACCAAAGTTCCCGATCGCAGTTCGGACAAGGCCAAAAAATATCTGGAAGAGGCCATCAATAACTTTAAAATGGCCAATGCCATTAAGCCCGATTACAAATCGGTCGATTTGGTCGCTTTGTGCTACAGCCTGGCCGGGCAGCAGGACAGTGCTTTAACCTATTACACCAAACTTACCGAAATGGCTCCCGATTCCGCCGATGCCTATGTTAAATTAGGGCGTTACGAATTGGTACGTTCCAATTACAAAGGCGCCATCAAAGCACTGGAAAAAGCTTTACAGCTCGATCCGAACAACACCGAAGCCACACAAATTATTGCCGAAGCTTACGATCGCGACGGCCAGACGCAAAAAGCCATCGAAGCTTACCAAAAGGCGATGAAGGTGAATCCGGAAGAAAAGGCCTTCCCCTTTAACTTAGGCTTGATTTACTTTAAGCTTTCGACCAGTGATTCGGTTAGTAAAGATTTGCAGAGCCAATATCTGGCAAAATGTGCAGAGATGTTCGGCAAAGTGATCGAACTCGATCCGACGATGAAAGAGCCCTACGATTTCAAATCCAATTGTGAAATTCAATTGAAAGAATACGACAAAGCTCTGGCAACCCTGCAAGAAGCCGTAAAACGTTTTCCGGACAATGGAACCTTCTGGTTCAACCTGGGTGTGGTTTACACGCATTTGAACAAGGCAAAAGAAGCGAAAGAAGCGTTTAACAAAGCCAAAGAGCTGGGCATAAAGTAGTTTTTGCAACAAATAAAAACGTAAAAGGCAATCGATGTTTTCGATTGCCTTTTTTAATTAGCCCGTAAAGTCTCTTTGGTGACGCTGTGCTGTGAATTGTTTACAATATCCCCACAAGTTACATCGTCTTTTTTAAGCAAAAACATATCATTTCGACTGCGTTAAATAATAGGACAACGCCTCCAGCTCAATCGACATGTTTTCGTTTTTGACCATCACATTTTCCGGGACTTTAATGGTAATCGGAGCAAAATTCAGAAAGGCCCGAATGCCGCACTGTACTAAAGAATCCACCACTGCCTGAGCATTTTTTGCCGGAACGGCAATAATCGCAATTTCAATTTCTTTTTCTTTGGCCACATAGCAGGCATCTTCGATATCGTGAATTCTGAGACCTTTAATTTCCTGCCCGATCTTTTGCGGATCTTTGTCGAACAATGCCTTAAAAATAAAACCCTGCTTTTTGAACTCATCATAATCAATCAAAGCCCGCCCAATGTTACCCACGCCAACGAGCGCAATGTTCCATTTTTTCTTGAGTCCGAGAATTTTGGCAATTTCTTCTCGTAAATCTTTGGTCTTGTAACCCAGGCCTCGTTTCCCGAAAGATCCAAAAAAGGACAGGTCTTTGCGAACCTGGGCCGAAGTAATGTTGTTAATTTCGGCGATTTCATCCGAAGAAACCGTTTCAACACCATTTTCGATCAAATTAGTCAGGGTTCGGTAGTACGTCGACAGGCGGCTAATGGTAGAATCCGAAATCTTCTTCATTTCCCCTCCTAAAATATTCTCTCTTTTTATATAATCTCATAATTTATTTGTGAAAAGTCAAACAAAGTTTATTCTTCTTCCGATTTTTCCTCTTCGTCTGAAATGGCCACCTTGGCAACGTCACTCACCCGATCGTTTTCTCCCAACCGGATCAAACGAACCCCTTGCGTGTTTCTGCCATACCGACTTATGCTTGCTGTATTTTGTCGGTTGATGATTCCGTTTTCGGTAATGATAACAATATCTTGATTATCATGTACACCCAGGGCACTCACCAATTTGCCGGTTTTCGAGGTGATCTTCATGGCAATAAGTCCGCTTCCGCCACGTTTTTGCACCCTGAAATCTTTTAAAGGTGTTCTTTTTCCATAGCCTTTCTCGGAAATCGTCAAAATGTCCATGTCTTCGTCCACAACCACCATCGCAATAACGCGATCATCCTCGCTTAAGCGGATGGCGCGTACCCCGGCAGCCGTGCGGCCCATTTCGCGCACGTCGCTTTCGTGAAATAAAATACCTTTTCCGTTCGCCGTGATAAAAGCGATTTTTTTGTCTCCGTCCGAAAGCTTGGCTTCAATTAATTGATCGCCTTCTTTGATGTGCAGCGCAATAATTCCTGCTTTACGCGGGCGGGAAAACGCCTTGAGATGGGTCTTTTTAACCACACCTCTTTCGGTGCCCATGATGATATAACGGTCATGATTAAAATCTTTTACCGACTGAACCGCTTTAATTTTTTCTCCGCTTTCGATATCGATCAGGTTAATAACCGGTCGCCCCTTGGAGGTTCTCCCACTGGCCGGAATGGCATGAACCCTGAGCCAGTAACATTTTCCCCGATCGGTAAAAAACAGCAGGTGGTCATGCGTGCTGGCAATGAACAGGTGTTCGATAAAATCCTCTTCTTTGGTAACCGCACCTGTAATGCCTTTGCCGCCACGATTTTGCGTACGGTATTCGCTTAACGGATAACGTTTGATAAACCCGTCGTGCGAAATGGTAATAACCACATCTTCTTCGCGGATTAAATCTTCGAGACTAATGTCTTCCACCGTGGGAACGATCTCTGTTCGGCGGTCGTCGTTGTATTTTCGAACCAGCTCGTCCAATTCATCTTTGATAATTTGAAACTGTTTTTCTTTGGAGGCCAAAATGGATTTTAGCTCGTCGATCAAAAGAAGCAGTTCCCGATATTCTTTTTCGATTTTGTCGCGTTCCAGTCCGGTAAGGCGTTGCAAGCGCATTTCCAGAATGGCTTTGGCCTGCACGTCGCTCAGCCCAAAACGTTCGATCAAGCGTTGTTTGGCCACATCGGGACTGCTGGAAGTTTTGATCAATTCCACGATTTCGTCAATATTATCGATGGCAATGCGCAAGCCTTCCAGAATGTGTGCCCGGCGTTCGGCCTCGTCCAAATCGTATTGTGTACGCCGAACGATAACCTCGATGCGGTGGTTGATGAAATGCTGAATCATTTCTTTGATGTTCAGCACTTTTGGGCTGCCTTTTACCAGAGCCAGCATGTTTATTCCGAACGTCGTCTGCAATTGCGTGTGCTTGTAAAGGGCGTTCAGAATGATATTGGGATTAAAATCTTTGCGCACTTCGATTACAATGCGCATTCCTTCGCGATCCGATTCATCACGTAAATCGGAAATGCCTTCGACCTTTTTTTCTTTAATTAAACTTACAATTTTGTTGATTAAATTTAATTTGTTTACCTGATAGGGAATTTCTTTGATAATAATCGTGCTTTTTCCGTTTTCGTGTTCTTCGATTTCCACCTTACCGCGTACGATTATTTTTCCGTATCCCGTGCGATAGGCCTGGCGGATGCCTTCCATTCCGTAAATAATGCCCCCGGTAGGAAAGTCCGGGCCTTTTAAATACTGCATTAATTCTTCGATGGAAATCTCGGGATTGTCGATGGTGGCTTTAATGGCATCCACCACTTCACCTAAATTGTGTGGGGGAATGTTCGTCGCCATTCCCACGGCAATACCGCTGGCGCCGTTGATTAAAAGGTTGGGCAGAGTGGCCGGCAAAACCACCGGTTCATCCAGTGTATCATCAAAATTTCTGGTAAAATCGACCGTGTTTTTATTGATGTCGGTCAATAGTTCCTCGGCAATACGCTGCAGTCTTACCTCCGTGTAACGCATGGCTGCCGGAGAGTCGCCATCAATCGAGCCAAAATTTCCCTGACCGTCAATCAAAGGATAGCGTAAGGAAAAATCCTGAACCATGCGCACCAGGGTGTCGTAAACAGCCATGTCGCCATGCGGGTGGTATTTTCCCAAAACTTCACCAACAATGCGCGCACTTTTCTTGAACGGTTTATTGTGTTGAACACCCAGTTCGTGCATGCCATACAGCACCCGGCGATGTACAGGCTTCAATCCGTCCCGGACGTCGGGCAGGGCGCGGGCCACAATAACCGACATGGAATAATCGAGATACGACTCGCGCATCTCATCTTCTATTAAAATTGGTATGATTTTTTCGTTCGGTGCCATTTTATCTCCTGGAGATTAAATATCCAAATTGCGAACAAATTGTGCATTTTCTTCAATAAATTTTTTACGGGGCGCGACATCTTCGCCCATCAGGATGCTAAAAATTTGATCGGCTTCCATCGCATTTTCGATGCTTACTTTTAGCACGGTTCGGGTTTCGGGATTCATTGTGGTTTCCCACAACTGTTCCGGATTCATTTCACCCAAACCTTTGTAACGTTGAATGGTTAATTTCCCTTCTTCCACACCCAGCTCTTTGATGATTTTTTCCTTTTCTTCGTCATCAAAGGCATAAAATTCTTGCTTTCCGTTTTTGATTTTGTACAAAGGTGGCTGGGCAATGTAAATTTTTCCCTGCTGGATCAGCTCGCCCATGTAGCGGTAAAAAAAGGTTAACAGCAAAGTACGGATATGCGCTCCGTCAACGTCGGCATCGGTCATGATAATGATTTTGTCGTAGCGCAAACGTTCCATGGAAAAATTGTCCGAACCAATGCCGGTGCCAATCGCCGTGATGATTGTCTTAATTTCGTCATTGCTTAAAATTTTGTCCAATCGCGCTTTTTCCACATTTAAAATTTTTCCTTTTAAAGGTAATATGGCCTGAAAGCGCCTGTCTCTGGCTTGTTTTGCCGAACCGCCGGCCGAATCGCCCTCCACCAAATACAGCTCTGTTTCTTTGGGATCTTTGGAAGAGCAGTCGGCTAATTTTCCCGGTAACGAGCTGCTGTCCAGGGCGGTTTTTCTCCGGGTTAATTCCCGGGCCTGCCGGGCTGCCTCGCGTGCCCGTGCGGCACTAATGCACTTTTCGACTATCGGCTTGGCGATGGAGGGATTTTCTTCCAAAATTTCATAAAGCTTTTCATTGACCAGTGTCTCCACCGCACTGCGGACTTCGGAATTGCCTAATTTGGTTTTGGTTTGTCCTTCGAATTGCGGTTCGGGCACTTTTACCGAGATGACCGCGGTTAACCCTTCACGAACATCCTCTCCGGTTAAGGTAATCTTATCGTTGGGTTTCAAGAAATTGTATTTTTGTGCGTATGAATTGATCGTGCGGGTTAGTGCCGATTTGAATCCCGATAAATGCGTACCCCCTTCAATGGTATTTACATTATTGCAATAGGTCAGAATATTTTCGGTGTAGGCATTATTGTATTGTAGTGCCACTTCAACCGGAATGCCTTCTTTTTCCCCTTCGATGTAGATGGGATCCTGGTGCAACGGGGTGCGGCTTTCGTCCAAATACAAAACAAAAGCCTTGAGCCCACCCTCGAACAAAAATTCGTCTTTTAAATCATTCCGTTCATCGATGATGGTGATTTTTAAATTCTTGTTTAAAAATGCCAGTTCCCGTAAACGATTTGCTAAAACTTCGTATTTGTAACTTACTTTTGTAAAAATTTCTTCATCGGCCAAAAACGTAATTTTTGTTCCGCGTTTTTCGGTTTCACCCAAAATCTTTAATTCTGTAACAGGATTTCCGCGTTCGTATTCCTGATAATAAATTTTCTTTTCGCGATAAATTTCAACCTTACACCATTTGGAAAGGGCGTTTACAACCGAAGCGCCGACGCCGTGCAATCCACCAGATACCTTGTACGTGCTTTTGTCAAATTTTCCACCGGCGTGTAAAACGGTCATAATAATTTCTACGGCCGGACGTTTTTCGACCGGATGGATGTCCACGGGAATCCCACGACCGTTATCTTCCACAGAAATCGATTCGTCCGGATGAATGGTGACGGTAATTTCCGTGGCGTATCCGGCCATAGCTTCGTCGATACTATTGTCGACTATCTCATAAACCAAGTGATGAAGCCCTTTACTGGTAACATCGCCAATATACATGGCAGGGCGTTTGCGGACGGCTTCTAATCCTTTAAGAATTTGAATGTTCTTTGCTGTATAATCTTTTGCAGACATTGAATCACCTTATATAATTTTAATTTTTCTTATTTTTACATGATTAAATTTTTTATTTATTAATGCCACAATTTGCGGGCGTAAATTCTTTAATTCGTTTTTCCACGATTCGGAAATAGCTTCCAAAACAAGAGTGTCCCCTTCGAACTTGACCGGACGGCACAAATGGGCTATTTCCGGAACCATTATTTTATTCCAATTGCTTAATACATATAATTTATTAATATCTTTATCGGCGTTGATGTCTTTAAGCACAGATTGTAATATTGTACCAATCTTTTGCACTTTATGTTTCATGAGCAACGGTACCACCGGTTAATTTAAAAAAATCCAAATCGGCCAAATTGCTCTTTTTGAAGTTTTCTGCGGTAGTCGATGTAATAAATGTCTGACATTTTTCGGCTATAATACTTTTAATAACATTTTCGATACGACTTTCATCCAATTCGCTAAAAATATCATCCAACAGCAACAATGGCCTTTCTTTTAATTCTTTTTCTATTAATCGAGCTTCCGCAAATTTTAAACTGATTAAAAAAGTTTTGTTTTCACCTTGGGATCCAAACGTTTTCAGCGGCTGGTTATTTTTAAAAAAAATGATGTCGTCTCTGTGTGGTCCACTGGTAGTCGATCCGTAATAAATATCTTTCCTTTGCGTTTCATCCAATTTTTGATTAATGCGTGCTTTTAATTGTTCAATAGCATCCTGTTTGAAATCCACCTGGACAAAAGTGTTATATTTAATTCCTATTTCATCATTCGTTCCCGACATTGTTTTGTACAGCGTACTAATCAACGATTTTAAATGATCTAATATTATTTTTCTTTTGAAAATAATATATGCCGCAAATTTGCTGAATTGAATATCCCAAGGAACCAAATCACTAATTTGGGCTTCCTTTTCGGAAATTAAACTCAATATTTTGTTGCGCTGCTGCAATACCTCTTTAAATTTTTTTAACGCTTGTAAATATTGGGCATCGATTTGTGAAATTAAAATATCAACAAATTTTCTTCTTGCTGCCGGGGAACCATAGGTCAGTGTCAAATCTTCCAATGAAAGTAAAATAATGGGCACAACCCCGATGATAGAAGAAAACGATTTGACTTTTTTTTGATTATAAAAAACATGCTTACCTTTGGTTCCGGAGAAAAAAACGCGAACCGAAAATTCTTTGCCTTTATCTTTTTTAAAGTTACCTGAAATATCGAAGTATTCGCTGCCTTGCTTTAGAACCGCCTTATCATCGTTAACTCTAAAACTTTTTGTAAGGCCCAACAAGTAAATGGATTCTAAAACCGATGTTTTCCCTTGGCCGTTCCCTCCGTAAAAAACGTTGATATTTTTGGAAAATAAAATTTCTTCTTTTTGGATGTTTCTAAAATTCAGTAAACTTAACTTAGTCAGTTTCACTTAACCTCACTGGCATTAGCAACATCAAAATATCTTCATCCTCTTCTTGCTCCACAGGGAAGAATAGCCCGGGACCATCCGAATCTTCAATTTTTATTTTAATATCTTCGGAATCGATGTGACGCAATATATCTACCAAATAATTTGCATTGTAGGCAATGAGCAAAGGTTCAAAATCAAATTTACAGGGAATCGTCTCATTTGCTTCGCCACCAAAGTCAATATCCTGGGCATAAATATTAAGATGATCCGGGTACACTTTAATATAAATTTGAGACGTTAGAGGATTGGAAAATAGTGAAACTCGTTTTACCGAGTGAATCATATTATTTCGATTTACAATAATTTCTTTTTGGTAATAGTCCGGAATAACGCGCTCATAATCAGGAAATGGCTCTTTAATTAACCGGGAATATATTTTTGTATTCGGCAAATCGAAAAGAATATAATCTTTGCTTAAATAAACTTGATGATTTCCTTCTTCCGGCAAATTGCGTGCAACAAAATTTAAAGCCTTGGTCGGCACAATAAATTGTGTGTTTAAATCGCCATTGTTAAAATTTTTGTGAATAAAGCGCACCAAACGATGCCCGTCGGTCGCAACCATTCGATACTCATGATCGAGTATCTGACATAACACACCACCTAATGCACTGCGTACATTTTCCATGGAGCAGGCAAAAATCGTTTTTTCGATCATTCTCTTTAGTTTTAAATTCGGGAGAGAAATGCTTTTTTGTGAATCCACAACCGGGACCGAAGGGAATTCTGTTCGGGGTTGACCAGACAATTTGTATTCCCCGGAATCGGTTTTGATTGCAATGCGAAGATTTGAATCCACACTAAACTGCAGATCGATTTCCGGCATTTCTCGTAAAATATCTTGCAGTAATTTCCCGGTTATGGCAACCGCACCTTCTGCGGAAATACTGGCCGGCGCCCAGGATATCTGAGCAATGTCCAGATCTGTAGCAATAATTTTTAATTGATTATCTTCTGCAATTAAAAGAACGCTATATAAAATGTCTTGGGTTGTTTTAGCCGGAATTACATTAATCACACGTTGTAATGCTTTTAAAAAATTTGATCTGGAAATTGTAAATTCCATAGTACCTCCATATTTTATAAGTCGAAAATTTAAATAAATATAATGAATTTAGCAAGGTAGCACATCTTTCTATGATATAATTACTTTTATTTTTATTAGATTATTTAAAAAGGTAGTATTAGTAGGGGATGTGGATATGTGGAAAACATTACTGAGGCCTGTCAGATCGACGAAAATAGTGTAAAAGTTTTTAAGAGAAAAAGTAACAAAAAGGTTACAGAATAAAATTCTTTTGGATGAATGTTAAAAACATCCGAAGATTGGGCAAAATATCCACAAATAAGTCCACATTTTTTTTCTGGAAATAATTTTAATATTTTTAAAAGATTAAACAAAATTCGTGCTTTGGTTTTCCACAACAAAAAAAATTTAATAAAATTTGCTTTTGCATAGGAGGTGTAAATAAATTAAGTGTTTCAAAATTTGAAAATAATTAGGAGGTATTTTTAATATGAAACGTACTTTTCAACCACATAATCGCAAAAGAAAAAACAAACACGGGTTTCGTAGCAGAATGAAAACCCATGCCGGTCGGGAAGTTTTAGCGCGTCGCAGAAAAAAAGGTAGAAAAAGACTTACTGTAAGTGATGAATATATCAAGACGGCTTAATATTGTTTCGATTAATGATTCGAAAGAAATTAAGTACGTATTAGATCATAGCCGTAAAATATATTTTAAATATGGGATTGTCTTTCTAAACAAAGATAAAGCGGTTAATGAAACGTTACGGGTTGCTTTTTTAGTAAAAAAAAATTGTGGCAACGCAGTAAGGAGAAATTATATTAAACGAATTGCGCGGTTTTTGATAATAAAAAATATCACTCTGTTTAAAAAATATAACAGAGTGATATTTTTATTTATGTCAAAAGAAAACTTTAAATACAAACAGCTTGAAGAAAATTTGTTAAAGGCACTTTAAAATGAAAAGGGTCTTATTATTAATTATTCAGTTTTACCGGAAATTTATTTCACCATTAAAACCGCCTACTTGTCGATTTTATCCTACATGCTCTGAATATGCGTACGAATCCATTAAAAAACATGGTGCTTTAAAAGGGGGATGGTATTCTATCGTTCGAATTAGTAAATGTCATCCTTATCATCCCGGCGGATATGATCCAGTCAAATAATTTGGAAGGTATAAAAGAAAATGGATAAAAACTCGATTATTGCCTTAATACTAATAGGACTAATTATCTTATTTATTCCATACTATCAGCGATTAATTCAGCCGAATGCCGGAGCTGTGCAAAACCAGGAACAAGCTGTTTCCGATACGACCACCCACGCGGTTGATTCTTCTTTGGCTCAGGAAAAGCCACCGGTTGTAGAACCGAAAGCAAACGAAGAAAAGAAGATTTCATCACAAGGTGTAACTTCGGTTGAAGAGACGGTAAATACACCATCGGATTTTTCGGATCAGGATTCTACGGAAAAAGAAATTATAATCGATACCGATTTGATTCATGCGGTTGTTTCCAATAAAGGGGGCGGTTCGTTAAAATCTTTCGTGCTGAAAAAGTATGAAACGTATGATTCTTCTTATGTTAATTTTATTGATTCCACATTGTTAAATAATACGTTTTTTGCGTTTGTCGATCGGTCAGGAAAACTTGTAAATACAGCAGACGTACTTTTTAAATCTGCAAAAGCCGGAATCAAAAAATTTGTAGAAAAAGATCAAACATTTTCCATCTCGTTTACTGTTAAATATAAAGGCGTTACAATAGAAAGAATTCTTACTTTTTTTGGCGATAAATATCATTTTGATGTGGCGCTGAAGATCGCCGATCCACAAAAAATATTGCTCAATAATCAATACCAGTTGGGGTGGATAAACGGAATTCCTTTAACCGAAGCGTATAAGCGTGAAGACAATAGTTACTCTCATGCTTATGCCTACATGGCCGAAGAGTTAGAAGATTATAAAATCGATAAAAAAGGAAAACAAAAGCCCTTGAACCTAACGGGTTCAGCCGATTGGACGGCGATACGAACCAAGTATTTTTTAATGAGTGTAATTAATAATAATAGCAAGAATGTAATTGACGGCGTGCTTTTAGGAGGCGAAGGGATTCCCAAAAAAGATTATGTCTTTGGCAAATACACAGTGCTTTTTAATGCCCGTTACAATGCTCAAGCAGATAATACATTTCGCTATTATTTAGGCCCCTTGGATTATGCGGAGCTGAAGAAATATGGAAAAGATTTACAAAAACTTGTTTTAAATAATGGATGGTATGAACGAAGTTTGCGCTTTTTTAGCATCCCTGTTCTTTACATACTGACGTTTATGCACAAATTTATTCCCAATTACGGTATTGTAATTATTTTATTTTCAATTATTATTAAACTTATTCTCTACCCATTAACGAAAAAAAGTTACGAATCGATGCGCGACATGCAGAAAATTCAGCCTTTAATGAATGAGCTGCGCGCAAAGTACAAGAACGATCCGCAAAGATTAAACAAGGAAATGATGAAACTGTACAAAGAGTACGGGGTAAACCCCATGGGCGGGTGTTTGCCAATGCTCTTGCAGTTACCATTACTGTTTGCTCTTTATGTGGTTTTTCGTTCAACCATACAATTGAGAGGTGCAGTCTTTATTCCCGGCTGGATTAATGATTTGTCGCGGCCCGAAGGATTATTCCATCTGCCGTTTTCTTTGCCGTTTTACGGAAACGAATTTAATTTGTTGCCGGTTCTGATGGCCATTACGATGATTTTTCAATCCAAGATGACAACCCAGGATCCGAAACAAAAAGCCATGATTTATATTATGCCTATTTTTATGCTTTTAATCTTTAATCAGTTGTCTTCTGGATTAAACCTGTATTATACAATGTTTAACTTACTGACGATTATCCAGCAGCTTTACATTAATCGTGGTTTAAAAGACGGTCCGGAACTGGCCCCGGCAACATCTGGTGCAAAAGCAAAGAAAAAGAAGTGAGATCACCTTTTTCGAGGGATTAGATGAAAGGTGATTTGCTAAATACGGATACTATTATCGCCCCGATAACCGGTTTAACAGGGGGAAGCGTTCACATGATTCGGATCAGTGGTAAGGATGCTATCCCTCTGTTGAACCGTTTTTTTTCTAAAAAGATTGATGCACGAAAGCAAAATGTTTTTTTTTATGGACGGTTAGTCAACGAAGAAAACAAACCAATCGATGAAGTTGTTGCTTTTGTGTACAAGGCACCCCATTCATATACCGGTGAAGATGTTGTTGAAATTAGCTGCCACGCGAATATTCTGATCACTGAAGAAATAATTGAGCTGTTCATTCGAAACGGATGTCGGTTTGCCGAGCCCGGAGAATTTACCAAGAGGGCTTTTTTAAACGGGAAAATCGATCTTCTTCAGGCAGAGTCAGTTGCCGAGCTTATTTCGGCACGTTCAAAAAAAGCGGTGGAAAATGCTTTAAGTCAATTGGAAGGTCGTTTTTCCAAGGAAATCCGGCAAATCAGAGAAAATATTGTTAAAGCCTTATCGTTGCTTGAGTTAAATATCGATTTTTCGGAAGAAGATATCGAAGTAATTACAGACGATGAGATTTACAATATTTTAAGCCAAACGGAACAAGCAATAGCCCGTTTTCTTGATAGTTACCAAAAAGGGAAGCTGTTGCAAAACGGATTAAAAGTTTTGATTACGGGAAAACCCAACGTTGGTAAATCAAGTTTAATGAATGCTCTTTTGGAAAAAGATCGGGTGTTGGTTTCGGATATTCCCGGGACAACCCGGGACATTATTCACGATGAAATTTATTTAGACAACATATTGATAAAATTTATGGATACAGCCGGGATTCGCTTTTCTCACGATAAGCTTGAGCAAGAAGGGGTAAAGCGGGCAAAGGAATTGTACACAGAGGCTGATTTTATTTTAATGCTTTTTGATGTTTCCAGTGAATTTACCGAAGAAGACAGGCATCTGTTTGAATTGGCTCAAAAGTACAAAGAGAAGGTGATTTTTGTCGGAAATAAAATAGATTTGAGAATTCATCCCGGAAATAAAAGGACGATGGATGAAAATTTTATTTTAATATCTGCGAAGAAGAAAACAAATATTGAACAAATAAAAGAGACAATTAAAGAAAAGCTAAAAACGGTAGAAATAGAGAGCACTTTTATTAATACCGAAAGACAGTACAACAAACTAAAAACCGTATTAGATAGTATATGGAAAGCAAAGAAAACATTAAAAGAAAATATCGGTCATGAGTTTGTCGCAATGGAGATAAGAGAAGTAATCCATGACCTCGGTGAACTGACGGGTGAAATAACCAACGAAGATGTTTTAAATAATATTTTTTCAAATTTTTGTATCGGAAAGTAAAGAAAGTTTCACGTGAAACACGATTAAAATGGTAAAGTATGATATCGTCGTTATCGGAGGCGGTCACGCCGGAATCGAGGCCGCATACATCGCAGCTAAATTCGGGCTAAAGACGGCTCTGGTAACCCTGGAAAAAAAGAAGATTGGTTTAATGTCTTGCAACCCCGCCATTGGGGGGTTGGCAAAAGGGCAGCTCGTTCGGGAGATAGATGCGCTCGGTGGAATTATGGCGCGCATTGCCGATGAGGCGGGTATACATTTTAAGATGTTGAATACGTCTAAAGGCCCGGCGGTGCAATCCCCAAGAGCCCAGGCCGATCGTTTGTTTTATGCAAAAGTGGCGCAAAAACACTTACAGGCATTACCGAACTTAGATATCATCGAAGATATGGCCGTTGGGGTTCAAATTAACAACGCAAGAATAACTCATGTTCTTTTGAAAAAACTTGGAAAAATTGCAACCGAAGCAGCAATTCTTACAGCAGGCACCTTTTTAAATGGGGTTATTTATATTGGAATGAATAAATTGGCTGCCGGCCGCGCTGGAGAATTACCGGCGGAAGGACTTACAGAGTCTTTGGTTTCCTATGGGTTTGAAGCCGGAAGATTAAAGACGGGAACCCCTCCCCGTATCCATCGCGATTCCATTAATTATGATAAACTAATCGTGCAAGAGCCGGATAAAAGGCCTGTTCCTTTTTCGTTTTCGACAAAAGAAATAACACAGCCGCAAATAAACTGTTACATTACACATACAAACGAAAAGACTCATGAAATTTTGCGAACGGGTTTTACGCGTTCGCCACTTTTTACGGGAATGATCTCCGGAGTAGGGCCGCGCTATTGTCCGTCTATTGAAGACAAAATCTACCGGTTCTCAGACAAGCCGAGGCATCAGATATTTTTGGAACCCGAAGGGTACACGTCCGAAGAAGTGTATGTTAATGGATTTTCTACAAGTTTGCCTATCGATACGCAAGAGGCGGCAATTAAAACAATTCCGGGGTTGGAAAATGCCAAAATTGTTCGCCTGGGTTATGCGGTGGAATACGACTTTTTTCCACCCCATCAATTAAAACATACATTGGAAACCAAAGAAGTAAAAAACCTGTTTTTTGCCGGACAAATTAATGGTACATCCGGCTACGAAGAAGCTGCAGCGCAGGGGATAATAGCCGGAATTAATGCTTCGTTGAATTTATTGGGCAAAGAACCGTTTGTTTTGGATCGCTCGGAAGCCTATATCGGGGTTTTGGTGGATGATTTAATCAACAAAATTCATACTGAGCCCTACCGTATGTTTACATCCAGTGCCGAGTTCAGACTATTGCTGCGCCACGACAATGCCGACTTACGTTTAATGGAAAAAGGCTGGCGTTTGGGCTTGGTGCCGCAAGAGATGTATGACAAACTTGTGGAGAAGAGAGAGAAAATCGATGAATTACATCAAATCATCGAAACATCGAAAATAAAGCCCGACGTGTTCTTTGAAAGAACAAAAAAACACATCAATAAAGTGTTAACAGCAAAAGATGTATTAAAGAGGCCGGAGAATAAATTAAGCGAGATATTGCCGCTTTTAACGGACGAGCAATTTTCGGATGCGGTGATTAATGAGGTTGAATACCGCATTAAATACGAAGGTTACATCAAGCGGCAGGAAATGCAAGTACAAAAATTCAAACAACTTGAGAATAAAAAAATCCCACAGAATTTCGATTATTCCCAAATAAAAGCCCTTTCGGCGGAATCCCGCGAAAAATTGGGAAAGATACGGCCGGCGAGCTTGGGGCAGGCGGCACGAATTTCCGGAGTAAAACCGGCAGATTTGACCGTATTAATGATTTATTTAGAGAAAATGAATCAATATTAGTGTTTCACGTGAAACATAGAGAGGGTAATGCGATAATTTTAGCGGCATTAAAACAGCAGGGCGTTTTTTTATCGAAACAGCAAAAAGAAAAGCTGGAAGAATATGTTGCTTTGGTGAAAGAGTGGAATACAAAAATACATCTCGTTTCCAAGGGTGATCAAAATTTTATTGAAGAACGACACATTCTCCCGAGTTTTTTGTTTTATGTTGAATTGCAAAAACTTACGCCAAAATCCAAACCGGCCATCGTGGATCTGGGAAGCGGCGCCGGTTTTCCGGGTGTTGTCCTTGCGATTATGCTAACGGAGGCGCGTATTGTGCTGGTTGAATCGTCCCGCAAAAAGGCCCTTTTTTTGAAAAAAGTTTGTCAGGAATTGGCACTAAATTGTGAAATAGAAAATGCACGATTCGAAGAATGGGTAGAGAGAAAAACCGGCTTAATAGATGTGGTTGTGGCGCGTGCGGTTGCTTCGCTCGAGACGTTGTTTGTTTTGACAAAACCATTGTTGCAAAAAGAGAAGACGATCCTTTTGACGATTAAATCGTGTTCCCAGAACGAGAAAATAAGCGAACAACTAAAGCGCGAAACCAAGATAGAAGTTCTCAAAAATCGGTTTTTTGAAATATCTGATTATATGAAGGATAAATGTATCTTAAAGATGGAGTATGCACATGGATGAAAAGAAATTGTTTAATGAGCTTTCGGGGTTGGTTACAGAAAGCAGAAACCCGAATTCTATGGAAATCGATGTGATGGACACCCTGGACGCGGTGCGGGTTTTTAACAATGAAGATAAAAAAGTAGCCTATGCGGTCGAAAAAGAACTCCCTTATATTGCCCAGGCGATAGAAATTGTTACCGAAGCCTTTAAAAAAGGTGGACGCTTGTGTTATTTTGGCGCGGGAACCTCAGGAAGATTGGGGGTGCTGGATGCGGTGGAATGTCCTCCCACGTTTGGTGTGGATGTAAACATGGTGGTCGGAAGAATTGCCGGAGGGTTTAAGGCTTTGACCGTAGCGGTGGAAGGATATGAAGATTACGAAGAATACGGAGCAAAAGACGTAGCGGAGTTAAATGTAAATGAAAACGATGTGGTGTGTGGGATCGCCGCTAGTAGAAGAACGCCTTACGTGGTTGGCGCAATTAAAGAAGCACGAAAGCGAGGAGCCAAAACCATCGCCGTAATTTGCAATCCGCGGGAAGAACTCCAATATGATGTGGATGTGGCTATTTGTCCGGTTCCCGGACCGGAAGTAATCATGGGTTCTACGCGTTTAAAAGCGGGCACCGCAACCAAAATGGTTTTAAATATGATTACCAGTGTTTCGATGATAAAGCTGGGTAAGGTGTATGAAAACATGATGATCGATTTGCAGCAAAACAATAAAAAGCTCATCGAAAGATCGAAGCGGATTATTATGATGGCGGCAAATGTGGATTACGACCGAGCGGCAGAATGTTTGCAGATTGCGAAAGGACACGTTAAAACCGCAATTTTTATTGCAAAGACAAACGCAACGGTGGAAATTGCCCGAAAGTACCTCGATGAAAACGAGGGATTCTTGAAGAAGGCGTTGCAAGCCTTTGAACGCGATCAACAAAAATAAAAAATTAAACCTCGCTGTGTGCGAGGTTTTTTTGTGTTAAAAGGATTATTTGCAAAAAACAAAAAATTTTCTTACCAATTATTAAGGAATTAGGCAGCGAAAAAATAACTTAGTTGAGCAATATGACATCAATATTAGGATTAGTACTTTTAGTTGTCCTGGCGATTGTAGGAAAATACATCTTCGAAAAAATTCATCTAAAAACGGGCACCCAAAATTTTTTAATATATTCCGGAACTCTTTATTTGGTTATAGGCCTTTTACTAAATCCGGATCTTTCAAAAATTCCCGAATTAAGCATCTTCCGAAAGAACGAATTTTTTTTTGATTTCATTCTGGGGTGGACGGGATTTCTGGTCGGCTTGCAGTTGGCGATTAAAGGGATAAAACGATTTCCCACAAAATATTTTGGGTACAGCACGCTCGGTTTTCTTTTTACGTTTCTTGCCGTTATGGTAGCCTTTTTTATCGTTAACCCATTGTTAAATATAAAATTAACCAAGCTTGAAATACTTTTGCTGTCGATCGTAGGCGGCATGTCATCCATTTTATCGGTGGGATTGCTTTCCCGACAAAAAAAAATCCATTCCTATTATGCACACTATCTCCAATTTGCCTCAGCCTTTGACAATATTTTAGGTGTGATTGTATTTGGGCTACTGTTTTTTGCATATCAGGCCATGCATCTTGGTTTTGGATCGGCGCTTTTGAACCTGGGAATCTCTTTGTTGCTTGTTTTTTTGCTGGCGCAGTTTTACAAATACTTTAACAAAGAATTCAAAACCTTCGAAGAGGAAAGCCTCTTGTTGTTGGGGCTGATTTTAATCATCGTGGGAATGGCCCGTCTGTTACAAAACAGCATCATCTTTACCAGCTTTTTGTTTGGCTTTATGATTGTGAATATGGCAGACACAAAAAAAATTTTGCTGACAGTTCAGGAATGGGAGAAGCCCTTAAATTACATTTTGTTTCTTTTTATCGGGCTTTATCTGGATATTTACATCGTGAATTACGCATCCGTTTTATTGATTTTTTTGATTGCCATTTTTGGAGTAAAATATTTCGTAAGCAAACAGCAAATCAAACATTTACATCCCAACCGGACAAATTCCAACCAGCAAAATCAAACGTTGTGGGGGATTACCAATATTTCGATGGCAATGGTTTTGGATGCGTATTTTACGAATTATCACCCACAGGAATTAAAATTACTGAGCATAGTTGTTATTGTGTATTACATAACAAATGTGGCAAGCATTTATTCGTTTAAAAAAGCGGTTAGAAAATGAAGAAATTCAGTGGTGCTTTTTTCATATTTGGAATTTTCTATTTTTTGAAAATGAACCGGATTCAGAGCAATCCGAATTTCGAAAATATTTTATTAATGGGAACCATGTTCATCGGCGCCTATTTGCTGGCCTTGGCGCTTAAAAAGGCGAAGCTTCCCAAACTCACCGGATTTATGATTACAGGCTTTATTTTGGGCCCGAATGTATTACACTTTTTATCTCATGAAAATTTGGAGGGATTGAAATTTTTCGAAAATTTTGCCCTGGCTTTTATTGCCATTACGGCTGGCGGAGAGCTAAAATTCAGCAGAATCAAAAAAGTGTTGAAACCGGTTTTGTTTATTTTGTTTAATCAGATATTTCTGGTTTATTTTTTATTACTAATCATTCTGATCCCTCTTGCGCAGGTTTTCCTAAAAGGTTTTCTTGCCAATCAAAATTATTTAATCGGCTTTGCCATTCTATTTGCCGCGGCCGCTCTTTCAAAATCGCCGGCAACGACCATGGGAATCATTTCCGAATTAAAGGCCAAAGGCCGTTTAACAGATATTGTACTATCGGTCACCGTTTTGAAATCTATTTTTGTCGTGTTGGTGTTTCCATTTATTATTACGTATGCCAAAATCTTTTTAATAGAGAATTTCACATTCGACTTCGGGCAAGTGATTGCTTTGGGAAAACAGGTTTTGGGATCGCTGGCTTTGGGAGGGCTTTTCGGAATACTCATCATCTTGTTTCTAAAATATGTTCGCATGGAGAGCATGATTTTTCTTTTTTTAACCGGGGTGGTAATTACAGAAGTCAGCCATATTTTCGGACTCGAGATTTTAATTACGTCCATCGTTACGGGCATTGTGGTCGAAAATTTTTCGGAAAAAGGTGAAGAATTAATCGAAGGGATCAAAAAAACCTCCCTGCCGCTGTACATTGTTTTTTTCACGTTCGCCGGCGCAAGTTTGCATGTGGACACATTACGAAAAGCCATTGCCATGACGGCCTTGCTGGTGATTTTACGCATGATTTTGTTGTATCTCAGTAATTTTCTTGCCGGGTATCTTTTAAAAGAAGATAAAATCATCAAACACTATTCGTGGCTGGGTTTCATCGGTCAGGCCGGAATAGCCGTTGGGCTGGCCAATATCATCGAGGCTGCCATTCCCGGGGAAATCGGCATGATTTTCAAATCAATTTTAATTGCCACGGTAGTAATCAACGAATTCCTGGGGCCGATTTTCTTCAAATTTTTGTTGGTTAAATCGGGCGAGGCACAAACAGAGTAAAGAATTAATTGATGAATTTTCATATATTTTTTTGATAAAAATTGTAAAAATGATTAAATTTAGCAAAATGAACAAGTTATAATATATTCCTCGAATTGTAAGATTCGATGATACTCTGGGGGATCTATGAACAAATTTAAAATACTTTATCTGGCGAGTGAAGTGTCACCCTTTGCAATTGCCGGCGGATTAGCCGATGTAACAGGTGCATTGCCCAAGGCTTATAAAAATTTAAATCAGGAAGTGCGCCTGATGATCCCGAAATACAAGTTTATAAATGAAAGAAAATATGTGCTGCGGGAAGTTATTCGGCTGCGGGAAATTCCGGTTACCGTGAACGGACAAACCGTTATGGCTTCGGTCAAGTCGGCCTTTTTACCCGACAGCAAGGTACAGGTGTATTTTATTGAAGTTGGTGATTTTTTCAACCGGCCCGGAATTTACAATGATCCTAAAACAGGAAAGCCCTACGAGGATAACGCTGTTCGGTTTGCCTTTTTTTCAAAAGCCGTAATCGAAACGCTTAAAAAACTGTCCTGGCAACCGGATGTCATCCATTGTAACGATTGGCAAACCGCCTATGTGCCGGTGTACCTAAAAACCATTTACCAGGGCGATCCCTTTTTCAAAGGGATCAAAACCGTGTACACCATCCACAACTTAACCAATCAAGGTGAGTTCGATGTGGACCTGGCGGAAAAGATCGATTTTGACAAAAGTCAGGTCAAAGAAGGCGGAATGTTTTACAAAGACGGCAAATTGAATTTGACGATGGGTGCCATCTATTTTGCCGATTTTATTACTACGGTTTCGGAGACTTATGCCAACGAAATTCTCACCGACGATAAAGTGGGGTTTGGTTTTGGGCCTATTCTGGAAGAAAAAGGGGAGAAATTCGAAGGTATCTTGAATGGGGTGGATTATGGAATTTGGGATCCGCAGAAAGACAAATACATTCCCTATCACTATTCCAAAGAAGATTTGAGCAATAAAGAAGAGAATAAAAAAGCCCTGTTAATGCGGCTTGGAATGAAGTATGAAGCGGATGTGCCGGTAATCGGAATGATCTCGAAGCTCACCCATCAAAAAGGATTCGATTTGATCGCGCAAATTATGGATGATTTAATAAAGGAAAACGTGAAATTGGTAATTCATGGCGATGGGGATCGAGATTTGGCCGAAAAGTTTCTGGAATATGCCAAAAAATATTCGGACAAAGTGAGTGTTAGTATTACTTACGACGAAAAAATGGCGCATTTAATCGAAGCCGGAAGCGATATGTTTTTAATGCCGTCACGTTATGAGCCCTGCGGGTTAAATCAAATTTACAGCATGCGCTATGGAACGGTGCCAATCGTTTCGGCCGTGGGTGGATTGTTCGATTCGGTAGACGACATTGATGAAGAAAGCGGAGAAGGAACGGGTTTTATTATCGACGAACTTACCCCGGAAGGCGTTTTAAAAGCGATCAAACGAGCCCTTGCCTACTATCAAAACAAAGAAAAATGGCAAGAGCTGCAGAAGAGAATAATGGAAGAAGACTTTTCGTGGGATTATGCGGCAAAAAGGTATCTCGAAATTTTTGACCGTTTGATTAACGACACGGAGTACGAATAAGAAAACATTCATATTTAAAATAAAGCATTATTTCTTCTTTTCTGTTCGTAAAAAGTAAGAGTTGATTTCCGTAGCACATCATTTTTATTTACCGGAGCAAGTTAGGTGCAAAAGGCGGTATTTTTAGACCGGGACGGAACAATAATCGAACAAATGGGTTATATTAATCATTTTAGCAGAATCCGGATTTTTCCCTTTGCCTATGACGCGGTTCGGTTGTTTCGGCGCGCGGGATTTAAAATTGTGGTTGTAACAAATCAGGCCGGAGTGGCAAAAGGCTACCTTTCGGAGCAGATGTTACGGGAAATGCACGAGTTGATGTTAAACGATTTTAAAAGGCATGGCGCGGAAATCGATGCGTTGTACTATTGTCCCCACCATCCGGTGGAAGGAAAGGGGGCGTACAAAAAAGATTGCGCATGCCGCAAACCGAAAACCGGAATGATCGAAAAAGCCGTAAAAGAACTCAATATTTCGGTGAAGGATTCTTTTGTAATAGGAGATCGGTTATCCGATATTAAGCTGGCAAAAAATGCCGGAGCCCATTCGGTATTCGTATTAACCGGGTATGGCTTGGGAGATTACGTTCAAAGCAAAGGCGCTTTTTCCGTCAAACCCGAACTGGTAATGAACAATGTGCTGCAGGCCGCCCAAACCATAACAAAAATGGTTTAAAAAGATTGCATTGACTGATATAAAGCGAATAATTAAATTTACACATTTTTAATAAACAAGAACGGGTTGACATGAAAAGGTTACTATTATTGTTCTCGCTATTAAGTTTAATCTCTGTTTTTTCCTGTCAAAAATTAGATCCGATGGATCCTGCACAAGAATTCAAATCGATAGATAATTTTGGCCAATTTGTTGACACAACACTTTATGCCGATAGTGCCTTTTTTGTGGTCGATCCTTATGTTTTGACAAATGCCTCGGAGAAAATTTCTGTCGGGAATTTCAAAGGCTTTAATGCTTCTTTTTTGATTCGTTTTTTGCGTATGCCCTCCGATAGTAACGCCACCTACGATTCGGTTTTTGTGATCTTAAATCGGCGCCACGTTTTGGGCAAAGATGCGGATCTGCTGAATCTTGGCGTATCCCTTCCCTCGATGGCCTGGTCCGATTCGGCAAATCTTTTCCCGGAATGGCATACCTATCAGCCCGAAGAAACGTTTTATTCTTTCACGGTCAACGCGGAAGATACGCAAACGGTCAATATTCCCATTCCTGTCGATGTTTTTACCAAATGGGTGGAAGACGGAGCCGACAACAAAGGATTGTTCATTTATCCTCAGGATGCGCAAAGCACATTTATTTCGGAATTCGATAATTTTTACATCGAAGATCCTGCCAAATGGCCAAAGCTGGTGTACAAAAAAATATTGCCGGACACGGTTGAGCACGACACAACGAACATCGGATATGCTACGACCATTTTTAATTATGACGTTGAAGGCCCGCAAAGCATTTACACCCTGGCCGAGCAGGAAAAAGAGTTGATCGTTTCCTCGGGGATTGGATGCAGAATATTGTTCCATTTTGGAAATTTGGATGCTATTCCCGAAAGAAGCATCATTTACAGTGCGGATGTAATTTTAAAAGTAAAAGATCAAGATTTAACGGACCCGTCTCAGCCCAATGTTTTAAGCAACGGAGACCATACCCAATCGTTTTATTTGCGAATGCTGAAGTCGGTAGATGTGACCAGCAAACAATATGAGGTGGATTCTTTGTTTGCCTCGAGTGCGTACTATTCTTACAAATTATATCAGGCCGACAGTGTGATTCATTTTTTTGATGAAGACGCTCAGGTTTTGTTCGGCAAAAGCTATTTACAGAATTTTATTAGTGGGCGGTTTACAAACACCTGGTTCCTATTACAATATCAAAACGAACGAATGGACATCTCGGTAAAATATATCGAATCGATTTTGAACAAAGGCATAAAAATTTACGCACGGTACTACACGGTAAAAAGTGAAGGTTTTTAAATGAAAAGGCTACAAACAATAATTTTTGCAATAGCCGTTACTCTAACGCCATTAATGGCGGGAGAAACAGTTTTCGGAATTAATGATTACACCCTGGGCACTCTGGAAAACCCCTATTCTTATGCCGGCCTGGGGCGCGGATATGAAATCGGAGCGCTGGATACCTTGCGGTTAAATTTTATGAATTATTCTGCCTGGACAACGGTGCCGCATCCTACCTATGGTATTCGTTTGGGCTATGTCGGGGCTTCGTCAGAAAGCAACACCGGCCATTCCTATTACAATGACTACGCTAACTTTCAGGGTGGCTTTTTGGGTATTCCCATACTAAAAAAGAAATTGGTCGTTGGGCTTGGCATCCAACCTTTTACCAATGTGGAGCAAAACTACAAAAAACAAGAAGAAAACATGGACAAATATGTCCTGATTAAAGGGGGCACAAGCAAGGCCATCTTTAATATCTCCTACACGGTTAAACCGTTTTTGCGGTTAGGTGTTGGCTACGAGTACAATTTCGGAGAAGTAAACCGTACCTTCCGAATGGAATTTGCCGGCAGCGCGAACCCGCTGGATTTCAAATACCACTACCGTTTTTACGGCAACAGCATGGTGCTTAGCGCAAATCTAATACCGCTTCCCAAACTGGGTGTTGGGTTTGTGTTTCGCCCCAAATTCACGGGACGCATTCGCATCCAGCCGGAAACCAATTCTACCGTAATCAACAAAAGTCAACTAAAAAAAGTAACGCTTCCGGCTTTTTACGGGGCGGGATTCCAATACAATCTTGGGGAGCGCACCTCGGTTGGCATGGATTTTGTTTATCAAAACTGGAAAGACGAGTACAGCATAGAGGGTAGAACGTTTCCGGATTTGTTCACGAATTATTTCCGCATTTCCGGCGGAATTGAGAAGCGTCAAAGCCACAAATTGTTCACCAGTTTTGCAGAAAAACTTGATTATCGTGCGGGAATTTTTTATGGTAAACAAAACTATTTAAGTTTGTCGAATAATGTGTTTGAATATGGGGTGAGTTTCGGATTATCTTTGCCCATAACAAGGTTTAAATCCAGGCTTGATTTTTCGGGTCTGATCGGGCGGCGAGGCAGCCTGAGCGACAACCAGTACAAAGAAACGTTTTTCATGTTCGGGTTTACCATAAACGCAAGTGAACTTTGGTTTGTAAAATTAGAAAAATAGCATACGAGAATGGAGGAGACAACAATGACAAAGCGCATGAATATTTCAAGAGGCTTAATAGTACTCTTGTTGCTCTTCGTTATGAGTGGATTTGTATTCGCGCAAGAGTTGCTAACAGATGATCAGCCGGAAACCACAGATACCGTTAAAACGCAGTGCATCCCCGAGAATTTAACCACCCCGTGGGATAGTTTGGCCAACAAACCGCTCAATCAGGACATCCGGTTGGTATTTAACTTTGGGTATGAATATTACAAAAATCATTCGTACAAAGAGGCTTTGCCTTATTTATGGAATGTTTTCGTGCATGACAGCTCGAAATATGCTAAAGCAGCCGTCCGTCGTTTGGCTGACATCTACTTTTTGCAGGGTAAGGTCGATTCGACCCTGATTGTTTGCTACCGCGGATTGAAAATGTTCCCCCACATGTTGCGTTTGCACTACTATGCCGGAACCATCCAAAATCAGCTTGGGAAATTCCGCTGTGCCATTCCTCATTTTGAAGAACTGGTCAAAAAAGATTCTACCAATATTAGCTACTTAAAAACGCTGGCCTTTCTCTACTTTAAGAACGACGACGAACGCGCGATAAAAATTCAAGAAAAAGTCGTCGAATTAGATCCCAATAATGTAGAGGAAAATGAACGCCTGGCCCAGTTTGTGGCTTATTTTAAGGGTGAAGGCGCAGACTTGCAATATCGGAAAGAAACCTGGGAAAAAGATCCGAACAACTTAACCCTGGCCTTGAAATATGCGGAAGTTGCGGTAAAATCCGGAAGCTACAAAGAGGCGCTTAAGCCGTTGGATTTGATCATTAAAAAAGAACCGAGCAAAAAAGCCCTTTTATTGCGAGCCGAAGCCTATGAAAATTTGAACAAGTACGGGAAAGCCATCGAAGATTACAAGGCCATTTTAAAGCTCGATCCGAAAGATGCGGACGTCATGCTGAAAATTGCTGACAACTACCGCCTCGAAAATAATTTTTCCAGCGCCAAGTATTGGGTTTACCGTGCCTTAAAGGCTAAACCGGGATACGGCCTGGCCCATATCACGATGGGGACGATTTACGAATCGGCCGTGCCGTATTGCCAGGAAAAAATGCACCGTAAAAAGACGACCTACGAGGACAAGCTGGTTTACAAAAAGGCGTACAAGGAATATATTAAAGCGGCCAAAGACCCTGCCTTTAGAAGCAGAGCCTTAAAGAAAAAAGAAATTATTAAGCCGTTTATTCCGACAAAAGAAGACGAATTCATGCACAAAAACGATAAAATCAAATCGCCTTGCTATCAGTGGATTAACAAATAGGAGAACGTTGTGAAGATTGCCATCGGGGCCGATCATGCCGGGTACATGCTAAAGGAGCAGGTAAAGGCGTTTCTGAAATCAAAAGACATCGATTTCAAAGATTACGGAACGTTTAAAATAGAATCGTGTGACTACCCGGAATATGCGTACAAGGTAGGGCAGGCCATTGTGAACGGCGAAGCCGATTTGGGTATTTTGATTTGTGGTACCGGAATTGGGATGAGCATTACCGCGAATAAAATCAAAGGAATTCGTGCTGCGTTGGTTCACGACGAACAAACGGCCAAGCTATCGCGCCAACACAACGATGCCAACGTGTTGTGCATGGGAGGGCGCATTCTGGAAGAAGAAGCGGCATTAAAAATTGTGGATGTTTGGTTGAATACTTCTTTTGAAGGCGGCCGGCATGAAAAAAGGCTAAAACTCATAAATCAATTAACCGGATTATGATTGGAGAGCCTATGTTAGAAGAATTGAAAAACCAAGATGCTCAAGTTTTCGATGCCATTGTGAAAGAAATGGATCGGCAGAACAACACACTTGAGCTGATCGCTTCTGAAAATTTTGTGTCCAAAGCCGTGTTGGAAGCCGCCGGTTCGGTAATGACCAACAAATATGCCGAAGGCTATCCCGGCCATCGATATTACGGCGGATGTGAAAATGTAGATATTGTGGAAAACTTAGCCCGCGACCGGGCCAAAGAACTTTTTAAATGTGAATATGTAAACGTGCAACCGCATTCCGGTTCTCAGGCTAACATGGCCGTGTATTTCACCTTTCTTAAGCCGGGCGATACCGTACTGGGAATGAATCTGGCACATGGGGGGCACTTAACACATGGGTCTCCGGTTAATTTTTCCGGAAAGCTGTTCAATTTTGTGCCCTACGGTGTGAACAAAGAAAGCGGTCGGATCGACATGGATGAAGTGGCGAAACTGGCCCGTGAACACAAGCCTAAAATGATCGTTGTCGGTGCCAGCGCCTACTCTCGCTTTTACGAATTTGACAAATTTCGGGAAATTGCCGATGAAGTGGGGGCCATTCTTTTTGCTGACGTAGCGCATCCCGCCGGTCTCATTGCGGCTGGCGTTCATCCCAGCCCCATTCCCTACTGCGATGTGGTTACAAGCACCACACATAAAACATTGCGCGGCCCTCGCGGGGGCATGATTATGGTGGGCAAAGACACAGAAAACAAAATGGGAATTGTGGCGCCAAAATCGGGCCGGGTAAAAATGATTTCTGAAATTATTGACAGCAACGTTATGCCCGGCATTCAGGGTGGGCCGCTCATGCACATTATTGCGGCCAAAGCCGTTGCCTTCGGCGAAGCGCTAAAACCGGAGTTCAAAGAATATGCCAAACAAATCGTGAAAAATGCGCAAACCCTGGCCAATGCGTTAATTGAAAAAGGCTACGACATCGTCTCCGGCGGCACCGACAATCACGTGTTCCTGGTCGATTTAACCAAAAAGAATATTACGGGTAAGGCGGCAGAAAATGCTCTGCACGCCGCGGGAATTACGGTCAATAAAAACATGGTTCCCTTCGATACGCGCAGTCCGTTCGTGACCAGCGGTATTCGCATCGGTACGCCGGCATTGACCACTAAAGGGATGAAAGAAAGCGAAATGAAGATAATTGCGGATATGATCGACCGCGTGCTTTCCAACATCGACGACGATGAAGTAATGTCCAAAGTTAGAGAAGAAGTAAAAGAACTCAACAAATCGTTCCAGATTTACCGGTTGTAAACGATTAAACGTAAAAGAAGATGCCCCGAAAAATTCGGGGCATTTTTGAATAAATACAGATGATGAAAAAGAAGAACATTCAAGATGTGGAAATGCCGTTCCTCGAACATTTGGAGGAACTTCGCTGGCGCATAATTAAATCTTTAATTGCAGTTGTTGTATTCACAATAGTTGCTTTTTTCTTTTCCGATCAAATTTTAAATTTTTTGTTACTCACCACCAAAAATCTAAAACACCAATTTCAGTTACAGGTTTTAAAAGTACAAACCGTTTTCGTCATCAAGCTGGAACTGGCCATTATTACCGGTGTGATTTTTGCTCTGCCGTACATTTTTTATCAGATTTGGGCCTTTATTTCACCGGGATTGCTGGAAAAGGAAAGAAAGTACGTCATTCCCGTAATTACTTTTGCTACTGTCAGCTTTCTTGTGGGCGCGGCTCTGGCGTTTTTTGTCATTGTACCCATCGCACTGGATTTCTTTTTAAGCCTTGTGCCGGAAACGGTTAAAAATAATATTGCCCTCGATTTTTATTTTGGATTTGTTGCCCGCATCGTTTTGGTCTTCGGCATTGTGTTCGAATTGCCCGTCGTAAGTTTGCTTTTGACAAAACTGGGAATTTTAACGCCTAAAATGCTGCGGAACTACCGGCGCTATGCGATCGTCATCATTTTCGTTCTTGCCGCCATTTTAACCCCACCCGATCCTACAACTCAATTGCTGTTGGCTTTGCCATTGGTTTTGCTGTATGAGGTGACAATTTGGACCAGCTACATCTTTTATCGCAAAAAGAACAAGCAAGAAGAGCGTTAAATTATTGCTTACAAAACGATATATTATTATTTTCTATTTTCTTTAAATACAAATTTTAATTAGGAATACACACGGGTAATGGGAATAACGCTCAAAGAAATCACAAAAGTCGTTGCCGACGAGCTCAAAGAATACGATAAAGTCTTTAGAGAAATCTTAACTTCCAACGTTTATTTAATCGATACCGTTGCCAAATACATCGTGCGCAATAAAGGAAAAGGATTGCGTCCCTTATTGGTCATTCTTTCGGCCAAATTGGTAGGCAAGCCGGTCAAAGAAACGTACATCGCCGCCTCCATTGTAGAGCTGTTGCACACAGCCTCTTTGGTTCATGACGATGTGATCGACAACGCGCACATGCGTCGCGGTTTCCCTTCAATTAATGCTATCTGGAAAAACAAAGTGGCTATTTTAATGGGCGATTACATGCTTTCCAAATGCCTGATCGGCGCAACCATGACCGGCAGCCTGGAAGTGATGCAGAAATTGGCGATGGCCTCCAAACGGCTGAGCAAGGGCGAATTAATGCAAATCGAGAAGGCCCGCAATTTGAGTATTAATGAAGAGGAATACTTTGACATTATTACAAACAAGACAGCCGCATTAATCGGAACCGCTTCCGAATTGGGCGCCTTAACCGTGTCCGAACGAAAAGAAGATCATGAAAATCTCCGAAGTTTCGGAGAGAATCTCGGGGTTGCCTTCCAGATTAAAGACGATTTGTTAGACTATTATGGCCACCAAAAAATTTTAGGCAAACCCGTGGGGAACGATTTTAAAGACAAAAAAATTACGTTACCCTTAATTCATTCGTTCAGCAATGCCACACGAAAAGAAATTTCCAAAATCAAACGCATGCTAAAGCATGGGGTTTCTAAGAAGGATGTGGCCTACATCATCAAGTTTGTGGAAGAGCATGACGGCATTCGTTATTCCGAAGAAAAAATAAACGAATATGCGCAAAAAGCCAAAGATTGTATCGCAGCCTATCCCGATTCCGAAATCAAAACAGGGCTGCATAACTTTGTTGATTTTACGGTAAACCGGTCAAATTAGATAATGCGTTCACCTTCCAAAATTCTCATTATTCGCTTGAGCTCCATTGGGGATATTTTATTGGCCACTCCTTTTTTGCGCCAAACCCGAATTAAATTCCCCGATGCCGTAATCGATTTTGTGATTAAAGAGCGCTTCATCGATTTGGTGCAATACAATCCCCATGTCAACAGGATTTTTTCCGTTAACGAAAAAGAGGGATTGCACGGGCTGTTAGAACTGCGCAAGCTACTTATTGCAAACAATTACGATTATGTTTTCGATCTGCACAACAATTTTCGCAGCCGCATTCTAACCTATGGCATGCGCGCGCACATTTCCCGAATTCACAAAGACAAGATAAAAAGGGCCCTGCTGGTTTACACAAAAATCAATTTGTACAAGCAGGTAACGCCCATTCCCTTGCGCTATTTGAAGGTAGGCGAAAAAGCGGGCATTAAAGATGATTTTAACGGCCTGGAAATTTTTTGGAAAAACCACATCGAAGAAGGCCTTTCATTGGTTGTGGACAAGAAATTGCTGAGAAAGCCCTTTGTGGTTGTTGCGCCCGGTGCAGGCTTCAAAACCAAGCAATGGCCAGTGGAATATTTTCGAGAGCTTATCGAAACAATAGAAAAGAAACACGGCCTGCCAATTGTCATTTTGGGAAGTAAGGAGGAAGAAGAGCGGTTCAGATTGTTGGAAATTTCCGATGCGGTGCACAATTTAGCCGGAAAGCTTACCTTGCTGGAAAGCGCCATTATCCTGAGCAAAGCCCAGGCGGTAATCAGCAACGATTCCGGATTAATGCACATGGCCACGGCGGTAAAGGTCCCGGTTTTGGCCATTTTCGGATCGACAGTCAAAGAGTTTGGCTTTTTCCCCTTTCGGGCTCAAAGTAACGTGATTGAAAACAAAAAGTTATGGTGCCGGCCCTGCTCGCACATCGGAAGGAATCATTGCCCGCTCATTCATTTTAAATGTATGAAGGATTTAAAACCCATGATGGTATACGATCAACTTAAACCGTGGTTGTAAAATGCGTTGGCTTCCCGTTTACTTGTATCGTTTTGTGGTCTATCCCGCTTTGGTTTTGACGGCCCATTTGGCCGCGTTGTTTAATGAAACCATTCGTTTTGGATTGCGCGATCGCTATTGTTCCATTAAACAGTTAAAGAAATTTCAGAATAGCGGAAAAGAGATCGTTTATTTTCACGCTTCTTCTCTGGGGGAATATGAGCACATTCGTCCGTTAATCTATCGTTTGGGCGAAAAATACCAGATTGTCGTCACCTTTTTTTCGCCGTCGGGTTACAAGCACGCCAAAAAGCAGTTCGAAGACGAACAGCATTTTTATTTGCCCTTCGATTTCTACGGTTTGTGGAAAAAGCTATTCAGAAAATTACGCCCTAAGCTTGTCGTCATTTCTAAACACGACATCTGGGCAAATCAGCTGTTTGCCGCGAAAAAGGAAGGAATTCCTACCTTTCTGGTAAATGCTTCTCTGGCAAAGGGTTCGTCCCGCTTAAACCCATGGTACCGTTTTTTTTATCGCGAAGCTTACCGCAGCCTGACAGGCGTTTACACCATTAGCGAAGAAGACAAAGAGCGTTTTGAGCAGTTTTTTTCCGTAACGAACATCAAAGTCGCCGGCGATACGAAATTTGATCAGGTTTTAATCCGAAAAAAGCAAGCGGAGACAAAGCAGCACATTCCCGAGCAGTGGTGGGCAAAAAGCCTTATTCTAACCCTGGGCAGCATTTGGCCGGAAGATTATCAGGTTGTATTGGAACCCCTGCAAACGCTGTTACAGGAAAATGCGCAAGTAAAGTTACTCATGGTACCCCACCAATTGCACAGTGATTTCATCACCCGAATGCAAAATGACTTTTCGCCATTTGGCGTGGCAAAGTTTACCGGCACTTCGGAGCATTTAAACCGAGCCCGGGTGCTCATCATCGATGTGGTGGGTATTCTGGCCGAATTGTACCAATATGCCCAAATGGCCTACATCGGCGGAAGCTTTAAACAGGGCATACACAACGTAATGGAAGCGGCGGTTTACGGCATTCCGGTTATTTACGGACCGAAACACAAAAACTCTTTCGAAGCGGACAAGCTGGCCCGGGAAGGCGGAGCGTTTGTCATTAACACGAGTAAAGAATTTTACGATGTGGTCAAACGGCTTATCGGTCATCCCCAATTCAGAGCGGAACACGGGGAAAGGGTGCGCACATTTGTGGAAAAACAAACGGGTGCTACCGAACGCCTTTTAAAAGAATGGCAGAAATTTTTAAATTAGTTCCTTTCCATTAAAAAACGGCCGCAACAAAACAAGTCTGCGGCCGTTGCAGTTTTTAGAACGAAATGTTAAGCCTGCGAATCGGTTTCTCCGCTTTTCTCTTTGTTCTCTTCCGATTCATCTCCCTGCGCGGCGGATTCGCCCAGGTCTTTGGTATCCTCCTTTTGGGGCTCCTCCGATTCTTCCTCATCTTCGATTTCGCTGTCTTTGCGGGTAAGCAAATTGGTATCGGTCAATTTGCGGTCGAAAATAACGTAAGAAATGACCAGGGCCGTATTGGCTACCGCTTCACCGTAACCAATAGTCATGTAAGCCGCAATGAGGAGAAAAAAGTAGACAACATAAGAAGAAACTTCCGTTGACAAAGGCAAGGTCAGGCGCAAAAGCTCGTAGTTCTCTTTCAAATAAAACAACTTGCTTCCTGTTTTTCCCAAAAGGGCAACAATCCAATCATGAATGGGACCCAGGGAAATTTGGATTAACCGAAGGGCATTGTCGAGCATGGGAGCCAGAGAGTGCATGAGCGGCATAAATAAAATGGAGTAGATGATCAACCCGACCTTTAAGACAAAAGCGAAAAAGAGAATGCCGAAGATGTACAAAACAAGGGTTGTTAATCCGTAAAGAACCAAACGCCAGGGCTGGCCCCAGGTTAAATGCAGCGATTGTACGGCTGCCCCAAAGCCATCTTCTTCGGAAGTAGAAAGGATGATCGGGCCATAGAAGAAAGAGACGAAAAGGCTCAAGGCAAAGAAGACCAGAATCATTCCGGCGAAAATGTAAGGAAGGGTAGCGAAAGCGTTGAGCAATTCTCCAAACCAGGGGATGCGTCCGATCAGCGCCATGATAATGGCCCCGATAATGAAAGGTAAAATAAGGAACAAAAAAGTGACGTAAATTCCTGCAATGGAGAGAGCCTTCTTTTTTGTAAAAACAAGCGCCTGCTTCCAGGTGTAGAACAAATTTTCACGCAAATGCATGTAAGCCGCACGAGAAACCGCCGTACTCATTAACAACAGGCCATATCCTGCCAGCAGAAGGCCGATCCAGTACAAAATGTAAGAATAGAAAGGCAGGGAATAACCATAGGTGCAGGGGAAAAGACCGGATTGCGCCCAAATTCCCTGAATCGAATAGCCGCCGAACATCAAACTCAGGTAGGTGAAAACCAAGTAAACGAAATGCGAAGCCATCAGTCCCAGCATGGCTAAACCGATGCGTTGCGGGCCAATGGCCATGCGTGGCGCTTTGAACAGGTCTTTGTAGTTGAAGTAAAAATTTTCCATGTGATTGTCCTCCTTAATTATGAACAATCCAAGCGTCGGGGTAACCCAAGCGCTTTATTTTGGTTAATGCGTTCTCTGCCTGAGCTCGTGTTTGAAAGCCGCCCACAAAAACTTTAAACACTTGCTGGTCTGGTGCAAAAAAACAGGGAAAATCGAATTGGGCCTTTAAGCGATCAACCAGATTTTGAGCTTTACTCTGGCTGGAGGTAACAAAAACCTGAATTTTGAATGGGGCCTGCGGTTGTTCCGCCTGTGTGCCCGGCGGATTCGCAACCGGCGCGGCAGGAGACGTGAGCGAATCGATAGGAACACGCACCGTGGTGGTCACGACCCACGCTCCGGGGAAGCCGTGCCGCTTGATCCGCTCTTTCACAGAGTCAGCCCGAAATCGTTTGACGAAATTACCGGTTTGTACTTTGTACAATCCTTTTTCTTTAATCAGATAGATGCTATCCTGAACGGTTTGTTGCAATTTGCTCTTTTGCTCCAGCGCATTGAAAGAATCGGCACTGGCAAACACCTGCACACGGAAGCCAGGCACTTCCTCAAATTTTTTCGGGGGAACGGGTGGGGGTACAACCGTGGTTTTCAGCGATACGGTTTGCCGGGGCTGATGCAAAACCAAATCCAGAAACGGATCCGGTACATCTTCTTTCTGGTAAAAGAGAACGCTGTCTGGTGTGGCAGCCGGTTCCTTTTTTAGTAAAGAAGGCTGACAGCCCCACAAAGCAAAGAAAAACAAAGCTGTAAAAAGCAAAAGAAAAATTCGTGATTTCATCAATAGATCCTCTTTAAATACGTCCCGGGAAAATACTGATTGACCAAAATGTCGTAATACTTGAATCCCTGCAAACTCATGTTCAGGGCACCCCATTGGCACATTCCCACTCCGTGGCCGTATCCGCCGCCGCGAATGACCAAAACCGAATCAGTCGGTGTTTTCAGCGTAAACAGAAGCGAGGGTAAATCACCCTTTCCGGCTGTGGAAAAGAAATGCCGGATGGCGTACGTTCTGAGAACGACGGTGGTATCGGGACAAGCAATGGAAAGCGAGGCAACCCGCCCGGAGGAGGTGCGTTGGTCGATGGACACATGGCATGTCAGGCGCAAGGTATCTTGCACCGTGTTCGGAATGATGGGATGGTGAAGCTTCACACGAAAAAGTGAATCGAGCTGCTGAAAAGTAAAACGCCGCGTCCAGCGAAAATAGGGGGAAGTCTGGCAGGTAAAGTGATCTCCCAGTACATCTTTTTGGACGGGCAGGTAAGAATGCTGGCGACGTGCGCCCCACACATTGCCCGCGCTTTCGGTAATCCCGCCGCAGGTGGAATGGAAATAGACCTGAGCCAGAGAGTCGTTGTACTCCAGCACTACACCCCGGGTAGCATCCACGGCCTGGCTGGCCAGCCGACTTTGTTGCGACAGGCCGCCGTACACTTGATCCCGGAAATCGGCATAAACGTCAAAATCGTTTCCCCGACGGGAAGCCATTTGATTCAGCGCGTAGGTACGGGCGCAAATGGCCTGCGCCTTGAGGGCCTCCTGATAGCCGTTTTTGGACGAGGGCATTTCACCCGGCACGACCGATTTCAAATATTCTTCGAGATCAACCTTATTAACAAGGAGGATGGCGCCATCGGAAGCGACCTGCAAAATTATTTTCCCTTTGTACCATTTATTGCGAAATTTAAAGCGACTGACATTTTCCGCAACCGGAGAGATTTTGACGACATCGTTGGTGTTGAAAACAAAAAGTCGGTTTGGGTTGTACATTTTGAAGCCGGTGCCTGCCGGAGAAAGGTAGAAAAACGGATTGTGCTTTCCCAGCTCGTACACGGCTTCTTCCAGACGTAGCCGGAAAGCGCCTTTAAAGGTTAATGAATCTTTTTGAGAGATGCGTCCGAGAAGCACACGAATGGAAGGCGCCCGGGATGGGCGAGTGGGCTTGATGTTTTGCGTACAGGAAAACAGAGCCAGAATTAACGAAAATAAAACAAGGATTTTGAGTTTCAAACGTTGCCCTCCTCTGCGATGGGAAATAATTTGATTAAATTTAACGAAAAGCGGCTTACAATGAAACAAGAAAATAAAACAGCGGAAAGAGTCACGGTCGTTCTGTTAACCGTGGCGGCAATTGCCTTGCTTTTAATTCCCTTGCGGGATGTTCTTTTCGTTCGGGTGTCTCACACCTTTCGTTTTGATAATCGCAGGCAAGCGCTAAAGATCGAACGCGTGAGTGTGGTGGGAGATTTTTCGGACTGGCAAGAACGGTTTTACCTGCACGATGAGGACAAAGACGGAGTGTGGTCGGCAACGTTGCGCTTAAAACCCGGCTGGCATGCCTATCGTTTTGTCGTGAATGGCCGCCGTTGGATCCGCGACTGGAGAAATCCGTATTACGGAGGGGCGTATTCCAATTCGCTCGTTTACGTGGATACAGTAAAGGTTCCCCAGTGGTACGGGGCAAAACCAGCAACGGGTAGCTGGCTTTACCGCCCGGTTGAACGCTTGCATTTTTTATTTGACAGGAAAATCATTTCCTGGCTAAAAGCGAACCGGGCTATTGTCTGGATCGATTCCGTACAGGTGTGTCCGGAACGTCGAGATTCCACCCTAAGCGTGCCGCTGGCTGCCACGCCAGAGGGCGAACATACCTGGCGGATTGAGCTCCGAAAACAAGACGGCACTCTCGTTTTTTTTCGGGAAGGGCTTTATTTTGTAAATCTGCGCAATCAGGCTCCGCAAGCGCGCGCCGGTCACACCGCAGTGGTTTTTGAAGGGGATTCCGTTCGGCTAAACGGCAGCACTTCCTTCGATCCCGATTTTGAGCCGTTAACGCGAATACGCTGGCGGCAGATTGCCGGGCCGCAAATCGCACGGTTAGCGGACACACAAAGGGTTGTTGCCCGGGCATGGTTTCCGCAGGCAGGAAGATACCGGTTCGAGGTGACCGTTGCCGATTCGCAAGGGGCGCTCGACCGTGATACGACCGAGGTGGTGGTACTCCGGGCGCGCCATCCGCAAACGGTGTTTTCCGTCGATCTTTCCCGTCAGCCGTATCCTGTGAAGACCGTTGCTCTGGTCGGAGAGTTTAACCAGTGGGCGGCAAACCGCCAGCCCATGCGGTACGACTCGACGCAAGGCATGTGGAAAACGGAGATTGCGCTGCCGCCGGGAAAGTGGGAATACAAATTTGTGCTAAACGGAGAGCAGTGGATTCCCGATCCGCAAAACCCAAAACGGGTGGCGGATGGCTGGAACGGTTTTAATTCGGTGAAAATTGTACCCGCCGATTCTACCTGGGATGGCCGGTTTTCAGAGGTGGGGCGCACGCCGCATTTTTTGTCTCTTGCCTTTGCGTTTTCACAAAAGCTTAATCAAAAGGCACATTGGGTGGCCGATGTGCAGAATCCTGTCAAAAAATGTCTGCAAAAAGAGGGAACGCTTCGTTTCGACCTGCGCTGGCCACAAGGAATTTACTACTATTATTGGTTTGCCAGGCAGGGGGCAAAAAAATGCAGCGCACCGCGTGTGATTCAAATTCGTCATTTCGAAAAAACCGAGTGGATGGATTTGCAGCAAACCCCGGCCTGGGCCGATTCGGCCGTTGTGTACGAGCTTTTTCTGCGACGTTACACGCCTCAGGGAACATTTAAAAGCCTAATCGCCCGTTTGCCGCAACTAAAAGAACTGGGAATAAACACGTTGTGGTTGTTGCCCGTTTACAAAAGCCCGACCGAACACGGATATGCGCCGACTTCGTTGTTCGAAACGAATCCTGCTTACGGCACCCTGTCCGCGTACCGACAGTTGATTGCGGCGGCCCATCGCCTGAAAATGAAGGTGGTGTTTGACTTTGTGGCCAACCACCTTTCGGATCAACATCCATTTGTGCGCGCGGCTTACCGGAATAAAAAATCCCCTTTACGGCGTTGGTTCTATTGGAAGGCGGATGGTACCTGGGGCTATCACAACGACTGGGATACGCTGGTTAATCTGAATTACCACACCCCTTGGGTAAGGCATTACATGTTAGATGCCGCACTATTCTGGTTAAATGTGGGGGTGGATGGCTTTCGTTGTGATGTGGCCTGGGCGGTTCCGCACGATTTCTGGAAGACATTTCGCCGCGCCACCAAGGCGGTAAATCCCCGGTGCTTGCTGCTCGATGAAGTGTTGCCCCGTCAGCCGGCATTTCATGACGAAGAATTCGATATGTCGTATGACACGGATTTTTATGGTAACATTTTAGACGTTTTACATGGGAAAAAGCCACTGTCGGCAATTCCCTTTGGTATTGAAAAGAGCGTTTTCAATTATCCGCAGGGAGCCCAGAGTTTGCGCTATCTGGAGAATCATGACCTGCCCCGGTTTCTGGCGCAATTCGGGCCAAAGCTAACGCGCGTCATGGCGGTTGTTTTGTTCACCGTACCCGGCACGCCATTGCTTTATTACGGCCAGGAACTTGGAGCCGTGCAACAACGTCCGGACTATTATCGGCTGAAAAGAACAAAATGGTTTGACTTTTACAAAAAGCTCATTAAATTAAGGCAGAGTAGTTCTTCGCTAAGATCAGGACGGTTGGTTTCCGTACGAATCGATGACGAAAATAAGATTTGGTGGTATCGCCGGGCTCATGGCCAAGAGCAAACGGACGTCATCGTTAATTTGTCACGGAAATGGCAGAAAATAGGGCCTGTTCCTGAAGGGAAAATCGTAGAAATCCCCGGCGCAAAATTTAAAAGACTCGGAAAGCATACGATTAACTTAGCAGGGGAAAGTTTTATCATAATCCAAAAGGTTGGAGATCGATGATCTCAAAGTCGAAACTTCAAAAATCAATCCAGGAAATTTTTAACATTTATTCCAAAAGGAATTACACGCTGGCGTTTACTCTGGAATCGATTAACGAGATTTTTGAGATTGGCAACGAAGTTTTTATGCGCCACAACCCTGAGGAAATCGAGCGCCTTTCCAAACGTCCCAAAACCAAAGCGCCGGATATTTTCGACGATGAGCCGTTTTCGTTTGATCGCACCTTTGAAATTTATTCCCAGTTAAGCGATGAGTTTACGGAAGTGAGCCCTTCGTTAATCGAACGCATTTTCGAGCTGAATAGCAAATTGGCCTGGCGGGCTTACCGCGAACGCTACGATGCTTACATTAAAGAAATTTACAAAAAATATCCGGAAGACGAATACATTAACTATCTGGCCACGGTTGTTTTGTATGAAAGCAAAGCGTACACCGAGGCATTAAGCTGTGTGAACAAGGCTTTATCGTTTAATCCGTCCTGTGCCGTGTACACCCACCTGAAAGCAAAATGCCTGGTACAAATGGGAGAATTCGATACGGCGCGTACCTATTTGTACCAATCGTTGTTTTTGCTGGAATTAATGCAGGACAATCCGCCGCACAAAGGTGCGAACAAAGATATTTACCCCAATTATCCGGTAGATTTTTTTACCTCGATCGAACAAATCCGTTCCGACCTGCGCCAATTGGATCGGGTAGATACGATGTTCAAATATCAATTGCTCCCGTTGATTGATTAAATCAAAAACTTCTTAACCTAAACTTTCCAAGAAGTCATACCATTTGTATTCCGCTTTCTGCGCAAGTTTGAACAGGCGGTCGGCTAATTGTGCCGCTTTTAGTTTTTTCGTACAGGCCGTTTCTGTGCCCGGGCAATCTGCTAAAAAGTTCAGGAAAAAGAGAAAGAAGATCAGCTCTTCAAAGCGCTCTTTGTTAAAGTAATACACATTTTCAAAAGGATGGATGTCAAGGTACGTTCCGGTCGGGGCAAAAGAAAGCAGCTGTTCCAATTCCAGACGCACTTGAGCTGGGGACAAAAAAGGGATTCCCTGAGGGAAGGCGGCCATAATTTTCAACAAATCCAGATTAATGGTGGTATTTTTGCTGTCTTCTACCAGGGCGTGTAAAAAGGTTCCAAAAGGTTCGTCGAACAAACGGGAGGCAAAAAATTCAAAGCTTCCCGGAAGTTCGGGTTCGTAGATGGCTTTTAGCAGGCGCAAGACCGCCCAGGCACGCAGCACGTGCAAATCGATTTCCAGCTCCGGGAATTGCGGGGCAAAATCCTGCTGCAGACGAAGCAAAACCGGTGAAAAAGGATCATCGGAGATGTTGTTTTCGAAAAGGGGGGAATGCAGCAGGTTTAGGGCGTGGTCCAATGATTTGAGCAAGGTTTCGATTTTGCTGCGTCCTAACGGGCGCTTTTTTTCAAATTGAGCGATTCCTTCGGCAGCCTGTGCGAAGGCCTGCAAAAGATGAGCGAAAGCGTGTTCTGCCGCGAAAGATTTTTGGCTGTGTGCGGCAAAGAAATCGTCCTGAAGTAAAGAAGCGACAATCTGGTGAAGCGGAGCAAAACGGATTTTGCGTAAAGCCCGATCCAGATCGGGCACCCCGCCACCGTTAAGTTGGGCGAAAAGCTCGGCATAGGGCGCATCGGGAGTGGAGCGCACGAGATGGAAGTCGAGAAACACGTTGAATTTGTAGGCGCCTAATGCGATGAACAGGCCTTTTTCTTCCATTTCGGTGTAACGCCGGATGTACGCGAGACCGGTCACGTGATCTTTAAAAACAACAAAGTGTTCGGCGGTGCCTTGCAATCCCAAACCGGCGATCAAAGGGAGCTGAATTTGTTGTTCATCCCGATTAAAGGGCACCGATTCCCTGATCCAGCCGGCCGCCTCGGAAAAGGAATTGTTGTACACAACGAGGGCGTTTTGTTCTTCGAAACGGTTGCTGAAAGCAAAAACCGATTCCTGCACTTGGCCATCTTCAGCGAGCACATCGTAAAACAGGAAATTTTCGACATCGGCAAACAAATAGCGACGATGCAGCAGCGGTGCGATGAGTTGGTAGTGTTGACGGATGAGCGCACTGTCTTCCTGCTCGTTCCAATAGGCACGGCGGTATTCCATGCCATATTTTTCGGTAAAGCCTTCCAGCTGGCCGTGACCAAACATGGGCAGCCCGGGAAGGGTGACCATTAGCGTGCACACGCCGAAATATTTGTCGCCTTTTCCGAATTGAACGGCAGCGGTTTCTTCGTCGGGATTATTCATAAAGTTGACGTAGCGCTTAAGAATTTGGGGATTAAAGGCCAGAACGTTTTTAATCAATTGGCGGTATTTTTCGTTTTCTTCGTTTTTTAACATATTCATGAACGCGCTGTTGTAAACACGGTGCATGCCCAGTGTGCGCACGAAGTAGCTTTCCATCAGCCAGAAGGCTTCGGCCAAAAGCAAGGTGTCGGGCACTTCTGCCTGAATGCGGTCAACTACTTCGCGCCAGAATTCATTGGGGAACAGGCGATCGAATTCGTCTTTGGTCATGGAAAATTCGGCACGCGAGGGGATGTCGCCGCCCTGGCCGGGCTCGGGGAACCACAGGCGCTGGAAGTGTTTTTTGGTGAGTGTCATGGCGGCATCGAAACGAATAATGGGAAACTGGCGGGCGATTTCGAGAATTTTTTGGATGACGGCTTCGCGAACTTCGGGATTTAAATAGTTGAGTTGGGCGGTATCGTTCCAGGGCATGCTGGTGCCATCGTTACCGTGGTAGATGTAACGGGTTTCTCCCGATGGATAATGCACGCGTTTGAAAACCACGGCGGCATCGCTTCGATTCCAGTAGCCATCTTCGATAAATACACCGACATCAGGATGCTCGCAAAGATCCGGGCCGTTGAACGAGTACTGGGGGAAGGGCGAGTAAGGCAATTGAATGAACCAGTCGGGATGTTCGATAACCCACCTGGAATCGATACCCGTGTGGTTGGGCACCATGTCGGTGGCCATACGGATGCCGTAATGCATGGCGCGCTCTTTTAAATTTTGCAGAGCCGGTTCGCCGCCCAGGTCTTCGGCAACGACGTAATCGTAAAGGGAATACGCGGAGGCCAAGGCTTCGGGATTGCCCGTCCGTTGTTTGATTTTTTGCGAGGCTTTGCTGCGCTCCCAGATGCCGATCAGCCAGAGTCCGGTGATACCGAAAGCCGCCAGATTTTTTAATTCTTCATCGGGGATTTGATCCAGGCGATGAATCGAACGTGCGTATTTTTTACTTAGCTGATCCAGCCAGACGTAAGTGCTTTTGGCGATTAAGATCAGCCGTGGCATCCAATGGGTGTCTTCGGAAAAACGTTCGGGCTCTGCCGATGGCTTAAACTCGGGCACGACCGTCGGCCCGGGGCCAAAGGCCGCTTTGTCGAAGCGGAGTTTTTCTTCTTCCCGGATAAAATCGAGGCTTTGGAGCAGGCGGGCCAGAGCGTTGCCGATGAACGGATGCCATTGTTCTTTAATAAAGTCCAGCTGGGCTTTGATCGAGTGGGGGTAATGTTTGGCCGGTTGCCTTAAAAATTCGAATAAGGCATGTCTGGAATTGGGCAGAGGGGGTTCCTTTTTGAAAAAGGTTCCCAGATCGTTTTTTAATTTGTTGAAGGGAATTTCTTTTTCGAGCGGTGCAGGATCGATTAAGGTTTTAAGTGGTTTAAAGGCCGGATTCAGGTTGTCGATCCAGAGCGTGAGAAGTTCCTCCAGTAATAGAAAACGGTTAGGGAAACCGTTTGTGGTGCCGTTCAGGTAAGCTTCGGCTGAGAGCTCGTTGCGGAAAACGGGCAGGGGGGGGTAGTGTTGGCAAAAGGATTGCAGAAAGCGTTTAAACGCTTTTTCCCCGTATTTTTTGCTTAGGAAGGCATCGAGCTTTTCGAAGATTTTCGGATCGATCTGTTTACGATAGTAATTAATAAGGGCGTGTTCTATTTCATGCAGAAGGCCCAGGGCATTTATTTCCGATGCGCGGATGTCCGGTTGTTTCGTACGGAGTTGTTCGGTCAGTTTATGGACGGCACGTAGGTTGGTGAAGACGACATCACCATTCGACTGAAACAGTTCATCATCGAGAGAAAAGAGTTCACGGGCCTTGCGGCTTGGGTGGAATTGAACAAAGCGTTGTGTCATGGTCACTCCGTAGGATTTTTAGTTCGGGACAAAGTTACAGGAAAGCGGAGTTGATGGCAAATGGATGTGCAGGGAATTTTGATTAGAATGTAATTTAGTCCTAAATTGTGCGCGCTTTTTAACGGAAATGAAGGAGAGAAAAAATCGTTGAAACGATTGCTGGAGCGTAGGTTTGCCCCGTTTTTTGTAATTGTAGCGGCGGCGTTGTGGGGTGTGGATGGGATTGTATTGCGTCCCTCGCTGTACACTTTACCGGTTATTTTTGTGGTTATGGTAGAATCCACCGCAGCTACACTGATTATGACGCCCTTTTTTTTACGCCAATTTCCGAAGCTAAAGAATTTGAATTATAAAGAATGGGGTTCTTTGCTCGGGGTTGCGATATTGGGAGGGGCTGTTGGGACATTGGCCATAACAAAGGCGATTTTTTACGTTCAATACATAAATCTTTCGGTCGTTGTGCTCATCCAGAAACTACAGCCGGTTTTTGCCATTACTCTGGCTGCGATTTTGTTGAAGGAACGGCTGCCTAAAATTTTCATTAAATGGGCGGTTATTGCGCTTGTAGGTGCGTATTTTATGACGTTCGGAGCACATCTTCCTGATTTTAACACGGGCGATAAAACGTTATTGGCAGCGGGTTTTGCTTTGTTGGCGACCATCAGTTTTGCTTCGTCCACGGTGTTGAGTAAGCGTTTGTTGCGCAAAATCGATTTTCATTTTGCAACGTATTTACGTTTCTTAGTTACGGCAATTTTAATGATTGGTCTGGCAATTTTTACCCAAAAGATCGAAGTGATACATCAGGTTAGTCAAAAGCAATGGCTGGTTTTTTTGATGATTGTTTTGTTTACCGGGGCGCCGGCTATTTTTTTGTACTATTTCGGGCTGAAACAAATTCCTGCCTCGGTTTCGACGATCTGTGAATTGGCATTTCCCATTACGGCGATTCTTCTGGAATATGCCATTTACCACAAATATCTTTCTGTTTTGCAGTGGATCGGAACCGTTGTTTTGCTTTATTCCATTGTTAAGATTTCGGGAATGATTAATTTTTGGGAAGACTGAGAAGACGATAAAAAGGCGCGGGACGACGGTTCAGCCGATCCCCCGCGCCGTGGCGGATCATGCGGACCGCTTTTTGAGTTCCTGCAAATCTTGTATTACTTCCTGATGGTGTGTTTTGACTTTAACTTTGGGATATACTTTTACAATTTTTCCCTGCGGATCAATAATAAACGTACTGCGTGTAATGCCCATGTATTCACGTCCATACAGTTTTTTCTTGCCCCAAACGCCATAGGTTTCGCAGATATTGCTTTCGGCGTCGCTAAGTAAAGGAAATCGGAGATTGTATTTTTCTGCGAATTTTTTGTGGCGTTCTACCGGATCTTTGCTAACGCCTAAAACGACGGCATCAATTTTTTGCAGGTCAGGAAGTACTTCCTGAAAGTTGCAGGCTTCGGTAGTACATCCCGGGGTCATGTCTTTGGGATAAAAATAAAGGACGACCCATTTACCTTTAAAATTTTCGAGGGAAATCGGGTTGCCGTTTTGATCGGGTAAGGTAAAGCCGGGTGCTTGAGTTCCTGGTTCTAACATTATTGGATTCTCCTTTTTTAGTTGACCGGTGTAAGGGGCGGGCCAAACCGTTTAAACGGTTTGCCCGCCCTTGCGCAGTGTGCAGCTGTGGCCCGGCAAAACCGTTTAAACGGTTTCGCCGTCTCATTATTCTACCACACACATTTCATCGAGATCTCTGTAACATCCTCCGGGCCAGCGTTTCAAGTTGGTTAAGTCCTTCTAATTGCCTCTCATTAAACTGCCTGCGCATTTTAGCATCATTCAACAAGAAATGAATAACGTCCAGAGCTTCCAAAACATTCCCGCTGAGTACCAAAGCGCGCGCCAGTTTCGCTTTAAGAAAGGCAAGATTCGGATCAGATTTTATGCCTTTTCGGTAAAAAGCAAGGGCCTTTTCCGGAGAGCCGATCTGCACATAGATATCTCCGATATGGTACAGTGCCGCAACGTGGTGCGAATCGGCCTCCAGCACTGCAAAGTATTCCTCCAAGGCCCGTTGCCAGTCCTTGTGCCGGGCATACCAGCCGCCCATTTTAAAATGGGCGGCATCCCACAAAAGTGTTCCGTAAACATGTTCTCTTGCAATTTCCAGGATTTCTTCAGGTGAAAACGCAGGCAAACCAAAGTGCGTCCGTCCGTTAAACGGCGGCTTTGAAACCAAATCTGCAATTTTCAGAGCACCGATTGCTTCATCCAGGCGGGTGAAATTTTGGCAATGGGGCGGGAAAGAGTGACTTGGCGTCCCTGCCTGTGCACGGCTTTTCTTCAAGCGCTCAAAAAAACCGTAAGCCAGCAATTGGTACCCACGAACATTTGGGTGTAAATGTTCCAAAAAAAGCGTTGAATCCGGTATTCCATGCGGAGCATGGGCACAAAAAAGAGAATCTGTCTGGACAATGAATACCCCCGGCTGCATACCGATGCTTCGAATAATTTCATTCAACGCCGAAGGTGCCCTAAACGGCAAACGATCCCAATCCCGCGCAGCTACAAAGGCGCGTTTAGCCTCTGTGAAATTTTTTAGGCGGTAATAGCATCTCCCCAACAAATAGTAGGCAAACGCATTTTGAGCATTTGTTTTTAAGGCGGCTTTTAACAAAGCGCAGGCTCTCTCCCAGCGCCCTCTCTCCATTTCGCGGAGAATTTGCGTGTAGCCCGCAATCGAAGTTTTCGGATCGGGATGGCCCAGGGGCTCCTGATCCTTAAGATTGCATGTTAGGGTACTCACATAAACCGGCACATGATTTTGCCGGAAGAAGGAAACAATACTCGATAAATTCAGGCGAAAATTTCGAATGGTTTTTTGGTAAATAGGGTCTCCCGGGGATAGCGAGTTTCGTTTGATCATAGCCGCCATGAGCGTTTTGGAAGTGTTCGCTTTGTGCGGCAAAACCGAGTGAATTGCCGAGTCCATAAGCTGGTAGAGACGCAGTCGTTTCAAATGTAAAAACCACTGAACAATTGTGGGATTCGAACTCAAAGTTTGGCTCGAAGCCAATCCCAGAGCTCCGTAAAATTCGTTGTGACCCATGTAGACCAAAATAGCATCCGGTTTAATGTGCAGAATTTCTGGCAGCATGAACCGTACACTGTGCGAATTGATGGCCGAAAGTCCCAAATTGATCACCTGCCATTGCCGATTGGGAAAGCGGCGCTTAAGGTAACAACGTAAAAAATGGGGAAAATTAATATTCACTTCAAAAGGGAAGCCCTCGGTGGTCGAGCCACCCAAACATACGATGCGTTTTGTGTTTTCGGATTTTTTGATGGGAATTTTTTGTGGAATAAACTCAGGCACGGCGACATCATTCCGCGAAAAAAACAGTTGGGGGTACCGGGGATTAAGATGGTAATAAGCTCCGTCTTTAATCCACAGATGATACGATTCGCCGTAACCCAGAAGGCGTAATCCGCCTTCGAGAATGGCCAAAAACAGGAAAGGAATTGCAAATAGTGAAAAATAAAAAACAATACGTTTCAACATACAACCCGGCAAAGCCTTAAATTCGGAGTAAAATTACAAAATAGCCCGAAGCAAAACAAAAAAAGCGACCTTAAAGGCCGCTTTAGTTAAGCAAAAACGATGAAAATTTATGCCGATTTTTCTTCTCCCGGCATGCCCTTTAACATCCAGCCTTTGGCCAGCCACAAGGCAATCGGTGTAATAATTGCAATCAGACCGTAAATAAACCAGAGTGTTCCGGTGTGCAATTGATCCACGGGAACGTCCTTCGGGCAATAGCGTTCCAGAAACCAGCCCGAATAAAACCCGGTGACCACTTTGTCTAAAAACCAGGGAAATTGTCCCACTCCCATGTAAAGCCCCACTTTGCCTTTCGGAGCAATCTCGGCAATCCATTGCAAAAAGCGCGGCGACCACATGGCCTCGCCAATGGTCATGAAAAGAACATAAATTAAGAACGTGGAAGTGTGCGGGCCAAACGCCAGCAAAAAGGTGGGAATGGACATGACCAATGTACCCCAAATCATCATGCTGTACACGTTTGCCCTTGCGGTTAACCCGGCAATAATGGGAGTTAACACAAAAATCAAGATGGGGTTCAAATTCGTAAAAACTTCAAAATATTGACTGACCACGGTACCCTGAAAAGCCCGGTCCAAATAGTAGGGAAGGGTTAGCCAGTTGTGGGCAAAAAGCGTTTGTACGGGTACGAGAATAAACACAAAAAACGTAAAACGCTTGTCACGGAAAGGATGCCAGGGACGGCGTTTTAGGTAGTCGTAAGCAATAACACCTAACATAAGCAGAAATAAAATGAACGCCACATCGATGTGAACGTTGATACTTCCAATCTGGAAATCATAAATACGATTAATGGAATTCTTGATGCCGAATCCCGAGAGAAGAAAGAAACCAAGAGCAATAACGCTAAAAACAAGAGTAGGCATATTGTTTACTTTGGGTGTTTTTACTTCTTCTTCATCTTTGTCCTCTTCGGCTTCTCCCTTGGCAACCAATTCGGCGTTTTCTTTAGCCACTTTTTCCAGAGCGTCTTTGTCGGTTTTTCGGGTAATCAGCACAATCGTCAGGAGAAGGGAAATGGCGGTCAAAATTACGTAAACCCAAAAAACAGCCGTTAATCCGTTGGGCGGAAAAACGTTTTCGAACGAATGACGCGTAAAAGAAGAAATGAATCCGGAAAAGAAAGCGCCCAAATTCATCAATCCGTATATTACGGCGTAGCCCATCGCGGCTGTTTTTTTACTGGTGTAGCGTTTTACGCCTGCGTAAGCTGCCGGCTGAAACAATCCGTAAGCCGCAACCATGATGGTTAAACCGCCGATCATCGTAAAGAACATGGGCGACCACAACCCGGTGCCCAGGGGCAACGTCCCGGAAAGAGAGACGAAAATGCGCCCTACTAACATCGCCGTAAAGGCCAGGATTAATGATTTGCGTACACCCAGCTTATCGGACCAGCCACCTAAAATGAGCATGGCAAAAGTAATGCCGCCGGTGACAAAACTGTACACCACTCCGGCCTGGGCGTCGGTAAGTCCGATGTTTTCCGAGCAAAATTTCCCCAAAATGGTCAGAATGCCAAAGTAAACCAAGCCTTCAATAATGTAGGGAACGTTAATGCCCCATAAAGCCTTAGGTGCCTTAAAAAAAGCCCGGAACGTCCCGGCTAATTCATCGAAGGCATCGGTAATTACCTGGCCGAGCGTCTTTTTTTCTTTTTCGGGAGCAACTTCCTGTTTTGTCTCTTCCATCACCGTATCTCCTTCCTAAAAACAGTTACACGCATCGAAAAAATAAATATAAGGGTAGAACCCTAATGAAAAAAGAGAAAATCGACAAAAGTGGTGGAAATTTTTTTGTACATCCCCGCCAAATAATCGGCAGTGCAAGAGGGAAGGCAGGTTTTATTTAACTGTTGAGGCCAAAAAGGAAACTTTATTCAAAGCGGTCATCCCGATGCCAGGCAAACAACGTTACGCCACCGTCAGTAGCCAACCACATATCCGGGCCGTCAATTAAAATGCGGTACACGCGGTTGCTGGCCAAACCGTCCCGCTTGGTGTACAGATACCAATAATTCTGCTTGACATCACAGCGCAGAAGTCCGCGGTCGGTGGCAAACCAAACCGAGCCGGGGGTAAAGCTCAAATCGTTAAAGTGCATTTTTACTTGCGGAAAAGAATGCCACTGTTTTTTTGTTGGATCGAAAAAAGCAACGCCATCGTCCCCGGCAAACCAGAGCGAATCCTGATAGACTCCAATCGCGCCGATGTTTACATCCATAACGGCAGAGTGGGTTTTAAAGAACGAAAGCCGTTCGGATTTTAATGAAAATTGGTAAATGCCGTAAGCCGTAGCCAGAAACAGAGCGGAGTCACCAACGGCAATTTTAAAAACGGGAACGCTGTTTAGTTTGCCGCTTTTGGGTCGCTGAATATTGCGATAGCCAATGTCAAGCCAATTTAGACCGCGATCGGTGGCAATAAACAACCGATCACCGACGATTTTCAGATCGTGAATATTATTCGAAAGCAGACGTTGGGCGCGGGTAAACGATGTCCAGTCGTCTTCTTTTTTGTCGTAGCGTACCAGGCCCAGTTCCGTTCCGAAAAAGACATAGCGTTTGGTACCAACAATCGCGTGGACGTTATGATCGGAAAGGGTCATAATTAAGCCGGCCTCGTAATATTGCCAATCTTCGGAATTGTTGTCCCAACGACAAATACCGCTGGGGATAAATCCGGTGCTAATGCCACCGATCCAGGTGGCCTGGTCGTCCAAATAAATAGCTCTGGGGAAAATATTCGAAATGGAATGTTGACCGAGGTGCAACGTATTATCGACCAGGCTGGCCCAGGCCGGGCCAAGCCCGTCGGTTGCAATCCAGACGCGATTGAAATTGTCCACGACAGCCATGTTTTTTAAATGAAAAATCCGATTGTACGGATCTAAAATTTCGTCGGGCTGCCGAAACAGGTAAGAACGATTGGTAAAAAAATCGGGCAACTCGCGCAGTGAAGGCCGATAATACGGAGGAAAAGAGACCCCTTTGGGATTTTTCAGGAAAGATTGAAGCTGCACCGGATCGGGTTGACGGGGAGCGGGCATGGGATTGTCGGCCGGCATCCAGTATTCAAAAGCAAAATTGTACACATCTACTCCCCTTGGAGTGCGGGCGTAAAGGCGGCGTTGAGCAGGATCGTAACTCAAAGCCAGAATGGTGTTGCTGCGCAAGCCCGAGCTGGTGGTAAACGGGAAATCCCAATAATCATCAAACAGTTGGTAGCGTAAAATGCCCCCGGAACGCGTTCCGAAATACACATAATCGTCTCCGATCTCCACGGCAGTAATATCCGTGGCCGGAGCGTAAGTAATCCAGTCGTCGATGGTGTAATGCGTAAAGCGGTCAAAGTAAATTTGTTGAATACTTTGTGCTGACAAAGGGAGAAAAAGAAAACAGAGCCCAAAAATAATAAAAAGTATTTTCATGCGATCACCGATATTTTGACAAAATTTGATGGATAATTTGCTTGTTTGCCCGGTCGTACTTAATGGTCAAATACAAATAATGCTCATCCAGAGTTTTTTCGATAATTGTGGCATAAGGGTACACCAGATGTTCGCCCGCGCCGTGGGTGTAATCTAACTTGATTGTGCTTACTTCAAAGCGATCTTCGGCCAAAGTGAGCAATTTACGCTTTAAATGATTTAGACCGATGTGCCGCGCAGCCGAAATAAACAAAGCATCGGGGTAAAGAACCTTTAGTTGCGCTAAAACGTTGTGGTTGCGCAGACGATCCACTTTGTTAAAAACGAGCAAACGTTTTTTGGAATCAATTTCCAACTCACGCAGAATTCCTTCCACAATTTTAAGCTGCTCTTCAAAGTTCGTTTGAGTCACATCTACCACATGAATCAACAAATCGGCCTCAATGGCTTCGGCCAGCGTGGTTTGAAAGCTGGCTACCAAATGGTGGGGGAGCTTGCGGATAAATCCTACTGTGTCGCTTAATAAAACCGTTGTGGTCGAAGAAAGTTTTAGACGGCGAACGGTTGTGTCCAGCGTGGCAAAAAGTTTGTCTTCAATGCCAACCTCGGCATCGGTCAGGGCTTTCATCAGGGTAGATTTGCCTACATTGGTGTAGCCAATAAGTGCGGCCCGGAATAAGCCGGAGCGTTGCTGACGCTGAACCTCGTTTTGATGCGAAATTCGCTTTAGCTTTTCTTTTAAATGGGCAATGCGTCGGCGTACCAGACGACGGTCGGTTTCCAACTGAGTTTCACCGGGCCCTTTGGTTCCAATACCACCGACCTGTCGGGATAGATGCTGCCATTGCCGGGTTAGACGGGGTAAAATGTAATTAAGTTGCGCCAGCTCCACTTGCACTTTAGCCATGTTGGTACGGGCGTGCAGGGCAAAGATGTCCAGAATCAGTCCGGTACGATCCAATACCTTGATTCCGGTGATTTTCTCAATATTGCGTGCCTGCGCCGGGGACAGCTCATCATCGAAGATGATGAGATCAATGCGGTTTTCCGTAATAAATTCGTGGATTTCTTCGATTTTGCCTCTTCCCACAAAAAAAGCGGGATCTGGCACAGGACGTTCTTGAATGAATGTGCGAATCGGTTCGGCACCGCTGGTTTGAGCCAGATCTTCCAATTCAGCCAGATGATCTTCCACTTCCCAGCGGGATTGCCCGCGCCGAACCATCCCTACCAGAATACAGCGTTCGTTTGTTTCGATGGTTTCTTTAATGGCTGTCATTTCCTCGTATTTCGTGCTACAATGATTATTTTAATTAAATTCTTACAAAAAGCAAGGGATTTATTGAGTCCCGTTTTCATTTTATGGTTTTGTCGAAAATAAGTTTCCTTTGGCTACATTTTTCCGAAATCACAAGAAAGAAGCCTTATCATGGGTGCTCGGAAAAAGTTAAAAAATTCGGGTAACGGTAATCAAAGAGATGACGATCAAAAACAGAGCGTACAGTTTCTTGAATTTTTGGCTATTCAAATGTACCGAAAGATGACTACCAAAATGCGCACCGATAAAAACCGGAAGAGCAAGCAGCAAAGCCGTTTGCCAGTGAACGTGTCCTGCCGTTGCATGACCCAAAAAGCCGGCCGAGGCCGTCAATCCAACCATGAAAGCACTGGAACCGACCGCAATCGAAATGGGCACACGAAATAATAAAACCATCAAGGGTATTTTAACCACCCCGCCGCTAATTCCCACGGCACTAAGCAGGGCACCTAAAATAAACATGATGGCAAACACACAGCGCAAATCGAGCCAGATGGTTTGGCCTTCCCACGAACGTTTTAAAAACCAATAAGGCGTGGAAGGCGTTGTCTCGCGGGCACAGGAATGAAACTTCCGGTGTAACGGGTAAATCATCAAATAGGCCGATATTATCAGCAGTCCGCTCAACAAAGCCGTTAAAAGCTGGACAGAAAGCCAATGAGAGAGAAACCCGCCAATAAAAGCGCCCAAAGTTGTGGGAATTTCTAAAACCAGGGCTAACGTCCAATCCACGCGATGGGAATGCCGATACACGATGGTGGCCGAGAAAGAGGTAACCAGAATCAAAAGCAAAGAAGTTGCCGCCGCCTGTTGAAAAGGTACGCCAAGCCAGAGCTGGAACGGTGTGTACAGCACACCACCGCCCAAACCGAACAAAGAGGCGACAAAAGCAGCCGCAAATAAAAGGAAACCCAGAGCAATGTTCATCTCATGCCTCGAATTAGCAAATTTAAACACGCGAATTTAAACAAAAAGCATGATCAAAGCCAGCGCGTCCGGCTGCAAGTTAGTAATTACCGCAATTTATTCTGGTCCTGCCTGCAGCCAAAGAAAGACACCCTTTGCAATGTTTTGAAATACTCGTTAATTTGTGTTATCGGTTTCCGTGTTTTCGGACAAAAACCGGCAATCGTTCTTTTCTTAATTTTAGGCGAGGGGAGTTGTGTTTTTATGACGGTTAAACAATTTTTGCAACAGGCAATGCAGCGCTGGGAAGAATCCACTTTAAAAAAGGTGTTAACCCGTTTTCCCGAACGCAAGGCCACATTTTTTACCGGCTCCTGGCTACCGGTAGATCGCCTTTATTTGCCGCGGCCGATTAGTGAAGAAGAATATCTTGAGCGGATTGGCTTCCCGGGAGAATATCCCTACACCCGTGGCGTGCAGCCCACCATGTACCGTGGACGCTTCTGGACCATGCGCCAATACGCCGGGTTCGGCACAGCGGAAGAGTCGAACAAGCGCTACAAGTATCTTCTTGAACAGGGCCAAACCGGGCTTTCTATTGCCTTCGATTTGCCTACCCAAATCGGCTACGATTCCGACGACCCCCACAGCATTGGTGAAGTGGGTAAGGTAGGCGTGGCCATCGACAGCCTGCGCGACATGGAGATATTGTTTGACGGCATTCCGCTGGACAAGGTTTCCACCTCCATGACCATCAATGCGCCGGCGGCTGTTTTGCTGGCTTTTTACATTGCACTGGCCGAAAAGCAAGGCGTGCCCAAGGATCAACTGCGCGGTACAATCCAGAACGACATTTTGAAAGAATACATTGCCCGGGGAACTTACATTTTTCCGCCCCGTCCTTCGTTACGTTTGGTAACCAATGTTTTTGAGTATTGCTCGCAGGAAGTCCCCAAATGGAACACCATTAGCATTTCTGGCTACCACATCCGCGAAGCCGGGTCAACAGCCGTGCAGGAGGTCGCCTTTACTCTGGCGGATGGCATCGAATACGTTCAGGCGGCCATTAATGCCGGTCTGGATGTGGATCGTTTTGCCGGACGGTTGTCTTTCTTTTTCAATGCCCACAACGACCTGTTGGAAGAAGTGGCGAAATTTCGCGCTGCGCGCCGCATTTGGGCGAAAATCATGAAGGAGAAATTCGGGGCCAAGAAAGAACGTTCGTGGATGCTGCGCTTCCACACCCAAACCGGGGGCAGCACATTAACGGCCCAGCAACCCGATAATAATATTGTGCGCGTAACCATCCAAACTTTGGCTGCGGTTTTGGGTGGCACGCAAAGCCTGCACACCAATTCCCGGGATGAGGCCCTGGGATTACCCACCGAGGAATCGGTGCGTATCGCCTTACGTACCCAACAAATCGTAGCTTATGAATCCGGCGTAACCAACACGGTCGATCCTTTGGCCGGATCGTATTACGTAGAACAACTTACCGATCGCATCGAAGACGAAGTGTGGAAATATCTGAAAAAAATCGAATCACTGGGAGGCATGGTAGCCGCCATTGAGAAGGGCTACATCCAAAAAGAGATTCAAGATTCTGCCTACCGCTATCAAAAAGAGGTGGAAGAGGGCGAACGAGTCGTTGTCGGGGTGAACAAATTCACCATCGAGAACGAACCGCCCAAAGAAATTTTAAGGGTAGATCCACAGCTGCGAAAAATACAAAGTGAGCGTCTGCAAAAGCTGAGGCAAGAGCGGGATAATAAGAAGGTGGAAGAGACGTTGCAGGCTTTACGCATGGGTGCCCGCGACGAGCAAGTAAATTTGATGCCTTTGATTTTGGATGCGGCGCGCGCATACGCTACACTGGGAGAAATTTGCAACGTTTTGCGGGAAGAATTCGGCGAATATCAGGAATCGGTCGTGCTTTAAATCTCACAGGAGAGAGAAAATGTCCAGAAAAATTCGAATATTAATTGCCAAGCCCGGTCTGGATGGCCATGACCGGGGCGCGAAATACGTGGCCCGTGCTCTGAAAGAGGCGGGGTACGAGGTCATTTACACCGGCATACGACAATCGCCGCAGGCCATTGTGCAAACCGCCATTCAAGAAGATGTGGATTTTGTTGGGCTAAGCCTGCTTTCCGGCGCACACAACGAGTTGTTCCCGGAAGTGGTGCGCCTTTTGCGTAAGCAGGGGGCAAATGATGTGATTGTTTTTGGCGGTGGGGTGATTCCCGAAGAAGACATTCCGTTTCTCAAAAAGGAAGGCATCGAAGCGGTTTTTACACCGGGTACCCCCATTAAAGAAGTAATCGAGTTTATTGAATCTAACAAAGAAAGATTACGCCAGTGACGAAAAGATTGATCGAAGGGATTATTCGAGGCGATGTCCGCTCCATTGCGCGTGCTATCAGCCGAATTGAGAACGACACCCAGGACAAAGAAACGTTAATCGACGCTTTGTACGAGCACACCGGCCATGCGCTTGTGGTCGGTATTACCGGCCCGCCGGGGTCCGGCAAGAGCAGCTTGTTGGATCGCATTATTGAACGCGAGCGCAAGCAGGGCAAAAAAGTTGCGGTATTGGCCATCGATCCCAGCTCTCCTTTTACGGGAGGGGCTATTTTGGGCGATCGTCTGCGCATGCAAAAGCATGCTACCGACCAAGGAGTGTTTATTCGTTCGATGGCCTCGCGGGGACACCTGGGAGGTGTTTCCGGTGCTACGGCCGATGCTGTAAAAGTTTTAGATGCCGCCGGTTTCGATCTTATCATGATTGAAACGATTGGGGTGGGGCAAACCGAAATCGAGGTGATGAATTTAGCCGACGTGGTTTTGTTGGTTTTGGTGCCGGGCCTGGGCGATGAAATTCAGGCTCTGAAAGCCGGAGTCATGGAAATTGGCGATATTTTTGTGGTTAACAAGAGTGACAAAGAAGAAGCAAATCGCCTGAAAGCGGAAATTGAATACGTTTTGCATTTAAAGATGTCTCAGGAACAAAGCGAAACCAATCCTATTTTTATGACCTCGGCGATTCAGAATACGGGCATCGACCAGCTGGTGCAGGGGATGCACGACTATGTGCAAAAAATGGAAGCCGATGGGCGCTTGGCTCAACGCAGGCGCAAGCGGCTAACATTGGAGCTCCGCACGATTTTTACGGCGAAGGTCGAAGCCCATGTCCACAATTTTCTGGATACCGATCACAAATTAGACATCTGGATCGATCAAATTTTGCAAAAAAAATCGGCACCTTACCAACTGGTAAATCGGAAGGTCGCTCAAGTACTCAAGGAGTTGAAGTCATGATTAAACAGATAAATCACATTGGAATTGCAGTCAGAAGTTTGGACGAACACATTCCTTTTTACCGGGATGTGCTTGGCCTGAAATTGCTGGGAATCGAAGAGGTTGCGGACCAGCATGTGCGCACGGCTATTTTTGAAATTGGAGATGTGCGCATCGAGCTTTTGCAACCGACCGATGCTCAGAGCCCTGTTGCCGGATTTTTACAAAAACGGGGTGAGGGTATGCATCATATCGCCTTGCAGAGTGACAATTTAGAAAAAGAATTGCAACAAGTTCAGGACAAGGGAATTCGTTTGATCGACAAAAAGCCGCGCCAAGGGGCCCACAAAATGAGAATAGCGTTTTTGCATCCCAAGTCGACGGGTAATGTTTTGTTCGAATTATGCGAAGATGCCCAATAAAAATAAAAGAAATTTCTGTTGTTTAAAGGGTGCTTTCAAGCTTAGAGCCTCTCTTCGCCGAATATTAGGCAAGATGTATTTTTTTGTAAAAATTCTTTCAACTCGGCCGATAATATTTTAAGCCAAAGCAAATATCAGATTATTACCAATTCATGGTTTTTTCTGCATGGAGATGGTACCTGAGATTATTGAGACTTCTTTAAATTCTGCGTTGTATTTTACAAGAAGAGCGTAAAAAATTAAGACTTTTTGTAAAAATATGATGCAAATCATTGATCAAAGGAACAAAAGTTGTAAAATATTTTTGTAACAAAGGAATGTTAACTAAGTAACGGGAGGTTTTGATGAAAAATATACTGCTTTTTTCTTTTGTCTTAATTTGGGCAACGTTTTCATTTGCCCAAACCATTTATTTGCAAGATGATTTTGAAGACGGGGATATTTCCAATTGGCACCAAATTCCGGACAGCAATTGGGTTGTCTCCACAGACGGGGCGATTAACGGTTCCTATTCTTTGAAACACGCGCTTAGCGATACCTCTGGAGGTAGCCATATCACAATTCCTCTGGATAGCATTGATGTGAGCCATAAAATAATGAAATGGCGCTTTAATTTAAAAAACGGTGCCTTCGATCCGGATGCGGCTCGGAAATTTTGGGTTTACCTTATGGTGCACGATACGACTCACGTAAACGGATACGCGGTTGGTGTGAATTTGTCAGGAGAGACAGACAGCCTTTCGCTCTGGCGCCTAACAGGAAGTGTGGCCGATACCATGCTGCTTACCACAACGTTTGATTGGGGTTTAAATAATTTGGTTGGAATTGAGGTAACCCGGGATTCGAACGGCGTTTGGGAATTAAAATACGACAGCGACGGAAATTTTGATCACTTGATTTCGGCGGGTGCCGTAAAAGATGACTATTACACGGCTGCCAATTATTTCGGGATGTCCTTCTATTTTAAAGATGATGCAGCGGGCTATTTGTGGCTGGATGACGTCTTGGTCGAAGACGCAAGCAGAGTCAATGTGGCTGTCAAAGGATTTTTACAGGGCCCGTTTGCCAGCGATAGTATGTGGACAACACTGGCAGATGATGGCTTTTTGGTGTATGCGCAACCTTACGGCCCATCGCCTTGGAATTATGACGGGGATGAAATTGTTAAACACTTCCCGGATGGGGTGGTGGATTGGATTCAAGTGCAGTTGCGCACATCGACCGATTCTGCGTCTACCGTTGCCACTCGCGCGGCTTTTGTGCGCAAGGATGGCATGATTACCGATCTGGATGGCTACAGCCCGGTAAGTTTTTCGGGAATAGCCGATGGATCTTATTATGTTGTGCTGCGCCATCGGAATCATCTGGCTATTATGAGTGCCAATCCAATTGCCCTTTCGGCGTTGACGACACTGTACGACTTTTCTACGGCCCAAACACAAGCCTATGGTACCAATCCTATGGTAGAGGTCGATACTACCAATCACGTTTTTGCTATGCCGACGGGTGATGCCAATGCAAACGGGCAAATTCAAAATGATGACAAAAACGATTATTGGAAAACACAAGTAGGCGCGGCAGGATACAGATCGGGAGATTTTAATTTGAATGGGCAGGTACAGAACGACGATAAGAATGATTATTGGAAAGGGAATCTTGGTAACGGGACTTATGTGCCCTTTTAAAAACGCAAGAAAACAAGTAATCGAAAGGAGAAATAAATGTTTAAAGCTAAAATTTTACTGTTGGTGATGGCTTTTGCCGCGTACACCTGGGCTGCAGGTATCACTTTTACTTTTGCTAACAATACGGTAACCACAGATGGCGTAACGAAATATTTTGAATTTGATGTGATGGCTCAGGCCAGCGAAACAGGTACCCGCATCGGAGATAATCAGGTGTACATTAATTACAATACCTTGGGGTTTGGTTCGTCGATTGCTGCCAACGATAAGGTGGAAGTAACGAAAGGTACACTTTTGCAGAACGATGGGCCACCGTATTACAACATAATCAACGTAACAGATAATACCCCCTCACGGTTAGCCATTGGTGTGGAATATGTGTATGGCGACTACCCGGAATATGGGAATGAAGTTCCGACAGAAGCGACACAACTTTTACACATAAAAATTGAAATTGCCGATACCACCCAAACTTCTGGCCTGACGTTTGAACAATCATTGATGGACGGACAGGAATATTATTCGGACAATACCACGAAATATGACCCTGTTGTGGCGGATGATACATTGGACACCGCCTTAAAACTCAATGCCGCCGCTATCGAGGTGTGGGATGCGGGAATTCCGCAGCAGTTCCGGTTATATGATAATTTCCCCAATCCTTTTAACCCGAGCACCACGTTACGTTTCGATTTGCCGCAAAGTGTGAAAAACGTGCAATTGGTAGTGTATGATATTCTGGGGCAAAAAGTAGCGGTCTTGTATTCCGGGGCATTAATGGCCGGCCGCTATTCCTACCAGTGGAACGGGAAAAGCCAATTTGGCAATCCTGTGCCCAGTGGCGTTTACTTTGCTACATTCCGGGCGGGCAAATATTCGCGTACCATTCGCATGATGTTGATTAAATAAAGCTTTCTGCTTAAAACATAAAGCCCTGACCTACAGGTCAGGGCTTTTTTTATTCGTTTTCTTCGTCGACAACTTGCTGGAGCGTCGGAAGGAAATCCGGAAGAGCGGCTTCGATGCGCGTCCATCCCGGAATCATAGGGAGCTCCATCGGGTTGGCAAGGAACTGATCCCCAGCGATGATGATGCTCTTTAAGAATACTTCGATCGTTTTTTCTTCGGAGTGGCGGTCATATTTTAATCCGTTCACCATCGCATCCACGTAGTATTTGTCCAGAAAATCCAGCGCGTTACGCCAGAAGGTCGCTTTTATTGTGCGGAAGAATTGATCGGTGAACACAACCCCCTGGCTGGCCAACATCCGGTAAAATGACTTGGCAATGTCAATCGACATTTTGGCCAGACCGGCATTGGGATTATCCTCAGACAGAACCTGATGTTTGTGATCGTAGCGATCCAGAATATCTACCTGACAGATCTGATTTTTGGCATAGTTGCGGTAAATTTCGTTTAGAGTGCCGATCTCCAAGCCCCAGTCGGTTGGTAAGCGTAAGCGAACGGCGACGTCCCGAATCATCGACATTTCACCCGAAAGGGGGTAACGAAACGAATCGATGTAATCCAGATAATCATTCGGGCCTAAAATCATTTTAAGAGAACGGATGAGCGGAGTAATGAAAAGGCGGGATACACGCCCGTGCATGCGATCGGAAACCCGGCTGTAGTATCCTTTACAAAAACGAAAATTTAGAGTGGAATTTGCCACCGGATAAACCAGACGGGCCAACAAAGAACGGTCATACGTCAAAATATCACAATCGTGAATGGCAAAAACACGGGAACGGTTCGCGGCCAGCAGGTAACCCATGCTAAGCCACACGTTTCGTCCTTTCCCCTCGGTGCCTACGTAAAGATTGTTTTTGCTGAGCAGGTCGTACAAATCTTGGATTCGCGGACTGCGTTGCCAGATGACTTTGTGTGGCTGAGGTAGCTGATCGAAGAATTTTTTGGCATGTTCAAATTCTTCTTTTGTCGCCCGATCCAGGCCAATAACGATTTCGGTTAAGTAAGGTACCTTTTTGAGCTCGTCAATGATGCGGGGTAGAGCAGGGCCCTGCAATTCGCTGTACAACGAAGGCAAAATCAATCCTATCGGGCGCCGTTCCGCATGATATTTAATTTCTTCTTCCAGCTGTTCCGTTGGAAAGTCGGTTAATTTATGCAGCGTGGTAATCACGCCATTTTGAAAAAAATCAGCCATGTTTTACTCCGTTTTTTGGTTGAAAATAAATTCGATGGCCTCACGCCAGCCGGCCGGGCCAGGCAGGCGGGTAATGTAAAGATTCTCCGCGGAAAAATTTTGCACATAAGTGCCGTCCTTTTTTCGGACGAGTACGGGCTGGTCCACGGCGGCCAGTAAGTCGATGTCGTTTTTACTGTCGCCAAGCCCGATTGTTTTAAAGGGACGCCGGGAGAGAGATTGCTCTTTGTAAATTTTGCTTAAAATGTGTACGGCTTTCCCCTTGTCGGTATCTCCCAGTAAGTGAAAAAAACGATTGCCTTTTAGCAGGCGACAGCCTCGTTTGCGGACAAACGAAAGAACAGCATCGTTTTCTGTCAAATCGGCCGTGCTGACGAAAGGTTCGCTAAAAAAGCGTTTCCGGGCCAGTTCGGCCTCTTCGGGTGAAAGTTGCGTGAGCTTTGCTATCTCTTCAACGGTTAATTCGGAGAAACCGCGGATATTTAAGCCAAAAGATTCCCGTAAATCCCGGAAACACTCAAGAATTTGCTGGTAAGTTTTGCCCAAAATCAAGGTTTCAAAATTAGAATAAACCGCGGGAGCAATGGGTTCTGCAAAGTACTTAGGGGGGCTAAATATGGCACTGCCATTTTCTACGATAAAAGGCGTGTTAAGCTTCAAGCGCTGGCGTAGCCGAATAACTTCCGGATGGGTTTTACTTGTGCAGGGAATGATGGGAATATTTTGGGAAAGCAAAAAATTAATCGCGGGGAGGGCCTCGGCGAACGAATACGAATCGTTGTCCAGCAATGTACCGTCAATGTCCGTGAAAACGATCCAGTTGAAATTCATACTTTAAGTTGAGATTATTTCCGGTAAAAATCAAGGGGGCCGGCAAATTTGTCTCCGGGAAGCGGGCGTTTTTGAAAAATTATTTTTTGTTGTGTCGGTCGAAAAGCGCGCCCCGGGTGTAAACAAAGAATACATGTTTTGTGGATACTGTAAACAGTGTAGTCAAAACAAAAAGGATCATTTTGAGCAGTACGACGTAAAAAGTTTGATGGGCAAGGGAATTAACCCTATATTTGATGTACTGTGCCATCTCGACGTTGTTGGCACGAAAATTGACTTATTTTAATTGAAAGTAATAAGCATGTGAGGTGATCACAATGAAAGCAATAAAATTGATAGCCGTTTTAATAAGTTTTGTCGTGCTGACGACCTCATGCTATACACAGTTGGCATTGGTAGAGCACGACAACGGATCGAGCGGGTATTCGGACAATGGGTATTATTATCCCCAGAGCGATACGCTTTATGGAGATGAAGGACAGGCAAGCATCATTCAAAATTTCTATCTCGACTATCCTCCGTATCGTACCTATGACCCGTTTTGGGCCTCGGTTCACATCGGTTTTTATAATGACTGGTGGATGTGGAACGATTTTTACTATTCCACCTGGCCATATTATATGGTAGGGCTGCGCCCGGTCTTTTTGTATCCCATTCCGGGCATTTGGGCGTATGATCCTTTTTATGATTTTTATGATCCGTATTGGGGATATTCTTCGGGACCCTACTACCGTGGTACCTACGGCCCACGTCCTTTTCACAAAGGTGGCTCCTTAATTCGCGGAGGTGGGAGCAAACGTGTCCGCCTGTCGAAGATTTCCGATCGGCGAGGGGACTATGGCTCCTCGGGTTTTATTCCGACGAGAGCTGCAGGAGGTAGTTTGGGCACAGGTAAGCGTTCGATGGCGATTCGTAAAACCCGGAGTGGTAGCAGTATTCAGACGTCCGGAACCGCTATCCGGAAAACAGGCTCTACGAGCCGGGGCAAAATTGTACGCAAGAGCCACGATCGTTCCGTCCGTCGCTCGAGTGTGGTACGCAGGCGCTCATCCAATACGCGTCGTTATTTCCCGATTACGACGGGAAGCTCGCAACCAAAGCGTGTGGTAAAACAGCAAGCGCCGAAAAAATTAAAGCAGGTTCATACGGTGTACAATCGCGGGAATTCGAGAAGGAAGCAAACCGGTACTTACGAATCGCATCGTTGGACACCTCCTTCTCGTTCCAGCCATGTGACGACAAGCCGTCCATCGTATTCGGCTCCGTCACGTAGCAGCACCCGTTCCACTTCTGTCCACAGAAGCAGTTCGACCTCGTCGCGTTCTTCCGGATCGCGCCGTGCCGTGCGGAAACATTAAAACAGTCGTTCGGAGTTCGGTATTCTAAGGAAGGTTTGAAAGATGCTAAATAAAATCCTTATTCTGATTATTTTGATGGGCGGACTTGTGTTCGCTCAAGACATAGAAGAGGCCGCTAATTTAAGCGAAAACGAGCATGGGTTTGGCATTAAAGCGGCCGCATTAGGCAACGCGTTTACCGGCATTGCCGATGATTATTCGGCGATTTACTGGAACCCTGCGGGCTTGGCGCAGATAAAAATGCAACAATTGTACGGCTCGTTGAACCATTTGCAGGTCAAAACAGATGCGACCTACCTGGGAAACACAACAAAAGTAGATCAGGGGTTTACGAAATTTCAGAGTTTCGGTTACGTTTATCCTTTTCCTACCCGCCGGGGAAGTTTGGTTTTAGCGCTGGGCTACCAAAGAGTTAAGGATTTGAACGGACTCACCCAGTTTGGTGGTTACAACACAACGAGCAACGATCTGGCGTTTTCCATTTACAATGATTTAGGCTACGACGGTTTAATCCTTCCGTTCGATCGCGATTTCGATTTAACGCAAAGCATCCGGCAGGAAGGACATCTGGCGCAATGGTCGGTTGGCTTGGCCATCGATTTGGCGCCGAATTTTTCCGCCGGAGCAACTTTTAATCTTTTGGGAGGAAGTAGCGATTATCGTTTGAAATACGAGCAAGTGGACACACAGGGTAAAAACAGCTATGACATTACGGATGATAACGGAAATCCCATCGATGAGTTCTACTACAATTACTATAAGCTGGAGCAGATGGTCAATACGGAATATTCGGGAATTCAATTGAAATTGGGCGGTTTGTGGAAGCCGCGAAAGAATTTGCGAGTGGGTGCGACCATCACTTTCCCAACAGCGCTTGGCCTCGACGAATCGTGGACGTACAGTGATGAACTTTCGTATGACGTACATGTTCTGGCCGAAGACCGCACCTACAATTATGTTGAGCCTTTTGACAGTACGGGGAAATTCAGTTACGAAATTGAAGAACCGTTTAAATTTGACCTTGGGATTGCCTATTCCGTTAAGAATTTAACGTTGGCCGGCGGGCTGCGTTACGTGGACTGGACTCAGCTCAAATTGAAGCGGGCGGATGAAACTCCGGAATGGTACGAAAGCTATTTTGCCGAACAGAACGATCGGGTACCAACCTTGTTGCGCGCTGTGACAACCTATTCGGCGGGTGTTCAGTATGCGCTGTTTGATAATACACTCCAGCTGCGCGCAGGCTACCGTTACGTTCCCAGCCCTTTTAAAGATGTGGACAAGAAAGTGGACAAAACATTTTACTCGGCCGGGGTTGGGTTGCGGGTTAGTGAAACTACGATGATCGATGTTGCCGTGGTCCACAGCTTTTGGGAAGCAAAAAAATATTATCGCTACGATTGGGATTACGACCAAACCTTAACTCCCATGACCACTAACGAAAAATATACGCTCGATAAGCTTCAGGTAGGATTGACGGTTGCTTTTTAAACAGCCTTTATTTCCAAAAGTCGCAATAAAAAAGGCATCTCGATGACGAGATGCCTTTTTTGTTTAACTAAGCTCGAGCGCAAGAGGCTATTTGAACATCGACTTCCAGTATTCACGCCGCATGCGGGCAATTGCGGTAATCGAAATTTCTTTCGGACAAACCGCTTCGCATTCGCCGTGGTTGGAGCAGGCGCCAAAGCCTTCTTCGTCCATTTGCGCCACCATGCGTTCCACCCGGCGTGCTGCCTCGGGACGCCCCTGCGGAAGCAGAGCCAGATGAGAGACCTTGGCCGAGACAAACAACGCAGCGGAGGCATTAGGACAAGCAGCCACGCAGGCCCCGCAGCCAATACAGGCAGCCATATCCATGGCTTCGTCGGCGTTGGGTTTGGGCACGGGAATGGTAAGAGCCTCGGGTACGCCACCCGTACGTACGGAAGTGTAGCCGCCCTTTTGCATGATGCGGTCTAAGGCCGAACGGTCCACAACCAGGTCTTTGATGACCGGAAAGGCGCGGGCACGGAAGGGTTCAACCACGATGGTGTCGCCATCGTTGAACATGCGCATGCGGATTTCACAGGTGGTTGTTCCGCTTTGCGGCCCGTGTGCGGTACCGTTAATAACAGCGCCACACATACCGCAAATACCTTCGCGGCAGTCGTTGTCAAATTCAATGGGAATTTCGTCCTTTTTGATCAGGTCTTCGTTGAGCACGTCCAGCATTTCCAAAAAGGACATGTCCGGATTAACATCTTTAACGGTGTAGTTGACGAACTTTCCTTTAGAATTGGCATCTTTTTGACGCCAGACTTTCAAATGTATGGTTAATTTTTTCTTTTCCATAAATGCCTCCTCACTTGTAGCTGCGTTGGGTGGGGGTTACAAATTCAAATTTGAGCTCTTCTTTGTGCAGCTCCCAGTCTCCAAGCTTTTTGAACTCCCAGGCGGCCACGTAAGAATAATGTTCGTCGTCGCGCAAGGCTTCACCTTCCTCGGTCTGGCTTTCTTCGCGGAAATGGCCTCCGCACGATTCTTTACGATGCAAAGCATCACGGGCCATCAACTCGCCCAGTTCCATAAAGTCGGCCACGCGTCCGGCAAATTCCAGATTTTTGTTGAGAGAATTGGCTTCACCGGCCACGCGTACATTGTTCCAGAATTCTTCACGCAATTTGGAAATTTCTTCGATGGCCTCTTTAAGTCCTTGTTCGTTGCGAGACATTCCCACTTTTTCCCAGAGAATTTCGCCCAACTCGCGGTGAAATTCTTTAACGGTTTTATTGCCTTTGATGCTAAGCAACTTTTCGTAGCGTTGCTTGGCTTCTTCGGCTGCCTCTTTGAAGGCATCGTGATCTTCGCTGACTTTTTCGAATTTTGTTCCGGCCAGGTACTCGGAGATGGTGTAAGGAATGATGAAATAGCCATCGGCCAATCCCTGCATGAGTGCACTGGCACCCAGGCGGTTGGCACCATGGTCGGAAAAGTTCGCTTCGCCTAAAACGAACAAACCGGGCAGCGTGCTCATCAGGTTGTAATCGACCCACAAACCACCCATTGTGTAGTGCACGGCCGGGTAAATACGCATGGGCACTTCGTAAGCGTCTTCGCCGGTAATCAGTTTGTACATTTCAAAAAGGTTGCCGTAGCGTTCTTCGATGGTTTTGCGGCCAAATTCTTTAATGGCATCGCGGAAATCCAGGTAAACTGCCATGCCGGTTTCGCCTACGCCACGACCTTCATCGCAAACCATCTTGGCATTACGCGAAGCAACGTCGCGCGGTACCATGTTTCCAAAGGTCGGATAGCGTCGTTCCAGGTAGTAATCGCGTTCTTCTTCCGGGATTTCGTTGGGTGGACGTTTGTCGCCCTTTTTCTTGGGAACCCAAACGCGCCCGTCGTTACGTAAACTTTCACTCATCAAGGTTAACTTCGATTGGTAGTCACCCGAACGGGGAATACAAGTGGGGTGAATTTGCACGAAGCAAGGGTTGCCGAAAAAGGCGCCCTTTTTGTGGGCTTTCCAGATGGCGGATGCATTGGAATTAATGGCATTGGTGGAAAGATAGTAAGCCATGCCGTAACCGCCGGTAGCCAAAATTACAGCATCGGCCCAGTATTTTTCGTATTCACCGGTAAGCAGGTTGCGCACCACAATGCCGCGCGCTTTGCCATCGATTACGACCAATTCTACCATTTCACGCCGCGGGTAAAGCTCCACGTTTCCTTCATCAACCTGACGCATCAACGCGCCGTAGGCACCAAGCAGCAATTGCTGGCCGGTTTGACCCCGGGCGTAAAAGGTTCGGGAAACTAACGCACCACCAAAGGAACGGTTGGCAAAATAGCCGCCATATTCACGGGCAAACGGTACGCCCTGGGCTACCGCCTGGTCGATAATGTTGTTACTTACCTGAGCCAGGCGGTACACATTGGCTTCGCGGGCCCGGTAATCACCCCCTTTAATGGTATCGTAAAACAAACGCCAAACGCTGTCGTTGTCATTTTGGTAATTTTTGGCGGCATTAATTCCACCCTGTGCGCCAATACTGTGTGCGCGGCGGGGGGAATCCTGAATGCAAAAGCTTTTAACACGATAGCCCAATTCGGCTAAAGAGGCTGCGGCGGAGGCTCCGGCCAGTCCGGTGCCAACTACAATAATGTGAAATTTTCTTTTGTTTTTAGGGCTAACCAACTTTAAAGCATTTTTATGGTTATCCCATTTATCAGCTAAAGGTCCGCTGGGTACTTTCGAATCTAATTTCATAATGCCCCTCCTGTAAAATGAATCCAGAGTGGTAAAAAGACAAAACCAACGGCTATGACGATAGCCCAAATAACGCCGACCGTGTACCAGAAAGGCGTAAAGCGTTTACTGCCAAGGCCTAAAGACTGAAAGGAACTCCAGATGGCATGGCTTAGATGAAATCCCAACAAAACCATGAAAACCACATAAAAGGTCACGTTCCAGGGATTCTGAAAATACTCGATTACCGTGCGGTGCAGATCGCGAATGGGATGGGTAAAACCCTTTGGCGTGTAGTAATAAACGGTTCCGTATTTAAAATTAATCAAATGAATGATGATGAAGACGAAGATCAGAATACCGGTGTAAATCATCGTTACCGAGCCGATAGACCGTTTGCTGGTGTGTTTGGCCCAGCGCACCATGGAGTAACCCTGAGGACGAGCTCTCCAGTTGCCAATTTGCACCCAAATGCCGTAAATTAAGTGGGTTAAAAGAAAGAAGACTAAAAAGAATTCGAGGAAATAAATAATTTCCCCGGTTTGCTCTGTCAAAAAGTACGAATACTTGTTAAATGGGTCCGGGTCGGAGTTTAGTAACTGCAGGTTCCCCAAAAGGTGAATGGTTACAAACAGGACCCAAACCAAACCAGCGATACTCATGTAGATCTTCTTGGAGACCGAAGAAGTCAATATCATCTTGAATCGCATAGGCACAACTCCATGTTTATGGTTACTAATTTGTTTGGACTGGCAATGTCAATTTTTAAAGCAAACTCGCGGGAAAAGGGCTTAATCCTCAGGGAGAAATGAGTCCCGCTTTCCCGAAAAAAATAAATTTTTCAGAATATACTACTTTTGTTCAAATGCAGCAATAATAATTTGAGAAATTTTGGACAAACGAAAAAAATAATTTAAAATATCCCGGATACAAATAAGAAAACTTAAGAAATGAGAAAAAAATTCGAATTAAAGATTTGCACCAATAAAATTAAAAGTTAAAATCAAAGACCTTTTGTTGACTTGAACGGTTTTTGATTGCCGTATTGCTTTGGAAAAAATTTGAGACTTTTGAGGTCTCCGATTAAATTGCGGGAAACATTTTAAGGTAAGGGGTAACGATTGGAACAAAAGTTTGAAAAAATTCAACGACCGGTTGTCCCGGAAGTTGAGGAAATTTTAGGCCAGCCGTTTAAAGTGTTGGACGACGGCTTTGTACGCGTGGTCGATTATATGGGCAGCGATGAATCAATTGTGCAGGCAGCCCGGGTTTCTTACGGGAAAGGAACAAAGAAACGCCATCAGGATCGCGGGCTGATTCGTTACTTGCTGCGCCACCAGCACACCACGCCGTTTGAGATGTGCGAAATAAAGCTGCACATTCGTGTGCCGATGGATACCTGGCGGCAATGGATTCGCCATCGCACGGCGAATGTTAATGAATATTCCACCCGCTATTCCATCGCTATTGATGCAGCATACGAAACGGCGCCGGATGCCTGGCGTTTGCAGGCTACGGTTAATCGGCAAGGAAGCGAAGGCTTTTTGGATGCCGGGCAGGGGGCAAAAATGAGCGCACGGGAAAAGGAGCTGCACCGTTTAAGCCGCGAAATTTACGAGGAGCGTCTGGCCTTGGGCATTGCCCGCGAACAGGCACGAAAAGACCTGCCTCTTTGTACCTACACCGAGGCCTATTGGAAAATTGATCTGCACAACTTGTTGCATTTCCTGAAATTACGCATGGATTCCCATGCCCAATACGAAATTCGTCAATATGCCAAAACAATCGGAGAGCAGATTGTCAGCCGTTGGGTGCCCTTGGTTTGGGAAGCATTTTTGGATTATGTGGTCAATGCCCAAACATTCACGCGTTTGGAGCTGGAAATTTTGCAAACCCTGTTCCGAAACCAAACGGAAAAGGCGGTAAAGCTGGCCGAGCAGTTCGGTTGGATTACCTACAAAGAAGGTAAACTGAGCGGAAACATCGAGCGTTTGGAATTCGAAGAAAAATTAAAAGCGCTGGGAATACCCATTCCCTGGCCGGAAAAGGAAAAATGAAATGAAAGCGGTTTTCGATCACAAAGCAAAAATTGTGTGTACCATTGGCCCTGCCAGCGAAAGTGAAGAAATGCTAAAAAAGCTGATGCTGGCCGGCATGGACATCGCACGTTTGAATTTTTCGCACGGCACGCACGAAGAGCATCTGCGAAAGATGGAACGCATTCGCAAGGTGGCCAAAGCACTCAACAAACCGGTCGCCATTCTGCAAGATTTGCAAGGCCCCAAAATTCGCATCGGAAAGTTTAAAAGCCCACCGATTAATTTGAAGCAGGGTGATCGATTTACCATTACCACGCGTCCGGTGTTGGGCGACCAAACCATTGTTAGCACAACGTACAAAAATTTACCCAATGATGTGAAGCCCGGGGATCAAATTCTTGTAAACGACGGACTGATTAAGCTGAGGGTAATTGCTACTACGGCGGAAGATGTGGTTTGTGAAGTGGTAAACGGGGGCAGCCTGTACGATCGGCGGGGGATTAACTTACCCGGCGTAAAAATTTCCGAACCCTCGCTTACGGAAAAGGATAAGAACGATTTGGCCTTTGGGCTGGAACATGGTGTCGATTACGTGGCGCTTTCGTTCGTGCGCGATGCGGAAAGTGTGCGCGAATTGCGTCGCTTGATCGGAGAACATCGGGTTCCGATTGTTTCCAAACTGGAAAAGCCCGAAGCGTTGGAAAATCTGGACGAGATTATTGCAGAGTCGGACGCCATTATGGTGGCTCGCGGTGATTTGGGCGTTGAAATTTCGGCCGAAAAAGTACCTTCGGTGCAAAAGGAAATCATTGAAAAATGCTTGACCTATTCCAAACCCGTTATTACGGCCACGCAGATGCTCGATTCGATGATGGTGCACCCTATGCCCACCCGTGCCGAAGCCACCGACGTAGCCAACGCTATTTTTGACGGGAGCGATGCCGTGATGCTTTCCGGTGAAACCGCCTTTGGAAAATATCCGCTGGAATCGGTGCGAATGATGCATTCTATTATTAAAGAAAGTGAACGCCACCGTGAATATTTCAGGCCAACGCCGCACACCATTCCCGAGACCAAAGAGCATCTGTTTTCTTATTCGGTTTGCCATGCTGCCTGTAATGCTGCTCAGGAAATTAACGCGCGGTACATTGTGGTGCTGACCCGTTCCGGTTACACAGCGCGGGCCATGTCCCATTTCCGTCCGCCTGTTCCTATTCTGGCTTTGACCAGTGACAAAAACACCTATCGTAGAATGAGCCTGTATTGGGGCATCATTCCCATCTTTATTACCCGGGATATTTTTGTTGCCGATGATTTGTCGGACCTGATCAACCCCCTGGCGAAAGATGGCTGGGTGACCAGCGGAGACAAGCTGGTGGTAATTGCGGGTTCGAGCCGGCAACAAGGCGGGACGAATTTGTTGCGATTGCACGAAGTTAAGCTGTGAAACCCGACACCCGTTTAAAATTTGATGATTTGCTTTTCCAGCCGTTTGCCGAAAGGCCGGTAATATTCCATAAGTGTATTTAAAGTTTCATCCAGATACGCATCGTCTACTTCGGGTGGGGTAAAAAATAGCGCCAAAAGATGTTCGGAAGCAGGGGTTAGGGAGGTGCGTTTGGAATCGGATGTGGGGTTGCCGAAAATTCCCAGGTCATCGCGCAAAATTAACTTCCCTTCGGCATGAATGGCTTGCCGACTAATTCCGTCATAGGTTTCATCGGGTTTTCCCACATCAAGTAAAATTTGCCCTTCAATTTTGGAAACATCGTACAAACCCATTGGCAGGTGGAAACGTGCGGAAACAATGTTTCCCAGATCTACGGCATTATTAATGCGGTACCAGCCTTTGCCTTGCAGAATGCGGCGCGCCAATGCTTCGGAAGATGGGCGGTATTTGGTGGGTTCCCACCCCACCCGCCGATACATCCGGCGTACATGTCCGATAACCTCGTTAGAGGAAAGGGGTTGCCGCTCGAAGTGCTTTTTTAAATACGAAGTAAGTTCGTTAAACAAAGGTTCAAATTGCGGGCAATCGTTGGTAACGGTTGCGCCCCGAACTTCTACCACGCCTAACTTAAAACCCGGGATTTTTTCCCGAATGATTTTTGTCGCTTCAATTTGTACCATCGAATTTTCCTGTGTTTTTGGCAAAAATAAAATATTTTTAAAAACAAGGCAAAAAGAAGCCTCATAGCGAAAAGGAGACCGATTCGAAAGGATGAAAAATGATGCGAGGTAAAAGATATTTAATTGTTATTTCGTGAAATAATTTTGTTTGTCAGCAGGCTCTCCAGCGCGGCATTGAGCGTTTGGAAGGACTGCCCGCCCTCAAAACGCTTTAATATTCGTCCGTTGGCATCAACAATAAGCGTTTGCGGAATGCTGGACAGATTGCCAAAGTGAGCGGTCTGAGCCTTTGAAGCGATCAAAATGGGGTACGACACTTTGGTTAGCCGGAGCATTTTAGTGATTTTTGTCGGGTCTGAATAAACGGATATGCCAACGACTTTAATATTTTGGCCGTGGTATTCCCGATAGATTTTTTCCAGAGCGGGCATTTCTTTGACACAGGGCGCAGCCCAGGTAGACCAGAAGTTAATAATCGTAATATCCCCGAAATAGTTAAGAAGCCTGGTGGTTTCTCCCTGCAAGGTTTGCAATTTTACGGAGGCAAAAGTAGCATCCTTTTTTTGGGCGAAGAGAGGATTAAGTGCCGGTAAAATGCCCAAAACTAAAACGAAGAAAAAATATTTTATTTTCATGACGGTACCCCGGTCTTTTCAAATGTTTGTTTTGGCTAAATGTGCAAAATTTTCTCAATTCCACGAATAAAAAATACAGAATTTTCCCCCATAATGATCAATCCGATGGCGACTAAAAACACCCCAGCTTCAACAAAAACAAGCTGTTCAACCCATGCGTACCGCGCGAGGCTTTTTTGCCACCTAAATAGTAAGAGCAAAAAGCTTGCCAAAAAAAGGTTAAAAATCAAAATCCAGCCCAGTCCGTCGATAAACGTCATGGTTGGTAATAGCTGTACCAGGGCAAAAACAAAACCGAAGTAAAAAACATAGTGCGCTTTGCCGGCTCGCCAGCCGGCAAAAGTTGGCGATGGTAAAACGGCAAAAGGGTCAAAGTGCCAGATGGCCAAAAGCTTAAATCCTGTGAGCAAAAGAAGGAACCCGGTTATGAGCATGGTTGCTTTGTAAGGGTAGACGAAGGAAAGCCCCCAATACAGCAGTGTAAAAAATACGAAATGCGTAAAAAAGAACAAAACCCAGGATTTTAGGGAAATTTTAGACCGGGATGCCGGATTTTCGTAAAAGATGGCAAAGGCCATAAAAATTGCGCTGATAATCGTAAAGAAAATCAATTTCAAATCCCTCAATTTACCTTACAAAAGTCCGTAAGTTTAACAAATGTACGCACGCATTACAACCTTTAATTTTAGGCCGGATTGCAAGGCCAATGGTACACGGCAATTAAATTAAAATAAATCGGGAAAAGATTCATTTTTTTAAGAAAAATTTTTCAAATTTACGTATCTTTAATGGCGGGCTTGGTCAGAAAGACGGAACAATAACTTTGTTTCCGATGTACGGCCGGGTTGGGGAGATATTCCGCAAAAAGAAGATAAAATACAAACGGGGAGGCTGCATGGCTTTTAAAGTTTTGGTCACGTACAAAATACCCGATGCCGGATTAAACATGCTCCGTGAGCAGGGCTATATTCTGGATGTGAACGAACAAAGCCGCTATCTGGAAAAAACGGAAATAATACAGCGTATTGGCGATTGTGACGCGTTGGTCAGCCTGCTTTCCGACAAAATTGATCGGGATGTTATTGATGCGGCACCCAGGCTGAAGGTGATTGCCAACTACGCGGTTGGTTTCAATAATATCGACGTGGAATATGCAACACAGCGGGGAATATTTGTGACCAATACACCGGATGTGCTAACCCCGGCTACGGCCGATTTAACCTGGGCGTTGCTGATGGCTATCAGCAAACGCATTGTGGAAGCAGATCGATTTGTGCGGGAAGGACGTTTTACCGGCTGGCAACCCGAGCTTTTCCTTGGGGCGGATGTCACGGGAAAAACGCTGGGGATAATTGGCGCAGGACGCATCGGGCAGGCGGTGGGACGGAGAGCCGCAGGATTTGAGATGGAAATTCTCTATCATTCACGTTCGCCCAAACCGGATTTCGAAAGACAAACGGGGGCACAAAAGGTTACACTTGAGACACTGCTGGCCCAATCCGATTTTGTTTCTTTGCATTGCCCCCTTACGGACGAAACGTACCATTTGCTGGACAAAACGAGGTTGCAACGCATGAAACGCGGCGCCATTCTCATCAATACGGCGCGCGGGCCCATCGTGGATGAACAGGCATTGATTAAATTGCTCCGAAAAGGGCATCTGGCGGGTGCCGGTCTGGATGTGTATGAGCGGGAGCCCTTTGTCCCGGATGAACTGCGTAACTTACCCAACGTGGTACTTTTGCCGCACATCGGCAGTGCTACCACGGAAACCCGCAGTGAAATGGCACGAATGGTCGCACAAAATGTGATTTCGGTATTGGAGCAGAATAAGGCGGTTCATCCGGTAAATCAACCATCGGGGAAATAATCGAGCCACGGAAGCGTTTAATAAAGCAGTTTAATAAAATAGGAGAGGCAGAATGCGCGTTTTTAAAATACCCGTCGGCCCCTTTGAAATGAACAGCTACATTCTTGCGCCCGATAGCGAAAGTGCAGCATTATTGATTGATCCCGGAGATGAACCGGAACGCATTCTGCAGGTGCTGAAAGAAGAAACCCTAACCCCCGCAAAGATTGTTTGTACCCATGCCCACATCGACCACATCCGGTATTTGTCTTCAATCAAAGAGGTACTCAAGGTTCCCCTGTATCTTCACGAAGACGATCTCCCTTTGCTGGAAGGTATGAAGGATCAAGCGTTGATTTTTGGACTGGACAGTGCTCCTGTACCGGAGGTAGATGGTTTTTTAAACGATGAAGATGTGTTTACAATTGGGAATTTGCAGGTAAAGGTGCTTCACACTCCGGGGCACAGTCCGGGCAGTTTGTGCTTTTATGCCGATGGGCACCTTTTTGCCGGTGATGTCTTGTTCAAAGAATCCATTGGACGCACAGACCTGTACGGCGGAAATTTTGAACAATTAATACATTCGATCCGCCAGAAACTGTTTACTTTGCCCGAGACAACGGTTGTACATCCCGGACACGGAGAGGATACAACCATCGCCCATGAAAAAACAAAAAATCCTTTTTTACGTTAAGCGGCGGAAGGTAAGGAATGGAACTTAAAAACAAGATCGTTCTGGTTACGGGCGGGGCCATTGATGTGGGGCGGCAAATTTCTCTGGAAATGGCCGACGCCGGGGCCATTCTTGCCTGTCATTATTACCACAGCGAACAGGCAGCGCAAACGCTCAAAGAGACTTTAACAAGTAAAGGCAGAGAAGTTTGTCTCTTTAAAGCCGATTTGAGGAACGTTGCACAGGCTACCATGCTCATCGAGAACGTGATAAAGCAACTGGGAACCATTGACGTTTTGGTGAACAATGCCGCCGTTTTTTTTAAAACCCCTTTCGGAGAAGTGGAAGAAAAGGAGTGGGAGCAGCTGTTTGCTCTGAATTTGAAGGCTCCGTTTTTTTTAAGCCAGGCGGCAAGCCGGGAAATGCTGCGCAAGCAGAGTGGAAAAATCATCAACATTGGAGACAGCGGAGCTTTGCATCCTTTCCCTTCTTATTTACCTTACAGTATTAGTAAAGCCGGCATTATGGCGCTAACCCGCGGATTAGCCAAAGCGTTGGCGCCAAAGATTCAGGTGAATTGTGTAAATCCCGGGCCGGTTTTATTCCCCGAAGATTTTCCTCCAGGCGAGAAAAAATTTGCAATCGAGCAGACACTGCTCAAACGGGCCGGAACGCCACAAGACGTGGCAAAGGCAGTACGTTTTTTAATCGAGAATGATTACATTACCGGGGAATGCCTGGCTGTAGATGGCGGAAGGCACATTCGATAGAGATCCGGTTTCCCGCCAAAATCAAATTTCCACAAAGTCGATGCGGTGCATACGATTGAATTCCTGGATGGATTGAGCAATGTGTCCGGCAACATCGGCAACCACCGATTGCCGGGCAATTCCGATGGCGTTGGAAAAAGCTTTGGCATTGGAGCGTCCATGGGCTTTAATAACCAATTTTTGGAATCCCAAAATCGGCGCACCGCCGTACTCGGCATAGTCCGTACGTTTTTTAAGTTGCTTTACTCCCGAATGTAACAGAGTAAGGCCTATCTTCCAGGTAAGACGTTTTTTAAAAGCATACTTGCCGGCGGCTCTCAAAACCTCACTGGCACCTTCCAGCGTTTTTAGAACCACGTTGCCGACAAACCCTTCGGTCACAATAACATCGGCCGTCCCGATGGGGATGTCGTTGCCTTCTACATTGCCCACAAAATTGATACCGGGAGCATCTTTGAGAAAGCGATAGGCGGTAGTCAGTACTTCGCCGCCTTTTGTCTCTTCGGTGCCGATGTTTAAAAGGGCAACCCGCGGTTTGGGAATGTTCATGATGTGAGAAAGATAGTAGCTACCCATGTAGGCAAAGTGTACCAATTGCTTGGCCGTGCAATGTAACGTTGCGCCCACATCGATCATTAACGAAAAACCATGATTGCTGGGATGCAATTTGGCGGTTGGGAAAATGGTGGCCAATCCAGACCGTTCGATGCCGGGAATCATAGAGAGATATTTGGCCGCCGAAAGTACCGTTGCTCCCGTACTCCCGGCACTTACCAGAACGTCGCCTTCTTCGCTATTCAGGATTTCCATGCACACGTTAATGCTTGCCTTGGGCTTTTGGGCGATGGCTGCTTTGGGAGATTCTTCCATTGTAACAAATTCGGGTGTGTGGACAATGTCCGGTTCTTTTTTGCATTCATATTTTTCCAACAAAGGATTTATTTTTTGCTGATCCCCCACAAGGATAATTTGGATATCTTTGAATTTGCGCAGAGCGTAAACAGAACCCTTGATAATTTCTTCCGGGGCGTTATCGCCACCCATAGCGTCCACAATAATACGAATTGCCATGATGAAATTCTCCCGTAATTTGTTGTCTACTTGTTTTTCTGGAAAAAGGCCGCAATGGCTTCGCGGTCGTAGGTGTTTATCACATCTTCAGGTTCAAACCAGGCCTTCCGTGCAATGCCTACGCCAAAAGCCATGTCCTCCAGACCTTCCAGGGAATGCGCGTCCGGATTAACCGATGTTTTAATGCCCATCTGTTTGGCCTTAATTCCCCAGCGCCAGTCTAAATCCAGACGGTAGGGATTCGCGTTTATTTCAATAACTTTCTGGTGCTTTGCGGCGGTTTCCAGAACTTTTTCCATGTTTAGGGCATAAGATTCCCGCGCCAGCAAAAGCCGTCCGGTGGGGTGTCCTAACATGGTAACCAACGGATGGGAAAGCGCTTTGCAAATGCGGGCGGTCATTTCGTTTTCGGGAAGTTTAAAAGATGAATGCACCGAAGCAATGATAAAATCAAAGGTTTCCAGAACGGAGTCGTCATAATCCAGAGAACCGTCCGGTAAAATATCGACTTCGATTCCTTTAAAAATTTTAAAAGGCTTTAAGAGCTCGTTGAGTCGTTCGATTTCTTCATGCTGCTGTTTGATGCGTTCTTCCGAAAGCCCATTGGCGTAGTAGGCCGACTTGCTGTGGTCGGTAATGCCCAGATACGAAAAACCCAGTTCCATACATTTACGGGCCATCGTTTCGATGGACTGGCTTCCATCGCTGTAGGTAGTGTGCACGTGGAGCACGCCTTTAAGATCGCTTGCCTGCACCAACCGGGGCAAGCGACCTTCTTCGGCGGCTTCCAGCTCCCCGAAATTTTCCCGAAGTTCCGGTTCGATAAAATCCAGCCCCAAAGCCCGGTACAGTGCTTTTTCGTCCTGGCAGGAAATGGCTGTTTTGCCGTCCAATTTAAACAGGCCGTATTCGTTTAAAGTAAAGCCTTTTTGCCGGGCACGGTGTCGCAGGGCGGTGTTGTGGTCTTTGCTTCCGGTGAAATATTGCAAGGCAAAAGGAAAAGATTCCGGGGAAACAATGCGCAAATCGCAGGCCATACCGTTCTTTAAAATAACACTTACTTTGGTCGGCCCCTTGCCGGTGATTGTGTCGATTTCCGGGAAAGAGGCAAAATAATCGCCCAGGGCGGTGCCATCATTTTGGTTGCAAGCGACCAGAATGTCCACATCTTTAATTGTCTCGCGAAAGCGCCGTAAACTGCCGGCGACGGTAATTTTTTGGGCCAAAGGCGATTTTGCCAAATATTGAACCAATGTTTCGGCGGTTTCCCGCGCTACCGGCAGGTAAAAGCGTTCTTTGTATTTTTTGCGCAGTTCGATTCCTTTAAGAATTTTTTCCTGTGTCTTTTGGCCGAAGCCGGGCAGGTCGCGCAGGCGATTTTCCAGACAGGCGTATTCCAATTCCCCGATGGTCGTAATGCCCAGTTTTTCGTAAATCGTCTTAATTTTTTTGGGACCCATTCCGGGGATGCTGCGCATTTCTAACAAACCTTCGGGGACCGAGGCTTTTAATTCTTCGTAATAGGGCAAGGAACCCGTAGTTACCAAGGTTTCGATTTTTTTGGCTAAGGCATCACCAATGCCTTTCAATTCTTTAATGCGGCCTGTTCGGACCAATTCTTCCAGATCGTCCTGCAAAATTTCCAGTTGCCGGGCAGCGTTGTAATAAGCGCGGGCTTTAAAGGGATTCTCGCCTTTTATTTCCAGTAGCGTGCCAATTTCTTCTAAAATTTTAATAACGTCTTTTTTGTTCATGGGAATTCCTTCTTTTGCCTCACAAAAATATAAGCACTGGCAGCATGGGGCACAATATTTAATTTGAAGGCGGAAAAGAGAGATCCGGCGCTAATCCCGCAGGGTGGCCTTTAGGCGCAAAGGTTTTAGGAGCAAATCCAGCGCGTCATTGATGTCATTTACAACGATGTCGGCCCATTGGATGCTTGTTGCAAAGGCACCTTCGCGTTGAATGGTAACGATTCCAAGTTGGGCATCTCTAAGCATCAGGCGGTCGTTTTTTCCATTGCCGATTGCCACAGTATGTTCTGCCCCGAGCGCACGAATGTAATCGACCTTTTGTTGGCTCTGTTTGTCCGATGATATGATGTGTAGTTTTACGGGTAAAGCGGCCAGCGCCTGCCTGGCTAAGCCGAACGTATCGGCGGTAATGACATGTATTTCAAGAGAGGTGCTCAGTTCCCTCAGGCGGGGTGCAACTCCATCAATCAGTTCGCCGTCGATGGCTAAAGTGCCGTTGTAATCCATTACCAAAAAACGCAATTCCAGGGGATTCATTCCGGGAATTTCAACAGACAGCATGCCAGCCCCCTAAGTTTATCGATTTTCCTTTAAGATAAACCCGATGCGCTCTAAGTTCCCGTCGATTTTTTGATTGGGTACAATGCCCAAAATTTTACAAACCAAAGGGTACACATCCACATTGTGCAGCGTTTCGCAGCGGTAGCCCGTTTTGAAGGCCGGGCCCACGGCAAAAAAGATGCCTTGCATGTCCAAAGTGTGGTTGTCGTAGCCGTGATCTCCCTGCGGATGACGCCGCTGCATCTTTTTAAGTTCCCGGGGCGTGCGAATAAAGGTGTAGCCCAAATCGGCCACGGCAATTACATCGCCGATAAACGGATTGTTCCGGTAATGAAAATAAGCGGGAACATCTTCCTTTTTGTACACTCGAAAGCCGTGGCGGTGGGCTTTCAGTGTTTGGTAAATTTCTTCTTTTTCTTGAGACGACGAGGTAAAAAACTGTACCAGCGGACCGTAACCGTCGATACGAGCCTTTGAATTTTTCACGATTTCGTACAACAGAATCTTGCCGTCAGGGCGCAGTGGGGTCATGCCGTGGTCGGAGAGTAGAATGATGTTTACTTTGTCGCTCATGCCAATGGAATCGATCTTGGCGCGCAAAATACCGATTTGCCGATCGAGTAAAGCGATGGCCTCGTTAATTTTTTTGCCGTTTGGCCCGTAGCGATGGCCGTAAGTGTCCGTATCGCTAAAATACAAAAACAGCAAATGCGGACGTTTTTCCGCCGGCAGTAGCAACCAATCGATAATACCCTTGATGCGTTGTGCATGGGGAACGGAACCGTCGTATTTTTTGAAATAGGTGGGATGGCGGTAAGAGAGGTGTACTTCCGAACCGGGCCAAAAGTAACTGGCGCTAATCACTCCCTGGCGTTCGGCCGTTTCCCACAAAGCCTCGCCTTTGTACCAGTAAGCATCACGCACCGAAACGGTATCGCCTACCCGGTATTTCCGATTTTTGAAATAATCGTAAAAACGGTTGTTTACCAGACCGTTGTTTTGCGGGTACAGACCGGTTACAATGGTGTAATGGTTGGGAAAGGTTTTGGAAGGAAATGCCGGTTCAAAGGTAATGGCCCGTACGCCATCGGCTGCCATCTTATCTAAATTGGGCGTAATACCGCGATCCGGATAATCCCAACGAAAACCGTCAAATGAAACAATAATTACATAAGGCCTTTCTTGCCGGCCGGAAGCAAACAAGCTCCCAAACAAGAGGGCAAGAATAAACAAAGTGGAAATAAAAGAGCGCAATTGCATTCCTTTCGTTATTGCTTGTGTAAACACAATATAAGAATTTTAGACATTACAGAATAAAATTTTTAGCCTTACGAGGGGCATGTGTTTGGTTTTCCCTGCGCAAAAACTTGACATTCGCCGCAAGTATTTTATATTCACATTATGACACGAAAAAGCGCGTCGGTTAGGGATTTTTACGATCGTTCCTACAAAAGGATATTTAGTCACAAAGGATTCATTAAATATCTTTTGCAGGATTTTGTAAAACTCAAGTGGGTCGATCTGGTCGATTTCGATCGTATTACGCTGGAACCGGTTAGTTTTATCGATCGCCTATTCAAGAAAAAGGAAGCGGACATCATCTGGAGGCTTCCGCTGAAGAATGGTTCCGAGGCCTATCTTTATCTGCTGCTGGAGTTTCAGTCCGGAGTGGACAAAACTATGGCCTTGCGCTTTGCCAGCTACATTTTAAATTTTTACGCCAGCGAACTGAAGAAGAAACAGGAGAAGTTACCGGTTGTTTTTCCCCTGCTTCTGTACAACGGCAAGCAACGCTGGGATGCGGCTCGCCGGTTGCAGGATATGATAGAGCTGGTCGATCCGTCGTTGCGGGAATATTTGATACGCTTTAAATATTTTACGATTGATATCGGCGGTTTCAGCAAGCGCAGTTTGGTTAAGCTCAAGAACAATTTAATAACGGCCATTTTTCTGCTTGAGAAGGCCCGGAACGAAAAGGAGTTGGAGAGCGTATTTGAGGAGATGATCGGGATAGTAAAACAGGAAGCGGACAAGGAATTAATAAATCGCTTTGCGGATTGGCTCGAAATGCAGTTAAAGCGCGAGCACATCGAAGGGATTCCGATCGGGCAAATAATAATCAATAAAGAGGGTAGTAATATGTTATCCGAAACATTGCGAGACATAAGGAAAAAGTGGGAAGAAAAAGGAAAAAAAGAAGGTAAAAAGGAAGGCCTATTAAAAACAGCCACGGAACTATTAAAAGAAGGTTTGGGAGAAGATTTTGTTCGTCGTGTTACGGGATTGCCGCTTAAGGAGATCAAAAAACTGAAGAAGGATTTGGGGCTGGAATAACGCGACCGAATTAAGGCACAGCTTGCCCGAAATTTTAATGACAACAAGAATCTGTTGTCAATGTTCCTCTAACTTCGTATCTTCCCTGTAAAGCATTTCTTTTCGCACTATTTCCGTAGGAGTTTGTATCATGGCACACGAATGTCCTTTTTGCGGACAACCGATTGAAAAAAACTGGTTGTTTTTTGGTGTACCCGGCGGACCGGAGTATGTTTGTCCCCACTGCCATGCCCGCCTTAAAATGACGCCTGTACGTTACGTTCTAAATTTTTTAATTGGCGGCGGGGGATCGGCGTTTTTGCTTTACGAGGGTCTGAGTAAAGGAATGGGTGCAGAGTGGTTTTTGTTTTATTTGCCACTGGTGTTGTTTGTTTTTGCCATGGCGGTTTGGTTTACTCCCGGGCAGTATCAGTTAGTACAGGATGGTTTTGCCTCAAAAGCAAAAGAAAACATTAAGCCAGAAGAATTCCAGTAGAAACGGGTATTGAGAGAGCAAATTTGCTTAAAAACGTCATCGGATTATTTTTCGAATTCACGCTGTACACGCAACTTGGCTTCAATCATTTCGGCATGATCCAGCCCCAAGAGTTCGGTAATTTTGCGGATCAAGGCGTCTTCGTACATATCCAGGCGTCCGTCGGCGTAAATCAAACGCCACAAATCGCGCAAAATTCCCAGACGTTTTTCCCGCGGCAAATGATCCTTTAAGCGGGAGGCAAACTGCCAGATGTCCTGCCGCTTTTCCCGATCCTGATGCGCATAGGCAATCAGTTCGTTCAGATCGGCTTCGGACAGTCGGAAGCGATTTTTGAGCAACTCCCGGAGTTGCACTTCTTCTTTGGCGTCCACTTTAAAATCGGCATTGACGATTTCCAAAAACAAACCGGCCGTGGCCACCATAATATCGTAATCGGAAACGTTTTGTGCCGATGGACCGGATTGTTTCATCTTTTCTAAAAATTTGAACATAGAATTTCCTCATTAAAGTCAAAGATCATTAAGTAAATCGGCGTAGGCCCCGGCAAGCAAGTCTTCTGCCTTAAGACCAAAGTGGGCCTTAAGCTCTTCAAGACGCTTGCGACTGACCTGCGCGTCGTTTTTCTCATCTACAACGGCTTCGAACTCTAAAAAGTTTCCCAGGCCTTTCACACTATCCAGATGGATGCGCACATTTCGGTAAAGGTAGATGCGTCGGGTTTTTTCCACAACCAGCCAGGTGCCGAACATTTCGTCGAACAACGCTTTTGTGGCTAAAACATCCGCGACCGGCAACAGCACGTAACGGGAATCCTTAGCTTCGGAGCGATCGGGACGCAGGTAAGGAATGAGCATGGTTCCGTTTAAAGAAGACTCCCGCAATTTGAGACGCCCCTTGGGTACGCGGAAAAACGTATCGCGCTGTTCATCCGTCCCCGAAAAGACGGCCTCAAGCTGTTGTGCCAATCGTTCGGCTTTTTGCAAATCGGGATAACGGGCTTTGATTTCGATGTTCTTACTCATGAAGTCCTCACAAATAAAAAAGCCCGGACGGCAGGACATCCGGGCGGGATCGTGCGTTGTTAAACCGTTCGGCCGGGATATTTTTGCAGCGCTTCGGCTAAAATGTGCATCGATTTTTTGATGTCATCCACATTTAATACGTAAGCAATACGTACTTCGTCCTTGCCCAGCCCGGGCGTGGAATAGAATCCGTTAGCCGGGGCAATCATCACCGTTTCATTGTCCACATTAAAATCGGTGAGCAGCCATTGCGCAAATTTATCGGCATCGTCTACCGGCAGTTTAACCACCAGGTAAAAGGCACCTTTGGGCATGGGCGCCACCACTCCCGGCATTTGGCGCAACATGTCCACCATTACGTTCCGTCGCTCGGTGTATTCGGCGATGACTTCGTCAAAATATTCCTGTGGCGTGTCGATACCGGCCTCCGTACCGATTTGTTCAATGGTGGGCGGACACAGCCGTGCCATGCCAAAGCGCAAGCAAGCATCGATCACCTGCTGATTTCGGGAAACAATCATGCCAATGCGTGCCCCGCAGGCCGAGTAGCGTTTGGAAACGCTGTCCAGCATGATGGTACGGTCGTCAATGCCTTCCAGTTGCATGATGGACATGCTTTTGCCGCCATCGTACACGAACTCGCGGTATACTTCGTCGGAAAGGAGAAAGATGTCATGTTTTTTGACGATTTCACGCAGGGCTTCCAGTTCTTCTTTGGAATACACATACCCCGTGGGATTGTTGGGGTTGCAAATCATGATGCCGCGCGTGCGTTCGGTGATTTTTTCGGCAATGGATTCGATGGGCGGCAGTTGAAAATCATCTTCGATTTTGGACGTGATGGGCACAATGTTCACCCCCGCTTCCACGGCAAATCCGTTGTAATTGGTGTAAAACGGCTCGGGAATGATGATTTCGTCACCCGGATCGCAAATGGCCATCAGAGCAAAGATGATCGCTTCGCTACCGCCGGTAGTCACCAGAATGTTTTCGTACGAAACGTCGATATCGAATCTCCGGTAATATTCGGCCAGTTTTTTCCGCAAAGAAGTAAGACCGGCCGAAGGCCCGTAGGCCAAAACAGGCATGTCCAGATTTTTTATGGGATTCATGAACGTATCTGGCGTTTTGATATCGGGCTGCCCGATGTTCAAATGGTAAACATGAACACCACGTTCCTTGGCTTGATCGGCAAACGGTACTAATTTGCGGATGGGTGAAGGGGGCATGGCCTGCCCGCGGTCAGATAAGATTTTCATTGTATGCAATCCTTTCCTTATTGACTTTGTCCTGAATTGTGAATTTACGAATTAGTTAAAAAGTAAGCAACAAAGGAAGAAGCAAATCCCGGAACAAACGAAACAAAATCAACGGACAGGCCCATTCACAAATAAAGGAAATTGGGTAGAAAATCAAAATTTAGGCAAACCGGAATATTTTTTCTGCTTCTTTGAGTCGATTCATATTTTTGCCCGAAGTTTTCGGGTTTTTCATGTCGCCCTACGGAATGTAAACCATCTTTCTGCCGGAAATTCTGTTTCCGCTCTGCATTTTCAGAAAATACACTCCTGCCGAAAAATCGGAAAAATCCAGAACGAGTTTGTGCTTACCGGGCATCTGAGCGGGAAGTTGCCAATTTTTAATCTTTTGCCCTAAAATATTGAACAAGGTAAAGCGCACATTCTGTTTTTCGGCTAAAGAATAAATTACCGTTGTACGTGCGTTGAAGGGATTGGGATAATTTTGCAATATTCTAAACTCAGAAACCAACGAAGGTTGTCTCTGATCGATTCCTACCGGTTCGGAGATCGGTGCCATCCAAATGGAAGTACTCGAGCCGACCATCTTAACCCAGATAGGGTAAATATGGCCGGCAAAGGCAGTCATGTTAATATAGTCGCCAAAAAATACGTCACTCCGCGGTTTAAACGAATCTTGATTAATGCGAAAATCGGTAAACGTTTCTCCTCCGTCCACAGAGCGTGCCAGATAAACATCCGTCGTGTCGCTGTTCGGATGTTCTCTGCGATCGTAAAAGACGACGTAAAGATAACCACTGGCCGGATCGATGGCCGCCCAGGGGTAAAATTGTTGCGCACGACCCGTATCCTGATTTACTTTGACGGGGGCGCTCCATGTCTGGCCCTGATCGGTCGATTTTATCAGAAACACATCGGTATTGTCTTCACCATTACGCTGGTCGGAAAAGACGACGTAAATTGTGCCCCGAAAGGGGGAGATGCGACTCGTATCGCATAGGGTCTGGGGAAGCCCGTTGCAACGCATTAATCCGGAAACGTCAAATTTCCAGCCTCCGGGTTGTTCGGCAATAATTTTATCTTTCCCGAATGTGTGTCCGCCGTCCGTGGATTGGTCGAACCAGATTTTACTTAATCCCGCCCAGCTTACGTAAATTTCACCATTTGGCCCGACGGCGGGTACGGCCCCTTCCATCGTATTATCCCCATCCAGGCAATCTCCCTGACGATCACTAATACGCATGGCGGGTGACCAGGTTCTGCCGGTGTCCGTAGAAAATGAGAACATAATGCGCGAGCTGTCATTTTCGGAACTGCTATATAATGTATCGAATCGGGTCCAACAAACGTACAGATTCCCTCTGAAGGGTGAATCGGTAAGATCGGTTCCCAACCACTCTTTATCCTGGTATGAGCAAGTATCATACCCGGCGAAGCTAAGTAATGGATATGTATTTCCTCCGTCATCCGACCGATGAATGACAATTCGTTCGAGTTCAAAACCCGAATCGGGGTGATACGCTAACGTTGCCAGATAGGCATATCCATAGGTATCAAACAGAACGCAAGCATCGCCACAATTACCGTAAATGGAGGTTTGAAAATGCTGCCCCCACGTTTGCCCGCCGTCGTAAGAATAATACACCTGTAAGCCGTTGGACGACACAAGTAAATTTTGCGGGTTGGTCGGGTTGATGGCAATGGTAACCTCAGGATGGTAGGGCCCGTACACGCTGACACGAACATTGGTCGGGATGGATTGAGCCCATAATAATGCCAGAGGAATGAAAAGAAAGAACCATGTTTTCATTGCTTATTCCTTTTAATCTGATGGGAAATACATCTTAAATTTAAGGGAAAAAACAGCAATTCAAAATGATTGTTGCAAAAATACGATTTTTTTATCTTTTCTCAGTTATCTTTTTGCAATTTTATACGAATAATTTTGATTTTAAATCGTGTAAATTGCACGACAAATATCTTACGCAACAATAGTGACGGTAAAGGCTATAGATAAAATTAATTATACTTTAAGTTTAAGAATTTTGTATATTAAAATTTTAAAAATGGCAAGGGAAAGCGGAAAAAATTCAGGGAACTTTGCTTTCTTAACCGGATTAAATGAAGAAAAATTTTAAGACGAGAGCAGGTTATTTTTGTAAATTTTAATAAAAGAATGTAAATTTAACGTGAAAAAATTCTTTAAATATTTAGAAATGGAAAATACGACCAGAATATCATAATGGAAGGAGTTTGATATGAGTCGAAAAATGGTCACGATAGATGGTAACCAGGCTGCGGCCTACGTGGCCCATAGAATAAATGAAGTGATTGCCATCTATCCCATTACCCCCTCTTCCCCGATGGGCGAATGGGCAGATGAATGGTCCGCAAAAGGGGTTCGGAACATTTGGGGAACGATTCCCCGTGTTACGGAAATGCAAAGCGAAGGCGGGGCCTCCGGTGCTGTGCACGGGGCGTTGCAGGCCGGTGCCTTGACCACCACCTTTACGGCCTCTCAGGGGCTTCTGTTAATGATTCCCAATATGTATAAAATTGCCGGTGAATTGAATCCTACCGTATTCCATGTGGCCGCCCGCTCTCTGGCTGCTCAGGCCTTGTCGATTTTTGGCGACCACAGCGACGTGATGGCTACGCGTCAAACCGGTTTTGCTTTAATGCCTTCCGGAAATGCTCAGGAGGTTATGGATTTTGCCTTGCTGGCTCAGGCGGCCAGTCTGGAATCCCGCGTACCTTTCCTGCATTTTTTCGATGGCTTCCGCACCTCGCATGAAATTCAGAAAATCGAACAGTTGAGCGAAGATGACATGCGGGCCATGATCGATGACGAACTGGTACGCAAGCATCGTGAACGCGCCTTGAACCCGGACAAACCGTTCATTCGCGGAACGTCGCAAAATCCGGATGTGTACTTTCAGGGACGTGAAACCGTAAATCCTTATTACCTGAAAACACCGGAAATCGTCCAGAAAGTAATGGATAAGTTTGCCAAATTGGTCGGGCGCCAATACCATTTGTTTGATTATGTCGGTCATCCCGAGGCAGAGCGGATTATCGTTCTGATGGGTTCCGGTGCCGAAGCTGCGCACGAAACCGCCGAATATCTGGCCAGCAAAGGCGAAAAAGTCGGCATCATTAAAGTGCGTCTGTATCGTCCGTTCTCCATCAAACATTTCATCCAGGCTTTGCCCAAAACCACCAAAGCGATTGCTGTGCTGGATCGTACCAAAGAACCGGGTTCCGCCGGCGAACCGCTCTATCTGGACGTGGTGGATGCCTTGTTTGAATCTCAGACCAATGGCGAATTGCCTTTTGACTTCCCGAAAGTTATCGGCGGACGTTACGGTCTTTCTTCCAAAGAATTCACCCCGGCCATGGTTAAAGCCGTTTTTGACGAATTAAACAAAGACAAACCGAAGAACCACTTCACCGTGGGAATTATCGACGATGTGACCAACACCAGCCTGGATTGGGATCGTAATTTCTCCATCGAACCGGACGATGTGTTCCGTGGCATGTTCTACGGATTGGGTTCTGACGGTACGGTTGGGGCGAACAAAAACTCCATCAAAATTATCGGCGAACAAACCGACAATTACGCTCAGGGTTACTTTGTGTACGATTCCAAAAAATCGGGTGCCATCACCATTTCGCATTTGCGTTTTGGAAAGCACCCCATTCGTTCTACCTATCTGGTACACAAAGCGAACTTTATTGCCGTGCATCAGTTCGTTTTTCTCGAAAAATACAATGTTCTGGAAAACGCGGTGGAAGGCGCCACTTTCCTGTTAAACACGCCGTATCCCAAAGAAGAAGTTTGGGATAAATTACCGCGCGTCATTCAGGAAGAAATCATCAATAAAAAGTTGAAATTTTACGTAATTGACGCTTACGAAGTGGCCAAGAAAACCGGCATGGGTGTGCGCATTAACACCATCATGCAAACTTGCTTCTTTGCCATCTCCGGGGTGCTGCCCAAAGATGAAGCCATTGCCAAGATCAAAGACGCCATCAAGAAGACCTACGGAAAGAAAGGCGATCAGATAGTTCAAATGAACTTCAACGCCGTGGATCAATCGCTGGCACATCTGCATGAGATTAAGGTGCCTGATAAGGTAACCAGCACCATCGAACTGAAACCGCCGGTACCGGCCGAAGCACCCGAGTTTGTCCAAGAAGTGATTGCGCCCATCATTGCCATGAAAGGCGACGATTTGCCGGTGAGCAAAATGCCTGCCGACGGGACCTTCCCCAGCGGCACAACCAAATGGGAAAAACGCAATATTGCCTTGGAGGTGCCTGTTTGGGAACCGGATATTTGTATCCAGTGTAACAAGTGCGTCATGATTTGTCCTCATGCTGTTATTCGTGCCAAGGTTTACGATGGCAAATTGTTGGAAAACGCTCCTTCGACTTTTAAAGCAACCAAAGCACGTGGTAAAGATTGGCCAGAAGGTTACATGTACACCTTGCAGGTTGCGGTGGAAGATTGTACCGGTTGTGAATTGTGCGTTGAAGTGTGTCCGGTTAAGGATAAACGCGAAGCCGGTAAAAAGGCGATCAATATGGCGCCGCAAATTCCATTGCGTGAAACTGAACGCGAGAACTGGGACTTCTTCCTCGATTTACCGGAATACGATCGCAAGAAATTGCGCGTGAATACGGTTAAAGATTCTCAATATCTGGAACCATTGTTCGAATTCTCCGGTGCTTGCCCGGGTTGTGGTGAAACCCCGTATATTAAGTTGGCAACCCAGCTGTTCGGAGATCGCATGGTAATTGCCAATGCTACCGGATGTTCGTCCATTTACGGTGGTAATTTGCCGACTACGCCATACACCTTCAATAAGGACGGCCGCGGCCCGGCCTGGTCGAATTCCCTGTTCGAAGATAATGCAGAGTTTGGCCTTGGTTTCCGTCTCTCCATCGATAAGCACAATGAACAGGCCAAAGAGTTGGTTGAAAAGCTGAGAGACAAAATCGGCGTCGAACTGGCCGATGCGTTGCTTAACGCCAAACAGGTTGATGAAGCGGATATTCAGGAACAGCGCGAACGCGTTGATGAATTGAAGAAAAAATTAGAAGCCTACAAAGACGATCCGGATGTGAAAAACCTGTTGAGCCTGGCAGACTATTTGGTGAAGAAGAGTGTTTGGATCATCGGTGGTGACGGTTGGGCGTACGATATCGGTTACGGCGGTCTGGATCATGTGCTCGCTTCCGGACGGAATGTAAACATTCTGGTTCTGGACACCGAGGTTTATTCCAACACCGGTGGGCAGATGTCCAAAGCCACACCGCTTGGCGCGGTTGCCAAGTTTGCCGCCGGCGGCAAACCACTGCCCAAGAAAGACCTGGCATTGATGGCCTTGACTTATGGCAATGTTTACGTTGCCCGCGTGGCCATGGGTGCCAGTGATACGCAAACCTTGCGTGCCTTCATCGAGGCCGAACAGTACGATGGACCGTCGATCATCATTGCATACAGCCATTGTATTGCACATGGCTACGACCTGAAATACGGTGCTGAGCAGCAAAAACGTGCCGTCCAGTCCGGAATGTGGCCGTTGTTCCGTTACAATCCGGAAATGATTAAACAAGGCAAAAGCCCGTTAATCCTCGATTCGAAAGCACCGTCGGTTCCGATTCAGGATTTCATGTACAACGAAACACGTTTCAAGATGGTCCAAAAGATGGATCCGGATCGGGCGAAAAAGTTCATCGAAGATGCTCAGGAAGTGGTGAGGAAACACTGGAAATTTTACGAGCACCTCTCCAAACTAAATTATTCCTCATCTGAAGATGAACAATAATGTAAATATAGGGTCGGAGTTTCAACTCCGGCCCTATTTAAATAAAAGGAAAGTTACGATGGATTTAAAAACAAAATATTTAGGTTTGGAATTAAAAAATCCCATCGTTCCATCGGCTTCGCCTTTAACGGTAAATGTAGATCATGTGAAACGCATGGAAGATTATGGCGCTGCCGCGGTTGTAATGTATTCTCTGTTCGAAGAGCAAATAATTCAAGAGCAAAAGGAATTAGATACTTTTTTGGCGCAGGGAACCGAAGAATTCGCAGAGGCCTTGAGCTATTTCCCGGAACCGGATGAATTCCACAATGCCAATGCCGAGGGATATCTGGAGCAGATTCGGAAACTGAAAGAGGCTGTGGATATTCCGATCATTGCCAGCCTTAACGGAGTTTCGAACGGCGGCTGGATGCAATATTCTAAAAAAATCGAAGAAGCCGGCGCGGATGCTCTGGAATTGAATATCTATTACATCCCTACGGATCCGGACATGACGGCCCAGCAAGTAGAGCAAATGTACATTGACGACCTGAAAGCGGTGAAACAATCGGTGAAAATTCCGGTTGCCGTGAAGCTTAGCCCTTATTTTACGGCATTTGCGAACATGGCCAAAAAATTGGACGAAGCAGGTGCTGACGGTCTGGTTCTTTTTAACCGGTTTTACCAGCCGGACATTGATCTGGAAACATTGGACGTTGTGTACGATCTGGAATTTTCTACCTCTTACGAGCTGCGCTTGCCTTTGCGTTGGATTGCCATTTTGTACGGAAAAATCAAGGCCAACATGGCTGCCACTTCGGGCATTCACACGGCGGAAGACGTGCTGAAGGCTGTAATGGTCGGTGCCGATGTGGCCATGATTGCCTCGGTGCTTTTTCAGAAAGGCCCACAGCATATTGAACGCATGTTGAACGATATTCAGTCATGGATGGAAGCCCATGACTATGAATCGATTGAACAGATGAAAGGCAGCATGAGCCTAAAAGCACTTCGTCAACCGACGGCCTACATGCGTGCAAATTACATGAAAGTTTTACAAAGTATTTTTTAGTTGTTCAACAACAAGAAATGGGGCCCGCGTTAGCGGGCTTTTTTGCTTATGTCGGAAAAGAAAATTGCCATTCTTAAAACGGGAAATACGGCTGAGGCGCTACGGCACACTAAAGGTGACTTTGAACATTGGGTGCAACGTGCACTTGGGCTGCCGGATTCGAAGATAGTCGTTCTAAAGACAGAGCATATCCCGTTCTGGCCGGAACCGGAGACATTTCGGGCGCTCATTCTCACCGGTTCGCATGCCAATGTTACGGAAAATTTGCCGTGGATGTCATCGCTGAAAGAATACGTTGTCCGGGGATACGCGCAATCGGTTCCTATGCTGGGAATTTGTTTT